>Ga0163162_10000004_pt1 | contig 505593 bp, 427 predicted proteins | sample S55metaG_FD_115310 | JGI IMG/M metagenome (GOLD analysis project Ga0163162, IMG submission 115310) | Switchgrass rhizosphere microbial communities from Kellogg Biological Station, Michigan, USA - S5-5 metaG | ecosystem: Host-associated > Plants > Roots > Rhizosphere > Soil | place: USA... | reverse complement strand
CATCACGCAGAACCCGACCGACGCGACGGTCAACGCCGGACAGACCGCGACGTTCATGGCGGCCGCTTCGGGTTCGCCGACGCCAACCGTGCAATGGCAGTTCAGCACCGACGGCGGCGCGACGTTCACCAACGTCGCCGGCGCGACGACCACAACCCTGACCGTTCCCAACGTGGCTGCCGGACAGAACGGCACGAAGTTCCGCGCGGTCTTCACCAATACTTCCGGCTCGGCGACCACCACGGCCGCGACGATGACCGTGAACTTCGCGCCGTCGGTCACGACCAACCCGACGAGCCAGTCGGTCTCCGCCGGCAGCACCGCCACGTTCGTCGCCGCCGCGACCGGCAATCCGACGCCGACCGTGCAATGGCAGCAGAGCACCGACGGCGGTGCGACGTTCAACAACATCGCCGGTGCGACGAGCACGACGCTGGCGTTCACGGCACTCGCATCGCAGAACGGCAATCTCTATCGCGCCGTGTTCACCAACACGGTCGGCAGCGCGACCACCACCGCCGCGACGCTCACCGTGTCGACGGGGAGCACCGCACAGACGATCACCTTCGGCCCCGCCCCCACCGTCATCGTCGCTGGCACCGGCACGGTCACGGCTTCGACCACGGCGACGCCAACCGCAAACTACCCGATCACCTATTCGACGCTGTCGACCGACTGCTCCGTCGGCGCCGCGACCGGCATCGTCACGGGCATTCATGCCGGCTCGAACAATTGCGCGATCACCGCCAGCCAGGCGGGCGATGCGACCTACGCATCCGCGACGGCCATGCAGACGCTGAGCATCGGCATGGCCAGCCAGGCCATCACGGCCTTCATGTCGGCGCCGCCTGTTCCCGCATTCTCGGTAGGCGGCACCTTCGCGGTCTCTGCTGCCGGCGGTGCCTCGGGCAATGCGGTCACTTTCACGATCGCCGCGAGCAGCGCAAGCGTCTGCTCGGCCGGCGGCGCGAACGGCGCAACGATTACGATGCTGACTGGCGGAACGTGTACGGTACACGCGGACCAGTCGGGCAATGCCGACTACGCGCCAGCGGCGCAGGCGACACTCGCGGTCGCAATCTCGCAGGCGACGAGCAGCATCACGCTGTCCGCGTCGCCCAATCCTGTCGTGCAGGGCGCGCCGGTGACGTTGACGGCGAGCGTCAACGCGGCCACGCCGACCGTCACGCCGGCCGGTGGCATGCAGGCGTTCGTCGCCGCCACGGGGACGATCGCGTTCGCGGACGGCAGCACGCCGCTCGCGACGGTCGCGCTCGCCGGCGGCAGCGCGAGCTACACGAGTACAGTGCTTTCGGCCGGCACGCACACGATCACCGCCACCTATCTCGGCGATGCGGACACGGCTGCGGCGACCGCTTCGATCACTCTCGTCGTCAACGCTGCCGCGACGCCGACGCCCGCGCCCGCGCCGACGCTGTCGCCGTGGTGGCTCGCCGCACTCGCGACGCTGACCGCACTCTTCGGCGCGATCGCCAGAAAGAGGCGTTCCCTCTTCCGCTAGTTCACGAGCGCCCGGTCACGCGCAGCGCGACGAGCCCGTGCCGGGCGAGTTGCGCGCGCCAGAATTCGTTGAAAGGTTTTTCCGCAGGCAGCTTCGGCAGGCTGTACCAGACTTCGATACCGCCGTTCTTCGCGCGCGCGCTGCCGGCTACCCAGTGACCCGCGCCGTCGAAGTGCGCAAGGATCGCTTCGGAAAACGCCTTGACGCTTTCGTCGAGCCTGCGACCTCTCGCGTCGCCTTCCGCATCGAGCGTGAAGCAGTATGCGTACCACATCGTCCCCCTCCCCCCAACACCCTCTCGGTGCCTGCAACAAAGGTATCACGCGACAGCGCGATCGATCGGCGACTGCGTCGCGCAGCGCTCCCGCTGCCGCGCGATCGCGGCACCGTTCACGCGTGTAGCGTCTTCTTCGTTGCACGTGGCCATCGGCATGCACGGCGCGCGCGCATCGGACGGCGCCGCAGAAAGACCGGGCCACGCGTGCCAGCAACCCGCCGCTGCGAGCCATGCGCCATGCAAGATGCGCGCGTCTGGTCGTGCAGATTGCACGCGCGCACGCATGCGAGCCGACGTGTTTTTTCTTTCCTGATCAGTGGGATGAAGAAGATTTTCCCGCTGGCACGACGCTTGTAATGCTGATGTCGCGATCGACCAACAGGGGTTGGCGACGCGAGTCGAAATCCTCTGGAGGAATGTCATGCTGCATTACGCCCTCGTCTTTCTCGTTGTTGCGCTCATCGCTGCAGTGCTCGGTTTCGGCGGTATTGCCGGCGCAGCCGCTGGTATCGCGAAGATTCTGTTTCTCGTCTTCCTCGTCCTGTTCGTCATCTCGCTCGTTGCTGGACGTCGCGGACGACTCTGAGGTGCACGATACGCAGCAGCCGTGCCGTGCTCGCGCGCGTTCCCTGCGGCGCGATTCGCTCGTGCGAGTCGCGCCGCGCTCGACCGCAGAAGGCCGATTTTCGTGAAGGCCCAGTCGACGGGTGATTTCCGCTAGAAGCCGGTTTCTAGCGACCGGTTTCCTTCAAGGGTGATTCCATTTAGAGGGTGATTCCATGGAAACGATCAATTCGATATTCGCTCCCGTCGGCGCCGCGGCGCGACATCTCAGCCACGCGCTGCAACGCATCCAGGGCGATGTTCTCGCCCAGGCGAAGAAGTCGGGCAAAGTGGTCCGCAACGATCTCGGCCTCGCACGCGCCGATCTCAACGAAGCGCTGTCGCGCCTCGGCGACGCCACCGATCACCTGCGCGATACGATCGATGGCGCAAAGTCGGCATACACCGAATCGGTGGTCGACAACTACAACGCCGGCGCCGACTACGTCCGCGCGCTCAAGGCACGAGCCGATGCGATGCATTTGCCCGAGATGCACCTGCCTAAGCTGCCGGCATTCGGCGCGTCGAAGGCGCGGCGGCGCTTCAGTGCAGGCAACGTCGCGATCTTCGGCGCGGTGGCGGGCGTCGGCTATGCGATCTATCGGTACATGCGCCAAGCCGGTGCGACGCCAGAGTCACGTACGCGCAGCGCCAGCGCACGCTCAGCCAGCGCCGTCGGTGCGCGCAAGACGAAACCGCGTGCGCGCAAGACCGCGAAGACCGCGCGCGCACAGAACGCCGCGGCCAATGGGAGCGAACAGGCGACGACGACTCGCCCGCACTGAGCAGCACCGCCTGCGCGACGCGACGATGCTTAACGCGCTCTTAGCCTCGTCGCGCCGCTCGTCGGCGTAAACTCGAGCGACTGTCGATTCTCGATATTCGCCGATGCGTCTTGTGAGAAGTCTTCTGGCCGGATGGCTGTTCGCGGCGTGCGCCATCTCCGCGGGCGCCCAGACGCACGCGTTTCCGCGCTTTCCGGCGGACGCCATCTGGAATCAGGATATCTCCGCGCAGTCCGCCGATCCGAATTCGGCGACGATGACCGCCGCGAGCGGCAGTTGGGGCACGGGCGGCACGCGATTCCAGATCGATTTCTCGATGCACGTGCTCTACACCGCGGACCAGAGCACGACGCCCGTGCCGCTCGTCGAGGAACCCGGCTACTATCAACCCGATTGCGACACGAGTCTGAGCGTGCCGCTGCCCGCGCTCGGCGCGATCGAAGGTTCGACCGATTACACCTGCGATCTCGGCAACGACTGCCACCTGTTCGTCGTCGACGGCAGCACGCTATACGAGTCGTACCAGACGACGGTCGACTCGCGCGGGCTCAACTCGCTGTGCCTCGTGAAGTGGCGTCTCGATCTCGTCTATCCGTCCAACGGACGTGGCGACGGCTGTACGAGCGCCGACGCGGCGGGTTTTCCGATGGCGCCGCTGATCTTCGGGCCCGACGAAGTCTTCGCCGCGTTACAGACGAGCAACGGCGACCTCGGGCACGCAATCCGCTTCATCTTGCCGAACAACCGTATGCGCCGCGGCTTCTACGTGCATCCGGCGAGCCACAACGGCGCGCCGAGTTCGCCTTCGGCCGACGCGATTCCGTACGGCGCGCGCCTGCGCCTCAAGGCCGCTTTCGACATCTCGACGTTCAATCCCGCCGCCCAGGTCATCCTGCGCACGTTGAAGAAGTACGGAATGTTTCTCTCCGACGGCGGCAACATCCCGCTGACCGCCGACGACGGCTTGTTCGCGACGCACCAGTGGTCGGAGACGGGGATCGACATCGATTCGCACTCGCTGTTCGGCGTCGCGCTGACCGATTTCGACGTGATGCCGCTCGGCACGCCGATTGCGTACGACAACAACAGCCCGTCCGCCGAATGCGTGCGCAACCACTTCGGCGAAGGCGCGACGGGAACGACGCGATCCGAACGCGAACGCGGCTCGCGTCCGCTGCCGGGCGTGCCGAAATTTCCGCGGCCCTGAGCAGCGCACGCTGCCATCGACCCATCGACGTCGAGCCAGCAACGGCGTGGTCCCGACACGCGCGGCGGCGTCGGATATCGATGCAACGCAACTGCTGTCCGAAGTGCCTATAATTGATCCACCTCGTACCCGGGAGTGTGCGCCATGAATTCTCGAATTCTCCGCGTGAAACATCTCGCTCGCAGGTTGCTCGCGGCGGGCTTGCTCGGGCTCTTCGCGGCCTTGTGCGGTTGCGCGTCCACACCGCCCTGCCATACCGCGGCCTGCACCGAGGATGCCGGCATGGCGGACAAGATCAGCGCCGCGTTGCGCGCCGCGCCCGGTGTCGATTTCAGCGAAATCCACGTTCAGTACCGCAACGGCACTGTCTATCTCTCCGGTCTCGTCGCGACGCGGCCGCAGAAAGATGAGATCGAGCGCATTGCGCGCGAGACTTCGGGCGGGAAGCCGGTCGTCAACTCGATCGAGATGCGCGGCGGCAGAAACTAAGGACCTGTGCCTTGGCCGCCAGCCGTTGCGGCCTGCTCTCGCAAGCGGATGCGTAGAACGCGAGCGGCATGACAGGCTTCCTCTGACGACGCAGGCCGCGAAGCGCTTGGGCGTGTCGCCGTTGCAACAAAGGCGGATGTCCGCTCGGATCGCCATTTGTCGTTCGATAGGTCACCACGATCGCAACGACACACTCGAGTCTCGCGAAACTGTGACCCAGTTTGCATTTCATGCAGCGGGCATGCATGATGCAAGGGTCGCATAGGGGCGGCACTGCGCAACATCAACTGTCTGAATTCCCGGGGGAAGGGACAGCAATGGTTTTCAACTCGCTGACATTCGTCGCGTTCTTCGCGTGCGTGCTCTTCATGCACTCGCTGCCGCTGTCGTGGAAGACCCGCAAGGTCAACCTCCTGATCGCGAGCTACCTGTTCTACTCGGCCTGGAATCCGCCGTTCGTAATCCTGCTGTGGATCTCGACGGTCATCGACTGGTACGCCGCGCAGGGGCTCGTCAAGGCAAAGCGCGAGTCGACGCGCCACCTGTGGATGCTGATCTCGGTGGTCGCAAACCTCGGCATGCTCGTCTACTTCAAGTACGGCCAGTTCCTGCTCGACAACTTCACCGCGCTGATGGGCGCGATCGGCGTCGCCTGGCAGCCCGCGCACTACGACATCATCCTCCCGGTCGGTATCTCTTTTTATACTTTTGCGACGATGTCGTACACGCTCGACGTGTACCTGCGCCGGGCCGCGCCCGCGGACAACCTGCTCGACTACGCCCTGTTCGTGACGTTCTTCCCGCACCTCGTTGCGGGCCCGATCATGCGCCCGACCGAACTCGTGCCGCAGTTCGCGCAGGAGCGCCGCGCGAGCGCCGACCAGCTGCGCTTCGGTCTCGCGCTGATGACGGTGGGCCTCTTCAACAAGGTCGTGCTCGCCGACGGCTTTCTCTCCGCCGCCGCCGAGCGCGTCTACGACAGCGACAAGCTGCCCGGCATGCTCGACGCGTGGATCGGCACGCTCGCGTTCAGCGGCCAGATCTTCTGCGACTTCGCGGGTTACTCGACGACGGCCATCGGCGCCGCGCTCTGCCTCGGCTTCGCGATGCCCGACAACTTCCGCTTTCCGTACGCCGCGGTCGGCTTCTCCGACTTCTGGCGACGCTGGCACATCACGCTGTCGTCGTGGCTGCGCGACTACCTCTACATCCCACTCGGCGGCAACCGCCACGGCGCGCAGCGCACCTACGTCGCTCTCATGATGACGATGCTGCTCGGCGGCCTGTGGCACGGCGCCAACTGGACGTTCGTCGCGTGGGGCGGCCTGCATGGGCTGTATCTGTCGGTCGAGCGAGTGTTGCGCGGACGCTTTCCGCACTACCGTCCCGGTCCTGTCGCCTTCGTCGCACTCGGGCTGCTGACCTATCTGCTCGTGAATCTGACCTGGGTATTCTTCCGCGCGAAGACGTTCGGCAAGGCCTGGGACGTACTGCGCGGCATGAGCGGATTCAACGCGAGCACGAAACCGATCCTCGCGACTTACTACATCGTGACCGTCGCGTTGATCGTGAGCGCGATCGTGCTCACGCACTGGTTCATGCGCACGCGCACGCTCGAGTCGGTCATCGCGCGCGTGCCGCCACTCGCACTAGGCGCGGCGTGGGGACTTATGGCCTTCGCGATCGTCATTTCGCAGGGCACCGGCAGCGCCTTCATCTACTTCCAGTTCTAAGCCCATGTCGCCAGCAGACGCCAGCTCCGATCCGCATACCAGCTCCGGCCAGCAAGCCAGCTCCGACCTGCAGTCCCGCCTGACCGCATCGGATCGCCCCGGCGTCGCGCAGCCGGTGCCCGTGCGGCCGATTCCGGCGCAGCCGTGGCTGCGTATCCTCACAGGCGCGGCGATCCTGTTCGCGCTGCTGCTCGGATCGTGGGACGCCTACTGGCGCGCGTTCGGCATGACGCCGCAGACGCAGAACAGCAATGGCCTCTGGGCGATCCAGCGCCGCCGCATCGACAACGGCGAAGGCGACGCGACGGTCTTCACGGGCGCCTCACGCGTGTTCTTCGACATGCAGCTCGACGTCTGGGAGAAACTCGATGGCAAGCGGCCGATACAGCTCGCGTGGGAAGGCACCTCGCCGGTCTACATCATCGAAGACCTCGCTGCGGACGAGAACTTCAAGGGCCACTTGCTGATCGGCATCGCACCGGACCTCGCGTTCACCGGCTTCGGTATACACCGAGGCGCGCCCAGGTACGCGCATGACGAGTCGCCCGCGCAACGTGTCGGCCAGTGGCTCTCGATGCACTTCGTCGAACCCGTGTTCGCGTTCGATGATCCCGACTTCGCGCTAGCGACAGTGCTGAAGCGCCAGGCGTGGCCCGCGCGACCCGGCAAGACCTGGAACACCGCCGTGCGCAAGCTCGCGGTAACCGAGCCTGATCGCAACACGCACATCTGGGACAAGGTCGAGAACGATCCCGAGTACAAGGCGCTAGCGCGGCAGATCTGGGCGGAAGAATTCGTGCCCTCCGATGACGATCCGACACCCGAGGTCGCGAAGAAGACCACGAAGGAGCAGATCGACCGCATCGTCAAGGCCGTCGCCAAGATGCAGGCACGCGGCGTCAAGGTGCTGTTCCTGCGACCGCCGAGCACCGGCCCGTTCCTCGAAAACGAGAACCGGCATTTCCCGCGCAAGGAGACCTGGGACGTGCTGCTCGCGGCCACCGGCGCACCCGGCATCCATTTCGAGGACTACCCCGAACTGCAGGGCCTCGAACTGCCAGAATGGTCGCACCTGAGCTACGCCGATGCGCGCAAGTTCACCGCGGCCGTGCATGCGATCGTCGTGCGCGATTTCTGGCCGCGCGAAGTCATCGACGTGAACTGAACGCGGGGCGTGGTCGGTCGCTGCATGCGACCAAACGCGCATGCTTGTCGGGTAGCGCCATCGGCCGTCCGTAGCCGCAAACCCGCGGCGCGGCAGCACAACTACATCGCGTCGATGTCGCCAAGGGCGATGATCAGACGACGGGCACCCCTCTAGGATTTCGCTCCTGGGCCGTCCGTCGCCACATCGTGCGGCGCCGCAGCGCTGCTACATGGCGTCGATGTCGCCAAGTGCGATGATCAGACGACGGGCACGCTTGTCGGGTTTCGTCACGGGCTTCTCGTAACCGGCAATCGCGAGTCGGCGCTGTTCGGCAGCCGCCTCGCGCGCGCGCCGACTCTCGTCCGACTCGCGATAACAGCGACTCGCAGCCGGCGCCGCCACACGTCGCTCGATCAACGCGACCACCTCGACTTCGAAACGGTCTTCGCCGCGCGATAGTTTCAGTCGATCACCAATATGCAGCGTCCGCGACGGCTTCACCGGCGCGTCGTTGACTTCGACCTTGCCGCCGGCGATCGCCTGCTTCGCGAGCGCGCGCGTCTTGAAGAATCGCGTGGCCCAGAGCCAGATATCGAGGCGAACGTCCTCGGCAGCCGGTGCGGTCGGCGAATCTGGGATCTTCTTCATCCAGGCGATTTTAGCGCGAGGAGAGCGTGGAGGCCGCGACTTCGAATGGGGCGTGCCGTTCACCTTCGAACCGAAATTGCTCGCTTTCGATTCATCCGTATGCACATATCGTGTCGCGCTGAGCGTGGGCCCGGAGGGCCCAAGGGCCCGAAAGGGCCCAAGGACCCGAAAGGGCCCAAGGACCCGAAAGGGCCCAAGGACCCGGGGGGCCCAAGGACCCGAAAGGGCCCAAGGACCCGGGGGGCCCAAGGACCCGGGGGGCCCCAGGACCCGGGGGGGCCAAGGACCCGGGGGGCCCAAGGACCCGGGGGGCCCAAGGACCCGGGGGGCCCAAGGACCCGGGGGGGCCGAGGACCCGGGGGGCCCAAGGCTCGCGGAGCGAGCGGAGTTGAAACGTCGAGCTTCTCAGACCCTTCGACTTCAGCGCTACGCGCTTACGCTCAGGGCGAACGGTCTATTGTTGAGTGCAAGCCCAATGGATTTGTAGGGCGAACGGTCTATTGTTGAGTGCAGGCCCAATGGATTTGTAGGGCGAACGGTCTATTGTTGAGCGCAGGCCCAATGGATTTGTAGGGCGAACGGTCTATTGTTGAGCGCAGGCCCAATGGATTTGTAGGGCGAACGGTCTATTGTTGAGTGCAGGCCCAAATGGATTTGTAGGGCGAACGGTCTATTGTTGAGCGCAGGCCCAATGGATTTGTAGGGCGAACGGTCGATTGTTGAGCGCAGGCCCAATGGATTTGTAGGGCGAACGGTCTATTGTTGAGTGCAGGCCCAATGGATTTGTAGGGCGAACGGTCGATTGTTGGGCGCAGGCCCAATGGATTTGTATTGTCTCAGGGCGAACGGCTTCTTGTTACGTCAAGCGCAAACGGATTTTTAGAGTCGTCCGTATTCACTTGTCTGTTCGCGCATCGCTTGGCTCGCGTCGCAGCATCGCCTTCGCGGACGCGTGATCGATCGGCGCGGACGTGTGCTCGTGGAAGATCTTCCACACATCGCCCGAACGCCTGAGCGCAATCGTCAGGCGGTTGTTGAGCGAGCGAATCTCGCGCCCGTCAGCGGCGTGTGCGGTGTAGGTCAGGATCGCGTGGCCGATCGCGAGGTCGCCAGCGCAAGTCGCTTCCGCTTCGGCGACATCTACGACGACGTATTCGTCCCTCAGAGACGAGAACCATTCGACGACGAGGCCGCGCCATGCGTCGATGCCGCGCAGCGACCACTGGCCCCACATGTCGAACACGTGCAGGTCGTCGTCGTAGAGCGCGAGGAAGCGCTCGACGTCCTTCACGCGCACGGCAGCCACGTACGACTTCATCGCCACGGCAAACGGATCCAGCAACTCACTCATGCATCGCTACCTCTGGTTCGGGCCGACGACGCGCGGCGGCTTCAGCAGGCTATCGACACCGCGCCGACTCATCGCGTCATGTCCAACAACATGCGCGCCGACTCGCGGCGTCATGTCGAACAGCAGGATCTTCGCGTGCGCCGACGTGCAATGGACTGCAGAAACTCCATGCAGCGACATCGCCAACGTCGAAGGCATCGACATTGCGCGCCGCCTCACGGCGTCATGTCGAACAGCAGGACTTCCGCGCGCGCCTTCGCGCCGACGCGCAACGAAATTCCAGGACTCCAGGCCGCCGCATCGCCAGCGTCGAGGGTTTCGCCTTCGACTTCGATCGTGCCGCGCGCGACCTGCAGCCACACTTTGCGATTCGACGCGGGCGCATGCTCGAGTACGCGTCCTGCGTCGAAGCGCGCGATGTAGAGGTCGACGTCCTGATGAATCCTTACCGCGCCCTCGCGCGGATTTCCCGACGCCGCGAGGCACCAGCGGTTTTCGAGCTCGGCGGGCGTGAAGCTGCGCTGTTCGTAGCCCGGCGCCAAGCCGTCGCGCTCGGGCAGGATCCATATCTGCAGGAAATGCACGGCCGCCGTTTTCGAGCCGTTGAACTCGGAGTGCGCGACGCCGGTGCCCGCACTCATGCGTTGCATCTCGCCGGGACGAATGAGCGCGCCGGTGCCGAGGCTGTCCTTGTGCTCGAGCACGCCGTCGAGCACCCAGGAAAGGATTTCCATGTCGCGATGCCCGTGCCTGCCGAAGCCCTGCCCCGCGGCGACGCGGTCCTCGTTGATCACGCGCAACGGGCCGAAACCCATGTGCGCGGGGTCCTGATAGTTCGCGAACGAAAACGTGTGGAACGACCTGAGCCAGCCATGATCGGCGAATCCGCGTTCATTGCTTCGACGAATGATCATCATGCACTCCGATCCGGCTCACCGTTGTGTGTCGCTGCCAGAGCGCGGCGGCAGCGGCGTTCGCTCGAGCTGCGTGAGGGCCGCGACGCGCTCGAGTGCCGGCTGTTCGCGCATGTCGACGAGGAACTGCCAGGCCGCGAGCACCTGCCTGTAGAAATGGAGTCGCTCTGCGGCGACCTTGCGCTGCAGCGGCGCCGGCGTCCGTTGCGCGGTCGTGTTCTTCGCCGCGGCATGCGCGGCCTTCAATGCCTCTGCCATGGCGGTGCCTTCTGCGTGCGCCGCCGTCCCGCCTGCCGCATGCGCCGGCATCCACAACGCGAAGGCCTCGGCCGCGACGCGCACTCGCACGTCGGCCGCCTTCTTCGCCCAGGCGATGATCGCCGCGCCGCGCTTTGCCGGCCACTCGGCGACCGCCTTCGCGCGTGCGGGATCGAACGTCTTCGGATCGGCATAGCCGCCGAAGTAGTAGACGAGCATCTGCGGATCGATCGCATGGGCCGCCGTCTCCGCACGTGCGCCTCCTGCCGCCTGGCGGGTTTCGAGCGCGACGAGCTCGCGCTCAAAGTCCGCGACGTTCGCCGGCAGGTCGGCGATCTCGCCGGCATCGAGCGCCTTGCGCCACGCCGGTGCGATCTCCCTACCCCACAACCACTGCGCGACCTTGGCATCCGCGAGCGCGGGGCTTTCATCCTCGTCGTCGTCCTCGCCGGCGAGCATGCGCGCGCGCCAGGCCGGGTCGATTCCGGCCGTCGTGGCCGCTTCGTCGGATTTCATCGCGCTCTCGAGCGCCCGCGCGGGCGCCTGCCGCAGGTCGGCAAGCTTCGCATCGTCGGTGAGCATGTGCTCGCCGATGCGCCGATAATCCTGTTCTCGTGACTTCAGCGCCGCGTCGGCGGTCTGCAGCGAGGCGCCGTCCATCGTGGCGTGGAATTTCGCGAGCGCCGCCTTCGCCGGTGCGCCGAGATGCGGATCCGTCGCCATGTGCTCGATCGCATCGGCCCAGAGTTTGAGGTACTGCTCGGAGGTCGCACGCGGCTTGTCGATCGTCCGATCGGCCTCGACCGCCTGCAGGTGAGCGTCGTAAAACGAGCGCCGCTCAGGCAGCTTGCCGGGTCGCAACGTGAACAGGTCGAGACCGATCAGGTTCTCCGGTAGATAGCGCTCGTAGCCGGCCCAGTGGTCGGCCGAGACATCCGAGGTGCATCCCGACGCGACCGAGCGATCGTCGGTCGAGCTGAAGCCTGCGGCCGCGGGCAGCGCCTTCGGCGCGGCAACGTCGCTGAGCCAGCGCGGCGCGCGCGTGAACCACGCCGGATTCGGCGCGACCTGGCGCGGCAGGCCCAGATAGTGGAAGCCGCCCGAGTAGCACTGGCTCATCACGAACACGACGCGGCCCGCGCCGAGTCCCGCGGACAGCCAGCGACGCAACTCGGCGACGCCGAGCGTTTCCGACCACGGATACTGCCGCCAGCCGAAGCGCGCGGTCGGGTCGCGATCCCAGCTCCACAGGCTGATGATGCTCTCGGGCTCCGTCTGGCCCGATGGCCCGCCGTGATCGCCGACGAACAGGAACAGCGTGCCGCCATCGCGCACCGCGGGCAGGATTTCGTCGCGAAACACGCGCGCGACGATGTCGTGTCGCGCAGGATGATTGCCGGGCAGCGCGCCGGGCTCCCACGTCGTGACGTCGCGCCCGTGCGCATCCTGCGTCGTGTGCTCAACGTCTGCGAGTTCGGGGGGCTGTCCGCTCACGTTGCCGGCGCCGAAGAACACCCAGATCGAATCCTCGGGGTAGTGCGCGCGCAGATAGGTGACGTACGCCCGCGCCTGCAGGTATTGCGAATAGTGATTAGAGGTCGGCGTGCCGCCGCCCGAGAGGACGACGAACGCGTCCTTCGCCTGCACCGATGCGCAGAACGCGAGGCATCCACCGAGCAGCAGCATCCATCCGCGCGCGACACCCAACATGGCCTACTCCACGACGAGGTTCGTCGAGTGTGCCAGATTGTGCATGGCCGGTGCGCGCGGGCCGTCGTCGCGCACGCGCGTCGCGACGTCGCAGAGCGCGCCCGGGGCGGGCGTTCCGGCTGCAGCGCGCATGCGCCTCCAAAGGGAGAACACATCGGCGCTGTTTTTTTCTCGCCGACGCAACGGCATATACCGACGCATCGCGCGCTGGCGCACGATCGCGCCACGTCGCGCGATCGACGCCGCGCGCCGCAAACGATACCGTGCAGGACTCCCGTCAGAGCCGCGGAGAATCGGCCGCCGGGACTGCCGTCCCATGCGCCGTGCAGCGACGCTGCGACAACCGATCAAACGATGAGCTGGACGAAGTGGTCGAGCAACACGCCGAGCGGAACCATCGTCAACACGAGCGGCGCCACGGGCGCGAGCGTGATGACGGCGAGCTGGATTATCGTGTCCTTGCCGAACGGCACGATGCTCATCTGCCGCACGACCTGGAAGCTGTTGCCGATGTCGGCGAGCGACTGGATGTCGGCGCTGCCGAGCAGCCGCTCATCCGGAGGCGCGCCGCCGCGCAGCCATTTGTCCTCGAACTCGCGCACGTACTGCTGCGCGAGGCCGCCGTATTCGCGCCTGCCTTCCCGCTTGGTCCGCGCGAGCTGCGGCACGAACACGAGCAGCGGCCCGAGGACGACGAACAGCATCACGACCAGCAGCGCGACGATCTCCATCTTGAAGTCGACGAGCTTCGCGCCCGCATAGAAGATCTTGTTCGCCATGACGCCAGCAAGCAGGACGCCCTGTCCGGCGAGCAGCGGCGCGAACGCCTGACTGATGTTGCCGAGGAACCCTAGACCGCCCGCGTAGTCCGGGTGGGTGGGCACGAGTTGCAGGTCGATCTTCGATACCTGCCAGAGGAACCGCGCCCAGATGAACAGGCGGAAATACCAGCGCGCGAGGATGAACTGGAACACCGGCAGGCTGACGAAGCCGAACCACAGGCCTGCCAGGGTCGGATGCAACTCGCCGCCCAAGCCCCTTCCATACCAGGTCGTCGCATCGATGGCCGTATGCTGGCGCCAGACCACGAACACGCCGACGCTGTAGACGAAGCCGATCAGCAGTACCTCGGCCCACACCGAATTGCGCAGCCGCATCGCCGATGCGATCGCCGCATCGAAGCGCTCGCGCGCCGCCGCGGAAACCAGGCCGCGCGTGAGGAATGTGCCGACGACGAGGCGCATGCGCTGGTGAACGATCAGTTCCGCCGCGATGAGCAGCGGCAGCGACAGCAGGAAACGCGCGTGAATGTCGGCATCGAACAGAAACGGGATCTTTATCTCGCTGCCCCAAGCGCGTCCTTCGACCGCGGACAAAATGAGCAACGGCACCCACGTCAGCACGATGAAAGCGATTTCGCGACGCCAGACGAGTTCGAGCACGTCGCCCGAAAGATGCGCGCGCCGCAACAGTTGGAACAGCGGTCCGCCGAGGATCAGCGAGAAGTCGCTCGGGAACGCATCGTCGCCATTTTTCATGCGAAGCCCCTGATCGATGGGTGTCTCGATGGAAGACGTGTGAATTTCGCACCACGGAGTGTGCGGTGACGTTGCGCGCAGCGACCTACGCGTGCGACTGCGAGAGAGTTCGCGACGTCTCGAGCGCGCGCACGGCTACGCCGCAGGTTGCGGCGCCACGGTTCGGCAAACAGGCTGCAGGTCATGCAAACTTGCTCCCCCGGTGCCGGTCGCAGGCCGGCTGTGTCGAGTGTGCGCACTTGCCTCGCGACGCGCAAGCACTCGGCGGCGACCCTTCGGCACGGCCGCTTTTTCGACTCGCGCCTTCCAGGAATGACCGCGGCGGTTCGTTCCTTCCCTGCCTGTTGGCGTGGCAACGGGGCGACAGAGGCGCTGCGCCGGTCAAAGCGATCGCCGCGTCCGCACGCGGATCGCGGAATGGTCCGGGATCTCGTCCCGCTGCTCCGCGAACCCCGCACGAGACGCCGCGAGCTTGAGTGCACCCATGAGTTCTTCGTCGAACGCGACTCGGCCTGCGACGTACGCGTGTCCACCTTCATGTGCGGGTGTCGATACACCGCGCGGTATGCGCGAAACCGATTGTGGGAAAATGATGGGGCTCGGCCGACTCTCTCAATGAATGTTCTTCCGCGCGTTCTTCAGGCTTGCCCGCAGTGGCCATCTGGTTTAGCTTGCGCCGACCCCCGTCTGCGGTCCTGCGCGCTCTTGAAATTCTCGATTGGCAATCGCCTGTTCCTCGCGATGCTGCTGTCCGCGCTCGCAGTGGCCGCCGTCACGGTCGAACTCGTTCGCTGGAAGCTGTTCGACAACTTTACCGACCACCCGATCTACAGCGGCACGGACCGAGTGGACGATCTCGTCGCCGCGCTGTCGACGCAGTACCGCGAGCACAACGGCTGGTCGTTCCTGCCGGCAGATTCCGCAGCGCGCAAGAAGTGGCTGTTCGATCAATGGGAACGTACGCGAAACTCACGGGACGTCGTGTCGGCTCCGGCGCCCACGTCGCCGACACTCGGCTTCAGGTTGGGCCTGCTCGACCGCGACCGGCGCCATCTCGCGGGCGTCGTCGCGAGCCCGCTCATGATCGCGCTCGCCTCCATCGACAGGCAGGGGAACGACATCGTCGCCGGCGGCGAGACCGTGGGACACCTCATTGTCGCGCGGCCGCAGAACCCGGACGACGAGCTTGCGGTGGCATTCCTGATCCAGCAGCAGGAAAACCTGCTTCGTGCCGCACTCATCGCCCTGCTGCTCGGCGCGCTCGCCGCGGCTTTGCTGGCCGAGAGTTTCCGCAGACCCATTCGACGACTCGTCGACGGCGCCCGGCGCCTCGGCAACGGACGATTCGAAACGCGCATGCGCGTGCGTCGGAGCGACGAACTCGGTGAACTTGCGCGCACCTTCGATCAGCTCGCGGCGAAGCTCGAGGATGCGGAGCGATCGCGCCGGCAATGGATCGCCGACACCTCGCACGAGCTGCGCACGCCGTTGGCAGTGTTGCGCGCGCAGATCGAAGGCTTGCAGGACCGCATCAGAACCGCCACGCCCGAGAACATCGAGCTCATGTCGCGTCAGGTTCGCTCGCTCACGAAGCTCGTCGATGAACTCTACGAGCTCGCCTGCGCCGATGTCGGTCAGCTGTCGTACGACAAGGCCGCGCATGACGTGTGGCGGCTGGTCGAGGACGTGCTGCGCGGTTTCGCAGAGAAGTTCGTGACTGCAGGCCTGACCGCAACAGTCGGCGCCGCGCCGACACGCTCGACCATGCACTGCGATGCCGACCGACTACGCCAGGTCGTGACGAATCTTCTCGAGAACTGCCGACGCTACACCGCTGCGGGCGGGCGCATCGAAGTGACCGGCACGGTCGTCGCGGGCGAACTGCACATCGCGATCGACGATTCGGCGCCTGCCGTCCCTGCAGCCTCGATCGCTCGCCTCGGCGAACGCTTCTTCCGCATCGAAGCGTCGCGCAACCGCCAGCTCGGCGGCGCAGGCCTCGGCCTCGCGTTGTGCAAGCAGATTCTCGCCGCCCACGGCGGACGCCTCGATTTCGCCGCTTCGGCGCTCGGCGAGCTGCGCGCCACGATCGTGTTGCCGATGGATGCATGACATGACCCGCACGACGACCGAAGGCGGGGCCGCGACGATCCTGATCGTGGAGGACGAAAGCGACCTCGCCGCAATCATGACCGATTACGTGAGGGCTGCGGGCTTCCTCGCCGAGACCAGCGCGGACGGCGACGACGCGCTCGCCCGCGTGCGCCGCGAGCCGCCGCATCTGATGGTGCTCGACATCATGCTCCCGGGCCTCGACGGCGTGTCGCTGTGCAAGGCGGTACGCGAATTTTCCGACGTGCCGATCATCATGGTGACCGCGAGAGTCGCGGAAATCGACCGACTGCTCGGCCTCGAGACGGGCGCCGACGACTACCTGTGCAAGCCGTTCAGCCCGCGCGAACTCGTTGCCCGCATCAAGGCCATCCTCCGTCGACGCGAGTGGAAGGCAACTGCGCCGCAGGACATCCCTCGCCGCATCGACGTCGACGAGCCCACGCGGACAGTGCGGATCGATTCGCACAGACTGGAGCTGACGGCGAGCGAATACAGGCTGCTCGCAACGATGTCGAGGCGGCCCGGCACGATCTATTCGCGTGCGCAGCTCCTCGACATCGCGCGTCGCGACAGCCTCGATGTCAACGACCGCGCGATCGACACGCACATCAAGAATCTGCGCCGCAAGATCGCCGAGCGCATGCCGGACGTCGACATCATCCAATCGGTCTACGGTCTCGGCTATCGCGTCGAGCTGTGACGCGGCGCGGCGCCGCGTCTCCACACGCACATCAAGAATATGCGCGAAGGGATTGCCGACGTCTGCTTGACGTAAAAATCGCCCGCTTCGGCTTACGCCGGCTATCGCGTCGAGCTGTGACGCGGCGTGGCGCCGCGTCTCCACACACGCACATCAAGAATATGCGCCAAGGGATTGCCGACGTCTGCTGGACGTAAAAATCGCCCGCTTCGGTTACGCCGGCTATCGCGTCGAGCTGTGACGCCACGTCACCTCGCCGGCTCGCGTCCACACAATGTCCTCACACTTTTCTCCGAAGCTGGAATGCCGGAACCAAGGTGTTCCCGTGATCGAGGAGTGGTGGTCGTGGAAAAACACATTCGCAAGCGTGTGGCGCGTATCGCTGCCGTAGCCGCAATCTGTGCGCTCTGCGCCGCGGGCGCGGCCGTCTACGGTATGGTCCAGCGAGATCGCGGCGGACCGCCGCAGAAGGACATGGCGGTCGACAGCGCGACGCGAAACGAAGTGATCGAAGGTGTGATCGCGAACCTCGATCGAGCCTACGTCTTCCCGGAGAAGGCGGCAGCCATGGGCAAGCAGTTGCGCGAAGCGTTGAGACGCGGTGATTTCGACGCCACTACCAGCGCCGAAAGGTTTGCCGAAGCGCTCACCGATGCGCTGCAGCGCGAAAGCCACGATCGGCACCTCGAAGTGCGCTACTTCGAAAAACCTGTGTCGGCGCTGGCGCCGGGCCAGGACCAGTCACCCGAGGAAGTCGCCGAGGAGACGTTCCACCAGCTGCGCCTCAACTTCGGTTTCGAAAACGTCGGCCGCCTCAAGGCCAACATCGGCTACATCGACCTGCACGCGTTCGCGCGACCGCAAAACGTGATCGAGCGGCTCGCCGCCGCGATGACGCTACTCGCCGACACCAAGGCGCTCATCATCGACCTGCGCCGCTGTGGCGGCGGCGATCCGGAGACGGTGATGCTGTTCGCGAGCTACCTGTTCGACAAGCCGACGCATCTCAACGACATCTACTTCCGCGACGAGAACCGAACCGAAACGCGATGGACCAGCGCAAGCGTGCCGGGCACGCGCTACGGCGAGGCGCGCAAGCTCTATCTGCTGACGAGCGACGACACGTTCTCCGGATGCGAGGACTTCGCCTACGCGCTCAAAAACGCCAAACGCGCGACGCTCGTCGGCGAGACCACGGGCGGCGGCGCGCACGCGGGCAACACGCGTCGGGTGAGTGCGCACTTCATGATGTTCGTGCCGTCGGGCCTGCCGATCAGCCCGGTCACGCACACCGACTGGGAAGGCGTGGGCGTTGCGCCGGACATCAGGACTTCCGCGAAGCGCGCGCTGGATACCGCGCATATTGCCTTAGTGAGGGAATTGCTCGCCGTCGAGACCGATCCGCGCTGGACGGAGGTTCTGCAAAAGACCCTTGCGGAGCTGGAGTGAAGATGTGGCGTGAGTGTACGCTGATGCATTGGCGAGTCATCCGAGGAGAATCATCGTGCCTGCCCTGCGACCCATCCATAGATTTGCGTTGCTGCTGTTCGTGTTGCCGTTTCTCTGCGCGACGAGCGTCGTCCAAGGCTCGGCCGAAGGCCAGCCTGACTATCGCACGCGACGGGACATCACGATGATGCTAAACACGTTCCTCACTCCGGCCGTCAACAACACGGCGGCGGGACACGAACGCTTCTGGGCCGATGATCTCGTCTATACGAGTTCTGCCGGCCTGGTGAAGAGCAAGGCCGACATCCTGAAGTCCTTCGCCGAGCCGAAGGCCAAGACCGCCGAAGATCAAGCGAAACCCGGTCCCGTATTCACGGCGGAAGACGTCCTAGTACGCCCCTACGGCGACGCGGCGGCGCTGACGTTTCGCCTCGTGGAGCGCGACCCGGATGGGAAGATCACTTACTTTCGCAACAGCGGGATGTTTCTTCGCCGCAATGGCGAATGGCGGGCGGTGACCTGGCAGGCGACGCGCGTGGCGGAAGGCAAATAGAACCCTAAATGGAAACCACGGGTGAACAAGACCGGTCGCGTCGTGACGATCGGGGATGGCGGTCATCCAAAGCCCGGAGGGAATGCTGTCCGGACCCCGTCACATGCGGTTGGCTCGTGAGCGATGCACGAACGCGGCGCTCCCGGCGAATGGGTCGAAGCTGAGCACGCTGCGAGCCTGAGTCCAGAGCACTACAAAAAAGCCCGGCACGAGGCCGGGCGTTTTGTTTTGGCTGGGGGACTAGGATTCGAACCTAGATAGGCAGAGTCAGAGTCTGCAGTCCTACCGTTAGACGATCCCCCAATTCCGGCTGGATCGTCTATCTGACTTAGCGACGATCCTGCTGTGGGAGCGGGCGCCGGCGTGGCCGTCGCCCGAGTGCTGCTTAGCGCTTCGAGAACTGCGTGGCGCGGCGGGCTTTGTGCAGGCCGACCTTCTTGCGCTCGACTTCGCGCGCATCGCGGGTCATGAAACCGGCCTTGCGCAGCGGCGACTTCAGCGTTTCGTCGTGCTCGACGAGCGCGCGGGCGATGCCGAGACGGATCGCGCCGGCCTGGCCCGTGTTGCCGCCGCCTTCGACCGTGACGAGCACGTCGAACTTCTCGGTGGTCTGGGTCAGCTCGAGCGGCTGGCGCACGATCATGCGCGAGGTCTCGCGGCCGAAGAACGTGTCGAGCGGCTTGCCGTTGACGACAATCGAGCCCTTGCCCGGGCGCAGGAACACGCGCGCGGCAGAAGACTTGCGGCGACCGGTTCCGTAGCTTTGCGTAGTTGCCATGTGTTTTGCTCTTGTTGGAAACCCGCTATCCGCGAGCTTCGACCTGTGATTCAGTAATTAACCGATGTCCAGCGACTGCGGCTGCTGGGCGGTATGCGGATGCTCGGCGCCCTTGTACACCTTGAGCTTGCGGTACATCGCACGGCCCAGCGGGTTCTTCGGCAGCATGCCCTTGACCGCGATTTCGATCACGCGCTCGGGGTGCTTGACGAGGAGGTCCTTCAGCGCGATCGACTTGATGTTGCCGATGTGGCCGGTGACGTGGTGATAGACCTTGTCGTCCATCTTGTTGCCGCTGACCGCAACCTTCTCGGCGTTGATCACGACGATGTAGTCGCCCGTGTCGGCGTGCGGGGTGTAGACCGGCTTGTGCTTGCCGCGCAGGCGCGAAGCGAGCTCGGTCGCGAGGCGACCCAGCGTCTTGTTGCTCGCGTCGACGACGAACCAGTCGCGCTTGACCGTCTCAGCGTTGGCGCTGACCGTTGTCTTTTTCATAAGGAGACCTGTGCCCTGAGGGGCCAAAAAATGTAGCCCAAAGTACCGCTCGAAACGATACTTGAGCGGAGAGCCGGTAATTTTAGCGGAAGTTGTCCCGGCCGCGCAAGTCTCGGATCCAACCGGGAACCCGGCCCACCGGCCGATTTTCGCCCGGATTTGCATGAAATGCAGGCGAACAGGACAATTCTACGATGTTCAGCCGCCAATTTTCCCTCTCCGACCGCATTCTGGCCGAATTCGAGCGGGCACTGTCGACGAGCCTCGGCACGACGCCCGAAGCGGGCCGCCCGTCCCCCGGCGCGGGCCTGGACGACGGCGATCTCGCCGAAACCGACCGTCGCCACGTGGCCGGGCTCATGCGCATCAACCATACGGGTGAGGTCTGCGCCCAGGCCCTGTATTCGGGCCAGGCCGCCGTCGCGCGCAACGCCGCAACCCGCGAGCAGCTGCTTGAGGCCGCCGCCGAGGAGACCGACCACCTCGCCTGGTGCGCTGATCGCCTGTCCGATCTGCACAGCCGCCCTAGCCTGCTCAACCCGGTCTGGTACGCGGGCAGCTTCGCGCTCGGGGCCGTGGCCGCACTCGCGAGCGACAAGGTCAGCCTCGGCTTCGTCGTCGAGACCGAGCGCCAGGTCGAGGCCCACCTGGCCGACCACCTCGACGAGCTGCCGGCCGCCGCCGCGGCGAGCCGCGCGGTCGTCGCGCAGATGAAGGACGACGAGGCGCGTCACGGCCAGGCCGCGAAGGCCTCGGGCGGCATCGACTTGCCGCCGCCCGTGCCGAGCCTCATGCGGCTTGCGAGTCTCGTGATGAAGGCTGTCGCCTACCGCCTCTGAGGCGCCCTCGGTCCCGCGCCCCCGCCCGATCGTCCGCCCGCAGATTCGCACCGCGCGCGTCGCGAACGAGCGACGACGTGCGCCGCACGGATGATTCGACGGATCGTCGAATTGCGTTCAAGGACGAACACCGAGTCGAGGCAGTGCCCGCGCCGTCGGTCCGATCCGCAGGATCGACGCGGCAATTTCGGGCCACGACCGACACTCGCTTTCTCGCCGCCGGCGAAGACCACGAAGGATGTCGCACATGCTCATCTGGGGATATGGACCGAGTTCGATCGACCTGGGTCCGATCGGCTCTCGGTATTGCCCGACCTGCGGTCAGGAACGCATGTTCCACACGCAGGTCAAATATCAGTACAACCATCTGTACTACATATTTCGCTTCGTCTCGGGCAAGGGCTACATCGAGCACTGCGAAATCTGCGGCAACGGTGCCGTGGTCGATGCCGCCGAAGTCGAGACTCGACTCGGCAAGAATCCAATTCCAGCCTTTGATCGCTACGGCATGCTCATCGGCCTCGGCGGCATTCTCGGGCTGATCCTGTTCGCGGTGATCCTGCGCACGACGGGACCCGAGATCCGCAACATCCCCGACCTCACCGCACGCATGAAGCGCGGCGACGTGACCGCGTTGGCGCAGCTGCGGCGCGAGGCGGAAAAGGGCGATCGTCCGTCGCAGGAGGCACTCGGCGACCTGCTCCTGACAACCGGCGCTGCCAATCTGCGCAATCCCGAGGAGGCATTCCGCTGGATGCTCGCGGCTGCGAACGGGGGCAGCATCGCCGCCGCGCTCCCCGTTGCGGACCGCTACGAACACGGCACCGGCGTGCCTGCGAATCCGACCGAGGCGCTGCGCTGGTACCGCGTATCGGCCGCGCATGGCTCGGCGCAGGCGGCAAACTCCATCGGCGCGCTCTACTCGCGCGGCACCGGCGTCGAGGCCGATGCGAAAGAAGCGGTGCGCTGGTTCCAGAAGGCGGCGCAGGGCGGCGACCAGCCGGGTCAGTTCAACCTCGCGATGGCCTATCTCTCGGGCGCAGGCGTCGACGGTGGCGCCTCGGAGCAGAACGCGGCGGAGGCGATCAAGTGGCTGCAGAAGGCCGCGGCGCCACGCGACAAGAGCACGCTGTCAACGACGATCGCCGCAGACGCGATGAACCACCTCGGCCAGCTCTACGAGCAAGGAAGCGGCGTGAAGAAAGACGCGTTGAAGGCGCTCAACTACTATCAGTCGGCGAGCGAGCACAACGCCGAAGCGAAGCAGAGCGTCGAGCGGCTCAAGGCGCGCCTGCAGGCTTCCACTGCGAAGTAGCCGCTGCCTACTTCTGTTCGGCGGTGTTGCGGCTTCGAATTGCTCCTTCCGATCGTGGTGAGGGATCGAACCACGAACGGCAACCGGCATGCCGTTCACCCTTCGATACCTCAGGGCGAACGGCTGCCAAACCCAAAGGCCGAGTCCACGGGGTCCGCGGACGCGACATTGGTCATCGCCTTTGCCCTCGCCGTTCGCCAGTCGACGGCCGCTGTTCGCCGTTGGCCGCTCGTAGTGTCGCCATCGCGAACCCGCCGTTTTTTTGATGCCGCATTGACGCTCAAAAAAAAAGCCGGCGCGGAGGCCGGCTTCTTCGTAACGCTTGTTGCAGCAATCGCGCCTCGCGATTACCAGATCGTCGTGCGCTTCTCGGGCGGCACGTACATCTTGTCTTCGGGCTTCAGGTCGAACGCCTTGTAGAAGCCTTCCTGGTTGACGAGCGTACCGCGCACGCGATCGATCGGAATCGAGTGCGGATCGGACTTGATCAGCTCGATCGCGAACTTGTCGCGCAGCTTGGCCTGCCAGATCTGGCCGAAGCCGAGGTAGAAGCGCTGGTCGCCGGTGTAGCCGTCGATCGTCGGTGCCGGCTGGCCATTCAGCGAAATGTGATAGGCCTTGTACGCGATCGCGAGACCCGAGTTGTCGGCGATGTTCTCGCCGAGCGTCAGATCTCCGTTCGAGTGGAAGCCCTCGACCGGCTCGTACGCGTGGTACTGCGCGACGAGCGCCTGCGTCTTCGCCTTGAACTTCTCGTGGTCTTCCTTCGTCCACCAGTCACGCAGGTTGCCGTCGCCGTCGTACTGCGCGCCCTGGTCATCGAAGCCGTGGCTGATCTCGTGGCCGATTACGGCGCCGATGCCGCCGTAGTTGACCGCGTCGTCGGCCTTCGCATCGAAGAACGGCGGCTGCAGGATCGCGGCCGGGAACACGATCTCGTTGAGTTCGGGGTTGTAGTAGGCATTGACGGTCTGCGGCGTCATGCCCCACTCGGCGCGATCTACGGGTTTTCCGAGCTTGTCGATATTGCGCTTGTACTCGAACTCGTTGCCGCGCATGACGTTGCCGACGAGGTCATCGGGCTTCACGACGAGTGCCGTATAGTCACGCCACTTGTCCGGGTAGCCGATCTTCGGCATGAACTTGGCGAGCTTCTCCTGCGCGGCCTTCTTCGTGTCGGGACTCATCCAGTCGAGCGTGTCGATGCTCTGCTTGTACGCCGCGAGCAGGTTCTTCACGAGCTGGTCCATGCGCGCCTTCGACTCGGGCGGGAAGAACTTCGCGACGTAGAGCTTGCCGACGGCTTCGCCGAGCGCACCCTGCACCGCGTTGACGCCACGCTGCCAGCGCGGGCGGTTCTGCGGCACGTCGCGCAGCGCGGTGCCGTAGAAACCGAAGCGCGTGTCGACGTAGTCCTTGCTGAGGAACGGCGCGTAGCTCGTGAGCAGGTGCCAGCGGAAGTAGGTCTTCAGCACGGGCAGCGGCGTCTTCGCGAGAATCTTGTCCATGCCGGTGATGTAGCTCGGCTGGCTCACGATCACGTAGTCGACCTTGCCGTCGACGCCCGCGGCCGTGAGGTAGCTCTTCCAGTCGTAGGCCGGCGAGAGCTTGGCGAGATCGGCGAACGTCTCCTTGTTGTAACCCTTGATCGGATCGCGCAGCTCGACCTTCGTCCACTGCACCTTCGCGAGCTCGGTCTCGAGCGCGAGGATGTCCTTGGCGCTCTGCGCGGAATTCTTGTCGCCCGCCATGCCGAGCATCTTCTCGATGAACTGGCCATAGGCCTCGCGGATCGCCTTCAGCTTCGCGTCGTTCTCGAGGTAGTAGTCGCGGTCCGGCAGACCGAGACCGTCCTGGCCGAAGTCGATCACGTACTTCGTCGAATCCTTGTTGTCCTGATGGACGAAGGCGCCATAGGGTGCGGTCGCGCCGATTTCGATGAAATGCGCGATCAGCGCGGGGATGTCCTTCTTGTCCTTGACCGCGTCGATGCGCGCGAATTCGGCGTCGAGCGGCTTCAGCCCGAGCGCGTCGAGCTTCGCCTCGTCCATGAAGCTGGCGTAGAAGTCGGCGATCTTCTTTTTGTCGGCGTCGCCGCTAGCGGGGTTCTTCGCCGCGTCCTCGATGACGGTGCGCACGTTCGCCTTCGCATCGTCGTCGAGTTTGACGAACGAGCCGAACATCGGCTTGTCGTCGGGAATCTTGACCGTATCGAGCCAGTAGCCGTTGACGTAGCGATAGAAGTCGTCCTGCGGACGCACCATCGGGCTCATGTTCTCCTTCGTGATGCCGGAGGTCAGCGCGGGCGCCGGCGGCGCAGCCGGGGTGGCGGGCGCGGCGGGAGCAGGCGGCGCGCTGGTTTGCGCGGCCTTGGGCGGCTCTTGCGGACCGGAACAGGCGGCGACGAGGCCGGCGCAGGCCAGCCAGAGTAAGGAGCGTTTCATGGGGTTTCCCTTCGCTAGGAGAAGACGACTCGCGAGCCTAGTTGCCGCGTCGGGCGGGTCGCATATGCCATTGGTACTGGGTGCGACCCGGTTTCGGCCGATTGAGGGCGCTTTTGCACGCCCGTGCGTGCGGCGTGCGCCCACGCATCGCCGGCACGCAGGAATTGCAACGCGCACGATGCCTGGCTGACGTCGAACATGAGCAATATCGACCCACGGGCAGCGGCTCGACGGCGGGGTTCTGCACGAACGCCGGCATGCAGCGCAAAAGAGGGCTCGCGCGACCCGCGGCCGGCAGCGACGCCGGCTCGGGGGGACCTAAAGGTCAGGTCAGATTGCGCCCGTGGAACAGTTCCTCGATCTCGCGCTTGAGCAGCGCCTCGATGCGCGCGCGCTCCTTGAACGAGAGATCTTCGGCATGCGCCTCGAACAGGTAGGTGTCGAGGTCGAAGTCCTTCACGTGCATCTTCGTGTGGAAGATGTTTTCCTGATAGACGTTGACGTCGAACATCTCGTACTTCTGGCGGATGTGCTTGGCCAGGTATTCCTGGATCGAGTTGATGCGGTGGTCGATGTAGTGCTTCTTGCCCTTCACGTCGCGCGTGAAGCCGCGCACGCGGTAGTCCATCGTGACGATGTCCGACTCGAAGCTGTCGATGAGGTAGTTCAAAGCCTTCAGCGGCGAGATGACGCCGCAGGTGGCCACGTCGATGTCCGCGCGAAACGTCGCGATGCCATTGTGCGGATGCGTCTCCGGATACGTGTGCACCGTGATGTGGCTCTTGTCGAGGTGCGCGACGACGGCATCCGAGATCACGTCGCGGCCCGCATCGCGCTTGTCGATGACCGGCTGCTCGGAGATCAGGATCGTCACGCTCGCGCCCTGCGGATCGTAGTCCTGGCGGGCGATGTTGAGGATATTCGCGCCGATGATGTCGGCCACGTCCGTGAGGATCTTGGTCAGACGGTCGGAGTCGTACGCCTCGTCGATGTACTCGATATAGCGATCACGCTGCTCGGACGTCACCGCGTAGCAGATGTCGTAGATGTTGAAACTGAGCGCCTTAGTCAGGTTGTTGAACCCCTGCAGCTTGAGACGCGGAAGCGGCTTGACCATCGGGGAGTCCTCCAACCATGCAACCGGGAAATACAGCGGGCGCGAATTATGGAACAAGTTGGCTGCAGGGGAAACCTCGACGCTGCATCGCCGCAACACCCCCCGCGGCCGGGGGGGCCTTGAAGGTTTGCGCTCCGCAGCAACGAAGTGTGTTCGCTTCCACGTTTATTTCGTCTAAGATTGGCCGGACCGCTATGGACGAATTCAGCGGATTGGGGCGAGCGAACAGCAGGGAGCTGCGGTTCGCCGGGCCGGCCGATGCGCTCTCATGGGCGACCGCGGCAGACCCGATGTATCGGGGGGGCGCCTGTACATGACCAATCTAACCGCGAGGCCGAGAGTGACGCAGCCTTTACGCTATACCCTGCAGAAAGCGGTAACGCGCGTGCAGACCCCCAAGACGCTGGTCCTCGACCAGCCGACCCTCAATCGTTTTCTCGAAAACTGTCATCTGCGGCACTACCCGCGCAAGACGGTGATCATCCGCCCGGGCGATTCGGCGAACATCCTCTATTTCATCATCGAGGGTTCGGTCACCGTGTCGTCGGAGGACGAGGACGGTCGCGAGCTGATCCTCGCCTACATCAACGCCGGCGAATTCATCGGCGAGATGGGCCTGTTCGTCGAGACGCCGCAACGCGAAGTCATGGTGCGCACGCGCACGTCGTGCGATCTCGCCGAGATCAGCTACGAGCGCCTGTTCCAGCTCGCCGACGGCCCGCTGCGCGAAGACCTGCCGAAGATCCTCTTCGCGATCGGCACGCAACTCACGAACCGCGTGCTGAACACCTCGCGCAAGGTGAGCCGTCTCGCGTTCATGGACGTGACGAGCCGCGTCGCCAAGACGCTGATCGACCTCACCGCCGAGCCCGACGCGATGTCGCACCCGAAGGGCATCCAGATCCGCATCTCGCGTCAGGAAATCAGCCGCATCGTCGGTTGCTCGCGCGAAATGGTGGGCCGCGTGCTCAAGCAGCTCGAGAGCCAGGGCATGATCTCGGTGTCGGGCAAGAACATGGTCGTGTTCGACTCGCGCTGAGCTTCGCCAGGCGCCTCGCGCGAACGTGCGGGCGCTGGGAGCACTTGATCCTTCGACGCAACAGGCCACGGCCATCGTGTCGTGATCGTCCGCTTCCGCGCTCGCCAGTTGCTGCGCTCCGGTCCCGTGCTTGCCCGTGGCGGGTTCGCCCGTGCCGCGCCGGCTAGTTGCCGTGCTGCGGCCGATTGTTGTCGCGAATCCGCCGCCAGTACGACATGAGCTTTGCGGACAGCGACGTCGCGGAGAAGCGCGGCTCCTCCACGGCGTGGCGGCGCGCGAGCAGCGGCGCGCTTCGCACCTGCTGGCAGCGCTCCATCGCGGAGGCGAGACTGCGTCGCAGCAGTTCGCGCGAAACGGGTTTGGGCAGGAAACGGTAGATCTGGCCTTGGTTGATCAGCTCGATCAGCCCGCCGGCGCCGCCCGTTCCGCTGATCGCGATCGTGAACGTCGCCGGGCTGTAGCGCTTGAGCGTCTTCAGCACGCCCGGGATGTCGTCCTGGCGCTCGTTGAGCCCGGCGACGACGACGCCGATCCGCTCTTCCGCGAGCACGGCCAGCGCCGCCTCGATCGTCGTGGCGAATGCCACGTCGTGCTGTTCTGGCACGAGTTCGCGCACGAGCCGGAAAGTCGCGGCGTCTTCGTCGATCACGAGCAGCTTCTGCGTTTCGGACCTCGTCGATCCGTCCACGTTCATCGCGCCGGCCTTCGCCGCAAGCGAGATCGGTGCCGCGTTATGCGCCGTCTGTTCCTGCGTCGCGATGCGCACAGCCTGCTCGACCGTCTCGATGAGGTGCGCCGACTGCCACGGCTTCTCGATGAAGCGGAAGATCTCGCTCTCGTTCACCGACGCGACGATCGCCTGCATGTCGGAATAGCCGGTCAGCAGCACGCGCATCGTCACGGGCGAGATCTCGCGCGCCTGGCGCAGCAGGTCGACGCCGAGCATCAGCGGCATGCGCTGGTCGCTCACGACGACGTGGACGAAGCGTTCGCGCAGGATCTTGAGCGCTTCGTGGCCCGAGGTCGTCGTCAGCACCTCGCAGCGACCGCGGAACAGCATGCGCAGCGAACGCAGGATGCGCTCCTCGTCGTCGACGAATAGTACGGTCGCGGCTTGGTCAGGCATCGTCGTGTACTCCGGATGGTTCATTGCCGGCGCCGGGCCGGATCGGCAGCGCGACCGTGAAACGCGAGCCGGTGCCTGGCACCGAGCTCACGCGAATGCGACCGCCATGCTGGTCGACGATCTGGTAGCAGATCGACAGGCCGAGCCCCGTCCCCTGCCCGACCGGCTTCGTCGTGAAGAAAGGGTCGAAGATGCGCTTGACGTGCTGCGCCTCGATGCCCTTGCCGTTGTCCTCGATCGCGATCAGCGCGAAATGGTTCGACGCATGCGTGCGCACGCTGATGCGTCCCTGCTGGTGCTCGATCGCCTGGGCGGCGTTCGTGATGAGATTGAGCAGCACCTGGTTGATCTGGTTCGGCGCGCAGACGATCTGCGGCACGTCCCCGAACTGCCGCTCGATCTCGATGTTCTTCTTGCGCAGCTGGTTGCCGCCGATCTTGAGCGCATTCTCGATCAGGCGATGCACATCGACGTGCTCGGTCCGCAGCTGGTCGCGGCGACTGAAGTCCTTGAGACTCGCGACGAGTTCCGCGATCTGATCGACGCCGTAGATGGTGTCATCGAGCATCGCCAGGAGATCGCCGAGTGCGTCGTCATTGACGCGTTCGCGCACGTGTTCGACGCGCGCGATCGCAATTTCGATCGCAGATTCGCGCGCGCCGTTCGTGATGTCGTCGAAGATCTGCGCATAGGCGGACGCCGCCTCGCGCACACCACCGAGCATGTCGCGCGTCATCTCGACGTTGTTGCGCACGTAGCCAAGCGGCGTGTTCATTTCGTGAGCGATACCCGCGACCATCTGGCCGAGCGAGGCCATCTTCTCCGACTGGATCAGCTGGGTCTGCGAAGACTGCAGTTTGCGATAGGCGTGCTCGAGTTCGGCCGAGTGCGCACTGACGCGGCGCTCGAGGGCGCCGAGCAGGTCGAGCACCTTGCCAGCGCCGGCGTAGCAGCCGTCCGCATCGACGACGATGAAATCTTCGGTAATCGGAGCGCGCATGCGCGCGCTGATGTAGCGGCCCGCCTCCTCGATCGTCGCGTCGAGCGCGAGCACGAGCGGCTGCGCGTGCATGACCTGGCTGATCGCGCGCTTGCCATAGAGCTCTCGCCCGAAAGGCTTGATGTAGACGCGCTGCATGAGCTCGTAGCGGCTGACGCTGCCCACCGGGCGGTCGCCATCGACCACGGGCAGCGACAGCCACGGCGCGCTGTCGACGTGCAGGAAGCGTTCGCCGACCGCGAGTACGGGCGTCATCGGCGCGACCGGTTCCAGCCACTGCGACAGCGCGCCGACGCGCACGTCATCGCCGTCCCGCGGCGTCCACGCATCGCGCATCGTCGCTGCAACCGCCGCAGCAGTCTGCGCCGGAGTGTGCGCCGAAGCGTGTATCGCGGAAGTGTTCATGCCAGAAAATCCTTGCACACGCGGCCACAGCAAGAGCAGACCGCACCACCCGTGCGCTTAGCTTGAGCGCGTGGTGTGCAACGACGATGACAGTCGTGAAAGAAAAAGCGTGGAACGCCTCACTCTTTTCGCGATCAGTGCCAGAGCTCCACGGCGGGTTCGCGGCCGATGCGCCGCGTGATCGCGATGCGCAGCTTCCTGCCGGCGTTGACGAGCACCGGCGACTCGGCGGCAGCCAGCATTGCGACGTCGGCGAGCGAGTCGCCGTACGCGACCTGCCATGGCGGCGTCACGCCCGCGTGTGCGAGCTGGCGCAGCTTTTCCTTGCCGACGTTGTGCACGCCGACGCGTAGTCCGAAGCGGCCAGCGACGAGCCGCGAAGCGACGAGTTCGACCTCGGGCAGGCCAAGTGCGTCGAGCAACGCGCGCGCGAGCGTCTTCTCGCAACCGGTGACGACGATCACGCGCGCGTCGAGCTGGTGGCGGCGCAGCGCGCGCAAGCCCGCGGCAAGGAAATGGCGCGAGTCGAGCGCAAGTCCGTGCGCGAAGCGCGTCGCGATCGCGCCATAACGCGCCTCGTCGAGGCCGAGCAGCGCGACGTGGACGACCGCGCGCACGACGCGCGAGCGCGTGCGTCGCAAGATCGCGAGCGGCGACAGGCAGACGGCGAGCGGCAAGGCGAGCAGGAAGCGCCACCACTGCCGTCCGAAATGCGCACGCATCAGCGCCGTGAAGGCATCGCCGCGGAACAGCACGCCGTCGAAATCGAAGAGCACGACCGGCTGCGTCGCAGGCGCCGGCGCGCTCGCGTCTTCACTCATCGGCGAACAGGCGGCGCAGTTCCGCACCGGGGTCGGGCGCGCGCATGAACGTCTCGCCGACGAGGAACGCGTGCACGCCGCTCTCGCGCATGCGCGCGACATCGGCGCGCGTCGCGATGCCGCTCTCGGTGACGAGCAGGCGATCGGATGGCACGCGGTCGCGCAGACCCAGCGTCGTCTCGAGCGACGTCTCGAACGTGCGCAGGTTGCGATTGTTGATGCCGACGAGGCGCGCGGGTGTCGCGAGCGCGCGCTCGAGTTCCTCGCCATCGTGCGCCTCGACGAGCACGTCCATGCCGAGTTCGTGCGCAAGTCCCGTGAGTTCGAGCAGCGCCGCATCGCCGAGCGCGGCGACGATCAGGAGGATGCAATCCGCGCCGAGCGCACGCGCCTCGTAGACCTGGTAGGCGTCGATCGTGAAGTCCTTGCGCAACACCGGCAGCGCGCACGCGTCGCGCGCCTCGCGCAGGTAGCCGTCGGCGCCCTGGAAGAAGTCCACGTCGGTGAGCACGGACAGGCAGGCCGCCCCGCCCGCCTCGTAGCTGCGCGCGATGTCCGCGGGCCGGAAGTCGGGCCGCATGACGCCCTTGCTCGGACTCGCCTTCTTCACTTCGGCGATCACGCCGGCGTGTCCCGCGGCGATCTTCGCCTCGACCGCATCGGCGAAGCCGCGCGGCAGCGAAGCATCGGCAGCACGCGCGGAGAGTTCGCGCAACGACACGCGCGTGCTGCGCTCACGCACTTCCTCGACCTTGCGGGAGAGGATTTTCTTGAGGATATCGGACATGGTCTGCGCGGATTCGGTCAGCCGGCCTCGTGGGCCGTTCGCGGGCTATAGGCACGCTCGACCTTGGCGATGCGCAGCTCGATGTGTTCGTACCACTCGCGTTTGCCGCGCTCGCGCGCCGCCGCATGCTCGGCATGCTGGCGCCAGCGGGCGATGTTCTCTTCGCTGTCGAAGTAGGCGACCGTAATGCCGAAGCCATCGATGCCGCGCGTCGGCTCGGCGCCGAGAAAGCCGGGCTGCTGCTGCACGAGTTCCATCATGCGATCGGCGGTCTGCGCGTAGTCGGCGTCGCCGGCCGCCGTGCGCCGCGACGAGAAGATCACCGCGTAGTACGGTGGCGGTGGCAGTTTCGCGAATCCCGAACCGCTCATGCGGCGCTCTCCTTCAGGCGTCGCGTCGTCGCGACGAACTGATCGAGTTTCGCACGCGCGGCGCCGTTCGCCAGTACCGCCTGTGCGCGTTTGAGTCCATCCGCAATGTTGGTTGCGATGCCGGCTGCGTACAGCGCGGCGCCCGCATTGAGCGCGACGATGTCACGCGCCGCGCCGGTTTCATTGCCGAGTGCCTCGAGCGCGCGCGCGCGCGACCCGGCCGGATCGTCGACGCGCAGGCCCGCGCTGTCGGCGACGGCGAGGCCGAACTGCGCGGGCTCGATTTCGTATTCGCGCACGCTGCCGTCCTTGAGTTCGCCGACTAGCGTCGGGCCCGCGAGCGAGATCTCGTCCATGCCGTCCTTGCCCCAGACGACGAGCGCATTGCGCGCGCCGAGCCGTTGCAGGACACGCACCTGGATGCCGACGAGGTCGGGATGGAACACGCCCATGAGGATGTTCGGCGCGCCCGCCGGGTTCGTCAGCGGACCGAGGATGTTGAACAGCGTGCGCACGCCCATTTCCTTGCGCACGGGTGCGACCTGCTTCATCGCCGGATGATGCACGGGCGCGAACATGAAACCGATACCGGTCTCCTCGAGACAGCGCGCGACCTGTGTTGGCGCGAGATCGATCGCCGCGCCGAACGTCTCGAGTACGTCGGCGCTGCCCGAATTCGACGACGCGCTGCGATTACCGTGCTTGGCTACGCGCGCGCCGGCTGCAGCGACGACGAACATCGACGCGGTCGATATATTGAACGTGTTGGAGCCGTCGCCGCCCGTGCCGACGATGTCGACGAGGTGGCGATTCGCGTCAGCGGGCGCCGCACCGCCGACCTGGCTCGCCGCGGCCGGCGTCTCGTGCCAGGGCAGCGGCACCTTCGCCGCCATCTCGCGCATCACCTGCGCGGCGGCGGCGATCTCGCCGACGGTTTCCTTCTTCACGCGCAGGCCCGCTAGCAGCGCGGCGACCATCGTCGGCGACACCTCGCCGCGCATGATCTGACGCATGAGATCGATCATCTCGTCGTGGAAGATCTCGCGATGCTCGATCGTGCGCTGCAGCGCCTGTTGCGGGGTGATCGCCATGGTCTTGCGTCACGCCGCGAGCGCGGGCGCATGCAGGAAATTGCGCAGTTGATCGTGCCCGTGCTCGGTGAGGATCGACTCGGGGTGGAACTGCACGCCCTCGATCGGCAGCGTGCGGTGCCGCAGGCCCATGATCTCGTCGATGCTGCCGTCCTCGTTCTGCGTCCACGCCGTGACTTCGAGGCAGTCGGGCAGCGACGCCTTCTCGACGATCAGCGAGTGGTAACGCGTCGCGACGAACGGATTTGGCAGTCCGGCGAACAAGCCCTTGCCGCTGTGGAAGATCGGCGAGGTCTTGCCGTGCATGATTTCGGTGGCGCGGATGACCTTGCCGCCGAACGCCTGGCCGATGCTCTGGTGGCCGAGGCAGACCCCGAGGATCGGCACCTGCGCGCCGAGCTTCGTGATGAGATCGAGCGATACGCCGGCCTGATCGGGCGTGCCCGGCCCCGGCGAAATCACGATGCGCGCGGGCGCGAGCCTGCGGATCTCGTCGACCGACAAGGCGTCGTTGCGCACGACTTGCACGTCCTCACCGAGCTCGCCCAGGTACTGGACGAGGTTGTAGGTGAAGCTGTCGTAGTTGTCGATCATCAGCAGCATATGTTTTTTCAAGTCACTGATTGATATGTCTATTCGACGGAAGGACCGATTCCAGATCCACGCAGGACGTGAGCGTCGCGGAGAACGCATTATGCCACTGTTGATTTGCGCTCAACCGACGAGGTTCTGTTCTGGTGTCTGGTTTTCATCGAACTCGAGTCGAATCTCACAAGTTGCGGCTCAGTGACCTACCGGTTTGCGTCGTCACGGGCGACGCATTGGCGCCACCTGCCTCGGCCGGCCGGGACCGAATCGCGACGGGTGCCGCTTCGGCTGTCTCGCTGCAACGCGGCGAACGGCCTCAACGCGCGTACCTGCGCTGACAGATTTCGCAGAAGAACGATCGTCGCTCGCGCACGCCCAGATACGCGCGCACGAATTTCACATGATCCCTCGGACAGACGCTCTTGTTGTGGGCGAGCCAATGCTTGCGCAGCGTAAACTCTTTCTTCCAACGGAGGAATTCGAAGCTGTAGGCACGTGCCTCGCGAATCATCTCGAGCAGCTTGCGAGCCGGTAGCGCGCCGGCAACGGAGAGCGGATGGACGCGGATACGGAACAGCACTTCGTTCTTGATGATGTTGCCGACACCGGCAAAGACGTCCTGGTCGAGCAGTGCATCGCACACCAGCGCGTCAGGCATCTGGCGCAGCTTCTTCGCCGCGAGCCTCGGGTTCCACGAGTCGGACATGACATCCGCGCGCCCGTCGTAGAGGTCGTCGAGGTCTCCCTCGACATAACGCACGGAACATGCGTAGAAATTGAGCTCACCGCACGCGAACGCGAGACGCAGGCGCGGCGAGCGATCGGATCGCTCGTTGATGCGGTAGCTGCCGAACATCATTAGATGTATGCGGATGGTCAGGGTCGGCAGTTCGATGAGCAGTTGCTTGCCGAAACTGCGGATGGATCGGATGCGCTGCCCGATCAAAGGAGTAAGGTCGAGTCGCGTATTGCCTTCGGCCTCGCGAATGATCTTGCCGACGAACTGATGCGCCTGTTCGCGTAGGATGACTATCGATGGACCTTCCGGCATGACGATTCCTGCGTTTCCGTGGCGACCATGATTCGTGTCGGCTGTGCCGGATGGTCGATTCCGAAAAGTTTTTCGGCCGCCTTTCCCGAAGAAGGCTCGCATCTGCGGCGCTACTCCGAGCGGCTCGATACGGTCGAAATCAATTCGTCGTTCTATCGCTCGCACCAGCGCAAAACCTATGCGCGCTGGGCCGATAGCGTGCCTCCTGATTTCCGTTTTTCCGTAAAGCTTCCAAGAGCGATCACGCACGAAGCGCGGCTCGCAAGGCCCGAGGCTCTACTCGAATGCTTCTTCGCTGAAATTGCCGGACTGGAAACCAAGCTTGGGTGCGTGTTGGTCCAGCTGCCTCCGAGTCTCGGCTTCGACAAGGGCGTGGTGCGGCGATTTCTCGATTCGCTGCGAAACCAGTTTGCAGGCCCGTGTGTCATGGAACCGCGGCACGCGACATGGTTCGATGAAGAGGCAGGCCGCTTGCTCTCGCAGTTCAACATCGGACGCGTTGCCGCTGACCCGGCCGTGGTGCCTGACGCGGCGCACCCGGGCGGCGATGGAACGCTCGCCTACTACCGCCTGCACGGAAGCCCGCGAAAGTACTATTCGAACTACGATGATGCCCATCTGCGACACCTGATGGCCGTACTGCGGGCAGCTGCGAAAAACACTCGCGAAGTGTGGTGCATATTCGACAACACAGCGCTGGGTTTCGCGATCGGCAACGCACTGGAGGTCCGCGCCGCGACTGAACGTTCCACGCGCATTCGCCGCACCCGTTGAAGGCTCGCCTGATGCACAGCATCGGAATATCCCGATGCTGCCGTCCGATCCGACGACACGAACGTGGGTGATGGCGCAACGAAGAGCGGAGCGCCAGCGTCCATGCCGGCGCTGCCGTGCCGAGTTCGTGGCCTATGCTGCCGCCGACTTCGCGCTGCCTTCCGATCCCGTCGAAATATCATCTGCGTTGAAGCGCTTGAAGATCTCCTTCGCCACATCGCGCTGTTTGCCGTCGTCGGTATGCACGGAAATCAGAATATTGCCTTCGCGAATCTTCGCGTCGTAGCGTTTGGCTTCAAACTCCGGAATGCCCATGCCAACGAGTGCGCCGATCACGCCGCCCGCTGCGGTGCCGACCGCCGCGCCACCCAACGCTGCCATGATCGGACCGGCCGCGATGAACGGACCGACGCCGGGAATTGCCAGCGAGCCGATGCCTGCGAGCCAGCCGACCGCCGCACCCACGCCGAGTCCGGCGACGCCGCCTGCGGTCGCGCCTTCGGGCGCTTTCGTGTTGTGTTCATGCGCAAAATCCTTGGTGCCGCGCTTGTCCGGCAACAACGCGGAAATGTCGTTGTTCGTGAAGCCGGAACTCTTGAGCGCCGCCACGATTTCTTCCGCCTGCATGACGGTCCGAGTTGTGCAATAGACAGATGCTTTCATTCGAAACTCCTTAGTTGCTGACTTTGATATCCAACGCGTTGTCGACGCGCACGACCCCGGCCACGCCGGCGGCGATTTTTTCGACCCTGGCTTTTTCCGCGTCGCTCGCCACTGGACCGCGCAAGGTGACGACGCCGCCCATCGCCACGAGCTTCACGTTGTGCGCCATCGTCGAGAGCGATCGGTCGTCTACGATCGCGCGACGAACCGCCGCGGCCGTCTTGACGTCGGCGCTGTCGTTGGGTTGATCGGCGGCAGTCGGCGCCGCGCCCGCCTTGTCACGCTGATTGACCTGCGTGTTGTCTGCGTGCGGGCTGGTGACTGGCGCTGTGCCTTGTTGGGCAAAGGCGACTGGCGTGATCAATGTGACGGCGATCAGCACCGAAAACTTTTTCGTGAATGATTTGGGTTTCATGGATGGCCTCGAGTTCGATGGTGGACCGAGCTATCGCAAGTTGTGTGCCAGTCGTCGTTCACGAAGAATCGTCGCTCCAATGCGATTCTTCGGGCGACGCATGATGCAGAACGCGCGTGCGGCCTGCCGGATCATGCAAAATGAAGCAGCGCCGAGCCGCGTGCTCGTGCTCGTGGGCCACACGCATCGCGGATCAAGACTTCGCGGGCAAGTGGTCAAACCGAATGCGCATGAAGACCGATTCGAGCGTCGCTGCCGTCGCGCCTGATGGGTCTCGCCGCACATTCGCGAACGCGCCGCCGCACGCGCGAAGTGCGCTGCGTCTGCCGGGCCGCGCCCTTAAGTCACGACTGCAGACCGCTGTTCGACATGACGCGACGTCACGCGCGCACGCAGACGCGGCGTGGCGTATCGATCTCGTTACTGCGGCCCATGATATAAAGACGACGACCTGTTCCGTACTCAAACCCTGGGGGATGCCATGGCTGACGATGGACGTTGGATCGACGAACTGTTCGCCGCAATCGACCGCAAGGATGCCGTCGCGTTCGCCGGATTCCTCGGCACCGATGCCAGCTTCCGTTTCGGCAATCTTCCCGCCGTCGTCGGTCGCGACGCGATCATCGCGTTCGTCGGCGGATTCTTCGGCGCGGTGCGCGGCGTCCAACATCGCCTCGAAGACCGCTGGCGTGTCGCCGACGGTGCGATCGTCACAGGCAACGTCACCTACACGCGCCACGACGGCAGCACACTGTCGGTGCCGTTCGCGAACGTCATGAAGACGCAGGGCGACGGCATCAAGGACTACGTCATCTTCGTCGACAATTCCGCGTTGTTTGCGCCGCAGGCGGCGTAGCACGGAGGCGCCCGGGTTCGATTGAACCGGGGCGCAACGCGGAGAAAGATTTCCGGGCTCAGCCGAGCAGGATGCCGACCGCGAGCAGCAGCACGGTGGCGTGGATCATCGCCACGTTGATACCCATGAACGGAATCAACTTCTTCGTATCTTCGGCGTTGGCGACCACGCGCACCATCAGGAGGATGCCGGCCGGTAGCGTGAGCAGCCCGAGTAGCGCGAGGCGCGGCAGGAAGCCGAAAACGACGCCCGCAGCGATCGAAGCATAAGCCGCGGCGACGAACACCGCGAACAGGACCGCGCTGCGATGGCGGCCGATGACGATCGGCAGATGCCGGCGACCGACCTGTGCGTCCGCTTCGATGTCGGGAAACTGGTTGATCAGCAGCAGTTCGCTGACGAGGAACAGCGGCGCGAGCGATGCGACGGCTGCCATCCATGTGTAGTGGCCCGCGAGCACGTAGGCGCTCCCGATCACCATGACCGGCCCGAAACCGAGACCCGGCGCGAGCAGGCAGAACAACGGGCGGCGCGTGATCATCGGCGTATAGGCGGCGACGAGAAGCACGCCGAGGAAGCCCAGGGGCAACAGGTTCCAACCTTTCACGCTGACGAAATACAGACCGATGACCGTCGTGCCGATCAGGGTCAGCATGCCCGACATGCGCACCGCGCTCGCCGCCTCGGGGTTCGCCGGAAGGCTGCCGCTGCCGCCGCTGAAGGGTGTCCTCACGGTCAGATTGTCGAGTCCCGAGCGGAAGTCGTAGTACTCGTTCAACAGGTTCACGCTGAGGTGCGCGAGAAGGGCCGCGAGCAATACCAGCAGCGCGGCGCCCGTGCTCACATGTACGCCGGACTTCATCGCGGCGGCGATGCCGACGAAGACGCAGACCGGCGTGAGTGTGAGGAAATTCGGCCGCGCGGCGCGCAGAACCGGGCCCAGGATCGCTCGTTCCATTGCAACTACTCCCGGAAAGTGTGGGGGAGCCCGATCCGGGCCGCTAGCCAAGGCATCCAACCGTCATGTATCCGGACGCGCAAATCCGAGGCAACCCATTGTTGCTGCTACCAATCGGACAGGCGTTCGCGCTCAGATTTGATTCAATCGAACCTTAATGTCAATGGGTAGTTTTACGGATTGGGGTGGGACATCGGTTGTGCTACACATCACGCTCGAAAAGCTATGGGAACGGAAAGCCGGGGAACACGTCGAGCGGCGCAATGCCGACCGATGACGAAACCGGCGGGTGCGATTCGGATCGATCGATTTGCGCCCCCGTTTGCGTGGTTGACGACTCAGACACGACACAGGCTGTATTCAACCGATCTTGGGAGAAGAGCGATGAGACTTCCCGGCACAACGGCGCGGAAATTCGCGGTTCTGACGATGGCTATCGGATTTGCTTTCGCAGTCACGGCCACGGCCGCTGACGCGGAGGCCGCGAAGGCCCTCGCCCGTTCGAACAGCTGCTTCAAATGCCATGGCACCGACAAGGCCAAGGATGGATCGTCGTTCAAGAGCATCGCCGCGAAATACAAGGGCGACGCCGATGCAGTCAACAAGCTCTCCAAGCACCTCACAACGGGTGAAATGAGCAAGTTCCCCGATGGCCATTCCGAGGCACACAAGGTCGTTGAGCCCGCCGATCCGGCCGGCGTCAAGAATCTGGTCGAGTGGATCCTCGCGCAATGAAGTAGTTCCCCTCGGGCGCGCCTCGTCGCGCCCGGGCGTGCCCGTCGCAGCAGTTTTGGAGGGGAGCATGAGGTCCCTAAGCCTGGTGTTCTGTGGACTCTTGGCGCTTCTGGGATCGACGCGTGTCGTCGCAACCGAGGCGGATGCGGCGCAACAGCGCCGGGACGCCGATGCCGTGTGCACGAAGTGCCACGACGAAAACGACGCCAAGCCCCTCTACGCGATCTACCAGACGAAGCACGGGGTGCTCGGCGATGCGCGCACGCCGTCGTGCACGGCCTGTCACGGTGACAGCAAGAAGCATCTCGCTGGCGCCGGCGAAGGCGGCGGCAAGCGTCCGCCGCCGGGCTTCGTGCTCGGCACCACCCATACTTCGTCGGGCTACGCACCGAATCCCGCTTCCGAACAGTCGGGGCGCTGCCTGACCTGCCACAAGTCCGGCATGCGCACGCACTGGAGCGGCAGCGTGCACGACACGAACGACGTCTCCTGCACGAGCTGCCACAAGGTCCACGTCGCGCAAGACACCGTCATGAACAAGGTTGAAGAGCAGACCGTCTGCTTCGAATGCCACAAGGAGCAGCGCGCGCAGGTCAAGCAGTTCTCCACGCATCCGCTCGACGCCGGCAAGATGTCCTGTTCGAGCTGCCACAACCCGCACGGCTCGGTCGCGCCGAAGCTCTTGACGATGAACACGGTCAACGACACCTGCTTCCAGTGCCATGCCGACAAGCGCGGCCCGTTCCTCTGGGAGCATCAGCCCGTCACCGAGGACTGCGGCAACTGCCATACGCCGCATGGTTCGAACATCACGCCACTGCTCAAGTCGCGCGCGCCGTTCCTGTGCGACGAATGCCATAGCGGCCCGCACACGAGCAGCAGCCCATACGGCACTGCGGTTACCGGCATCCAGGGCGGCGGTGTCGCGCCGGGCGGCAATCCGAGTACGAGCGCGGCAGGCCGCGCGTGCATGAACTGCCACAGCATGGTCCACGGTTCGAACTCGCCTGCGGGCGCACTGCTCCACCGCTGATCGGGGATTGTCATGAAACGATTGAATACACGTTTCCCGGCCAATCGCATCAGCCTGGCCGTGCGCAGCGCGTTGCTCGTCATCTGTGTCACGCCAGCCCTGGCGGGCGCACAGGCGCTCGACCTGTCCGACGAGGCGAAGGAGCTCGTCACGCCCGAGAACTTCTTCGAGTTCGGCGGCATCTTCGTCGATGACTCGTCGACGAAGTACGGCGAGTACAACGGCCTCCATCATTCCGGTGTCTTCGTCCTCGCCAACTTCGACGTGCGCGCCGGCAACGGCTACGGCATGGGCGATGGCACGACGCGGCTCAGCGCGACCGGCAGCGACCTCGGCACGACGTCGCGCAGCCTCGGCCTCGATATCAGCGACCAGGGTCGCTGGAATTTCGGCGTCGGCTACGACCAGCTGCGCCACTACACGACCGACGGCTATCAGACGCCCTATCAGGGCGGCATCGGCACGAACAACTTCCCGCTGCTGCCGAGCTTCGGCGTCATCAACACGACGGCGAGCGCGAATGGCCACTCCGGCTCGCAGGCACTGACGCAGACGCAGCTGTCCCAGTTCCACAATGAGGACGTCTACAACGATCGCGACACGTCGTCCGTCAACGCGGGCTACAACTTCAACAAGGAATGGAGCTTCCAGTTCAAGTTCCAGCACCTAGACCAGTCGGGCGCGAAGCTGATCGCGGGCGCGAGCGACGCCTATAACCTCAGCAGCTCGGGCGGTTTCAACTACGGCGGACAGCGCATCTCCGTCATCATGAATCCGACCGACTCGTACACCGACACGTTCAACCTGTCGTTGAACTGGGTCGGCGCGCAGGCCTGGGCCACGTTTGCCTATTACGGCTCGCTGTACCACGACAACGTCAGCGGCGTGTCCTGGGCGAACCCGTTCGTCTCGGGCGGCAGCGCCACGGCGCCGGTGCCCGCGCCCGGCACCGTGCCGGTCGGCGGCTTCCCGATGAACACGCTGAGCACCGCGCCGTCGAACGACTTGCACCAGTTCAGCCTCACGGGCGGCTACGTGTTCAGTCCGACACTGAAGCTCGTTGGCGGTCTCTCCTACGGACGCAACACGCAGAATGACAGCTACGCGGGCACCTACACGACCGTGCCCAACACGGTGACCGTGCTGCCGGTCAGTTCGCTCGACGGCGAAGTCGACATCACGCATGCCGACGCCAAGCTCACCTGGCAGGCAGCGTCCAACCTGAACTTCGGCGCGGGATTCCGCTACAACGAGCGCGACAACAAGACGGCGTCGTACACGTACGAATTCACGGCGATCGGCGGTTCGACCGGCAACGACGTCGTCAACACGCCGAAGAGCTACAAACGCGAGCAGTTCGATGCGAGCGGCGACTGGCGCATCAACTCCAACAACAAGCTGCACTTCGGCTACGAATACGATTACATCAATCGCTGGTGCAACAACGCGCTTGCCAACAACGCGCAGGGTCTGAGCCCACCCGCGGGCTACTACACCGTCGCCTCATGCGTGCAGGTACCGACGAACCGCGAGAATCGCCTCGTCCTCGACTATCGCCTCAAGGCGACCGACAGCATCAACCTGTACGCGGGCTACACCTACGGCCGTCGCGACGCCGACATCAATGCGTCGTTCTACAACGCGATGCAGGGCACGGGCGGCTACGAGAACTATGGCTTCCTCGCGTTTTTCCAGGCGTCGCGCGCACAGAATCTGTACAAGGCGGGCGCGAACTGGCAGGCCACCGACAAGTTCAGCATCGATTTCAGCGGGCGGTACGCGCACGACGATTATTCCGACTCGACGCTCGGCGTGACGAGCGGCAAGACCGAGAGCGCGAACATCGACGCGAACTATGCGTTTTCGCAGAATAGTTCTCTCGGCGCCTACTTCAGCTATCAGAAGCGCACGCGCAACCTGTTCAGCGCGTCCGATGACAACGCCTTGTCGCCGCCGCAACAGATCTGGGAGAACACGCTCGCGGACCGCGACAACGCGTTCGGCATCAACGGCAAACAGAAAGGTCTCTTCAGCGGCAAGTTCGACCTCAGCGAGGACCTGCAATACAACCTCGGCAAGGCGAAGTACGTCACCTATCTCGTGCAGAACATCGCGCCGTCGCTAGGCAACGCGGGCGAAGTGCCGAACATCAGCAGCGAGCTGAAGCAGTTCCGCATCAACGGTACGTACAAGATCGATCACCGCTCGGCGATCATCATGGGCTATCAGTACCAGCGCCTGAAGACCAACGACTATCTCTACAACGCGTTCCAGTACGGCTTCACGCCGAACAGCCTGCTGCCGACGAATCAGATGTCGCCGAACTACGAGATCAACACGGTCTACCTGGCTTACCACTACACCTTCAGGTGACGACGCGCTCGACGATTGCCTGTTGACGCGTTCGCGCGCCAAGATCGTCGAGAACGTCGCACTGAACCTACGCGCAGAGGAGTCCAGCGATGAGCAAGACGAACCCGGGTGCCCTGCGCCGCTTCTGGCGTTTCCTCCGCGCCCCGTCCGCTCGCTGGTCGCTGCTGACGCTTCTGGTCATCGGCCTGTTCGCCGGCCTCGCGTTCTGCATTTTGTTTGCGACGACGTTGTCGGCGACGAGTTCGCTCGCCTTCTGCACCACGAGCTGTCATGAGATGGACATCGTCACGGCCGAGTACAAGAAGTCGGTGCACTATGTGAACAAATCGGGCGTGCAAGCGACCTGCGCCGATTGCCACATACCGCATGAGTTCGGTCCGAAGATGTACGCGAAGATTCGTGCGAGCAAGGAAGTCTGGGGCAAGATGACGGGCGTCATCGATACGCCCGAGAAGTTCGAAGCCAAGCGCATGGAGATGGCAACGAATCAGTGGCGCATCATGACCGAGACCGCCTCGCGCGAATGCGTCCACTGCCATACCTGGGAAGGCATGAGCGGCGACAAGCAGAAGCAGAGCAACTACACGCGGCACATGGCGGCGCACAAGGAGGGCAAGTCGTGCATCGACTGCCACAAGGGCGTCGCGCACAATCTGCCGAAGGAATATGTGGACCCCGACGAGGAATAGGCTCGGTCCAACTTCCTCTTGCGTCGCGTAGCGGACGCCATCGCGAGCCGCGTCACCGAGCCGGTCCCTTTGCGCCTTGATGCTCGATAGCCTGCGGCTTCGGGTCGCGACGCCATAGGGCGTTCGCACGTGCGGGCCATGGGCGCGGCGCTCCTGCCGTTGGCCTTTCGTGATCCCTCTGTCGGCGACTGCTTGCTTGAGCAGTCGCCCGCGCGCTGCCGTCGCTGTCGTCGATGCCGACACGTCGGACCGCGCCTATCATCCGCTTAAAGCAACCGAAAAGTTGCATTTATTTCTGCGTTGTCGCAGAATTCCATATGCAACCATTTGGTTGCTTTCTGGGAATCGACACATGAACCACTATCGACACAGTTTCAATATCGCCGCGGACAACGCCACCGTCTACGCCGCATTGACGTCCGCTGCGGGCCTGCGCGGCTGGTGGTCGCAGGATTGCGACGTCGCGTCGGGCGTCGGCGCGAACCTGCACTTCCGCTTCGGCCCGAACTTCAAGAGCATGCGCATCGAGGGTCTCGAAGCGAATCGCGAGGTGCGCTGGCTGTGTACGCAGGCGCATATCGCGGCGGGCAGGCTCAAGCGGCGGGACGAGTGGGTTGGAACGCACCTCGTCTTCCGCCTGACGCCGGCTGGCGATGCTGGCACGCGCGTCGACTTCGAGCACATCGGCCTCGAGCCCGCACTGGAATGCTACGATTTGTGCACGAACAGCTGGGACTACTACCTGTCGAGCCTGAGGCAGTTCGCGGAGAGCGGGCGCGGCACGCCTTACGAACTTCCCGCGGCGAGCGCCGCCTGATCGCCGGGATGACGAGACATGGATTCGACCGCACATTCCAACAACACGACGAGTTCCGGCCCCGGCGCCGACGACGCCGTCTCCGACGAAATCCGCCGCAGTACATTGATCGACGCCACGCGCGACCGCGTCTGGAACGCGCTCGCGAACGCTGAGGCTTTCGGTGCATGGTTCGGTGCGAATCTGAATGGTCAGACCTTTGCACCAGGCGTGCGCGCGCGCGGCCCGATCACGTTCCCCGGCTACGAGCACTTCTGGTTCGACGTGCTCGTCGAACGCGTCGAGCCGCAGAAGGTGCTCTCGTACCGTTGGCATCCGTACGCGGTAGATCGGGCCGTCGACTACGACAAGGAGATCCCGACGCTCGTCACGTTCACGCTCGCTGACGCACCCGGCAACCGCACGCTGCTGACCGTCGTCGAATCGGGCTTCGACAACGTGCCGCCGCAGCGCAGGCTCGAGGCGTTCCGCATGAACACGCGCGGCTGGGAGACGCAGATGGAGAAGCTTTCGCGTCATGTCAGCGGGTAACGTCAAGGCAGGAGTGCCGCGCGATGCCGGCCTGCGCACGCTCGTCCGTTCGAGCGACGCGCTCGCCGGCATCTTCGCCGCGCTCGGTGACCCGACGCGGCTCAAGCTCGTCGCCGTGCTCTGCGCGGGCGGCGCGTTCTCGATCGCGCAACTGACGGCGAACACCGACATCAGCCGTCAGGGCGTGACGAAGCATCTGCAGGTACTCGCAGACGCGGGCGTGGTGCGCGACGTGAAGGTCGGGCGCGAGCGGCTATGGCAACTCGATCCGAAGCAGATCGAGGAAGCGAAGAGGACCCTCGAACTGATCGGCAGGCAGTGGGAAGTTGCTCTGTCCAACCTCAAGCGCTTCGTCGAAGCGTCACCCTGATCTTCTGCAAGCGGGCCTTCGACAAGGCCCGCCCGCATCAGCTCTTGCCAACAGGCGCCTTGTCGAGCAGTTCGATCGTCGCCATCGACGGCGTGTGCGTCGCCTGTAATTGCCTGGCGACCTCTTCGGCCTTCGCCATCGCGCGCAGCAGGTTCTCGCCCGCGACCTTGGCGAGATCCGCATCGCTCCAGCCGCGATGCGCGAGCTCGGCGAGCAGCGCGGGATACTTGTCGACGCCGTCGAGACCGGCAGGCGTGGCGGGAATGCCGTCGAAATCCGAACCGAGGCCGACGTGATCGACGCCCGCGATCTTGCGGATGTGATCGATGTGGTCGGCGACGTCGGCGATCGTGACGACGGGCGCCGGGTGCTTGGCGTCCCACTCCGCGAGCGCCTTGCGCGCGCGATCGGGCTGGCCGAGATAGAGGCCCGCAGGCTGGCCGTTGTAAAGCGCGAGTTGTGCCGCGCGCTCCGCCTCACGTTGCCGGGCCGGCTCGGAGACGTAACCCGGATAAAAGTTCACCATGACGACACCGCCGTTCTTCGCGACGAGACGCAGCACGTCATCGGGCACGTCGCGCGGGTGATCGACGATCGCGCGCGCCGACGAATGCGAGAAGATCACGGGCGCCGTCGATACCTCCATGGCCGCGCGCATGGTGTCGGCCGAGACGTGACTCAGGTCCACGAGCATGCCGACGCGATTCATCTCGCGCACCACTTCCTTGCCGAACGCCGTGAGGCCGTGATGCACCGGCGCGTCGGTGGCCGAGTCGGCCCAGGCCGTGTTCGACATATGCGTAAGCGTCATGTAGCGCACGCCGAGGTCGTAATACTCGCGCAGCACGGCGAGCGAGTTGTCGATCTGATGGCCGCCTTCGACGCCGATCAACGACGCGACCTTGCCGGCCTTGTGCAGGCGGCGGATGTCGGCGGCCGTGTTGGCCATCGCGAGATCGCGCGGGTAGCGCTGCACGAGTGCCTTCGTGAGATCGATCTGCTCGAGCGTGACTTTCACAGCCTCGGCGCCCTTGAGCTCGCCAGGCACCCAGACCGACCAGAACTGGCCGCCGACGTGGCCGGCATGCAGGCGCGGGATATCGGTCATGAGCGGCGCCTCGCCCGTGGCCGCGGGCAGCTTCGACGCATCGACGCTGAGATCGATCTTCGCCAGGTCGCCTTTCGTGCGCACGCGGATTTCCCACGGCAGGTCGTTGTGACCGTCGATCAGCGGCGTCGCGGCGAGCACGCGCTCGACGCGCTTCGCGTCATCGGTGCCAGCAGCGCATGCCTGCGTGGCGAAGGCCGCGACGAGCGCGGCGAATAGTAGCGAACGACCCAAATCGATCGATTTCAAGATTCACCCTTTCATGCTGGCTGCGCGCTGCGAGCATCGCAGCGGCGGATTCGTTTTCGCGGGAGCGCTCTGCTTCCGCACCTCTTCATTCTGACGCGAGTCGATCGACAATGCGCGCGTCGCGCGCCCACACCGACCGCCGCAAAAATTATCAGGGCGACGTCGAGTGCCCCCACCCTGACGTCGCCCTGTCGCGCCTTCTCAGTGCGCCTTGACCGGTGAGAACTGCAGATCCTGATAGTCGTAGCTGAAATCGGCGAGCGGCGACGCGGGTTTCATCGTCACGCGCTCGACCTTGCCGTCGGCGTCGAGGCCGAAGCTGACATAGGCCGGTTCGATCGCCTTGTCGGTGAAGCGCGTGACGAACGTGTCGTACTGCCAATGCGCGAGTTCTCCGCCCATGCGCGGCGTCGACTTGAAGTCGATCGCGAGCTTGCCCTTGACGAGCGAGACCTCGATGTTGCCGTACCACGGATCGGCATACGTGCCGACGTAACGATCGAGCGCGAGCGACGGCCCGACCTTCGCCGGCTTCGCCGTCGTCGTCTTGAACGCCTTGAGCCCGGCGGCGATGCGCTGCTTCTTGAACGCGATGACCTTCGCGGGCCAGTCGTTCGCGGGCGCGCCGAGGTAGTGGTCGAGCAGGTCGAACATCAGCCCCATGATGATCTCGCCGTCCTCGCTGTTGATCTCGATCGCGAAGCCGACGTTCTTCTCGGGGATCAGCACGACGGCGGTCTGGAAGCCGAATACGGCGCCGCCGTGCCAGATGATCTTCGCGCCGCGGTAGTCGCGGATGTCCCAGCCGAGCGCGTAGTCCTCGAACATCGGCTGCGTCGCCTTGAGTTCGGGCGGGCGTGGCGAGATCGGCTGGATCACCATCGGCTTCCACATCTGTTCCTGCGCCGCCGCGCTGAACAGGTGCGCGTCGCTGTCGACGAGCTTGCCGCCGGCGAGCTGGATGCGCAGCCAGCGCGACATGTCGTTCGCGCTGATCGCGAGACCGCCCGCGGGCGCGGCGTTGCGGCCGAGTTCGTCGTGTTCGTCGAGCGTCTCCTGATCGCCCGCGCCGCGCAGACCGGCGTTCATGCGCGCGTGCGGATAGGCGCGATTCGGATTGGCGAAGCGCGCGTCGCCGTCGGCGGTCGAGTTGAGCATGCCGGCGACCTTGAACAAATGATCGGTCGTGAACTTCTCCCAGGTCTCGCCCGTGACCGCCTCGATGAGCTGGCCCGTGACCATGTACAGCACGTTGTCGTACGCGTAGGCGCTGCGGAAGCTCGTCGCGGGCTTGATGTAGCGCAGGCGCTTGACCGATTCGGCGCGAGAGAGATTCGTGCGTGGCACGAACATGAGGTCGCCCGCGCCGAGGCCGAGGCCGCTGCGGTGCACGAGCAGGTCGCGAATCGTCATCTCGCGCGTCACCCAGGCGTCGTACATCTGGAACCCGGGCAGGCGGTCGATCACCTTGTCGTCCCAGCCGATCTTGCCCTGGTCGACGAGGATCGCGAGGTCGGCGACCGTGAACGCCTTGCCGGTCGAACCGGTCGGGAAGATCGTGTCGGCGTCGACGGCATCGGCGGAGCCAAGCTTCTTCACGCCGAAGCCCTTCGCGAGCGTGACCTTGCCGTCCTCGACGATCGTGACGGCCATACCCGGCACGCCGACTTCCTTGCGCAGGCTCTCGACGCGTTGTTCGAAACCGGCCGGCGGTGCCGCAAGCGCGGCCAGCGGCAAGGCCAGCGAAAGTGCGGTGAGGACTAAACGCTTCATGGGCTCTCCTGGGGAACAAGCTTGTTGCGGCGAATGCGGAAGATGCCGAGCGTGAGCAGCGGCACCACATAGACGAGAAGGAAGATCGCGGCGAGCGCGCGATAGCCTTTCGCGATCAACGCGACGAGGCCGAAGCGGTCGGCGAGCAGCATGCAGCACACGAGCAACGCGAGCGCGATCGCGAGGCGCGCGGCACGGCTCAGGTTTTCACCGCGCGCAGAGCGCCACGCGCGGTCGATGCGTTCGTTGATCGCGTGCACCGCGCCCGTGCCGCTCTCGAGCAGCGCCGCGAAGATCATCGCCTGGAACAACAGGTGAAAGAGCGGCAAGTTGAGCCGCTGCAAAAGGAAGTCCGACGGCAGCGTTTCGTTGGCGATCGCGGGATAGAACGCGACCATGCAGACGAAGAACAGGATCGCCGGCAGCATCGCGAGCGGCCCGGCGACGAGGCCCGCGATCACCGCGTCGCGATCGCTGCGCAGGTGACGCACGACCGGCAGGATGACGACCGCGCCGATGATGTTGTAGCTCGCGTAGGTCAGGCCGCCCTGCATCCAGCCGGTCGTCGGCACAGCGGTCGCGAAGCCCGCGGCGATGCGGTCGCCGAAGTGGCTGGCGGCGAGCACGACGAACAGGATGTAGACGCCATAGAGCAGGAACGAGACGTATTTGAACAGACGCTCGACCGAGGTGTTGCCGAACGTGACGAAGCCGGCGATGCACAGCATCAGCGCGAGCGTGCCCGCGATCTTCGGCAGGCCGAACATCGCCTCGCCGATCGCACCCGCCGCTGCGCCGAACACGGCGAGAATGAGAATCACGAAACCGACATACGCAACCTCGAACACGACCCAGCCGCGCCCGAGCAGCGCACGGAAGAAGCTCAGGTAGTCGCGCGCGCCGCTGCGGCGCGCGAACAGGAACGTCGCAACGCAGACGACGCTCCAGATCACCATCGCGAGCAGCATCGCGGCGATGCCGCCCCACGGCCCGCTCGGCAGGAAGAATTCCGCGAGTTCGCGCCCGGTCGCGTAGCCGCCGCCGATCACGACGGCCTTGAACGCGAATCCCGGCAGCAGGAAGCGCTGGAACCAGCCCGACATGGCGCTTGCGTCGCGCATCAGACCGAGGCGTCGCTGCGCGCGAGCGCGAGGTCGATTTGCGTGCCGCGTGCCGTCTCGATGCGGCGCGTGCGCGCGTCGAGCAGCAACAGCATCGCCGCCGAGACTGCGGCGATCACCGCGAGGATCGCGAAGAACATGCCGTGACTCACGCGGCTCCACAGCGCGCCGACGAAGCCCGCGCTGAGGCTGCCCGTGAAGATCGCGAAGAACCAGGCGGCGACGGTCGTCGCGCCGAGCGACGGCTGCGCGAGGCGCGCGAACAGGCCAAGACCGGTCGGCAGGATGTAGAGTTCGCCGAGCGTGAACACGACGAAAAAGGCTGCCAGCCACGCCCAGTTCGCGCGCTCGGCGCCCGCAACCATCGCGATGAGCGCGAGCAGCAGGTACGCGCCAGCGACGATCAGCGCGCCGCAGGCCATCTTCTGCATCGACGACGATTCGCGTCCCGCCTCGGCGCGACGGCGCCAGCGCGCGAGCAGCATCGGCGTCATGAGGAAGACGAGCATCGGATTGAGCGCCTGGAACCAGGTCATCGGGATGGACCAGCCGCCGACCGAGCGCTCGATGCCGACGTCGGCCCACAGCGCGACGGTATTGCCGACCTGTTCGTAGGCGCTGCGGAACACCGTGACCGCGATGCAGACCGCGACCAATACGAAGAGGGTCGAGTGGCCGTTCGCGCCAGTGCCGTTGCCTTCGCCCGCGCGTGGGGTCGACGCGCTGCGCTCGCGCGCTTCGGCCGGCAGATAGCGGCCGCCGTAGATATAGATCACAAGACCCGCCGCCATGCCGATGCCGGCCGCGCCGAAACCCCAGTGCCAGCCATAGAATTCCCCGAGCGTGCCGCACACGAGCGGCGCGAGAAACCCGCCGATATTGATGCCGACGTAGTAGACATTGTAGGCCCAGCCGCGGCGCGGGTCGTCGCTGCGATAAAGATCGTTGATCTGGCTCGGCAGGCTCGGCAGGAACAGGCCATTGCCGAAAGCGATCGTCGCGCGCGCCGCATAGAGCAGCGGCTCGAACGTCATCATGAAGTGGCCGACGGCCATGATCGTGCCGCCGATGATCACGGCGCGGCGCTTGCCGAGCCAGCGGTCGGCGACGATGCCGCCGAGGATCGGCGTGAAATACGCCATCGCGGTATACGTGCCGTAGATCAGCGAGGATTTCTCCTGGCTGATCATGAGCTGCTTCGTCATGTAATAGACGAGCAGCGCGCGCATGCCGTAATAGGAGAAGATTTCCCACATTTCCGTGAGAAACAGGATGGTCAGCCCGCGCGGCTGACCGAACCAGTTGCGTTCTGTGGCGCTCACGTCACCGCCGCGTACATCGATCCCCAGACGTCGTCGCTGCAGCGGACGAGACCGTCGTCGTAGTTCAGTCCCGGGGTGCGGTCGTTGGCGAGGAAGATCGGGCCGTCGAGATCGACGATGTCGCAGAGCTGGCCGACGACGTACGCGGGCGCCATCGCCCAGCTCGTGCCGACCATGTTGCCGACCATCACCTTGAGCCCGAGTTCGCGCGCCTGGCGCGCCATCGCGAGGCCTTCGGTGAGGCCGCCGCACTTGTCGAGCTTGATGTTGACGACGTGGAACCGACCGATCAGCTTCGGAATGTCGGCGAGACACAACGCGCTTTCGTCCGCGGCGAGCGGAATCGGCGAATAGAACCCGTCGAGGTCGGCTTCGCTCCCGCGCTTGAGCGGTTGCTCGACGAGCGAGACTTTCGCCTCGACGAGCGCAGCAAGCAGCTTTTCGAGCGACTCGATGCCGTAACCCTGATTCGCGTCGACGCCGAGCCAGGTCGTCGGCCGCGCCGCGCGCACCGCGCGCACGCGCGCGATGTCGAGATCGAGGTCGCCGGTCAACTTCATCTTTATCGCGCGCGCCTGGGCGTAATTCTTCGCGCCCTCGGCCATTACCTCGGGCGACTCGGCGCCGAGCGTGAACGTGGTGACGAGCGCGCGCGGCGGCGTGATGCCCGCGAGTTGCCACACCGGCTTGCCGCTGCGATGTGCGTCGAGGTCCCACAGAGCGCAGTCGAGCGCGTTGCGCGCGCCGCCGGGCGGCAGCAGTTCCTGCAACGAGTCGCGGTCGATGCCCGCCTCGATCGCGCCGCGGTTGGCCTCGATCGCCGCGACCATCTCTGCGAGGTTGTCGCCGAGATAGTAGACGCCCGACGCTTCGCCACGGCCGCGATGCGTGCCGTCATCGAGCGTGACGACGACCGCGTCCTGTGCTTCGAACACGTAACCCGAGATGCGGAAAGGGACACGGAGGCGGAGTTTCTCCGCCTCCACGCTGAGTTTCAACCGCGCCATCAGTAGTTGACTCCCCAGCCGATCAGGTGGAACGCGAACGCCACCCAGACCACGACGAATGCCGAGAGCGCGAGCACGACGCTCCACAGCTTCGCGGGCCAGCGACGACCGCCGCCGCTCCAGACGGTCCACAGGTTCCAGAGGACGAGCACGAAGCCACCGAGGAACGCGAAGAAGCCGAAGACCTGGTCGATGCGAATGAACGGATCGAAGCTGCCGTTCGTGTTGTTGAGGTCGGCGAACATCGACAGGATCGTCCCGATCCACGCGCCGAACGCAGCGATCAGCAGCAACGCGCCGATCTTGCTCGCGCGATACGCGCGCAGTTCAGCCGACGACAGGTCGAGGCGCGCGCGGTAGCGGCGACGCACGATCGCGGTGATCGGCCAGAACAGCACGGTCAGGGCGAGCGCGCCGAGGCTTGCGTAGAACGCCGGCGTCAGCCATGCGCCGTTGTGCGCGAAGTCGGCGCGCAGGAACACTTCGAACGGGCCGGCGAGGCCGAAGCTGAAGCGCTCGACCTTGCCATCGACGACTTTCGCGGCGAGCAGGTCGTGGCCCTCCGCGTCCTGCCAGACGAACGGCGATACTTCGACCCACTTGACCGGCTTGCCGTTGAGGCCCTTCGCGTCGGGCAGCAGCAGGCCGCCCTTGTCGTCGACGCCGACCTTGGTCTGGCCGATCAGGCCGATCACCGCGAAGAAGTTCGTGAACGCGCCGCGCGAGGCGACCCAATTGCCGACCATCGCCTTCGCATGCTGCTTCGCGGTGGCGTCGTCGACGCGCGTCGCTATGCGCGGGCCCGGGAAGTAGCGGTCGGCAAAGTCGGCGAACAGCGCGAGGCGCACCTTGTGCGACGCGCCTTCCTTGCCCGCGCTGTTGAACGATACGTAGAAGCCCGTGTTCTCTTTCAGGAACAGGTGCAGCGAGGTGTGGAAGTAGTCGGTGTCGCCGAGGTGCGCGATCACTTCTCGGCCGTTGATGTTGGTCTCGAAGAAGCCGAGCTCCATGCGGTTGAGCGGCGGCAGCAGCGTCAGCGGCGTGTCGTGCATCTGCTTCGCCGTCTCCTCCTTGAGGATGCGCTTGCCCTTGTACTCGCCGTTCTGCAGGTGCGCGATCATGAAGTGCGCCATCTCCTCGCCGGGCGACGACAGCGAACCAGCCGGTGCGGGACCGACCATCTCGAACTTCTTCGCCGGCGCCGATGCGGTAGCGTAGCCCGTCGACATCAGCGGGACGAGCGCCGGCGGCAGCGGCTGGCGGAACGTCGAGTGGGTCATGTCGAGCGGCGCGAACACGTGCTTGTCGAGGTAGTCGTTGAACGGCTCGCCGGAGACGCGCTCGACGATATAGCCAGCGAGCGACGTCGCATAGTTCGAGTACGCGGGCGTCGTGCCCGGATCGAACACGCGCGTCGGCATCCAGCGCTTGAGCAGCGTGACGTAGTCGGCCGTCTTCGGGTCCTCGGTGATGATGCTCTTGATCTGCTCTTCGTAGCCGGCCGTGTGCGTCATGATGTTGCGCATCGTGATCGGCTTGCCGTCGCGCGCAGGCACCTGGAAGTCGGCCGGCAGGTACTTGTTGACGTCGGCGTCGAGGTCGATCTTGCCCTGCTCGACCTGCTGCATGACCGCAGTCCACGTGAACAGCTTGGATACGGAACCCGGGCGGAACAGCGTGAGTTTCGGATCGACCGGCTTCTTCGTCGCGACGTCGGCATAGCCGAAGCCGCGCTCGGTGACGATCTCGCCGTCCTTGACCACGGCGACGACGGCGCCGGCGATGTCGCCCGTGGCGAGCGCATACGGCATGTAGCCGTCGAGCCAGGCGTCGACGTCGGCGGTCGTGATTTCGTGTGCGCCGGCCGGCTGTGCCGGCGCTGCCGGCACGGTAGTCGGCGCGGTTTCGGCCGCTGTGGCCGGAGGTGTCGTCGCCGGTGCGGGCGCCTGGGCGCCGGCCACGAACGACGCCAGCGAGAGCAGGCCCGCCACGATCAGTTTGTTCGTTTTCATATTCACTCCCGAATGCTGGAGGCGAATCGCACGAGCTGTCTCCCTAGGGCAGATCGGCGTCGACCTTCTTCAAATGACGATGGTTGCGTTGTATTTGTTGCGTCGAAACGTTCGCTCTCTGGCGACTTTGCCAGTTCAACCAAGACACCCGTCGACGAGCCGCGCGAACGCGGGGCCACCGCGCATCGGATCGGCAACCGGCATGCGCAAGCGCACGGATTCCCGCTCGATCAGCGCAGCGGCCGCGACATCGTCCATGCGCGACGTGTTGAGGCTGACGCCTCCGCAACGGATCGCAGGATTCGTGCGCTGACCGAGACGCAAGGTCATGTCGATGACTTCGTCGATCGACGGCAACGCATACGACTCGTTACCGAGAACGTGCGTGCGGTCGGCCGCATGGCAGACGACGAACACATCGGGCTGACTGCCGTGCAGCAGTCCGAGCGTCACCGCCGCGTAGCCCGGATGGAACAGCGAACCCTGGCCCTCGATGACGTCCCAGTGTGCCGCGTCGGCATCCGGACTCAGCATCTCGGCAGCGCCGGCCTCGAAGTCGGAGATGACTGCGTCCATCGGAATGCCGCTGCCCGCGATGAGGATGCCGGTCTGGCCGGTGGCGCGGAAGTCGACGCTGATGCCGCGCGCGTCGATCTCGCGTGCGATCGCGAGCGCCGTGTACTTCTTGCCGAGCGCGCAGTCGGTTCCGACCGTGAGCAGGCGCTTGCCGCTGCGCTTACGCCCGGTCGCGATCGGAATATTCGTCGGCGGCGTGCGGATGTCGATCAGCTGGCGACCGAGACGCGCCGCCGTAGCCTTGAGCTGCGGTACGTCTGCGAGGCGGCGATGCATGCCGCTGACGAGATCGAGGCCCGATTCGAGCGCCTCGATCAGGGACGGCAGCCAGCTATCGGGAATGAAGCCGCCGCTATTGGCGACGCCGATCACGAGCGCACGCGCGCCGCGTGCGCGTGCCTCCTTGGGCGACAGGTGCGGCAGGCCCGTGCTGACGCTCGCGCCGCACGACCACTCGCCGACGCAGCGTTCGCCGGCCCAGTCGCGAAGACCGAACGCGGTCTTCGCGAATCCCGGTTCGGTCGTGTCGCCGAGGAACAGCAGGTAGGGCTGCGGCAACAGCGGCGGCGCTTTTACCTCGCGCAATGCGGAAACGGAACTCATCGATCAGAATTTCAGATCGAAGCCGACGCCGATCGTGCGTGGCGCAAGCGGCACGCCGCGGACACGCGTGATGCTGCCGTCGAGCGGACTCGTGAGTGCGCCGAGATTCGTGTAGACGCGCTCGTCGGTCGCGTTCTTCGCGAAGACCCGCACGGTCCAGCGGTCGTTCGAGAAGTCGGCGTTGAGGTCGAGCACCGTATACGAATCCTGCGGCAGCACGGTGGCGCTGTGTGCGAGTTCGCTGTCGGTCGAACCGACGTAGCGCAGGCCGCCGCCGAAGCGCGCGCTCCAGCCTTCGCCGATCGGGAACGTGTAGTCCGCGGTCGCCGACGCGCTGAACTTCGGAATGTTCGGCAGGCGATCGCCGTCCTTGCCGCCGATGCTCGCGACGTCTTCGGTCAGCACGGCGTCGGTGTAGGCGCCGTTGAGCCCGAGGTGCAGGCCCGGTACCGGCATCCACTGCGTCGAGAACTCGAGTCCGCGGCTGCGCGCTGAGCCGCCGTTGGCCAGATACTGCAAGCCGTTGGTGACCGCCGAAACCTGGATCTTGTCCCACTCGACGTCGTAGATCGCCGCGTCGACGACGAGACTGTGGTCGAGGAGCAGGCTCTTGATGCCGGCCTCGTAGCTCGTGAGCGTCGACGCATCGACCGACGTCGGCACGCCGGGCAGCGAGAGATTCGGACCGCCGGGCTGGTAGCCGCTCGCGATACGCACGTACAGCATCGAGTCCGGGCTCAGGTGGAAGCGCGGGCTCAGCGAATAGGTGACGACGTCCTCGGACGACGCGCCAGGCACGTTCGTGCTGCCGGTCAGCGCGCCGCTCGTGATCTGCGAGAAGGTCTGGTCGTTGTGCGCCCAGCGCAGGCCGCCCGTGATATCGAACGACGAGTTGAACTTCCAGGTCAGGTCGCCGAAGCCCGCGTACTCTTTGTACGTCGACGGCAGCGAGATCACCGCGAGCGGGTCGAGGCCCGGGATCGAAGCGAGGCTGAAGGTCTGCGCGCTCGCGCCTTGCGCCTGCTCACTCGTCTCGCGCGTGTAGAACATGCCGACGAGCCACTCGAGGTGATCGTCGGGCTTCGAGGCGAGGCGGAATTCCTGCGTCGTCTTGTAGAGCTGCAAATCGTAGGTGACGTTGGAGACGCCCGCGGACTTTAGCCCGAAAAGCGGGAACAGGATTCCGTAGACGAGGCTGCCGTCGAGACCGTTGTGCTGCGAGGTTTCGGCGTAGCTCGTCGTCGAGACGAAGTCGCTCCAGCCGAGGTTCCAGTTGACCGTCGCGTTGTAGTACGAATTCGTGCGCTGGTAGGGTTCCGGAACGTAGTTGTCGTTCTTGAGGTCGCCGTAGATCGGCTTGAGCGTCGCCGGATCGATCGCGGTCACGGACGCGCTGTCGGCGTCGATCTTCGATTGCAGCGCCGAGAACTTCACCGAGAGGTCGTCGCTCGGCTTCCACAGCACCGTCGCGTGCGCGGCGCCTTGCCAGAACGAATCCTGATCCTTCTCGCCCGTACGCACGTTGTCGGTGTAACCAGGGGAATTCTGTCGGGCCACGCTGACGCTGACCGCAAGCTTGTCGGCGACGATCGGCGTGCTGATACCCGCACGCGCGTAGAAGCCGAGGTCGCCCGCGCCCGACTGGTCGAAGAAGTCGGCGCCCGCGTGCAGCGAGGCGGTATTGAGGTCGGGCGACTTCGTCACGTAGCGGACGACGCCGCCGAGCGCGCTCGCGCCGTACAGCGTGCCCTGCGGACCGCGCAGCACTTCGACGCTCTGGAAATCATAGGGCAGCAGGTCGAGGATGTTGGTCGACCCACCACCGTAGTTGCTGCTCGTGCCGATCGGCGTCTCGTCGATGTAGGTGGCGACGGTCGAACCCGCGCTCAGCGGCGCGACGCCGCGCAGGCCGAGCGATGCCTGGCCCGGCGAGCCGTTGTTGGTGACGGTGAGCCCCGGGATGTAGCCGACGAGATCGGAGATCTGCGTGACATGCAGGCTTTCGAGCTGAGCCTCATCGACGACACTGACCGAGATCGGCACCTTCTGCACGTCTTCGCTGCGCTTTTCGGCGGTGACGACGACGGTGCCGAGTTCCGTCGAGCTGTTCGGCTGCGGCGACGTTGCGTCTTCGGCGTGCGCGGAAGCCGCGGCGACGAGTGCGATCAGGATCGCCTGGCCCAGGCGCGTGCGTTTGCTGATGACGGTCATGATTTTTTCCCCTCGGAGTTCTTTTGATCGGGTGGCGGTGTGTGTTTTGGTTCGAGCCAGGTGGCGGCGAGCAGGCGGCGGAAATTGCCGCCGAGTACCGCTTCGATGTTCGCCGCACCGTAGCCGCGTTTGAGCAGCGATTCGGTCAGGTCGTAGACCTTCCTCGGATGATCGAAACCATCGGTGTCGATGCGGTCGCGGAACGCGTAGGTGTTCTTGTAGCCCGCTTTGAGCTTTTCGTATTGGTCCCTGGGCATGTGGTCGTAGCCCATGAGATCCGAGTCCGAACCGATGCCGACGTGATCGATGCCGACGAGCTTCACGACGTGATCGATGTGGTCGACGATGTCTTCGATCGTCGTAGGCTCCGTGTCCTTGACGAACATGCGCACGCCCGTGATGCCCATGACGCCACCTTTCGCCGCGAGCTTCTTGATGGCCTCGTCGGTCTTCAGGCGCGGATGGTTGTTGAGCGCGCGGCAGTTCGAATGCGTGATCGCGATAGCCTTCGACGAGAGTTCGATCGCGTCGAGTGTCGTGCGATCACCCGAGTGCGAGACGTCGACGAGCATGCCGACGTCGTTCATCGCCTTGATGATCGCTGCACCGTAGTCGCTGACGCCGCCATCGACACGCTCGGTCGAACCAGAACCAATGAGGTTCTGCGAGTTGTAGGTCAGCTGCGCGCAGCGCAGGCCGAGGTCGTAGAAGTCCTTCACGTCGGCCGGCGTGCGGAACTCGTCGGCGTTCTGCAGGCCCATGATCACCGCGATTTTCTTCTTCGCCTTCGCTCGATCGATGTCCTCTACGCGACTGACGAGCGAGAACACGTCGCTGTTACGCCCGGCGAAACCGCTCCAAGCCGCGATGAACTGCAGCGCGTCGGCATAGGCGGTGGCACCGCCGACGCCCGCCGAATTGTGGAACGCGGTGATGCCGCTCGTGCGGAACATCTCCGCGTCGGCGTCGCTCAGCGGCAGCGAGAACGCGTCCGGATTGAAGTCGATCTTGAGCGGCGCGAGCATGTCGATGACGAGCGCGCGCTGGACGATGTCGACGGCCTTGGCCGAGTAGCGTCGCTTCGCCTCGGCCTTTGCGAGCGCCCCAGCGGGCGCAAGCGCCCCAGCGGGCGCAAGCGGCGCGGCGAACAGCATATTCGGCGCGCACGACAGCGTGGCAGCGGCGGTCATCGCCTGCAGTGCGCGTCGTCGTTGCGGCCGGAAATTGCTGTCGGTCATGGCACCCCCGATTGTCATTCGGGGGCGAGTATGATCCTGAGTAGAAAATTGTCAACACAATTTTCCAATCAGGCCAAAAGTGTGAAAAGTGTCTCGCGCCATGTGCGCCCGCAACACGCTGAAATGGCGTCCTGATGCGGAATACTGCAGGAATGAGCCTTCCCTCACAAAAACGGGATGTTGACCCGCAACATAAGCAAGGTATGCTTCGGAAGGGCCGAACGTCCGGCGGAATGTCCTGATCGGAAAATTCGCGAGGAAACGGGATCGATGAACAAGAACGCGCGCAACCACACTCTCGGCGGCGTCCTGCGGGGCCTGCGCGCGCGCAACGCCTGGACGCTCAAGGAGATGAGCGAGCGTACGCAGATCCCGGTATCGACGCTGTCGAAGGTCGAGCACAACCGTCTAACGCTCACCTACGACAAACTGCTGCAGCTCAGCCAGAGCCTCAACCTGCGCATGTCCGAGCTGTTCGCGGACGCGGGCGCCGAATCGGGTGCCGAATCCGCGGTGACCGCGCGGCGTAGCGTTGGCCGCATGCGCGACGCGATCCGCGTCAACACGAAGAATTACGATTACTACTATCTCTGCCCGGAGCTGCGACGCAAGCGCATGATTCCGGTCTACACGCGCATCCGCGCAAAGAGCATCGAGGAGTTCGGCGAACTCGTGCGCCACTCGGGCGAGGAATACATCTACGTGCTCGAAGGTGCGGTGCAGGTGCTGTCCGAGTTCTACGACCCGCAGGTGCTGCACGAGGGCGAGTCGATCTACATCGACAGCAACATGGGCCACGGCTACATCGCCGCAGAGGGCTGCGACGAGGCGCTCGTACTCGCGGTGTGCTCGAGCGCTGACGAGAGTCTCCTCGAGTCGCTCTACTCGCTGCACGGCGATGCGGAAACGGTGCATCCCGCCGGCACGCATGAACACGCGCCGAAGGCGCCCGCGAAGAAGCGCAAGCGCAGCGCGCGCTAGTCTGTCGTGTCGTTGTCGGCCGCGCGTGTGGGCCCGCACCCGAAGCAGCGTGCGCCAAGTCGCAGGGTTCTCGGCAACGATCTGCGTTCAGCGCGCCACGACAGGCGACGCGACGCGGCAGCTCTAAAGTCCGCCGGCCGCCTGCGCGACCGCGCGAAACAGCGCGCGGCCTTTGTTCATCGTCTCCTGCCACTCGGCGTTCGGATCGGAGTCGTAGACGATGCCGCCGCCCGCCTGCACGTGCAGGCGGCCGTCCTGGATGACAGCCGTGCGGATCGCGATCGCCGTGTCGGCATCGCCCCACCAGCCGATGTAGCCGATCGCGCCGGCATAGATGTTGCGTTTGTGCGGCTCGAGTTCCTGGATGATCTCGAGCGCGCGGATCTTCGGCGCGCCCGACACCGTGCCCGCGGGGAACGTCGCCTTGAGCACGTCCATGTAGTTGAGGCCCTCGCGCAGATCGCCCTCGACCTGCGAGACGATGTGCATGACGTGCGAATAGCGCTCGATGACGAAGCTGTCGGTGACCTTGACGCTGCCGGTCTCGCTGACGCGACCGACGTCGTTGCGGCCGAGATCGATCAGCATGAGGTGCTCGGCGCGCTCCTTCGGATCGGCGAGCAGTGCAGCTTCGAGCGCGAGATCCTCTTCTTTCGTCTTGCCGCGCGGGCACGTGCCCGCGATCGGTCGCAGCACCACCTTGCCGTGCTTGAGACGCACGAGGATTTCCGGCGACGAACCGACGACCTGGGTCGCGCCGAGATCGAGGAAATACATGTATGGCGACGGATTGAGCGCGCGCAGCGCGCGATACACGTCGACCGGACGCGCGTTGAATGGCACCGACAGCCGCTGCGACGGCACGACCTGGAAGATGTCGCCCGCGCGGATGTATTCCTTCGCCTTCTCGACGAGCGCGCAGTACTCCTCGCGCGTGAAGCTCGATTTGAAATCGGTCTCCTCGAGCGCCTTCGGATCGAGCACGTCGGGATAGCTCGACCCCGAGCGGCGCAGATGGAAGCTCAGTTCGTCGAGCCGGCGCTGCGCGCGCGCGTACGCCTGCGGCTGCGCGGGATCGGCATGCACGATCAGGTAGAGGCGGCCCTTGAGGTTGTCGAATACCGCGACTTCCTCGCTGAGCATCAGCAGCACGTCAGGTGTGCCGAGCTCGTCGCGTCGCGGCCAGCGCGCGAGGCGCGGCTCGACGTAGCCGATCGATTCGAAGCCGAAGTAGCCGACGAGGCCGCCGCTGAATTCGGGCATCTGCGGCAGCTGCGGCACCTTGTATTCGCTGCGGATCTTTTCGATCTCGCCGAGCGGGTCGGCCAGCACGCGCCGCTCGATTTCGACGCCGTAGTCCTCGACGCTCAGCGTATGGCCGCGCAGCTTGAACACACGTCGGCACGGCAGGCCGATGATCGAATAGCGGCCCCAGGTCTCGCCGCCTTCGACCGATTCGAGCAGATAGGTGTACGGGCCGTCGGCGAGCTTCAGATAAACCGACAGCGGCGTGTCGAGATCGGAGAAGACCTCGCGCACGACCGGAATGCGGTTGTGGCCCTGGGCGGCGAGTTCGGCGAATTGGGCGGCGGAAATCACGGCGGTCGCGAATCGGCGTCGGGGAGGGGACGCCGACGATAGCAAGCTATGCTGCTTTGCGCCATGCGGATGGACTTCGGTCGCGGCCCCATGCGCGGCGCGTCCGGTCCGCCGCGGAGGCGAACGGCAGGCCGCGAAAAGGGCGCGACCGCCGAATCTATTGGCGCGCCTGCTCGCCGGGCGGCACCGCCGCCTTCGTCGCGCCCGGAACGGGCAGCGCCGTGACCGTGCCGACGCTCACGCGACCCTGCAGCTTCTCGATCAGCGCGTCGCGCTCCTTCTCGCGATCGGCGTAATACCCTGCACCCGTCTGGCCAAGCGGATCGGCATTGCTGCCGTACTCGTAGACCGTGAGGTCTCCCTTGAAGCCAAGACGAGATCCGGTCGCCATGCGCGTCTCGCTCGCGAAGCGCTGCAGCGCACGCTTCACCGCCGCGCGATCGCCGTATTTCGCGTCGAGCTCTTTCCAGATCGCCTCGGCCTGCTGTCGCTCCTGTGCGCTGAGGCTTCCGTATGCCTGTTGCAGCATCGCGTCGGCGAGGTCGCCATGCGACTCTGCGGCGATGCCGAGCCACGCCGTGCCGCGCGCGCGGTCGGCGGCCACACCGATGCCGTTGTAGTACATGATGCCGGCGTTGTAGGTGCCGATATTGTCAGCCCAGAAGCCTGCGAGCTCGAACATCTCGAGGGCGGCGCGATAATCCTTCTTCTTGAGATAGAACTGCGCCTTGTATTCGAAATACTTGCCCGGCATGAACCGAGCGGGCGGATCGTTCGCGTTCGAATTCATCATGCCGCCGGCGTTAGCGGGCGCGATCGCGACGCAAACAAGCAGCGCAGCGGCGACGAGGCTCTTCAATGCATGGACAACCAGGTGCATGTCGATCTCCTGCTGCAAACCGCATGGCACGGATGGATTCCGCCAGGGCAGCGCGACACGCGCTCTCGAAGCCCGCCAACGGAGCCTGCGAAGCGCGTTCGTTCGCCTGCGGCTCCGCGCTTTGGAATCAGGACGTACGCGTCACCGCCATCGTTGCGCCGGACTATAAGCCATCCATGCGGGGCGAAGCGTCAGCAGATGTAAATCTTCGCGGCCGGCGCTTGCAGAGCCCGATTTCGCAGATTCGCATGCCCGATTCCTCAGCCGATGAGCGAACGCCGCGGCAGTCCGCGCAGCGTGAGCGTGAATTCCACGCCACTGCCATCGGCAAGGTTCTGCGCGGTCGCCACGCCGCGATGCAGTTCCGCGATCAGGCGGACGACGTAGAGGCCGAGGCCGAGATGCGGCGCATCGGCGCGGCCGGTCGGCGTATCGCTCGGCTTCGCCGACGACGCCGCGCGCATGCTGACGAGCGAATCGAACAGGCGCTCCTGCATCGTCGGCGGCAGCAGCGGCCCCGAGTTGGCAACGCTCAGCACGGCGACGTCGTTGTCCTGGCGCAGGCTCAGGCGGATCCAGCCGTCTTCGGGCGTGAAGCCTTTGGCGTTGTCGACGAGCTTGTCGAGCGCCTGCGCGATGAGCTCGGGCGCACCGTGCATCACGACGGGCGACGGCGGCAGCTCGCTGTCGACGCGACGCGGCGCGAGCAGCGGCCGGTACGCCTCGATGCAACCGCGCACGACCGCCACGAGATCGAAATCCTCGCCCTCGACACCCGCGATCGCGCGCTCCATGCGGCTCGCCTCGCTCATCGCGCGCACGATCGCGCCGAGGCGTTCTGCGCCGCCGCGCGCACGAACGATATAGGTACGCGCGTCGGCCGGAACGGCTTGCTGGTCGAGATTGTCGAGCGACGATTTGACGATCGCGAGCGGCGTCTGCAGCTCGTGCGACAGCTTCGAGGCGAGTGTGCGCAGGTAGTCGGTATACGCGGCGACCTCGTCGAACAGGCGCGAGAAGCTGCGCGCGAGGTCGCCGAGTTCGTCGCGCGCGTCGAGCATCGGCAGCGTCTTCTTGTCCACCTTGCCGCTCGTGTGCAGCGCGCGTTCGGTCGCGTCGCGCAGTCGGCGGATGCGCCCACCGAGAATGCTGAACACCAGGAACAGCACGCCACCCGTGATCGCCAGCACCGCGAGGCTCGTCGCGCTCAGTATCAGCAGCGCGCGGTTCGTGAGCAGCGGCAACGCGTCGCCCGATTGTTCGAGCAGCAGTGCGCCGCGCACCTCGCCCATCAGGGGATCGGCCACGGTCGTGTGCGCCGGAGCATCTGCAGCCGCTGCGAACGACGGCGGCGCCGCGCGCACGGACGTCGCGCTTCCGACCGCGACCGACTTGAGCGGCACGGCTGCCGCAAGCACGACCTGGTCCTGATTCGGCGCGGGATGCCAGGCCGTCGCGGCAACGCCCGACAACGCCTGCCAGATCTCCGGCGAGGCGAGGCGCGGCAGCGCCGTCGAAAAATCCTGCGCGCGCGTCAGGTCGGGGGCGATCAGATGGCGGTAGACCATGCCCTCGAGCCAGCGTCGTTGCGACTGCGGCGCCGAAGCCTTCACGTCGCCCGCGCCGGGGGAAAACGATGCAGGGCTCAGCTGTCCCGAGCTCGCGACGACCCAGCCCTCGGCGCTGAGCACGCGCACTCGCATGCCCTCTGGCGCGAACTGCTCGAGATCCTGCGCGAGCGCGGGCGAGCGGCTCAGCAACGGCCGCACCTCGGGCCGCTCGGGGAGCGGATTGCCCGAGTCGAAGACCGTCAGCGCCATGCGCTCTGGCATCTGCGCGCGCGGCACGCGCAGCTCGACGCGGTAGCCGCTGCCGTCCTCCTGCCACATGCCCGCGAGCGCGGAGGGCAATGCGCCGTCGCCGCCGGTGTCGAGCAAGCGCGCATCGAAACGGCCCGGCGCCGCGCTCGCGAGCAGGTAACGTTGCTCGCCGCCGCCGCGCTCGAGCGTCAGCGTGAGGTGATCGCGAAGCTGTGCATCGGGATCGCGCGCGTCGGCGCGCGTACGCTTCGCGCTGCGCGCGCCGGCGAGCAGGTAGAGCCAGTCCTTGTCGGCGCAGAGCAGCAGCGTCAGCTTCTGCGCATCGTCCGCCGGGCCGAGATTCTGCGCGTAGCCCGCGAGCGCGCTCCAGTCGTCGGCGTAGCCGTCGACCGTGATCTTGTTCGCGCAGGTGTGCACGTAGAACGCCTGTCCGCTCGGCGGCAGTTCGGTCTTGAGCGCGCTCAGACTGCGCGCGAGCGCCTTGGCCGACGCGATCAGCGTCTGTTCCTGCCCCTGCCGCAGCAACACCTCCATCTGCCGCACGATCAACAGGCCCGCGAGCGGCAACGCGAGCGTCGACAGCGCGACGAGCAGGAGTTTGAAGCGGAGCGACATTTTTTTTTCGGGACTCGGGACTCGGTGAGCGGGAACCGGCAACTGGGAGTCAGAAAATTCTAGCGGGCCGAATCGGAATTGCCAGGCAACAACCTATGGAACACCAAAAGCGGTATGCGCTCGTCGGACGAGATGCCTATCGCATCGAGCCCAGAATCTTCACTCGAACGTGAGAAATCCCACTCTTAGCCGGCCAGTGGGACCTGCTTGCTCTTGTCCCGAGTCCCGAGTCCCGAGTCCCGAGTCCCGAGTCCCGAGTCTCGAGTCACGAGTCCCGAGTCCCGAGTCCGGCCTCACGGCTTCCAGCGATACCCCGCCCCGTGCACCGTCTCGATCGAGTCGAACGTTTCGTCGATTGCGAGGAACTTCTTGCGGATGCGCTTGATGTGCGAGGTGATCGTCGCGTCGTCGACGACAACCTGTGCCTCGCGCATGAGCTGGTCGCGGTTCTTCACGTGCCCCGGGAAACGCACGAGCGTGTGGATCATCCAGAATTCGGTCACGGTGAGCGGCACGTCAGCGCCGTTCCAGGTGACGCGCATGCGCTCGGCTTCGAGGCGCAGCGGTCCGTGTTCGAGAACCGTTTCCTTCGACGACGGCTTGTTGAGCGAGTCGAGGCGGCGGAACAGCGCGCTGATGCGCGCGGCGAGCTGATGCAGGCTCACATCCTTCGTGAGGTAGTCGTCGGCGCCGAGACGCAGCCCCGAGATCACGTCGAGGTCGGAGTCGCGCGCGGTGAGGAAGATGAGAGGCAGGGTCGGCGATTTCGCACGCAGCTCGCGGCAGAGATCGAAGCCGCCCTCAGGCTCGTCGCCGAGACCGACGTCGATGATCACGAGTTCGGGCATGCGCTGCGCGAACGCGCGGCTCGCGTCGGGTCGCGAGGCGAAACCCTGCGTCGTGTAGCCGAAACGGTTCAGCGCTTCGACGTAGTTCGCGCGGATCGCAGGTTCATCTTCGACGATGGCGATATTGCGACCCATGGAATTCTCCGGCGGCGATTCGAATGATGGCGATTCAACGATGGTGCCAAGCTTACGGAGGCGATGCCCCGCGGCGCAATGGCGGCGGACGGGTTGCCATCGCTTCGCCACAACTCGTCGGCGTGGTGCCGCAATTTTGCAGCCCGGCGTTCAGGCAACGGGACGAGTATTGACCCCAATCCGCACCCAACCTCGAATGCCGATGAACACGAATCGCCCTGATCCCAACGCCGAACTGCAGCCCGGTCCCGAACCGCTGCGTATCGGCTTCGCGCTGTTCGCGCTGTTGCTCGGCGCGATCGCCGCGATGCAGTTCTGACCCACGCTTACCCGACGATGAAGGACGCGCAAAAATGGACACCTATCTGCCCGCCGACTTCCACCAGCTGCGCGACAACGTCGTGACCGATTGGCGCGACCTGCCGACGCGGCAACCAGCGGACGCCGCCGCGACGCGCGCAGGGTGCGAATCCGCGCGAGCGGTCGAACGCAGCGCCGACCCGACCTGGCTCGCGATCTAGCGCCGCGGGCCCGCCATGCACGACTGCATCGCAGGCCGAAGTGGAGCGCCGGGAACGAGAGATGGCGCGAGGCGAAACCTGACTTCGATGCGAGACGAGACTTTCCCCGACTGACCCGTTGCCTCCGCGCGCCGCGAGGGCCGAAGCCCCCCAACCTCCCCGATGGCCCTTGCGGCGCGTGTTTTTGTCCGACCCTATTCGACAGCGGCGAGCATCGCCGCGACCACGGCGCGATAGTCCTTCTGGCCGAAGATCGCCGAGCCGGCGACGAACGTGTCGGCGCCCGCCGCCGCAACCTCCGCGATGTTGTCGACCTTGACGCCACCGTCGATCTCGAGACGAATGTTGCGGCCGCTGCGATCGATGCGTTCGCGCACTTCACGCAGCTTGCGCAGCGCCGACGGGATGAAGCTCTGGCCGCCGAAACCCGGATTGACGCTCATGAGGAGGACGAGATCGATCTTGTCGAGCACGTAGTCGAGGTAGTCGAGCGGCGTCGCCGGATTGAACACGAGCCCCGCGGTGCAGCCGGAGTCGTGGATCAGGCCGATCGTGCGGTCGATGTGCTCGCTCGCTTCGGGGTGGAAGCTGATGTTCGTCGCGCCGGCCTTGGCGAAGTCGGGAACGATGCGGTCGACGGGCTTGACCATCAAGTGCACGTCGATCGGTGCCGTGACGCCATGTTTGCGCAGTGCTTCGCAGACGAGCGGACCGATCGTCAGGTTCGGCACGTAGTGGTTGTCCATCACATCGAAGTGGACCCACTGCGCGCCTGCCGCGACGACCGCGTCGACCTCGGCGCCGAGGCGTGCGAAATCCGCAGACAGAATCGATGGCGCGATGACGGGGTTTTGTTTCATTCGACGACTCCGTAGGCCTGCTGAGCCGACGGCGGCATGTCCGTCGACATCACGTTCGTGGATTCAGCGCTCATTCGAACGATCGCTGTTGGGCAATTCCGTCCTGGCACGACGCTTTCGGCATACCACGCGCCGATCTCGTTTCGGCATTTTATTTGAATCCGCGCTCGGCGTGGATTCTTTCGTAGGCCGCGTTGATGTCTCGGGCGCGCTCCTCGGCGCGGCGCTTGAGTTCATCGGGAACGTTGCCGAGCTTGTCCGGGTGATGCTGGCTGATCAGCTTGCGGTATGCGCGCTTGACCTCGGCATCGGTCGCATTGCGTGTTATGCCGAGCACGGCGAAGGGATCCTTGCCTGACGCGGGCCGTGACTGCGGCCCGCGCGCACTGTCCTGCGCGCGCTGATACCGGTTCCAGTCGTCGGGCGCAACGTAGGAGTAGCCGCGCATGCCGGCCAGCGCCGCGAGTTGGCGCTCGTCCACGCCGAGCGAGACGCACAGCTTGCGGACGAGCACGAGCTTCGCCGGCGCCAGCGGCCCCTCGGCGCAGACGATGTCGAGCAGCAGGTCGACGAGGAGAAAGGCGCGGTCGCGATGGCCGCCACACCAGCGTTTCAGTTCGACGATCGCACCGGTCGCGACGAATTCCGACTCCTTGCCTGCGGTGAACTGTGCGATCGCGGCGCTGCGCTGGTCGCCACTGAGCTGCAGCCGCTGCATGAGGCGTTCCGCTGCGTCGATCTCTTCCTGCGACACGCGTCCGTCGGATTTCGCGATCGCACCCGCGATGCCGAACAGCGGCTCGACGAACGACAACGGCGCGATGCCGGCGAGAGGATTGAGCGCACCGAGACTGCGATCGGCGATGTGGCCGAGGCCGACGCAGACGAGGATCGCGAGCGGATTGTGGAAGAAGTAAACGCCAACGATGAACCCGAGGAGTTTGCCGAGGATGTTCATGTGCTGATCCGCCCGTCGGGACGAGCCGCGCACGCGAAAGCCGGATTCATGGATCGCCGCTTAGCCTGTGGGACGCGAATTCTAGCCGATGACGCGGGAAATCGCCGGCTCGCCGCCGGGCGCAGGGGGGCCGCGTCGGGCCGAGCGAGGCCGGCCGCTCGCATCGTCCCGAACGTGGCCGTCCGAACGCAGCCATCCGAATGCGACCGTCGCGCCGCTACAATACGCGCCTCCCTCGCGACACCAGGAAACGCACACGTGCCCACCACTCTGCTGCAGTCGGATCTCGCCGGCCTCGACCTCGTTCACCGCGGCAAGGTGAGGGACGTGTACGCGCTGTCCGCGAGCGAGCTGCTCATCGTCGCGACCGATCGCCTTAGTGCGTTCGATGTCGTGCTGCCCGATCCGATTCCGGGCAAGGGCGAGATGCTCTGCCAGATTTCGAATTTCTGGTTCGCGCGCACCGCCCACCTCGTGCCGAATCACCTCACGGGCAAGCCGGTCGCGAGCGTGCTACCGGCCGGCGTAGACGCGAAGCTGTACTGCGAGCGCAGCGTCGTCGCCAAGCGTCTCAAAGCCGTGCCGATCGAGGCGATCGCGCGCGGCTATCTGATCGGTTCCGGGTGGAAGGACTACCAGGCATCTGGCTCGCTCTGCGGCATGCGCCTGCCTGCCGGCCTGCGCCAGGCCGAACCGCTGCCGCAGCCGTTGTTCACGCCGTCGACGAAAGCGGCAGCAGGCGCTCACGACGAAAACATCGGCTTCGACCAGGTCGTCGCCGCGATAGGCGCCGACCTCGCCGAACAGGTCCGCGACGCGACGCTGAAAATCTATACTTTTGCGGCGGAATTCGCGCGCGAGCGCGGCATCATCATCGCGGACACCAAATTCGAATTCGGCACCGACGAGTCGGGCAGGCTCTACGTGATGGACGAGATGCTGACGCCGGACTCTTCGCGCTTCTGGCCCGCGGACGAATACCGCATCGGTATCAGCCCGCCAAGTTACGACAAGCAGTTCGTGCGCGATTACCTCGAGACCCTGGACTGGAACAAGACCGCGCCCGGGCCGAAGCTGCCGCGCAGCGTGATCGAAGGGACTGCCGCCAAGTATGCCGAGGCGTTGAAGCGGCTGGCCGGCATCGAGCTGGCCTGATCGCTGCGGATCGACTGCGCGATCGGCGATTGGATCGCTGCAGCTGGTGCCCCGTTTGAAACGGCGGGCCGTTCGCCCTCAGGTATCGAAGAGCGGACCTCGCGCCGGGTCGCCGTTCGTGGTTCGATGCCTCACCACGAGACACCTCACCGCGTAGGGAACGAACGACCACTCGACTTCGACGCCACGCGGGCGCACGATCCTTCGACTCCGCTCCGCGCCGGGGCCGTCTGCGCCACACGCAACTTGCGCCGGCTCGCCGCTGCGCTATGCTCAACGCGTTGTGCGCGTCCGCGCGCGCATTGAGCGACATCGATCCATCTATCCGAGGCAAGCCATGAGCGACGCGACACTCGATTCGGTCACCGATCCCCGCCGCGAAGTCGACCGCTGGCTCGGCAACTACAGCGAAGACCATCGCAACCCGACCAACATCACGATCCACTGGATCTGCGTGCCGCTGATCCTCTGGACCGTCATCGCGCTGCTCTGGGTCGTCCCCGTGCCGGCCGTGCTCGGCCGCGCCGGATTCTGGGCGGGCGTCGCGATGTTCGCCTCCCTCGTGTTCTACCTGCGCCTGTCGCGTCCGCTGATGTTCGGCATGCTCGTCGCGTTCGTCGTGTTGGGCCTCATCACCGAGGCGCTCTATCGCGTGCTCGGGCCCGCTGGCCTCATGTGGACCGCGATCGCCGTGTTCGTTGCCGCGTGGGTCGGCCAGTTCATCGGCCACAAGATCGAGGGTCGCAAGCCGTCGTTCCTCACCGATCTCGCCTACCTTCTGATTGGCCCCGCGTGGCTCGCGGCGAAGGTCATGCGCAAGATCGGCCTCGCGTACTGACGAGGCACTCGCCTTCCGACCGACCATCACGGCGACCGCGCGCAATACGGCGGTCGCCGAACCGGCGCTCGCGCGCGAAGGTATGCACGCGGCGATCGGAGCGTGGGCTCACGTGCAGAGCGCCTTGCCATGTCGGAGTCCGCTGACGGACATCCCACGCTCGTGCGCGCTGATGCAGCACGCAACGATGTGCGTGGGGGTTACGCGCCGAATGCGCTCGCCGAATGCGTGCGTGGGGACAACGAACCACCGGAGTCCCGGTGCCGCCGCACCCACGCGGAGCAGCACCGCGCGTGGCGGTGCTGCTTCAAACACTTCCCGCTGAGAAAAATGTGTCGGTCAGTGCGCCATCGCGCTGACGCCGCCGATCAACGCGGCGCCGAACAGGATCGCGCAAATGATCGCGAGCACGATGTAGATCACGTACTCCATGACGCTGACGAGAGCGGCCTTGCCGAATCCCATCTGCGCACCGGCGTTCTTCACCATCATGTTGATGACGAACGTGTTGACGAGGAAGCCCGCAATCAGCGCGAGCCCGCGGCCGCCCATGCCGGCGCCCAGCACCATGCCGAGGATGATGTGCAGGATGACCGCCGCTATCGTCGCGACGATAGCCGTCACGACGCAGGTGCCGAAGCTCGGCGTGAAGCCCGCCACCATGCGTGTGGCGAGCTGGATGATGAAGGCGCCGACGACGACGGCGATGACGACCACAATCAGCGGAATCAGCAGCAACGTGCCCATGGACTCTCCCCGGATGGTTGAAAACCTGGAGGCCGGCGCGAAGGAATGGCGACAGCCGCCTACGACTTCGTCACGTCGGGCCGGCCCCTCGCCGACCCGACGTCGTTAGTTCCACTCAAACGATCAGAACGTGTACTGTCCCGAAACCGCAAACACGTTGCCGTACACCTTGAACTGGCCCTGCAGCGTGTTGAAGGTCGGCGCGATGTTGTCGATCTTCGCATCGTTGACGAACAGGTGGACGAACGAGGCATCCCAACGCAGCTGGTCGCTCGCCTTGTAGCCCAGGCCGATCGACGCCCAGACGCGTGAGTTGTCGGGCACCTTCGGATCGCGGGTCGAATCGCGCGTCGGCGTCTCGTCGTAGGCGAGGCCCGCGCGCAACGTCCAGTGGTTGTCGAGGCGATAGTCGCCGCCGACCGAGCCGAACCAGGTGTTGCGGTAGTCGAAGATCTGCGCCGAGTTGAACGGCGCCTGCGCCGGATTCTCGTAGTTGATCTGGAGCGTCTTGAAGCTCGACCAGTTCGTGTAGTTCGCGGTGACGCCGAGGCTGAAGCGATCATCGAAATCGTGCCACCAGCCCATGTTGAGGAACCATGGCGTGTTGAAGTCCGCCGATCCCTTCGTGTCGACGAACGCGCCGCCGAGCAGCGGCAGCAGGTTGGAAGGGATCTCGAAGTTGGCGTTGCCCTTGATCGTGTGATCGATCTGCGAATGGAAATTGACGCCGATGCGGTCGGTCGGCGTCGGCTTGAACAACGCGCCGAGACCGAAACCGTAGGACGTGTCGTTGCCCTTGAGTCCGCCCTGGCCATCGGCTTCCTGCGGCAGCACAGCGCCATTGGTCGGCACCGCGAGAATCGCGCCGACGTCGATGTCCTGGACGATCGTCGCGTTCGTGCGCTGCACGATGAGGCTCGCGCCGACCGAGAACTGGTCGGAGGCCTTCCACGACATCGCGAACGTCAGCGCCGGCGACTGCAGCTTGGTCTCGACCGACTGGTAACGGCCGACCCAGCGGTCGTCGTACTTGGTCTGGAAGCCGAACGGCACCGATAGGCCCGCGCCGAACGACCAGTGGTCGTTGATCGGCACGATGTAATACGCCGCGGGCACCGGCAAGGTCGTGCCGGCGTCGCCGCCGTTGCCGCCCGTGGTGGGATTGCCGAGGAAATCGGTACCGCCGCCGCTGAACTTCGCGCTGAAGTTGATCGCCGACAGCGTACCCATGACGCAGCTCTGGGTGAAGTCGCCCATTGCGGCCGGATTGTTGACGACGACCGAGCAGTCATTCGGCGCGGCGGGACCGCCGCCCTGCGCGCGGCCGAGGCCCTGCGCCGAGTTTTCGGTGAGCTGGAATGCGCTCGCGAAAGCGCCCTGGCTCGCGACTGCAGCAGCAAGCGCCAAGCTCAGCGCAGTCAACGTCGGGGTGAAACGGTTCTTATGGTTCATGATGAGTTTCCCTGTTCCGTTGACGGGTTATTTCTGCTTGACGACGTTCGGGTTCTGCACGAGGACCGTGGTTCCCTTCGACGCGATGTAGGAAACCATTTCGGTCTGCATCTCGATCGTCGCCTGCGGCGAGGCCGAAGGATCGAGCAGCGACCCGTGCGTGCCCGTCACGAAGCGCACCGCGCCGCGCACCTGACCCGGCGTGCCATTGACGACGTTGACCGTCGTGGCCGTGATCGGCGGCAGGCCGAGCGCCGCGATCAACGGCTCCGTGCCCGACAGCGGCGCGTTGGCGACCGAGTTCGGGATGACCTGGTCGGGCAACCACTTGCCGTTCGCATCGTACAGGCTGGCATTGCTCGAGTCGCCCGCGATCGGCGCGCTGCCGCCGACGACCTCATGCACGAGGATGCCCTTGTTCGCGGCACCAGCGGCGTAGTTGATCGGATCGCCCGAGTCGATCGCCGTCTGCGTGATGAGCAGGAACTGGTTGAACTCCGGTGTGCCCGGCTTGAGACCAGCGGCAGCGAGGCCCGCGAGGATCTGCGGCGCGAACGTCGGCGAGCCGAGCAGCAGGTTCGTGATGCCGCCACCCGGGACGCTCAGCACGGCGTTCTGCACACCGAGGTTCGGGGTCTGCGTCAACGCCATGAAGCTCGTGCCTTCGATCGAACCGAGCGACTGGCCGACGAAGGACACGTTGGCCGCATCGAACAGGTTCGTCTTGCCGTCGGCGCTCGCGAGCGGAATCGCGCTGCGCAGTTCGAGCAGGTCAGCGACGCCCTGGCGCAGGTTGTCGCGCGAGGTCAGGAGGCTCGACAGGTTGATGAAATAGCTGCCGGACGGATCGATCTTGCCGTCAGGGCCGCTCGCGCCGGTCGAGTTGTTCTCGAAGTCGAGGTCGAACGTGCGCTCGCCGGTGATCAGCGCCGCAGCAGGCGAGCCCGTCAGCAGCTGGTTGCTGTAGAGCGGGTTCGTCTTGTCGGTCAGGCCGTGCAGCGGCAGGTCGATCGCGATGACGGCAAAGCCGCCCTGCGCGAGCGCGCCGGCGATCGCGAGCGAATCGGTACGATTGCGCGTGATGCCGTGCTGGAAGATCACGACCGGCCAGCCCGCGGCCGGCTTGGTCTTGCCGGAGTTCGCGTTCGGCACCGTCGCGATCACGGGGATCGTCTGGTTGGACGTCGCGACCGGCAGCGGATTGGCGAACGTGATGTTGGTCGAGGTCTTGTCGAGACCGAGCTTGTCATACGGCGGCACGTAGCCGTTCGGCTTCGCCTTCCACCAGCCCGTCAGCGGCGCGGTCGGATTCGACTGGCTCGGCGCCGACAGGTAGTACGGCACGGTCAGCGTGCCGACGTAGATGTCGGCGATCGGCGGCAGCGCCGCGTTGGCCTTCGACAGGTCGAGGCCCGTCGGCACGATCGCGATCGGCGCGGCCGGCGAGGCGTCGATGACACCCGTGAGGTATTGCATTTCCACGGTCGTCGACTGCGTCGTCGCGGTCCACGAGATCACGATGTTGCCGGCGGTCACGCCAGCCTTGCTCGCGGCGACTTCCTGCAGGTTGACGAGCTGGCGCAGCGGCTCGAGCGCGCAGGCCTCCGCGGCCGGCAGCGCGGGCAACGTCGACGAGCCGCCCGTGCAGAGCGGGGTCGTGCGCTTGGCGAGACCGTAGATCAGCGAGCTGCGTACTGCCGCGCCCGTGCTGTTCGTGATGCCGTTCGTGACGACGACCATGTACGAGGTCAGCTGCTTGAGCGGTGCGGTCGGCACGATCGCGAGGGTCGCGCCGGTCGAGGCGTTCGAGGCGAGCGTCGCGACGTACTGCTGCGGCGACTTCAGTTCGTTCTTGACGCCGAGCACCGCGCCGGTCGAAGGATCGGTGGTGACTTCATAGACGTGCACCGTCGAGCCGCCGACCACGCTGCTCGCGGTGAGGCTCGTCGAGAACGTCGTGGTCCACGGCGACGTCGTGCTGAAGCCGTCGAGCGCGTTGAGCGCGTTGATCGGTCCGGCCTGCGCCGGATTCGACGGCACCGGCACGTTGATCGTCAAATCGGTCGATCCCTGGCGCAGCAGATCGATCGGGAACGGCACGATCGAATTCGATGGATCGAAATTCGCGATCGTATGCAGCGGTACCGGAGCCGTATAGTCGTAGGCGTGCGCCCCTGCACTCAGCAAAGACAGTAGTGCGCACGGCAAAGCCGCGGCCCGAATCGCGAAACTGCGCATGATTTCCTCTCCCCCGCTCGCGCGGAATGCATTGATAAGAAAGTCCAACTTTCAAACGGTTGTTGGAGAATTATGCCGCAACTCGAATGGACCGCGCCTGCTGCATCGCAGCAATCACGTCCGACCTGCATTCCGACCCGCACGACCGTGCCAGCTGGCCGCAGCGACTCTCGCCGGCACCGCAGCGCCTCCTCGCCGCTCAACCGGCCGGTCCCGCAGTCGCGAGAACGGCTGCCGCGTCGAACGCCCTCGGCGCGTAGCCGAAATCGCGCACGGCCGGCGCATTGTCGGCGATCAGGTCGACGCGCAGGCGCGAGAGCGCACCGGCGCGTCCACGCGCAACAATCCGCAGAATTCCTACCGGCACCGATATCTTGACCGCGCGCCGTGACGGCGTCTGCGCGATGCGCGCAAGCATCGCGTCGAAGCGCAGGCGCTCACCGCCGCCGAGTGCATAGACGCGACCGAAAGTCATCGCATTCGCACGCGCGCTGATGCAGGCACACGCGATATCGTCAGCATGCACGGGCTGACGCAGTCCGCTCGCGCCGAGCGGCACCGGCAGCAAGTGCCAGCGACGCGCGAAGCGCGCGAGCGGCGCGAGGCTGCGGTCGTCGCCGCCGCCGTAGATCAGCGTGGGACGGAAGATCGTGCACGAGATGCCGCGATGCAGCGCAGTGGTCAACAACATTTCTTCGGCATCGCGCAGTCGCGTGGCGAGTTCGCGCTCACCGGCGTCGATCGAATCCTGTTTGCTCTCCGCGCTCATCGAACTGATGGCGAGCACACGACGCGTCGCCCCATCGTCGTCCATGCCGGCAAACCAGCGCGCGAAGGCGTCGAGCGGACCCAGGCTGAAGATCGTCTCGGCCGGCGGCATCGGCGACATCGGTGCGAACAGGTCCGCGCGCAACCAGTCGATGCCGGCGTCGCTGCGATTCGCGAGCGGCTGACGGCTCACCGCGATGACGCGCTCGCCGTGTCCGCGCAGCTTCGGCAGCAGGCAGCGGCCGATCGCGCCGGTCGCGCCGAAGACGAGGTTCGTGGTCACGTGGGTCCCGTTGTGCCGACGACGAGCAGGAATCGCGAGCATAGCCGGCCGTATGCATCGTGAGAACCGCCCGCCCTGGCTGTGGCGGCCACGAGCCCCATGAGTCGAGACCAAAATCGATGCGAAAATCGATGCAGGAAATCGCCGCAAGAAATCCTGCAAGAATATTGCCTGTAAGTCGATGTAAATCTTGCATCGCGACAAGGCCGGTGCGCTATGCTGGATGCTTCTCGCTACAGGGGTGACGCATGATCGCTCGCATCTGGCGCGGCATCACGCTGAAGGAAAAGGCGGACGACTATCTCGCCTATCTTCACGAAACGGGTATCAAGGACTACGCCAAGACCGCTGGCAATCGCGGTGTCACGATCCTGCGTCGTGATCAGGGCGAGCATTGCGAGATCATGCTGATCTCGCTGTGGGATTCGATGGAAGCCGTGCGCGCATTCGCGGGCGAGAACGCCGAGCGTTCGGTTTACTATCCCGAGGACGAGCACTTCCTGCTGCAGATGGAGCCGCTCGTGCGCCACTACGAAGTGGCCCAGCACGACGTGGCACAGCAGATCGTGTCCGACGAGGCCGCCGTTGCCGATGAAAAGCCGGCCGCGAAAAAGCGCAAGTAAGGTTTCTCGCCGACGTCGAATCCGCTCCCGATCATGAGCGAGGAACGGATTCGTTACGGCGCGTCGCGAAGCTCCGACTATGCGGCCTTCTTCTTCGCGATTGTCTCGACCTCCTGCGCCGCGATGACAGCAGGTCGCTGCGCGATGCGCTCAAAGTAGCGCGCGATCGCCGGCCACTGGCCGAAATCGAATTTGAAATTCTTCGCCCAGGTCAGCATCACGTAGAGATACGCGTCGGCGACCGTGAACTGCGAACCGAGAAGGTATTCGTTCTTCGCGAGCGCGGGTTCGACGATCGCGTCAAAACGAGCATGCGCCTTCGTCTTGAAATGCGCGACGGCCTTCTCGCCGATCGCATCGGGATGGAATAGGTTGCCGAATGTCTTGTGCAGTTCGGTCGAAATGAAATTGAGCCATTCATGCAGCCGCGTGCGCTCGAACGTGCCGTTCGCGGGCGCGAGTTTTGCTTCGGGTTGCAAGTCGGCGAGGTACTGCACGATCGCCGGGCCTTCGCTGATCTTGCGGCCGTCAGCGAGCTCGAGAATCGGCACGTAGGCCTTCGGATGCACCGCCTTGAAGTCGCCGCCATCGGCGAGCTTCTTCGTCGCGAGATCGACTTTGACGAGATCGAACTCCAAGCCGAGTTCACGCAGCACGATGTGCGGCGACAACGAACAGGCTCCGGGCGTGTAGTAGAGTTTCATTGGCTTTCTCCTCGATGAACTCGCCGATGCGGCGGACCGCGCCGTCGGGACGACTGCGCTCTTATCGAGTTGCAGGCCAAAATCGCCCGCTTCAACCGCGTGATTTGCGTCGCCTGCGCGACGCAGCGTTCCACGGACCGAACAGCCAGCGCCCGTTCAGCCGGACGCTGCATGCGACTACTTCTTCTTCGGAATGTATAGGTCGGTGATTGTGCCTTCGTACACCTCGGCCGCCATGCCGACCGATTCGCCGAGCGTCGGATGCGGGTGCACGGTGAGGCCGATGTCGGCGGCCTCGGCGCCCATCTCGATCGCGAGCGCGACTTCGCTGATGAGGTCGCCCGCGCCCGGACAAATGATGCCCGCGCCGATGATCTTGTGGCTGGCCTCGTCGAAGATCAGCTTCGTGAAACCCTCGGTGCGCGCGATGCCGATCGCGCGGCCCGAGGCGACGTGCGGAAACTTGCCGACGCCGTACTTGATACCCTTCGCCTTCGCCTCGGTTTCGGTGACGCCCACCCAGGCGATCTCGGGATCGGTGTAGGCGACGCTCGGAATCACGCGCGCGACGAATTCGCTCTTGTGACCCGCGCAGACTTCGGCGGCGACCTTGCCTTCGTGCGTCGCCTTGTGCGCGAGCATCGGCTGGCCGACGAGGTCGCCGATCGCGAAAATGTGCGGCACGTTCGTGCGCATCTGCTTGTCGACCGGGATGAAGCCGCGCTCGGTGACCTGCACGCCGGCCTTGTCTGCGTCGATCTTGTTGCCGTTCGGCGAGCGGCCGACCGAGACGAGCACGCGGTCGTACAACTGCGGTTCGGGCGCCTTCTCGCCCTCGAACGTCGCCTTCAATCCTTCCTTCGTCGCCTCGACCTTCACCACCTTCACCTTGAGGTGGATGCCGGCGTAACGCTTGCCGAGACGCGTCGCGAGCGGCTTGACGAGATCGGGGTCGGCACCGGGCATCAGCTGGTCGAGCAGCTCGACGACCGTCACCTTCGTGCCGAGCGCGTCGTACACGCAGGCCATCTCGAGGCCGATGATGCCGCCGCCGACGACGAGCAACGTCTTTGGCACGTCCTGCAGCACGAGCGCGCCGGTCGAATCCATCACGCGCGGATCGTCCCATGGGAACGCCGGCAGCTTCACCGATTGCGAGCCCGCCGCGATGATGCACTTCTCGAAGTAGACGAGCTTCTTGCCGTCGTTCGTCTCGACCTCGATCTCGTGCGGCGAGACGAACTTGCCGACGCCCGTCACGACCGTCACCTTGCGCTGCTTGGCCATGCTCGCGAGGCCGCCGGTCAGCTGGCCGACGACCTTGTTCTTGAATCCGGCGAGCTTGCCGATGTCGATCTTCGGCGGGCCGTATTCGATGCCGATGTCCTTCGCGTGCGCAGCCTCGTCGATCACTTTCGCCGCGTGCAGCAGCGCCTTGGACGGAATGCAGCCGACGTTGAGGCAGACGCCGCCGAGCGTCGCGTAACGCTCGATCAGCACGGTGTTCTGGCCGAGATCGGCCGCGCGAAACGCGGCGGTGTATCCGCCCGGACCCGAGCCGAGCACGACGACCTGGCATTCGATGTCGGCCTTGCGGCCCGACGCGCCGGCCGCCTTCGGCGCAGGTGCGGTCGCCGCCGCAGCCGCGGGTGCCGCCTCGGGCTTCGCAGCTGCGGCTGCCGCCGGCGCCGCGGGTGAAGTCGACGCGGCTGGCGCGGCCTTCGCACTACCTGCACCCTCGCCTTCGATCAGCGCGATGATGTGGCCTTCGGAAATCTCGTCGCCGACCTTGACCTTGATCTCCTTGACGACGCCCGCGGCCGACGACGGCACTTCCATCGTCGCCTTGTCCGATTCGAGCGTGACGAGACCCTGGTCCTTCGCGACCGTGTCGCCCGGCTTCACGAGCACTTCGATGACGGGGACTTTCTCGTAGTCGCCGATGTCGGGGACTTTGACTTGGATCGTTGCCATATCGCGCTTCCTACTGAAGAACTACCGCTTCGTTCTGCCTTCGGTACGCACCGTCGGTGTACCGATCAATGCCTTCTCAGAGCATCGCCCGCCGCATATCGGCGAGCAGCTGCGCGAGATAGGCGGTGAAGCGCGCCGCGAGCGCGCCGTCGACGACGCGATGGTCGTAGCTCAGTGACAACGGCAGGATCAGGCGCGGCTGGAAGGCCTTGCCGTCCCACACGGGCTTCATCGCCGACTTCGTCACGCCGAGGATCGCGACCTCGGGCGCATTGACGATCGGCGTGAACGAGGTACCGCCGATGCCGCCGAGCGACGAGATCGAAATGCAGCCGCCCGACATTTCCGCGGGGCCGAGCTTGCCGTCGCGCGCTTTCGCCGCGAGCGCGGACGTCTCCTTCGCGATGTCGACGACGCCCTTCTTGTCGGCGTCGCGCAGCACCGGCACGACGAGGCCGTTCGGCGTGTCGGCGGCGAAGCCGATGTGGAAATATTTCTTGAGGACGAGATTCTCGCCGCTCGCGTCGAGCGACGCATTGAACGTCGGGAATTTCTTCAGCGCGGCGACGAGCGCCTTGATGAGGAAGCCGAGCATCGTGAACTTGACGCCTGCCTTCTCGTATTCCTTGTTGAGCGCCACGCGCAGGGCCTCGAGTTCGGTGATGTCGGCGTCGTCGTTGTGCGTGACGTGCGGGATCATCGCCCAGTTGCGGGCGAGGTTCGCGCCCGAAATCTTCTGGATGCGCGAAAGCGGCTTGCTCTCGATTTCGCCGAACTTCGCGAAGTCGACTTTGGGCCACGGCAGCAGGTTGAGACCGCCGCCGGCAGACGCGGCGCCGGCCGGCGCACCCGCGCCGCCCGCGAGCGCCGTCTTGACGAATTTCTGCACGTCTTCCTTCGTGATGCGACCGCCGCGCTCGCTGCCCTTGACGCGCATGAGGTCGACGCCGAGCTCGCGCGCGAACGCGCGAATGGCCGGGCTCGCATACGGCACCTTGTCGGGCATCACGGTATCGGCGCCGAAATTGATCGGCGGCGATGTCGGCTTGTCGGCTGCGGCGAAGGCGGCGCTGGCCGCGTCGGCCGACGCGCGCGGTGCCGGAGCGGGAGCACTTGCCGCGGGTGCGGGCGCACGCGATGCCGCCGGGGCAGCGGCGGGCGCGGAAGCTGCGGCGCCTTCGATCAAAGCGACGACGTGGCCTTCGGAAATCTCGTCGCCGACCTTGACCTTGATCTCCTTGACGACGCCCGCGACCGACGACGGCACCTCCATCGTCGCCTTGTCCGATTCGAGGGTGACGAGGCCCTGATCCTTCGTCACGGTGTCGCCGACCTTCACGAGAATCTCGATGACCGGCACGCCCGTGTAATCGCCGATGTCGGGAACCTTCGCTTCCTGAATGCCGCCCGCCGCTGCGGGCGCAGGCGCCTTGGCTGCTGCAGCAGGCGCGGCCGGCGCTTCGGTTTTTGCAGCGGGCGTGGAGGCAGCGGCCGACGCGGCGGATTTCGCCGCAGGCGCGGGCGCTTCGCCGCCCTCGATCAGCGCGACGACGCTGCCTTCGGAAATCTCGTCGCCGACCTTGACCTTGATCTCCTTGACGACGCCGGCGAACGACGCGGGCACCTCCATCGTCGCCTTGTCGGACTCGAGCGTGACGAGGCCTTGGTCCTTCGCCACGGTATCGCCGGGTTTGACGAGGATCTCGATGACCGGAACGTTGCTGTAGTCCCCGATGTCGGGAACTTTGACTTCTTTCACCTCGGCCATGACTCCTCCGTCAAAAATCAACAACGCGGCGGCGAACCGCGAGTCTCGCATGATAATCCGAACCGGGTAGGTCGCGGCTAGTCGTTACGTGCGCCGCCCAGCGGGCTTCATGGCCTTGGCAGCGAGGGTCCCGCGCCGCTACGCTGCATCCCCGACCGACGTGCCCAAGGAACGCCAATGCTCGCGATTCACAACCTGTCGAAGACCTACGCCAACGGCGTGCAGGCACTGAAGGGGGTATCGCTCGACATTCCCAACGGCATGTTCGGGCTGCTCGGTCCGAACGGCGCGGGCAAGTCGACGCTGATGCGCACGATCGCGACCTTGCAAGACCCCGACTCCGGCAGCATCCGACTCGACGACCTCGACATCCTCGCGGACAAGCAGAGCGCACGGCAGACGCTCGGCTATCTGCCGCAGGAATTCGGCGTGTACCCGAAGGTGACGGCCGAGGTGATGCTCGACCACTTCGCGATGCTCAAGGGCGTCGTCGACCGCAAGGAGCGCAAGGCGCTCGTCGAGTCGCTGCTGCGCCAGGTCAACCTCTGGGAGAAGCGCTACTACAAATTGGGCACGTTCTCGGGCGGCATGCGCCAGCGCTTCGGCATCGCCCAGGCGCTGATCGGCGCGCCACGCCTCATCATCGTCGACGAGCCGACCGCGGGCCTCGACCCCGAGGAACGCAACCGCTTCCTCAATCTGCTCGCCGAGGTCGGCGAGAAGGTGGTCGTGATCCTGTCGACGCACATCGTCGACGACGTGACCGACCTGTGCCCGCGCATGGCGATCATCGCGCAGGGCGAGGTGCGCCTCGTCGGCGAGCCGCGTGAGGCAATCCGCTCGCTCGAAGGCCGCGTCTGGCGCAAGACCGTGGACAAGGACGAACTGCCGCAACTGCGTGAACAGCACAACGTGCTGTCGACGCGCCTCGTCGGCGGCCAGCCCGTCGTGCACGTGCTCAGCGATGCGAACCCCGGTGCCGGTTTCGTCGCCGTGCCGCCGAATCTCGAGGACGTCTACTTCGGCGAATTGCGCCGCGCCGCGTCGCCCGTCGCGCAAGCCGCCTGAGGGGAATCGACATGCTCGGAAAGATTCTAGCGTTCGAGCGCAGGCTGATCCTGCGCAGCCCGCTGTTCTGGATCGTCGCGATCGTGTTCGGCGCCTTCGGCTTCGCGATGATGGCGTCGGACAACGTCAGCTTCGGCGGTGGCATCGGCAACGTGCACCGCAACGCGCCGCTCGTCGTGATCAACCTGCTCGCGGCCTTCAGCCTGTTCAGCCTCCTGCTCGTCACGATCTTCATCGCGGGCGCCGCGCTGCGCGACTTCGAACAGAACACGGCCGAACTGTTCTTCACGACGCCGATGCGCAAGCGCGACTATTTGCTCGGTCGCTTCGGCGGCGGCTTCATTGCTGCTATCGGCGTGATGATCGTCTGCGCGCTCGGGCTGTGGCTCGGCAGCAAGATGCCGTGGCTCGACCAGGGCCGGCTCGGACCGACGCCGTTCCTTGCCTACCTGTGGTCGTTCGCCGTGCTGATCCTGCCGAACCTGCTGTTCTCGGCGGCGCTCGTGTTCGCGCTCGCGACGCTCACGCGATCGATGCTCTACACCTACCTCGGCATCATCGCCTTCTTCGTGCTCAACATCGTCGCGGGCAACATGACGGCGAACCTCGACGCGCGCTGGATCGGCGCGCTGATCGACCCGTTCGGCGCCAGCGCGCTCGGCGAGCTCACGCGCTACTGGTCGAGCGACGACATGAACACGCGGCTGCCGACCTTGACGAGCCTGCTGCTCGCCAATCGCGCGATCTGGCTCGCCCTGGCGCTGCTGCTGCTGCTCGGCGCGTTCCGCCTGTTTCGCAGCGACCGCGAGGGTCTGCGCCTGTTCCGACGCAAGGCCACGGTGGCGTCGTCCACGGCGGTGCCGGTCGCGCCCACGGTCAACACGCGCATCGATACGCCCAGGGTGCGTTTGCAGACGAGCGCAGGCGCGCAATGGCGGCAGTTCGTGCACCAGACCCGGTTCGATCTGCGTGCGGTCGTCACGGGTGCGCCGTTCCTCGTGATGCTGCTGCTCGGTCTGCTCGTGATGTTCACGACGCTGACGTTCAGCGGCGAGATCGTCGGCACGAAGGTGCTGCCGGTCACCTCGCACATGGACGCCGTGTTGCGCGGCGGCCTCGGCCTCTTCCTCACGCTCGTGCTCGCGGTCTACGCCGGCGAGCTCGTCTGGCGCGAGCGCGGCCTGCGCGTCGCCGAGGTCGCCGACGCGTGCGCGGTGCCGAACTGGGTGCCGCTGGCGGCGAAATTCGTGACGCTGCTCGGCGTGATCGCGATCTTCTGCTTCGTCGGCGTGCTGTTCTGCGTCGGCTACCAGCTGCTGCACGGCTACACGGCGATCCAGCCAGTCCTGTACCTGAAGATCGCGCTGCTCTCGGCTGTGCCGTTCATCCTGCTCGCGGCGTTGTTCATGTTCCTGCAGACCATCAGCGAGAACAAGTTCCTCGGCTACCTCCTGGTCGTGATCGTCCTCGTCGCGCGCATCGGCTTGCCGATCGCAGGCTATAACCACCCGATCTACAACTACGGCTCGAGCGTCCCGGTGCCGTTGTCCGACATGAACGGCTTCGGCCATTTCCTGTGGCCCTCGCTCACGTTCCGCGCCTACTGGGGCGCGCTGGCGCTCGCCATGCTCGTTCTCGCCGCCGCGTTCTGGCCGCGCGGCACGGCGCTGTCGTTCGGCGAACGCCGCCATCGCGCGCGCGCGCGTCTCGCGCAGGGCCGCGCCCGTTTCGCTCTTGCCGGCGCGCTCGTCGCCTTCGTCGCCTTGGGCGGGTGGATTTTCTACAACACGAACATCCGCCACGAGTACCTGTCAGAGGACGCCGGCAAGGAACGCCGCGCCGACTACGAGAAGATGTACCGTGCGCTCAAGGACGAACCGCAGCCGCGCATCACCGCGGTGAAGGCCGACGTCGACATCTTCCCCGCCGACCTGCGCGTCGTCGTGCGCGGCCATTACAGCCTCGAGAACCGCACCGGAAAGCCGATCACCCAATTCATCGTCGACCTCAACCGCGACATCGAAGTGCGCAAACTCGACTTCGCCGCGCACACGGTACAAAAGGTCGATCGCGCCAATTCGCTGACGATCTACCGCCTCGAGCAGCCGATGGCGCCCGGCGCGGTGATGGACTTCGACTTCGAGCTCGCGGCCGCCGAACGCGGTTTTGCCGCGGGCGGGGTCGACTCGCAGATCGCGTACAACGGCACGTTCCTCAACAACTTCGGCCTGCTCCCGCACTTCGGCTACAGCGAGCGCCAGCAGCTTTCCGATCGCAACGACCGGCGCAAGTACGAGCTGCCGGACATCCCGCGCATGGCGCCGATCGACGACATGAACGCGCGCGCCAACACGTACATCGCGAACGACGCCGACTGGATCGATTTCGAGACGACCGTGTCGACCTCGCCCGACCAGATCGCGCTCGCGCCCGGCTATCTCGAGAAGGAATGGACGGCCGACGTGCCGGGCCAGGGCCAGCGCCGCTTCTTCCACTACAAAGCGGACACGAAGATCATGCCGTTCGTCTCGTGGCTGTCGGCGCGCTGGACCGTGAAGAAGGACAAGTGGAACGACATCGCGATCGAGATCTACTACGACGCGCAGCATCCGTACAACGTCGACCGCATGATCGAGTCGGTGAAGAAGTCGCTCGACTACTACACGAAGAACTTCTCGCCGTACCAGTTCCGCCAGGTGCGCATCCTCGAGTTCCCGAACTTCCATGGCAGTTTCGCGCAGAGCTTCGCGAACACGATTCCGTATTCCGAGTCGGTCGGTTTCATCGCCGACCTGCGCAACAAGGACGACATCGACTACGTCTTCTACATCACGGCGCACGAGGTTGCGCACCAGTGGTGGGCGCACCAGGTGATCGGTGCCAACGTGCAGGGCGCGACGATGCTGTCCGAATCGCTCGCGCAGTATTCCGCGCTCATGGTGATGGAGCACGAATACGGCTTCGCGCAAATGCGCAAGTTCCTCAAGTACGAGCTCGACAACTACCTGCGCTCGCGCGCGACAGAACGCGTGAAGGAGCAGCCACTCGCGCTCAACGAAAATCAGCAGTACATCCACTACCGCAAGGCGTCGGTGGTGCTCTACGCGCTCAAGGACTACCTCGGCGAAGACACGGTCAACGCGACGCTGTCGGCGTTCATCAAAGCCAAGGCGTTCCAGCAGCCGCCGTACACCACTTCATACGAACTGCTCGATCTGCTGCGCGCGAACACCGATCCGAAATGGAAGTCGTTGATCGCCGACCTGTTCGACCGCATCACGTTCTTCGACGACCGCGTGACGACCGCGACCGCCAAGAAGCGCGACGACGGCAAGTACGACGTGACCATCGCGCTGCACGCCGAGAAGAAATATACGGACGGCGTCGGCCAGGAGACGCCCGGCGTCGTCGATATTCCGATCGACATCGGCGTATTCGGCAAGGCGGCCGACGACAAGGAGGCGAACGAGAAGATCCTCTACCTCGACAAGCGCACCGTCGCCAACGGCGACAGCACGATCACGATCACCGTCGACGCCGAGCCCTACGAGGTCGGCATCGATCCGTACAACAAGCTCGTCGATCGCAACTCGGGCGACAACCGCAAGAAGGTGACGCTGAACTGATGCAGCGCCCGGAGTGGTGCTCCGGGCGAACAAAGGACGCGCCAGCCCGGCGCGACACCGGGCTATTTGCCGCGGCGGCGGCGGGTCGGAAACGTATCTCTGCGATGCCGAATGGATGCTCACGCCGAGCGCAATATTGGCGCGATGCGGACAAGGCGGCATCGCCCCGGCAGGGGGAGCTCCGGGGCGATGCCTTGCGACCGATCGCCTGCGATCGGTCGAAACCGCTTGTCGATCGAAGCCGTCTACTCGCCGCGCACGGTACCGTTGTGTTTCTTGTCGTAGACGCGTGCGCTCTGATGGTTTTCTTTGCCCTGGATGCGCGCCTGCTCGCCGGCGCCGACGTGGCCGTTCGCGCCCGCACGTGCCTCGCTGCGATCGACATGCGCCTGCCCGCGCTCGAGCGCGCCCGCTTCGTGATTGCTCAACTGGCCCGACTTGATGCCCTGGTTGATGCGCGCCTGCTGGTTGACGTTGCGCTGGACATCGGCCTGCATGCGCCGCGACGACGCCGAATTCGGGTTGCCCGTCACGGCGTTGTGCTTGTCCTGGTAGATGTCGTTGCTGACGTGATTCTGCTCACGCTGGATCTGCGCCTTCTCGCCGTTCGTCAACGTGCCGTCGCGCATGTCGTGCGCTTCGGTGCGGTCGATGCGCTGTTCCTGATGCTCGAGGCTCGAAGCCTCGCGCGTCGACAGTTGGCCCGACTGCAGGCCCTGTTCGATGCGCTGCTGCTGCGCCGTGTCGCGCGCGGTCTCGGAGCCCGCGGTCTGCGCGAACGCGCTGGCGCTGAACAACGTCGCGATGGCGAGGGCGATGAGTGTGCGTTTCATGAAGCGTCTCCGAATGGGCATGAATCGGGAATTTCGAAATGGCCGACCTCGCAGACAGATCTCGAAACCGTGTCGTCGAATGGCCTGCCGAAGCATCTTGTCTGCCCGGAAACAACGCGGGTCGCGAACCGGCGTTGACGCGAACCCTGAAACGCGGCTAAACAGACGCCTGCAGGCAACGACGCCTCCGCGCCGACAGGATGAGTGATCGATGGACAATAAATCACCAGCACCCAAACCCCGCGTCCTCGTCGTCGGCGCGAGCGGCACGCTCGGCCGCGCGGTGGCCAACGAACTCGCACAGCGCCACGAGGTGATCGGCGCGAGCCGCAGCAGCGGCGCGCACCGCGTCGACATCACGGATCGCGCGAGCATCGCCAAGCTGCTTGCGGAGGTAGGCGCGCTCGATGCGATCGTCTGCACGGCGGGTGCCGTGCACTTCGGCCCGCTCGACGCGATGACCGACGAGCTCTATTCGATCGGCCTGCGCGACAAGCTCATGGGCCAGGTCAACCTCGCGCTACTCGGCCGCGAACATCTGCGCGATGGCGGGTCGATCACGCTGATCGCCGGCATCCTCGCCGAGCAGCCGATCCGCGCGGGTAGTTCGGCGAGCATGGTCAACGGCGCGCTCGAATCCTTCGTGCGCGCCGCGGCGATCGAGCTGCCGCGCGGGCTGCGCATCAACGCGGTGAGCCCCAACGTATTCGTCGAGTCGATGCCGGGCTATGCGCCGTTCTTCCGCGGCTTCGAGGCGATCCCCGTCGCGCGCGCGGCGCTCGCTTTCAGCCGCAGCGTCGAGGGCGCGCAGACCGGGCAGGTCTACCGCGTCTATTGAAGCGGTGACTATCGAGTCGACGTGAGTTGAGGCGGCACTCGTGGAAGGGAATTCGCCGAGCCGCCATTCATTCACTCGTTGTGCGCGCCGTCCTTTCGGCCCGTCCGTCGCAGTGCCGCCCATTGAGGCGGCGCCTCCCCATTCAGCGCGCCCGAGCCCACGAGCGCGCGTCCGTCAGGTCGCTGAGCTACTTCGTTGTTTCGGGCGGCGGCGTTGCTGCGGGCGGCGGCGTTGTTGCCGGCAGCGGCGCGTTCGCGGTCGGGTTGTCCTGGTTCTCCTTGAGCCAGAGCATCGACGAGTGTACGCGCTGATAGCCCGACGGGTGATCGTAGAAGATCGTCTCCTCGAGCGCGCCCGGGTGGATCTTGCGGTAGGTCGACAGGCGCATCGCTGCCATCGCGAAAGCGTTCGGCTCACGCGCGGCGTTGAGGCCGAAAGCGTCGGCCTCGATCTCGGCCTGACGGATGGCCGAATTGGTCAGCGGCGTCGCTACCAACAGGAATAGCGAGATCAGGGCGAACGCGAGCGGCAGCGCGGCAGGATCGGCACGTCCCTCGAGGCGTAGGCGTCCGCCCCAGCGCGCAAGCGCCGCGTCGAGCGCGACATGCGTGAAGAAGAAGGCAAAAGCGAAGATCAGCCCGAGATAGATCGACAGCCGCAGGCCGTGATTGAGCACGTAGTGGCCCATCTCGTGGCCGAGCACGGCCTTGATCTCGGGCGTCGAGGTCTTCTCGAGCAAGTTGTCGTTGAGCGCCACGCGCGTCGTGCCGAGGAAGCCGGCGACGTTCGCGCTGATGCGCGTCGTCTGCCGCGAGGCGTCGAATTCGACGACGTGGTCGGTCGGAATCCTGTTCGCGCGCGCGAGCGACAGCACGGCTTCGCGCACCGCGCCTTCGCGCAGCGGCTTGTAGTCGTTGAACAGCGGGTCGACGTAGACCGGTGCGAGCATCATCGCGAACAGCGCGAAGACGAACGCAATGCCGCTCGCCCATATCCACCAGCGCGCGCCCGCGCGGCGAACGGCCGCATAGATCAAGCCTATGAGCAGCGGCGCGACGATCGCAGTGACCAGAAGCTCCTTGAGCTGATCGCCGAACCAGCCGCCGAAATCCTGTGTCGCGAGGCCGTACTGATGCTCGCGGACGTAATCCGTGTAAATCGTCAGCGGCAGCGACAGCACGAACATCGCGACGACCCATAGCAGCGCGTAGATCAGCGTGGTTGGCCACGGTCGCGTCGAGACGCGTCGTGCGAGATCGCGCATGCGCACCGAGAGGCCGCCCCAGAGCAGCAGGCCGGCGGCCGCGAGCCCGTACAGCAGGCCCCACAGCTGTATCCAGTAGCCGCCCTCGAAATAGGCATCGGACTGCGCGCGTTGCTCGGGCGACAGCAGATCCAAATAGGCCTGCGTCGCCTTGTCGACGTCGAACTGGGGGCCTGGCCGCGCAGCGGCGGGGATCTGCAACCCCGGCGGCAGGTCGCGATCGCTGGTCGCGCCCCCGGGCGCCGCAGCGTGCAGCAGTGAGGCCAGCAGCAGTCCCGCGAGCGCGGCGAGGGCGATAAACGTCATCTTCACGAGTGCGTCTCCTTTCGTTCGCGACCGGTCAGGGATATGGCCGGGCAAGCTGCGCAAGCTAATGTAACCGCGGGCTGTTGTCATAGGCCTGATGTCATGGGCCTGATGTCGTGGGCCTGATGTCGTGGGCCTGACTTCATGAGGTCGGTTGTCATCCCTTTCCCGCCTCGTCCGTTGAGATAGCGGCAAGGCGCCATTTTGGCGACTCAGCTAGAAGGTGACGGATGTCCGCGCGCAATCTCTCAGATGTTCAGGCCGAGCGCCGTGCGCTGCGAAAGATCGTGCTTGCCTGCCTCACCACGTTGATCGTGATGCCGGCTCTGGCGGCGAGCAACGACACCGCGCTGAGTCGCGACGATGCGCTCTGGCTCGAGCGCGTCACCTACGGTCTCGACAGCGCGACCGTTCAGCGCTTCCGCGAACTCGGCCGCCGCCGTTTCCTCGAGGAGCAACTCGCGGCGCGCAACGACAAGCTGCCCGAGGCGATCCAGACGCAGATCGACGCGCTCGATATCCAGCGCACGCCGGTCGCGCAGCTCGTCGTCGACGAGATCGCCGAACAGAAGCGCATCAACTCGCTCGGCGACGACGAGAAGAAGAAGGAGGCGCGCAAGGCGCGCAACGAGCTCGGCAACAAGTTCGCCTATCAGGCCACGCGACGCGAGTTGCTGCGCGCGATCTACTCGCCCGATCAGCTCAAGGAGCAGATGGTCTGGTTCTGGCTCAACCACTTCAACGTGTTCGCGCAGAAAGGCTACGTGAAGTTCCTCGCGGGTGACTACACCGACCGCGCGATCCGCCCGTACGCGCTCGGGCATTTCCGCGACCTCGTGCTCGCGACGCTCAAGCATCCCGCGATGTTGCAGTATCTCGACAACGCGCAGAACGGCGCGAACAGGATCAACGAAAACTACGCACGCGAGCTCATGGAGCTGCACACGCTCGGCGTCGACGCCGGCTACTCGCAGAAGGACGTGCAGGAACTCGCGCACATCCTCACGGGCGTCGGCGTCGACACGAACCACGAGCCGCCCAAGGTCGGACCCCGCAAGCAGAATCTCGTGCTGCGCGAGGGCCTGTTCGAGTTCAATCCGAACCGCCACGACTTCGACGATCACGTGCTGCTCGGCGAGACGATCCGCGGCGGCGGTTTCGACGAAGTCGAACGCGCAGTCGATGTGCTTGTGAAGCAGCCGCAATGCGCACGCTTCGTCTCGCGCAAGCTCGCGACCTATTTCGTCGCCGACGATCCGCCGCCCGGCCTCGTCGACGCGATGGCGCACACGTTCCAGCGCAGCGACGGCGACATCGCCGCGGTGCTGCGCACGATGTTCGAGTCACGCGAGTTCACGGCGTCACTCGGCAAGAAGTTCAAGGACCCGATGCACTACGTCGTTTCATCCGTGCGCCTTGCGTACGACGGCAAACCGGTTGCCAACATCCGACCTGTCGTCAACTGGCTCAACAGCCAGAACGAGGCCCTGTTCGGGCACCAGACACCCGACGGCTATCCGCTGACCGAAAGCGCCTGGGCGAGTTCGGGCCAGATGAGCCGCCGCTTCGAGATCGCGCGCGCGATCGGCAGCGGCAACGCCGGCCTGTTCAACAACGAGGACGGCGGCGCCACTCCCGCAGTTACAGGTTTTCCGAAGCTGTCAACGCGGCTGTACTTCGCCGGCGTCGAACCGTATCTGTCGAAGACGACGCTCGCGGCGCTCGACCAGGCCGCCTCGCCGCAGGAGTGGAACGCGTTCCTGCTCGCGTCGCCGGAATTCAACTATCGCTGAGGGTCCGCATCGTCATGAAGACGCGCCAGATGACGGACGCACGAGAAGAGCGAGCGAGACGCCTGCGACGAAGCGTCGTTGGGTTCGCTCTCTTCGTGCGCGCCTCCAGCGGAAAACAGGACAGGCGTTGCCGGATTCCCGCTCGGAGCATGCCCGAATGAGCCACAGAGGGAACCCGGATCGTCGCCACAAGCTCGCGGGAATGACGGACGGTGAAGTCTCCGGCCCCCGCCGGAGGCGCGCGACGCCAGAGAAGCGCGAAAGGCCAGGGCAATAACCGTCGATAGCAACCGCGACGACCGAAAACGAGGATCCACTCAATGCAACGCCGCCAATTCATCCAGTTTGCCGCCGCGGGCGCGGCGCTGCCGCTGCTGACGACCGCGGGGCGCCTGTTCGCCGCGCCCGTGTCGTCGCCGCGCTTCCTGCTCGTGTTCCTGCGCGGCGGCTACGACTGCGCGAACCTGCTGGTGCCCTATTCGAGCGAGTTCTACTACGAATCGCGACCGAACATTGCGATCGCGAGGCCGGACTTGCCGGCAAGCGGTGGCGGCCGCGCGCATGACGGCGCCGCAAATGCCGCCTCGACGAACGCGCCAAACCCTCCCGTAAACGCCGCCTCGGCGATCGCGCTAGATAGCGACTGGGCGCTCGCCCCGGCGCTGCGCGACTCGATCGCGCCGATGTACAGGAACAAGCAGGTCGCGTTCGTGCCGTTCGCAGGCACGGACGACATGTCGCGCAGCCATTTCGAAACTCAGGACAATATCGAGCGTGGCGAACCGAGCGCCGGCAAGCAGGACTTCAACTCGGGCTTCATGGCGCGGCTTTCCTCGACGCTGACCGGCAAGGCCGCGCCGATCGCGTTCACCGACGCGTTGCCGCTGACATTCCGCGGCGCGAACGACATTCCGAACATCTCGCTGCGTGCAGTCGGCAAGCCGGCGTTCGACGAGCGCCAGTCGCAAATCCTGACCTCGATGTACGCGGGTCATCATCTGCAGCCCGCGGTCAGCGACGGCCTGCAGCTGCGCCAGCATGTCGCGAAGGAATTCGAGGACGAAATGAATGCGGCGAATCGCGGCGCGATCAACGCGCGCGGCTTCGCGGTCGAGGCGCAGCGCATCGGGCGGCTCATGCGCGAGCAGTACCGCCTCGGCTTCGTCGACATCGGTGGCTGGGACACGCATGTGAACGAAGGCGGCGCGCAGGGCACGCTCGCGAACAACCTCGACAACCTCGGCCGCGGCCTCGCCGCGTTCGCGCAGGAGCTCGGTGCGGAATGGAACAACACGGTTGTCGTCGTCGTTTCCGAATTCGGTCGCACGTTCCGCGAGAACGGCAACCGTGGCACCGACCACGGCCACGGCTCGGTCTACTGGGTGCTCGGCGGCGGCATCGATGGTGGCCGCATCGCGGGCGAGCAGGTGCGCGTGCAGCAATCGACCCTTCTGCAGAACCGCGACTTCCCGGTGCTCAACAACTATCGCAGCCTGCTCGGAGGACTCTACACGCGGCTGTGGGGCCTGTCGCCGAACCAGATCGGCACGATTTTCCCCGGAAGCCAGACGAGCGATTTGCGGCTCGTCTGATCGTCACGCCGTCGCCCGGCGCGACAGCTGGCGTTCGCGCGCGGCACGTTCGGAAAGTCCCCTACGCGCTTCGGCGACGCGCTGGTGTCGAGTAACGCGAGCGCTCAAGGCACTCACCCTTGCTCGTGCGTGCCGATATGCAACGTTGACCGCGGCGCGCGCGTGCGCGAGCTCGCGTGCGGTGACAGACCACGCGCGCCTTGCTTCGATGCAATTCGGCGCTACTTGAAGATGCCGCGCAGCACCGCACCGGCAATGCCGCCCGCGACGCCGCTTTCGATGTTCTCGACCGTGCCGCCTTCGCCGCCGAGATAGGGCGACAGCGCATGCGCGAGGTTCGGTACGGTCAGCGTCTGCAGCCAGACCCGGCCGGGACCGGTCAAGCGCGCGACGAACAGGCCGTCTCCGCCGAACACCGCGTTGGCGAAGCCGCGCAGCAGCGTCACGTCGAAATTGACGCTGCTCTCGATCATGCCGACGTGGCCCGGATGCACCTGCAGCGTCTCGCCGGGCTTGAGGTCGTAGGTCACCGCTTCGCCGCCGAGTTCGACCCAGGCCGTGCAAGGGCCTTCGAGCCTCTGCATGACGAAGCCGTTGCCGCCGAAGATGCCCGCGCCGAGCGAGCGTTGGAATCCCGTCGACAGTTTCACGCCCTCGGTCGCGCAGAGGAAACCGTGGCGGTGCACGAGGTAGGTCTGCTGCGCGGCGACGTCGATCTGCATGATCGATCCGGGCACCTTCGCGGCGAACGCGATCATGCCGGGACCGCCGTTGGCGGAATATTCGGTCATGAACAGGCCGCCGCCCGAAGCAGCGCGACGCAACGCGCCCCAGATGCCCGTGGCGCCGGCCGTGTAGGCGGTCGTCTTCATTTGCACCGTGCTCGTCATCCACGAAAACTGGCCAGGTTCGGCGACGATGCGGTCGTTGCCTTCGAGGCTGATCTCGAGCACGGGCATCGTCGATCCGCTGATCTTCGTCTTCATCGTTTCTTGTCCTTTGTCGATTGGATGGCGGCCGCATGTGCCTCGAGAATTCGCCAGCGACGCAATTTCTCGTCGCGAGGAATGGAGGCGTTGGCGGGGCTCGTGGATGGCAGCGCGAGTATATCGATGCCTTCGATGCCCTGCTCGATGATCGCGGGCGCGATGTGTCGGCGGAAGCCCTCGGCGGCCTTGCCGCCGTTGAGCGCGATCGCGCGAATCGTCGGCTGCCGTCGCAGCAGATCGGGTATCGCGTTGGCTACCTCGCTTGCGCGCACGATGCTCGCGTCGAGGCTGCCGGGTCGCTCGACGTGCTCGTAGACGTCCCAGATGCCGACCCCGCGCGCATGCAGACGCGCGATGCGCGTCGCATAAGGCAACTCGGGGCCCGCATCGAACAGCTCGCCCATGAATGGCCAGAAGAGGTTCTGGCTGTGCCCGTACGACTGTCGCAATTCGAGTGAGCGACGGCTCGGCACGGTGCCGAGAACGAGCACGCGACAACCTTCGCCGACCTGCGGCGGGAAACTCGCTACGTGATGAATGGCCTTCATTGTCGATGCACTTGTATACAATTACATTAATAATGAAATGTACATTACAAACGTGAACGCGAAGCAACCGCAAATCACGCTAACGCGCGATTAACTTCAAACTAAGCGCGATTTCACGCCGCCTGCGTAACCTTCTCGCAGCGTCATCGTGGTCAGAGGACGATGACGCGAATTCCCGATCAAGTGGAGAAACCGATGAACCAAGACATCATCCAAGGCAAGTGGGCACAGCTCAAAGGTTCGCTCAAGTCGAAGTGGGGAAAGCTCACCGACGACGACCTCGCCCGCATCGACGGCAATCGGCAATACCTCACAGGCAAGCTGCAGGAACGCTATGGCTGGCAGAAAGACAAGGCCGAGCAGGAAGTTCACATGTACGAGCAGACCCTCCATCGCTCGAAGGCTGCATAACTCATTTGGCGATTCGACAACGAATCTTCAACTCTGATTTACGCTTCCGGAGCGAATTCGAACCTCCGGAGGAATTCATCGACAACGGACGCATCGATGCCGTCGTTCGAGACGATTGATGCTCAGTGGCGCCTGCGGCCGCAGGCGCCTTCGCAAAAACAAACGGCCTCGCGCGCGCGAGGCCGTTTTACTACGAGATATTGGAGCGGCTGCGGCTTTCGTCACTGCGACGGTCCACGGAGCTCGTTCTCGCGATCAGGACTTCTTTAGCGTCGCGAGATCGGTGAGCACCTGCCCCGAATTCTCCTTCGGATCCACCTTGACGTAACGCTTGGCGACCTTGCCCTGCGGATCGATCAGGAACGTCTCGCGACGCGCATAGGAGAATCCGGCCTTGCTCGAGAACACGCCATAGGCTTTCGCGGTCGACTGCGTATTGTCGGCGAGCAACGGGAACGGCACGTGGTACTTCTCGGCGAACGCCGCATGCGACTTGACGTCGTCGAGGCTGACGCCGACCACATCGGCACCGGCCTTGTGCAGCTTCGCGACGTCGTCGCGGAACGTGCAGACCTCGGTCGTGCAACCGGGTGTGTCGTCCTTCGGATAGAAATAGAGCACGAGCCACTTGCCGTTGTACTGCGACAGCGTGTGCCAGTCGCCCTTCTGGTCCTGCAGCTTGAAGTCGGGCGCGGCGGCGCCGATGGCAGGGCCGGCCATTTCCTCGGCGGCGGGCGGCGCTGCAACGGGCTTTGCGTCGGCGGCCTTGTCTTGCGCGCTCGCCGAGAACGAGAGTGCGAACGTGGCCAGGACCGATGCGATCGTCAGCGATTTGGTTTTCATGGTGCCTCCAGGAATCATGTGAGGGAAACTTGCGGGCGAACGGTGCGCCGTGCGCGAGCCATGGCAGGAGAACGGGGGATTCGCCGTTTTCTTTCGCGACTGTCCTTCGCCGGGGCGGCGTTTGTCACGCCGCGGCGGCGGGCTGCAGCAAGTCCCATTTGTTGCCGTACAGGTCAACAAACACCGCGACGCTGCCGTACGCCTCGTGACGGGGCGCTTCGAGGAATCTTACGCCCTCCGCCGTCATGCGCGTGTGATCACGCGCGAAGTCGTCGGTGTGGAGGAACAGAAACACGCGGCCGCCCGTCTGGTTGCCGATCTGCCGGACCTGTTCGGGCGTCGCCGCCTGCGCGAGCAGCAGCGGCGTCGCCGCGGCGCGTTCGGGCGCGATCAGCACCCAGCGCTTGCCGCCGCCGAGATCCGAGTCCTCGATGATCTCGAAGCCGAGGCAACGCTCGTACCACGCGATCGCCTTTTCGTAGTCGCGCACGAGCAGGCTGATCGCGCCGAGACGACGGCTCATTGCTTCCTCATCGCGCCGAGACGGCGACTCATTGCTTCCTCATCGCGCCGAGACGGCGACTCATTTCTTCTTCGTGGTGCCCGGCAGGTACTTCATGTCGAGGCCGCCCGTCTCGAACACGAGCTTCTTGCGACCGTCGCCCTTGAGCACGACGTCGATCGCTACCTTCTTCGTGCGCAGCATGCGGTTGATGAAGGTGCGGTCGTCGTCGATGAACAGCGCGGGTTCGCCGGTCGGCGGAATCGTCGCCTTCATCGGCTTCGCCGGCTCGCCGTCGAAGCTGACCGGCAGCGTCGGACAACCGTCGCGGCAGTCGAACTTCTCGTTGTCGAGCATCATGTAGACGTTCTGCCCCCATTGCGGGTGCTGGCGGATGATGAGGTGAACGTGCTTGGCGTCCTTGCCAGTCACCCCAGCGGGCGCGAGCGGAGGCGTGCTCTCGATCGACGCGGCGTATTGTGTGCCGCCCTTTTCGGGTACGGCCGTGTACGACCACAGGCGCGCGAGCCGCGCCGCCTCGGCCTGCGCTTTCGCCTTCGCGTGGACGTCAGCGAGCGACTCGTTGACCTTCTTCGCGGCCTCGGTGCCCGGGTACTTCGACGCGATCTCGGCGCCGAGCTGGCCCGCGACGTCGTAGTTCTCCTTGATGCGCATCTGCTCGTACAGCTGCAGGTCGCGCGTCGCCTTCGCCTCGAGCGCGGCCTTTTCTGCCGCCGCCGCTTCAGCTGGAGTCGCGGGCGCCGCCGCGGGCTTGCCCGCCGTCGCGCCCTGGTTCTGGTTAGAGCCCGACGAACACGCGGCCATCGCCGCGCCGAATACAACGATCGATACGAGTTGCAATGGCCGTTTCGACATGCGCGCCCCACGCTGCGACGAAGGCGCAACGATAGCCGATTTCTCGTGTGTTGTGGACGTCCAAACAGCGAAATCTGCGAGTCAGCGACAAGGATCGCGGCCGAGGTTCTTGTCGTAGCTCGAGACGACCTCATCGTTGGCGTGACCGCTGCGGCCTACCGCACCAGCGCGGCGCATCTGCGCACAGGCCTCGTCACGGCTGACGCGAACCGCGTGCACCTCGACCTTCTTCGGCGCAGCGCCGCCGCGTCCGAAATGGTCGTCCTTGGCCGCTATCGAGTGCGGACATGCGGCATGCCGATAGAAGACCTGGCCGTCCGCGCTGCGGCACTCGAACGAGTGCGCGGCCGGTTGCGCGGGCTCACGACGGCGGCCGGGCGGCGACTCGCCGTGTCCGGCATGCGGACTCGCGGGCGCGACGGCGTACTGCGGCGATGGCGAATAGGACGGCGCAGGCGCGACGTCCACGACCCGGGTTTGCTGGCTCGGCCTGCAGGGTTGGTCCTGAAATGCCGCCTCGCCGCGCCCGTCGACACAGCGATAGAACGTCGTCTCCGCGCGCACACCGCAAGCGAGCAGCAGCAACAAGAGGCAGGCCAGCCATTCGTACCAGCGCATGCTGCGATAGGCGTAGCGGTGCTCGAATCCGTCCTGGTTCATGCATTTGCTCCGTGCTGGCGAGGACGCGCATCGTGCCCGCCTGGCCGTTCGGCTGCGAGCGCGGATCGACGCCTGCCTGCGTGCGAAACCGGCTACACCGCTTGCACGAAAAATTGCGCGGGCGGCCCTTTCACGCACGTAGGACACGCCGCACAATCCGCGCATGCGCAAGATCGTCCACATCGATATGGATGCGTTCTACGCCTCGGTCGAGCAGCGCGACGATGCGGCCTTGCGCGGAAAGCCTGTCGTCGTCGCCTGGCGCGGCGCGCGCTCGGTCGTTTGCGCGGCGTCGTACGAGGCGCGGCGCTACGGCATCCGCTCGGCGATGCCGGCGTTGCGCGCCGAGCGCCTGTGCCCCGAGGCGATCTTCGTTCCGCCCGACTTCACTCGCTATCGCGCCGCCTCGAAGCAGGTGCGCGAGATCTTCCTGCAGCATACGGACCTCGTCGAGCCGCTCTCTCTCGACGAGGCCTATCTCGACGTCACCGAGACGAAGACCGCGTTGGCGACGGCCACCGCCGTCGCCAAGGCGATACGCGCGCAGATCTTCGAGGCGACGCAGCTGACGGCATCGGCCGGCGTCGCGCCGAACAAGTTCCTCGCCAAGATCGCCTCGGACTGGCGCAAGCCCAACGGCCTGTTCGTGATCCGCCCCGAGCAGGTCGAGGCGTTTCTCGCACCGCTGCCCGTGGCGCGCATTCCGGGCGTCGGCAAGGTCATGGATGGCAAGCTCGACGCGCTCGGCATCCACACTTGCGCCGACTTGCGCGCATTCGACGAACGCGAGCTCGAGCGCCGCTTCGGCCGCTTCGGCCTGCGCCTGCGCCAGCTCGCCTACGGCGTCGACGAACGCGCCGTGAATCCCGATCAGCCCGTGCAGTCGATCTCCGCGGAAGACACGTTCAGTCGCGACCTGACCTTGGCCGAAATCGCGCCGACGATTCGCGACCTCGCCGCGAAGACCTGGGCGGCGACGCGCAAGACGACGCGCGTCGGCCGCACGGTCGTGCTCAAGCTCAAGACCGCGGAATTCCAGATCATCACGCGCAGCCACACCCCGCCGCTGCCGCCGCGGCACGAGAGCGAGTTCATCGATATCGCCCTTTCGCTTCGCTCCCGCGTCGACCTGCCGCCGCGGACGCGCTATCGCCTCGTCGGCGTCGGCATTTCGGGGTTCACGGACGAACTCGCGCTCGCGGCGCAGACCGGAGACCTGTTCAACGCCTGATCTAGATGAAAGTGATCTTCATGAGCGTGATCTTCATCGTGATGTTCGTGGGCGTGACCTTCGTGAACATCCGCTTGACCCTGGTTCCTGTAATCGCGATCCACGCGATCGCGACCCTCACGCGATGATGTGCGGCAGGAATCGCGATGTGTCGCGCGTGATGAGGGTCGTGTCCTCGCGCATGCCGATGCCCGACGGGCGATCGCCGATCACCCAGCTGCCGACGAGCGGATAGCCGCCCGCGAAATGCGGCAGCGGGTGCAGCGCCTGGCGAATCGTCGGCGCGTCGTCGTAGGGGCCTTCGCTGCGCTCGCTCGCGCCGTCGGCGTGGCGGACTTCGATGTTCGCGCCCTCGCGCGAGAAGAACGGCTTGCGCACCCAGCCGGCCGGCAGTTCCGAAGTCGACGAGTCCTCGAACGACGACTCGAGCAGGTTCGGATGTCCGCGGTGGCGCTCCCACAGCAGCGGCAGGATACCCTTGTTGCTGAGGATCGCCTTCCACGGCGGCTCGATCAGCGCGATGTGCGATCCGGGTAGCGCCGAACCGAAGCGCTCGGCAAACATGAACTCGATCGGATAGAGCTTGAACAGCGTCTCGATCACGTAGTCGTCGAGGTCGGTGTAGCGACCGTCCTCGGACAGACCGATATCCTCGATCACGATGTTCTTCGTCGCGATGCCGGCCTGCTCGGCGCAGTCGCGCAAGTAGGTGATCGTCGCCTGGTCCTCGACCGATTCGCGCACGGCGGAGAAATAGAACGGGCGCGGCAGCCGCTTGGCGATCGCACCGAATGCCTCGATGAGATTTTCCTGGATCAGGTTGTACTGGTCCGCACCCGCCGGCAGCAGACCGCGCTTCTTCTGTTCCTCGAGCCACACCCACTGGAAGAACGCCGCCTCGTACAGCGATGTCGGCGTGTCGTAGTTGAGTTCGTAGAGCTTCGCGGGGCCCTTGCCGTCGTAGGCGAGGTCCATGCGCCCATACACGTGCGGCGATGCCTCGCGCCACGATTGGGCGATCCAGTCCCAGTACTGCTGCGGAATCGCGAGCCGCTCGAGCAACGCCGAGTCGCGCACGCAGTCCTCGACGAGCGCCATCGCCATCTCGTGGATCTCGCCGGTCGGCGCCTCGAGGTCGCGCTCGATCTCCTCGAGCGTGAATTCGTAGTAGGCACTCTCGTCCCAGTACGTCTCGCCGTGGATCGTGTGGAAATGGAAGCCGAGTTTCTCGGCCGTCCCACGCCAGTCGGGGCGCTCGGCAATCTCGACGCGACGCATCGTTCGTTTTTCCTTTGAGCCTTCGGGAATTGCCTGGCGGTTCGCCGCGGCAGCCTCAACTGCCGCTGGACGAACTCGAACTGCTGCTCCTGCCGCCCCAGCCGCTGCGTGCAGACGAGACCGAGCCGAAACCCGAGCGCGACACCGTGACCGCGCGATTCGGCGTCACCGAGACCGAGTGGTACGAACCCGTGGACGATCCGTACGACCTGTAGCCGCCGCCACCGGACACGCCGCCATACGGATCGTATTGCGTGTAGCCGCCCGTACGGGTGCGGTAGATCGGATACGAGTCGATGTACTGGACCGGGCGCCCCGGCGATAGCAACTGCGAAAGCAGGAAGCCCGTCATCAGCGGACCCCAGATACCCGACTCGTGCTCGCGCTCGCGGCACAGATCGCCGAATTCGGCGACGCATTCTTCCTTGGTCTTGAACTTCGGCGCATTCGTCGCATGCGCCTGATTCGCGCTGTCCATCGCGCGCTGGCAGACGTCGTGCGCGTTGCCGTCCTTCTCGCACGCGGCAATGTCGGTGTAGAAGCCCTTCTTGGTCATGTCCTCGGGCGCGTCGTCGCAGCCGGCAAGCAGCACCGGTACGGGCGCCATCAGCACGAGGGTCAAGGCACGTGAGCGTTTCATCGCATCGTTCCCTTTCAGAATCTTCGAGAAGTCTTCAGTAGGTCATGCAGGCGGCATTGAGGATGCCGACGCCGAGCGAGATGCCCGCCAGGAAGACCGCCGGTCCACGTTCGTTGGCCGCGATACTTTCAGGCAGATGGCCGAGAAAGAGGCGCACGAAGACGAACGTCAACGACTGGATGGCGAGCGCGACGATGCCCCAGACGAGGCCGTCGACGAGGCTGACCGATTGGGTGATCGCGGTCGCGAGCGGAATGATGAACCCGAGCAACGCGCCGCAGAACGAGATCGCGGCCGCTTCGTCGTTGGCGCGGATGAGCTTCAACTCGTCGTACGGCGTTATCCACAAATAGACGACGACGAAGATGCCGGTCATGACGATCGCGAGACCGAAGTAGGCGAGAAACGCGGGCAACGTGCTCAGCGAGTGGACGATTTCCGGGTGCATGGTCTCTCTGCTCCTCGATTGAAATTCAGACGGCCGGGGTCGATCGTCGTGACGGCGGATTTCCGACGGTGACGAAAATTGCACCGATCCCACTAGGTGCCGCGCGCGCTAAAATGCCGCGCGCGATTTCATCGGTGGATCGGCGCATGTTGCTCAAGTGATCTCGAAGTCGGCGGTCGACAGCGGAATGCCGACGGCCTGGCTGATCACGAATTCGGTCGGGCCCGAATCCTCGCCTGCGACGAGTAGCATCTCGTAGCGATCAAAGTTGGGCACCTCGCGCTGGTAGAGCATCGAATAGACGGTGAGGTCGTATTCGGGTGTCTGCAGATCTTTCTTGTAGACGCGTTCCTCGAGCGGCACGCGCTGCGTCGTCGCGTCGCCGTCGCCCCAGACGCGGTCGTAACTGTAGTTGCCGAGCCGATAGTCTGCCGGCGCACCCGCGGTGACCCAGCGCTCGAAGTCGGCCTTCGTCGATGGGTTGATCGATTCGGCATAGACAAACAGATTGACCTCGCCGGCCTGGCCGTTCGAGGTGGCGATCTGCAAGAACGCGTCGTCCGTGAGATAGAGGCGATAGAGTCGATTGCCCTCGCCCAAATCGATGTCCCCGATTGCCTCGATGATCTGCGGGCTGTCGGGCCAGTCGAACCCGAGCGACTCGCCGTTGAGCTTGTAGATCAGATCATCGAAGCGCACCGCGGCGCGCAGGCGCGCGCCATACGGCAGCAGCGACTTCTCGTCCTTCTTTTCCCCGATGCCAAACCACGCCATCGAATTGTCTCCCCAGTCGTGGGGCGATCCGGGGCTGTGCAGCCGCGGATGCCCGTTGGCGTTCGATCAGCCAGCCTTGTTGACCGCCGGCGCAGGCGTGGCCGTGTTCGCGGCACCGTCCGGCGGCGACAGCTGCGCGGGTTCCTGACGCGTCACGCTGACAGTCTGGTAACGCGCGAGGATGTCGTCGGCGCTCACGGCGCCCGGCAGCATGCCGGCTTTTGCGAGGCGCGCCTCGAGATCGCCGTCGCCTTCGCTCGCGGCGAGCTGGTCGGCGGCTTCGATCTGCGCAGTCTGTTCGGCCTGGCGCGTCTTGATGCGTTCGAGTGAATCGAGCGCGGTGGCCATCTTCGCGTTCTGCCCGCTGTGACGCGCCGCGATCGCCGACTGCGCACGCAACAGACTCTCGTTGACCTTCACCTGGTCGACCTGCTGCTGCAGGCCCGTGATGCGGCGGTCGGCAGTGCGCAGTGCATCGCGCATCTTGTCGACCGACGCGGACAGCGTCGCGCCGTCCTTCTGTTCACTCGTGATCTCGCCCTCGAGCTGCGCGACCTTCGTCGCCACTTCGCGGGCGAGGTTCTGATCACCCTTCGCGAGCAAGCCCTGGATATGCCGCTCGTACTCGGCCTTCTTGTCCTGCTTCGCCTGCAGCTTGTCGGCGGAAAGCTTCTGTTGCGCCATCATGCGAGCGAGCTCGTCCTTCGCGCGCACGCTCTCGTTCTGCGCGTCGCGAATTTCCTGATCGAGGATGCGCACGGCATTCTGATCGACGATGGACTGCCCGGCTTCGGTCGCGGCGCCGCGGAACAGCGTGAGGATCTTGGTGAGAATGCTCATCGGTTACTCCTGGGGTTCAGCCGCGTTGAATGTAGCCCTGCAGCGCGTGCGCGGCCTGCAAGGTGTTGTCGGCGAGCATCGCGATTTCCTCGACGATATTGGCGATCGGCGAGCGCGTCGAGAGCTCGCCGAAGACGGTGTAGACGTCTTCGCCGTCGAGGCTCTGCAGCCCGATGTTCGACAGCGGATTGATCGGATTGAGGCGCAGGCAGGCGTCGTTGAACGCCGCGCGATCGCGCACTTGCGAGCCCATGCAGAGCGGCGTCGACACGAACAACTGCTGGCCCGAAGCGGCGAGATGGATGTCGAGATCGCCGTGTTCGGGCAGGCGGATCGAAATCGTGTGATCGGCCCCCGGCTCGAGCGACACCTTCATCGGCAGTCGTTCGCGCGAAACATGCGCTTCGAGCGCATCGAAGAGACTGGTGGTGGTCCACGGTTGCGTCATGGCAGCGTAATCCTTGATCTGTGCGAGTGATGGAGACAGGACAGGCTCACGAAGACTCAATTCAAGCATAGCCAATACGTCGACGTGGGCGGGACGAATATAGACCTGGCGCGCGACGAACCCCTTCGCGCGCATGCGCTCGCGAAACGTCTTCTGTCGCTGGGAATCGGTCGAACGCTTGTTGATCGGCGGCATCTCTTGGCTTCTGAACGTTACAAGTAACGTTACTTGTAACGCGCGCCATTGTCAATAGGGAGCCAAATCGAAGCGACCCGAAACTCCCGTCTGCTCGATTCTGGTCATCAAACAAGACGAAAAGCGCCGACAAAGCAAATCATGGCGACCGGACGACCGCCGCAGAGCGCGCGCGGCAAACCGATTGGAAACGTCGAAATTCAGCGGCTTTACCAACCCGGCGCTTCCCGCCGCCACGCCTTTGCCGCAGCTCAGGCGCCCGTGTCGATGCGCCTGCCGCTTTCGCCATCGAAGAAATGCAGTGTCGACGGCATGTAGTCGAGCACGATGTTTTCAGCGGGCGAGGGCAGCTCACGCGGTGGCGCGCGCACGACGAGGGACGCGCCGGCGGCCGACACATTGACGAACATCTCGTTGCCGACGAGCTCGACGATGTCGATTCGCGCGGCAAGTTTGCCGTGCGCGCCAGGCGCGGCGATCAACAGATCTTCGGGGCGGATGCCGACGACGACTTCACGATCGCGGTACGGTCGCAGCGCCGCGTCGTTCGCGCCCGCGAGTGACAGCGCGTCGGCGCCGCAATCGAGGCGCGGCCCCTCGCCCATGCGCAACATGCCGCGGAAGAAGTTCATCGCGGGGCTGCCTAGAAAACCTGCGACGAAGAGTGTCGCCGGTCGCCGGTAGAGGTTCATCGGCGTGTCGATCTGCTGGATCTCGCCGCGGTCGAAGACGACGATGCGCTGGCCGAGCGTCATCGCCTCGATCTGATCGTGCGTGACGTAAATCATGGTTGCGCCGAGGCGCCGGTGCAGACGCGCGATCTCGACTCGCATCGACAACCGCAGCTTCGCGTCGAGGTTCGACAGCGGCTCGTCGAGCAGGAACACCTGCGGTTGGCGGACGAGCGCGCGCCCGAGCGCGATGCGCTGCCTTTGACCGCCGCTAAGCTCGCGCGGCCGTCGCTCGAGCACGTCGGCGAGGCCGAGCAGGTTCGCGGCCTCGCTGACGCGACGCGCGATCGTCTCGCGCGACTCGCCGCGAACGCTCAGGCCGAACGCGAGATTCTCGGCGGCGGTCATGTGTGGATAGAGCGCGTAGCTCTGGAACACCATCGCGACATCGCGATCCTTCGGCGCGATGTCGTTGACGACGCGATCACCGATCGAAATCGTGCCGGAAGTCATTGACTCGAGTCCGGCGATCATGCGCAACGTAGTCGTCTTGCCACAGCCGGAAGGGCCAACGAGGACGAGGAGTTCGCCGTCCCCCGCAACGAAGTTTGCGCCGGCCACGCCGACGTGGCCGTTGCCGTATACTTTGCGCACTTGTTGCAATGTGACAGCCGCCACTCGTCCGCCTCCGCATTCTTCGCGACGCTTCACGATGCGCCGTGAAAGCACCGCCGTAATAACCGCGGACCGCTCGCAAAGGCTTGCGGCATCGCATCATTGCATGCGCTATCCATCGCGTGATGCTTTCCGCTATTCTGCCATGTAATCGTTTTCATTTCGCATGCTGCAAGGATTTCCGGCATGTCACAGAAGGTGCAATTTCCCGCGGACTTCCTGTGGGGTGCGGCGACATCGGCCTATCAGATCGAGGGATCGCCTCTGGCGGACGGTGCTGGGCCGAGCATCTGGCAGCGCTTCGCGCACACGCCCGGGATGATGAGCAACGGCGACACGGGCGATGTCGCGTGCGACCACTACATGCGCTGGCGCGACGACGTCGCCCTGATGCGCGATCTCGGGCTCAAGGCCTATCGCTTCAGTGTCGCCTGGAGTCGCGTGCTACCCGAGGGCAAGGGTCGCATCAACCAGAAGGGTCTCGACTTCTACGATCGCCTCGTCGATGCGCTGCTCGAGAACGGCATCGAGCCGCTGCTGACGTTGTTCCACTGGGACCTGCCCGCGGCGCTCGACGATCGCGGCGGCTGGCTCAATCCCGACATCGCGCACTGGTTCGCCGACTACGCGAACGTCGTCTACGCGCGACTCGATGGTCGCGTGAAGAAGTGGGCGACCTTGAACGAACCCTGGGTCGTCACCGATGGCGGCTATCTGCACGGTGCACTCGCGCCCGGCCATCGCAGCAAGTTCGAAGCGCCGATCGCGAGCCACAACCTGCTGCGCGCGCACGGCGCCGCGGTGCAGGCCTATCGCGCGAATGGCAGGAACGAGATCGGGCTCGTCGTCAATCTCGAACCGAAATATCCGGCGTCGCAAAGTGCCGAAGATCTCGCTGCGGTGCGTCGCGCCGACGCGTACATGAATCGGCAGTATCTCGATCCCGCGTTGCTCGGACACTACCCGCCGGAGCTGGAGGAAATCTTCGGCGAGGCGTGGCCGCGATGGCCTGCGGCTGATCTCGCCTTGATCCGGCAGCCGATCGACTTCCTCGGCGTCAACTACTACACGCGCTGCGTCACGCGTCACGACGCGTCGAACTATCCGCTCAAGGCCGCGCCCGTGCGGCAGCATGCGACCTACACCGAAACCGGTTGGGAGGTATTCGCGCAAGGCCTGACCGATACCCTCGCCTGGGTGCGCGACCGTTACGGCAATCCGCCCGTCTACATCACCGAGAATGGCTCGGCCTTCTACGATCCGCCGACCGCCGAGAACGACATGCTCGACGATCCACTGCGCGTGGATTATCAGAAGAAGCATCTCGTCGCCCTCTCTGCCGCGATCGCGCAAGGCTGCGACGTGCGCGGCTACATGGCGTGGTCGCTGCTCGACAACCTCGAGTGGTCGCTCGGTTTCTCGAAACGCTTCGGCATCGTACACGTCGACTACGCAACGCAGCGGCGCACGATCAAGGCGAGCGGCAGGCACTATGCGCGCGTGATCGCGAGCAACGGCAGCGTGTTGGACGAAGCCTGAGCGCGGCTCTCGCACGAAGGCGCACCAGGTTCGACGCGCGCGCCCGACGCGCACGACTCCACCACGCAAGCTCTACGAGTCGGGCGATTACGATCGCTCGTCGTTTCTCGCGTCTCACCCTTCGACACGAGTCGTCAGTACAGCGTCCGGCGCTGGCAGGATCAAGATAAACGGTTGGCGTTGGCAGGATCAGGACGCGGGGAGCTTTCCGGACGCGGGCCGCTTTCCCGCACCGACCCAGTCGACGAGTTCGTCGAACGCGCGACCGATCTCGGCGGGCGTGAACACGCAATGTCCTTCGCGATTGACGTATTGCTGCACGAAGTTCGCGGCGTGTCCCGTGCGCTCGACCGTGAGCGCGTATTCGAACGCCGACGATGCCGGGACGAGCGGATCGCCCGTGTCGTGCAGTGCGAGCAGCGGTCGCAACAGCTTGCCGCTCGGCGTATACCAGCGCGTGATGTACGCAGCTGCCTTTTCGTCCGCGCGAAAGCGCTTCACGCCATCGTTGAGTGCCGCATCGTCGCCCGAGCCGACATAGATGATGTCGGCGTTGCCGAACGGATTGCCGCCCGTGCGCTGCTGCAGCTCCTTGATGTCGGAGGTGATGAACGCAATGACCGGCACGAGGCTGCGCGCGTCGGCCGCGGGATACAGGCCGAGCAACGCCTTTACAGCGGCGGGGTTGTGCGCGAAAGCTGCCTGGATCTTCGCCTCGATGCGCTCGTCGGGTTCGTAGTCGGCCGGCACGGGCACGAGCGGGCCGAACAGGCCGGGGAAGTAGAAGTCGAAAGCCGCGCGCAACGCGAAATCGCGCTGCAGCATCGAGTCGCTCGGCCCGATCACGCCGCACAACGAGAGCGCGCCGGCATAGACGTCGGGCCGCGTTTCGATCGTCAGCACGGTCAACGCGCCGCCCATCGACATGCCCATCACATAGGTGCGCTTGGGCGCGCCGTGCTTCGCGACGAATTGCCGTCGCAGCGCCTCGGTCTCTGCTTGCGCCTGCTCGATCGCCCAGCCCGTGCGCGAGTAGCCGGACTGAAGCACCGCGTAGCCGCGTGCCAGAAACGGATCGAACATCGGCGACAGACGCTCGTTCGCGCCGAACGTGATCGGTGACGTCGAGTAGCCGTGGTAGAAGACGACGAGCTCATGGTTCCAGTTCGCTGGCACGTCGGCGCGCCAGGACGCGCCGGCCAGCGTGCCCAATTCGCTGCCAGCCGCCGGTGCCGGCGCGGGCGCCGCGGCGGCCCCGCCGACAGACAGAAAGAGAAGCGTTGCGAACCAGTGACGAAACTTCGGCATTGCATGAACTCCGTTATCAGTGCATTCCGTAATCGGTGTTACTTCGATTCGGCGTATCAGCCCTTGACACTGCCGAGCAGCAGCCCCTGGAGGTAGTAGCGCTGCAGGACAAGGAACAGCAAGAGCACGGGCAGCGTCGTGACGACGGCGCCGGCCATCATGAGTTCGTTGTCCTGCATATGCTCGCGCGACAGCGTCGCGAGCGCGACCGGTGCCGTCTGCCAAGCCTGGTCGCTCAACACGATCAGCGGCCACATGAAGTCGTTCCAGCTCGCGAGAAACGTGAAGATCGCGAGCGTGACGACGATCGGCTTGAGCAGCGGCAACACGACGCGCAGGAAGATGTACCACTCGCCCGCGCCGTCGAGGCGCGCGGCCTCGAGCAGATCGTCGGGAATCGAGCGTGCGTACTGGCGCACGAGATAGATGCCAAACACGCTCGCGAGCGCAGGCACGACGACGCCACCGTAGCTGTTGACGAGGTGCAGCCACTTCATGAGCAGGAACAGCGGGATCATCGCGACCTGCACGGGAATCACGAGCGCGGCGAGCAGCAGCTGGAAGAGGCGCTCGCGTCCCGCGAATTGCAGCTTCGCGAACGCGTAGCCTGCGCTCAGGTTGAATGCGAGCGAGAGCAACGTGACCGCGGTCGCGACGAGCAGGCTGTTGAACAGGTAATGGCCCATGCCCGCGCGGCCGAACAGGTCGCGATAGTTCTCGAGCGTTGCGTGAGATGGCAGCAGCGGCGGCGGGTAGTGGCTCGCCTCGCCAGGCTGCATGAACGACACCGACACCATCCACAGCAGCGGCAACAGCGCGACAGCCGCGCCGGCCACGAGCAGGCCGTTGACGATCCATGCCGCGCCGCGTCCGTTCGCACCGACGCTCATCAATGCTCCGCGCGCGCGCGCGTCACGCGCAGCAGCGCGCGCGTGACGACGACAATCAGCACGAACAGGATGAACGCGATCGCGCAGGCGCGACCGAGGTTCCACCATTTGAAGCCTTCCTCGTACATGTAGTAGAGGACGCTGACGGTCGACTGCAGCGGATCGCCGCGCGTCATCACGTAGGGTTCCGCGAACAATTGCGCGTAGCCGGCGATCGTGATGATGCCGACGAGCAGCAGGACGGGCTTGAGCGAAGGCAGCGTGACGTGACGCAATCGCGCCCAGAATCCGGCGCCGTCGATGCGTGCGGCTTCGTACAGGTCTTCGGGAATCGCCTGCAGCCCCGCGAGAATGATGATCATGTTGTAGCCGAAGTTCTTCCACACCGCGAACAGGATGATTGCCGGCATGGACCAGTGCGGGTCGCCGAGCCAGTCGATCGGCGCAATGCCGAGGTGAGCGAGTGCGAAGTTGATGAGGCCGTAGCGCGTGTGGAACAGGTAGCGAAAGATCAGCGCGACCGCAACGACCGTCGTCACCACGGGCGCGAACAATGCGGTGCGGAAGAAACCCTTGCAACGGGCCAAAGGCGAGTGCAGCAGCAGCGCCGCGCCGAGCGATACCGCGATCGACAACGGCACGCCGACCGCGACGAAGTACGCGGTGTTCAGCAGCGACTTCCAGAACAATGGTGTCTGCAGCACGTCGAGGTAGTTGTCGAGGCCGACGAAGCGCAGATTGCGCAGGTCGGCGAGCGCGTAAAGGTAGAAGTCGGTAAAGCTCAGCAGCAGCGCCGCGAGCACGGGCAGGCCGAAGAACACGCCGATGACGAACAGCCCAGGCGTCACGAACGTCCATGCTGCGCGGCGCTCAGTCATGCTTCGCCCTCGCGAGCCGCGCGCGGCGCTTCGCGAGAATCGCGTCGACGGTCGTGTCTAGGTCGCGCAGCGCCTGATCCACTGGCACGCCGCCGCGGACGACACGCTCCGCCATCAACTGCATCTCGTTCGCGATGCGTTCCCATTCGGGCACCTTCGGCGTCGGCTTCACGTGCTCGAGCTGCTCGCGGAACGCATGCGCATAAGGTTCGTCGGCGAGTTCGGCGAACTGCCAGGCGCGGCGCAGCGCGGGCAGGTCGCCGGTCGCCGCGTAGAAGCGTTGCTGTTGCGCGACCGTCGACAGGTACTCGGCGAGTTCCCACGACAATTGCTTGTGCTTCGAGCTGCGGAAAATCGCGAAGCTGGCCCCGCCAGCCGCGCCACCGCCCGGCGCGTCGATGCCGGGCAGCGCGAACGTGCCCCACGCGCCCGCGAGCGCCGGTGGCAACCGTCGCTTGAACTCGCCGATGTTCCACGGTCCCGAAATGTAGAACGCGAACAGCCCGTTGCCGAACTCGTCCCAGACATTGGAGATCTGCGTATTGCTCATGAGCGGCGCCCAGCCGCGACCGAACGCGTCGACGTAGAACGCCAACGCGCGGCGAAAACCCGGACTCTCGAAATTGCCGCGCGTGTCGCCGTCGCGCAGGAGCGGATCGCTCTGCTGGATGGCGAGATTGAGCAGCGGCTCGAATTCGTTGAGCGGCAGGAAAATCGCAAACCTGTCGTTGCCACGCTGCGCCTTCAGCGCCGCCATCGCGCGCGCCCACTCATCCCACGTCCGCGGCGGCGCCGCGACGCCCGCTGTGGCGAGCAGATCCTTGCGGTAAAAGACGAGCCGCGTGTCCACGTACCAGGGCACGCCATAGAGCACGCCCGAGATCACGTTCGTGTCCCAGATGCCCGCGAAGTAGTCGTCGGCGCGCACCACTTTCGACGCGTCGACGTACGGCTGCAACGGCTCGAGCGCACCGAGTGCGGCGAACTCCGGCACCCAGGTGTTGCCGAGCTGGCACAGATCAGGCAGCGCGTCTCCCGCGAAGGCGGTCAACAATTTCTCGTGCGTCGCCGTGAGTGGAATCTGTTGCACATCGATGCGCACGCCAGGATGTGCGCGCTCGAAATCCGCGAGCATGTGGCCGACGGCTTCGCCCTCGGGGCCGAACGTCCAGAACCTGATCGTCGTGCCATCGTTCTGCGTGCAGCCAGGCATGCCGGCGAGCACGAAAATCGACAAGGCGACGGCGGCGATGCGCACATGAAACGAGCGACCTCCCCTCGCTCGCCAGGAGCGAAACGCGAGCCTGTCGCCGGCATCGGGTTTCGTCACGTCGTCACGTCACTTCTTGTCGGCCTTGTCGAGCCATCCACCCGTGAAGCCGCCGCGGCGCAGGCCCTCGCGGATGTACGTGTTCTTGCGCATCACCTGCCAGACGAATTCGCTGCGGTAATTTTCGAGCATGAGCAGGATCGGGCCTTGGTCGATGCCGAGGTATTCGCTGTCGAACCAGCCGAGGTCCGGCACGACTTTGCCGGTGCGCAGCGGCCGGTCGGTGTAAGTGAAGCTCGGATTGAATGCATCGACGAAGCCGTAGTGCGTGTAGACGGCCTCGCCATAGCGTTGCTTCATCGCCTCGATCGCCGGAATCACAAGCTCGGGCACGAACGCGATCGACGAGACCGCCGCGGTCGGCGCGATCGTGCCGTCGTCGATGTTGTAGCCGATGCCGACGCCGCGCGCGATGTAGCCGTAGAAGCGCTTTGGGTCGCTCGCGTAGCGATCGGGCTCGCCGACCGGCGTATGTCCGCGCGGGCCGTTGCACGCCGTGAGGCCCCAGATGTCCGCGCCGTATTCCTTCCACTGCATCGGATTGTGGATCGCGTATTCGCGCTGCGACAGCGTCGCGCGCTGGCTGTTCGTGAAGTAGTCGATGCCCTTCGCGCGCATGTAGCTGTCCTGGATGCCGCGGAAATCGATCCAGGAATGCGCATACTGGTGCCAGAACGCGGGGCCGCCGCCGAGATGGGTCTGCCCCTGGAACTCGCCCCAGGTGCGATCGTAGGTTTCGGTCCAGCGCTTCCACGAACCGGGGCCGAGGCCGTGCGTCGGCGAGCCCAGCGCGACGATGTAGAGGATCAGCGCCTCGTTGTAGCCGCGATAGTAGTTGTAGTCGAACTCGTGCTCGGGCGTCCAGCCGCCCTCGATCAGCGGATTGCCGTCGCCGAACCAGCGCCAGTCGACGCGCAGGTAAATCTCGTCGGCGAGCTTGCGGATCTCCTTCTCGTCGACGGTGTTGCGGTCGTAGTACGACTGCGCGAACAGCACGCCCGCGATGAGTTCGGACGTGTCGAGCGACGACAACTCGACCCAGGGTGCCGCGTGATAGCGCCTGCCGGTCTCCATGTCGAGGAAGTGATAGAAAAAGCCGTGGTTGCCGCTCGCGTCGGGCGCGTCGCTCTGCGGCGCATCGTGGAAGAAGCGCAGCGCCGCCAATGTGCGCTTGACCGCATCGGCGCGTTTGATCCAGCCACGCTCGGCGCCGATGCCGTACGCAGTGAGACCGAAACCGACCGCCGCGATCGAGGAGAAATAGTCGCCGTCGGCGCGTTGTGGCCAATGGTCGGGCATCTGGCCATTGTTCGCGTTGGCGCTGTCGTAGAAGTAATCGAACGTGCGTCGCTCGAGTTCGTCGAGCGACTTCTGCTGCGCCTTCGGCAGCGCGGCGAATCCGCTGACATCGGATTTCGCGAATGCCGGCGCGGGCGCGGCGGACGCGAAGACGAACAGCGCGACGAAAACGGTTGCGAGCAGCGTGTGAATGAGTCTGCGATTTCTCATGATACGGACTTCAGCGGTGAGGGGCTTGCGCGCGAGGACGCACACGCGCGTGTTGCACGAGTGCGCCGACGCAGGCTCGAATGAGGCGTCGCGCGCGGGCGCGATCACGGTGGCGTCGCCTTGCAGTAGCGATCGATGAACGCCTGATGCAGCGGCATCGCGTCGACGCAAGTCGCGACGACCTTGCGCACGTTGCCGACGAGATCGTCGAGTTCCTTTGCAGACAACTGGTCGACAACCGGGTGGTAGCGCTGCGGCAGGATGCCCTGGCCGATCATCACCTGCACCCAGCTCGTGATCGCGAACATCTCGTCGCCGTCGCGGAAGAAACGGCCGCTGTTGCGGAACAGCTCGATGTAGCCGCGCAGCGATTCGGGCACGTCCATCGTGCGGCAGTAGTCCCAGAACGGCGTGTCGTTCCGCTCGGTCGCGTTGTAGTGCAGAACGAGGAAGTCGCGTATGCGCTCCCACTCGAACACCGTCTGCGTGTTGAAGCGGTCGATCAGCAACGGGTTGAAGTCGCGCTCGGGGAACAGGTTGATCAGGCGCGCGATGCCCGACTGCACGAGGAAGATGCTCGTCGATTCGAGCGGCTCGATGAAACCGCTCGCGAGGCCGAGCGCGACGACATTCTTGTTCCAGCATTTCTTGCGCCGTCCGCTCGTGAAGCGCAACGGGCGCGGATCGGCGAGCGCGCGCCCGTCGATATTCTCGAGCAGATAGGCCGCGGCCTCGTCGTCGCTGATGTGGTTGCTCGAGTAGACGTAGCCGTTGCCGACGCGATGCTGCAGCGGGATGCGCCACTGCCACCCGGCCGGGCGCGCCGTCACGCGCGTGTATGGCGTCGGCGGGCCGACACTCTCGCACGGCACGGCCATCGCGCGATTGCACGGCAGCCATTGCGACCAGTCTTCATAACCCGTGTGCAGCGCCTGCTCGATCAGGAGGCCGCGAAAACCCGAGCAGTCGATGAACAGGTCGCCGGCGATGCGCTCGCCGCTTTCCATGACGACCGCGTCGACGAAGCCGTCGTCGCGCAGGATCGTCTGCGTGATCTTGCCCTCGGTGCGGCGGACGCCGCGCGCCTCGGCGTAGCGGCGCAGATAGGCCGCGTACAGTCCCGCGTCGAACTGGTACGAATAGGCGATGTTCGCGAGCGGCGACGTCTCCGGCACGTCGCTCGGCGACGCCATGAACTTGCCGCGCTCGGCCGCGAGCGTGTTGAGCGAGTACTCGTCGAGCTTCACGGCGCGGCCTTCGCGGAACGCCTTGAGCCAGTATTGGTGGAACGGCAGCAACCCATAATCGTGGCCGATGACGCCGAAGCCGTGCACGTACTTGTCGCCGAGGCGCAGCCAATCGATGAACTGGATGCCGAGCTTGAACGTCGCCTGCGTCTGCTTGACGAACTGGATCTCGTCGATCTCGAGCACCTTGTTGAAGAGCTTGAGATGCGGCACGGTCGATTCGCCGACGCCAACTATGCCGATCTCCTCCGACTCGATCAGGCGGATCGAATAGTGGGTGCCGAGCACCTTGGCGAACGCCGACGCCGCCATCCAGCCTGCGCTGCCGCCGCCGACGATGACGATGTTCTTGACGCGGGAGTCATTCATTGCCGAAGTATATCGTCCAGAACAAAGCCCGCGCGGCGGCGGGCTTTGTCGTACTGCGTACTGCTTGCTGTCTCCGTTTTGGGAGAGCCCACGCCGAACCGTGCTACCACTTCACGCCCATCGTGAACTTGAACGTGCGTGGCACGCCGACGATGTTGCCGTTCTTGTTCACGACAGCGTTGAACTGCTGATACGGAATACTGGTTGCGCCGCCACCTGGATCGTAGTTGTGGTAGTTGAAGACGTTGAGCACGTCGGCGCGGATGTACCAGTCGATGCCGTGGGTCAGGTCGAAGTGCTTGTTCGCGCTCAAGTCGATCGTTCGATAGCCGAAGATCTTGCCGCCGAACAGGAAGGACTCACCCGGCGGCGTCGCCGCGATCGGGATATTGTTGGGTTGACCTGGCGCAAAACCGCCAGCGGGTGCAGGCGGGTTGTAGAAGCCATTGAACGGAATCGGCGTCGCGAGGGTCAGTTTGCCCGAGTACGTGATGTCCCAGGGCCCGTCTATTGTGCCGGTCGCAACGAAGCGATGTTTGGCGACCGCGTTCGACGTGATGAACGGGTAGTCATGAATCGTCGCCTGGTCGAATGAGTAGTGCTCGTTGATGTCACGATTCTGGCTTGCGTCCGAATAAGTGTAGGCGAGCGTCGCACCCCAGCCCGATTCCTTCGTGTAGGGTTTCTCCGCAGACAACAGCACTTGAGTCGTGCGGTTCTCGATGCCGTTGTTGCCGACAATGAGCGCGCCGAAGCCTGGCACGCCGTTGCCCCACGGCTGGCTGCCGTTGATCCAGAAGTTGCCGTCCGGGTAACGGTTGCCGAGCGTGAACGCGAAACCGTCCTTGTAGATGAGGCGCGTCACCGCAGCGCTTGTGTTCCAGTCAGCCAGCTTGTTGCGCATGCCGATGCTGAACTGGTCGGAATACGGCGCCTTCAGGTTGTTGTTCATCACATCGACTTCGCCACCGCCGTTGACCTTGGTCAGTGCCTGCAGCTCGCCGACACCGTTCAGGTACTTCGGATCCCACGGGATGCAAGGGGTGCCGACGCAGTGCCCGGTAGAATCCTGGAAGAAATAATTGAACTGGCCGAGCGCGATTTTCGTCTGCTCGAGTTGCAGGTAGTCGTACAGATCGCGATCGTAGGCGCGGCCGGCGCCGCCCATGATGACGTGCTCCTCGTCGCCATCGAGGTCGTACGAGAAACCGAGGCGCGGCTGCCATTCGCCGTGGGCGCTACGGTTGTGACCGTTGCTGATGTAGTCGTTGATGTTGATGCCTCCCTTCGCCAGACTTTGCGCGTAGGTCTGTCCCGCAGGGGCATTGGGGTCCTGCGCGTTGAACGCCGAAACGATGGTCGCTGGCGTGACGAAATCGAGGTAAGACGGATTATGCTCGGTGTCCCAGCGCACGCCGAGATTCAGGGTCAGGTGATCGTTGACGACCCAGTCGTCCTGGACATACCAACCGAACTGCTTGTCCTTTGAGGTGATGAGCGGCGTCAGACCCGGCAGACTGCTCGGCGACGCAAAAAATGCCTTGTACGGCAGCGACGCTGTCCCGTTAGTAGGATCAACTTGATAGAAGAACTGCGCACTGGCGTCGCCGGTGTCCTGCGATGAGAGCGTGACTTCCTTGTACTTGACGCCCACCTTGACGGTGTGGTCTCCCATCCAGTTAAGGTTGTTGAACGTCAGGTCGTCCTGGAAGCCGGGACCCTTCTGACCTTTGTCCTGGGTCGCGAGCGGACTCGCCGCACCGACGGCAATGATGGGCTGGTTGTCGGTACCCGCGGGCAGGTAATTGTAGACCTGGCCGTTGCCGCCGCTGAACGCGACCGGCGCGTTGAACGCCTTTTCCCAAGTGAACAGCAATTCGTTGAACCAGTTGTCGGCGCTGTGCTGCCAGCGCAGGTCGATACGCGTGTCGTTGTTCCTCGTCGCGTAGCCCGCCGATTGCGCCGTGCCCGTACCGTAACCGCCGTCCTGATTTTCCTTGCGCACCTTCGAGCTCACCTCGATGCGGTCGCGGTCGGATAGTTCCCAGTCGATCTTGCCGAAGTACAGGTCCTCCTTGAACGGCAGGCTCGCGGGCCCGAGCTGCGCAGTTACGCTTGCGGGCAAGAACGGAATCGACTCGGGATGATTCGCGGCGACATCGATGGGCTGACTGAAATTCTTGCCTTCGTAGGCGAAGAAGAAATGCATCGTGTCCTGGATGATCGGCCCGCTGAGCGCGAAACCGTATTCGTCCTCGTGCGACTGCGCCTTCTTGCCGGCCGCCTCTTCCGCGGGCGTCGAACTGCGGTATTGGTCGCCCGTATAGCTGCCGAACACTTCACCGTGAAAGTCGTTCGTGCCGGACTTCGTCTCCGCCGTCACCGCGGCGCTCGATATCTGGTCGTATTCGGCCTTGTAGTTCGACGTGATGACCTTGTACTCGCCGATCGCGAGCTGCGGGAACGGGTTGCCCTGCGTGCCGATCTGGCCGCTGACGCCGCCTTCCTTGACGTAACTCTTCTGCCCGACGCCGTCGATGTAGACGTTCGTCGAACTGTTGTTCATGCCGCCGCCGCGCAGCGATGTGTTGCCGTTCGAATCGACCGAGAACACCATGCCGGGCACGGTGTCGGCGAACTCGAGGAAGTTGCGCGTGATCTGCGGTACGGTCTGGATCTGATGCAGCGAGACGTTCGTGCCTATCTCGGACGTCTTCACCTCGGTCAGCGTCGTCGCCGTGACCGAAACGCCGCCGAGCGTCGTCGAGCCCGTCGACCCGACCGGCGCCGCGCCCGCAGTAAGGTCGAGCGTCGTGCTCGAAGCGACCGTCAGCGTGACGTTCTTTTCGGTGCCGGGACCCGCGTCGACCGTGTACGTGCCGGGCGGCAGGCCGACGAGCGCGTAACTGCCGTCGGCGGCGCTGTTCGTGTGACGAACCGCGCCGGTCGCGACGTTCTTTGCGGTCACCTGCATGTTGGGCGCGGCCTTGCCGCGCAGCGTGGCGTCCGAACTCTGCGCCCAGCTCATCGCGGGGACCAGCGCGGCCGTGACGACCGCGCTGCGGATCAGTGTCGCCAGTATTTTTTTCCTCAAGGGCAATGGCTGTTTCATGACTCTCCTCCCGAGTAAACCTGCTGAACGGTATGTCTTTGTTTCTGTGTTGCTGAAAGCTTTCCGGCGCCGCACGACGCGCGCACGACGACTTCGCAATCGAGCGTTTCTTCACGCGCGTGCGGCGAGCCCGGTCGTTCGATCGCAGCAACGAGACGCGTAAGCGCGCTGCGGCCAAGCTCGGCGATGCGCACGTGCACGGTCGTGAGCGCGGGGTGCACGTAACGCGCGATCGGGATGTCGTCGAAACCCGCGAGCGCGATGTCGTCCGGCACGCTGATGCCCGCCTCCGTGAAAGCCTTGAGGCAGCCGACCGCCATCATGTCGTTGGCCGCGAACACGGCGCGCGGATGCGGCCTGCGCCCGAGCAACTCGCGCCCGGCGCGATAGCCTGAGGCTTCGGTGAAATCGCCGGGAACGACGAGGGGTGGCGCGCTGCCGCCGGCGTCCGTCATCGCGGCGCGATAACCGAGTTCGCGCTGCTGCGCGTCGAAGTTGCCTTCGGGGCCCGCGATGAAAGCGATCTCGCGATGGCCGACCTCGAGCAGATGACGAACCATCGCGCGCGCACCGCCGAAGTTGTCGACATTGAACACCGTGTATGGGCTGCGCTGAATCGGGCTGTTGAGCAGCACCGCGGGCGTCGTCTCGGGCAGATTCGTGCTGAGGAATGTCGCGTCGACATGCGGCGACAGGATCAGCATGCCGTCGACCCGGCCCTGCATCGCGCGCAAGGCGCTCGCCGCCTCGTTCGCGTCGCCATGCGACGAGGACACGAGCAGGTGCAGGCCAGCCGCGCGCGCCGCGAGGTCGATGCCGCGGATCAGTTCCGAAAAGAATTCGCCGTAGAGTTCGGGCAGCAGCGCGCCTATCGTCTGCGTTCGCCGCGTGATCAGGCTGCGCGCCGCGCTATGCGGTACATAACGCAGGCGCGCGGCGATGCCGAGGATGCGCGCCCGGGTTTGCTCGGTCACGTTCGCGTGACCATTGAGCGCGCGCGACACCGAAGCGACGGAAACTCGCGCCTCGCGTGCAACGTCCCGGATCGTCACCGCCATCCGACCGCCTCCCGAATAGTGTCGCAACCGCCTAAAACACGGGTTCACATCTATTTAACGGGCGCAATGTAAACGTTTTCATTGGCGATTGCAAAAGCACTGCAACATCGGTTTTTCGGCCGCCCGGGGTGGCGCGCAACGCTGTCGCACCGCGTTGGAGGTCAACTTCGCACGTTAGCGCGAACGCGCGCGGCGCGGACTCGCCGCCCGCCGAACGCACAGCCTTGCTGCCCGACTTGTCGACCCGGTCTGCGTGCAGATCGCGCGCAGTGCGCCTTGAGCGCAACGCGATTGCCAAACGCTATCAGCCGCCAGGCACGAGATGGATCGCGAACGCGGCAGGAGCGAGCGGTGATGGCAGCGAGGCTGCGTCCGCGCCAGGCGCTCGAGATATCGCTCAAGGCGCCGATGTTTCGCTACTTGAGGTAGTCGTGGAACTTCTTGCGGAACTTCGTCACCTTCGGCGCGATGACGAGCTGACAGTACGGTTGCTCACCGTGCAGCTTGAAGTATTCCTGGTGGTAGTTCTCGGCCTTGTAGAACACCGTGAACGGCTGCACTTGCGTCACGATCGCGCCGCTCCACTCGTGGCCGTCGGCGGCCTCGCGGATCGCCTTTTCGATCGCGGCCTTCTGCGCCTCGTCGCGATAGAACGCGACCGACCGGTACTGCGTGCCGACGTCGTTGCCCTGGCGATTCAATGTCGTCGGGTCGTGAATCGTGAAGTAGGCGCGCAGCACCGTATCGAGCGTGACGACCTTGGGATCGAACGTGATCTGCACGACTTCGGCATGACCGGTCGAGCCGCTCGACACCTGTTCGTAGCTCGGGTTGGCGACGTGGCCGCCCGCGTAGCCGGACTCGACCTTCGTCACGCCCTTCAATTCGGTGAAGACCGCCTCGAGGCACCAGAAGCAGCCGCCGCCGAGCGTGATCGTCTCGCTCGCGCGCGTACCCGGTGCGCCTTGCGCGCCCTGTGCGACGGCTACCGCCGACGTCGCCGCCAACAACACGCCAATCAACACCACCCACATGCTGCGCCAACCACTCATCGTCTTGCTCCGATATGAACTTCGCATACCCGTTAGATGCGGACGAAGCAGATTTCCTTACAGGCCGCAACTAGCTCTCGCCGAAGTCGGCGCGCCCTCTTCTGCGATGCCGCGCGCCCGCATCGACCGCCGTCGATATTGCATACTCACGCCTGCACGAGAGGTCGAGTCAGGGGGAATGACATGCTCGTAACGGTTTTGCTTTTCGCGCTCGCCACGATTGCACTCGCGTACGCGACCCTGCTCGTCCGTCATGCTTCTGCGCGCGGCGAGGGCTCGCCTCGCGCAGAAGCCGTCGTGCTCGGCGCGGCGACCAATTTCTTCGACACCTTGGGCATCGGTTCGTTCGCACCGACGACGGCATGGCTGCGCCTGCGTCGTCTCGTCGCCGACGATTCGTTGCCGGCCACGCTCAACTGCGGCCACGCGCTGCCGACGATCGCGCAGGCGCTGATCTTCATCCACCTCGTCCGCGTCGATCCTTGGCTGCTTGCCGGCTGCATCGCCGCGGCCGTCGCGGGCGCGCTGCTCGGCGCGCCGCTCGTGCTGCGACTGCCGGTGCGCGTCGTACAGGGTGCTGTCGGCTTCGCCCTGTTGGTCGCCGCGGCGCTGTATGCGATGGCGAACCTCGGCTGGCTACCCGTTGGCGGCGACGCACTCGCGCTGCCGCCGACGCTCGCCCTTGCTGCGGTAGCGATTCATCTTCTGCTTGGCGCACTGATGGCGTTCGGCATCGGCCTGTACGCGCCCTCGCTCATCGCGTTGAGCCTGCTCGGGCTCAACCCTACTGCCGCGTTCCCGATCATGATGGGCGCATGCGCCTTTCTGATGCCGGCATGTGGCGTGCGCTTCCTGCGCAGCACGCGCGTCGACCTGCGCGTCGTGCTCGGCCTCGCGCTCGGCGGCATTCCCGCCGTGCTGGTCGCCGCCTACGTCGTGAAGTCGCTGCCGCTCACTGGCTTGCGCTGGGGTGTGGTCGTCGTTGTGATCTACGCTGCCGCCGTGCTTTTGAACGCTGCGCTGTCGCGCAATGGCGGTGCCGACACCGCGGCCGCAGCGGCATCGTCGGCGCGACGAGAGGACGCCATGTGAAAAGTCCGCCTCGGCAAGAGAGCGAGGCGGACGGATACGATCAGAATTGCGGCCACAGCTCCGTATTGCCACCGACCACGATCGGGTAGTTGGAACCGGCCGATTTGTCTGCGGCGAAAGCTGCGATGAACGTATAACCAACGAGACCGTAGTAAGTGGAGGAATTGTTGCAGGCCGCGGTGATGTCGCTCTGGCCGGCAGTCGAGAAAAACTTCTGCAGCTTCGTATATGGCGTGGTTTTCCAGTCGCCCGGCAGCTGATACCAGGCAGAATTGCCGGTCAGGCCCCAGTACCAGGTGGTGTCGCCGCCCTTCTGGAAATAGCACGCGAGCGAAGTGCTGCCGGCGGCTGCCGTAGGCATGGCTTTCTCGGAACGGTCCTGGTTGTTCGCAGGTCCGTTTCCGGCAGCGAGGGTCATCGAGGGAAGAGCGGCAAAGAGGACGAGCGCAAGCGCATGATGCAATTTCATCGGTTCACTCCATTGGGTTGATGAGGACAGCCCGACTTGGGGCCTTGCGCACGGACGTGGCGCTGCAGCACCGCTCCGCGCCGTAGCTGTATAGCGGCCTGTCTGCGACGGCGTAACTGTAAGAACTAGCAGGAGGGGCGCGGTCGCGTTTGCGCCGGAAAATGAAGGCGTTGCGCAAAGCGTCGAGTCACGCGTCGTCGCGGATGCCGATCACCGAGTTCCTCGACGCGTTTTGCATACGAGGGCTCTGACCAGGCGGCAAAACGCTGCGTCCGGCTGATCTATCGAACTTGCGACCGAAGCGATCGAAGGCGTGCGTTACAACGCCTTCTCGATGAGTCGCGACAGGTCTGCCTTTGACGCCATGCCGATATGGGTCGCCACGACCGCGCCGCCGCGGAACAGCAGCAAAGTCGGCGCGGAGCGCACGCGCCACGTCATCGCGACGCGCTGGTGTTTGTCCATCTCGATCTTTGCGACCTTCGCGCGGCCTGCGAATTCGCCCGCGAGCTGCTCGAGCATTGGCGCCATCGCCTTGCACGGCCCGCACCACTCGCCCCAGAAATCGACGAGTACAGGCAAGTCGCTTTTCAGCACTTCCTGATCGAAGTTCGCATCGGTGGCATGCACGATCATCTAGGCGATGCTTGCGGACGAGAGGCCGGACGGTTCACTTCTTCGAGTCGCTACTGCTCGCGCCCGTACTCAACCGCACTTGCTGTAGCCGCAATTGAGACAGGTCGCACAGCCGTCCATGAGGATGACGGCCTTCGTGCTGCACTTGTTGCACATGCTTGCACTCGGCGGAAAAGCGCTACTCGATTCGGCCGCCGTTTCCTCGCCCTGCGCCTTGCGCGCGGACTCGCCGCCAAGGCCGGCGAGGTCCGCCGTCAGCTCCTGTGGAGCGGTCGCCGGTTCCTTTGCCTTCGCGCTTACGTCAGACTTTTTTTTTGCGCCCGTGCGCGCCTCGTAGGCGGCGCGCTTCTCGGCGATCAGGCGGCGCTGCTCGGGATCGAGGTCCGGGTCATGCAGCAGGCCGATCATCTTGAGATGCTGTTCGACGATCGCGCCGAGCTCGGCGACGATCGACGGCATGTAGACGCCTCCGGCCTTGAAGTAGCCGCCGCGCGGATCGAACACGGCCTTCAGTTCCTCGACGATGAACGTGACGTCGCCACCCTTGCGGAACACCGCCGACATGATGCGCGTCAGCGCGACGATCCACTGGAAATGGTCCATGTTCTTCGAGTTGATGAAGATCTCGAACGGCCGGCGCAGCTCGTGCTCGGTGCCCGCGTTGAGCACGATATCGTTGATCGTGACGTAGAGCGCGTGCTCGAACAGCGGCGACTTGATCTTGTAGGTCGCGCCGATCAGCGTATCGGGGCGCTCCACCTTCTCGTGCATCTGGATCACTTCGGCCTTCGGCACCTCGATCACGGCTAGCGCCGCGGCCGGAGTCGCGCTGTTGCTCTCGTCGGGCTTGCCGACGCTGTAGCCCTTTATCTTCTTGGAAATCTTGACTGCCATGATGCCTGCTTCTTTGATTTGTAGGTCGTCCGACGAAGCCGCAACGCTGTGCGGCCTCGTCGTCCGTTGTTACTTTTTCTTCGCGCCTTTCTTCGCCTTCGCGGCGACTTCGGCCTTCGACTTGCGCCGCATGTCCATCGTGTGCGCGCGCTTGTAGGTCTGAATGTCCTTGAAGTGACCCTTCGCATCGCGCACCGCATAGAGCTTCTTGCCCTTGCTGGAGTACAGGACGGTGCGGTGACCCTTCTTCTTCGCTTTCTTGCCTGTCTTCTTGGCGGCTTTCCTGGCCGCCTCCTTGACCACTTTCTTGGCGGCCTTCGCGACTTTTTTCGCGGCCTTCTTCGGTGCGACCTTCTTCGCGACCTTCTTCACAGCCTTCTTCGCCGGCTTCGCCGCTTTCTTCGCTGCCTTCTTCGGAGCGACCTTCTTCGCGGCCTTCGCCACCTTCTTCGCCGCGGCCTTGGCGGTCTTCGCGGCCGCCTTGGCACGCTTGACGACCGCGGTCTTGACGACTTCGGCGCGCTTGGCCACGGCTTCCTTCGCCGCGGTCGCGGTGGAAACGACAGCGCTCGTCGCCGCCGACGCCGTGTTTACGACGGCGGTTCTCGCGTCGGCTACGACGGCGCCGGCTTTCTCCACGGCGGCCTGGCCGACTTCCTGCGCCTTCTCGACTACGGCGCCGACCGCATTGCTGGCGGCTTCGCCGATGGACTGTTCACTCTGCATGACTCCCTCCGGATACTCTGCAATGGATGCGAAAAATACGGGTTCTGCACAGCACGACAACGCCGAACGATGACAATGCGATTCGGTACTGCGAATTTACCCTTTGTATTCTCGCAATCAAGTCCTTTCGCGCAAACCGCGGGCCGTCGTCGGGCGCGCCGCGAGGCGCACCGGTTCAACCTTCGCATCAGAACTTGCCGTAATACCCTTCCTTCAGCGCATCGAACAGGTTCGCGGCGGTATGCGTCTCGCCGTCGTACTCGATTTCCTCGTTGCCCTTGACCTCGACGACGCTGCCGTCCTCGAGTTCGAAGCGATACAGCGTGTTCTCGAGATCGGCTTCCTTGACGAGCACACCCTGGAACGCCGCCGGGTTGAAGCGGAACGTCGTGCAGCCCTTCAAGCCCTGCTTGTGGGCATAGCGGTAGATGTCCTTGAAGTCCGCGTACGGGTAATCGGTCGGCACGTTCGCGGTCTTCGAGATCGACGAGTCGACCCACTTCTGCGCTGCGGCCTGGATGTCGACGTGCTCGACGGGCGAGACGTTGTCGGCCGCGATGAAGTAGTCGGGCAGCTTCGCCTCGGCGTCGTCGCTGAACGGCATCGCCTTCGAATTGATCAGCTCGCGGTAGGCCAGCAGCTCGTAGCTGAACACCTCGACCTTTTCCTTGCTCTTCTTGCCCTCGCGGATCACGTTGCGCGAGTAATGATGCGCGAAACTCGGCTCGATGCCGTTCGAGGCGTTGTTCGCAAGCGACAGCGAGATCGTGCCGGTCGGCGCGATCGACGAGTGATGCGTGAAGCGCGCACCGTGCTCTGCGAGTTCAGCGACGAGCTCGGGCGCCACTTCGGCGACGCGCTGCATGTAGCGGCTGTACCTGGCGTGCAGCACGCGGCCCGTGATCTTGTCGCCGACCTTGTAGCCGTCGCCCTCCATTTCGGGGCGCTGGCGCAGCATCGCGGCGGTGACGTCGAATTCCTCGCTCATGATCGGCGCCGGCCCCTTCTCCTGGGCCAGCGACGCGGCGACTTCCCAGCCCGCCACGGCCATGTCGCGCGCGATCTGCTCGGTGAACTCGCACGACTCCTTCGAGCCGTACTTCATCTTCAGCATCGTGATCGTCGAGCCGAGGCCGAGGAAGCCCATGCCGTGACGGCGCTTGCGCAGGATCTCGCCACGCTGCTGCGGCAGGGGCAGGCCGTTGATCTCGACGACATTGTCGAGCATGCGCGTGAACACGCGCACGACTTCCTTGTATTCGTCCCAGTCGAAACGCGCCTTCGGGCCGAACGGATCGCGCACGAACGTCGTCAGATTGACCGAGCCGAGCAGGCACGAACCATACGGCGGCAGCGGCTGTTCGCCGCACGGATTGGTCGCGCGGATGTTCTCGCACCACCAGTTGTTGTTCATTTCGTTGACGCGATCGATCAGGATGAAACCCGGCTCGGCGTAGTCGTACGTCGAGGTCATGATCATGTCCCACAGGTGCTTGGCGCGGACGTGGCCATACACCTTGCACGCGACGAGGCCGTCGTCGCGCGTCACGTAGTTCTTGTGTGTCGGCCATTCGCGCCAGATCACCTTGGCGGCGTCGGCGAGATCGATCTCGTCCTGTTCCTTGAGGTTGATCGGGAATACGAGCGGCCAGTCGGTATCGGCCTCGACCGCATGCATGAAGTCGTCCGTGATCAAGAGCGAGAGGTTGAACTGGCGCAGGCGCCCGTCCTCGCGCTTGGCGCGGATGAAGTCCTTCGCGTCCGGATGGGCGATATCGAACGTGCCCATCTGCGCACCGCGACGGCCGCCGGCCGAGCTCACGGTGAAACACATCTTGTCGTAGATATCCATGAACGACATCGGGCCCGACGTGTAGGCGCCGGCGCCCGAGACGTACGCGCCGCGCGGACGCAAGGTCGAGAACTCGTAGCCGATACCGCAGCCGGCCTTCAGGGTCAGGCCCGCTTCGTGGACTTTTTCGAGGATGCCGTCCATCGAGTCTTCGATCGTGCCCGAGACGGTGCAGTTGATCGTCGACGTCGCGGGCTTGTGCTCCAGCGCACCCGCATTCGAGGTCACGCGGCCAGCGGGAATGGCCCCGCGGCGCAGCGCCCAGAGGAAGCGCTCGTACCAGTATTTCTGCTTGTCGGCGCCGATCTCGGCGTCGGCCAGCGCCTTGGCAACACGCTGGTAGGTGTGATCGATGCTTGCGTCTACCGGCTCGCCCTTCTTCGACTTGAGGCGATACTTCTTGTCCCAGATATCGTAGGACGCCGGCTGCAGCGGAATTTCGACTTCACCACGACTCAACACTTCGACCCGCACCGTACTCATCGTCTCACTTCTCCCAGCTTGTTATGTTCGAAGCCGGATGCCTCGCTCCGGCCCGCCTGCGGTCGTTAGCTGTTTAGACCGCGAATTCCCTGTTTTTTCAACCTTGTTTTTGGGGAAAGCGCCCCCGTAGCGCCCGTGCCGCGATCAACCGCGGGCCGCACGCTATTTGTCTCTATCAATTCCGGATTTTCGAACCCCGCAACGCGAGTTTCTGCTGATTTTGCCGCGCCCTGGCCGGTAAACCCAACTGATGGGGATACAATGCATATTTGTACACAAGATATTGTGCCAGTTCGAGCGAACGCAACCGTACGCCTTCGGAAAATCGTTGTCAAAGCATTTTTTTATTTGCGGATAATCAAATGGTTACAGAATCGATTTGCGGAGCCACCTGAGCTATCGTCTTGCTTTTGTCGCAAAGCCTTTTGTGACGCGGTTCTCCGCGCAAATCAACCCCGTTTTCGCGGACTTTTTGCGGAAATCGCGCAGCCCGATGCCTGCCTCTTCGCCGCATGAATCCACACCGCCTTGCAGAAATTTTCGGCGGGAACGGCGCGCCCCCGCTGTGGTCTCTAGGCCGTCCACGAACACTCTTCAGGGAACCCATGCGCAAAGTTCTTGCCTCACCGACCCGCCTCGCCATCATCGCGCGTTTCGCGCGTCCCGCTTCCGCCGCGCTGCTGCTCGCAGGCGTCGCCTTCGTAGCGCTGACGTTGTCGCGACCGATCCCGGCAGCGTTGCCGCCGATGATCGACGACCAACCGCTGCCGACGCTCGCGCCGATGATCGAACGCGTCGTGCCGGCCGTCGTCAACATCAATTCGAAGACGCACGTACGCGTGAACAATCCGCTGCTCAACGATCCGGTGCTGCGCCAGTTCTTCGGCCTGCAGAACGCGCCGCGCGAACGCATCGAGCAGTCGCTCGGCTCGGGTGTGATCATCGATGCCGCGAAAGGCTTCGTGCTGACGAACAACCATGTGATCCAGGGCGCCGACGACATCTCCGTCACCTTGCACGACGGCCGCAACCTCAAGGCGAAGCTGCGCGGCAGCGATCCGGACACCGACGTCGCGGTGGTCCAGATTCCTGCTGAGAACCTCAGCGCGCTGCCGCTCGCGGATTCTTCGAAACTGCGCGTTGGCGATTTCGTCGTCGCGATCGGCGAGCCGTTCGGGCTCGGCCAGACCGTGACCTCGGGCATCGTCTCGGCGCTCAACCGCACGGGCTTGAGCGGGCTCGGCTATCAGAATTTCATCCAGACCGACGCGTCGATCAACCCGGGCAATTCGGGTGGCGCGCTCGTCAACCTGCGCGGGGAACTCGTCGGCATCAATTCGGCGATCTATTCGCCGTCGGGCGGCAACGTGGGTATCGGTTTCGCTATCCCGTCGAATCTCGCCTCCGACGTGATGCGTCAGCTCATCGCGACGGGATCGGTGCGTCACGGCACGCTCGGCATCGACGTGCAGACCGTCGATGCCGAGATCGCGCGCGAATTCTCGCTGCGCGAAGGCCAGCAGGGTGCGATCGTTGCCGCAGTCCGCGAAGGTTCGCCGGCGGCGGCTGCAGGCCTGCAGCAGGGTGACGTGATCGTCGCGGTCAACGATCGCTCGATCCAGAATCAAAACGACCTTTACAACGCAGAGGGCATCGCGACCGTTGGTTCGACGCTGACGATGAAGGTGCTGCGTGACGGCAAGACGCTCAATGTGAGCGCGCGCCTCGCCGTGGAGAACGTTGCGACGAGCGACGGTGGCGCGTTCGATGCGCGTCTTGCCGGCGCGGAACTCGCAGACTCCGCCGAGCGCACGCGCCGCAGCGGCGTGCGCGGCGTCTCGGTCGCGCGCGTGAAGGCGGACAGTCGTGCGGAACGCAACGGCCTTCGTGCGGGCGATCTCATTTTCGGCATCAACAATGTGCGCGTCGGCACACTTGCCGAGCTCAAGCCGCTCGCGACGAATCCACCGCGCCGCCTCCAGCTCGCGATCGTGCGCGAAGGCGAACAGTACTTGCTGAACGCACAATAGCGCGCCGCGACAGGGCCGGCGGAGTGCGCCATAATGCGGCCTCCGCCTTTTTTCCCGGGTCGCCTCGCGTGAATTTCGTTAACAAGTATATTTTTGCCGCCATCGGCCTCGCCCTGTCGTTCGCACTGAACTCACCGCTTCCCGCCCAGACTGCGCCCGCCGCTGCCGCGCCGGCGAAACCCGCCGCGAAGAAACCGGCCGCGCCCGCCACCGCCGCGCCGAAGGCTGCGCCAAAGATCGCGCCGGTCCCCGGCATCATCTGGCGCGGCGATCGTGCGACCGAGCGCGCATTCATGGCCGACCTCGCGAAGGACTACGAAGCGGCGAAACTCGGCAAGGTGACGTTGCAACCGTTCAGCACGATCTCCGGCATCGATGCGGTGCACGACGGCACGGCCGACATCGCGGGCACCGCGCGTGCCGCGGTCCCGGGTCGCATGGAGGAAGCCGACCTCGACTTCCATCCGATCGCGTGGGAAGCGCTCGTGCCGATCACGTCGCCGAAGAATCCCGTCGACAACGTGACGCTGAAGCAGCTGTACGACATCTATCTCGGCCGCGTCACGAACTGGAAGGACCTTGGCGGTCCCGATGAGCCGATCGACCTCTACGGCATCGCCGCGCTGCACGACGGCGTCGAGTACAGCATGCGCAGGCTGATCTACAACAAGGGCGACCAGGCCGTGGCCGTCCCGCGCCTATATCTCAACACGGCGAGGCTCGAAGAGGGCGTGATGATCGACCCGCGTTCGCTCGGCTTCACGACCGACTCGGCGGTGTACGGCAACAGGGGCATCAAGGTACTCATGGTCGAGGGCCGCTCGGCATCGACGAGCACGGTTGCAGACGGCAGCTATCCGCTGTTCTCCGCGCTCTATCTCGCGACGCGCAGGGATGGCAAGAACGCCGAAGCGGTCGACCGTTTCATCCAGTACACGAGGTCCGAAGCCGGCAAGGCGGTCCTGCGGCGCCATCAGCTCATTCCGTACGATGACGCACCCGGGCTCATGAAGAAGTTCGACGAGCAGATCGCCTACATCGACGCGCGCGTGCACGCGCCGACGCCGACGCCGGTCTCGGCACCGCAGGCGACCGCGGACTACCTCGTGCGCACGCAGCCGAATTCGCTCGAGGCGCAGCAGGCGAAGGAGCGCGCCGCGCGTGCGGCAGCCGACAAGGCCGCGAAAGAGAAAGCCGGTTCGCAGTAAGGAGTGAATCGTGCGGATTCGCGCGATCACGTTCGATCTCGACGACACGCTTTGGCCGATCGCGCCCGCGATGCTGCTCGCCGAGCAGCATCTGCATGATTGGCTCGGTGCTAACTGCCCGCGCAGCGCCGTTGCCTACCCGATCGAGGCGATGCGCTTGCTGCGCGATCGCGTCGCCGCGGGCAATCCGCACCTCGCCCACGACTTCAGCGAACAGCGTCGTCTGTCGCTGCGCGCCGCGCTCCTGCCGCACGGCTACGACGAGACGCATGTCGACGGCGCGTTCGCCGCGTTCTACGCCGGACGCAATCGCGTCGAGTGCTACACCGACGCGCTGCCTGCGCTCGATCGCCTGGCCGCCCGCTTCCCGCTCGCAGCGATTACGAATGGCAATGCCGACCTCGATGCGATCGGCCTGAGCCGCTATTTCCGCTTCGCGCTGCGCGCGAGCGACTTCGGCACGGCCAAACCCGCCGCCGCAATCTTCCACGAGGCCTGCGCGCAACTCGGCCTCGCGCCCGCCGACGTACTGCATGTCGGCGACGATCCCGCACTTGATGTCGTCGGCGCACGCCGCGCCGGCCTTCGCAGCGTATGGCTCAACCGGACCGCGACGACTTGGGGCGAACTGCCGGAGGCATCGCACGCGAACCCCGACCTGATCGTGCGCGATCTCGCGGAACTCGCCGACCATATCGAGACATTCGCGATACAGACCGATTGAGCGCATGATGGCGGCACGGGTGTTCTTCGTTTCATGGGGATTCGCATGCACGGTTTGATCGAAGCGCGTCGCGCTACTCGCGCCGTCCCGGTGACCGCGGTGACCGCCGCCACGCTCAAGCGTACGCTCGACAAGCTCGGCAAGAGCGCGGCGCAATGGGCTCGCGCGAGCGACTTTCACGCCGAACCCGGCAGCTTCTGCCTGCTGCCCGACGCACAGGGCAACCTCAAGCGCGTTCTCGCGGGTATCGCGATCGCCGAGGATCTGTACGCGCTCGCGAGCCTGCCCGCACGTTTGCCGCCCGGCACGTATCGCCTCGATGACATCGCCGTCGCGCTCGATGCGGACCGCATCGCGCTAGGCTGGGGTCTCGGCGCCTACCAGTTCACGCGTTATCGCAAACCGCGCCGACAGCCTGCGAAGCTCGCCATCGATGCGACGACGATGCGCGCGGTCGAGGCGCGTCTCGATGCGACGCAGCGCGTGCGCGACCTCGTCAACACGCCCACCGAGGACATGGGTCCCGCCGAACTCGCCGACGCCATACGCCAGCTGGCCGACACGCACGGGGCCCGCTATCGCGAATGGGTCGGCGAAGATCTGATCAGCAACGGATTCCCGACGATCCATGCGGTCGGGCGCGCGAGCCATCGCGCGCCGCGCCTCGCCGAGCTGACCTGGGGCAATGCCAAGCACCGTCGCCTCGTCGTCATCGGCAAGGGCGTCTGCTTCGACACCGGCGGCCTCGACCTCAAGTCGGCGGAGGGCATGCGCTGGATGAAGAAGGACATGGGCGGCGCTGCCCACGCGATCGCGCTCGCGGAACTCGTGGTGCGCGCGAATCTGCCGGTTCATCTGACCTTGCTCGTCCCCGCGGTCGAGAACGCCGTTTCGGGCAATGCCTACCGCCCGGGGGAAGTCATTCGCACGCGCGCGGGCGTGACCGTCGAGATCGACAACACCGATGCCGAAGGACGCCTCGTCCTGTGCGACGCACTCGCGTTCGCAAGCGAGAGCAATCCCGATCTCATCGTCGATTTCGCTACGCTGACGGGCGCAGCGCGCGTCGCGTTGGGGCCGGAGTTGCCGGCGCTCTTCAGCAACCGTGAAGAGCTCGCACACGCGGTCGTCTCCGCGGGTCGTAGCCAGCAGGATCCACTCTGGCACATGCCGCTATGGGCACCGTATCGGGCGATGATCGACTCGCGCATCGCCGACATCGCCAATGCCGGCGCGTCGAAGCATGCCGGCGCTATTACTGCGGCGCTCTATCTCGAACGCTTCGTGCCACACACAATCCCCTGGCTGCACCTCGACACCTACTCATGGAACGACGCGGACAAGCCGGGCCGGCCGGCCGGCGGCGAGGCGCTCGGGCTGCGCGCGTTCTTTGCGATGCTGGCGGCGCGCTATCGCGGTTGACCGCTACGCTCGGGTACTTTTTCTTCGCTTGGATGCGGCGGACGCTCATCGTGAGCCGGTTGATCTTAGTCCCTGCATATCGGCCTGCGGCCGCCGGTTTCTCTTCGCAGGTCGGCCTTCTTGCTGAGAACGAGTTACTTCTTGGCATGACGCCGGATGACGATGCTCTGAGCCTGCACGAGCAAGAAAAGTAACCGCTCGCCCGCAGGGCGAGTGGAAGCTCTGCTTCAAAGATCAGGAACAAAGAAGAGCGCTGGGCGCCCGCAGAGCGAGTGGAAGCTCTGCTTCGAAATCAAACTAGAGGAACAACGCTACACGCCTGCCGGCGAATGAATGCTCTGCTTCAAAGAGAAGGGACAAAACAACAGCTCGCCGCAGGAGAGCGCGGGCCGAAGCCGACAAAGCAAGACAATCGAGGAGTTCCGCCCTCCGTGGAGAGCGGAACCCACATCAATCAACCGCGTCCTTGACGCCGACAGCCCCATGCGGCAGCACGCGCGCCGCGAGCTTGGTGTCTGCATGCAGCAGATCGACCTCGTCGGCGAGAATGCGCGACGCCTCGGTGAGGACGACGTCCTTCTCGGCCTTGCGCTTCTTCTCTTCGGCGAGATCGGACTTGAGGCTGCGCTCATCGGCCTGCAGGCCGTCGTCCTGGTCCGCATTGCTACCCGGAACGTGCTTGGTCGGCTTGGCAGCGTTCGACTGCGCGATCGTCGGCTTATCGACCGTGGTCACCGGGTTGGCCGAATCGATCTCGGTGCGCGGGACCGACTTGGGGGCGTCGGGATTCTGAGTGATGTTGACCCCCGGCATCTTGCCGGACGTCGCCTCCTTCGAGGCCCCCGCGCCTCCGGGCTGAGGCACCGAAGCATCAGCGAACTGGTCGGGATGCCGTTCCTTGCGCTTGGCCTCCTGCTCGTCGCGCTCGGCGCGACGCTTCTGCTCGTTGAGCGAGATCGTCGTTTCCTTGCGCAATGCGCGCACGTCGGTGATGTCGGCCTGCAGCGCCTGCCACTCCTTGTCGCTCGCGGTGCGCTTTTCGTGGCGCGCCTCGAGCAGTGGGACGAGGCCCTTGAGGTCGCCGGTCGGCTTGTAGTCGGCCGCCGGAATCGACGTCCACGGCAGCGCGTTGTCGTACGACTGCTCGCCGTTCTGGTCGAAGTCGCCCGTGACCGGGAAGCCGATGTCGGGCGTCACGCCCTTGAGCTGCGTCGAGCCGCCGTTCACGCGGAAGAACTGCGCGATCGTCATCTTGAGTTCGCCGTAGGTCGGCTTCTCGTTGCCGTGGATCTGGTCGAGGTCGAGCAGGTTCTGCACGGTGCCCTTGCCGTAGGTCGGCTCGCCGATGATGAGGCCACGACCGTAGTCCTGGATCGCCGCCGCGAAGATCTCCGACGCCGACGCCGAATTGCGATTGACGAGCACCGCGAGCGGACCCGCCCAGACCATGCCGCTTTCGTCGTCGCTCTCGGCGGCGATGCGCCCGTCGGCGCCGCGCACCTGCACGACCGGGCCCTTGTCGATGAACAGGCCCGTCAAGTCGGTCGCCTCGCTGAGCGAGCCGCCGCCGTCGTTGCGCAGATCGATCAGCACGCCTTCGACATGCTGCTTCTTGAGGTCGACGAGCAGCTTCGAGACGTCGCGCGTCGCGCTCTTGAAATTGCGGTCGCCGCGACGGCGGGCTTCGAAGTCCTGATAGAACGTCGGCAGCGAAATCACGCCGATGCGATGGCTGACGTTGCCGTCCTTCGTCTCGATGATCGAGCTCTTCGCCGCCTGTTCCTCGACGATGATCTTCTTGCGCACGAGCGCGACGACGATGTGCTTGCCGTCGGGGCCGGCGTCGCCGGGCAGGATCTCGAGGCGCACGGTCGTGTCTTTCGCGCCGCGGATCTTGTCGACGACGTCGTCGAGACGCCAGCCGAGCACGTCGGTCATCTGGGCGTTTTCGCCCTGGGCGACGCCGACGATGCGATCGCCTATCTTGATCTTGCCCGACAACCCCGCGGGGCCGCCCGGCACGATCTCGCGGATCGCCGTGTAGTCTTCTTCACGCTGCAGCACCGCGCCGATGCCCTCGAGCGAGAGCTTCATCGCGATGTCGAAGTTCTCGGCCTGGCGCGGGCCGAGATAGTTCGTATGCGGCTCGATCGCCGTCGCGTACGAGTTCATGAACGTCTGGAACACGTCTTCCGCGTTCAGCTGATGCACGCGGTCGACATAGTTCGCGTAGCGCTTGTCGAGCGTCTGCCGGATCTTCGCGTCGTCCTGGCCCGCGAGCTTCAGCCGCAGCCAGTCGTTCTTGACGCGCTTGCGCCAGAGGTCGTCGAGTTCGGCGACGTTGGTCGCCCACGGCGCCTTCTCGCGCTGGTATTGGTAGCTCTCGTCCTTGCCGAAATCGAAGCCTTTCTTGAGCTGTTCGCGCGCGTAAGCGGTGCGCTCGGTGACGTGCTGGATGTAGAGGTTGAAGATCGCGAACGGCACCGTCAGGTCCTGTTCGTCGATCGCGCGGCCGAGCTTGTCGCGCGCCGGTGCGAACGAGTCGACGTCGGACTTCAGGAAGAACAGGCGGTCGGCGTCGAGCGCGTCGAAGTAGCGATCGAAGATCTGCCGCGACATCGCCTCGTCGAGCGGCTCGGCCTTGTAATGCATGCGCGTGAGGAAGCGCTTCGCGAGCAACGCGGCTTCTGCCTGGTTCGGCGTCGCCTTGAGCACGAGGGTGCCGTCTGTCGGTTTCGCGGTTGCCGAAACGGCGAGCACGAGCAGCGTGACTGCCGGTGCGATCCAGAACGAGGGTTTGCTGCGAACTACCATCACTATTCTCCGAGTCACTGCTTTGCGTTCGTTCCGGGAACGCGAAAAATCACCAACGCCTACGCCACCTCGACGTAACCGGCGGCGTGCGCCATCTGGTCTGCATGGTACGACGAACGAACGAGCGGACCCGACGCAACATGCTCGAATCCGAGCGCATGGCCGTACTCGGCGAGCGCGTCGAATTCGGCCGGGGTCCAGTAGCGCAACACCGGGTGATGATGCGGTGTCGGCTGCAGATACTGGCCTATCGTCACCATATCGACATCGTGAGCGCGCAAATCGTTCAACGCGCCATGAACCTGTTCAGGCGTCTCGCCGAGACCGAGCATGATGCCCGATTTCGTCGGCACACCGGGATGTTCAGCTTTGAATTTCTTGAGCAGGTCGAGCGACCAGTCGTAGTCGGCGCCTGGGCGCACGTTCGCATAGAGCTCCCGCACGGTCTCCAGATTGTGGTTGAACACGTCGGGCGGTGCGGCTGCGAGCGCTGCGAGCGCCCGCTCCATGCGGCCCTTGCCGCGGAAATCGGGGGTCAGGATCTCGAGCTTGATCGCCGGGCTCAGCGCGCGCACCTCGCGGATGCAGTCGGCGAAGTGGCTCGCGCCGCCATCGCGCAGGTCGTCGCGGTCGACTGACGTGATAACGACATAGCGAAGCCCCATATCGCGGATCGTCTCCGCGAGGTGGCGTGGCTCGTCGGCATCTGGCTGTTTCGGCCGGCCGTGGGCGACGTCGCAGAAGGAGCAGCGGCGCGTGCAGACCTCGCCGAGGATCATGAACGTCGCTGTGCCCTTGCCGAAACACTCGTGGATGTTCGGACAAGACGCTTCCTCGCACACGGTGACGAGGCGGTTGGCGCGCAGCTTGGACTTGAGCTTCGCCACCGCATTGCCGGGCGGGATGCGCACACGGATCCAGCTCGGCTTGCGCAGCATCGGCGCGGCCGCGTCGAAACCCGCGCGATTGCGCGCGATCTTGTCCTCGCCGAGCATCTTTTCGCCCGCGACGATATCGGCGCCGGGCGAAACCTGCCCGACGACACCTGAGTCCGCGACGAGATTGATCGGAATGCGTTTTTCGAGGGAAGTCATGCGTGCACGCTAGCATCGGCAATGGCGGTTGCGCCAGCGCCGGATTTCATGGTCGGCACACCGATCCTGACCGTCAGGCCCAGGAGACGCGCCAGATGGCAGACGAGTTCGGCTTCGACGTCGGCGAGCTGCGACGGACCGCCGAGATCCATGACCTGCGTCACCGTGAGCCCCTGGAAACCGCAGGGATTGATGCGATGGAACGGCGACAGGTCCATGTTGACGTTGAACGCTAGGCCGTGGAACGTGCAGCCGCGGCGCACGCGCAGGCCAAGCGCCGCGACCTTCGCCCCCGCCACGTAGACGCCCGGGGCGCCGGGCTTGCGCTCGGCGACGATATTCCAGGTCGCCAGCGTGTCGATGATCGCCTGCTCGATGCGGCAGACGAGGTCGCGCACCCCGAGCCGCAGCCGGCGCAGGTCAATCAGCGGGTAGGCCACGATCTGGCCCGGTCCGTGGTAGGTCACCTGGCCGCCGCGGTCGACCGGCACGACCGGAATGTCGCCGGGCATCAGCACATGTTCCCACTTGCCGGCCTGGCCCAGCGTGAACACCGGCGCGTGTTCGACGAGCCAGATTTCGTCATCGGTTTCGGCCGTGCGCTCGTCGGTGAACGCCTGCATCGCACGCCACATCGGCTCGTAGGCCGTCAGTCCCGGAAAGCGGCGTACGACGACGTCGCGGACGGCGGTTTCGGCCGCGGACGAGGCGAGGGGGGAACACACGGCATTCATGGACACGTCTTCATGTCACGTCGGCTTCTTCGAATATCAAGGTCGATGATCATCTTGTCGATGACGGTTCAGTCGCTGTCAGTTCAGTCCGTCGCGTCTCCGTCGGTCGATCTCGTCTCGGTCGATCTCGTCCAAAACGTTCAGCAAGAATCGCGCCGACCGGTTCCAGCGAAGCTCATAGCGTCCAGCGCACAGCCGGATCCGCGCGCAGGGCCGCGTGCGCCGCCTCGTACATCTCGCGCGAAGGACAGGTGAACGTGACACTGATCGACACGTAGTGGCCCTCGCTCGAGGGCCGTGTGCGCAGGCTACCGTTCATGACCGACAACCCCAGGCCAGCAATCAGCTCGGGAACGCGTTCCTCGAGCCCGGAGTGGGCCTTGCCGACCGCCGTGATCTCGAAGGCACCCGGAAACTGGAAGCCCTGCCCCGGATTCTGCGCCTGCATGTCGTCGAGATTCTGCATTGCCTTGGCTACTTGGCTAGTGGCGTGCGTTGGGGACCGATTCGGTCTGCGTGGTGGCCGTGCCTTTGAACCATAGCGCAACGCCGTCGGAGAAACGGCGCCACATGCCGCCTTCGGGCGCATCGGCGATCGAGACGAGCGGACGCTCGACGAGTACCTTGCCGTCAAGGGCAACCTTGAGCGTACCCACCTTCTGGTCCTTGCTGAACGGCGCGATCAGGCGCGACGGTAGCTCGATCGAGGGCTTGAGATCGTTGTAGCGGCCGCGCGGCAGCGTGATCAACACGTCGTCGGTGACGCCGAGCGCGACCGTGTCCGTCGCACCCTTCCAGAGAACCGGTGTCGTGAGCGGCGTGTGCGCGTCATAGAGTTTGTGTGTCTCGAAGAAGCGAAAGCCGTAGTTGAGCACGCTCTGGTTGGCATCGGCGCGTTCCTTCTCGCTGCCGGCGCCCATGACGACCGCAATCAGACGCTGGTCGCCGCGTTTGGCCGATGTGGCCAGGCAGAAACCCGCTTCCTTCGTGTGCCCCGTCTTGATGCCGTCGACCGATGCATCGCGCCAGAGCAGCGAATTGCGGTTGTTCTGTTTCACCCCGTTCCACTCGAACTCCTTGATCGCGTAGATCTTGTATTCCTCGGGGAAGTCGCGGATCAGCGCGCGCGAGAGCGTCGCGATATCGTGTGCGGTCGTGTATTCGTCGGGCGCCGGCAGGCCGGATGGGTTCACGTAGTGCGTGTTGCTCATGCCGAGCTGCTGCGCGTACTGGTTCATGAGCGCCGCGAACGTCTGCTCGGAGCCGGCCGTGTGTTCGGCGAGCGCGATCGCCGCGTCGTTGCCGGACTGGATGATCATGCCGTACAGCAGATCCTTGAGCTTCACCTTGCTGTTGACGGCGAGGAAGCTCGTCGAACCATCCGTGCTCGCACCGCCACCGCGCCAGGCGTTCTCGCTGATGAAGACGTCGTCGTCGAACTTGATCTTGCCTGCAGCGAGCTGTGCCGCAACGACATACGACGTCATGACCTTCGTGATCGAAGCCGGTTCGACGCGCGCGTCGGCTTCGCTCCCGGCGAGGATCTGGCCGCTCGCGTAGTCCATGAGCACCCAGCTCTTGGCGTTGAGCGTCGGCGCCGGCGGCACCGGTACGTTCAGCGCACCGGGCGGCGGCACGGGCGCAGGCGCGGCCTGCACGTCGGCGGCACTCGCCTGCTTCTGTTCGTCGTTCTGCTCGGTTGCCTTCTGCTGCTGGGTTTGCGCAGGTTTGTGCCGCGTACGCGCCTCGACCGGCGAGGCCGCGAGCAGCGCGGCAGCGACGAGGACGCAACAGATGCCGTTGTATACAAATTGCAATTGCTTCATTCGGGATGCTTTCCACAGGTGACGCCGAGATCCGGCGCGATGGCCAAAGGCCGCAAGAACGCCGAGCAGCACAGTTTACATCGCCGGGCTGAACGCTTCGACAGCCGACGGGCTATTCCTCGACGGTCGCCCGCGGCTCGCCCAGGCCCAGCGCACGCACGCGCGGAGTCAGGCGGTCGACCTCGTCGGCGTCGCGCAGCGGCCCTAGACGCACGCGCTGGATGCTGCGCCCGTTCGTCTCGCCTTCGACGATGCGCACCTCGCCGAGGCGCGCGTTGCGCAAGGTCGCGGCAGCGTGCTCGGCGTTGCTGCGATCCGAGTACGCGCCCACCTGAAGGTATAGCGTGGGTTTGTGCGTTTTTTCTGGCAGATTGACGCTCGCGTTGCGGGCTTCGCCGTGCGCGGAAGGCGCCGGGGTGGCCCGCGCCTGCACGTTCTCGGAGCCGGCAGGCGGGGCCCGGTCCGGATGGGCCGGATCGATCGCGCGCACCTCGACGACGCCGGTGCCCTTCTGCCAGATGCCAAGCTTGATGGCGGCGACGTAGGAGAGGTCGATGATGCGATTCTCCGCGAACGGGCCGCGGTCGTTGACGCGGACGATGACGCTCGCGCCGTTATCGAGGTTGGTCACGCGCGCGTAGCTCGGCAGCGGCAGCGTCTTGTGCGCCGCGGTAAACGCGTACATGTCGTACTTCTCGAAATTCGACGTCGTGTAACCGTGGAACTTGTTGCCGTACCACGACGCGATGCCGCGCTCGACATAGCCCGAGGCGCTCGGCAGTACGCGATAGCTCTGCCCGAGCACGGTGTACGGGGACTTGTTGCCGTAGGCTGAGGCGGGTTCCGCCTTCGGCACGGGCTCGGGAATCTTGCTGATATCGGGGGGCGGGCCGCCGGGACCGGAATCCTGATCCTGCGCGTAGCGATGTTCGCCCCGGTCCACTGGCGCGGGCGCGGCAGAAGGCTTCGCTGCAGCGGGCCGTGTCGCGGGCCGCGACGCGCAGCCGCCGAGCATGAGCAGGGCGGTCGCCGCGAGCGCAACCCCGGCGAAACGCAAGCGCCGCGTCGATGCGCTGCGCGACGAGGCTGTCGTCATTGCGCGGCGGATTTCGCGCCGACGCCGCTCGCGATTTCCTCGCTCAGCTGAAAGGCCGCGAGACTATAGAGCGGACTGCGGTTGTAACGAGAAATGACGAAGAAATTGTTGAACGTGATCCAGACCTCGGGGCCGTCCTCGCCCTCCAGCCGCACGATCGTCGCCGGCGTCGTCGGATCGAGCTTCTCACTGATCGTGTAGCCCCAGTCCGCGAGTTGCTGCAGCGGATAGACCGGCTTGAGGTTCTCGGGCGTGAGCGCACGCGCGCTCGCCGAGACCTTCGCGCGAAACGCGACCGGTTCGCCCTTCTTCCAGCCGTAGCCGACGAAATAGTTGGCAACGCTGCCGACGATGTCGGGCAACGAATTCCACAGATCGATGACGCCGTCGCCGTCCTCGTCCTTGCCGTAGCGCGCGATGCTCGACGGCATGAACTGCCCCCAGCCCATCGCACCCGCGTACGAACCCGTGAGGTTCTCGATCGGCGTCGGGAAGGTGGCGCCGTGCAGCAGGAACAGCTGGCGCAGCTCGCTGCGGAAGAAGTCCGCGCGCGGCGGATAGTAGAAGGCGAGCGTCGTCAGCGCGTCGAGCACGCGGTAGCGGCCCGGCGTGCGGCCGTAGGCCGTCTCGACGCCGATGATCGCGGTGATCAGCGGCGCCGGCACGCCGGTTTCCTGCTCCACGCGCTGCAGCAGCGCCTGGTTCGCGCGGTAGAAGGCCACGCCGTCGTTGATGCGGCGATCGGTCAGGAAGATCGGACGGTAATCGCGCCAGGTTTTGGACTCCGCAGGCCGCGAGATCGCGTCGACGATAGTCTGCTGATAGCGCGCCTTGGCGAGCGTCGCCAGCACGTCCGTGGCTTCGGGACCGCCATCGCGCGCAAGGTCTTCGGCGAACTTCTTCTCGGCCGCTGCAACCGTCGTCGCATTCGGTGGGTCGTAGGCCAACGCCGACGGCGCGGCGATCAGCACGAGTAGACTGGCGCAGAGGCCGGAGAAGCGAACGGTCATCGGCTAACGGCTGGAGAGGCTAACGATAGGCGCCGCAAGCGTAGCATGCCGCGACTCCGATTCACGCGGTACTTGTTCAACCGAACACCCGCTCGCGCAGCCATTTCGTCGCGATCCATTTCTCGCCGGCCACGACGGGCGCGCCGGCATGCAGTGTCTTCGTTTCCGGGCTCGGTTCGGCGTAGCTGAAGAAGACCGCGTTGCCCTGCTGCGGCATGACCGCGAGGTTTACGTCGGGAAATGTCGTTGCGCCGCCACGCTCAGGCGTGTTGAGGTACATGATGAGGCTCGCTATGCGCTGGCCGCCATGCTTGAGCAGCGCCGACGTTCCCGCATCGGTGGGGTCGAAATAGTCGTAGTGTTGCTCGTATTCCGCACCAGGCTTGTAGTTGAGGATCTGCAGGCCTTCGCCGTTCTCGGCCGGCCAGCTCAGGAGTTTCGCGATGCGCTCTTCGATGCGGATCGTCAGCTCGTTCTCGCCGCGATGAAAAAACATGCCGCGGCTCGTGCGTGCGGCATCGACCTGGACGCCACCGGTCTTGCGATCGACCGTCTCCGAGCGCTTCATGCGCGGCTCGGCCTGCGCCATGAGTCCGGCGCATTCCTCCGGGCTCAGAAGATCGCCGAACACGACGATGCGCGGTTCGTGCATCGCGAGTAACACGCGCACGCGCCGGTCGCCAGCGTCCACCCACAGCGGCGAATCGGCGAGATCAGGCTCAGGCATCTTGCCCGCCGTCGAATAGGCCGACATCGCGACGCGCGCCTTCACGCTCTCGGTCAGGACGACGCGCAACGCCTCTGTCGCCGCGTGCTTCTGCCAGCCGCCGGCCATCAATTCGCGCATGATGTCGTCGCGCGACGCGCCCGCGAGCGCGCGTGCCTCGATCCATTGCCGCGCTTCAGTGGTTACATTGATTCGAGCCATCGGATTTGTCGGATTGCGTATTGCGAGAGCTTAAGGCAAAGAAGGCTCGCCATCGACTGCGCGCGTTCGAGTAAACGCTAGCGGCTGCCGAGGAAGCGACGATGCTGGTAGATCGACATCAGCATGCCGAATCCGGCAAGCAGCGACACGACCGACGAGCCGCCGTAGCTCACGAGCGGCAGCGGCACGCCGACCACCGGCAGGATGCCTGCGATCATCCCGCCGTTGACCATGACGTAGACAAAGAACGCCATGCTGATCGAGCCGGCGAGCAGTCGCGAATACGTGTCCCGCGCATTGGCGGCGATCCACAAGCCACGACCGACGATGAAGACGTATAGCGCGATGAGGCAGACCACGCCGACGAGTCCCCATTCCTCGGAGAAAACGGCGAAGATGAAGTCGGTGTGGTGTTCGGGCAGGAAGTCCAGCCGCGATTGCGTCGCGTGATGCCAGCCCTTGCCCCAGAGGCCGCCGGAACCGACCGCGATCTTCGACTGGATGATGTGGTAGCCCTTGCCGAGCGGGTCGGCCTCGGGGTCGAGCAGCGTGCGCAGGCGATCGCGCTGATACTCGTGCAGGAAATGCCAGGCGAGCGGCGCCACTCCCGCCGCGGCGCCGACGATCAGGCTGATCTGCCACCAGGCCATGCCGGCGAGGAAGATTACGAAGACGCCGCTGGCGACGACGAGCAATGCAGTGCCGAGGTCAGGCTGGTGAGCGATCAGCCAAGCGGGCACCGCGATCAGCACGGCGACGGCTGCGAGCGATGTGAGCCGTGGCGGCAGCTCACGCTGATTCAGCACCCAGGCTGCCATCATCGGCACAGTAAGCTTGGCGAGCTCGGAAGGCTGGAATCGCAGAATCTTCAGGTCGAGCCAGCGATGCGTGCCGCGCCCCTCGCCGAGCACTGCGACCGCGAGCAGCAGGACGAGGCTGCCGGCGTAGAGCCACGGCGTCCAGTTGCGCAGCGCCTGCGGCGGCACGCGCGAGATCGACAGCAGCAGCACCGTGCCGAGCACGAAACGCAGCCCTTGATTGACGACCATGTGGACGTCGAGGTCGCTCGCGCTGTAGAGCGTGGCTAGGCCGATCGCCGCGAGCAGCAGAAGCGCCAACGCGAGTGGCACGTCGACGGCGGGCGCCCGGCGCACGCGCGTGACGAACTCGCGCAGCCGGAACACGAACGCGTCGATCACGGCGCGCCGCTCGCGACGCGGCCCGAGTCGTCGTCGTACTTGAGCCAGCCGTCGAGAATCTTGCGCGCGATCGGCGCCGCATCGCTGGCGCCGCTGTGGCCGGCCTCGAGCGCGACGACGACTGCCACGCGCGGGTTGTCCGCGGGCGTGAAGCACTCGAACAAGACCTGGTGACGGTCTGCGGACGAGGTCGCGATGCTCGTCCAGGTCTCGTCCGTGCGCGAGAAGCGCTCGGCTGTTCCCGTCTTGCCCGCGATCACGTACGGAAAAGTGTCGCCGAGCCCGCGCGCGGTGCCGCCCGGGGAATTGACGACGCCGACCATGCCCTGCTCGACGGTCGGCCAGGTCAGCGGGTTGTGGATGATGCTGCCGCGCGGCAACGGCGGCGGCACGAGCTGCGGCGTTTCGTTGAGGCCGTTCTGAACGGCGCGCAGCAGGCGCGGCTGGCGACGCTCGCCCTTGGATGCGATCGTAGAGAGGGCGGTGGCGAGCTGCACAGGCGTCACGACCCAGGCGCCCTGGCCGATACCGGCGATCACCGTTTCGCCGGGATACCAAGCCTTGTTCTGCGTCGCGCGCTTCCACTCGCGCGACGGCAGCACACCGACGCCCTCCCCCGTCAGGTCGATCCCGGTACGCGCGCCGAAGCCAAAACGGCCGAGGAAATCGCTGAAGCGGTCGATGCCCATGTCGAGCGCGAGCGAATAGAAATAGGTATTCACCGACTCGGTAATCGCAGTGGCCATGTTGACACTGCCCGCCGGGAAGTCGTCGCGATAGCCGCGTTCCTGCCCCGGAATGTGGAACTCGCCCGTCGATACCACCGTGTCGGTCGGCTTGCGGATGCCGAGTTCGAGTCCGGCGACAGCGACATACGGCTTCATCGTCGAACCCGGCAGGAATCCGCCCGCGATCGCGCGATTGAGCAGCGGCCTCTGCGAATCGTTCATGAGCCGCGCGTAGTCGATCTGGCTGATGCCGTTGACGAACATGTTCGTGTCGAAGCTCGGCACGCTGACCATCGCGAGCACTTCACCGCTGCGCGGATCGAGGGCAACTGCAGCACCGGATCGGCCGTTGAATGCTTCCTCGGCGACACGCTGCAGGCGCGCATCGATGGACAGATAGAGATTCTTGCCGGGCGTGGGCGCCTCGCGCTCGATCGGTCGCACCACGCGCTTCTCGGCATTTACTTCGACCTTCTCGTAGCCGGGCGTGCCATGCAGGTCGTCCTCGTAGTAGCGCTCGATGCCGGTCTTGCCGATATGCGTCGTGCCGGTATAGAGGTTTTCGTCGAGGCGCGCGGCTTCGCTCACGTCGATGCGACCGACGTAGCCGACGACATGCGCGAAGGTTTCGCCGAACGGATACGTGCGGGTCAGATAGGGCACCACATCGACCGCCGGGAAGCGCCAGCGGTTGATCGAGAAGCGTGCGATCTCGTCTTCGCTGAGCTTCAGGCGCAACGGCACGCTTTCGAACGGCTTCTTGTTGCGACGCGCGGCGTTGAAGCGCGTGACGTCGTCGTCACTGAGCGCGATCACGTCCGCGAGTTCGGCGAGCATCGCGTTGAGTTTTACGCCCTCGGGCACGACTTCGAGACGAAACGCTGCCGTGTTGTCGGCGATCAGCACGCCGTTGCGGTCGTAGATCAGTCCGCGGCTCGGCGCAATGCCGCGCGTGGAAATGCGATTCGACTCGGACTTGGCCGTAAATTCGTCGTGGTGGGTGATTTGCAGGACCGAGAAGCGGGCGACCAGTCCGCCGAGGCAAAGCAGGATCACGAGGAAACCCACGACCGCGCGCACGCGGAATACTTCGCCCTGCTGGCGAAAATCCTTGACCCGCAGGGAACGCAGAGTGGTCTTGGCGCCCATGTCAGACGATGCTCATGCTTCCTGTGCGCGCATGCGCGCGCGCAGGTCGTCGAGCAGCAGGAACAGCCACGGCCAGACGACCATGCCAGCCACGGGCGCGAGCCAGAAGTCGGGACCGGGCGCGGGATCTCCGGCGAACGTGTGCACCATCAGATAGACGACGCGGTCGTTGAGCAGCAGACCGAACACGGCGAGCGTCTGTTGCCAGATCGGGAAGAAGCGCAGGCGCGAGCGAAACCTCAATGCAATGAAGCAGAGAATGCACAGACGCATCGCCTGCTCGCCGAGCAGCTCGCCGCCGACGAGATCGCCGATGAGGCCAAGGATGAAAACGCGGCCCAAGGTCACGCGATCCGGCAGTTCGAGCAGCCAGTACACGAGCACGAGCGCGAGCCAAAAGGGTTTCAGCGGCAGCAACGCTGTCGGCAGCGGCGCGAGCGCGAGCAAGTAACAAGCGACGATGCTGCCCCAGTAGAGCCAGCTGATCCCGCGTAGCCGGCTCATGGCTGCTTTGCCTTGGCGGCCGTCGGCGCGGGGACGGCGTCTGCGGCGAGCGACGCCGGCGGCCCCATCGGCGCGATGGCGGCGGGCGGCCCGACGGAATCGGCGAGTTCGTGCAGCACGAGCACTTCGCTGCTGCGATCGACGAGCGCGTCGGGGGTCGCCTTGGCCGCGGCGAACATGCCGCTGGGATCGTTCGCAATCGAGCGGATCACGCCGACCGGGAAGTCGGCCGGGAAGCGGCCGCCGAGCCCCGATGTGACGAGACGGTCCCCGACCTTGACGTCCGCGCTCACCGGAATCGTCGGCAGCTCGAGCGTATCGAGCTGGCCGCTGCCGCGCGCGATCGTGCGCAGTCCCGTGCGCTCGATGCGCACCGGTACCGCGTGCGCGCTGTCGGTGATCAGCATGACCGTGCAGCTGCGTGCGCGCACCTCGACGACCTGGCCCATGACACCGTGGCCGTCGATGACGGGCTGGCCGATGCCGACACCGTTGTCGCTGCCGAGGTCGAGTGTCAGGTAATGGCGCCGATACGGTCCGAGATCGACGTTGATGACGCGCGCAAGCTGCACCGAGAGGCCGAGCGTCTTCTGCACCGACAAGAGCTCGTGCAGGCGCTGGTTCTGTTCCTGCACCGCGTCGTAGCGGCGCAGTTGCGTCTGCGCGATAAGCAGTTCGCGGCTCAGACGGGCGTTCTGTTCGTTGAGCTGGCTGCGGTCGGCGATGGCTACGCGTGCGTCCCGCGCGACCTCGGCCGGCATCGCCGCGAGGCGGAACAGTGGTTCGATCAACACGTTCGCGCCAGCGCGCACGTGCTCTATCCAGTCGCCGCGCCGGTCGGCGACCATGCACATGATCGCCGCCGTCAGATAGACGATGAGCCGCAGCGTGCTCGACGCGCCTTCGCTGAACAACGGAGCACTGGAATTGGAAGCGATTGCCACCGCGAGAAGCCGTCAGCCGATGAACGTTGCACGCGAGGCGCGAAGCCTCGTCGAGTTGAGACCGATTTCGCCGTCTCTCGTCCCGCGGCTCACGCCCTGCGCTCCCGCATATTACTCGGACGCGAAGAAATCGCTGCCGTGCTGATCGACCAGCTCCAGCGCCCTGCCGCCGCCGCGGGCAACGCAGGTCAGCGGATCGTCAGCGACGTGCACGTGCAGGCCCGTCTCTTCGGCAATCAAGCGGTCGAGATCCTGCAGCAACGCGCCACCGCCCGTGAGGACGATGCCGCGTTCGGCAACGTCGGAACACAACTCGGGCGGCGTCTGCTCGAGCGCCGCGCGCACGGCCGCGACGATACCGGCGAGCGGCTCGTGCAACGCGTCGAGCACTTCGCTCGACGTGATCTTGAACATGCGCGGCACGCCCTCGGCGAGATTGCGGCCGGACACTTCGATTTCGCGCGACTCGTGCGGCGGCGCCGCGCAACCGATTTCCATCTTGATGCGCTCGGCCGTCGACTCGCCGATCAGCGTGCCGTGGTTGCGGCGCACGTAGTTGATAATCGCCTCGTCGAAACGGTCGCCGCCGATGCGCACGGACTGCGAGTAGACGATGCCGTTGAGCGAGATCACGGCGACCTCGGACGTGCCGCCACCGATGTCGAGCACCATCGAACCGCGGGCCTCGTGGACCGGGATGCCGGCGCCGATCGCCGCGGCCATCGGCTCTTCGATCAGATAGACGTCACGCGCGCCCGCGCTCTCGGCCGACTCCTTGATGGCGCGGCGCTCGACCTGGGTCGAACCGCACGGCACGCAGACGAGCACGCGCGGGCTCGGGCGGAACATGCGCGCGCGATGCACCTTCTTGATGAACTGCTTGAGCATTTCCTCGGTCATCGTGAAGTCGGCGATGACGCCGTCCTTCATCGGCCGGATCGTGACGATGTTGCCGGGCGTGCGTCCGAGCATGCGCTTGGCATCGGCGCCGACCGCCGCGACCGAGCGCGGACCGCCGGGACCACGATCCTGGCGAATGGCCACGACCGACGGCTCGTTGAGCACGATGCCTTGGCCGCGGACGTAGATCAGCGTGTTCGCCGTGCCGAGGTCGATCGACAGATCGTTGGAGAAAAGCCCGCGTAAACCTTTGAACATTCCGATATTCCGAAATCCGATAAGCAGCCAAGTCGCGTCTTGGGAAAAAGCGCGCCAGTTTAGTAAGCGGCAGACACCTAAGCAAGGAAAAATGGCGTTAAAACATGACTTTTCGCGGGCCTTTGCGAGTGTGATCTAAGGCGCACAACCGCGACCCACCGTGGCGGTGAAGAATGCGCCGCCACTTTGCCGGCGCAACGCGGGACATCGCCGCTCGCGTTTCAGCGCGAACACGGCGATTGCACGCGAAACGGCGTGTGCTATCGTCGCCAGTCCCGTTTTGTTGCCCTCCCGATTCCGATGTCGATCGACAGCGCCACCGTGCGCAACATCGCCCGCCTTGCCCGCATCGCCGTGGCCGACGACGAGGTCGCCCCGCTGTGCGGCGAGCTCGGTCGCGTGCTCGACCTCGCGGACGCGCTCGCCGCGGCGCAGATCGACGGCGTCGAGCCGCTCGCGCATCCGCACGAGCAGACGCTCGCCTGGCGCGAAGACGTGGTCAGCGAAAGCGATCGCGCGGAGGCCTTTCTCGCGCTCGCCCCGGACGCGCGCGGCGGGCTCTACCTCGTCCCGAAAGTCATCGAATAACCATGGGCGCGCCTGTCAGCATCGCGCAACTCGCGCAGGACCTTCGTGCACGCCGCGTCTCGGCGGCCGACCTCGCGAGTGACGCCCTGGCGAAAGCGCGGGCGCAGGCGTCGCTCAATGCCTTCATCACGCTCGTCGAAGATGCCGCGGTGAAGGCCGCTGCGGAGCGCGCCCAGGCGCGACTGCAGGACGACGCGGCCACGTCCCTCGCCGGCATCCCGTTTGCGCACAAGGACATCTTCTGCACGAACGGGCTGCGCACGACCTGCGCGTCGCGCATGCTCGAATGGTTCGTGCCACCCTACGACGCGACCGTCGTCGAGCGGCTCGCCGCGACGAACGCCGTGTCGATCGGCAAGGCGAACATGGACGAGTTCGCGATGGGTTCGTCGAACGAGAACTCGTCCTTCGGCGCGGTCCGCAACCCTTGGGATGTGGAACGCGTGCCCGGCGGCTCGTCGGGCGGATCGGCCGCGGCGGTGGCCGCGGGCATCGTGCCGTTCGCCACAGGCACCGACACAGGCGGCTCGATCCGCCAACCGGCCGCGTTCTGCGGCATCACCGGTCTCAAGCCGACGTACGGCCGCGTCTCGCGCTGGGGCATGATCGCGTTCGCCTCGAGTCTCGATTGCGCGGGCGTGCTCGCGCGCAGCGCGGAAGACTGTGCAAGCGTGTTCGCTGCGATTGCGGGGCACGACGCGCGCGACGCGACGAGTGTTGCCCGTGGCGTCGACGACTATGTCGGCGCGCTGGGGGGCGGCTTGGCCGGCGTGCGCATCGGCGTCGCGCGCGAGTACCTCGGCGCCGGCGTCGACGGCGGCGTCGCTGCGGCCTTGCAGGCCGCGCTCGCCACGTACGAAAAACTCGGCGCGAAGCTCGTCGACATCTCGCTGCCGAGCGCGCACCTCGCTATTCCCGCCTACTACGTGATCGCGCCCGCCGAGGCGTCGAGCAACCTCGCGCGCTTCGACGGCGTCCGCTACGGCCATGCCTGCAGCGAGCCGCGCTCGCTCGAAGACCTCTACTCGCGCTCGCGCGCAGAAGGCTTCGGCGCGGAGGTGAAACGGCGCATCCTCGTCGGCACCTATGCGCTGTCCGCGGGCTATTACGATGCGTACTACCTGCGCGCGCAGCGCGTGCGCCGCCTCATCGCAAACGATTTCGCCGAAGCGTTCAAGACGGTCGACCTCATCGCGGGACCGACGGCACCGACCGTCGCCTTCAAGCTCGGCGAGAAGTCTGCCGATCCGCTCGCGATGTACGCGGCCGACGTCAACACCGTCGCGGTCAACCTCGCGGGCCTGCCCGCGATTTCTCTGCCTGCCGGCTTTGCGCCCACGGCATCGGGCGCGAGCCTGCCAGTCGGCCTGCAGCTGATCGCACCTGCGTTCGCCGAAGGCGCGCTGCTCGCCGCGGCACACTGCTTTCAGCAGGCGACGGACTGGCATCTGCGGAGTCCGGCACCATGAGTGCGCGCGAGGCATCGACGGTGTCGACGAAATCGACGGCGTATGGCGCCTGGCAACCGGTCATCGGGCTCGAGATCCATGCGCAGCTCGCGACGCGCAGCAAGCTGTTCTCGGGCGCCTCGACCGCGTACGGCGCCGAACCCAACACGCACACGAGCGTCGTCGACATCGCGCTGCCCGGTACGCTGCCCGTGCCGAACCACGCCGCGCTCGACAAGGCGATCCGCTTCGGCCTTGCCGTTGGCGCGCAGATCGCGACACATAGCGTCTTCGCGCGCAAGAACTACTTCTACCCCGACCTGCCGAAGGGCTATCAGATCAGCCAATACGAGCTGCCGATCGTCGCCGAAGGCCGCCTCGCGGTGCGCCTCGACGATGGCCGCGCGATCAGCGTGAGTATCGAACGCGCGCATCTCGAGGAGGATGCCGGCAAGTCGCTGCATGATGCGTTCCACGCGGCGACCGGCATCGATCTCAACCGTGCAGGCACGCCGCTGCTCGAAATCGTGTCTGCGCCCGTGCTGTATTCGGCGCAGGAGGCCGTCGCCTACATGCGCACGGTGCACACGCTCGTGCGCTGGCTCGGCATCTGCGATGGCAACATGCAGGAAGGCTCGTTCCGCTGCGACGCCAACGTCTCGGTGAGACCGGTCAGCAGCGACAAGCTCGGCACGCGCACCGAGATCAAGAACGTCAACTCCTTCCGCTTCGTCGAGAAGGCGATCGAATACGAGATCGAACGGCAGATCCGCGCGCTCGAGAACGGCGAGGCGATCGTGCAGGAAACGCGCCTCTACGATCCGACCCGGCATCAGACGCGGCCGATGCGCAGCAAGGAATCGGCGAATGACTATCGCTACTTCCCTGACCCCGACCTGCCGCCAATCGCCGTGACCGCCGCCGACATCGCCGCGGTGCGCGCGACGATGCCGGAGCTGCCCGAAATCCGCCGTGCGCGCTATGTCGAAGTGCTGCGCCTGCCCGACGAAGACGCGAGCCAACTCTGCGCCGACAAGGCCACGGCGGACTACTTCGAACACGTGCTGGCGGCGCTCGGTGCACAGGCCGGGGCGGCGCCGGCAGCGGCCGTTGACGCCGCGGCCGAGAAAACCTCCTACGCGGACGCGAAGCTCGCCGCCAACTGGGTACTCGGCGAAGTCTCGGCGGCGCTCAACGCGGACGCGCTCGCTTTCGACGCCGCGCGCGTGCCCGCGCCTGCGCTCGCACAGCTGCTCGCGCGCCTGCGCGAGGGCGTGATCTCGGGCAAGATCGCCAAGGACGTCTTCGCCGCGATGTGGGCGGGCGAAGGCGACGCCGACGCGATCATCGAAAAGCGCGGCCTGCGCCAGATTTCCGACTCGGGCGCGCTCGCCAGCGCGATCGACGCGGTGCTCGCCGAATATCCGGCTCAACTCGCGGACTACCGCGGCGGCAACGAAAAGCTGCTGCAGTTCTTCGTCGGCCAGGTGATGAAGCGCACGCGCGGCCAGGCGAACCCGCAGCAGCTCAACGCGCTGTTGCGCGAAAAGCTCGCAGCGACAGCCTGATTTCGGGAAATTCCGTCCCCGGCACGCAATCGCGGATATCGAAAGGGCCGGCGATCTTGAAACGGCCCGCACCCGCGTGAGCGGCGGGTCCTTCGAAGCAGGTTGCTCGTGGAATCCCGCAAGCACGCGGTTTCTGAGAGAATGCGCGCCGTCTCTTTCCCGTTCCGGCCTCGACAACGACTATGTCTGCACTGATCTGCGGTTCGCTCGCCTACGACACCATCATGGTGTTCCAGGACCAATTCAAGAATCACATCCTTCCCGACAAGGTCCACATCCTCAACGTCGCCTTCCTCGTGCCGCGCATGCGCAAGGAATTCGGCGGCTGTGCGGGCAACATCAGCTACAACCTCAAGCTGCTCGGCGGGCATCCGGTGCCGATGGGCACGGTCGGTCAGGACTTCGGCCCGTATCGCACGCACTTCGAGAAGTGCGGCATCGACCTGTCGCAGATCAAGGTACTCGACGACCTCTACACGGCACAGGCGTTCATCACGACCGACCTCGACGACAACCAGATCACGGCGTTCCATCCGGGCGCGATGATGCGCAGCCACGAGAACCACGTGCGCGACGTCAAGGGCGTCCAGTTCGGCATCGTCGGCCCCGACGGCCGCGACGCGATGCTGCAGCATTCGGCCGAGTTCGCCGAGAAGGACATCCCGTTCATCTTCGACCCGGGCCAGGCGATGCCGCTGTTCAACGGCGAGGAGTTCCGCGCCTTCATCGAACAGGCGCAGTACGTCACGGTCAACGACTACGAGTCGAACCTGCTGCAGCGAAACACCGGCTGGACCGAGAAGCAGATCGCCGAGCGCGTGAAGGCGTACATCGTGACACGCGGCCCGAAGGGCTCGCTGATCCACACCAGCAAGCAGACCTACGACATCGCGCCCGCGCACGAACGCCGCGTGTCGGACCCGACCGGCTGCGGCGACGCCTATCGTGCCGGCCTGATCCACGGCCTCATGACCGGCAAGGATCTCGAAACGGCTGGCCGCATGGCGTCGCTCATGGGCGCGCTCAAGATCGAACATCCGGGCACGCAGAACCAACGCTTCACCTACGGCGAATTCGCCGACCAGTTCAAGCAGCAGTTCGGTTACGCGCTGGATTGAGGCTCCGGATTGCCGAGCGGCGCAAACATGCGCCGCTCCCTGCGCCACCCGCCGTCAGGCGTTGAGCGAGAACGGCGTGAACTGCGTGTCGCGGTCGTAGTAGTCCTCGTGCTCGGCGCGCTTGAGCGCGGCGACGACCTTGTAGGTGAGCGGCGTCGCGATGACTTCCCACAGCACCTTCATGATGTAGTTCGAGACCATGACGGTGAACACGAGCTGCGTGTCCCAGACGCCGAGAAACGCGCACGGATAGAACACGAGCGAGTCGACGCCCTCGCCGCAGATCGTCGAGCCGATAATGCGTGTCCACAGCGCGTTGCCGTTCGTCCAGATCTTCATTTTCGCCAACGTATACGAATTGACGAACTCGCCGAGGAAGAACGCGAGCATGGACGCCAGCACGATGCGCGGCGTCTGTCCGAAGATCGATTCGTAGGCCTCCTGGCCGTGCCAGCCCGCCGCGGGCGGCAGCTTGACGACCACGGTCGCCATGATCGAGGCGAAGATCAGCGCGGTGAGGCCCGACCAGATCACGCGGCGCGCGCGCGCATAGCCGTAGACCTCCGTCAGCACGTCGCCGAATACGTAGGAGATCGGGAAGAACAGCACGCCTGCGCCAAACGTGAACGCGCCGACGAGTGGCAGGTTCACCGTTACGACCTTGCCGGGGCCGATGAGGTTCGAGCACAGAATCGTGCAGACGAATGCGCCGAGGATGAAGTCGTAGTAGCGGTAGCTACGCGGAGCAGCAGTCGTTGCGGCAGTCGTGGCAGCGGCAGTCATGAGTTCAGTCCCGGAACAGGCGTGGCGCTAGCATGCCGGGTCGTAGCGCGTTGCGCCAGTCGTCGGCACGCGATGCGGGTGCGCGGAGCGACAGAGTCGCGCTAGTCTATGGTCGGAAATCACCGGCGCGCATCACGGCGTGCCCTTCCGTATGCATCGACGAAGGCGAGGCGATCGCGCATGCAGCACATCTCCGCCACCGACATCTTCCTGCACGTTCGCGTCATCATCGGCATCGTGCTCGGCCTCAGCATCACGCGCCTGCTGACCGGCACCGCGCGTTTCGTGCAGCATCCAGGCAAGTACAAGCTCTACTCCGTGCATCTCGCCTGGGTCGCATGGATGCTGCTCATGCTCGTGCATTTCTGGTGGTGGGAACTGTGGCTGCAGGTCATCACGACGTGGACGTTCGAGACCTATCTCTTCCTCATCATCTACGCGATCCTGCTGTTCGCGCTATGCGCCTTGCTGTTCCCCGAGGACATCGCGGAATACGAGGGCTACGAGGCGTTCTTCATCTCCAGGCGACGCTGGTTCTTCGGCATCCTCGCGTTCGTCTTCGTGTTCGATCTGATCGACACGCTGCTGAAGGGGCGGGAGCACTTCGACGCGTTCGGCAGCGAATATCTGATCCGCGTACCGGTATACATCGTGCTGTGCCTCATCGCGATGGCGACGGCCAATCGGCGCTACCACGCGGCATTCGTGGTTGGCAGCCTCGTCTATGAAGTGTCCTGGATCCTGCGCCAGTTCAACACGCTGAACTGAGGAAACGCGCGAGTCGATGGCGGAAATCAGTGCGCCACGAACAGCGGCACGTCGCTGTGCTGGAACAGATGCCGCGTGACGCCGCCGAGCACGAGTTCGGCGATGCGCGAATGGCCCCAGGCGCCCATGACGATGAGGTCGGCGCCGAGATCGTGTGCGCTCGCGAGAACGCCCGCGCCGTATTCGGCCTTCGGTTGGAACGATCGGAACTCTGCGACGACGCCATGGCGGGCGAGGTAGGCCGGCAGATCGAGTGACGGCAGATGCCGCGCGCCGATGAGACTCTCCTGCTCGCGTCCGTCGAGGACGACGACCTTCTCCGCGAGGCGCAGCAACGGTATCGCGTCGCGTATCGCGCGCGCGGCCTCGCGGCTGTGATTCCAGGCAACGACGATGCGCTCGCCGATGCTCGCGGGCCTCGCGGAGTCGGGCACGACGACAACCGGCACGCCGGCGCCGAAGACCGTACGCGACACGGTGCCCCAGCCGATCGGCGCGTCGGCGTTCAACTGCGGCCGTTCGGCGACGACGAGATCGCACCAGCGGGCGGCATGGCAGATCGCCTCGACGGGTTCACCCTGGGCAACGAGCCACTCGCCGCTGACGCCGTGCGTGACCAAGCGCTTCTCCCATTCCGCACGCTGCGCGAGCGCGGCGTCGTACAGATGATCGGCCTCCTGCACCTGGAATACGACCGTCTCGAGCGTGCTGTAGGTGACAGAGCCGAGCGTAGCGACGTAGAGACCGAGGACATGCGCGCGCAGCCGCTGCGCGAGGGCGAAACCGACCGTTGCCGACAGCGAATCGCCGTCGTAGCGACGGACGTGCACGAGGATATCGAGTTGGTCCATGACGCATCCTCCAAGCCGTGACCTAGCTTAGCGCTTTGCGCTGCGAAAATGCTTCGGGTTGCCCTGATGCGATTGCTGCTGCCGCGCACTTGGTCCATTGCAATGATGAACATGTTGCAGGACGACCCTGCTGCCATGATCACCCTGGCGCAGGGATGACCTTGCGCACATGTCCCTGCGGTCGCTGCGGCGTATGCTGCGATCGTCGATGGGTTGTTCGTCAGCGGAGCGTGCGATGTTCAAGTTCCTGATCCTGCTTCCTTTCGTGTTGTGCGCGGGCGTCGCGGGTTTCGCGTTGTTGCTGCCGCTGCTCGCGGTCGTGCCGCTGCTGCTCGCGATCGGCCTCGCCGTCGCGCTGCCGCTGCTGATCCTGCGCGTGCTGTTCGCGGTCTTCTGCGGACTTGGCCATCTGTTCGTCGGCCTGATCGGATTTGCCGTGATGTTCGCGGCGCTCGCGGTGATGTTCGTCATCGGCTTCCACCTGCTACTGCCGCTGCTGTTCATCGCAGGAATTGTCTGGCTCATTCGCCGCGCCGCGCGCCCCGCTCCGTTGCTGCTCGAGCACCGCGCCAGCTGAAAAATTGCCGGCCTCCGGCGATGCGAAACGCGAGCTAAATCGCGGCCCACGCATTTACCTACTCTTCATGATCGCTGGGTAACATGAACGGCGGTCCATCAACAAGGAGTTTGGCCAATGCGTATTCGTCATTTCGCACCTGCCGTTCTCACTGCTGCTCTCGCGGCGGGTCTCTGGTCTGGCGATGCCGCCGCGGCGGGCATCGATTGCAAGTTGAAGTTCAACTTGCGCGGCTGGTCGGCCCTGTACAAACACGCTGAAGGAACGGGCGTGATTTCCTGCGACAACGGCAGGGCATTCAACGTCAATATCGTCGCCGTCGGCGGCGGCCTGACGGTCGGCAAGTACCGTGTCGACAACGGCACCGGCAAGTTCGACGAGGTGCATAACGTCGACGAATTGTTCGGCGACTACGCCCAGGGCGAAGCCAATGCCGGCGTCGTGAAGTCCGGCACCGCGCAGGTGCTGACCAAGGGCACGGCAAGTCTGGCGCTCGCGGGCGCGGGCGAAGGCGTCGACCTCGGCATCTCGTTCGGCAAGTTCACGATCTCGCGCGCCAACTAAGGAAAGTTGTCGCGTCCGGGTTGTCTCGGCCGAACTGTTCGGACCGACCGGCCGACAGCGGTCTCGCGAAGCAGGCTTTGGTCTTCGCGAAACCTCATGACCCGTTGTACCCAAGCGCCGGCCTCGTGCCGGCGCTTGCTTATGCGCAGTCGCCGGCGTGATCATGCGCTCGTTTCCCCGGCGTGGTCCGCATGGCGCGAATCCTCACCATTGAAGACGACGCGCCCACCGCGCGCGAGATCGTCCTCGAGCTGCAGAACTACGGCCATCAGGTCGAATGCGTCGGCGATGGCGCGGAAGGCCTGCGCCGCGCGCGCAGTGGCGCCTTCGACGCGATCACGCTCGATCGCATGCTGCCCGGGCTCGACGGCCTCAGCGTCGTCACCGAGCTGCGGCGCGAAGGCATCGATACGCCCGTGCTCATGATCAGCGCGCTCAGCGACGTCGACGCGCGCGTCCGCGGCCTGCGCGCGGGCGGCGACGACTACCTGACGAAGCCATTCGCGCCCGACGAGATGGCCGCACGCATCGAGGTGCTGCTGCGCCGGCGGCGCGCGGGCGAGCGCGACACGTTGCTGCGCGTGGGCGATCTCGAACTCGATCTGATCGCACGCGTCGCGCGTCGCGGCGGCGTGGAACTCGAACTGCTGCCGATCGAATTCCGCCTGCTCGAGTTCCTCATGCGCAACTCGAGCCAGGTGCTCACGCGCACGATGATCTTCGAGAGCGTCTGGGGCTACCACTTCGACCCGGGCACGAACGTCATCGACGTGCACATCGCGCGCCTGCGGCGCAAAGTCGACGCGGGCGCGTCGCCGTCGCTGATCCAGACCGTACGCGGCTGCGGCTACCGCATCGGACCCGACGCATGAGCGCGCAGCCCGAGGCGACGCCACGCGAGCCCACGGCGGAACGCTGGCGGCCCGGCGCGGTGCGCCTCATCGTCATCTACGGCGCGTTCTTTCTCGTCTGGAGCGTCGTGCTCGTCGGCACGATCAGCTGGCAGACGACGCAGTATCTCGACAACGTCGTCGGCGAGATCCTCGAGCAGCGCGTCCACTACCTCGCGGCGGTCGATCGCGACCAACTGCCCGCGATGATGGCCGCGACGAACCAGCTCGACCTGCGCGGCGTGATGTACTTCGGCCTGTTCGACGCGCACGGCGCGTACATGTCGGGAAATATCGATCGCCTGCCCGAGGGACTCTCTGCCGACGGCGCGATCCATCGCCTGCCGAACGGCTTGCAGGCGATCGACGGCCAGCACAACGCGCGCGCGCTCGCGGTCGCGATACGCCTCGCGGCCGGCGACGAACTCGTGCTCGCGCGCATGACCGGCGTCGCCGATCGCATCGGTGCGATGACGCGCAGCGCGCTGATCTGGGCGCTGTCGCTGCTGGCGATACCCGGGCTCGTCGGCGGTTACCTGTTGAGTCGCGGACCATTGCGCCGCGTGCGCGACCTCGAGACCGCGGTCGCGCCGATCATGCGCGGCAACCTCGCCGCGCGCCTGCCGCTGTCACCGCGCCGCGACGAACTCGACATGCTCGCGACGATCGTCAATCGCATGCTTGACGAGATCGAGCGGCTGCTCGGCGAGGTCAAGGGCGTCACCGACAGCATCGCGCACGACCTGCGCACGCCGCTGACGCGACTGCGCGCGCAACTCCATCGCGCGCAGGCGCAGGGTGCGGCCGACGCCCCGCACGCGGCGCTGATCGAACGCTGCATCGTCGACGTCGATGCGCTGCTCGACCGCTTCCGCGCGCTGCTGCGCATCTCGGAGCTCGAAGACCTGCGCCGCCACGCGGGCTTCGCGGATGTCGACCTCGCCGAGACCCTGCGGCGCGTGCACGAGCTGTACGCGCCGCTCGCGGACGAGAAAAACATCTCGCTCGAGCTCGAGGCCGCGGCGCTGCCAGCGGTCTCCGCTGACGCGCCATTGCTGTTCGAAGCGATCAGCAACCTCGTCGACAATGCGATCAAGTTCACGCCCGCGGGCGGCAAAGTCTCACTGCGCGGGCGGGCCCAACTCGCCGGAACGCGCATCGACGTGCTCGACACGGGACCCGGTGTGCCGCCGGGCGAGCGCGACGCGGTCCTGCGCCGCTTCTATCGCAGCCGTGCGGCCGGCGAAACGGGCAGCCCTGATGGCAGCGGCGGCCATGGGCTCGGCCTGTCGCTCGTGGCTGCGATCGCGAAGCTGCACGGCTTCTGCTTCGAGATCGGCGAGCACGCGGGCGGCGGCGCGCGCATGACGCTCTACTGCTGGCCCTGCGCCGAGGCCGTCGCGCGCTCGACCTGACCCACGCTCGACCACGCTCGGCTCGCGTTGCAGCGAAGGCCCGAAGCGTCGCATGAACAATTCTTCATCTTCGCCGCCATCGGAAAAAGCGCACGCGCCCCGATAATTCAGGGCTGCGCAATCATTTTCCCGGAAGTCTGCATGAACGGCCTCGTCCGCATCGCACTCGAGCGACCCTACACGTTCGTCGTGCTCGCGCTGCTGATCCTCATCATCGGACCGCTCGCGGCGCTGCGCACGCCGACGGACATCTTTCCGGATATCGATATCCCGGTGATCGGCGTCGCCTGGCAGTACACGGGATTGCCGCCCGACCAGATGGCCGGCCGCATCACGACGCCGTTCGAGCGGTCGTTGACGACGACGGTCAACGACATCGAACACATCGAGGCGAACTCGTACACCGGCTTCGGCATCGTGAAGATCTTCTTCCATCCGTCAGTCAAGATCGCCACGGCCAACGCGCAGGTCACCGCGATCGCTCAGACCGTGGTCAAGCAGATGCCGCCCGGCACGACGCCGCCGCTGATCCTCAACTACAGCGCCTCGACCGTGCCTATCCTGCAGCTCGCGCTGTCGGGCAAAGGTCTGTCCGAGCAGACGCTCGCCGACCTCGGCATGAACCAGCTGCGCACGCGCCTCGTCACGGTGCCCGGCGCGGCGATTCCTTATCCTTTCGGCGGCAAGTCGCGCCAGGTGCAGATCGATCTCGACGCGGCCGCGCTGCAGGCGCGCGGCCTCACGGGCCAGGACGTCGCCAACGCGCTCGCCGCGCAAAACCTGCTGACGCCGGTCGGCACGCAGAAAATCGGCAACCTCGAATACACGGTCAACCTCAACAGCGCGCCGCCAGACCTGCGCGATCTCGCCGCCCTGCCGATCAAGACCGTCAACGGAGCGATGATCTACATCCGCGACGTCGCCACCGTGCGCGACGGCAACGCAGTACAGGCGAATATCGTCCACGTGGACGGCGGCCGCTCGGTGCTGATGTCGGTGCTCAAGAGCGGCGCGACGTCGACGCTCGAAATCGTGGATGGCATCAAGGCGATGGTCGAGGCGGTCAAGCCTTCGCTGCCCGACAATCTCGAGGTCAAGGCGATCGGCGACCAGTCGATCTTCGTGCGCAACGCGATCGGTGGCGTCGCGAAGGAAGGCGTCATCGCCGCCGCGCTGACGAGCCTCATGATCCTGCTGTTCCTCGGCAGCTGGCGCTCGACCGCGATCATTGCGATTTCGATCCCGCTATCGATCCTCGGCGCGATCATCGTGCTCTCGGCGCTCGGCGAAACCCTCAACATCATGACGCTCGGCGGCCTCGCGCTTGCGGTGGGCATTCTCGTCGACGACGCGACCGTCACGATCGAGAACATCAACTGGCACCTCGAGCACGGCAAGGACGTGCGCACGGCGATCCTCGACGGCGCCGCGCAGATCGTCACGCCCGCGCTCGTCTCGATGCTGTGCATCTGCATCGTGTTCGTGCCGATGTTCTTCCTCGAGGGCGTGGCGCGCTTCCTGTTCGTGCCGATGGCCGAGGCCGTGATGGCGGCGATGGCGTGTTCGTTCCTGCTCTCGCGCACGCTCGTGCCGACGATGGCGAACTACCTGCTGCGTCCTCACACGGCTCATGAGGAAGACGCGCCGCCTTCGCGCAACCCGCTCGTACGCTTCCAGCGCGCCTTCGAGACGCGCTTCGCGCGCGCAAGAGAGCGCTATCGCGGACTGCTGACGCTTGCGATCGATCACCGCAAGGTGTTCGTCGGCGGCTTCCTCGCGTTCATTCTCGTCTCGTTCCTGCTCGTGCCGTTCCTCGGCCGCAACTTCTTCCCGTCGGTCGACGCGGGGCAGATCCTCATGCACGTACGCGCACCGGTCGGCACGCGCGTCGAGGAGACGGCGGCCAAGTTTGCGGACGTCGAGAAGGCGATCCGCGAGATCATCCCGGCCAATCAGCTGCACGCGATCGTCGACAACGTCGGTACCTACCTGTCGAGCATCAACACGATCTACAACAACACCGGCACGATCGGCAGCCAGGACGGCGACATCCAGATCTCGCTCGACGAGAACCATGCGCCGACCGGCGACTACGTTCGCCGCATGCGCGAGGAGCTGCCACGCCGCTTCCCGGGCATGACGTTCTCGTTCCTGCCGGCCGACATCGTCAGCCAGATCCTCAATTTCGGCGCGCCGGCGCCGATCGACCTGCAGATCCGCGGCAACGACCTCGGCGCGAACTTCGCCTACGCCAACAAGCTGCTCGCGCAGATCCGCCACGTGCCCGGCGTCGCCGACGCGCACATCCAGCAGTCGGCCGCCGCGCCCGCGTTCAAGGTCGACGTCGACCGCTCGCGCGCGCAATACGCGGGCGTGACCGAACGCGACGTCACCAATAGCCTCGTCGTCAATCTCGCCGGATCGAGCCAGGTCGCACCGACGTTCTGGCTCAATCCGCAGAATGGCGTGTCGTATCCGATCGTGATGCAGACGCCGCAATACAACATGGACTCGCTCGAGAAGCTGCAGAACCTCTCGATCAACGCGCCGGGCGGCGGCACGACCGTGCTCGGCGGCATCGCCAATATCACGCGCACCGAGGTCAACGGCGTCGTGTCCGAATACGACATCCGCCCGCTCGTGCAGATCTACGCGACGACGCAGGACCGCGACCTCGGCGCGGTCGCCGCCGACATCCAGAAGATCATCGCGGCAAACGCGAAGGATCTGCCGAAGGGCGCGTCCGCGGTGCTGCTCGGTCAGGTGAAGACGATGAACAGCGCGTTCTCGGGCATGCTGTTCGGCCTGCTCGGCGCGATCGTGCTGATCTATTTCCTCATCGTCATCAACTTCCAGTCGTGGAGCGATCCGTTCGTCATCATCACTGCTCTGCCTGCCGCGCTCGCGGGCATCGTCTGGATGCTGTTCGCGACGCATACGACGCTGTCGGTGCCTGCACTGACCGGCGCGATCATGTGCATGGGCGTCGCGACCGCCAACAGCGTGCTCGTGATCAGCTTCGCGCGCGAGAAGCTCAACGAGCTCGGCGACGCGACCGCGGCAGCCATCGAGGCGGGCTTCGTGCGCCTGCGCCCGGTGCTCATGACCGCGATGGCGATGATGATCGGCATGGCGCCGATGTCGCTCGGCCTCGGCGAGGGCGGCGAGCAGAACGCGCCGCTCGGCCGCGCGGTCATCGGCGGTCTCTTCTTCGCGACGATCGCGACGCTGTTCTTCGTCCCCGTCGTCTTCAGCATCAGTCATCGGCGTTACGGCGAGAAGCCCGCGCCGCAAGCACCCGCCGTCGACGGGTACCCCGGAGCCGCACATGTCACAGCCTGACCGCAAACCCTTCCGCCGCCTGCGCCTGACCGGCGTTGCCGCCGCGATCGTCGCCATCGTCATCGTCGCCTACGGCATCGCGACTCGTGCTGCCGAGAGTTCACGCCTGCACGACTGGACCGAAGCGCAGGCGCTGCCGACTGTCGCGGTCGTCAGCCCGAGCGCCGGCGCGAACAGCAGCGGCCTCGAGCTTCCCGGCCGATTCGAGGCGTACACGCGCGCGCCGATCTACGCGCGTACGAGCGGCTACCTCAAGAGCTGGAAGTTCGATATCGGCGCCCACGTGAAGGCCGGCGACCTGCTCGGCGAGATCGAGACGCCCGACCTCGATCAGCAGCTGCAGCAGGCGCGTGCCGACTATGCGACCGCCCAGGCCAACGAGAAACTGTCGGCGCTCACGGCGCAACGCTGGCAGAAAATCCTCGCGATGAACGCCGTCGCCAAACAGGACGTCGACGAGAAGCTCGGCGACTACGAAGCGAAGAAGGCCGCGACCGCGTCGGCGAAGGCCAACGTCGATCGCTATGCGGCGATGAAGGGCTTTACGCGCCTCGTGGCGCCGTTCGACGGCATCGTCACCGCGCGCAACACCGACGTCGGCGCGCTCATCAGCGTTGGCGGCGCCGCGGGCCAGGAGCTGTTCGTCGTCTCCGATACGCGCAAGCTGCGTGTCTACGTCAACGTGCCGCAGAACAACGTGCCGGCCGTCGCGCCGGGCACCAAGGCGACGATCATCGCGCCCGAGCACCCCGACAAGACCTACGTCGCGACCGTCGAGGCGTCGTCGCAGGCGGTCAACGCCGCCTCGGGCACGAGCCTCATGCAACTCGTGGTCGACAACCCGGCGGGCGAGCTGTTGCCGGGCGGTTATGCCACGGTGCACCTCGACCTGCCGGGCCGCCACGACGTCGTCTCGGTGCCCGCGAGTGCGCTGATCTTCAACGCGAAGGGCCTCTCGGTTGCGACCGTCGGCGCCGACAACCGCGTCGCGGTGAAGCCCGTCGTCATCGCGCGCGACCTCGGCAAGGTCATCGAACTCGGCAGCGGCATCGACGCGAACGATCGCGTGATCGAGAGCCCTCCGGACGGCATCGCCAACGGCGCCGAAGTCCGCGTCGCGGGCACGACGGCGAAAGGCACGACGGAAAAGAAGGGCTGAACCCCCGGCGGCCAAGCCTTGTCGCGGCCGCAAAGCTCGCATTGATCGCAGCGGCTTGATCGCAGCCGTTTGATCGCCGCGGCGGGCATCGCAGCGAAGGTCGCGGTGGCAAGAAGGGCTGCGATTACGCTACGAGCGCCATGACACAGCGCCGAGGGCGCCACGGGCGACGTCCGCGAAAAGAAAAATACCCGGCACGTTTCAAACGACGCGATTGCGGGCATCGACACGCGTCACTTGGCGCAAACGTCTCGTAGCAGACGGCGTTCGACCACAGAACCTCTCAGAAAATCAGCCGAAATCGGCCATTGCTGCAAGCGCACAAAGTCGCTATGGTCGGGTGATGGCCGCCGAAACGACGATCGACACCGTACGCCGCTACACGCATGGCGAGGAGCGCGCGAACATGCTCACGCATGCGTTCGGGGCGTTGCTGAGCCTCGCTGGCGTCGCGGTTCTTCTTGCTGCTGCGCATGCGAGCGGCCTGCCCTACGCGCTCGCCTCGTGCGCGATCTACGGGGCGACGCTGATCCTGCTGTACATTGCGTCGACGCTCTATCATCGTGACCCGCGCCCGCACCTGCGCACGCTCGACCACATCGCGATCTTCCTCTTGATCGCGGGCACCTATACGCCGTTCGTGCTGATCACGTTGCGCGGCAGCTGGGGTTGGAGCCTGTTCGCGATCACATGGAGCCTCGCGCTGCTCGGCGTGATCCTCGAACTGACGTCGTTGCGACGGTTCCGCCGCGCGATGGTGGTCCTCTACATCGCGATGGGCTGGGTCGGCCTCATCGCGCTCAAGCCACTCGTCGCAGCGCTGCCGGGCACTGGGCTGTGGCTGCTGTTCGGCGGCGGCGCCGCCTACACGATCGGCGTGCTGTTCTATCGCATGCACGGGTTGCGCTATCACCACGCGGTGTGGCATCTCTTCGTGCTCAGCGGCAGCGTGCTGCAGTATTTTGCGGTGCTGTATTACGTGTTGCCGTCGGCGGCCGCCTGACTAGCAGACGTGACGCCGTAGACGAGAATTCGCAGAGATGAATCGGCGAGATGAACCCATCGACATGAACTCGTCGACATAAGCGGGCCGCTCATCGTCCATCGCGGCGGTTGCCATTGCGGCGGCGTACGCATCGAGGTCGATGCGCCCGCGCGCATCGAAGCGCTCGATTGCAACTGTTCGATCTGTCGCAAGACCGGCTTCCTGCATCTGATCGTCCCGGCGTCGCGCTTCCGCCTCGTCGCCGGTGCCGACCTGCTGACCGAATACACGTTCAACAGCGGCGTCGCGCGGCATCTCTTCTGTCGCGTCTGCGGCGTGAAGGCGTTCTACGTACCGCGTTCGCATCCGGACGGTTTCGACGTCAACGTGTGTTGTCTCGACGCGGCGACGATACAGGGCGTCGACATCACCTCGTTCGACGATGCCCACCGCGAAGCGGAGACGGCACGCATCGCGCATCTGTCGCGCGATGCCGACGGCGAAACGGGTCCGATCGAGTAGTAGCGGCGCGCAGCCGTACGCGTAGAAGCAGCAACAGACCAGACTACCGCCGGCGCGCAACAACGCACGCCATGCTCATTCGGTAGCCGCTGGCGCGGCCGCCGCCTAGTTGAAGACGAAGGCGAACAGGAACACGCCGAGCATCGTGAAGCACAGCGCGAGCTTCGCGAGCGTGCCGAACAGCAGTCCGAGCCATGTGCCAACGCCTACGTGCGCGGCGCGTCCGACGCGGCTGCCCGCGGCGAGTTCGCCGGCGACTGCGCCGACGAACGGCCCGAACAGGATGCCGGGCAGGCCGAAGAACAGGCCCACAAGCGTGCCGAGCATCGCGCCCCATAGGGCCTGTCCGCTCGCGCCGACGCGCCGAGCGCCCGCGAGACCGGCGACGAAATCGATCGCGAGCGCAAGCGCGCTGAGGATGCCGAGAACCGTGAGGGTGACCACACCGACGTGCGCAAAATGATCGGCCCAAGCCGCGAGCAGCATGCCGGCGAACACGAGCGGCACGCCTGGCAATGCGGGCAATATCGCGCCCGCGATGCCGGCGAGGATCAGCAGCGCCGCGACGATGAAATAGACGGTGGAGACCCACTGCATGCAGCGTTCATTCCGCTACGGAGCAATCCGTTACGGAGAGACCGGCCTTGCCGTGCGCGCCGCCGAATCGATGTCCTCTTTATCGACCGCGAACGCGTCGCGATACTCGGGCTTCAACTGGGCGTAGAAGACCTTGGCGGGCACGACGACCTGCTGTGCGCCTTCGACGTAGGCCGCGACCTGGGCGGGCGGAAAGATCAGCGTGATGCCGATCGCCTTGCCGTCAACGCCGTCGACGAGAAATGAGCTGAAAGCGTCGGCGGACGGCGCGGTGCCGGCTTCGAGCATTTCGCGCGCGGATTTCAGGCGTTCGGCGAGAATCTTGTCCGCGAGATTCTCCGCACGCAGACGGCCTTCGAACTCGGGCTCGAGGCGACGCCGCGCTTCGTTGCTGAACGTGGCGAGTGCCGAGTTGGCGTCGGCGAACAGGTCCGTGAGCGCGACGATGCGGCCGCTCGCGAGATGCAACGTGAAGGTAGTGCGCAGCGGCTGTGGATGAGCGCCGCCGAAATCGCCCTGCCCCTCGGCGAGCGCGCTGACGAAATCCTCGGTCTGCGTCGCTATCGTGAAGTCGAGGTCGAGGCGCCCCGGCCGCTCCGATCGCTCCGTTGCGCCTTCGGTCTGCTTGAGGCGCGTCGCCAGTGCCACCCGCTGCGCATCGGCATAGGCATGCATCGCGCGCTCGAGCGGCGCAAGCTCGTTGCGCATGGCCGGATAGCGCACGGTAACGTCGATGCCGTCGCTGCCCGCCGCTTCGACCTTGTCGGTGACGCGCGGGATCGACGGCGGCGGCACCACTGCCGCGGCAGGCGGTGGAGGCGCTTCGCCGCAGGCTGCACCAGCCAGTGCGAAGACAACGATCGAGACGAACGACAGACTCCGCGACACAGCGCGAAGGAACGGGGAAAAGATCATGGAAGAAGCAGAATGGCAAGCCAGAACGGCAAGCAGTGTAGTGGTTGCAAGCGCCGTGTTCCATCGTCGCTAACCGGGTGAAAGCGCGCTAAGAAATTCTTAACGGAAAATAACGTCCGCCTCCGAACCGGTACCGCGTGGCGATTCTTGCGATACTCGCCGCTGCCCGCGAGCTGCCATCATCCCAGGGGATCGACCGGATCTGCGAAGGCTCATTCCCGGGCTATCCGCCACGCCGGAGCGCCTCGATGAAGAACCCAAGGTGCGTTTCTCTATCGCTACGCCCTCGATCGCTACGCCGCTGTTGCTCGCAGCGTGGTCGTTCGCACCCGCAAACGTGGCCATTGCGGCCGGAACCGCCGCGCCGGAAGTCGCTCTACCCGATACGAAAGCGGGAGAGCTGGCCAATGTATGGCTGGGCGTCTGCCGGACACATGACTACAAGCCGATACGGGCCTGGACCGTCGCTCATCTAGCCGGACTATCTGCGCAAGCACATCTTTGCCATCGCGGGCATGACGATGAGCGATCCGAACAACATTCCGCATAGCAGTCCGCAGATGGTCAAGCCGTACATAAAAATGACCCGGCAAGGGCCTTGCGCGGATTGGTGCGTGGCCGAGCCTGACATCGGGAGCCCCGCGGGTGGCGCGCTTTCCAGCGCGGATGATCTGAACCGGTTTGCCGATGCGCTGCGCAGCGGAAAGCTCGTGAGTCATGCGCAGATGACAAGACCTTGGCGTCCTGGCGGGCAGTACGGATACGCGATGGAAATCCAGGATGTCTACGGTCGCATCGTCGTCGGCCACGGCGAAGGCTATCCGGGTGTCAGCACGCATCTGCATCTGGTGCTCGACGCGCCGTACACGATCGTGGTGCTGGCCAACCAGGATCGCGCCGAAGACTATGCGAGTGCCGCGGTCGTGGCACTGATGGCGGCCAAGGCGAAGGCGGAGTCCGCGGTGAAACCGTGATCTGTCGGTATCGCCCTCCCCGTTCTAGTCGAGGCGCTTGCGTGTGCGCAGCACGGCAATCGTCAGCGTGACGGCGCAGAACGCGGCCAAGGCGGCCAGCTCGTGCCAGAGCTCGCCGAGGTGGGCGCCGCGCAGCATGATGCCGCGGATCAGGCGGATGAAATGGGTCATCGGGAAAATCTCCGCGAGATACTGCGCCGGGTGCGGCATGCCCGCGAACGGAAACATGAAGCCCGACAGCAGGATCTGCGGCAGGAACGTGAAGAACGCGAGCTGCATCGCCTGGAACTGGCTCTGCGCGAGCGTCGAGATGAACACGCCGAGCGACAGCGAAGCGATGATGAACGCGAGCGCGGCACCGTAGACGTCGAGCAGATGGCCGCGGATCGGCACCTGGAAAATCGCGACGCCGAGCAGCAGCACGACCGTGACCTGCAGCAGGCCGATCGCGATGAACGGCAGCACCTTGCCGATCGTCAGCTCGCCGGGCGACACCGGCGTCGCGATGAGGAACTCGAGGTTGCCACGCTCGCGTTCGCGCACGATCGCCATCGCCGTGAACAGCACCATCGTCATCGTGAGGATGACGCCGATGAGACCGGGCACCGTGTTCACGGGGGCGCGCCGTTCGGGATTGTAGAAGTTGACGATCTCGACGTTCTTCGCCGGCGGCGCCTGGCCGGGATTGACGAGCGCCTGCAACGGCAGCAGCGCAAGCTGTGCCGCCGCCTGTTGCACGACCTGGTCCGAGCCGTCGACGACGATCTGCAGCGGCGGGCGTGACAGCGGCTTGGTGTCGACATTCTGCTCGATCAACCGGCGCTCGAAATCGGCCGGGATGACGAGCGCCGCGCTGATCTGTCCGCCGCGAAGCAGCGCATCGAGCTCCTGCGGCGTCTTCAGGAAGTACTTGAAGTCCATGACGCCGGTTTCGCCGAGCGCGGCGACCACTTCACGCGAATGCATGGTCTGCGCCTGATCGAACACGGCCGCGGGCAGATGGCGGATGTCGAGATTGATCGCGTAGCCGAACAGCAACAGCTGCATCGTCGGAATGCCGACGATCATCGCGAACGTCAGCCGGTCGCGGCGCAGCTGGCGCAGCTCCTTGATGACGATCGACAGCAACCTGCGCAGGTTCATCGGCGCGCCTCGGGCTGCGACGGCGGTGGCGACGCGGGCGGGGACTTCCGCTGCACATCGTCGCGGCGCGCTTCGTCATGGCCTGCATCATCATCGCGTTTGCCGCCGCGCGCCGGCCGCTGCGTCGCCGACACGAATACGTCCTCGAGGTTCGGCTGCACCTGCTCAAGCTTCGCTTCGATGCCGGCGTTGCGCAGGCGCGCCTCGAGGCGCGCCCGGACGTCGTCGCGCTTCTCGGTCAGCACGCGCAGGTGCGCACCGATCTGCGCCATCGCCACGATGCCCGGCTCGCCATTCAGCGCCACCTGCGCCTCGCGTGCGCGCTCGCATTCGATCAGGAATACTTCGCCGGGCAGTTTCGCGCAGAGTTCGCCGGGAGTTCCATTGGCGACGAGTTTGCCGTTGTCGAGGATCGCGAGCCGGTGGCAGCGTTCGGCCTCGTCCATGTAGTGCGTCGACACGAGAATCGTCGTGCCCGCGTCGGCGAGTTCGAACAACGACTCCCAGAATTCGCGCCGCGACTGCGGATCGACCGCGCTGGTCGGCTCGTCGAGCAGCAACAGTTCGGGTTCGTTGAGCACCGCGCCCGCGAGGCCGAGGCGCTGCTTCTGCCCGCCCGACATCGTGCCCGCGAGCTGATCGCGCTGCTCGGTCAGCCAGTACTTCTGCAGCAATTCGTCGATGCGCGTGCGCGCCCGTGCACGCGGAAGCTCGTGCACCGCGGCGACGAAATCGAGGTTCTCGTAGACGGTCAGGTCGTCGTACAGCGAGAACTTCTGCGTCATGTAGCCGATGTGCCGCTTGAGCGCCTCGGCGTCCTTCGGAATCTCGTAGCCGAGCACGCGGATGTCGCCCTCGCTCGGCAGCATGAGGCCGCAGAGCATGCGGATCGTCGTCGACTTGCCCGAGCCGTTGGGCCCGAGGAAGCCGTACACCTGCGCGCGTTCGACCGTGAGATCGACGTGATCGACCGCGACGAGCTTGCCGAAGCGCTTGGTCAGGCCGTGCGCGACGATCGCCTGGCCGTTGTGCGCGGCGCCGCCGCGCGCGGCGCTGTCCCTGGCGTCACTCATGCTACTTCTGCTTCGTCTCGGCGGTCGTGGCGGGTTGCGCCTGGCAGGGCAGACCGGCCGGCAGGTTAGCCGTGGCGGCGCTCGCCTCGAGTACGAGCTCGGCGCGCCACGCGAGCCGGCTCGCGTCGTCGCCTGACAGCGCGTAATACGGCGTGAAGGTCGGCTCGCTCGCGATGCGTACGGCGACCGCCGTGAAGGGCTGCGCGACGCCATCGACGCGCACCTGGAAGCGCGCGCCCTGCTGCAGGTTCGCGCGCTGCGGCTCGGGCACATACACACGCGCATATGGCGCATCGCCGACGAGCAGGCTCGCGACGCTCGCGCCGACGGCAGGGCGATCGCCGAGCTTGAATGGCAACGCATCGACGCGGCCCGCACGCGGCGCGCGCACGCTGAGACGCTGCAAGGTCACCTGCACCTGCGCGAGCGATGCCTGCGCCTGCGCGAGCGCCGCCTCGCCCTGGGCGAGATCTTCCGGACGCGTGCCGTGCAGCAACTCCTCGAGGTTCGCGCGTGCCGCGTTGACGTCCGCGTTCGCGGTGCGCAGAAGCGCGTTCGCGTTGTCGAGATCGGCCTGACTGTTGAGTCCCTTCGCGCGCACCTGCGCCGTGCGGTCGCGCGCGATCTGCGCGTTCGCGGCTGCGGCCTGCGCGCGCGCGAGCGCCGCACGCGACGCGTCGATCGTTTCGACGCGTGCGCCGTGACGCAGTTCGTCGAGCGCGGCGGTCAGCCGCTGCACATCGGCCTGCCCCGCATCGGCCTGCGCCTGTGTGCGCCGCGGATCGAGCTGGACCAGCACCTGGTCCGCGGCGACGTGATCGCCTTCCTTGACGAGGATCTGCGTGATCGGCTCGGCGACCTCCGCGGGCAGCGCGATGCGATCCCATTCGAGTGTGCCGAGCAACTCGTTCGCAGCGCGGTCGCGCGCGCAGCCGACGAGCGCGACCGCAGTGCAGAACAGTGCGACGCTAGCGCTTCTTCTTTTCATGCCGCGGCTCCAGTGCGCTGTCGAACAGCGCAAGCGTATGGTTGATCAGCATCTCGCTGCCGAGCGGATCGAGCAGCGACGGCGCGAGCACCGGCGTGCGCGGCATCGACATCGATCCGCTCAGTCCCGGCATCGAAGCGCCGAGCGAACGGGCCACCGCCTGCCACACCGGCGCGGCGGCGAACGGGAACACGGCGAGGCTGATCAGCGAAATGCCAATCAGCACGGGACTCAGGTCGTTGCGGATCTCGCCCTTGCGCTGCCCCTCGATGATCAGCATGAGCGTCTTCGGCGAGAGCACCGCGCTGAACTGCGCCTGCATGTGTTCGCGCAGGCTGCCACCGTCGCTGAGTACTTCGCGCGCCATGAGTCGCGGCATCCACGGATGCGCGGCGAGGTTGCGCATGTGTGTTTCGAGGAACTTGCGCAGGGTCGCCAGCGGACTCGGCAGCGGCGCGAGCAGCGGCGCCGCCGAGACGGCGACGAACGGCGCGATGCGTTCCGCCAGCAGCGTCTCGACGAGACTGCCCTTCGTCTTGAAGTAGTAGTGCAGCAGCGCCGGGGTGACGTGCGCGGCCAATGCGATCGCGCGCAGCGGCGTCGCCGCGATGCCGCGCTCGGAGAAGATTGCGATCGCCGCATCGAGCATGCGTTCGCGCTGGTCGACCCCGCCCGCGGCAACGGGACGCCCCGGCCGCCGCGGCTTGGGGGTCTTCTTCGCGGGGCGTCCGGCCATGGCCCAAATTTATTTAAATGTTGAATTAATTTCAAGCGGCCGCGACGCCGGGGCGGTCTGCGGGTTTGTATTGGTTCATGCTGCACGCGGCATCGCGGACGGGCCTCCCGCGATCCTGCGCCGGTCGGCCGCGCGGGATCTGCCATCGGGATGCAAGGCCGATTCTCGCGACGCCGCGGAATCAGGCTGCGCGAAGGAGGCGTGGTGCGTCGACGGGCGGGACGACCCGATCGACTTCGCGGCACGACGAAATCGTCGCTGCGCGCTTCCCGTGTTTCGGAACCGTCCCCTGCAACGGCGCCGATCGTCTGTCGCTACATCCTTTCGCCACGCGAAGGAGGCAGCGCCTCATCCGCAGCCAGCGAAGGCTGCAGGGGCGTTCGCAACCGCCTGGCAAGGAAATCCACGAACGCTCGCACCTTGGCGGGCACGAACCGCGCGGTGGGATAGACCGCGTAGATCCCCTGCTCGACCGCGGCGCATCCGGGCAACACGCGTCGGAGCTCGCCGCGACGCAAGGCTGCGGCGACCGCGAACTCCGGCAGCAGCGCAATGCCGAGCCCGCTGCGGCACGCCGCGAGCAGCGCGATCACGTTGTTCGAGCGCAGCGGCCCAGCCACTTCGACGGTCACGCGGGCGGCGCGCTGCAGCAGCTCCCAGCGTTGCGGATGCGCCCCGACTTCGAGCACGAGGCAGGCGTGATCGGCGAGTGCGGCAACCCGACGCGGGCCGCCGTGGCGCGCGACGTAGTCCGGACTCGCGACGAGGATGCGACGGCTCGGCGCGATGCGACGCGCCACGAGACGCGAATCGGTCAACGTGCCGACGCGCACGGCCAGATCGTAACCTTCTTCGATGAGATCGACGTAGCGATTGCTGAGCTGCAGGTCGAGGGTCACGTGCGGATGCGCGGCGAGGAACTCCGGCACGACCGCGATCACATGGGTGAGGCCGAAGCCCGTCGCGGCACTCACGCGCAGGCTGCCGCGCGGCGTCGAGCCGAGATCGCGCGCCGCGGCATCGGCGCCTTCGAATTCCGCGAGCAGCGCCTCGCAGCGCGCGAAATAGGCACGTCCGGCCTCGCTCAGTGCGACGCGGCGCGTCGTCCTCTGCAGCAGGCGCACGCCGAGGCGACTCTCGAGCGCGGCGACCGAACGACTGATCGCAGAGACGTGCCGATCGAGCTGCCTGGCCGCCTGCACGAAGCTCTGCCGCCGTGCCACCTCGACAAAGGCACTCAGTTCGTCGAACCTGTCCGACATTTGTTGCGCATTTCGCAATAGTGATTTGACGTTTCGCCAGTTTATCGCACACCGCTCGAAACGTATGCTGCTGCGCGTCACATCAGGTAACGTCCAGCAGGCGCCCATCATGAGAGCTCTAGCCTTGCCCCTTTCCGCAACGCGCAGCAAGCCCATCTGGCAGACGTCTTCCGTGCTCGGCGCGGCATTCGTGCTCCTGTGGAGCACGGGCTACCCGATCGGCAAGATCGCACTCTCGCACTCCGCGCCGTTCACGCTGCTCGTGATCCGCTTCGGCGTCGCCGGCCTCGTCTACTTCGCACTCGCGCTTCATGCCCGCGTTCCGTGGCCGCATGGACGCGACGCGATCGCGAGCGCGCTCGTCGGCCTGTTCTCGCTCGCGATGCAATTCGGCGGCGTCTATCTCGCGATCGCGCTCGGCGCGAGCGCCGGAATCGCCGCGCTCGTCATCGGCACGATGCCGATCGCGACTGCGCTCATCGGCCTCGCCTTCGGTGAGCCCATCCGGCCTGCGCAATGGCTCGGCTTCGTACTCGGCGTCGGCGGGGTCGCTTTCGTCGTCGCCGATCGTCTCGGCGGCTCGGCGCCCGCAGGCGCCTATATCGCGCTCGTCGTCGGCCTCGCCGGCATCAGCATCGGCACGGTGCTGCAGAAGCGCATCGGCTCGGTCGTCGACCTGCGCAGCGGTTTGTCGATCCAGCACCTCGTGGCCACACTGCTCCTGCTGCCATTCGCCTGGCACGAGGGCTTCCACAACGACGGCTCGATGGCGTTCGTGTTCAGCGTCGGCTGGGTCATCGCGATCAATTCGCTGGCCGGCTTCGCGCTGTTCTTCGTGCTGCTGAAGCGCGGCGCGACGAACGAAGTGGCGGCGCTATTCTTCCTCATGCCGCCCGTGACGGCCGTACTCAACTTCCTCATCGTCGGCGAGGCACTGACGACGCTGAAGATCATCGGCTTCGCGCTCGCGGCGACGGGCGTCTACCTCGGTACGCGGCTGGCGAAAGCGGCGCGACGCGACTGAACGATCGGCATGCCTTGGTGAACGTGCAAGCGTTCTCCCTGCGGTATCGAAAGACGAACGCCTCGCCAAGGTGGCGATTTGCGGTTCGATATCTCGCTACGAAGGAATCAACACCAATCTAGGCACCGACGATCGGTCGCAAGCGCTGCGAGGCGCCCTTTTTTTCCCATCCGCGAACCGCTGCCGCTTTTCACGCGGCGACGGAGGCGTCGTCGATTCCCGACGGACCTTCTATCCCGCGATGCGTCGCGCGACGACGCCTTCGATGACGGTCCACGAGCGACCGCCGACCCAGACCGCGCCCGCCGTTGCTGCATCGGGCCTTTCGTCGATGCGCACTTCGATCGTCGCGTCGTGACCGATTTCGCGGCCCTGGCTCACCCGATAGCCGCGCGCGAGTTCGCCGGCCGCCTCGCGTTCGGCGATGTACGCGGCGATCAAACCGTTGGCAGCACCTGACGCCGGGTCCTCGACGATGCCGACCCCGGCCGGGAATGCGCGCACGACGAGTTGATATGGTGCGTGCGCGTCACCTGCCGAGCCGCGCGCAGGCATGCCTTCGTCTTCTTCGGGCGCAGAGCGCGCGGGCATTCCCGTCTTCTCTTCGTGCGCTGCGCGCGCGGGCATTCCTGTCTTCTCTTCGTGCGCTGCGCGCGCGGGCATTCCTGTCTTCCCTTCGTGCGCTGCGCGCGCGGGCATTCCTGTCTTCTCTTCGCGCGCTGCGCGCGCGGGCATTCCTGTCTTCTCTTCGCGCGCTGCGCGCGCGAAGACGCACAACCCCAGGCAGTCGCTCGCGATCGCGAGATCCCTGATTGCCGCATGATCGGGTTGCCAGCCGCGCAGGTCGGCTTCGTTCGCGAGTTCGGCAAGCCACCAGCGTCGTCCGCCCTCGACGAAGGCCGGCGGCAACGCACCGAGCGGCAGCGTACCGAGAATCAGCTGCAGCGCGGCGTCGGCGCCTTCGCGCAGGATCTTCGCGGCCGGCGCCTGCACATAGATGCGCCGCGCGACGCCTTCACCTTCGACGCGTATCGGCAGCAGGCCCGCGCCGCACTCCTGCAGCAGCATGCCTTCACGCGGCACGACGCGCGCGATTTCGAGCGCCGCGTGCGCGCTGCCGACGGTCGGATGTCCCGCGAACGGAATCTCTTTCGTTGGCGTGAATATGCACAGACGGTAACTCGCTTCCGGTTTCGTCGCCGCCAAAACGAACGTCGTCTCGACGAGATTCGTCCAAGCGGCGAAACGCTGCATGTCATCGCCGCTCCAGGTATCAGCGCCGAAGACGACGCCGAGCGGATTGCCACCGCCCGCGCGTTCGGCGAAAACGTCGACTTGCAGGTAACGAACTTCCGACATCCGGGTTGCCCTGTGTGCTTTAGGGCCGCACACGCTGCATCTCGCCAGCGAACCTGTCAAGGTTCCATTTGCCATATCGCCATGAGCAAGCCCTACAATCGGCGCATCGCATGATCACCAAGATCGCATCAGCATGAAGGTTCTATGACACGACGCAACGCAGTACTTGTCGCCGGTTCGGCCAATCTCGATTTCGTCGTGCGCGCGGCGCACGTGCCGGCACCGGGCGAAACCGTGCTCGGGCGCGACTTCGCGACGTTCCCCGGCGGCAAGGGCGCGAACCAGGCCATCGCGAGCGCGCGCGCGGGTGCAGCGGCGACGCGCATGCTGCTCGCGCTCGGCAACGATGCGTTCGCGGTGCCGATCGAGGATTCGCTGCGCACCGCCGGCGTGGAACTCGACATCGTTCGCGTCGACCAGCCGACCGGCACCGCATTCATCTGCGTGTCCGACGATGCGGAAAACGCGATCACCGTTGCCCCGGGCGCGAACGGCGCGCTTGCGCCCGCGCACCTGCCTGCGCTTGTGGACACGGGCTATCTGCTCATGCAGCTCGAGACGCCGATCGAGACGGTGGCCGACTATGCGCGCGCGGCGCGCGCGGCTGGCGTCGTCGTGGCGCTCAATGCCGCGCCCGCGCAGGTGCTGCCGCAGCCGTTGCTCGACACGCTCGACATCCTCATCCTCAACGAAGGCGAACTCAGCGCGATTACGGGCGTGCATGGCGACATCGCGATTGCGCTCGGCAAACTCGTCGTGCCGGTGGTCGTCGTGACGCTCGGCGCGCGCGGTGCCTGCGTGCGGGCGCAAGATCGCTTCCACCTGCAGCCGGGATTCGTCGTCGAAGCCGTCGACACGACGGCCGCGGGCGACACGTTCTGCGGCGCCTTCGTCGCGGCGCTCTGCGGCGGACTCGAACTCGACGACGCCCTGCGCCGCGCGAGCGCCGCTGCCGCGCTCGCCTGCACGCGCCTCGGCGCACAAGCGAGCATTCCGACGCACAGCATGGTCGACGATTTCCTGCAGGCGCAGCCGGCGACCGACGCCGCCCGTCTGCGCGAGCTCGCCGCTTACTGTCATATCGATGCACACTGACGTATCGCGGCGACACGCCGTACTAACCAAGCGCGCAGAGCTCGGCGGCCTCGGGCTGTTTCATTAACCGCAAAAAAAAGCGCCGCCCGAGGGCGACGCTTCTCACTCGTCTCGCTGGAGCAACGGCGGCGCCTAGAAGCGCACGCGCGCGAGTACCTGGAAGCCGCTGAACTTGAAGTCGGCCTTGCCGTTGAAGTCGTCCTTGGTTACCTCGGCCTTGATCTTGTTGTACTGGTACTGCGTGACGATGCCGAAGTTCTGCCACGGATAGAATTCCACGCCGAACCGCGCGTTGTACAACGTTGCGTCGATGTTGCCGACCTTGATCTTGAACGCGCCCGCGTCGGCGACGAATCGCGCCCAGTCGGCCGCCTGATAGCGATAGGCCACGCCGAGGGACGGGTCAGGGATATCCGTCGAGGCCTTCGCGGTGCGGTTCGCCGACGTCGACGTGCCGCCGTTCGGCCCGGTGATCTGCGCCGTGCCGTTGAGCTTCAGGTCGAAGCTGTATGCCTGCAGGCCGCCGCCGACGCCGAACGAGGCCTTGTCGCCGATCCACAACCAGTAGCGATAATCGAATCCGAAGGCCTGATAGGACAGCTTCGACGATATCTGCGCACCGGCCTGGTAGACGTCGTCGCGAATCGTGATGTCGCGCGTGAGCGTGCGCGTCTTCGACTGATCATCGGAGAAGTAGCTGAATTCGAATTCATGCCGCTCCCACGGGCGCCATGACAGGCTGATGAATGGCAGGCTGCGCGTGCCGTCCATGCCGAGATCGTTCTTGAGGTCGATCGTCGATCCCGCGTTGCTCCCGGAATTGACCTTCACCTGGGAGTTGGCGCTATTGGCGAACAGACCGACGTTGACGGCGAAGTCGTCGAGCATCGGCGCATCCGCTGCCGACACGGTGCTAGCAAGCGCAATCAGAAAGGACGCAACGCCAGCGCGTTGCAACGCTACATTCTGCATAAAGACTCCTGGAGGCGAGAAGAGCTTCGGGTCCCGCGGCACGCACGTGGTTGCATAGTGCAATGCGCAAGTTACCTTTTCGTTAGTTTGTTAGCAATGCGTCTAAAGTCCCTGGTCCGACGGCCTGATCGGCTCCGCCAACGGGCCGGAATGCGCTCACGCAGCACCGACGGTCGCCTCAATCTTCACCTGTATCGACTACGTCGCGTCCGCCCGCTCGGACGGCCGCACGCGCGCCCGTTGCGACCGTCCTGCCTCAGGCGATGGAAGCCCTCAAAGAGCTGGGCGTTCGGTCAAGGCTTTCACGCTGCATGCCGACACGACGAACGATGATGCCGGCGACGACGGCCAGACGCTGCAGCTTGCCGGCAGCGTCGATTTTCACATGCGCCGGCAGGACTACCTGTTGATCGAGATCAAACGTAAACGGCGCCACCCGCCATGTGGGTGACGGGCGGGTTCACTCTCACGCAGGCTTCCGCACACGCCCTGACCCTACAGGGATCCGCGTTCCACTTCGTTCTGATGAGTAGGCACGGGTTCGTGCGGGAGCGCTCCGTCACCAGAAATTCCTGTCTGCTCTGCATATCGGGTCCTCCGGCTCCGCCCGCCGCCGCGGCCCGCGTGGAGGCCGGTAATCGGTCGCGCGTTCTCCTGAATAGTGCTGTGTAGCCTCGGGGCCGGACCGGACGTGGTATGGGCGACGCGCTCGGCAATGCCCGCATGACGCCGGTCAGGTCCGGAGGTCCGTCACCGTGTGGCGCGTTTCGACATGAGGTTCTTGAAAGGTCGCCGACGGAAACGAAACTTTGACCAGAGTGACACGCACTTTTTTTCAGCGCGGGCGCAGAATAGGGAACGTCGGTGACCGCTCGGGAAGAAGACCCAGCGTGCCGTCGAATTCGTCGCCTTTGGGGTTGAACGGGGGGCAGCACCGCTCATCTATGAAGGCCGTCTTGTATGGACACGCAGAACTGCAGGCTGGTATCGGTCAACGTTCCGGAATCCATTGGTCGCCGCGCCTTCGAGGAACTGCGACAACAGGTGCCGGGTGACATCCGGCTGGTCTGGGGGCCGGGCACCGCGGAGCCATCGGATTGCGACCTGCTCATCCTGCCCGTGCGACAGGAGGGAGTCGATGCGGCGGTTGGCGAAATATGCCGGCTGCGCGCCAAGCATCTCGTTTCCAACGTCATCGCCGTGTGTGCGGGGCTGCAGTCCGAGCAGATCGCTGCGTTGCTGACCGCAGGCGCGATCGATTTCGTCTCGACCCCGTATCTGTGCGCCGAGCTGAGCATGCGCATACAGCGCGCCGCGGGGCTGCTGCCACATCGGCGCCTCGACGATTCCGTCGTGATGGAGATCGCGCAGAATCACCACCTGCTCGGCTCGAGCCCATGCTTCACGAAGCAGCTCGCGGCGCTGCCGATCGTCGCGCAATGCGATGCCAGCGTCCTCATCCTCGGCGAGACGGGCACCGGCAAGGAAATGTTCACGCGCGCGATTCACTATCTTTCGCCGCGCGCGTCGCGTCCGCTGATACCGGTCAACTGCGGCGCGATCCCGACCGAATTGATGGAGAGCGAGTTGTTCGGCTGCGTGCGCGGTGCCTACACGTCCGCCAATGCGCCGCGCAGCGGGCTCGTGCGCGAGGCCGAGGGCGGAACACTGTTCCTCGACGAAATCGACGCGCTGCCGCTCGGCGCGCAGACGAAACTGCTGCGCCTGCTGCAGGAAAAGGAATACCGCCCGGTCGGCGGCAAGAGTTGCCGCGCCGACATCCGCGTCGTGGCCGCAAGCAATCACGATCTCGCGATGCTCGTGGAGCGCGGCGCGTTCCGGCGCGATCTGTATTTTCGCCTCAACGTGCTCAACCTCGTGCTGCCGCCGCTGCGCGACCGCCGCGACGATATCCCCGAGCTCGCGAGGTACTTCGCCGACCAATGCTGCCGCCAGCGGCATCGGCCGGCCGTCAGCCTGACTGCGCAGGCCGTGCGCAAGCTCATGGCGCACGACTGGCCCGGCAACATACGCGAACTGCAGAACGCGCTCGAACGCGCCGTGCTGTTCTGCACGAGTTCATTCGTCGGCAGCGACGACCTGCAGCTCGTGGGTGACGCATTGATCGACGACGACGTCGAATCGTTCCGCGCGGCCAAAGCACGCACCGTCGAAGTTTTCGAGCGCAGCTATATCGAACGGATGCTGACGATCAACGCGGGCAACATCACGCGCGCGGCATGCGCGGCGCAAAAGAACCGGCGCGCGTTCTTCGCGCTGATGCGCAAGCACTCGATCGCGCCGGAAAGATTTCGTGCGTCCCATTGAGCGTCAGCAGAACGATTCCGATCGCGACCGCTTCAATCGATGAATCGGATGTACTCGGGACGCAAAGCGCCATTCGACATGCCGAAGAGATCGCGCGCGATCCCAGCTCTCGCCGCTTCCGAAACAAATTGTCCTCTGAGATCGATCACAAGACGCTGAATCGCGTCCGGAGGTAGCTGTGCGGCTCGACGTCTTGCTTGTTCTGTAGTTCGCTCGAGGAAGTCCCTCATAAGGTCTGGGTTCTCGAGAACAGCCGCTTCTTCGAGCAAATAGTTCTTTGCCTCCAGGCTTACCGCAGGTTCTGTCGACGTCCCGGGATGGTACCGCTCCGGAATCGTGTCGCCTTTCTTCACCCGCCCTTGAGTAACAACCTGTCCTTGCCGCACTGGGCGCTGCGTCTTCCAATCTTCTGGCGGCAAGTCCTTCAGTTGCGACTGGTCCAGCGAAAGTTCTTCCTCGGTTGTTTTCCAGTCGAACCTGTCCGGATGTGTCGTGTCCCCGAGTTTTTCGAGATCCTCGCTTTCCAATTGCAAATTCGAACCGGGCAATTCGCCGTGAACGCGTTTTACGTCGTCCTCGAGTTCGCGCAGCATCTTCTCTGCCGCCTCGGGGTCGGTCTTGGCTTTCTCGGCAATTTCCTTCAGACGATATTCGCGGCTTGTCTCGGTGAGATAGCGTTCGCCTTGCGGAGAATCCACAAGCGAGTTCAACCTCTTTTCTATTTCTTCCTGCAGTTTTACGTTGTAGTCGCCGAGCGGATGATCGCTTGCAATCATATGAATCGCATAGTGTCCGCTGCTCTTCGGTCGAGCCTCGAAAGTCTTGATCGAGGAATACTGGAGTTTCAAGGCCATCAGCTGGGCGAGGAGGGCTGGTGCAGGCAAGCCGAGCGCGCTATCTGTCGCCATGATGGCTTTCGCTTCTATCTCCGCGGCGCCCAGTTCTGCTTTCTTGCGTGCATCCTCGTCGGCGCCGGATTCGTGCTCCTTCTCGGCATCGGCTTCCTTCTCGGACTTGGTTTCTCTGTCGGACTCTGAGTCCTTCTTGGGTTCTGAGTCCTTCTTGGGCTCGGACTCCCTGGGCTGCGATTCCTTCGTCGGCTCGGCCCCCTTCTTGGGCTCAACCTGACCCTCTGGCTCGCGTACTTCGTTCGGCTGCGCCTCCTGCTTCGTCGACGGCTCGTGTTCCTTCGCCACTTTCGCCTCGTCGGCGAGCGCCTTCTCCTCGAGCGCTTTCGCGGAATCCTTCGCGACGAGGTTGGTCGCTTCGCGCTGGCCGATTTCGACGCCTTCCTTGCCGAGCGCGCCGAGCGCCCTCGACTCGACCTTCGCGACCTTGCCGCCGAACTTGCCGAACAGGCGCTCGCCGAACGCCATGAGCTTTTCACCGATGTGGCCGATCGCCTTCGACACGAGCTTGAATGCGCCGCTCGCCGCTTCCTTGATCGCCGCGCCGAGGCTCTTCAAGCCTTCGAGCAGATACTTGCCGAGTTTCTTCAGCAGCTTGAACGCCTCGCCGAGCGCCTCCATCGGCCAGTTGATGAACTTGGCGATGCCGACGAGGATCGAGTCGGCCTCTGTCCAGGTGCCGGCGGTGATCGCATCGAGCACGACCTGGAACACGATCGAGCCGGTGAGCCAGCCGACCTTGTCGCCGAGCTCTCCCTCGGCGCCGTCGCCCTTGAAGAATCCGATCAGCTGGTTGGCGAGCCACGAACCGCCTTCGGCGATCTTCGTCTTCGCGGCCTCCCAGGTTTCCGACAGGCGCGCGACCATGTCGTCGAACATCATGCTGCCGCCGTTGAAGTAGTCCTGCACGGCGCCCCAGAAATTGCCCTTGACCGTGTCGACGTCGGGACCGATCTCCTGCGCCGCTTCGCCCGCCGCGGCGGCGAGCGCCGTGATGTCCGCCGCCGACAGCTTCTCGGCGCCGGGCGCCTGCGCGCCGGCATCCTCGGGCGCACGCGCGGCTGCGGGCGTCGCGGTGACTTCGCCGCGCGCGGCCGCCGGCTTTGCCGCAGGAGAAGTCGACGACGCCGTCGTCGCGCCGTTCGCCGGCGCCGGCTTGCTCGCCGACGCCTCGGCGCCTTTCGCGAGACTCGGCGTCGGCGGCGCTGCAGATGTCGGCGCAGGGGCGGGCGCCGACGTCTTGGCGGCCGGCGGCGCACCGGCGGACGCAGGCGCTTTCGCGGCGGTCGGCACGGGCGCCGGCGCATGCCCCTTCGTGATCGTCGCCGTGCCCGTCGACGGCGCAGGCGCGACGCCCGGCGCCGGCGCGGACGTGTGCGCTTTCGACAACGTCGCGAAGCCCTCCGGCGCCCGAGCGCCGTCCTTCGCCGCCGCCGCACCGGGCTTGGCGGCGGCGCTCTCCGCCTCGCCCTGCGCAGGCTGCGCGCGCGCGACCGCCTCCTTGTCGTCGCCGAGGCCCGCGAGACTCAACAGATATTGCGTGGCCGTATCGAGGCCTTCCATCACGGTCCAGATCGCACTGAGCGGATCGGTGATGCCTTCCCAGACGCCCTGCGCGAAACCCTTCACGAAACCGATGAGGAACTCGGGGCTCGCGCCACTGATGACGCGGGCGATCTTGTTGGAAACCACTTCCTTGACGTTGTCCTCGGCCGCACGCAGCGTCTGCAGGAACGCGAGTACGCCCGGTTTCAGCAGCGGCCAGAGCAGGCCGAACGTCGGAATCGCCGGGATCGTCGTGATCGCCTTGATCGCGATGTCGAGCACGAAATCGAGAATCGGCAACTTGATGCAGCGCGGCAGTTTCTTCCACGCCCAGCCGGCGAGGATCAGCGGAATCGTCGGCGGCGCCGCGATCGCGACGATGAGGCTCGAGATCACCTCCTTGTACGGCTCGACGAACTTGCCGATCTTCTCGGCGGCGGACTCGATGCTCGCGAGCGCTTCCTCGGCACCCTTCTTGATGTCGGCGACGATGTCCTTGAGGCCCGTGCGCGCCTTGTCGAACAGGTCGTGGGCGAAACTGATCAGCGGCAGTCCGCTGACGGCCGTCGCGGCAGAGAGCACCGCGTCGGCAAGCTTGGACAGGTTGTCGGAGAGCCAGTCGAGTCCGTCCTGCAGCGTCGTCTTGAAGCCGCTGACATTGCCGCCGATGCTCTCGAGCATGCCGCGGATTTCCTCGGGCGCCTCGCGGATCTTCTCGGGCGCAAGGCCATTCTCCCAGATCCACTTCGCGACCTTCACGAGCTTCGGCCCGTACTTGACGATCGCGTGGATCTGGCCCATCGGCGTGAGCAGCGCGACCGCGGACGCGATCTTCTTCAGCGGCTCGATCGCGGGCGCCACGGCTTCCTTGATCGCGCTCCAGACCTTCGCGGCCTGGGTCTTGATCCAGTTCCACACGCCGTCCTCGCTGCTGCCATCGAAGCCGAGCAGCGACATCAACTGCGTCCACGCGTCGCCGAGCGCGGCCTTCGCCTGGTCGAACCAGCCCGAGACCGTGCTCGCGACCTTCTTCAGCGTCGACCACGTACCGGCGACGTACTGCTTGAGCCCGTCGAACAGCGGTTCGCCGACGACCTTGAGCACCTTCGTGACGAAGTCGGACGCCTTGCCGAGCGCGCCGGTCACCGCTTCGACGACCGGGTTGTCGATAAGCTTGCCGACGAAGTCGGTGAGCTTGTGCATGAAGCCCTTGAACTTCTCGCACGCACCCGCCTCGCCCTTCAGCAGGTTCTTCACGAAGTCCTTCGCTTCGCCGAGCCACGAGGTCACACCCTTCGTCAGCTCGCTGATGCTGAATCCACCGAGCGCAGCCGGCATGTGTGCGTCGAGTGCCTCGGACACCTTGCGCTTGGCGAAGTTGACCGGCCCCTCATCGATGATCTTGGCGAGCTCCGGCGCCGCGAAGCGCACGAGACGCATGAGCTGGTCGCCGGTGAACTGCACGACCTTCTTCGCACCCGATTCGAGGCTCGACTCCACCTTGTCGATCTTCGTCTTGCCCCAGTCGACGACGGTGTCGATCGTGCCCTTGCGCTGCATTGCGCCGACGCCCTGAGCGCGGATGCGGAACGTCCGTCCCGCGAGCACGGCGCGTGCGGCAGCGTCGGCCTCGACTTCGGCCGGGTCGTGCGGGCCGCTTACCCGTAGCCTGCGCTTGCGCGACGGCGCCGGCGCACCGCCGATGCGGTTCTGCACGACGTGCGCGAGTTCGTGCGCGAGCAGTTCGCGGCCGCCCGATGTCTGTGGTTGATATCTCCCTGCCGCGAAGTAGATCGACTGGCCGAGCGTGAACGCCTGCGCTGCGACGGCGTCGCTCGCGCTCGCGGCCAGCGTGTCGACGTGGATGCGCACGTTGCCGAGGTCGACGCCATACGCGCGCTCCATTTCCCGGCGCACGGTCGGCGCGAGCGTCTCGCCGCAGCTGTGCGCGAGCGTCTCGCGCACGAGCCGCTCGGGCCGCGAAAGGCGCACGGGCGGAACGGCCGCAGCGGACGCGCCTTCGTCGAGTCGCAACGGCGCCGACGCGGCTTTGCGCTGCACGTCGAGATCGTCTTCGGCCTCGCACGTACTGCACTTGCGTTGCACGAGCAACGCATCGACCGGTGCAACGAACGCGACCGGCTTGCGCTGCAGGACCTGCTCATCTTCTTCCTGCGCTGCGCAGGTCGCGCACTTGCGCTGAAGGAACAACGCCGGCGGTGCCGGCTCGGGCGGCGCTATCGGCAGCGACGCGGGCGAAACGATCGGCTTGCGCCGGATCTCGACGTCCTCGTCGTCCGCCGCGCACGCGCTGCACTTGCGCTGCAGGAACAGGAATTCGGAAGACGCCGCATTCGCGCGCTCGTCGAGCTCTCCCTCGCCGAAATCGCGTTCGCCAAAATCGCGCGCGACGCCGTCGCGCCCGAAGCCGCCGCGTCCGTGGCGTTCTTGCGCATCGGGCAGTGTGCGCACGGGCTGCCTCGATGGACGCGCGGCAGCAACGGTCTGTGCCGGTGTGCGCAGCGACCCGCGCGGCGGCGACGCGCCCTCGCCCGGCGCAATGGCCGGGATCGACGAGAACAACGACGGCGCCGTCTCGGCGCCGGCATCGCGCCGCCGCTGCGGCTGGCGGGTCGCGCGCTCCGCCGCGTGCGCGTTGTCGGCCATCGCCTGCTTCGCGGTCGCTGCAGGACCCTTGACGGCGCTCGCCGATTGCATGCCCACGTCCGGGCCTAGCCGCCGCGCGGGGTCATGGTGGCTTGCCGCCTTTCTCTTTAATCGCGGCTTCGGTCGCCTTCTCGATGGCATCGAGCGCCTGAGAGTCGGTCACGCCCGCGTTTTCCGCGGCGGTTCGCGCGAGCTTGGCCGCACCCGTCGCCACGGCATCGCGCGCCCCCTGCTTGATCTTGTCGCGCTTGTCTTTCGACAGCTTTCCCGCGACGCGATCGACGACCGGATCGATAACCTTCTCGCCGATCACGTCGATCACCGATTTCGGCTCCGTCCCCTTGATCGGGGGCGGATCGGGCTTGTACCACGCCGGATTCGAATCGTCGGGCCGCCGGTAGGGCGGTCCCTTCCAGCCCGAATCGGTGCCTGGTTTGTAGGTGAGGTCGATCGGCGGCGGATCGGGGGTGACGACCGGACCCGGATCCTTCTTCGGCGGGTCGGGTTCGAGCTTCGGCGGCGGATTGATCGCGATGTCCGCCTTCGGTTCGAAGCGTATTTCGACGCGACGATTCTGCGCGGATGGCGTCTCGTCCTTCGTCTTCACGGCCTGCGGCGACGCCTCGCCGACGCTCGTCGCGTCGAGGATCGTGCTCGGCACGCCGAGCTTGCCGAGCGCGTCCGCGGTTGCGTCGGCGCGCGCCTGGCCGAGCGTGAGGTTGTTTTCCTCGGTGCCGACGGTGTCGGTGTGGCCGATCACGTGCACGAGCGACTGCGGATACTGCTTGAGCAGCAGCGTGATGCTGTGCGCGTTCTTCTTCAGCTCGAGCAGATGCGCAGGTTTCAGGTCCGCCTTGCCGGTGTCGAAGTTGCTGATCGTCGTCGAACCGATCGACGCGGCGAGGAACGGCGAGGCGTCGTCGAACATCCGGTCCATGAGCGGTAGCGTCGGCTTGTTGTCCGCGTCGGGCTTCTTGTCGGCGTCGGGCTTGGGATCGCGTTGCACCTCGGCCGTCGCGGCGACTTGCGGCCGCACCGACGCGCCGTGCATGACCGCGTCGGCCGCATGGTCCGCCTCGCGCTCGCTCGCATCGCCTTCACGACTGACGGCCTGCGTGCGCGGCGCGCCTGGCTGCGCGACATGCGTGAGCTCGTGCGCGAGAAGGCGCTCGCCGCTGGCCGAACCGGGCGCGTACTCCCCGGCGCCGAACACGATGTCGTTGCCGATCGTGTACGCGCGCGCTTGCAGCGCATCGGCCGCGCGCGCCGCGCGCTCGCCCATATGGATGCGCACGTCGTCGAAGCCGGTGCCGAGTGCCGTGCCGAGACGCGACTGCGTCTCGGCGCCCAGCGGCTGGCCTTCGTGCCGTGCCGCCGCGCGGATCTCGGGGAATACCGTGGAGGGAAATGCCGTTGCGGGATCGGCGGCGCGCTCGCCATCCGCGCGCGCGGAGATGCTTGCCGACGACGCCGGCATCACCGCCTTCGGCAGCGCGGGTACGCGCGCCGGCGCGGGCGCGCGCGACGTTTCGCGGGTCGCGCTGCGGTTCGTCGCGAGCGGACGCGTCACGTCGCCGACCGATTTGCCAGGTCCCGATCCCATGTCACGCGCTCAGGCGGCGGCCGAGCCGCACGCAATGGCGATAGAAATCGCGGTCCTCGTGCTGCATGCGCCGTTCGAGACGCTGCGTGACGCGAACGTTGGCCTTGGCGTCGCCGAGCAGATGCGTGTATCCCGCCTGCGCCGTCTTCGCCGGATCGAGCGCTTCGGCCCAGGTCGGAAAGACGTAGTTGACGCGCACGCCACGATACGGCGATTGCGGATGGCAGCGGTGGTAGTCGAGGCATGCCGACAACAGGAACTGCTCTGCCATCATGTTGTAGCCGTCCTTGCACGGCAGCTCGCGCCAGGCGGGCGCATTCGCCGGATCGCGCACGAGCTTCAAGCCCGTCGCGGCGAAGTAGCGCAGGAAATCGCAACGCTGCCCGCCGACGATGCCGCAGTTCTCTTCGCGGTAGGCCGGCGCGCCGAGCGAGCGCGACCATTCCCATTCGACCGGCAGCGACAGCCCGTGCGCGGCGAATGCTGCCTCGACCTCGGCCGGCGCGCGGCACGAATCATGCGGATGGAATTCCGGCGACTGCGCGAACACGGGCGCGTTGGTCGTCGTGAGCGGCAGCGGCTTCCACAGAAAGACGTCGGTATCGAGATGGACGAACGGCCGGTCCTGCAGGCTGTACGCCTGCAACTTCCCGAGCGCCCACCAACCGGCGTCGTCGTCGCGCAGCGCCTCGAGGTCGGTGCTGACCTCGCCGAAATCGAGCCCGAGCTTGTCGACGAGCAATGCCTTGCCGGCCTTGTCGGTCACGAGCAGCGTGTCGGGATAATGCTGGCGCGCGAGACGCAGCGACAGTCCCCAGGCGAGCAGATGATGCTGCGGCTCGCGCCAGCTGCGCCCCTGCCGGGCGAGGAACGGCTTGCTCCAGAACGACCAGACCGCGCGCACGGCTCAGCCCTCCTTGCGCCGGGTCGTCTTGCGCGGTTTCTTCGCCGGCGGCTCTTTGGCAGGTGCCTGCTCGGCCGACGCCGACGCGAGCCTGCGACCCTGCAACTGCGAGCCGCCGCGACTGTCGAGCACGAACGAAGCGGACTGCGAATCGGCATGGCCGAGCGCCGACGGCAGCGTCGCGGTCAGCGTGAACGTCATCCCCTTGTCGTTGGACGGCAGGCGATCGAACGTGACGTCCACCGTGACCGAAACGTCGCCCGCCTTGACCACGACTTCGGCGGGCACCCCCGCGATGTCGCTGTCGCCGGACATGGACAACTGGATCGGCGTGTCCTCGGTCGCGACGTAGGTCAATTCGATTTTCGCCTGCTGTGTCGCCGGCTTCGTCTTTGCTTCGGGTCGCGTTTCGACGATCGTCGGCACGCCGTTGATCCGGGCGAGCAGTACTTCGTCGTACTTGAAGCCGACGGCACGCACGCCGAGTGCCGGATACAGATAGAACCAGCTCTCGAAATCGCTCGCGCGCTCGTCGTTGCCCGAGGGCAGCTGCAGATCGATGCGTTCGCTCAGGAATTTGCTGTCATTGCCGCTGCGCACCGTCTTGCCGAACGCCTGCCCGTCGAGATAGAGCTGCTTGCCGCCTTCGCTGCGCGCGTAGAGGACGCGGCCCGCCAGTTTCACGCGCGCTCGCACGGGCATGCCGCGTCGCGCCCACGGCGCCAGCGCGCGGTCGATCGCTTCGAGCTCGAGCAGCTGGCGCGGACTTTGATTCTTCGTCGGCAACGTCCACGTGACGACCCTGCCGTGGCGCTGCACGGTCGAGTCGAGGATGAACGGCGTGCGGATCACGGTCGGCATCGCCTCGTACTCATAGGCCGAAGCCGCATCCGCGAGCTCCATCTGCGCGGCGTCCTTCGCCATGCCCCCGGCCAACAACACGTCGGTCTTGTACACGCCTGCGCCAAGCAGCGTCGGCGTCTCGAGAGTGACGATGAAGTTGGCGGGCGATAGCGGCCCGGTCGGCGCGTGATCGAACGTGACCGCGAGCCCGTCGCGCACGAGCGCATCGAACGTCACGACGTCGTCGTTCTTCCAGTTGATGTGCGTGACGTGCAGCGCCTTCGCGTTGACGAAGCCGAGGTCGGTGAGGGGCGGGAACAGGCGACGGCAATCGTCGACGACGAATCCGCCGAACTGCTTGCGCGCGAGCGCCGGATCTTCCATGTAGAGCTCGTTCGGCGACTTGTATGCGCCCTTCTCGTCGAAGTGGATGCACGCGAGCGGCGCGCGGTAGATGTGCGTGTAGCACGGCGGCTGGAACGGCTCGCCGTCGCTGCCGCACGGCGGCCAGTCGATCTGTCCGGTCGCGCTGCGCGCCGCGATGACCCAGGCGTCGCCCGCGAAGTAGTGACCCTTGCCGAAGCGCACCTGGATGCCGTTTTCGATGTCGATCCAGTTTTCCGACAACGGCACGCCGTCGGCTGTCGCCGTCGGGCCGCTCTGCTCCCAGCGGCGCATGCGCGCGTTGCGCGCGGGATCGACCGGCTGCACCGTCGTCGTCATCGTCAGCGTCATCGAAGGCCGCTCGATGTGCTGGATCTGGTAGAGCCGGCCCGGACGGTTCGGCACCTTGCCGAACAGGTCGGCGTCGTCGCTGATCTCGACCCACTGCCCCACTTCGAAGCCGAGGTTCGCATCCATGCCGAGGCTGTTCACGGTGACCTTGCTGCCCGACACCGAAAGCACCGCGACGACGATCGACGCGTTCTCGCGCGACCACTTCAGGGTCGCCGTCGCGAGCGTGCCCGGGCGCTGGATCTCGAAACGGTACAGCTGGTTCTCCTGGCCTGTGTAGCCCGCCGCCGGGATAGGCTGGCAGCCGCAGTCGCCGTTGTTGTCCGCGACCTGCGCGTCGAGCGTGCCGGTGTGCTTCGGCGGCAGGACCTTGTACATCGCGGCGCAGCTGCACTCGTCGGCCGGCTGCCGGATGATCGGCTCGAGCACTTTCACGCCGCGCGCGCCGCCCGCGAGTTCGCCGTCCTTCATCGCCGCGATGACGTCCTCGACTTCGGCCTCGAGCGAGGCCTTCGTCGACTTCGATTTCTTCTTCGACTTGACGAGCGTTTCCATCGCGTCGTCGACGAAGCTCGACGGCGACTTGTGCGCGAGCGCCGGCTCAGCGACGACGCGCCAGACGGTCTGCACGCGCACGGTGGTATCCGCCTGGCCGAGCGCGGGCTCGCCGAGGCATTGATCGTCGAGCGCCGTCACGAGGCGTTGCCAGACTTCGAGGAAGACGCGCAGGCAGGCCCTGCTGCGCGCGCGCATCATCTCCTCGAGCACGAGGCCGATGTGGACGCTGCTGCCGCCGTCGATCAGGAACGGCTGATCGTCGTAGTTGAGCTTCGTCGCGTTTTCGCACAGCAGGCCGTGCACGTAGTAGCGGCCGGCGCCGATCGTGAGTCCGCTGCTGCCGATTTCGATCGCGAAGCCCGCGTCGTGCATCGGCGCGCCGTACTCGCCGATGACATCGATCGTCTCGACCGTGCGTCGATGCCCATCGATGAAGCGCTGCTCGTTGTGATCCGCATCGTAGGCGATGCGACCCTGTTGATCGAGCACGTCGGTGTAGTGCTTGTTCGGCTCGAAGCGGATCCGACTGAAGTCACCCTTCATGATGTGCACCTTCCTGCGAGTATTCGATGTGGGTCATGGGGAAGTCGTCGCTACAGCAGCGCAGCGCCGATGCCGGGCAAGCCGGCGAGGTCGTCGTCCTCGTCGCCGCAGCAGCTCTGCGGGTAGTACGCGAACGGCGGCGGACGCGCGCCCGCGAGCGGACGCGATGGATGCAGAAAGACGCCGCTCTCGAGCAGCACGGGCAGGTATTCCGGCGCGCGAATCTGCACGTTGGCAACCGCCTCGGTTTCCTCGATCTGGTGGTAGACGCCCATCTGCGAGCCGTTGTCGGCGCCGTGCCACACCGCCATCGGCACCTCGCCGCTGAGCAACGCGTACTCGGGACGGCCGTAGCGCAGCGTGATGAAGTCGGGCAGGAACTCGTCGGCGCTCGCGGCATCGGGCGGCAGGCATTCGTAGGTGCGCGGCGTGATCGCCTCGCGCGGCAGCGATGAGAAGCGGATGCAGCCGACCTGGCGGCGGCTGCACCACAGCGCGGCGGGCCATGGATCGTGTCGCCCGAGCCGCGCGAAGAAGATCGTGTTCGACGCCAGCTGCATCGTGCGCGTGCGCACCTTGCCGACGATCGTGCTGTCTTCGACGTGCAGGTCCGCGCCCGCCGAGTAGCCGTCCGCGCCGGAATAGGCGACGCAGCACGGCGAACCGGCGTCGACGATGCTGTTGCAGACGCGCGCCGTGCCGGCCGCGCTCGCCGCGATCGGGCCCGTGATGCAGCGCGCGATGCACAGGGTCGCGTCGCTTTCGACGACGATGCTCTGCTCGCATTGCGTGAAGCCCGGATTGCTCGCGCCGAGACCGGGCACGAACGTGCAGTCCGAAAGCTGCACCGCGATCGCGCCGCCGTCGATCGTGAGTTGTCCCTCGACCAGCAAGCCGTTGACGACGAGCTGGCCGATCGGCGCGACGGCGCCTTCGCGCGCGGGCGGCGGCGGCAGGCCGGTGACCTCGATGTTGCCGAGCAATGTGACCCAGGCACGATGCCAGATCATGTCGCGCGGCCCGCCCGCCGGCACCGGCACGGCGGCCGCGATTGCGAGCGTGCTGCCCGCCGGCAGGATCACCGCATTCGCACCGGTGAGGTCGATAGCGTAGCGTTCGTAGCCTGGCAGCACGATGACGCCGGTCGAGCCGGCCGCCTGCGCGTTCCATTGCGCGACCGCGGTCGCCAGATCGGGAAACGCCGCGCTGCCGACGAGCGCGAAGAAGTCCGCCTTCGCCGGATCCTGCGTCGGCACCTCTTCGCCGAGCGTCGGCGTGCGATCGTACGGACCGCCCCCGATGGGCGCGGCGAAGCCGTAGTTGTAGGTCACGCGCAACGATTGCGGCGGAACGAGGTCCGCCGCGTACTGGATGCGGCCGAGTTCGGGATCGATCGCGATCTTGCCGGCCTCGACGATGCACCAGCTGCCGCCGGGCCAGTCGGCCAGATTGGCGCAGCAGATCTGCGCCGCCGGCACGGCGACGCCATCCGCGAAGAGCATCATGCTCTGACCGTAGAAGTCGGCGAGCTGCCGCGCGAACTCGCCGTAGCGGATCGGCTGCGGCACGTCGAGACGTCCGTTCATGCGGCTGAACGGCGCGCTGACCGGCGGTCGCGAAAACAGCGGAATGTCGAGGCCGATCGGATTGAACTTGAAACGCCGCGCATCGACGACGAACGCGGGCGCCTGGTCGATCTGCCAGGGCAGGCAGCGCCACAGGTGCACGGCGATGTCGGGGATGTTGAATCGGCCCGGGCCGTGCAACGCGATATCGAGCGGCGCCGGATCGGGATCGGCGACGACGCGCACGCGCGGCGCGATGCGGCGCACGTCGAGTGTGCGGTTGCTCATGTCGAACGCGGTGTCGGCGAGATCGTCGAGGATGTCGTTGCGGCGCAGGTCGATGCAGGCCAGGTGATGCGGGCGCGGCAGGCGCATGCTCTGCGTCGTGATGAGGCGGCGGAATTCCTCGACGACGACCGCCGCGCGGCCCGACACGTCCATCGCCACCTGCTGCAGCGCGATCGGCGTGCCTTTGCGGCGGCGGTAGCCGATCGTGTTCGCGACCTCGGCGCGGCTGTCGACGCCGACGGTCGTCTGGTAGATCGAGTTGTAGCCGATCAGGTCGCCGATGTACGGGATGACCCACGGCATGCAGGTTTCGATGAACTGGTCGTCGTAGAGCTGCTCGATGTTGTCCTCGACGATGCCCGCCTGCGTCGCGACGACCTTGAACAACGCCTGCAGCGGATTGCCGTTCGCGGCATCGCGCGTGCGATAGACCGCGGGCAGCAGGGCGAACAGGCCGGCGGCGTCGAGGCTCATGACCATGCTCCCACGGCGTTCTGGCAGGCTGGATCGAGCAGCAGCATCTGCGCGCCCTGCGGCGGCAACGCGCCGGCCGCGCACAATTGCACCGGCACGCTGGCACTCGGGCTGCCGGTGACATGCAGCGCAGTCAGTTGCATCGCGACGACGCCCGGCGTGTTCTGCACGATTTCGATGATGTCGCCCGCCTCGACGTTCTGGCCGAGCAGACGTTCGTCGAACGCGTAGGCCGCGACGAGATTTTGCCAAACCTGTCCGAGCACGAGTTGCGGATCGTAGTTGTCGTCGTCGATGCGCACGTTCGCGGCGATCTGGAACAGCACCGGCACATAGGAAACGACGCGCAACGGAACGAACGGATTGCCGTACCTGTGCAGCGAGTCGATCAGGTTGAGGATGACGAGGTCGGTCGGCGCGAACGTGGCGCCGTCCGCACCGGCTACCGTGAGGAACACCCCGCGCGTGCCGTTGAAGAAGGCCCACGAGGCGATCGCCTTGGCGATGCCGCCGAAATTGAGTGCGTAGTTCTGGTAGTCCTCGAGCGAGACCACGCGGCCGATCGTCAGCGTCGGCAGTGGCGCACGTGCGCGCGCGTCGTCGGCCGTCGCCGGATCCGCGCCGCCCGCGGCCGCGCTCGGATTGATGACGCCCTTCAAGCCCTGCGGCCGATCGAGCGGCTGCGATAGCTGGCCCGCGGCGACCATGCCGGCGCTGCCGATGCCCTTGCGATACACCGCGCGGATATTCATCTGGCCGGTCGGCGTGCGCGCGCCGTTGATGCCGTCGCCGAACTGCACGACCGTGAAGCCCGACTGATTGACGCGCGTGACGAACACGCGGTCGGCGGGCCCGGACTCGAGCAGGTTCGGCACCTCGTGCCACTGCAGGTTGTTGATCCATACCTGCAACGTCGACTGCGTGCCGTTCGTCCCGGTCGAGCTGACGTAGGTCAGCGGCGACTGCTTCAGCGTGAATGTGAGCGCGGCATTCGTCGCATCGCCCGAGCCGAGCAATTCCTGCACCGTCTCGCCGTTGCTCGCTTCGACCGCATTCGCGTTCACGCGCACGGTCGCCGCATCGTAGAGGCGCGTCAGCCTGGCGCCGAGGCTCAGCGTCGTCGCGTCGCCATCGACCGCGATCGTCGCGACGTCCGAGGCTTCGCTCGTGACCGCATCGTTCTTGTCCGCCGGCGCGAGCAGCACGTGGCCGGCGTCGAGCGCGAGTTCACCGGCGACGCCGCTCTGCGTGATCACTTTCCAGATGGGCGTGCCGCTCGTGTCGACGACCGGTGGGTACGCGTCGAGCAGGAAGACCTGGTTGTCGGCGACCGTCAGCGCCGAAGACGAATTCGCCGGCGAGAACACGGCACCGGCACCTGGCAGCACGCACAGACGCACGCGCTTGCCCGAAATGCCCACGGGCTGGCCGTCCGCGATCAGCTGGCCGCCGATCACGGTCACGGCATGGCCGCCGACCGGCGCGAGCATGCCGCTCTGCATCGCGAGGCCCGGGTTGCCGACCCAGCGCGTCAACGGCAGGTTCGCGAGCGGCAGCTGCGCGCTCTGCACCCAGACGGTCGTGTTGCGCGTTTCGATCTCGAGATCGGACAAGGCCGAATCGAGCGCGGCAGAGGTGGTGCCGCCGCTCGACAGCACGCCTAACGCGAACGTCAGGCGCGTCGTCTTCGTCGTCAGCGTGTAGCGATTGGGGCTCGTCTCTCCCGCAGCGATGATGCGCAGCGCGGCCGCCTCCCACGGCGACATCAGCAGCGCCCACTGCGTCGTGCCGGATGTCGGCGTCAAGCCCGGGTACGCGCCGTCGAGATTGAGACTCGCCGAGCCGGGCGAGTAGCTCGTGTAGTTCCAGTCTCTGCCGGCCGCCGTCGGCGCGCCGGCGATGTTGCTGCCGACGCCGAAGTTCGGCAGCGTGACCGGCGTCGGCGCCTGTGCGCCGAACAGCGCGACTTTCTTGCGGAACACGTAGACGCAGACTTCCGCGGCGGTCCTGCCGGGCGCGAAGTAGCCCGTGAGCGGCGCGTTCCAGCTGATCTGCGTGATGCCGTTGGTCGAGTCGATGGTGGTCGCGACGACCACACGCGCCTCGATCGCGCCCTGGTCGTCGGGCATGCCGTTCGTTGCAGAGACGAACAGCAGCATATCGCCAACGTTGACGTTGTTCGCGGTGCCCTGCAGCCACGTGTTCGCTTCGGCGGTCAGCGTCCAGGCCAGCGCGGTCTGCGCCGGCAAGGCGTTGTAGCCGATCATCGCGGTGATAGCGGACGCCGTCTCGAACACCTGCGGTTTCTGTCCGGGTCCCGGCACGCTCTGCACGCGCGTGCCGGCGGCGATCAGCACGTTGTCGGGCGAACCGGGCGCGTCGGACAACGTGAATGCGAGCACGTCGCTCGCTGCGACGCCCGGCGAAGGCACGTAGCCGATCAGTCGCGACAGCTCGAACACCGAGCGCTGGTCGAGCGCCGTGCGCAGGAACGCTTCGTTGGCGAAACGCTCCTGGTAGAACGTGAGGATGTCGAGCACGCCGGCAAAACTGTCGAGCATCGCGATCGTGAAGTCGCCCGGATCGCGCGTGCGCAGGAGCTGCATCGGCGTGTAGGCTGACTGCGACAGGCAGGCGAGCATGCTCGAGTTGAATGTTGCATAGCGGCCGACGCGATACGCGATCGCGGCCTGCGCGGGACGGTTGCCGATGAACTCCGGCGTCTCCATCGTGATGCCGGTGCAGCAGCCACACAGTTGCTCGGTCGTGGTCGGGCAGACGCTCATTTGCCACCGTCCAGTTGCAGCGTGAACACGCCGCGGTCGAGGTGATTGGGATCGTTGTCGCAGCAGGCGATCTCGAGACGGCCGAGGCTGATGAAACCCTGCGCGACGCCGTCGACCCACGGCGCATCGAGACGGCTGAACGTGACGAGCGTTGCGGACACCACGCCATCGACGGCCTGGGCGGCCGCGATCAGCGGACTCGTATACACGGTCTCGCCGAAGATGAAGTTGTCGGCGTTGAGCAGGCCGCGACTGCCGTCGCACTGATCGCCCGTGATGAACACCTTGAGCAGCGCGGCGTAGACGTCGCCGCGGAAATGGTCCGGCGCGACGCAGATCTTCAGCACGATGTTCAGGCCGACGACCTTCGCCGCCTCGACCGCGAGATCGATGCCGAGCATGCGCAACAGGTTCAGGCGCCGCTTCGTGTCGTGGATCAACTGCTTCGTCAGCGCGCCGACCGGTTCGACCGAGACGAACGCGGTATACCAGCTGCCGGTCCAGCGGAACGTGCCACGCGCCTGGCGCACGCCGGGGAACGTCGCGGTCATCGTGCCGTAGTCGTCTTCGGTGACGCAGCGCAGCTGCTGCTCGAACGCGAACGGCGCGTACTGGCGGATGTGCTCCATGCTCTCCGGATCCGCGCCGCCCGCGGCCGCGAGCGGATTGCGCACCGTGCGTATCTGCTTCGGATTGCCGATCAGGTGCGCGATCGTGTCGTGGCCGACGTTGCCGACGCTGCCGTTGCCGACCCGATACGTGGCGGTCAGTTGCAGACCGGGTTCGGGCGCCGCGCCGCGCTGGCCGTCGCCGAAGCGCAGGAACACCGAGCCGTCGTACTCGATCTCGGGCACGAAATTCGCGTCGTCCGCGTGGCTGCTCAGCAGATCCTCGACTACCGTCCATTTGCGTCCGTCGTCGGCGAGCAGCGAGATTTGCGGCGACGCGCGCGTCGATGTCGCAGCCGCGAACGCGCTTGCGACCGCCGTTGCGTCGTACGGCCGGCGCGCGAACGTCAGCGGCGCATGGGCGAGTTCCGGATAGAAGCGCGCGTGTGGCTTTACCGACACGGCGAGCGCCGTTTCCGTATCGCAGTCGCAGCTCGCACCGATCTGCGGCGCGGGCGGAAGCCCGGGCACGGTGCCGAGAACTTCGCCCGTGACGACGGTGCCGTGATCGGCGGGCACGATGTTGCCGCGCGCAACGCTCACGTTGCCGACATTCACCGGGCCGTCGTCCGACTCGTACGTCGACGAAAGGCAAAGCGGAAACGGCAGCGCATCGTCCGCGGACCACGTGACCTGCGTGATGAGATCGCCATTGAGCGGATCGAGCAACGGCGTGCCGGCGTCGTTGGTCGTGCGCACGCCCGTCAGCCGTACGGCCCAGCGATGCGTGGGGTCGGCGTCGTCGGGATCGCCCGTGAGCGGACCGACAACCTCCTCGAAGATCAGCACGGTGCCGACCGCGAGCGACGACAGCGTGTCGACGAGCGTCGCCTGCGTCGCACCCGCTGGCAGACAGCAATCGCTGTCGCCCCAGGTATAGAAATGGATTTCGTTCTGTTCGGTGTAGAGCTTCGTCGCCTGCAGGCTCGAGAAAATCGGCTTCGTGCTGTTCTCGAGCGCGTGCACGCGCGGCAGGTCGAGCGGATCGACGACGGTCGGCAGGCCGGGCACGCGCACGTAGAATGCGGTGTCGGCCGCAACGGCCAGCGCATCGATATTCGTTTCGAGATAGATCCACGCGCGTGCGTTGCAGCCTTCGTCGACCGCGTAGTCGACGAGACGCGCATGCCGGCGCAGCGAGATGCGGCTGCGCGCGGTGCCGATGTACGCCTCGGTGCTTACCGCGTCCTGCTGATAGCTCAGATGATCGGCGGCGTACGCGAGCGACTCGAGCATCGCGACGCCGAGGTCGGCGGCATGCGTCTCGGTCCAGCCCGGCACGAGCACCGCCATGCGGTCGCGCATCACCTGCAGGAATCCGGCGTAGTCCTTGGCGAGATAATTGATGTCCGGCGGCGTGCCGACCGTCGGCGGGCAGCAGTCGTCGGGCTTGCAGTCCACCGGCGACGGACAGCCGGCCTTGAACGAGAACGTCAGCGTCGACAACTGCGGGTCGAGGCCCGGCGGCGGATCGAGGCCACCCGGCGCGGCGACCAGGGAAAAAGTATACGGAGAGAAGTCGCCGGTCTTGTCCAGCGTCACGACGACGGTCAGCGGATCGTCGTTCGTCGCCGCGTCGACCGCGTCGACCTGCAGCGCCTGGTCGCCCGTGACGACGACGTTCTGCGTGCCGAGATTGAGCGCACGTGCATCCTTGAGGAACGTCACCGCGAGGCGCTTGCCGCACCCGGGGTGGTCGGACAGCACCTCGAGATAGTCGATGCCGTTGAGCGTCGCGCTGCGCAGCACGAGGTCGCGACGGTTCTTCTGCGCGCAGAAGTAGATCATGCGCCCGCTCCCGCTCCGCCGTAGACGAATTGCTGCGTCTGCAGCTGCTGCGTCTGCAGCACGACGTAGACGACGGTGATCAGAAGTGTCGCGTCTTCGGCGACGACGGTGACCGATTGCACGCGGATCAGGTCGGAGAGCCACATCTGCAGGCTCGCCTGGATCACGTTCTGCTGCGCGGCCGCGAGCACGTCGCTGTTCGGCGCGAACACGAGCTGCGCCGTGCCGCTGCCGAAGGTCGGACGGTTCACGCGTTCGCCCGGCGAGGTGAAGAGGATCTGTTCGACCATGTCCTCGATGTGCTGCAGCGCGTGGTCTGCGCCGTGTGGCCGGTCGTGTCGAAGTTGTACGGGAAGGCGAGGTTCATGGTCGTCTCACATCGCGCTCACGCGCAGTTGCGTGACTATGGGCAGCAGCGGCAACCCGCTCGGCGCGCAGATCGACACGCCGCTCTGCACGAGCAGCGGTTGCCCGAACGACAGTACGCGCGTCGTGCCCATCACCCAGCTGGCGGTCACGCACGGCGGCATGAGCGCCGCCGCCGCCGCGCAGCCGGTCACCACCCACGGCGCGGTCAGCGTGCAGCTCGGCATGCCCATGAGCATTACCGACGGATTCGGCGCGGTCGGCATCGCCGGCGCACCATGCGCGCACATCACGACCGCGCCCTCCTGGATGAGCATGCCTGGCATCAGATCACCTGCAGGGCGCCCGCGTTGATCGTCACGGCCGGACCGGCCATCACGATCGTCGCGCCCTGTCCGTTGCTGAGCGTGATGCCGAGCTCGGAGATCGAGATCAGCGCGCCCGTCATCGTCTTGAGCAGGATGCCGCCCGTCGGCCCCGGCGCATCGCTGATCATCAGCGTGTTCTGCAGCGTCGTCTGCACGACGACCTGTTGCAGGCCCGGTGGCGCCGCGAGCGCGAGCGCGGGCACTTCTGCCGCCGATCCCCAGAAGCAACCGACCCAGATCGGATAGTCCGGATTGCCCTGCTCGAATTCGATCCACACGCCCGAGCCGATCGCGGGCGCGACGAACATGCCCGACTGAATGCCGCCGAACGGCAGGCACGGCATCGCCCACGTCGACGGAATGACGTTGGACACATCCGGAATCTGCACCATGAGTCGCCCCATCTGCAGCGGATCAATGTTGTTGAGGACGGTGCCCCGATATTTGCCGTAGTGCTTGCTCACGATGTTTCTCTGCGGGTCCGGATCAGAACGGGAACGCGGGAACGACGGGCGTGTTGGCGATCAGCGCGTTGCGCTTGAGCACGAAGCTCTGCTTGTATTCGCCGGGCTTGAGTCGATGGGTCGTGCTGTCGACGTAGTACATGCCATCGAACGCGATTCCCGCGCCGCGCATGCCGACGAGGCTGCGCGAGCGCAGGATCTGGCCGTAGCGCAGCACGTCGAGCGAGCCTTCGCCCGTGACGACGTCGGCCGTCTCGACCGCGCGCGCCATGCCCTGCATGATCGCCTGGCCGATCGGCAGCTTCGCGGTGTCCTTGAGCTGCTCGACCTTCTGCGGGATCGGCACGGCGATGCCGAGCGGCGGATTGAACGGCGTGACCGGCGGAATCGGAATCGGAAACACGAGCTTCGTCGTCTGGTCCTGCGAGAACACGATCGGCAGCACCGAACTCTGCGGCTGGTACTTGAACGTGAGGCTCTCGACGTTGGTCCAGGAATCGAGGTTGACGTTGAGGCATTGCTGCGGCATGCCGATGCGGATCTGCGGGCCCCAGTACGCCTGACTCACGCCCGGCAGCGGCCCGGGCACCATATAGAAGACGTAGCCGACGTCCTTCGCGAGTTGCTGGACGTACGACAGGTCGGTGCTCTTCTGCGACGGCGTCTGCACGAGCGGCACTTCGATGTCCGGGATCAGCATCGGAATGACCTCGGGTACGACGCCGAACGCGGCGTACTTCGCGAGGATCGTGAGCACGCGCAGATCCGGACTCATGCCGGGGTACGGCAACCCGGAGAAATCGATCAGGTCCATCAGCGCCGAGAGGTCCTGTCCGGTCACGACGAGCTTGGACGAACCGCTCATCGTGTCGGGCACGACTTCGTGGTGCATGACAATGCCGTCGACGATCACCTGCGGCAGGCCACCGAAGTTTGCCATCAGCACGACGCGCAGCAGCGGGATCGGCGACGAGGCGGCGAGCAGGAAGAACATCTGCAGGATCGAATTGTCGGCGAGCGTGAAGGTCAGCTGGAAGCCGCTGCGTCCGGTCGCCGACTCGGTCACCTCGGCCGAGACGAGCGCGTCGATGAGCGGCTTCGGCACGGGTAGCGCGACACCCGGTCCGGCCATCAGCGTCAGATAGAGCGGACTAGCCATTGCGCGCACCGGGCGGGATTCCCGACGACAGCGGGATCTGAATGCTGCGTCCGACCTGCGCGGTCAGTTCGTCGGGATCGGTCGCGTTGTTGGCGTCGCAGATCATCCAGAACAGCAGCGGGTCGCCGAGGAATTTCGCAGCGAGGTTGTCGAGCCGGTCACCTTCGACGACCACGTAGCTCTGCAGCGCCTGGTAGATGTTCGCCTGCGGCAGGATGCGGCGTGCGAGGTACATCACCTGCGTGCCGTTCGGCAGCGTGTACGGCAGCGTCGTCGAGCCGTAGTAGCGACTCGACGTGAGCGTCGGCGCGCCGTTGCCGGCGGCTGAGGTGACGAGGGATGCGAGCGCCTGATCCATTTCTGTCTCCTCACGCCATCTGCGCCATGGCTTCTTTGAGCGTCGTCGAGCCGTAGTAGCGACTCGACGTGAGCGTCGGCGCGCCGTTGCCGGCGGCGGCGGTGACGAGGGACGCGAGGGCCTGTTCCATGTCTGTCTCCTCACACCATCTGCGCCATGGCTTCTTTGCTGGTCTGGTAGACCAGGTACAGCGCCCCTGCGGGCGTCAGGAAGCCGACGTCGTTGACGCTAAGCACGCGCAGGCCGAGCGACACCTTCGCGCGAATCGGATTGAGCTGCGGATCGAAAGCCTGTTCGGTTATTTCCATGTCGGTGATGCGCACGGGCGTCACGCGCTGGTTGCTCCACGCGAACACGGTCAGCGAGGATTCCATTGGCAGGATTTCGATCGTGCCGATCAGCGACAGCACTTCGTTGGCGATCAACACGCCGCTCGACGGATACAGCAGCAGCTCGAGCAGGGATAGCTGCGGCTGGATGCCGAGCGACACTGCCGTGGGATCGCCCGCAGCGAGCTGATCGGTCGCATCGATCTCGATCTCGCACTTGATCGATTCGATCGGCGGCCCCTTGAGGCGCAGTATCTCGGTGCGATCGGGTTCGTCGCCGACGGTCTGCGGTTTCAGCGAACGCGTGATCGTGTCGGGGTTGTACTGCAGCATGATCTTCCCGAGCGGCACGCCGAGCGTCGGATCGAGCATGAGGATCGCGCCCTTGCGCAGCAGCGGCGATACGTTAGGCATGGTCGCGCCTCCGCGTTGCGCTCGTACGATCGAACAGGCGCTGCGCGAGTTGCTGCGCCGCGTCCTCGGGATTCGCCGCCGCGTCGCGCAGGTCGAGGCGAGGCAGGCTCAGCGTGGTCGACGATGGAAGTCCTCCGTCGCGAGCCATGCGCGCGAGCGCGGTTTCGAGCGCCTGCACGAAGCGCTGCTGCTGCACCGGCGTATAGCCGTGCAAGTGCAATTGGCGGATGTCGATGCGCACCGCCGCTGCGGACTCACGCGTTCGCGCTGCCGGCGCGCGCGGCGGCTGAGTGGACCCTCCATCGGCGCGCCTGTCGCTCATGACCAGCCCCGCGTCTCGGACGGCGTCAGCGGCCTTTCCATTTTCGAATATTCGATCCGCGCCGCGGCGAGGATGTGCTGCGGGCCGATGCGCGCCTTGCCTTCGGCGGCGAGGAACGCCGCGTGTGTCGCGATGTTGCGGATCACGCCGCCCGCGACGTTGAGCTGCGACAGCTGCGCGAAATCGATCTCGTCGAGCGGCGCCATCTCCGGGAAGATGCCCTGCCAGATGCGTGCCCGCGACGCCGCATCCGGGAACGGGAACTGCACGATGAAGCGGATGCGGCGCAGGAACGCCGAGTCGAGCGCGTGGCGCATGTTCGTTGTCAGGATCGCCACGCCGCGATAGCTGTCCATGCGTTGCAGCAGGTAGCTCACTTCGAGATTCGCATAGCGATCGTGGCTGTCGCGGACTTCACTGCGCTTGCCGAACAACGCGTCGCACTCGTCGAACAGCAGCACCGAGCCGCTTTCCTCTGCCGCGTCGAATACGCGGCGCAGGTTTTTCTCGGTCTCGCCGATGTATTTGCTCACCATCGAGGCGAGGTCGATTTGGTACAGGTCGAGATCGAGTTCGCGCGCGATGATCTCCGCCGCCATCGTCTTGCCCGTGCCGCTGCCGCCCGCGAACAGCGCGCTGAGCCCGTGGCCGCGGCTGTAGCGCTCGAAGAAGCCCCACTGCAGGTTCACGACCGCGCGCTGGCGCATGTGGATCGCGATCTGGCGCAGCGTCTCGGTCTGCGCTTCGGGCAGCACGAGTTCGGACCAGGATGCGCGCGGCTCGATGCGGCGTGCGAGGTTGTCGAGCGAGCGCCGTCCCTGCATGCGGCACGTGCGCCAGGCGACATCGCCGATGTCGTCGCCGGCCGCGAGCGGCGTCTGCAGCGTCGTCGTGGCGGCGGCGTCGATCGTCGATTCGTCGAAGTGGAAATAGTCGACGATGCGATCGAGCGTGCCGTTGAGGTTTTTCGCGGCTTCGCCGAGGCGGACGGTCCACGCGGCCTTGCGCTCGTCCGCGTTGAGGTGCGGCACGTCGAGGCGCTGACCCGGCAACCGCTCGACGCTCGAACCCGCCGGCACGTCGATCGCGATCGGCGCATGCACGATATCGAGCCACGCCGACAGATTGTGCAGCGGCTCCGCGTCGTGGCAGCTCACGTAAAGTGCCGCACGCTGCAGCGCCGCCTCGCGCGTCCACAGACGGGCGACGCTCTTGCGCCTGTCCGCGGCCACTGGCAGATCGGCCGCATTCAGCAGATAAGGCTGCAGTCCCGCGCGCCTGCACAATTCCATGAAGGCCGATTCGCGCCCCGCCGCGCTCGCGCCGCACAACAGCAGCGGCCGGTTGCGTCTGCCGTCGTCGACCCAGTGACGCAGGCCCTCGTCGAGCCTTGTGCTCCAGAGCGTGCCACCGGGCGAAGGTACGGCGTCGGCATCGGCCGGCAGCGGGCGCACGAGCGCGTCGAGCTGTTCGTCGATCGCGGCGACGCCGAGCAAATGGTGGAGGATGCGCTCGTCTATGCGCAGCGGCTCGTGCAGCAGGTCCGCCTGTCCCTCCGCGCGCCCTTGCAGTTCGACCAGGGACCAGAAGCGCAGCGGACGCGAACGGCTCGTCGCGCTCCAGTGCGCGCCTTCGAGCACGGACAGCGCGAGGCCGAACGTCGGCCAGGTCGCGAGCGCATTTTCGTGCGCCGCCGCGCACGCCGACAGAAAGCGTGCCTCGAGCGCGGCGCCCGCGCAGAGGACGAGCACGTCGCGTTCGAACGCGCTCAGGCCGAACATGTCCTGCAGGCGCGCGAGGCCTTCCGCGGCGGGCCGATCGGCGGCGAATGCCGCGGCCGGCGCTTCCCGCATTGTCGATCCGTCGCTCGCACGCACGAGGCGGCGATAGACGCGATCGAGCGCCTGCGCGAGCGACTCGTCTTCGGCCGGTGTCTGCACGACGGCGCTCATACGTTTACTTGCAGCTGCGGCAGCAGCTGCCCGAACGTCGGACTGCCGCTCGTCGTGTCGAGCGTGAGCTTGCTCTGCGCGCCGTCGATCTCGATGCGCAGCGGATACGTGCCGGCGGGGAACGTCGCCGGTATCGGAAACGCGAGCGTCGTCGACGTCGACGGTCCGCTGAGCGGCCGCTGATCAATCGGGATGGCTGTGTCGCCGACGTACAGCGTTGCCTGCTGCATGCTGCCGACCGATGGCGACACGGTGATCGTGACCGTGTTGCCGCGCGTGACCGGATCCGGCGCGGCGAGCGCGATCGTCGGGATGAGCTGGAACGGCATCGGGCTCGAGTTGAAGCCCGGGTGCGGCGTCGGCGAAGTCGGAAACACGACCTTGCGCACGACGCGCAGCGAACGCGTGCCGGCCTGCAGCGAGTTCGGCAGGACCACGCGCAACGCCTTGCCCTGGATCGTCGCCGGCAGGATGCCTGGCGCGTTGTCGAACGACACGAACGTCGTGTTCGGCGTGTCGCCGAGGAAATTGCTGCCCTGGACGATCAGCGTACCGCCGGCCGTGACCGGATTCGGCGAGATGCTGTCGATGACCGGCGACTGCAGCGGCAGCACCATGACCGAGCGCGTCTGCACGGGCAGGTTCGACGCGAACGAGCTCGTGTCCTGGATCACCACGACCGAGACCTGGTACGACGTCGTCGGCCGATAGTTCGTCTGGAACGCCGTCCACAGCCGGTAGATTTCTTCGGTGGTCAGCGTCTCGGGCGTGATGCGGATGTGCTCGATCTGGTTGGCGAGCAGGCTGCCGTTGATCAGCGTGCTTTCGTGGCTCGGCGTCGCGAGCAGATCGTCGAGCGCCTTCTGGATCGTTGCGCGCGGCACGACCGGCGTGTCGTGCAGCACCTTCATCGCCCACGCGAGCAGGATTTCGGGGTCGAACTGATTGCTGCCGTACGCGGTGATGAGGTAATGCAGGTTCAGCGCGAGCGGTGGATTGCTGATCTGCGTGCCCGAGCCGTTGCGCGACGGCAGGTCGTTGTTGCGCAGCGCGGGATTGAGGCTCGCGTAATACATGAAGATGTTGAGGCCGGCCTGCTCGTCCGGTCCGACCGGGATCAGGTCGGGCGAGGTCGCGGTGATGCCCGCTGCGCTGCCGCCGAGGATCGAACTGGGTCCGCCGCTCGTCAGCGCGTTGGCGAGCAGCGAGCGCAACACCGCGCTGACGCCGCCGACGGCGAGATAGTTGCTCATCGCTCGTCGCTCCCGTCGCGGCGCAGAAACGCGTCGAGGCTGACGCCGGGACGGAACGACTGCCGACGCTGGGCCGCGGGCGCAGGCGCGGGTGCGGGCGGCGCGTGCACGTCGATGCGTCCGATCGAGATGCTGACCGTCGGCGGAGATTCGGCTGTCGCAGCCTGCGCTCTTTCGACGATTCGTTCGCGCAGCGTCTGCGTCGCGACTTCGCGTACGAAATCGACGCGCTGCGCCGGCGCTGGCACGGCCTCGCGCTGCGGCGCAGCGGCGCGCGCTTCGTGTATCTGCTCGCCACCGCGGTCTGCGACCGCGACGACGGTGGTCGGCGGCGCGTCTTGCGCGCCATGCCCGTCGCGATCCGTATCGATCGACGCTGATGAAGTCGGTGCCGCGGCTCGCGCCGCCTGCGGCGCGGGCGGCGATGGTTTCGTTTCCGCGCGGCGCGACGGAAGCGTTCGGCCTTCCGGTGTCGTCGCACGACTTCGCTGCGGCGCGGATTGCGCCAGCATCGCGATCGGCGCGACGCGACTGGCAACCGATGCGCCTTCCTCCGTCCGCACTTCGCGCAGGATCACGTCGGCGCCGCTGCCGCGCGCATAACGCGGGGCGAGCAGCGGCTCGATGCGCCGCGTCGAGGCATCGGCCGCGCCGCGCGCGCGTGCAATCAGGCGTTGCAGTTGCGTGCTCATGCGCCGAGCAACTCGAGATAGGCGTCGCGGCGGCGCGGGCTCATCGCGGCAATCGCGGGCTCGCTCCAGCCGTACTGCAGCGCGAGCGTATGGATGTCCGCGAGCAACCGCTGCGCCGCGTGGCACGCCTCGAGCCAGACGAAATGCGCGATGTCGAGGCTCCACGACGCCTCGTTGCGACATTGTGGGCACGCGAGCGTGCAACGCAACTCGGTCGCGGCATGCAGTTGTTCGAAATGCGTGCGCGCGGAGGGTAATGCCGCGCGCGCCGCGGCGGCGGCGCTGACGTCATCGAAACCGAGGCTGCGCGCCAGCAGCAATTCCTCGGCGCGCGCGTCGTCGGTCGTCTCGAGTGCCGACAGCAGATCCGCCGACGTGATCTGGCGCAGACGCATCGACTCGCCGCTTTCGACCCAGTCGACCGTTGCCGGCGCGCGCGCCTCGTCGAGACCTTCGAGCGCGGCGGCGACCGCGAGGGCGAACTCCATTGCCGCGCCGCACTGTGCGCAGCTCGCGTAGCCCTCTAGCGTCGAGCCGAAACTCAACTGGCGCAGGCGCAGCAGGAGGCGGTCGCGCGCAGCAATCGGTAGCGCGAGCAGTTCCTCGCGGCTGCTCTCGGGCAGCGCCGCTTCGAGCAGCGTGATCGCACGCTGCAGCGCGTTCTCGCACTGACCCTGGTCATGCGCGAGCAGCAATCGTTCGCCCGTGAGCGCCTGCATGGCAGAGTGCTCCAGTCACGCCGCGGTGGAATTGAAACTCGGCTCGGACGGCTCGTTCACCGAGGTGTCGCGCTCCCAGCCTTCGTTCTCGAGCTTGATATGCTGGATCGCGACGGCATTGGCATTGGCGTCGAGATCGGGCAACGCCTGGTACTCCGACACCCATGCGCGGTAGATCTTGTAACTGATCGCGAGCTGGCCGGCCTCGTTGTAGAAATCGAGAATCACGTCCTTGCGAAAATCGGCGAGCGACACTTCGCTGCCAAGCGTCGCGCCGACTTGCCACACCTTCGCCGCCCAGGCTTCGAAGTCGGTGTCGTGGGTGACGCCGCGCTCGAGCGTGATCGCTTCGAACTCGCTGCGTCCGGGCGACTTGCGGCTCGTGCTCGGATCACCGCCTTCGCGGTGCTTGACGACTTCGGTGGTGCGTTTGAGCGCCGACACCTTGCTGACGCCGGCGACGTAGTGCCCGTCCCACTTCAAACGGAATTTGAAGTTCTTGTAGGGATCGAAGCGCTGTGGATTGACGGTGAACTCGGCCATGACTCATCTCCGCCGCAAGGGGCTTGGTTTCTGTGGGGGCATCGCTTCTGCGCACGCATCGGCTCAGGTCGATTGCGCGGTGATCTGCTCGATCTGGATCACGACGAATTCCGCAGGCTTGAGCGGCGCGAAGCCGACCAGGATGTTGACGATGCCGTTGTCGATGTCGGTCTGCGTCGTGGTCTCGCTGTCGCACTTGACGAAATACGCCTGCGCCGGCGTCGTGCCCTGGAACGCGCCCTTGAGGAAGAGGCTCTGCATGAACGCGCCGACGTTCAGGCGTATGGACGCCCACAACGGCTCGTCGTTCGGTTCGAACACGACCCATTGCGTGCCGCGGTAGAGGCTTTCCTCGATGTACAGCGCAGTACGCCTGACCGGGACGTATTTCCATTCGTTGGTCATCGCGTCCGCGCCGACGAGCGTGCGCGCGCCCCACAGCACCGACCCGTAGACGGGGAAGTTGCGGAAGCAGTTGAGGCCGAGCGGATTGAGCACGCCGTTCTCCGGGTCGCTCAGCTTGTAGACCATGCTTTGCACGCCGTTGAGCACCGCACCGGTGCCGGCCGGCGCCTTCCACACGCCGCGGTTGCCGTCGGTGGTCGCGTAGACGCCGGCGACGACGCCGCACGGCGCGAACGTGCGCAGCTGGTAGTTGTTCATCGGGTCGGACAGTCGCAGACGCGGGAAAAAAGCCGCGCCGTTGGGATCGACGATGCCGAGCCCGCTGCTCTTCCAGTCGACGGCGCCGGCGACCGTGGTGACGTTCGGCGGCGAGTCGACCAGCAGGAAAGCGCGGCGCTGATCGCACAGCGCGATCGCCGCCGAGTAGATCGCATTCGTATTGATGTTCGGATCGAGCGCGTTCGGATCGCCCGCGTTCGCGCGCGTCGCATCGGGTATGCACAGAAGGTTGAACAGGTCGACCTTCTGCAGCGCGTAGATGCCCGTGAACGCCGCCTGATCGCCGATGATGTCGGCAGTCGCGGGCAGGCTCACGACGCCGCCGACGGCGCCATCCTTGCCCTTGGCGGAAGCGGATTGCGACGCCCACACGTTGCCCGTGCCCAACGCATAGTGCGCGACATTGGGCGTAGCGCCCGCGATGAGTCCGAGCGTCTTCGCACACGCGCCGAACGGCGACGAACCCGACGGTTCGGCGATGCTGATGACGGCATCGGGATTGCCGGGCAGCGTCGCATTGATGCGCAGCGCCTGCGCGGCCGTTCCGCCAGGCAGCTGGGTCACGCCGACCTGCACGCTCGCGCCCGGCATCTGCACCGCAAGCACCGAATTGATCGCCTGCTGGACCTGCGTCGCGATGCCGCTCAGCGTCATCGGCAGCGAACTGGCTGCGGCGAAGACCTTCACCGTGATCGGCAACCCCGATGGCACGGTCGCGGGATTGGTCGTGCTCAGCGTCAGGCCGAGGTCCTTGGCGCCGACGGTGGACAACGCGACGGCGACCTTCGATGCGGCATCGCTCGCGCCCGAGTAGTTTTGCGTCAGCGTCAACGCGGTGTCGCTCGCGATCGAAAGGATGCGATAAGGCGTGTTGGTCCCGTCCTTCGAGAAGGTGATCCACTGGCCGAACTTCAGTTCGGTTGTGAACAAGGTGCCGGCGCCGACGATGTCGGCGCTGCCCGCGTTGATCGCCACCGTGCCCGTGATCGTCGTCGTGCCGCAGATCGTGCTCGCAATCGAATACGGCGAGACCGCTGCGCCGACGAGCCCGGTCTGCGCGATGCTCGCGAGACCCTTGATCACGAGCAGTTCGGCCGCCGTGGGCGTATTCATCTTGATCAACTGCGATCCGTTGTCCGGATCGTTGACCATCGTCTGCACCCAGTTGCTCTTCGTGTTGTCGTAGCTGACCGACGGGAAGTACTCGGTCGTGCCACCCGCGAGGTCGGTGACCGTGAGATTGAACGTCTTCGGATCGGCCGGCGGAGTCGCGCCGCCGGGCGTCAGCCCGATGTAATCGATGTCGATCAGGAGGTTGCCATTCGCGGCGGTGCCGCTGCTCAGCGCCTCGAACGTGAACGACTGGAACGCGACCTTCGCCGCGGCCGCGCCAAGCGACGTGGCCGGCGTGCGCACGACGTAGGCCTGTCCGCCGCCGTTCTGGAAGAACTGCTGCACGGCATAGCTCAGCTCGCTGTTCGCCGCGAGACCGCCGTATAGCCGCTCGAAGTCGCCGAAGCTGAAGATTTCCTGCGCGCGATTGTCGATGCCGCTCTGCGTGTAGCCGACGAAGGCCGCGATGGAGGTCGGGACACCGGCGATGGGATGCGAGGAACTCGGCAGCTCCTGCACGTATACGCCGGGATAGCTATAGGACGTCGCCATAGTGGTTACCTTGCTGATGTTGAGGATGGAACATCGGAACGCCGCGGATCGGAAAACCGTCTCGCAACGCGGCGGTAGTGATTGCCTCTTGCGTGCATTAGTGGCTCCGCCTCGCGTCGCGCGGCGTGCCGGCGAGGCGGTCGAGGCGCGCGTCGGTCACGGCATTCGCCGTCGTTCGCCGGTAGCGCACATGGCCGTCGAGCGCTCGCGCCGACTCCACGATGCCGGCCGTCTGCAGCGATGCGAGCGCGCGTTCGACCAGCTCGAGCGATGCTGGCGTGAGCCCCAGCCACCACTGTGTGATGCCCTCCTTGGTGTCTGCGGCCAACGGATTGGCCCGCAGGTAACAGGCGAGGCGTCGCACGATGTCGGATTCGTCCGACAACAACCCGGTCCCCGCGATCCCGCTTGCACCGATCATGGATCGATAAGGGCAAACACGATGCCAAGTTCGCGACGCGCCCAAGTGCTTGTTTTTCGCGCAGACGCGATATCGGGGCTGGATACTTTTGTCCGACGCCCGCACGCCGGCGAGCCGATCAATCAGCCGTCACGACGTCGATCGGCGCGTGGACAAGTTTGTCCGGGCGGGGCGCGGGTTTGTCCTCGTAGAAGTACGAGACAGCGGTTCGGGGTCCTCGCGCGGCGGCGAACGGCGCTGCCGCGCCCGATCGCGGACGCAGCGCGCCGCCTTTGTCGCGAAGAGACTTTCGAGAAAGGTGCGCTGGCGACGTTCGTTTTCGACCGCGGATCGGCTCGTGCGCTAGACTGATCTCATCCGCCGCTGCGTTGCGAAAGTGTTCGCTTACGCCTGTCTTGTCGAGGACATCGGGATGCCTGAGATCACGGGGGTCATCGAGAACGCGCATGGCGCCGAGGGCGTCGCCGTCGACGCCCTCTGGCCCGCCGCCTACGACGAATTGAAGACGCTCGCGCGCCTGCGCATCCGCGAGGTGGGTTCGGCGAGACTGATCGATACCACCGCGCTCGTGCACGAGTCCTGGCTCAAGCTTTCGACGGCCAAATATCTCAAGGTCGACAACCGCTACCAATTTTTTGCCTACGCGTCGAAAGTAATGCGCTCGGTGATCGTCGATATCGCCAAGGAGCAGCAGCGGCAGAAGCGCGGCAACGGGGCGATCCATGTGGACCTCGATGCGTCCCTGGTCGATGCTGCTGCCGGCAGCGATCCCCTCTTGGTCAACGAGGCGTTGATCGAACTCGAGAAATTCGAGCCGCGACTGACCAAGATTGTCGAAATGCGCTACTTCGGTGGCCTCACCGAGGCGGAGATTGGCGAGGTGCTCGAGTTGTCATCGCGCACGGTGCGCCGCGATTGGGAGAAGGCGCGCTTGCTCTTGCGCGACATGCTGGCGGACTAGGCGCATCAAGGCGGTCTCCTATGGCAACGCTGTCCGTACCGAGGCTGTTTCGTCGTTGTTGAATGCAGTTCAGTCGACTTGGGAAATTGGATGAGCCTGTCTTCCTGCCCCGCCGAATTGTGGCCTGCCTTTTCGCGCCTGCTCGACGAAGTATTGGATTTGCCCGAAAGCGAGCGTGCCGCCTGGCTCGATCGTTTGCCGGCGGAGCATGACGACGTACGCCCATGGCTCACGCGTCTTCTCGTCGGCGAGCGAAAAATTCCCGACCATTTCCTCGAAGCGCCGCAGTTGCCGCGGGCCGCCGGCGCGCACCTCGACGCGCCGATCGGACCCTATCGCCTGATCAGCGAGCTCGGCCACGGCGGCATGGGTGTCGTTTATCGCGCGCAACGCATCGGCGGCGTCAGCGGACATTTCGTAGCGCTCAAGGTCGTCAAGCGCGGCATGGATACCGACGAGATCCTCGGTCGATTCCGCCGCGAGCGCGAGATTTTGGCGCATCTCAAGCACCCGCACATCACCAGCCTGATCGATGGCGGTGCGACCGAAACGGGCCAGGCTTGGTTCGCGATGGAGCTCGTCGAGGGCGTGCCGATCACCGCATGGTGCGATGCGGCCTGCTCGACGCTGAGCGCTCGCATCGAATTGTTTCTGCCCGTGTGCGCGGCGGTGCAGTACGCGCATCGCAATCTGATCGTGCATCGCGACCTCAAGCCATCGAATATTCTGGTCGACGCCGAGGGGCGGGTGAAACTGCTCGATTTCGGCATCGCCAAACTACTCGGCGACGCGGCCGCCGACGCGCAGACCCTGTCGCAGGTCAAATTATTCACGCCCGAGTATGCCGCTCCAGAACAACGCAGCGGCGGGCCCGTCACGACCGCCACCGATGTGTACCAGCTCGGCCTCGTGCTATACGAGCTGTTGTGCGGAAGCCGCGCCCGCCAGCAGGCGGACAAGGTTCCGCGCCCGAGTGACAGCGTTGGCCGCGACAACGACACAACCCACGCGGCGGCAGCGATTGCCGCTGTGCGCCAACTGACGCCGAACGCGCTGCGCAACGCGCTGCGCGGCGATCTCGATCGCATCGTGCAGAAGGCGCTCAGCGACGACGTCGCCTGGCGCTACGAGAGCGCGACGGCCCTCGCCGACGATTTGTCGCGCTATTTGCGCGGTCAACCCGTGCGCGCAGCGGGGGAATCGCGTCGCTACAAGATCGGCAAGTTTCTCCGCCGCCATGCCGCGGCATCGGCACTCGTCGTGAGCCTCGTCGCAGCACTACTCGCCAGCACGATCATTGCGGTCGTCTCGGCGCAGCGCGAACGCACTCAGCGCGAGCGCGCCGAAGGCGTGAAGAATTTTCTCGTCGAGATCTTCAAGGCCAGCGATCCGCGCATCGCGAGCGACCAGCCGCGCGGCCGGATCACGGCCCGCGAGCTGCTCGACCTCGGTGCGCAGCGCATTGAAGGCCAGTTCGCACGCGACCCGGCGACCCAGCTCGAAATGCTCGACCTCGTCGCGAACATCGAGCACGAACTCGGCGAGGACGCCGCCGCAACCGCGCTCAATTCCCGTCGCAAGGTACTCGCTCTTCATGTCTTTGGTGAATTGAGCGAACCGTATCTGGACGCCATGATGGATGAGCAGGACTGGGCCTGTAACAACGCGCATTGGCCGGAATGTCGAGCCTTGCTGACCCAGACAGACGATCTGCTCGATCGATCGCTACGCAACGAAGGTCCGATTCGCGCGCGCTGGCTGATCGAGAAGGCGGTTCTGTTACGCACGGAGTCCGACAAGCGAGCCGAAGAGAACGCGGCGCTGGACCGTGCAATCTCGCTGTTCGCAACGACGGCGCCGGCCGATCCGTTGCGCGTCACCGCAATCATCGAGCGTGGCACTGCGGCAGAAGAGCAGGAGGACTTCGTACTCTCGTTGGCCTACTACGAAGACGCGCTCGCAATCGCGCGCAAGCTGCCGAACGTGAATTCGGCGGAGCTGCAGACTCTTTACGGCAACATCGGCACGTTGCATCAGCAGATGGGCAATTACGCACTGGCCGGCGCCGCATTCCAACAGGCAGGCGACATTGCCCAGCGCACAAGCGGGTACGACTTTCGCACCGCCTGGCAAACCCGCGGCGATGCTGCCCGCACGTTCCATCTGGCCGGTGAGCGCGAGCGCGCCGACAAACTTTTTGAAGAAGTCGTCCGTACAGTGCCTCCGGAACGGAAGGACGACCCGAACGCGGCCAACCTGCTCGAGATATACGGTTACTGCATGGCTGCCGAAGGACGACCGCAACTCGCGATCGAGCCGCTCGAAAGCGCCGAACATTCGTGGCTTGCGACGGCCGATGCGGATTTCAACCTGCGCCGCGTTCGCATCAGGCTCGGCGATGCCTATGCGCGCCTCAAGCGCGTGGACGCCGCGCGAGAAAAGTTTCGCGCGTCCCTCGAGGACAATCTCGCGCACTCGCCGCTCGATTCGCAGCCGGTCTTCGCGATACGCGAGCGCTACGGGCGATTCCTGCTCGACCAGGGCGAGCTCGACGATGCAGAGAAGCAGTTTCGCGCGGTGCTCGAACTCGCGCGCGACCGCCGCTGGACACACATCGCTCTCGTGCACGGCGACATGGCGAGGCTCGCGCTCGCGCGCAAGGACCTCCCGGCGGCGATGAGCGAAAGCGCGCGCGCTCTCGAACTATGGGACAACAAGCAGGGCTTCTACGACATTCGCATGCAGCCGCTGCTGCAACGCGTTCGCGCCGACGTCCTGGTGGCCAACGGCAAGGTCGATGAGGCGCAGCGGCTCGAAGACGAGGCGTGGCATGCGAGCGAAAAGTACGATGCGCCAGAAAGCCCCACGCGCATTCACCGCCAGCTGAAGCGCTGATTCGTCAGTCGCGGATCACGGGTTCGCCGCCGCCGCCTCGCGTTTGAACTGCGCGAATTGCGCTTTCAGTTCGGCGAGATCGGCGAGCGCTTCCTTCTGCGCGTCTACTTCCGCTCTGAGCGCCGCGATTTCGCGGTCCTTCTGCGCAAGCCGCCTCGCGAGTTCCTGCGTCGCGGAAATGTTCAGCGTCGTGAGACCGTCGTAGTCGACTGTGCGGAAATCGTCGACTTCCTCGCCATAGACGAATATGCGCTTGCCCGCGAGATCGTTTGCGTCGACGAGCACTTCCTGCGGCGAAGGCAGCCCGAGCACGACCAGCTTGCGCCAGGTGGTCTCACCCTCGACGATCAGCCGCAGGCGCGTCGCGGACGCGGCGATGCCGTGCGCCGCGTCGAAGTGCAGCAGTGTGCCCCCGTCAGCCGTGGCCGCCAAGGCCGCAACGCGGTACACATTGGGCACGAAATCGGTGTGCCGGTTGACCACCTGCGGATAGACCGTTTCGACCTGCTGCGCAATGACCTTCTTGAAGGGTCGATTGCCGTGGGCGACTTTGTCCTTCAGCGTGTAGTCGGTCACTTCGATCGCATTGAGTATCGCCAGGTCCTTGCCCGCATCGCTGACGCCGACGACGTCTTTTATCCTGACGTCGGAATAGACGTCCATTTCCTGCGCCATGACATTGCCGTTCGACGCGAGAATGGCCACGTGCGCAGAGCAACCGTTGCTGCAATGGTCGATATTCGGGTCCCAATTATCGAACGATGAGCCGGCCTGCTGCACCGTGAAATAGACGTAACCCTTCGCGTTGGGCCCGTCCAGCGAAGGATAATTGGTTGCCGAATTGGGGACGAAGTCGTCTACTTCGAGCGGAACGGCCGGTGTGGTCGTGTTGATGCCGACGCGACCATGACCATCGCCCCGCGGCATCAGCGCGATATCGGTGCTCGAGGACCACTGCACGTGGTCTGCGAGTTGCGTGATGCCCGTGGCCTGCGTGCCGTTGCCGAACGCGATGTCGTTGCCGCCATAGCCTGTACTGCCGAGCGAACCGATCTGCAGGCGGTTGACCGGCGCACCCGTGCCGATGCCGACATCGTGATTGGCGGCCACGTACAGATCGGTGCTGGCAATGGTACCGACCGAGACCTGGAATGCATCGCTCGGACTGATTTCGAGGCGGTTCGTGTAGCGCGATAACGTCGCCGTGGCGCCGTTCTGGCTTGCCGTAAGCTGGATCTGCGCGTTCACGCCAACCACGTCGACCATATGCGTCGGCGTCGCGGTGCCGATGCCGAGCCGCCCGGTGCCCGCGAACGCTGGCATCAACGAAAAATCCGTGTCGGTGAACCACTGGGACACGGCCGTTTGTGCGAACGACATGCCCTGCGTACCGTTGCCGATGACGAGCGCGTTGCCGCTGTAGTTGTTGCCGACTCCGCCGATTTCGACCTGGTTGTTCCTCACGGTCCCGGGACCGATGTGGACGCGCGTGCCGTCGTCGTAGATGCTCGATGTGCCGAGCGTGCCGGCGCCATCCCATTTCGAAATGAAGTTAGGCGTGCCGTCGGTCGCCGCGCGAAAGACGCCGAACAGGTCGATGACCACGTGCGTGGGGTTCTGCGCGTACACCGAAAACTTGCCGTCGGCCTGGTTGATCGAAGCAACGCCGGCATTGCCCTTGGTATCGCTGCCCAGATAGTTCAACCACGCCGTCAGCGTTGGATTGCCGCCTTCGGGGTAGACGGAAAGGAAGCCGAATGCGTTGGGATTGTTGCCCAATCCGAACGACACCGCCGTGACGTTGACGGCCAGCGCCGCCGGCGTTGCCCCCGCGGTGAACGTGCACGTGCCCCCGCCTTGCGCAGCGCCGCCCTGATAGGTGTAGGTGCGGATTTCTCTCGCGGCGAAGTTGCCACCGGCGCCGCTGTTGCGCGTGTCGACGATGCGGCACGGGCTGATCGGCACGTAGGTCAGATCGGTGCCGGCCTGGCCGAGCGATTTGGCGCTGGCGACAGCGGGAGACGGCGAAGCTGCCGCCTGCAACGCGGCACGCAGGTCCGCAGCGGCCTCGACGTTGGCGACCGTCACCTGATCGGCGCGCATCAGGTGATTGACGAGTTCGAATCGCCAGGCGTTGTCCTCGTAACCCAACGCGACGGCCTCGCCCGAGAAGCGGTCGGCAACCTGCTGCATGTGGGCGAGCTTCGCCTGGGCCACACGCAACTTCTCCGCCAATATCGCCGAGGCCTCGACGGGCTGGGTCTCACTGGCTGCGGGCACGGCCTGCGCTGCCGCGTTCGGCTGAGCAAGGCCGCAGACGAGTGTCGCAGCAAAAGAAAGCAGGATCGATTTGTACGCAGACATGGTGATGCTCCGGCTCGTTCCTCGGCAATGAAGTTGGCTTACCCGGCGGACTTGCGTCTCGAGCGTCTGCCGATGGACACCAGTGCGATGCAGACGCTGAGGAAAACTAGCGCCCACGCCGACAGTGACGGCGCGGGAACCGGCGTCACGACCACAGCCAACGCGCTGATCGATTCGACGAGCGTGTTGCTCGACGCCGCGGCGTAGGTCGCGTCTCCGAGATAGCTCGCGCTGATCGAATGCGTTCCTGCGCCCAAGGCCGTCGTCGTGAGAGTGGCGATTCCGGAGGCATTGAGGACGGCACTCGGCGTATTGCCCGAGTGCGCCGGGGTCGCCGTCGAGACGCTGCCGAGATAGCTCGCGCCGTCGTAGAAATTGACCGTGCCGGTCGGCGTCGCCGCACTGCCCGTGACCGTGGCAGTCAATGTGACGCTCTGCCCGACCTGCGCGGGGTTGGCGCTGCTGCCGAGGAGGACCGCGGCGACAGGCGCCGCCGTGAAAGCGACGGTGACCACGCAATCGGCCGTAACGGCTGCCGTCGTGTAGACGTTTCCAGCCAGGGTGCCGCTGCCACACCCGCTCGCACTCGCGAGCGAGTGGCTGGGCGCAGGACTCGCGGTCACGCTCGCCGTCGCACCGTTGTCGATGGTCTGACTCGGCGGCGCGACAGTGCCGCCGGCGCCCGACACCGTGGCCGCGACGGTCCACGTCTTGATCGACGCGGAGCAGTTCGCGTTGGTGCCACCCGTCGTGCTGCTGCAGGTCCATGACCACGGATGTCCGTTGCCGCTGACTGCGCTTGCGGTGCCGGCGCTGCACAAGTTGGTAGGCGCCGCGAGCAGCGTCTGGCCGTTGTCGCTGCCGCAGGCGCCGTTCAGCACCGCGGGTGCGCCCTGATACTCGAAGGCACCGATGTCCGCATGCGTGTTGACGAAGCGCTGGAATCCGTTGCCACGCTGATCGCTGGCGAACAGGAAGCCGCCGGGGCTGACGATTCCGCCCGCGTCGATGAGGCACGAACCCGTGAGCAACGCATGGGTCTGCGTGCCGCCGCCGTTGTTGGCGAGCGGTCCGAGATTGAGGGCGGCGCAACCCGTGATACGCATCGTCGGGTCAATGTCGTTCGCCGCGACCGCGCTGAGCGTGCCGAAGTAGTCGAAGGTGCCCGTGATCGGCCGCGACGCCGAGGTTTCGAGGTCGTGCACGAAGGGCGCCGAGGGCGCATTGTTGACGATGAGGCTGTCGTCGAATTCGGCGGTGCCATTGTTGCCGGTCGCCACGTCGAGGCGGACGCCCGCTCCGGCATTCGCCGTGATCGTGACGAAATAGACGGCGATGGCCTGCGTTTCGATGCCGTCGCCGCTATTGCCGCTGATCGTGGAGTTGTCGATCGTCAGCGGACCGCCGCCGACGCCCGTTCCGGCATTGCCGTTGATCGTCGAGCCGCTGATCGACGCCGGACCAGCGGCCTCGATGCCGGCGGCGAACGATGACGAATTGTTGCTCACCGTCGAACTCGTCATGACCAGCGAAGTGAACGCATAGACGCCGCCGCCGTCGTTCGCATGATTGCCGGTGAACGCACTGTCGCGAACGGTCAGGATGTCCGCGGCCACGCCGCCGCCGTTGCCGGCATTGTTGCCGTTGGCAACCGCGACCCCGGTCAGGGTCAGGTTGAGCTTCTTCGTGGGAGTCGTGCCGCAGTTGTAGAGCGACGCGCCGACGATGCCGAAGTTCGGTGTACCCGGCGCGCTGCTGCGCTGAATCGTGACCTTGGGTGTGGCGCTGCCCGCGACCGAGCCGCCGTCGATGGTCAAGTCATCGGTTACCGCGAGTCCGAACGTGCAGGACGCGTTGGCGCTGGCCATCGCGGTGGCGAGCGAGATGCTGGTGATACCCGGTGCGAACACGATCGTGTCCGCGCCCGCCGCGCCGGCGGCGCAGCCGTTTACGGCCGCATCGGTGTTGGCGGCGGCAACGGCATCCTGCAGAGTGCACGCCGCGGCAACGCTACCGGAACTGGCGTTGTCGACAGTGATCGTGTTGGCGTGCGCCCCCGCGCCTACGAGAGCGATCAACAGAGGCCCTATTCGCAAGCCGGCCCTGAGGCACTTCGTTCGCAGCGTGCTACAGGCGTATCGATGCCAAGTCTTCATGCGGGTCTCTGGTTGGGTGGCGACGCGGACCGTCAGCGTCGTCGCCGACTGCAATCCGGTCATTTGCGCCAAAGAACGACAAGTCGCAGCAAAAGCGGACATCGTGAGGATTCCTGCGCGTGCGGAATCGGCCCGGCGAATTGCAACAGCGGTGACGGCGCGGAGATTGACGATCATCGATCCGCATCATCGCTGCGCCGTCACACGGTCGTGCCGTGCGGGGCCGATTCGGGCGGCGGCGGTGGCAGCAGTCGGATTGAGGAGCGAAGGCCTCTCGCAGCGGCTCGCCGGTGGCGCTACGACCGGGATCGACTGACGAAATCGCCGCGATCGCGAAAGCAGCCAGGCCATCCGCTCGGGCGCGGCCGGGGATCCGCAGCGATGGGCCTCGTCAGGACGTTTTCTGGAGCGTTCGCGACGGAGATTCGCACGCATTCATTGAACCGATGCGCTCCCTCCAGGAACACACGTATGGCGGCCCGATTTGTGGGAAGATCGCCAATCGCGATCGGTTGAAGCCAGGTATTCGACTATGCGCGGCAAAATCATCGTTTGCTCCATCCTGACCGTCTTGAGCAACGGCGTGTCGGCGGGGGATGTCTTTCGTTGTGTTGGCGCGAACGGTGATGTGAGTTTCACCAACGTGGCCTGTCCGACCAACAGCCGGGCGCAGGTCGTCGCCACCTACGTGCCGGTGCCGGATAGCCCGGCGCCGACCTACAACGCCGATACCATGGCCGCGGCGGCGAGCGCTTCGGAGGCACGGAGAGCTGCGCAGCAGGCAAGAGCGGCTGCCGACCAGGCAGAAGCAGCCTATGCGGATGCGCAGACGGAAGCGCAACACGCGCCATCATATGGACCCGAATACGCCAGCGGGTGGGTTCCTTACTATGCGCCGTTTGGCTCGTCTTCCAACAATCACCGTCATCACCGGGGGATGATTGGAAAGCCCTCGACGCCGCCATCGAATCGCCCGATGCCTACACCGCATAGGCAAGCCATGGCGCCCGCGCCTCGTCGTTGATCGGAATCGAGGCTGCCCGAGACGGAAACTGTGCCGACCCAAACCCGCTGCTCCCGAGCGGCATAGACTCGGCGCGCCCCTTCAGCAGTAATTATTCTGCCGCGAGTGCGTCTAGTCCCGCGAGCGCCTGGCTGATCGGAAACCGGCCCGAGTTCGGTTCATCGTCGAACCGGTCTCTCGAACCGGCTACGCGACGTCAAAGGCGGAATCTACCTTGCGGGTATTCACATTGAAGGTGACCACGTGGACGCTGAAGTCATAGTCCTCGCCGATCGACTCGGCGTCATTCGCTACTGGAGCCGCGGCGCGATAGCGATGTTCGGCTATTCCGTCGAAGAGGCGGTCGGCCGGCCTCTCGACCTCATTGTCCCCGACGAACACCGTGACGCGCACTGGAAAGGCTTCCGGCGGGCGTTCGAGTCAGGCACCGCATCCGCGGAAGGTCAAGCCGGGCCCTTTCCCGCGAAGCACGCGAACGGGGACGTTGTCACACGGACGGGGCGGTTGTCGCTGGTCCGTCAGCCGAAGGGAGCGGTCGTTGCCGCACTCGTCGTGTTCGAATAGACCGTCGTGATGGCACGCGAAGGATTCGTCGAGCGAAGTCGCTATCCGCAGCCAACCCCTCGGCTCAAGAACGCTGCCGCGAAATGATCGGGTCTTGGCGCAGAGCACAAGGAGCGATTCGCCGATCACGGGCCGTCCCGACGCCACGGAAACTCCGGCGCCCAAGATCGGTGATGCGTAGCGGGTGAATCGTCGACAATCAGGTGGTGTCGAGTTCGATCGAATCTCCGAGCCTGCCCATCATCATGCCCGCAACGGCAAGCTCGAACGGCTTCGGGCGCACGACCAACTTTCCCGATCCAGCGTTCGCGGGGACAATGGCGACATGGACGACACCTCCGGATCACCGGCCGAAGACCACCACGGGCTGCTTTCACCTCTGCGCTGGCGGCGCCGAGCGGCGCTTTGGATCGGCGCGGTGCTCGTCGCACTCGCGGCCATCGTCTTCGCCAAGGGCAGCGATGTTTGTTATGGGTTGTTCGGCCGACTGCTCTCCCATTCGCGCTATTGGCCGCTGCTGGTCACGCCAGCGGGCTTTGCAGTCCTTGCCTGGGTCACGGAAGGCGCGCTGCGCGCGACGCGTGGCAGCGGCATTCCCCAAGTCATCGCAGCGGTGAGCCGCGAAGACGATGCGTCGTTTCGAAAAAGACTATTGGCGCTGCCGGTTGCCGCGGGCAAGCTCGTGCTGACGTTGTTCGCAATGCTGATTGGTGCCTCGGTCGGCCGCGAAGGCCCTACCGTGCACGTCGGCGCCGGACTCATGGTTTGGCTCGCGCAACGTCTTGGTTTCCGCGATGCGCAATCTGCTTCCCGCTTCGCTCTCGCCGGCGGCGCGGCCGGCATCGCTGCGGCGTTCAACACACCGCTCGCCGGCGTGATGTTCGCAATCGAAGAACTCGCGGGCGCCTTCGAGCACCGCTTCAGCGGCGCACTCCTGACCGCCGTGATGATCGGCGGCGTCGTCTCGCTTGGTCTCGTTGGCGATTACGCGTACTTCGGCAAGATGGAAACCACCCTGCCCTTGGGCGAAAGCTGGCTCGCTGTGCTGATTACGGGCATCGTCGGCGGGCTCGCCGGCGGTTTGTTCGCTCGCACGATTCTGTCGGCCTCCTCCGCGTTGCCGGGCTGGCTCGGCGCCTTCCGTGGCCGTTCGCCGGTCATCTTCGCGGCGATCTGCGGATTCGCGCTGGCGCTGCTCGGCTTGTGCAGCGGGGATGCGGTCTACGGAACCGGCTACGCGCAGGCACGCGAGATCATTGCGGGCAGTCACTCGATCACACCCTGGTTCGGCGTCGACAAATGGCTGGCGAACGTCGTCTCTTACGCGGCGGGCATTCCCGGCGGAATATTTTCGCCCGCACTCGCCGTCGGCGCCGGAATCGGCGCGAATCTCGCGCCGTGGTTGCCGCACACGGACGCGACGTCCGTCATTCTGCTCGGCATGGCGGCGTACCTGGCCGGCGTGACGCAAGCCCCGCTTACATCGGCGGTCATCTCCATGGAACTGACCGACAATCACGACTTCGTCTTGCCGATCATGGCGGCGTGCTTGTTGGGCCGCACGTTCTCGTCGCTGGTCTGCGGAACGCCGGTGTATCGCGCATTGGCGGCGAGACTGCTCGACGAGCAGAGGCCGCCAGCGCTCCCCGGCAATCATTCGTCAACGTCTGCATAGCTCAATCGCGCCGGCAGGTTGTCCTGCCCACTCGCGGAAGACTCCTCGAGGCCCACGGGCGGAGATCCGAGCGGAGCGAGCGAACGGCAGGGCTCTCGAAAGCACGGCAACGATATTGCTTTACCGCCGCGCTCGAAATTCCTGAACCGTCATTGGTACAGTTGGGCTCGGAAGACGACGGACCGACGCGGATCGGCGGGAAGACTCGGGAATGATTCGGCGGGAAGGCTCGGGAATGATTGAGACGGCAGCAGCGCCAGAAAGCAGGGGAAACACGGAAAAGGTCTCACCGTGGCAGCTGTGTGTCGCCCCGATGATGGACTGGACCGACCGCCACTGCCGGTTTTTCCATCGCCTGCTCGCGCCGCACGCGCGCCTCTATACCGAGATGGTGACGACGGGTGCGGTGCTGCACGGCGATCGCGAGCGCCTGCTCGGGTTCGACCCTGCAGAACACCCCGTCGCGCTGCAACTCGGCGGACACGAGCCGCGAGAGCTCGCGCAGGCCGCGCGGATCGGCGCCGAGAGGGGCTATGACGAGATCAATCTCAACGTCGGCTGCCCGTCGGACCGGGTGCAGTCTGGTCGTTTCGGCGCCTGCCTCATGCGCGAGCCCGCGCTCGTCGCCGAAGGCGTCATCGCGATGCGTGAAGCCGTCGCGGAGGCCGGCAAACCCATTCCGGTCACCGTGAAATGCCGCATCGGCGTCGACGAGCAGGACGAGCATGCGGATCTGCAGCGTTTCGTCGAAGCCCAGGTCGCGGCGGGGCTCGAGGTGCTGATCGTGCACGCACGCAAGGCCTGGCTGCAGGGGCTCTCGCCGAAGGAGAACCGCGAGGTGCCGCCGCTCAACTACGAGCGCGTCTTCCGCCTCAAGCAGGAGTTTCCGCAGCTGACCATCGTGATCAACGGCGGCATTCTCACAGCAGCCAGCGCAATCGAGCTCGGCGCGCGCGTGGACGGCGTGATGCTTGGGCGCGCGGCTTATCACGATCCCTGGGTACTCGCGCAGACCGAACACGCGCTGTTCGCCACGTGGCTGCCCGAGCGCGGCGCGATTCTCGATGGCCTGCGCGGCTACATCGAGCGCGAGCTTGGCCGCGGTGTCCATCTCAATCACATTGGGCGACACATCCTTGGCCTCTACGCGGGACAGCCAGGCGCGCGCGCGTTCCGACGCCATCTCAGCGAGAACATGCATCGCGCGGGTGCGGTTTTCGAGGTGATCGAGCAGGCAAGCGCACACCTGCAGCGCGAAGCCGCAGCCTGACGCATGCCGATTCCGCGCGTGGAGTGAACTACGCGCTCTTGAAGCCGCGCACGAGTCCGGCGACGAAGATCGAAATGCCCATGGCGAGGAATGCGGATCCTTCAGGAACGGTTGCAGACCGAACCAACAGCAGTGATCCCGCAAACGCGCTCACGACCGCGACCGCCAAGAAGAGGATCGGCCACTGCACGCGCTTGCGTTGCAGCAGGAAGTATCCCGGCAATGCCGCCATCGCTGCGGCATAAGCGAGCGACCAGACATACGGCGTCTGCCACTTCAGAGTCGACTGCAGTGCATCTGCGAGCCCCAGGGCGCCGAGCGCCGCCAAGACAAGCCACAGGGCCCATACGACTGTCGATTTCATCATAAGTACTCCTGGTCTCTGGATGAGGTGGCGTCCGGATGCGCCACCCCGTGCTTTCTTCGCTACTTGCCCGTGTAGCCGTCCTCGATGCCATCGATGAACGCGCCGATCTTGTCCGCGTTCGCCAGGGCCGCGATGCCGACACCGACCGCGGAAATGACCAACGCGACGATCGGAATGATGGCGGCACCGTTTACTTCGACGATCTCGTTTTGCGACAACGCTCTCATGTCACCTCCTCAGCCGAAAAGTTTCTGATACAACACAACGGCGCTCGCGCTGTCGCCGCTGACCGCGCCGACCGCAAGTGCGACGTAGCCGATCGCGGTACCCACGGCGTGGCCTGCGTCGTAGCTCGACTGCACGGCGTCGCCGCCGCTGACACTGTCTGCCTCGTTCTTCTGGAGAAGCCGCATGTGTGCCTCCTGCTGCTGCGCCGGAAATCCACCGTTCCGACAACGGTCGATGCTGCGTGCCCGCGCGACGTCTGCGCCTTTGTCGATTCCTGCCTTCGCGACGACCACCAGCTTCGAAACTATGAGACGAGCAGCGCGACCGAAAGCCTTCAGGCGATGGCACCCGTTCCGACCGCGCGAAACGATGCCTTCGGCCGCCGGGTGATGCGTTCCTCTAGAATCGTTTCATGATCGTCACGACACCCGCCGATTTCCTCGACGCGTATTCGCCCGAGCGCTTCCCGCACGCGGCTCCCGCGACGGCGCGCGCGGCGTTCCTCGTCGCTCCGCACGGCTTTGCGCTCGCGGCCGAGTCCGCGACCGACAACCGCTACATGGCGAACGCGGGCGTTGCTCCGGGCGCCGGAGGCATCGCGACGGACGCTGCACGCGCGCTCGTCGAGCATGCTGCACTCGCAGGCGCGCTGCGCGAATGCGTGCCGACCGTCGTGTTTCCGGGCGATGCGACAACGCCCGATGCCGTGTTCCCGAACAACGTGTTCGCGACCACGCCAGGCCGCGCGATCGTCGGCGCGATGCGCCACGAGGTGCGGCGCCGCGAGGCCGCACGGCACGACATCCGCGCATTCTTCTCCGACCTGCTCCATTACAAGATCGTCGACCTTTCGACCCAACCGCTCGTCGCGGAACTGTCCGGCTCGCTCGTCGTGGATCGCGCGCGCGGCATCGGCTTCTGCGGGCTCTCCGAGCGTTGCGATCTCGCGGGCGCGCGCGCGATGCACGATGCCTTCGGCCTAAAGCTCACGTTCGCGTTCCCGCTTGCGGCCGGCGAGTACCATACGAACGTCGTGCTCGCGCAGCTCGCGTCACGCGCCGTCGTCATCGCCGCCGACGGCTTCGCGGAGCGCGCGGCCGCTGACGCCATCGCCCGGGTCTACGCGCCGCAAGTGCTTTGGCTCGAGCCCGTCCAGAAGGCGGCGTTCGCCGGCAATGCGATCGCACTCGACGAAGGCACCGTTTGGATGAGCGCGCGCGCCGCCGCATCGCTGAGTCCGGAGCAGCGCGCCGACCTGGCACGCTGGGGGTTCGCGCTCCGCAGCATCGACCTCGCCGAGATAGAAAAGGCCGGCGGCAGCCTGCGTTGCTGCGTCGGCGAGATCTTCTGACGCGCCGCACCGCTGACCCCGCCGGCCTCCTCGTTCAGGTTCAGGCTCGATTCAATCGAACAGCCCATAGTGAACGTGCCCGATGGTGCTTCACTACCTGCTACTGGAATGACCCGTTCCGGCAAATCGATGAAAATGAGGTATTTTCCCGCCATGGTCCTGCTCGTTGCCGCCGCTGCGGCGACGATGCCGTGCGCCTGGGCGGCGGCCCTGACGCGACAGGAAGCCATCGCACAGGTGCAGCGGGAAACGGGCGGCAAGGTACTTTCGGCGGAAACGAAGCAGGTGGGCAGGCAGATCATCTACCGCATCAAGGTGCTGACGCGCGACGGGAAGGTCAAGATCGTCGAAGTGCCGGCAGACGACCGCAGCAATGGAACGAACACCGGTGGGTCACACACTCGCTGAAGGGCGAGAAATGAACCACGCAGCTATCAGGAGATGTCATGCGCGTATTGCTCGTTGAAGACGAAGCCCCCCTGCGCGAAACCCTCGCCGCAAGATTGAAGCGCGACGGATTCGCGGTCGATACCGCCGCCGACGGCGAGGAGGGTCTGTTCCTCGGCCGCGAAGTGCCGTTCGATATCGCGATCATCGACCTCGGCCTGCCGAAGAAGTCGGGCATGGAACTCGTCAAGGACCTGCGCGATGCCGGGCAGAAATTCCCGATCCTCATCCTCACCGCGCGCTCGAGCTGGCAGGACAAGGTGCAGGGGTTGAAGCAGGGCGCCGACGACTACCTCGTGAAACCCTTCCACGTCGAGGAACTGCTCGCGCGCATCAACGCGCTCGTACGCCGCGCGAGCGGCTGGACGAAGCCGATGCTCGAGTGCGGACCGATCGTGCTCGACACGACCGCCCAGACCGTGCACGTGGCCGGCCAGCCCGCTGATCTCACGAGTTACGAGTACAAGGTGCTCGAGTACCTGATGCTGCACGCCGGCGAACTCGTGTCGAAGGCCGACCTGACCGAGCACATCTACCAGCAGGACTTCGACCGCGACTCGAACGTCCTTGAGGTTTTCATCGGCCGCCTGCGTCGCAAGCTCGACGCGGACAACACGCTGAAGCCGATCGAGACGGTGCGCGGGCGCGGCTATCGTTTCGCGATTCCGCGCAGTGAATCGAACATGCCGGAGCCGAACGCGGTTGAACAATGAGTAATGGCGGTCGCCGACCGCTTTCTCTACTGGCGCGTTCGCTGTTCGCGGCTGGCGTCGTGCTGGCCGCATTTCTCGGCATCACGGGTCTCGCGCTCGATCGTGCGATTCATGAAACGCTGCTGAGCAGCCTGCAGGATCGCCTGCGCAGCTACGCTGAGGGCTACATCGCCAAGTCCGAGGTCAGCCGTGCGCGCCGCTGGATTCCACCCGACGTCGATCCCGAAGGCTTCGTCAGCCCGAACAGCGGCCTTTACGCCGGCATCGTCGGCCCGGTCGAAGTGGACGGCGCGCAGTTCGACAGCTGGCGCAGTCCGTCCGCGCTCGTCGAGAACCTGCCATTCGGCGCAGCGCTGAAGCCTGGCGTGAAGGTCTTCACGGCGACGCCCGTCGACGGCGCGGGCGGTCAGGTATACATGTACAGCATGGGCTTCTCATGGGAGCATCCGAAAGGCCCCGTGCCGCTGACGATCCATATCGCCGAGGACGCCGACCGACTCGACGCGCAGCAGAACGTGTTCCGCCGCAGCCTGCTGCTCTATTTCGGCGGCCTGGGCATCGGCCTGTTGCTGCTGCTGCTTGGACTCGTGCGCTGGATCCTCACGCCTGCGCGTCGTATCGCGACCGAGCTCGGGCGCGTGGAGCGCGGCGAGCAGGAGCACCTCTCGCCCGACTACCCGCTCGAGCTCGAACGTCTCGCGGGCAGCATCAACGACTTCATCGACAGCGAACGCAACAGCTTGAAGCGCTATCGCAACACGCTGTCCGACCTCGCGCACAGTCTGAAGACGCCGCTCGCTGTCGTGCGCAGCCAGCTCGAGACGGGCGCCGACGGCGAGGAGTTCCGCTGGACCGTGCTGGAACAGGTCGGCCGCATGGACCAGATCGTCGCGTACCAGCTCTCGCGTGCCGCGACGAGCGGCCACACGACGTTCGCCGCGCCGATCCGCGTCGAGCCGCACGCCGCGGAGATCGTCGCGAGCCTCGAGAAGGTCTACAAGTCGAAGAACATTCTCTGCGAATTCGAGATCGATCCCGCCGCGCGCTTCTACGGCGAACAGGGCGACCTGCTCGAACTGCTCGGCAATCTGCTCGAGAACGCATTCAAGTGGGCGTCGCACCGCGTCGTCCTGAGCGCGCGCGTCATGCGCGTTCGCGGCGCGCGCCGCAACGGCCTCGTGATTGTCGTCGAAGATGACGGCCCGGGCATTCGCGAGGACATGGTCGAGCACCTGCTGCGGCGCGGCGTGCGCGGCGACGAGCGCGTGCAGGGACACGGCATCGGCCTCGCGATCGTGCAGGACCTCTTGCGCGCCTATCGCGGCACGCTCTCGGTCGGACGCTCGCCGTCGCTCGGCGGCGCGATGTTCAGCGTCGATTTCAGCGCCGGTTGATGCGCGCGCGCTGCGGCGCCCGCGCGACGATCCTCGATGCTGCTCGTCCGAATTGAATTCGATCGGATTACCTTTCCACGTCAGAAAGCGGTGCCCGCGCGCGCACGCCGAGTGGCCCTGCTGAGGTCGTAGGCGTGCGCGCATACTCCGCAGCCTTCCTTCGAATCCGGATCGCCGATGAATACCGCAAGCAAGCGCGCCCGTTTCCGCGAACTGCACCGCACGGGATGCTTCGTGCTGCCGAATCCGTGGGATCTCGGCAGCTTGCGCCGGCTCGAGAAGCTCGGCTTCGTCGCGGTCGCTTCGACGAGCGCGGGCCTCGCCTGGTCGCTCGGCCAGAACGACAACGAGCTGTCACTCGCTACCGTGCTCGAGCACCTGCGTGAGCTCTGTGCGGCGACCGACCTCCCGGTCAACGCCGACTTCGAAGATGGCTTCGCCTCGTCACCCGAAGAAGTCGGGGCGAACGTCACGCTCGCCGTTGCGACCGGCGTCGCCGGCCTTTCGATCGAGGATCGTTCGGGCGACACGCTGTTTCCACAGGCACAGGCGGTCGCGCGCATCCGCGCAGCGCGCGCCGCGATCGATGCGACGGGCGAGGACGTGCAACTCGTCGCACGCTCGGAAGGATTCCTGCTCGGCCAGCCCGACCTCGACGGCACGATCGCGCGACTCGTCGCCTATGCAGAAGCAGGCGCCGACGTGCTCTACGCACCCGGCATCGCCGATCTCGAGGCGATCACGAAAATCGTGAAGGCAGTCACACCGAAGCCGGTCAACGCGCTGTTGAACAGCCCGAATCTCTCCGTAGCCAACCTCGCGGCGACCGGCGTGCGCCGTATCAGCACGGGCGGCGGGCTCGCGGCGGCCGCGTGGAACGGCTTCGACCGCGCGGCGCGACAACTCGTCGACAGCGGAACGCTGCCGCCGCGCTGATGCCACGTCGCTTCGCGGCACGACATTTTTCGACGCGCAACTCCGCTCTCGCCCTATGGTCACGAGCAACCGAGTCCCACGGCAGGTCAGCGCAGGACGACCCATTGACTGATCCCGTTGCCTGGTATTGATTGCCTGGCTTTGATTGCGCGGTGCCGCGCGTCGCGGCGAACGCGACGCGCTCTCAGGACGACTTGTAGCCGAGGAAATCGAGGCTCGCCTGCAGCATCGCCGCGGTCCCGACCGGCAGCGCGCTCTCGTCGAAGAAGAACTTCGGCGAATGGTTCGACGGCGCGGTGGCTGCGTCCTGACCCTGCGGCGTCGCGCCGACGAAAAAGTATACGGACGGCGCCTTTGCGCCGAGGCCGAAGTATGGGAAGTCTTCAGACGCGGTCCAGCGCGGCGACTCGATGACGTGCTCCTTGCCGATCGCGGTCTCGATGCTCGCACGCACGCGCGCGGTCAGCGCCGGATCGTTGTAGAGCACGGGATTGGTGCTGTCGGCCGCGGGAATCTGCGCGTCGGCCGTCGCGCCATTGGCCGCGGCGATGTGCTCGACGATTCGGTTCAGGCTGATCATGATCTGCGAGCGCATGCCTTCGTCGAAAGTGCGGATCGTGCCGGACAGCTCGGCCGTCTCGGGGACGATATTGAAGCGCTGACCGCTGTTGAACGTCCCGAACGTCACCACCGCCGGCTGCTTGTTGATGTCGAGCTGGCGGCTGACGATCGTCTGCGCCGCCGTGACGATTTCGGCCGCGGTGACGAGCGGGTCGATGCTCATCCACGGCGTCGCGCCGTGGCTCTGCCTGCCATGGATCGTGATGCGGAACGTGTCGGAACTCGCCATCGCGCCGCCGGCGCGCACGCCGACCGTGCCGACGTTGAGCGTCGACACCACATGCATGCCGAACACCGCGTCGGGCTTGAAGTCATGGAACACGCCCTCCTTCACCATGAACGGCGCGCCGCCTTCCTCGCCGGGCGGCTTGCCTTCCTCGGCCGGCTGGAAGATCAACATGACCTCGCCGGGCAACTCCTTCTTCATGCCGGCGAATATCTCCGCAAGGCCGAGCAGCATCGCCGTGTGCGCATCGTGGCCGCACGCGTGCATCACGCCGACCGTCTTGCCGAGGTATTCGCCTTTCGCCTTCGACGCGAACGGCAGGTCGACCTGCTCGGTGACCGGCAGCGCATCCATGTCGGCGCGAATCGCGAGCTTCGGTCCGGGCTTGCCGCCCTTGAGCATGCCGGTGACGCCGTTGTGCGCGATACCGGTGCGCACCTCGTAGCCGAGCTTCTTCAGTTCGGCCGCGACGATGCCGGCCGTGCGCGTCTCGCGGTTGGACAGTTCCGGGTGCTCGTGGAAATCCCGGCGCCAGGCCGTCTCCTCCTTGAGCACGCCCTGCGCGCTTTGCGTCGCCGACGCGGCACTCGCGCCGGCACTGAAACTGGTGATGCCGGCCAGCAGAAGCATCGTCACAGGGTGTCGCATGGGAATCTCCCGAGTGTTTTGGACGCTGACGTCGATCGACGCCTCGCGGATTAAATCACGTTTGCGCGGCTTTCCAGAGTCGTGCGATCGAACCGGACCGCTCTTGGCGAAATCCGCTACATCCCCAGCACGAGATCCTCGGCCTCGACCCGATCGAGGCGGATGCGATTGGCGAACAGCGAGAACGCGAGCGTGCCGGCGAGGCCGTTCGCGCGCTGCACCCACGGCGGAATGTAGGACGGCGCGGCGATGTAGCCCGAATCGAAGAACGGTTCGAGCGCGAGCACGTCGTGCAAGGTCATCTTGCCGGCGAACAAGCTGCGGCAGAGCTTGAGCTTGCAGTTCTTGAGCGCCCAGCGGAAGAACGTATGCACGGACAGCAGGCCGTGCAGATACACCGCGTCCTTCGTGAACGCTGCGCCTCCGGTCGTCGGCGCGCCGCGGAACACGCGCATCGCCGAGGTGAAGCTGTCGGTCTCGCTCTGTCCCGCATCGAGGAAGAACTTGAACACGTCGATGAAGTCCGCGCCGTTGAGTGCCTTGTCGATCGCGATGATGCGCAGCGAGATGCGCTTCATGCGACCGATGTCGATCGCGCCCGACATCAGTTCGGCGAACGTCGCGAGTCCCTCCTGCGTCGCCGTGATGCGCGGCGAGTTGAGCGCGAACGAAGTGAGATGGGGCTGCGCGCGGCCGTTGAGCGCGGTCAGCGAATGCACGAATGCCTCGTGCTCGAGCAGCTGATGGCGGTCGTATTCGGAGAAGCTCGCGCCCGAACGCACGCGGATGCGCGTCGGTCCCGCCGCGGCCTTCGCGATCAGGTTCGGATCGAGTTCGACGGTCACCTTGTCGTGGGTGAAGAACGCATCGATGCGCTGCTGCAACTCGACGCACAAGGTCTCGGCCGGGATCTTCTGCGCATCGTCCGCACTGTCGATTTCGCCACCGAGTTCGTCGGCGAGTTCGATGAAGTGTCGCGCCGCGTCGAGGTTGCTGACCGTGCCGCCGGGCAAGCGATCGCCAGGTCGGCCGAACAGCCGCACCGAGTGCTCGGTGATCGCCATCGAGCCCGCCGCATCGAGCAACTCGGTGGCGATGAGCCACGACTGCGCAGTGCGACAGATATAGTCGCCGACGGGATGCGCCGGATCCGCGGCGGCGAGAATCTCGGCGAGCTCGCCGCGCGTACGCGTGAAATCGGCGTGCGCGTATTCGATCTGCGGCAAGACCGGGTTGCCGCGCCGCCAACCCGAGAGGAACTCCACCTGCATTGCCGCGGGCCAGCTCACCGCGCCGAGCAGCTTGATGCCCTTCACCGTCGCCACCAAGCGGCGATCGAGTTCGGTCAGTCGTTCGAGCGCGGAAGCGTCGTCACCCATGCCTTTCGCCTGCAGGATGCCTGAACACTAACGCATCCACGCGGATTTTCAATGCCCGTCCGTGGCGCCGCTCACTTTCCACCCATGCGCTAGGCCAGCGTGCCGCCGAGCGCCTCGCGCAGCGGGTCGAGCAGCGCGCCGTAGTGCGCGGCGTGCGCGGTGTCGCGACGCAACGGCTCTCTTACCTGGGCCGCGCTGATCGTCTTGATGTTGCGTTCGGTCGTGTGGAAGCGCAGGCAGGCGGGATCGAATTCGAGGTCGCAGAATTCGAGCAGCGCACGCGTCTGCGTCTCCTGATCCGCGACGAGGTCCTCGTGCACGAGATCGTGGACGCGATCGGGATGACGCGCCTTCCAGAAACGGCACGCGCGATCGAAGTCGCGCCAATATGTGCCGAGTTCGTGCAGGTCGTAGGCGTAGTGATGCGGGTCCTGAACGAACCATTGCCGGTAGCAGGAGAAGCAGGTTTCTACCGGATCGCGCCGGCAAATAACCACACGGGCTTCCGGCAGCATCGCCAGCAGCACCCCTGCGATCCGCCAATTGCCGAGCGCCTTGTCGGTGAAACGCGGCTTGCGTGCCCGGTTCGCCGCCGTCATCTCGAGGTAGCGCTCGCCGAGCCGCCGCCATTCCGCCGGCGTCGCCTGTGCGGCCCAGTCGACCAGACCCGCACCCCGTCGCCGCTCTTCGTCCGCGATGATGCTGTTCGCATACGCGTGTTCGCCTGCGCCCTCGACCTGCGGATGCGACGCGAGAATCTGCTCGACCAACGTCGAACCCGATCGCGGCAGGCTCACGATGAAAATAACCTCGCGGCCCTGGGCGACGCCGGCATTGAGCGGCGCCGGCGGAAATGCCGCGAGCACCGCATCCAGCTGCGCACTCGACGCCGCCGCGTTCCATTCGATGCGACGACGGACTTCACGGTTGGCTTCGTCGAGCACAGAGAACGCTTCGGCGTAGCGCGCGTTGTCATCGAGCGCCTTGGCCAGGGCGAACTGCAGGGCCGTGCGCTCGTCACCCTGCACGGGATGCGCACGCAGCGCGCTGTGGATGGCCTCGATGTCTCGTTCACTCATCGGCACGTTCTTGAGGTTCGACAGTCCGAACCAAGGCCATGGCAAGTCGGGTTGGCGCTCGATCACCGCGCGATATTCCGCGGTCACCTGCCTCGTTCTGCCTTGCTCACGCAGCATGTCGGCACGAATCATGCGCGCGGGTGCCATGCCTGGCACGAGCGCGATCACCTGATCGATCGCGCGCAATGACGCATCGATCTCGTCGAGCATGAACAACACGATCGCGTAGTTGAACCAGAACGGCGGCAATTCGGGTGCCAGCATGCAGGCACGCGCAAACGCTGCTCGGGCGCCTTCGAGGTCGCCGAAGGCGCGACGTTGTGCGCCAAGACTGTTCTGGACGTACGGATCGTCGGGCACGCGCGCAACGAGTGCGGTGAGGATTTCGCGGGCCTCGACATCTTTTCCGATGCCGCGCAGCGCGGCGCTGAGGAGCCGTGCCGCGGTGATGTTCTCCGGATCGATGGCCAGTATCGCCCTCGCCCTGGCCACCGCGGCCTCGAAGGCATTGCTCTTGAGCGCCTGTTCGAGTTCGAGAAGCTGGCTGTCGATTCCGTTCACGTACTCCCGACCTATGGCTCGCCTGCGGCAACGAGCCCCATAAACGCAGCAGGGTTCAATCCGCTGACACCGATGCGAGCGCGGCGCGAAGTGGATCGAGCAGGTTGCCATAGCGGTCGGCACGTGCCGTGTCGCGGCGCAGCGGTTCGCGCACCTGGCTCGCACTCATCGTGCTTACGTCGCGGCGCGTCTTGTGAAATTCGAGACAGGCGGGATCGAACTGCAGCCTGCAGAATTCCAGGAGCGCACTGATCTCGCCACGCGGGTCTGCGACCAGCTGCTCATACCGTGCGACACGTACCGACGCAGGATGCAGCAGCAGCCAGCGTTCGCTGGCACGCTCGAAATCGCGCCAGTAGGCAGCGATCGACGCGATGTCGTAACTCCACGCCTGAGTGCTCCCGCCGAAGTGTTGGCGATAGCACGAAAGCGCCGTCTCGAGCGGATCGCGACGGCAGACGACGATGCGCGCGCCGGGCAACATCTTGCGAATCGCGCCGACGTAGCGCCAGTTGCCCGGATGCTTGTCCGTGACGAACGGCTTCTTTGCACGCCAGTGTGCGGTCGCCTGCAAGTACCCGTCGCCGAGGCGCTGCCAGTCGGCATCGGTCGCTCGCGTCGCCCACTGCGCAAACGGAACACCGCGGCGCGCGCCTTCCGCGTCGAGGATGCTTTCGAGATCGACGAGCTCGCCGGCGCCGTGGATCTGGGGATGCGACGCAAGCATCTGTTCGATCAGCGTCGATCCCGACCGCGGCAGGCTGACGACGAAAATCATCTCCGCGCCGCGGCCGTCCGCTGAGGACGTGGCGGACCCGGAAAAAGCATCGAGGGTCGCTTCGACCTCGGCGCTCGCGGCAGCGGCGTCCCAGGGAACACACGCGCGCACAGCCGCGTTCGCCCGCGCGAACAGCGCGAACGCTTCCGCATACGCGCCACGATCGTCGAGAATTCTGCCACGCACGAATGCGAGCGCGGCGCGATCGCGCGCGCCGAGCCGCGGATCGTCGTGCAGTGCGCGAAGGCTTTCGGCTTCCGCGTCCGAGAAGCGGTATTGCTTGACGCCGCCGAGGCCGAGCCATGGCCCGACGATGTTCGGGTTGTCGTCGCGAGCGCGCCGGTATTCCGCAACGGCCTCTTCGACCCTGCCGAGCGACAACAGCATCGCCCCGCGGTGCACGCGCACCCCGGCGAGCTGCGGGGCGCGCGCGAGCACCTCGTCGACCGCCGCGAGAGCCTCCGCGACGCGCTGCTCCACGAACAGCAACAGCGCGAGGTTCTGCCACGACTGCACGAGATCCGGAGCGAGTTCCGTCGCGCGACGAAACGCCGAAATCGCGCGCGGGCGATCGCCGCTTGCGCTCAGGCAGGCGCCGAGGCTGTTGTGGATCAGCGCGTCGTCCGGCGCCCGCTCGAGCGCGCGCTCGAGCGTCGCGATCGCGTCGTCTTGCCTGCCGTTGCGCGCGAGCGCGGCGCCAAGAAGGCGCAGCCCTCGTGCATCGTCTGGCGCCTGTCGAGTCGCCAGCGTCGCCTGGCGCAACGCCTCGGCGACGTCGCCGCGAACGAGGCATTGCTCCGCAGCGCGCAGCGTTGCCTCGAGTTCCGCGCCACGCGCAGGCAGGCCGACCGCCATCGTCAGCGCCGCCCGTACTTGTCGATCAGGCGCTTGCCGAGCGCCTTGTCGAGGACGCGCGCGCCGGCCTTGCGCTCGAGTTGCGCCGCGAGCGAATCGTTCGCGGCGGCAAGTTCGTCGCGCAGCTTGCAGAAACTCTCCCAGCGCGCGGGATCGAGCTCGCCGGACTCGAGCGCGGCGCGTACGGCGCAACCCGGCTCGTTGCCGTGGCGGCAGTCGGCGAAGCGGCAGTTCTGCGCGAGCGCGTCGATGTCCGAGAACGTCGCGGCGACGACGTCTTCATCACCCGTGAGCTTGAGTTCGCGCATGCCGGGCGTGTCGATAAGGCAGCCGCCGTCCGGCAACGTCAACAGCGAGCGATGCACCGTTGTGTGGCGACCGCGGCTGTCGTGTTCGCGCACGGCGCTCGTCGCCTGGCGTTCGCGACCGAGCAAAGTATTGGTCAGCGTCGACTTGCCCGCGCCGGACGAGCCCACCAGCACGGCGGTGTCGCCGCGCCGCACATAGGCGCGCAGCGGCGCGACGTCTGCGGCACTCTTCGCGTTGATCGCGCGCACGTCGAGGTGCGACGGCAGCTGCGAACGCAGGCTGTCGATCGTTGCTGCGAGCGCCTCGGCGTCGAGCTGATCCGCCTTCGTGAGCACGACGACGGGAATCGCGCCGCTGCCCTGCACGAGCGCGAGGTAGCGCTCGATGCGGCGCGGATTGAAATCGCCGTCGAGCCCGGTCAGCACGAAGACGGTGTCGACGTTCGTCGCGATGATCTGGCGTTGGTAGCGTTCGCCGGCCGCGGCGCGGCTCAGCGTCGTGCGCCGCGGCAACACGGCCTGGATGACGCGCGGCTCGCCCGCTTCGACGAGCACGAAATCGCCAACCGCGGGACGCTCGGCCGGATCGGCGTCGCGGCGCAGGAAGCGCGGCGCAGGGCGGGCGACGAACTCGCCGATGCCGGTGCTGAGTTCGTAGCCGTTGCGGTGCTGGGCCGTGACCCGGGCCAGGGACCAGTCCGGCGAGGCGTCCGCGGGCAGGGGGGTCGCCGCGCGCCAGCCGATCGCGGCGAAGGGGTCGTTCTGGTCGGTCGAGACGGTCACCGCCGCATTCTACCGGGCGTCCGCAAAATCGCAGAATTGCTTGAATTTGCGCCCTATTCCGCTAGGATTCGACGTTCATATAGCGCAGTGCAACAAGAATAGACCTGCCCCATGCCTATCGCCTCGAACAGCCCGGTGCGCGCGAGCAGCCGGATCCACGACGTCCGCTACGAAATCCGCGGCGAACTCGCCCAGCGCGCCCTCGAACTCGAGGCAGCCGGTCGCGAGATCATCAAGGTCAACATCGGCAACCCGGGCACGTTCGGCTTCACGGTGTCGCAGCACGTGCGCGAGACGATCGAACGCAACCTCGCCCGCAGCGAAACCTACTGCCACCAGAAGGGCCTCCTGCCCGCGCGCGAGGCCATCGTCGCGCAACAGCGCAGCCACGGCATCCTGAATTCGCATGTCGACCGCATCTTCATCGGCAATGGCGTCAGCGAGCTGATCGACCTGTCGCTGCGCGCGCTGCTCGACGTCGGCGACGAGGTGCTGCTGCCGAGTCCCGACTACCCGCTGTGGAGCGCCGCGACCGTGCTCAACGGCGGCAAACCCGTCTACTACAGCTGCCCGGCCGAGCGCGAGCACGTGCCGGATGCCGCCGAGATCGAGTCGCTCATCACGCCGCGCACGCGTGCGATCGTGATCATCAATCCGAACAACCCGACGGGCGCGGTCTACCCACGCGCGGTGCTCGAAGCGATCGTCGCGGCTGCGCAGAAACACGGACTCGTGCTCCTGTCCGACGAGATCTACGACGAAATCGTCTACGACAAGGCCGAATTCGTCCCGCTCGCGCGCCTGTCGGGCGACGTGCCCTGCCTCACTTTCGACGGCCTGTCGAAGGTGCAGCGCGCCTGCGGTTATCGCGTCGGCTGGCTGTCGCTCACGGGGGCGCCGGTCCAGCTCGCGGAGATCGAGCGCGGGCTCGACCTGCTCGCGTCGCTGCGTCTCTGTGCGAACGTGCCGGGCCAGTGGGCGATCGTGCCCTCGCTGACCGGGCCCGACACGATCTCGCCGCTGACCGCACCGGGCGGCCGTCTGCACGACACGCGCCAGGCCGTGATCGACGCCTGCGCGAACAGCCGTTTCCTCGACGTCGTCGCACCGCGCGGTGCGCTCTATGCGTTCCCAAGCGTGCGCAGTGAAGAACTCCCGGGTTTCGACGACGAGAAGTTCGCACTCGACCTGCTCGAGGCCGAGGGCGTGCTGATCGTGCCGGGCTACGGCTTCAACTATCCGAAGCGCAATCATTTCCGCACGACGCTGCTGCCACTCGCGCCGCAGATGCGCGACGTGTTCGCGCGCATCGAGCGCGTGCTCGAGCGCATGGCCGCCACGCAGCGCTCGCCGCAGCGTCAGGTTGCGTGAACGCGAACCGGCGGCGACTCGTCGCCGCCCTGCTCGCCTGCCGCGTGGCCACCCTGACCGCAAAACCGACGCCGACGCGATTCCTCGCGCTCGGCGACTCGTACACGATCGGCGAAGGCGTCGCCGAGGACGGCCGCTGGCCCGTCCAGCTCGCGCACGCGCTGCGCCGTGACCACCCGATCGACGCACCTGAAATCATCGCGCAAACCGGCTGGACGACCGACGAACTCGCCGCCGCGATGGACCGGCACGCGTTTCACCCGCCGTATTCGCTCGTCACACTGCTGATCGGCGTCAACAACCAGTACCGCGGCCGCGACCTGCAGAACTATCGCGAAGAGTTCCGCGCGCTGCTCGTGCGCGCGACCGAACTTGCGGGCGGCAAGCCGCAGCGCGTCGTCGTCGTTTCGATTCCCGATTGGGGCGTAACGAAATTCGGCCGCGACAGTGGCCGCGACGTCGCCCAGATCGCCCGTGAACTCGATGCCTACAACGCCGCGAACACCGAAATCGCCGCGTCGCTCGGTGCCTGGCACGTCGACGTCACCGCGATTTCGCGCGACGGCGGCGACACGCCCTCGATGCTCGTCGACGACGGCCTGCATCCCTCGGCAGCCATGTATCGCCGCTGGATGGAGGCGATATTGCCGGTCGCCCGCAAGGCGCTCCTGTCGCCCTGAAGCTCGCTGCGTCTAGCGGCTACCTTTCGAAGGCGCTATTCGGAGTTTGCGACTTCGCTCGGTGGCGAGCCAAACCATTGCCTCCTCCAAAGACCAGATGATGTCGGCGCGGCAGCGCACACCGATCCGACCGCGAGGCCGACAAATCAGCGCAGTCGAATCAACCGCCCCGTCAAAGCAGGCCCATCAAAGCAGGCCCATCAAAGCAGGCCCATCAAGGCGCGCCAATCAATATGGCGTCAGTGAAGTATCGACCTCGCGCGCCCACGCGTTGATGCCACCCGCGACGTTGTAGACCTTCGTGTAGCCGTGCGAGCGGAACTGTTCGGCGGCGCGAGCGCTGCGACCGCCCGTGCGGCACAGGAACGCGATCGGCGCGTCCTTCGCGAGGTCGGCGAGCGCGCCGATGCCGTCGTCGAGCGTGCGGAACGGGACACCGAGTCGTGCCTGAGCGCGTTCGTCGGGCGGACGCACGTCGACGACCGTGATGTCATTCGCGTCGAGGCGCGCTTTCAACTCCTGCACGGAAATTTCCTTCACGGCCGCCGGCGCATTCGGGTTATCGATCGCGAGGCCGGCGCCCTGCATCGTCTCTGCCCAGTCGATGCGGATACCGCGCGCGCGTTGAGCAGTCCCCAGGTCCATGAGGATATCGATGCCGTTCGACTCGGCGCGGATCGCGCCATCGTGCGGCTCGTCGAGATGGAACTGCGGCTGGAAGCGCGCGTCGATCGTCAGGTGCAGCGCGAGTCCGGATTCCGCGTCGACGAGCGCGTTGCGGATCGCGGCGGCGGCCTTGTCGGTGATCGTGATCTGCGGCGGCGTGCGATCGGGCTTCGCGAGGCCGAACAACTCCTGCAACTCGCCCGAGTTGTACATCGATTGGATGATGTCGGCGCCGCCGACGAGTTCGCCCTTGACGTAGAGCTGCGGGATCGTCGGCCAGTTGCCGTATTGCTTGATGCCCTCGCGGATCTCCGCGTCCTCGAGCACGTTGACCGAGGCGTAGGCGGGCAGCAGTTCGTTCAGCACGCCCGACGCGGCGGCCGAGAAACCGCACTGCGGCGCCTGCGGCGAGCCTTTCATGAACAGGACGACGGGATTTTGCTGCAGCAGCGTTTCGATGCGGGTGCGTGTGGTCGGGGCGAGTGACATGGAAAACTTCCGGGAGGTCAGGCGGTAATGATAGTCCAGATGTGGCCTGGCACCGCGTTCTCAATGTTGACCGCGCGCAATCTCGGTCGTCCGCCCGCACGGAGTCTAACGAGGCCGCGCATGTCGCGAGCGGCGGCCAGGCTATCGTGGCAACGGACGCCGGGCTGGTGCCTTTGGATCGGGCTGCCGCAGGTAACGCACGCCGGCGTCGGTTCGTGTGAGCAGCTGCGCGGCGATCAATGCACGACGTCGAAGGCGTTCTGCGATCAGGCCGCCGCGGGCAGCGGCGTCGCCCCGGGAAACTCCGCAGGCGCGACGGGGCTCAGCGCGAGGCTGCGCTGCCGTTCGGTCCAGTGCAGCACTTCCATGGCGCCGTCCGCATGTTCGACGAGCGCGGTGCAGTGCTCGACCCAGTCGCCGTCGTTGATGTAGACGACGCCGGCCTCGTCGCGGATGCGGCCGAAATGGATGTGGCCGCAGATGTGCCCGTCGAAGCCTTGCGCACTCGCGCGTGCGGCGACGCGCGCCTCGAAGTCCTCGATGAAGCGCCGCGCCGCGCCGACGCGTTCCTTGATCGCGATCGAAATCGCCTGATAGCGCAGGCCGAGCAGGCGACGCAGCGCGTTGCCGTGGCGGTTGGTCGCGCAGATGAAACGCTGCATGATGTCGCCGAGCCGCACGAGCCATGCGGCGGCGTTGCTTTCGCCGTCGAACTCGTCGCCGTGACTGACGCGATAACGACGCCCGTCGGCGGCGACATGCACGGCCTCGAGCGCGATGTCGATGCCCGCGAAACGCTGGCCGGCGAAGCGGCGCAGGTGCGCGTCGTGGTTGCCCGGGAGGTAGGTCACGCGTGTGCCGCGCGCGGCGATCGCGAGCAGTTCGAGCAGCACCGCGCTGTGGTCTCGATGCCAGAACGGCCTGCGCAACATGTTCTCCAAATCGATGATGTCGCCGACGAGATAGAGCCTGTCGGAACGCGTCGAGCGCAGAAAGTCGAGCAGGTAGGCGGCCTGGCAGTCGCGCAGGCCGAGGTGCACGTCGGAGATGAAGATGCTGCGGAAATGCTGCGTCGACATGAGAGGATCTCCGGTGTCGGTCCGGGAACGCAGCTTAGATAAAAAGTATAAAAATCTCGTTTCGACAATGCTGCAAAGGCATGACAGGTGCGGGCGCTCGGCGCGCGCGCCGTTCCTTTTCTTAAGCAAAGCTTCAACTCGAGCATGCGGCCTAGCGCCTTTGCTTTTGCTCTTTGTCTTTTTGGAGCAAAGCTTTCCCTCTGGCTGTGGCCGGGCAGAACCCTTTTTTTTCATATTCCTTGAAGCAGACTTCCACTCGGCCTGCGGCCAAGCGGCTCGCATCTTGTTCTTCGTATTTTGAAGCAAAGCTTCCACTCGCCCTGCGGGCGAGCGGGTCACTTTTCTTGCTCGTGCAAGAAAAGTAACCAAAAGAACACGCCCCGGCATTTGCGCCCCGGCCTATCGGCCGGGGTTCGCGGTCCTCCGCTGTGTTGCGCCGACTGCACATCCCTGTGCAGACGGCGCAATCGGCGCGATCCCTCGCGCCGCCACTTCGTGCATCGCGCTCCGGTCCGCCGCAACTGACGGGGGCCCCGAGAGCGGAAGGGCAAGGGCAAGATCACGAGCCAAGCCGGAGCCAGAGCTTCTGCTTCTACCGTCCTATGGAATGGTGGGATTGATGTTCTCTCGGCGTAGTCCAGGGATGGACGGTCGACGAAGTAAACCCGGCGCCTTCGCGGCGCCGAGCATCGCAGGCTGAGGCGGAAAATGCCCGTCAGGACCCGAAGGGCCCAAGGGGCGTGCGCAGGATGCGCACGCGTCGGCAGTCTGTACACGGACGTACTGTCTGCCGACCCCGCCTCAGCCGAGAAGCACAGGGCATTCCGATTCGCATGGATGCGAATCGGAACGCCGCGTGGGCGACTAGCCTTTTTGGTTACTTTTTGGGCAATGCCAAAAAGTAACCCGCTCCCCGCAGGGGAGCGGAAGCCTTTGACTAGAAAACAAACGAACAACAGATCGCCGCGAGAGCGGCGCGAACGGCGCGGCCCGCGCAGCGGCGGAGGGCAGGATCCCCAAGTCACGCCAAAAAGCAGCCCGCTCCCGCAGGGCGCGGAAGCCTTGCTCCGAGAGAATGGCACGAGCGCGCACCAAGGAGCCACGTAGCGGCGGAGCGCCAAACGTCGAGTTAGGCCGAAACCCCAAACCGCGACCCGACAAGCGCCGCAAGCGCCATCGCGAGCGCCCCCCAAAACAGCACGCGCAACGCCCCCTTCACGATCCCTGCGCCGCCGGTGCGCGCAGCCAGACCACCGAGCACAGTCAGGGCAACGAGCGAAGCGATCGCGACGATGAGCGAAAGATGTTGCTGCGACGCGAGCAACGCCGCCACGAGCGGCAGCAGCGCGCCTACAGCGAAGCTCACCGCCGAAGCGAGCGCAGCCTGCAGCGGGCGCGGGCGTTGTTCGTCGGTCAGTCCGAGCTCATCGCGCAGGTGCGCGCCGAGCGCGTCGTGTTCCATGAGTTTGTCGGCAACTTGTTCGGCGAGCGGCCGGTCGAGCCCGCGGCCCATGTAGATGCCGACGAGTTCGTTGCGTTCGCCGTGGGCATCTTCGGCGAGTTCGCGCTTCTCGAGCTCGCGCGCAGCGTTCTCGGAGTCGGCCTGCGAACTCACCGAGACGTATTCGCCTGCCGCCATCGACAGTGCCCCCGCGACGAGTCCGGCGACACCTGCGACGAGCACCTCACCGAGCGCCGGATGCGCGTTGGCGACACCGATCATGAGCCCTGCGGTCGACAGGATGCCGTCGTTCGCGCCGAGCACGGCTGCCCGCAACCAGCCGACGCGGTCGGTGCGATGCGTCTCGTGATGCCTTCGCGCTGCGACGGCGAGCCGCGCCGGCATCAGCCGGCGACTCCGCGCAACGCGCCGACGCCGCGCGTGGTCGGGACTCTCGTCATTCCACGGCCGCGCGCGCCGCGCATCAGAGGTCGGTCTCGTGTTCGCCGCCGAGGTCGTCGCCTTCCTCGAAGCGCAGGTGCTTGACGCTGCGACCGTGGCGACGCACGAGCTTGATCGCCTCGATGCCGACCTTGATGTGCTTCTCGACGAAGCTCGACGTGATCACCTTGTCGCTCGCTTCGGTCTTCACACCCTCGGGAATCATCGGCTGATCGGAAACGAGCAGCAGGGCCCCAGACGGGATGTGGTTGGCGAAGCCCGCGGCGAAGATCGTCGCGGTCTCCATGTCGACCGCCATGCTGCGCGTACGGCGCAGCAGCGCCTTGAATTCCTCGTCATGTTCCCAGACGCGGCGGTTGGTCGTGTAGACCGTGCCGGTCCAGTAGTCGTGGCCGAGGTCGCGAATCATCGTCGACACCGCGCGTTGCAGCTGGAACGCGGGCAGCGCAGGCACCATCGGCGGCAGGTAGTCGTTCGATGTGCCCTCGCCGCGAATCGCGGCGATCGGCAGGATCAGGTCGCCGAGCTGGTTCTTGCGCTTGAGGCCGCCGCATTTGCCTAGGAACAGCGCGGCCTTCGGCGAAATCGCCGAGAGCAGATCCATCACGGTCGCCGCATTGGGCGAGCCCATGCCGAAGTTGATCAGGGTGATGCCGTCGGCGGTCGCATTCGGCATCGGCCGGTCGGCGCCATGCACGGGCACGTCGTGCCACTTGGCGAACATCTCGACGTAGTTGCCGAAATTGGTCAGCAGGATGTGTTCGCCGAATCCCTCGAGCGGCGTGCCGGTGTAGCGCGGCAGCCAGTTGTCCACGATCTCTTTCTTGCTCTTCATTTTTTTGTTTTTCCGCTTTTGTGGCAGGCGACACCATGTCGCTTGCCGGGGCGCCGGCGACGACACGCCGGCAGGAACTTCTCTCTTGGTCGGCGACAATTGTAAACGCCCGTGTCTCTTCGCGCACGGTCGCAGTTCCGCTTTGCGTGCCTGAGGCACCATCAGTGCGACGTCGCCGAGGCGTTAGCCCGCGTTGCCGCTTTGCTTTTTTGCCGCCGCGGCGGATGATGCGACCATTGCGGTGCAGCGGGGTGCGCGCCTGCGGCTCGATGCAACGTTCCGCTTTCGCAACAGCATTGGCGAAGTCCGGGATTGCCCGCCTTCGTGTTCGATAGGCGTTCCCGCAACCGCGGGAATGACGAGCAAACAGCGGCAAAGCCGGGGTATCCATGCTCATCACGTTTCTTCTCGCATTGATCGTGCTCTCGACCCTGACGTTCCTCGGCCGCGGCTTCTTCGGCTGGGCTGTCGCGGCCGGCGTCGTGCTGGTCGGCTGGCGCATCGTCGGCGTCGCCTCTCCCCTGCTGTTCGAGGCCTGCGCGATCGTCCTCATCGTGCTCGCAGTGCTGTTCGGCGTGCCGGCGATACGGCGCGCGCTGATCACGCGCTTCGTCATGCCGCTCTTCGCGAAGGTGCTGCCGCGTCTCGGCGAGACCGAACGCATCGCACTCGAGGCCGGCACCGTATGGTGGGACGCCGAACTGTTCTCGGGCCGGCCGGACTGGGACAAGCTGCTCGCCTTCCAGCCGCAGAAATTGACGCCCGACGAGCAGGCGTTCCTCGACGGCCCGGTCGAGGAACTCTGCACGAAGCTCGACGACTGGCAGATCAACCAGCAGCGCGACCTGCCGACGAGCATCTGGGCATTCCTCAAGGCGAATGGTTTCTTCGGCATGATCATTCCGAAGGAATACGGCGGCCACGGCTTCTCGGCGATCGCGCATTCGCGCGTGGTCACGCGCATCTCGTCGCGCTCGGTTGCGGCCGCGGTCACCGTGATGGTGCCGAACTCGCTCGGCCCCGGCGAACTGCTGCTGCATTACGGCACCGAGGAACAACGCAAGTACTACCTGCCACGGCTCGCGAAGGGCGATGAGATCCCATGTTTCGGTCTCACGGGCCCCGAGGCGGGCTCCGACGCGGCGGCGACGCAGTCGACCGGCATCGTCGAGAAGCGCATCGTCGACGGCAAGGAAGTGCTCGGCCTGCGCCTCGACTGGAAGAAGCGCTACATCACGCTCGCCCCGGTCGCGACGCTGATCGGCCTCGCGTTCCGCATCAAGGATCCCGATCACCTGCTCGGCGACGTCGAGGACCTCGGCATCTCGTGCGCGCTGATCTCGGCCGATCTCCCCGGCGTCGAGATCGGCCAGCGTCACGATCCGATGGGCGTGCCCTTCATGAACGGGCCGATCGTCGGCAAATCCGTCTTCGCGCCGCTCGATTGCATCATCGGCGGCCGCGAAGGCATCGGCCAGGGCTGGCGCATGCTGATGGAATGCCTCGCCGCGGGCCGCTCGATCTCGCTACCGGCGCTGTCGGTCGGCGCGGCGCAGATGATGACGCGCATCTCCGGCGCGTACGCGACCGTGCGCGAGCAGTTCGACACGCCGATCGGCCGCTTCGAGGGCATCGAGGAGCCGCTCGCGCGCATCGCCGGCAAGACCTACATGATGACCGCGACGCGCACCGTGACCTGCGGTGCCCTCGACGCGGGCGAGAAGCCGGCCGTGCTCTCGGCGATCGCGAAGGCCTACCTCACCGACGGCATGCGCGAGGTCGTCACCGACGCGATGGACATCCGCGCCGGCGCCGCGATCCAGAAAGGTCCGCGCAATTCACTCGCGCGCGCCTGGGACGCCGTGCCGATCGGCATCACCGTCGAGGGCGCGAACATCCTCACGCGCTCGATGATCATCTACGGCCAGGGCGCGATCCGCTGTCATCCGTTCGTGCAGCACGAGATCAAGTCGGTCGCCGACAAGGATCTCAAGGGATTCGACGCGGCGCTGTTCGGCCACATCAACCTCGTCGTGCGCAACGTCGTGCGCTCGAAGCTGCTCGCGCTGACCGGCAGCCGCCTCGCGGCCGCACCGCAGGTGCAGGACACACGGCGCTATTATCAGCATCTTTCGCGTTTCTCGGCGGCGTTCGAATTCGCCTCGGACGTCGCGATGGGCACGCTCGGCGGCTCGCTCAAGCGGCGCGAGAAGATCTCGGGAAGGCTCGCCGACGCGCTCGCCTACCTGTATCTCGCCTCGTGCGCGCTGAAGCGCTATCACGACGAGGCGAAGACGACCGCGAACTACAACCTCGTCTGCTGGTGCTGCGACTACAGCCTCTACCGCGTGCAGGAGGCGCTGCGCGGCGTTATCGAGAACCTGCCGACGCGCGCCGCCGCCTTCGTCCTCAAGCTCGCGATCTTCCCGCTCGGCGCACGTTTCCGCCCGCCTTCCGACGTGCTCGGCGCGCGTGTCGCGCGCGACATCCTCGAGGACCGCGAGGCGCGCATCAACCTCACCGAGGACATCTTCGTGCCGCCGGCAGGCGAAGTCGGCCTCGGCGCACTCGAGGCCGCGCTCGACAAGGCCGTGCGCGCGATTCCCGTCGAGACGAAACTGCGCGACGCGGTGCGCGCGGGCAAGCTCGACCGCGCCCCTGGCTACATGCTCGACGAACTCGGGCTCAAGGCGGGCGTCATCACGGCCGACGAGTACAAATGCCTGCAGGATGCGGATGCGGCGCGCAACGAGGTCGTCGCGGTCGATGCGTTCGATCCCGAGACGTTCAAGCGTCTGCACTGAAGCGTCGGCTCGAGACGTTTTTTCGTCGAGAGAACGACTTCCGGCGCGCGAACGCAAAGCTACGAGAGAGCCGCGCATGCCAGTCGCTTTGACTGACGCATTCGAAGGGCGCAACAATCGGCCGATGCTTTGCTGCACGGAACGGGTCCGGCGATGTCGAAACTCTGCGTGTTTCTTGCTTTGACGTTGCTTGCGACGAGCGTCGTCGCGGCGGATTCGGGTGTCGGCAACGAGCGCGACGCGCAGGAGGTTGCCCCGCAATCCGTCGCCGAATTTTTGCGCTTCGATCGCGAGCTTCGCTACGCAGTCGAGCGAAACGACATGGCGCGACTGGCGCTGCTCGTGCAGTTTCCGCTGCGCGTGAATTTCGCCGATCGTAGCCAGATCATGCTCAGAGACCCGTTGACGCTGCAGAAGCAGTTCGCGCGCGTGTTCACGCCCGACCTGCTCAAGGCGGTCAAGGCGCAGGCGTTCGACAACCTGTCCGGCAGCTTCTACAACGGTGTCTCTTACGGCAACGGTGGCATTTGGGTCAATCTCGCCGGTGCCGAGGAGAAGCAATTCCGCATCGTTGCGATCAATGTTCCCGGCAATTCGCCGACAGCCAAGGCGGGCGACGTCGAGCTCGCCTGCAGCACAAAGCAGTTCCGTATCGTGATCGACTCGACCGCGGACGAGTCGAAGGCGCGCTATCGTGCCTGGAACCTGCCGCGTGGCCTGGAGGAAAAGCCCGACATCGAACTCGTCGGGAGTCGACATTTCGAAGGAAGCGGAACTTGCGGCCACCGCGTCTGGCAATTCAAGAACGCGAATGCCGAATACGTGCTGAGTCAACCCGGATGCGGTCAGGATCCACCGCCGGAACGCGCGCTCGCGGATTTGCAGGTCTTGCTCGACAACCGATCGCAATTCGTCGCGTGGTGTTTTTGATCATTCCCGACCCGACCCTTGCTTGACGACGAGAGAGCCCATGCGCGCGAACTGGTACTTCGATTTCATCTCGCCGTTTTCCTATCTGCAGCTGCGCAGCGTGCTCGCATGGCGCGACCGCATCGAGATCACGCCCGTGCCGATCCTGTTCGGCGCGGTGCTGCAGAAGGTCGGCCAACTCGGTCCGGCCGAAATCCCAGGCAAGCGCGAGTTCACCTATCGCTTCGTGCAGTGGCAGGCCGAGCGCGCGAACATTCCGCTGTGCTTCCCGCGCGCACATCCGTTCAATCCGATGACCGCCCTGCGTCTCGCGATCGCCGTGGGCGCGAGCTGGTCGGCGATCGAAGCGATCTTCGTGCACATCTGGCAGCACGGCCACGACGCGGATGCGGCGGGTCTCGCAGCGGTCGCGCGCCACCTCGGCATCGACGATGTCGGCAACGCCGTCGCGGCCGCCGACGTGAAGGAAAAGCTGCGCGTGAATACGGAGGCCGCCGTCGCGGCCGGCATCTACGGCGTCCCCACCCTGCGTGTCGGCGATGAAATGTTCTTCGGCAACGACGCGACGCCGATGATCGAAGAATGGCTGACCAATCCCGATCGCTTCGCGAGCGTCGAGTATCGGCGTCTCGCCAACCTGCCGCTCGGCGTCGAACGACGACGTTGACGGACGGAATTCTTCATTCGTCGCCGCGGGTAGAATGCGGTTCCTTTCTTTGGATCGAACCGTTGGCCGTGACGACTCCTTCGCGCGAAGCGTTGCTCGAACTCAATGACGCGCGCCTCGTGTGCGACGGCAACGAAATTCTCGCGGGGCTGAGCCTGCGCATCGAGCCTGGCCAGCACACGGCGATCCTCGGGCCGAACGGCGCGGGCAAGTCGTCGCTCGTGCGCCTGATCCATCGCGAGGCATATCCGCTTCCTGCCGCGCCGGGTGCGCCGGCGACGATACGCATCCTCGGCCGCGAACGCTGGGACGTGTTCGAACTGCGCAAACAACTCGGCATCGTTTCGGGCGACTTGCAGCAGCGCTTCGTCGCCGACGACTTCTCTGATGTATTCGATGTCGTGCTCGGCGGCTTTTTCGCCAGCCAGGTGCTGTTCGAAAGGCCCGTGACGAACGCGATGCGTGCCGCCGCGACGCGCGCACTCGAGCGCATGGGCGTCGGCCATCTCGCCAGTCGGCGCCTGCCGACGCTGTCGACCGGTGAGGCGAGGCGCGTGCTGATCGCACGCGCGCTCGCGCACGAACCTCACGCGCTGCTGCTCGACGAGCCAACGACCGGACTCGACTTCGTCGCCCAGCGCACGCTGCTCGAGACCCTGCGCACGCTCGCCCGCGCGGGCACCACGTTGATTCTCGTCACGCATCACCTCGAGGAAATTCTGCCCGAGATCGATCATGTGATTCTGCTCGCCGCCGGTCGCGTGGCAGCCTCCGGCACGAAGGCGGACGTGCTGCGCGCCGACACGCTCGGCGCCGCCTACGCCGCGGCGAGCGGCGTCGCGACGGAGCACGGCTACTATCGCGCGCTGCTGGGCGCCGACTGACGCGCGATCGTTAACACGCGCGGCACGCTTGAGCGTAAGATCGCCGGCATGAATCCGCGCTCTGCCGGCGTGACGCGTGCCCTCACGATGGCTTTGGCTGGCGTGTGCCTCGCCGGCGGCCCGTTGACAGGGAACACGCAGGCGATCTTCAAATGCGTCGACGCGGCAGGCGCCGTCACCTACCAGGATCACGCCTGCAAGGCCGGGATGACGGAGACCCAGCAAGAGATCACGCCGCCCGCCCCGGCGACGTCGACGACGACGCCATTCGAAAAGTTGCCGTCGCCGCTGAACACGCCTGCTGCGGCGCCACCACCGCCACCGCCACCCGTCGCTCCCAGGCCGCCCGTGCCGCCGATCTGGTTCTGTACTCGGCCGGAAGACGGTACCCGCTATGTCAGTCGTGACGGTCGACCGGCGACACGGTGGGTTCCTGCGGGCATCCTCGGCATCCCGCGCAGGGGACTCGCGCAGACCTACGGACCCGGTGGCGGTGCCGGAGTCTCGGCACCCGGCGTGAACGCCCCTGCCGCTACACGCGCGCCCGGCGACAAGCTTGCGGGCGGGTACGTCGAGGTCAACGACGAATGCGTGCAAGGGAGCGAGCAGGAGGCGTGCGACTACCTGCACGACGAACTCGACGGCGTCGATCACAAACTGCGCAAGGCGTTCAAGGAGGATCGCGCCGTCCTCGAGCCGCAACAGGCGCAGCTCCGCCACGATCTCGAAGGCTGCTGACGCGCGCAGAAAGGACTATTGACAGACTCCGGCAGCACTGCTGGTATTCACCCCAGCGGAAGACAAGCCGACATCACGCTCTGGGGAGAGAGGAATGAAAGGTCTCGCACGTCATCTGTACTTCTGGGTGCTGGTCGGCATCCTGCTCGGCGGCATCCTCGGCGCGCTCTATCCTGACGCGGGCGCCGCACCCGACGCATTCAAGGCCTCGTCGCTGAAACCACTCGGCGACGGCTTCATCGCGCTCGTGAAGATGCTGATCTCGCCGGTGATCTTCCTCACCGTCGTGCTCGGCATCGCCGGCATGAGCGACATGAAGAAGGTCGGCCGCGTCGGCGCCAAGGCGCTGATCTACTTCGAGGTCGTGTCGACCTTCGCGCTCGCACTCGGCCTCATCGTCATGAACGTCGTCAAGCCCGGCCAGGGCTTCAACGTCGATCCCGCGTCGCTCGACGCGAAAGCCGTGGCGAGCTACGCGAAACAGGCCGGCGAGCAGACGACGACCGATTTCGTCCTGCACATCATCCCGAAGACGTTCACCGACTCGTTCACGGCCAACGGCGACCTGCTGCAGGTGCTCCTCGTCGCGATCCTGTTCGGCTTCGCGTTGTCGCGGCTCGGCGAGAAGGGCAAGCCTGTATACAGCTTCCTCGAGACTGCCTCGACCGTGCTGTTCGGCATGGTCAACATCGTCATGAAGACCGCGCCGATCGGCGCGTTCGGCGCAATGGCTTTCACGATCGGCAAGTACGGCGTCGCCAGCATCGCGAAACTTGCCACGCTCGTCGGCACGTTCTACGTCACCGCCGCGATGTTCGTGATCGTCGTGCTCGGCACGATCGCGTATTTCTCCGGTTTCTCGATCTTCCGCTTCCTCAACTACATCAAGGCGGAATTGCTGACGGTGCTCGGCACGAGTTCGTCCGAGAGCGCGCTCGTGCCGCTCATGGAGAAGCTCGAGCGTCTCGGCTGCTCGCGTTCGGTCGTCGGCCTCGTCGTGCCGTCGGGCTACTCGTTCAACCTCGACGGCACGAACATCTATATGACGATGGCCGCGCTGTTCATCGCGCAGGCGCTCAACATCGACCTCTCGCTCGGCCAGCAATTGAGCCTGTTGCTCGTCGCCATGCTGACGAGCAAGGGCGCGTCGGGCGTGACCGGCGCGGGCTTCATCACGCTCGCGGCGACGCTCGCGGTCGTGCCGAGCATTCCGGTCGCGGGCATGGCGCTGATTCTCGGCATCGACCGCTTCATGAGCGAATGCCGTTCGCTGACGAACTTCATCGGCAACGGCGTCGCGACGATCGTCGTGTCGAAGTGGGAGAAGGAACTCGACACGGCCACGCTACAGCGCGAACTCGCCGACCCGGCCTTCATCGAGAAGGCCGAAGTCGCCTGACAGCGCATGGCGCTGCGCGAACGCGCAGCGCCTGGCTGACCGACTATCTGATTTGAGATTCGATCAGGCTGCGCGCAGCCCGCGTGATCGCGGCGATCGGTCCGGTGTTGTGCGGGAACGTGAGGCGAGTGTAATAGCCGCCCTCCATGAGCAGCATGAGCGCGTCGCCGAGTGTCTCGGGTTCGCGCGCGCCGATCTCGCGCGCGAGCTTGCGCAAGCGCCGGCGGATCTTCGTCTTGTATTCGTGCACGATGCCGTTGAGTTCGGCATTGTCCTCGGCGATCTCGACCGCGGCGTTGCCGAGCGCGCAACCGCGGCTCGTGCGGCAATCGAGATCAGCCTCGGCTTTCGGGCAAGCGAGCCCGAGATAGGCGTTGAACAGCGCGTATAGCTGCGCGAGCGGATCGCCCGCGTGTTCGGCAATCGTTGCGTCCCACCATTCGAAGTATTCGCGTTCCTGCTCGCGCAGGTATTCGGCCACGAGTTCGTCCTTCGACGGAAAACTCCGGTAGAAACTCATCTTGTTCGTGCCGGCCTCGTTCGCGATAGCGTCGACGCCCACCGCGCGGATGCCGTGTTTGTAGAAGAGCTCGCAGGCCGTGTCGAAAATGCGGTCGCGTACGCGAGGCTTGCTCGCCTCCTCGACCTTGGCGGCATCTGCCAACACTTTTACACCCACGACACGTTCTCCTCTCGAATGATTGCTGACAAAGACCGGGGCGCTCGCCACGGCTTCAACGAAAAAACCAGCTCGCCTGGATCCGCGTCCGAGCGAGCCACTTGAAAATTCCAGTTGACACGTTAGTTACCAGTCAGTAACATTAATTTGTGACTGACCGGTAACGTACATTGTGACAGCTTGGCGGTATACAAGTTCCAAGTCAAGTTGCCACGCAGCAAGTATCGCAACGGTTCATGCAGACCCGAAAGGCATCTTGAAGGAATAAGCGCCATGTTATTGCCGAATCTTCGAAAAACCCACCTCGCCCTGGCCGCCGTGCTCCTGTCCGGCGTCGCCACCGGCCTCATTTCCGGCTGCTCTCATTCGCAGGCCAGCACCGCAGCCGCAGCGCCGCCGCCGCCGAGCGTGAGCGTCGCGGCCGTCGTCTCGCGTCCGCTGCGCGATTTCGAGGAATTCACCGGGCGCCTCGAGCCCGTGACCTCGGTGTCGATCCAGCCGCGCGTCGCCGGCTTCATCGATTCGGCTGCATTCGCCGAAGGCGCGCACGTGAGCAGGGGCCAGCTGCTGTTCCGTATCGATCCGCGCCCGTTCCAGGCCGAGGTGAACCGCCTCGCCGCGCAGTTGCAGCGCGCGCGCAATCAGTCGCAGCTCGCGGCGATCAACCACGAGCGTGGCAAGCAGCTGATCGCGAAGCACGTGATCGCACAGCAGGACTTCGACCAGCTCGAGACCGCCGCGACGAGCAGCCGCGACGACATCGGTTCTGCCCAGGCCGCGCTCGACGCAGCACGCCTCAACCTCGAGTTCACCGAAGTGCGCTCGCCGATCGACGGCCGCGTATCGAACATGCTGATCACCCCTGGCAATCTCGTCACGACGACAAGCATCCTCACGACGGTCGTATCGGACAATCCGGTCTACGCCTATTTCGACGCCGACGAGCAGACCTATCTGCGCTTCGCGCGCAACGCGAGCGGCGGCCCGAGTCCGGTCTTCATGGGCCTCGCCGACGAACAGGGCTATCCGCACGAGGGCCGCCTCGACTTCCTCGACAACCAGGTCGACGCGAAGAGCGGCACGATCCGCGCACGCGCCGTCTTCGACAACAAGGACGGCCACTACACGCCGGGACTGTTCGCACGTATCAAGCTCGTTGGCGGCGCCACGCGCGACACGGTGCTGATCGACGAACGCGCCGTCGGCACCGACCTCGGCAAGAAGTTCGTACTCGTGCTCAAGCAGGACAACACGGTCGCCTACCGGCCGATCGCGCTTGGCGCGAACATCGACGGTCTGCGCGTGGTCAACGACGGCCTCGCGGCGGGCGACGTGATCGTCGTCAATGGCCTGCAGCACGTGCGGCCCGGCGCGGCCGTAACGCCCGCGCGCGTCGAGATGGACTCGAACCGGGTTGGCGTAACCCAGCTCGGCGCGCCGAATAACACGGCCTCCGTCGCGAACGGCAGCGGCCGGCGCAGCGCTGATTGAGTGATCGTGGACGACCGACCCATCGACGACGACGCAAATCGGATATCAACCGACACGAATCAATTGAGCCGGCTCTCCGATCGAGATTCGCAGATCGACCTGAACTGACCCGCTGATCCGCTTCTTTCTATGAAAACGCCCGAGCATTCGCACGGGCGCAGGAAGGACTTCGCCATGAATCTCTCGCAATTCTTCATTTCCCGTCCCGTGTTCGCCGGGGTGCTGTCCGCGCTGATCCTGCTCTGCGGACTGATCTCGATTCCGAGTCTGCCGATTTCGGAGTATCCCGAAGTCGTGCCGCCGACTGTCGTCGTGCGCGCTGTCTATCCGGGCGCGAACCCCAAGGTCATCGCCGATACCGTCGCTGGGCCGCTCGAGCAGTCGATCACGGGCGTCGAGGATATGCTCTACCAGTTCTCGCAGGCGACGAGCGACGGCGTCATGACGCTGACCGTGACGTTCAAGCTCGGCACCGACGTCGACAAGGCACAGGTGCTCGTGCAGAACCGCGTCGCGCAGGCCACGCCGAAGCTGCCGCAGGACGTGCAGCGCATAGGCGTCACGGTCAACAAGTCGACGCCCGACATCACGATGGGCGTGTTCCTCACCTCGCCCGATGGTCGCTACGACCTCAACTATCTGTCGAACTACATGATCCTTCACGTCAAGGATGAACTCGCGAAAATCGACGGTGTCGGCGACGTGCAGCAGTTCGGCGGCGGCAGCTATTCGATGCGCGTCTGGCTCGACCCGGAAAAGGTCGCCGCGCGCGGGCTCACCGCGACCGATATCGCAAACGCGATCCGCGAGCAGAACGTGCAGGTCGCAGCCGGCCAACTCGGCTCGTCCTCGACGCCGAACAAGTCCGATGGATCGATGGCGCCGAACTTCCAGATCGCAGTCAACACGAAGGGGCGTCTCGTCGACGAGGACGACTTCGCGAACATCATCATCAAGACGGGCGAACAGGGCCAGATCACGCGCCTGCGCGACGTCGCGCGCGTCGAGCTCGGCTCGGACAACTACGCGCTGCGCGCGATGCTCAACAACAAGACTGCGGTCGGCGTCGGCATCTTCCAGCGTCCCGGCAGCAATGCGATCGCGATCTCCGACGCGGTGCGCGCGAAGATGGCCGAGCTCAAGAAGTCGTTCCCGGACGGCATCGACTATGACCCGGCCTACGATCCCACGGTATTCGTGCGTGGTTCGATCGAAGCCGTATCGCACACGCTGCTCGAAGCGATCGCGCTCGTCGTCATCGTCGTGATCGTGTTTCTGCAGACCTGGCGCGCGTCGATCATCCCGCTGCTGGCGGTGCCGGTATCGCTGATCGGCACGCTCGGCGTGATGCATCTGTTCGGCTTCGGACTCAACACGTTGTCCCTGTTCGGCCTAGTGCTCGCGATCGGCATCGTCGTCGACGACGCGATCGTTGTCGTCGAGAACGTCGAGCGCAACATCACCGACGGCCTTTCGCCGTTCGAGGCGACGAAGCAGGCGATGCGCGAAGTGACCGGCCCGATCATCGCGACTGCGCTCGTGCTGTGCGCGGTGTTCCTGCCGACCGCGTTCATCAGCGGCCTGTCGGGACAGTTCTACAAGCAGTTCGCACTGACGATCGCCATCTCGACCGTGATCTCGGCGTTCAACTCGCTGACTCTGTCGCCGGCGCTGTCGGCCGTGCTGCTGAAGGCGCACGACGCGCCGCCCGACCGCTTCACGCGCATCCTCAACGCCGCGCTCGGCTGGTTCTTCCGCCCGTTCAACCGCTTCTTCGCGCGCGCATCAAGCGGCTACGTCGCGACCGTGAGTCGCGTGCTCGGCCGCAGTTCGGTCGCAGTGATCCTCTACGGCGGCCTGATCGCGCTGACCGCCTATGGTTTTGCGCACACGCCGACCGGTTTCGTGCCCGCGCAGGACAAACAGTATCTTGTCGGCTTCGCGCAGTTGCCCGACGCGGCGACACTCGACCGCACGACAGATGTGATCAAACGCATGGGCGACATCGCGCTGAAGACGCCCGGCGTCGAATCGGTGCCTGCGTTCCCGGGCCTGTCGATCAATGGCTTCACGAATGCGCCGAACATGGGTATCGCGTTTACGCCGCTCAAACCGTTCGAGGAGCGCCGCGACGCGTCGAAATCGGCGGGCGCGATCGCGATGTCGATGAACCAGAAATTCGCGCAGATCCAGGATGCGTTCATCGCGATCTTCCCGCCGCCACCCGTGCAGGGTCTCGGCACGATCGGCGGCTTCAAGTTGCAGGTCGAGGACCGCGGCAACTTCGGCGCCGACGAACTCTACAAGCAGGTGCAGAACGTCATCGCCAAGGCGAGCAAGCGCCCCGAACTCGCGGGCGTCTTCTCGGGGTTCCAGGTCAACGTGCCGCAAATCGACGTCGAGGTCGATCGTGAAAAGGCGAAGTCGGCCGGCGTCGCGCTCGCGAACATCTACGACACGATGCAGATGTACCTGGGATCGCTCTACGTCAACGACTTCAACCGCTTCGGTCGCACCTACCAGGTCAACGCTCAGGCCGAGCCCGGCTTTCGCCTGACGGCCGCCGACATCGGCCGCCTGAAGACGCGCAACGCGCGCGGCGACATGATTCCGCTCGCGAGCTTCGTCAGCGCGAAGGAAACGTCGGGCCCCGACCGCGTGCCGCACTACAACGGCTACCTCGCGGCCGAGATCAACGGCGCCGCCGCGCCGGGATACAGTTCGGGGCAGGCGCAGGCGGCGATCGAACAGGTGCTCGCGCAGGAGCTGCCGAACGGCATGACCTACGAGTGGACCGACCTGACCTACCAGCAGATCCTCGCCGGCGACACGATGGTCTACATCTTCCCGCTCGTCGTGCTGCTCGTGTTCCTCGTGCTCGCTGCGCAGTACGAAAGCGTGACGCTGCCGCTCGTCGTGATCCTGATCGTGCCGATGACGCTGCTCTGCGCGATCCTCGGCGTGCTCGTGTCGCACGGCGACAACAACATCTTCACGCAGATCGGCCTCATCGTGCTGATCGGCCTGGCCTGCAAGAACGCGATCCTCATCGTCGAGTTCGCGAAGGATCGCGAGGCGCACGGCGAGTCGGTGTGGCAGGCCGTGCTCGACGCGTGCCGCCTGCGCCTGCGCCCGATCCTCATGACCTCGCTCGCATTCGTGATGGGTGTCGTGCCGCTCGTCACGTCGACCGGCGCGGGCGCGGAGATGCGCCGCGCGATGGGCGTCGCAGTGTTCTCGGGAATGCTCGGTGTGACGTTCTTCGGGCTGCTGTTGACGCCGGTGTTCTATCTGCTCGTGCGTCGCCGCAGGCAGCGCAAGGCCGCGCGCGACCTACCTGATCAGGACATCGGTCGTCCGGCGATTCCCGCCACGAGCCACTGAATGTTGTCGTTCGTCACGCCCGCCTGAAGCCGCGGGAATGACGGGCCGAATCCAACCGTCTACAACCTCCAACCCCACAGGAGATGCACCCATGTCCCAGAAAATTGCCCTCGTCACCGGCGCCACGCGCGGCATCGGTCTCGAAACAGTCCGCCAACTCGCCCAGCAGGGGACGCATGTGATCCTCGCCGGCCGCGACAAGTCCAAGGCGGTCGAAGCCGCGCTCAAGCTGCAGAGCGAAGGCCTGTCCGTCGAGGCGATCGCGCTCGACGTCGTCGACGCGGCCAGCATCGCCACGGCCGTGAAACAGGTCGAGGCCAAGCACGGCCACCTCGACATCCTCGTCAACAACGCGGGCGTGCTCACCGACGACATGAGCAAAAAGCCGTCGCAGCAGTCGCTGTCCACCTGGCACAAGACCTTCGACACGAACCTATTCGGTCTCATCGCCGTGACGCAGGCATTTCTGCCGCTGCTGAAAAAATCGGACGCCGGCCGCATCGTCAACGTGTCGAGCATCCTCGGCTCGATCGCGCTGCACAACGATCCGAAGTCGCCGATCTACGATTTCAAGGTACCCGCCTACAACGTCTCGAAGAGCGCCGTGAACGCGTGGACCGTGCAGCTCGCACACGAGCTGCGCGACACGCAGATCAAGGTCAACACGATCCACCCGGGCAGCGTGAAGACCGACATGAACGCGGCAGGATCGATCGATGTCGAGGAGGGCGCGAAGAGCAGCGTCGAACTCGCGCTGATCGGCAACGCCGGGCCGAACGGCAGCTTCAGCCATCTCGGGCAGGCACTCCCTTGGTGAGTCGCTGCTCGTCCGCAGGAGAACCAACGGGTCCGTTCGGACCCGTCGTTCCTTCGAGTAGCGCTACGGCGCGAGCGCGAAAGGACTGTGCCGCTGTTCGTGCTCGAGCAGCCAGCGTTTGACCGGCAGTCCGCCACCGAAACCGACGAGGCTGCCGCTCTTGCCGATCACGCGGTGGCAGGGCACGACGATGGGCAAGGGATTGGCGCCGTTCGCGGCGCCCACGGCGCGTGTCGCCTGCAGGTCGCCGAGTCGGCGCGCGATCTCGCCGTAGTTCGTCGTCTCCCCGAATGGAATGCGCACGAGTTCGAGCCAGACGCGCTGCTGGAATTCCGTACCTTGTGGCGCGAGCGGCAGGTCGAACTCGGTCAACTTGCCCGCGAAGTACGCCTTGAGCTGCGCGCGCGTTTCGTGCAGCGCGCCCGCCCCGGGCTCCCACGCTTCGCCCGGCTCGAGTGTCTCCCGGCCGGTTTCGAAATGGATGTGACGCAGGCCCTGGCCGTCCATCGCAAGCAGCAGACGGCCGACGGGAGAAGGCAGGTAGTCGTAGTAGATCGTTGTCATCGCCATCGGAACGGCTGATCGCGACGTCAATGTAGCACTACTCGTCACGGCCGGCGCAGACGCGCCTCGCGCGCGCTGCGCCGACCCATTCGCAAACGGCGGTGCGGCCCACGACGCTCAGCGGTTGGCGACCTTCTTCGCAGCACTGGCGCCGCCATTCGCCTCACGCAGCGAACGTGCGCATTCCTCACAACATACTTCGACCGTCTTGCCGGCAATTTCGACCTTGATCGCGTTCGCGTCGAGTTCGTAGTCGCAGGCGGCACAGGTTTTAGCGTTCATGCTTGCATCCTCAAGTCGTTACCCGAAGTCCGGGTGGCGCTATGAGAACACTCGGTCGCCTCGCGACGCTGTCAAAAACTTTAGCGACCTGACGCGCGACCGCGCGCCGATCAGCGCAGGTGCACCGCGCGCTGGAACTCGGCCGGCGTGCGGCCGTAGGCGCGGCGGAACGCGGAACTGAAGTGGCTGTGACTCGAGAAGCCGAGTTCCGCGCTCAACGCCGTGAGGTCGGCGTAGTCGCCGAGCAGATCGAGCGCGCGGCCGAGTCGCAGCTGCAACTGGTAGCGATAGAGCGGCATCGCCTCGACCTGCTGGAACACCTGGGTCAAGTAGACCGGCGACACGCCGACCTCGGCCGCGATTTCGGCGAGCGTCCAACGCCGCGCGAGATCGGAAGACAGCACGAGCTTCGCGCGATCCACGAGCTTCTGTCGACCGCAACTCGCCTGCGCCGCGTGTGCGGTGCGTTCGCCGACCGCGCGGCGCACGAGCGTCAGCGCGAGTGTCTCGGCTTCGAGCGTCTCTGCCGCCTTGCGCTGCAGGCTGTGGCGCAACAGTGCCGCGAGCGCTTGGGTCCGCGCGTCGATGCGCAGGCGCTGGCGCTTGAACGCGATCGCGCCGCCCGCGCGGATCTGCGCCTTCGGCACGAGTTCATGCAGCCATCGCTCGCCGATCGCGAGCACGAGACTGTCGTCGCCGCCCGCGACGGGATGGCTTATGCGATAGCCTTCGCCCTCATTGAAGAACAAGACCTGGTTGGCCTCCGCGACGGCATCGTCGCGGCCGACGTGACGAACGTAGACGCCGCGATACGGAAACACCATGTGCGTCGCGCTCGCGCACTCCTCGGCGCTCTTGTGCCGACACTCTCCGCGACAGGCGACGTCACGGATCGTGACGGTCCGCGTTTCGAGCAGGCATTGGACCGAGAAATCAGGCATGAGAATCAGGCGTGAAATTCAGGTAGAGCATCAGACACGAACATCCGGCATGCGTCGCATCGCCAGTTCGTCCGATTTTTCCCGTTGCGAAAGAGCCGCCTCGGAAACCGACCACCCGAATCTAGCACGTCACGCCGCGGCTTTCTTGCGCTCTCGCCGCGCCCGCACGGCAGCTGCAAGACGATCGAGCACGGCGACGGTCGTGTCCCAGTCGATGCAACCATCCGTGATGCTCTGACCGTAGACGAGCGGTTTTCCCGGCACGATGTCCTGACGGCCGCCGACGAGGTGACTCTCGATCATCGCGCCGACGATTCGTTCCTCTCCGGCTTCGAGCTGACTGCCGATCGCATCGACGACCGCTGGCTGATTCGCCGGGTTTTTGCGGCTGTTCGCGTGGCTCGCATCGATCATTACTTGCGCACGCAGCCCGGCCTTCGCGATCGCCGTGCACGCGGCGTCGACGCTCGCCGCGTCGTAGTTCGGGTCGGCGCCGCCGCGCAGGATCACGTGGCAATCGCCGTTGCCGCGCGTCGTCGCAATCGCCGTGTGACCAGCCTTCGTGACCGCCATGAAATGATGCGGCTGCGACGCCGCCTGCACCGCTTCGTACGCGATCCTCACGTTGCCGTCGGTGCCGTTCTTGAAGCCGACCGGACACGACAGCCCCGAAGCGAGTTCGCGATGCACCTGGCTTTCGGTCGTGCGCGCGCCGATCGCGCCCCAGGCGACGAAGTCGGCGATGTACTGCGGTGTGATCATGTCGAGGAATTCGCAGCCGGCTGGCAGACCCAGCTCGTTGACGTCGCGCAGCAGGCCACGCGCGAGACGCAAACCGCGGTCGATGTCGAAGCTGCCGTCGAGACCGGGATCGTTGATGAGGCCCTTCCAGCCGACCGTCGTGCGCGGCTTCTCGAAATAGACGCGCATGACGATCTCGAGCGCATCCGCGTGACGCGCACGCTCGCCCACGAGACGCCGCGCGTAGTCGAGCGCGGCACGCGTGTCGTGGATCGAACACGGGCCGACGACGACAACAACGCGGTCGTCGCTGCCGTCGAGGATGCGGTGCACCGCTCTGCGCGCCGCCTTCACCGTGTCTTCGGCGGCATCGCTGACCGGGAACTCGTCGACAACCTGTCCGGGCGTCGACAGCTCCTTGAGCTCGGCAATGCGCAGGTCGTCTGTGTCGTGTAACGGGCTCATCTCGATGACTCCAGCAAATTCCAGATCGGGCGCCGGAGGCCGGCGCACACACCGCAAAAAACAAAACCGCCGGTGGGCCGGCGCACACACCGCAAAAACAAAACCGCCGGAGGGCCGGCGCACACACCGCAAAAACAAAACCGCCGGTGGGCCGGCGCGCACACCGCAAAAAACAAAACCGCCGGTGGGCCGGCGCACACAGCGCAAAAACAAAACCGCCGGTGGGCCGGCGCACACACCGCAAAAACAAAACCGCCGGTGGGCCGGCGCGCACACCGCAAAAACAAAACCGCCGGTGGGCCGGCGCGCACAGCGCAAAAACAAAACCGCCGGTGGGCCGGCGAGCACCCCAAAAACAAAAACCGCCGGAGGGCCGGCGGTTTTAGGGTCTTGCTCTGTGCGATTCGTCAGAACGATCGCACCCCTGCCTCCGCCGCTGGCCTGGGCATGCGATACCAAAAGTAATAACGAACGGCGTAATTCATGCGTTCTTGATAACACATCGTTCGCGGCGCGACAAGCAGGAGCGAGGCGATGGCGCGCGCTTACGTGCCTTCCATCGTCGAGCGCCACAGGTGCAGCACCGCGTAGGCGCGATACGGCCGCCAGCGTTCGGCCATCGCCGCGAGCACGGGCGTCGCAACCGCAACGCCGTCGCGCGCGACGGCCTTGCGCAACACGATGTCCGCCGCGGGAAACGCGTCGACGTGACCGAGTCCGCGCATCGCGAGATAGTGCGCGGTCCACTCGCCGATGCCGGGCACGGACGTCCATTTCTCGATGAAGTCGGCGAGCGGCTGCGCGCTGAAGTCGATGCGACCATCGCGCACGCCGGCAGCGATGGCCTGCAGCGTGCGGATACGCGCACCCGTGATGCCGAGTCCGCCGAGATCGGCATCGGCCAGCGTCCGCGGTGTCGGGAAAAGTTGCGCTTCACGGGCGCCGGGCAGCGCAACCAGTTCGCCGAACTTGCGCACGACGCGCTCGGTCAGCGTGCGGGCGGCAGCGACCGTCACCTGCTGGCCGAGCACCGCGCGAATCGCGATCTCGAACCCGTCCCAGCCGCCCGGTACGCGCTGACCCGGGTGCCGCGCGACACTGCGTTTGAGATGGCGACGCACCCCGAGATGCGCATTGATCGCCGCGATGTCGGCATCGAGATCGAACATGCTGCGTACGCGCACCTCGACCTGCGGCACGAGCTTCGCGTCGGCGTCGACTTCGAGCAGCAGCGCGTCCGTCCCGGCAATTCGCCGCACACGCAGCCGACCGACACGTCCGTCGATCGCAAAAATCCGCCGGTAAGACTCGGCGTCGACTTCCTCCACGCCAGGAATCGCGCGCTTCGCGAAGAATGCGAGCAGCGCTTCGAAATCGTGTGGCGGCTGGTAAGGGAGTCGGAGCTCGTGCTTCATCGGAAAATTCTTTTGGCAATGCGTGTCGTGGCGCAAGGAGACGCGCGAGACGACACGATCAGCACGACGTCATGCCCAGGACGATCACGCGCATGGCAGCGTCGCCCGCGAAACGCAGTAGCGTCCCGCGCGCGGACTCGCCCTCAAAATCCATAGCGCAGGAAGCCACCATCGACCGCGATGCACTCGCCTGTGACGTATGACGACGCGGACAGACACAGGAACGCGATCGCCGCCGCGACCTCCTCGGGCTCGCCGATGCGGCCCATCGGCGTGCGCGCGAGTACCTCGTCGAGGTAGTCCGCGTCGGCGAGCGGCCCCTCCGTGCGCTGCGTGCGGATGTACCACGGCGCAACGGCGTTGACGCGAATGCCGTCCTCGGCCCATTCGCACGCGAGATTGCGCGTGAGCTGCGCGACCGCCGCCTTCGCCATGCCATACGGCGCGCCCGTGCGCACGTGAACGAGCCCGGAGACCGACGCGACGTTCACGATAGCAGCGTTGCCATGCTCGGCGAGATGCGGATAGGCGAGCCGGCACATCTCGAACGTCGCGAGCACGTTGGTGTCGATCAACGTCCGCAGTTCCGCATCGCCGTAATCGAGCGCGGGCTTGCTGACGTTGCCGCCGACGTTGTTGACGAGCAGCGAGAGCTCGATTTCGAGATCGGCCACCCAGTCGAAGACTTCGAGGCGCTGCTCGCGGTCGGCGACATCGGCGGCGAACGCGATGATCTCGTTCTGCGGGAACTCCTCCGCGAGCTCAGCTCTGGCGAGGTCGAGACGCGTCTCGTCGCGCGCCACCATCAGCACGTCGGCGCCGAGCGCGGCGAGTTCGCGGGCACAGGCGAAGCCGATGCCGCGACTCGCGCCGCTGACCAGTGCGGTTTGTCCGTCCAGGCGCCAGCGCGCCGAGTTCGTCACCATGCATTCACCTCGCATTCTCGACGGCGGCGCTTGCTGCCGCCAGCCATCGAGAGCAGACTTTAGCGATCCTCAACGGAGTTCGCCATGCAAACGCGCATCCTCGCAGTACTCGTCATCGCGCTGCTATCCGCTTCTTGCTCGGGAGCGATCGCGCCGCCGCCACCCGCGCCGCCGAAATCCGTGGTCGACTCGCAACTCAAGGCGATCGACAAGGCCAAGGCCGTGCAGGACACCGTCATCCAGCAGAAGCTCGATACGGACAAGAAGATCGAGGCGGCCGAAGGCGCCTCGCCCGACGCGGACAAGAAAGACAACTGATGCCGACACCGCGGGAGATTGCCGAACTCGTCGCGCTCGACAAGGAGGTCGAAAAGGAAACGGTGCGCAGGCTGCGCGCAAACGGTCGCGGCGAGTTCGCGGTGCAGTTCTCGTCGTACGCTCAGAAGAGAGTGGACCAGGTGCGCGACGAAGTCGTGCGCAAAGGCGTGCATTTCGATTGCACGAAGGGTTGTGCCTGGTGCTGCCACTTCGCCGTCGATGCGTTCCCGCAGGAGACCTTTCGCATCGCGCGCGAGCTGCGCAGCCGCGGCGACACCACGCAGACGCTCGTCGCGCTTTCGGCCTACGTCGAGAAGACGAAGGGTGCCACGACGTTCCGACGCGGCGTGCCCTGCCCGTTCCTCGTCGACGACGCGTGCTCGATCTACTCGGTGCGACCGCTGATGTGCCGCAAGTGCAATTCGCTCGACGTCGGCAAGTGCAAGGATCCCGACGCGACCGTACCCGAGAATCCCGAACTCGCCCACAAGACCGGCGCGATCATGCACGGCACGATCAAGGGCTACGAACGCAACAAGCTGCGCGCGCGCGCACACGGGCTTGTCCCGAGTGTCCTTCTCGCGTTGTCCGATGCCGATGCCGAGCGTCGCTGGCACGAGGGTGAAGACGTCTTCGCCGATGCGCCCGAAACGACGCAGGCAGCGCCGAACGACAACGCCGGCTGATCGCCTCCGTGCGCGTCCACGGCATCCTGCCGAAATGGAATGACGAGCGCGGATTCGGGTTCATTACGCGTGATCAGCGCGACGAGGAAGTTTTCGCGCATATCTCGGCGTTTCCGCGAGACGGCGTCCGTCCGCAGATTGGCGAGATTCTCTCGTTCGAGATCGTGTCCGCGCGCGCAGGCACGGCGGCGAACTCGAGGCCGCAGGCAGTGGCCATTCAGCGCGCGGGCGGCTTCCACAAAAGGCGCACATTGCGGCGCGAACCGTACCGCGAAGCAGCGCGACGCCCGTCGAAATGGCGCGATGTCTTCGCCGTACTGGCTGTAGGCTGCATCGCTACCGTCGGCATCTGGTCCTCGCGGGACTTGCGCGCCACGCGCACAAGAACCGATCCGCCCGCGCTGACGGAAACGACGCGCCCAAGCCACGATCCGCCCGCACCGACAGCGCCGACGCCAGGCCGTGTCGATTCTGCGGCGACGACCGATGTCTCATTCGTCTGCGACGGCCGCACGCGTTGCTCACAGATGACGTCGTGCGTCGAGGCGACCTGGTTCCTGCAGCACTGCCCGGACGTGCAGATGGACGGCGATCACGACGGCATCCCGTGCGAACAGCAGTGGTGCTCGCGCTGAACACGCGTCGCGCTATTTGATCTCGCAGAAACAGTAGGCGAAGACGCCGACCTTGTTGCCGTCGAGCGACTGCAGCAGCCGCAGCTGGCCCTGCACGTCGGACTGGGCGAGCAGCACGCGCGCCGCCTCGGGTATGACCGCGCGGCCGATGCGCGCGAGCGCGTCGTTCGACAGGCTCAGCGCGAACCTCTCCCACGCCGTCAATTCCTTCTCGACGTAGACGAGCTGGTAGTTGTCGCCGAGGTTCGCCGCCTTGGCGGCCGCGGCACCCGCTTCGCGCAGGCCGCCGAGCTGATCGACCAGACCACGTTCCTTCGCCTGCTCGCCGCTCCACACGCGTCCGCGCGCAATCGCGTTGATCTGCTCGGGCGACTTGCCGCGCGCGTCGGCCACCTTCGTGATGAAGCTCTGATAACCCTTGTCGATGATGCTCTGGATGACGTCGCCGACCTTCGGATCGAGCGGCCGACGCGGATCGATCGCGCCCGCGAGCGAAGTCGTGCCGACACCGTCGGTGTGGATGCCGATCTTCGCGAGCGTCTTCGGCACGTTCGCGAACAGGCCGAAGATGCCGATCGAACCCGTGATCGTCGTCGGTTCGGCAAAGATCTGATCGCCATTCATCGAGATCCAGTAGCCGCCCGACGCGGCGACGTCGCCCATCGAGACGATGACGGGCTTGCCGGCGCGCTTGGTCAATTCGATCTCGCGGCGAATCAACTCCGACGCGAACGCATCGCCACCCGGCGAGTTGACGCGCAGCACGACCGCCTTGGCCTTGCTGTTCTCGCGGGCGCGCCGCAGCAGTTTCGCCGTCGAGTCGCCGCCGACGGTACCGGCTGGCTGGTCGCCCGGCAGAATTTCGCCCTCGGCGACGACGACGGCCACCTGCGGGCGCGTGTCGAGCGCGCGCGCGCGATCGATGACGCCGAGGTAGTCCTGGAAGTCGATCTTGCGGTAGCTGTGTTCGTCCTTGACGCCCTTGCCAATCAACAGTGCCTCGGCCTCGTCTCGCGTCGCGAGCTTGTCGACGAGCTTGCTGTCGAGTGCGAGCTTGGCGATGTCGCCCTTCACGGCCTTGATCGCGACGGGATAGTTCTCGATCTGCGCCGCGATGTCCTTCGGATCAATCTTGCGAGCGCTGCCAATTTCCTTGAGGTAGTCGCTCCACACGCCGTTCATCCAGAAGAGATCGGCCTCCTTGGATTCGGGCGACGCATCGTTGCGGATGTAGGGCTCCGCATAGGACTTGTACTCGCCGACGCGGAACAGGTGCACCTCGACGCCGAGCCAATCGAGCGCGTCCTTGTAATACGAACGGTAACGGCCGATGCCTTCGAGCAGCAAGTCGCCATCGGGATGCAGCAAGACCTGGTTGGCGTGCGCGGCGACGAGATACTGGCCCTGCGACATCGAATTGGCGACGGCGACGACATCCTTGCCGGCGGCCTTGAAGCGGTCGATCGCGGCGCCGATCTCGTGCAGGCTGGACATGCCGGCCGCGGCGATCTGCTCGGGCTCGACGACGAGGCGCTCGATGCGCTTGTCGGCCGCCGCGGCATCGATCGCGCGCACGATGTCACGCAGCTGCACTTCCTTGACCTTGTCGCCGAGCGCGCTCGACAAAGCGCGCTGCGCGGGCGCCGAGGTGTACTGTTCGACGATGTCGCCCTTCGGGTCGAGGACGAGCGCCGTGCGCTCCTTGACCTCAGCGCCGCCACCGCGCAACGCGAGAACGAAGATCAGCAGCAGCAGCAGGAATATGAGATTGAAGATCAGGCGGCGCGAGAAATTAAGGAAATTCCACAGGAAGACAAAGAATCCCACGACCAAACCGTTCTTGTTTTCCGCCATGACTTCCTCGCGATAACCTGCGCCGCGGACTCCGGTTCGGCGCCCGATCCGAGGCAGCGAGACCTTCGCGGGCGCCGCCCGAACGGGCGATCAGAGACTGTGAAACACCAAAAAAAGGTGAACTGTGGCGCAGAGTACCCGATTCGCCGGGCGCCCACACGCATCTGAAGTCATGCCAGCTGCGGTCAGGCCGGCGCCCGCAACGCGCGCACGCTCACCCTGAGGAAGCGCAGCAGCAGCAGGCTCGCGGCCGCGGTGAGCCCCGCTGCAAGACCCATCCACATGCCGCGCGCGCCGAGATGCTGGTGGAACGCGAGCCAGTAGCCGACCGGCATGCCGATCAACCAGTAGGCGACGAACGTGATCAGCATCGGCACGGTTGTGTCCTTGATGCCACGCAGGGCGCCATTCGCGGTGACCTGAATGCCGTCGGAGAACTGAAAGATCGCCGCGAGCACGAGCAGCTGCGCCGCGAGCGCGACGACGTCCGCGTCGTCGGTATAAGCGCTCGCGATCGCGATCGGGAACAGCGCCATCGCCGACGCCGCGATGACCTGGGTCGCGAGCGACAGGCCAATGCCGACGAGACCGGCGCGGCGCACGCCTTCCGCGTCGGCCCGGCCCGCAGCGTGGCCCACGCGCACGGTCGTCGCCATCGCGAGCCCGAGCGGCAACATGAACGTCACCGAGGCGACGTTGATGGCCACCTGATGGCTCGCGACCGTGATCGCGCCGAGCGAGGCGATCAGCAGCGCGGTACAGACGAACAACGCGCATTCCATGAGCACCGCCGCGCCCATCGGCAGGCCGAGGCGCAGCAGCGCGGCGATCTCGCCCCAATGCGGTCGCTCGAAATGCGCGAACGGACCGATGTCGCGGTACTTGTCGCGGCGGTGCAGATAGAGCGCGAACGCGCCGAGCTGTAGCCACAGCACGGTCGCCGTCGCGATACCGGAACCCTGCGCGCCGCGTGCCGCGAAGCCGAAGCGGCCATACATGAGCGTATAGCCGATCGGCGCGAGCAGGATGAGGCCGAGCAGGCCGAAGTACATCGTTGGCCGCGTCAGCGCGAGCCCTTCCGACAGGCCGCGCATCGCGAAATACATCGTCAGCGCGGGCGCGCCCCAGGCGATCGCGCGCAGGAAGCTGCTCGTGTCGCCAACGATGTCGGGGTCGATGCCGAACGCGTCCAGCAGCAGCGGGCCGCCATAGCGCACGGCAATGAGCAGCGTCACGCCGAGCATGATCGCGAGCCACAACGCCTGACGAAACACCGGGCCGATGCGCTCGCGCGCGCCCGCGCCGGCGAGCTGCGCGACCGTCGGCGGCACGGCCATCATGACGCCGATCGAGGCGACGATCGCGAGCGCCCACACGCCAGCACCGACCGCCACCGCCGCGAGCGTGTGCGCGTTGAGGTGGCCCGCGAGCAGCGTGTCGATCACGTTCATGCCGATCGACGAGAGCTGGCCGAGGATCAACGGCACCGCGAGCACGACGGTCTCGCGCAGGTGCCGGCGCAGCGACATATGTTCGGGACGCACGCCGCCGGGCGACGGCAGCACGTCATCGTTGGGAACGAGGGAAGTCATGCAACGGTTTCTGCAGAGTCGGCGTCCAGTTTAGCCGAACGCCGCCGCGGACCCTGCGCACGGCCGTTTCATTCTTCGGTTTCGACAATATTCGGTGAGGATGCAATCGGCTACGATGCGCGCATGAATACGACAGCAGACGAACTGCCCGCGGCTCCACTCGTCGCGCCGAACGCCGAGCCGCCGGGCGACGCGGAGTTCGGCGAGGCGGCGCCTTCGATCGAGGATGCGGCGGCGCCCGTGCAGGTGCAGTGCGCGAACTGCGGCGCGCCATTGCTCGGCGCGCACTGCTACGCCTGCGGACAGCCGGTCAAGGGGATGGTGCGGCATCTGTCGAGCATCATCGCGGACGCGGCCGATACGATCCTCAACATCGATTCGCGCATCTTCCGCACGCTGCCAGCGCTATTCCTGCGCCCCGGCTTCCTGACGACGGAATATTTCGCCGGCCGCCGCGTGCGCTACGTCACGCCGTTCCGGCTGTATTTCTTCCTGAGCATCGCCGCGTTCTTCCTGATCCAGTTCGCGGTCGGCGATCTCAACATGATCATCCCGATCGAGGTCCGCGCCGATGCGCAGGAGCTGATCGACGCCGCGCTGACCAAGCCCGAGGTCGAGAAGCAGCGCGACGCGGCGATCGCGAGCCTCAAGGCGACCGAGGCCTCGGTGGCGGGCAACGAGAAGGCGACGAAGAAGATCGAGGCCGCGATCGAGAAGGTGCAGCGCCGCGCCGGGGAGCGTATCACCTATCTCGACAAGGTCGATCAGGCGAAGGCCAGGGGCGAAGCGCCGCCGCCCGAACCGCATCACGACTGGATCAGCTTCGACGGCACGCCGTGGGACGCGAAGACGCATCCGATCCACATCGGCTGGTTGCCGCAGTTCGCGAACGACAAGCTCAATCAGCTCACCGGGCACACGGTGCAGAACATGTCGCGCATCGCGAAGGATCCAAAACCCTTTCTCGTCGCTTCGATCGGCGTGCTGCCACAGGTGCTGTTCATCCTCATGCCCGTGTTCGCATTCATGCTGAAGGTCTTCTACATCTTCAAACGCCGCCTCTACATGGAGCACATCGTCGTCGCGCTGCACAGCCACGCTTTCATCTTCCTCTCGCTGTTCCTCATGACCACGCTCGCGCTGGCGTCGAACTGGGCGTCGCAGTCGGCGGCGTGGTTGCACGGACCACTCGCATTGATCATCTTCCTGATGGGCTGGTGGTTGCCGATCTACCTGCTGATCATGCAGAAGCGCGTGTACCGGCAGGGCTGGATCATGACGATCATCAAGTACTGCACGATCGGTCTGGCCTACTCGGTGCTGGTCGCATTCAGCGTCGGCGCCGCATTCATCGTGAGCCTAGCGACGACCTGACGCGCCGCGCTATCACGCGCGGAGCGAATAGCCACAGGCGGTCGGAGATCCATGGCAAGCAGCCAAAGAGCGGCCGTAAATGGCCAAAGAGCGGCCACAAGCAGCCAAAGAGCGGCCGTAAATGGCCAAGGAGCGGCCACAAGCAGCCAAAAAGCGGCCGTAAATGGCCAAGGAGCGGCCACAAGTGGCCAGAGAGCGGCCACAGGCAGCGGCTCGGCGTCAGTGCGGTTTGGGAATCGCGAAATCGATCTTGCGCTGCCCGGAACGCACCGCCTCGCTGACGTCGACGAAGGCGCCGTCACGGTATTCGAGGAAGCTTGTGCTCGCTGGCAGTGTCGCGACGGAGAGGTCCTCGCCCATCGTGAAGTAGATCGCCTGCACGTCGCCGAGCGTGAGCCACGGCACCGCTTTGCCCGCGAGCGCGAGCGGCTGTAGCGGCCGGTAGTCTTCGGGCTGCACGCTGCCCGTGCGCACGAAGTACGTGTAGGGCAAGCGTTCGGTCGCGATGAGGCAATGCGCGACGCGCGCGGGGTCGACCGCGAGCCCCTTGGCGATCGCGTCGGCGTAACCCGCGAGTCCCCAGATCGCGTCGGCGCCGAGCACGTAGACTTGGCACCCGTGCGCGGGAAGCGTGCTGCGCGCAAGCGCGTCGTCGAACGCCTGCAGCGGCGCGACCTGCTTGCGTGTCTCGCTCGCGTACGCATGCGCGATGCCCTGCGTTGCCGGCGCTAGCGCGACGAGCGCGAGCACGAGCGCCCCCGCAACGATGAGACGCGGCCTGCCGCCGCGCGAGTTGCGCGCGATCAGCGGCGACGCTGCCAGCATCAGCGCGCAGATCAGACCCGCGAGCGCGAGATGGTAGAAGCGCGACGCCACGATCAACGCGAACCAGAAGGTCTGCGCGTCGAGGTCCCCGAGATGATGCACGGCGACCGGCGCCTGCACGAATCCCGGCATGAGGCACAGCGCGGCGACGGCGGCGGCCTCGCCCCAACGACGATCCTCGCTGCGCCGACCGAGACGCGAGGCGATGACGGCACCGAGCCATAGCATCGCCGCAATCGCGAGCAGTACGAAGACGAGCAGAGTCATGCGTGGATCGTGTGCGAGGAATTCGCCGCCCGTGCGCAACCAGCGCCACGCCCCTTCGGCGAACGTCGCGGGCGAAACCACCATCGAATCGAGACCTGGAATCGGTGTCAGCATCGCGTGTCGGTACGCGAGCCAGCCCAACGTCAGCAGGCTGATGGCGGCGAGCGCGGATGCCCGCTGTGCAAGACTCAGGGAGACTCTCGGCGCGAACGCGACCGCGGCGAACGCCGCCGCGCTGCCGACGACGCCGAGTTCCTTGCTGAGCAACGCGCACAGCAGCGCCGCGAGAACCAGCACGAGCCTCGACGCGCGAGGTCGCGCCGCGTAGGCGAGCGCGGCTTCGACCGCAAGCAGCGAGAATAGCGTCGTCAGCAGATCGAAGCGGTCCGACAACCACAGCGTCGTGCCGACCGCGAGCGGATGTACGGCGAACAGGGCCGCCCACAGCGCGTTCAGCCACGCGTCGCGACGCAGGCGTTGCAGCAGCGCGTACAACGCCGCGACACAGCCGAGATGCAGGACCATGTTGACCGCGTACTGCGGCCACGCCGTCGCGTCGGCGACCGCGCAGACGCACCACCAGACGAAGACGCCGAGCGGCCGGAAATACAGGCTCGCAGGAAAGTGGTCGTGTACGAACAGCAGCCACGGCTGATGCAGCAGCCGCACGAGCGCGAGGAACGCGAAATCGTCCTGGGCGAAGAACGCGCGCAGCGCCGGCGCATAGCAGAACGCGCCGGCCGCAAGCGCGATCAGCAGCGCGAGGGTCGCGGGAACACGCGCCAACCGCGGCGTGTCGACGCGCGGCGTGCCGAGGGTCTGCATGAGGGCTGCTTTCCGAAACGACGGTGGTCGCGACTATAGCGGCGGCGACGGATCGTGCAAGCGCCCGCCGCGAGGCCATGAGAATCCGACGCCACGCCGACGAGCGGTGAGGCTATCGTGTCACGGGATGGGGCGGAACGTGCGCGTCGCGCAGCGCCATCGAGTTGGCTCAATGCGCGAGCGCGGCGGCGCGTTGCTCTGGCGTCATCTGTAATATCTGCCGGCGATAGTCGTCGCGTTGCTCCGCGGGCATGCCGCGCACGGCATGGATGAACGCCTGGCGTTGTGCCGGCGTCAGGCCCTCGAGCATCTCCCGCGTCGCGCGGCGATCTTCCTTGGGCAGCGACTGCATCAACTCCTTGACCGCACCCGCGCGGTTCTGCGCACCGGCGCCTTCCAGAAACGCGGCGCGTTCGGCTGGACTCATGCGCTCGAAACGTTCGCGCAGTTGTGCGCGCTCGTCTTCGGGCAACGCGTCGAAGCGCTTGAAGGCGTTGCGCAGCTGCGCCTGCTGTTCGGGCGGCAACTGCTGGAACTGCTCGTAGCGCCGGTGCAGTCGCTCGCGCTGTTCGGGGCTCATGCTCGCCCACTTTTGCATGCGCTGCGTCAGCTGCTCGCGTTGCGCGGGACCGAGCTTGGGCCAGCGCTGGGCGGCCTGGTGCAGGTGCTGTTGCACGTCGGGCGGCAGCTCGGCCCAGAGGTCGCGCACGGGCGCGAGAATCTGCTGTTGCTCCGGCGAAAGCGATTGCCACGGCGTCGGCGCGGGCGCGGCTTGCACGGGAGCGGGAGCCGGCGCGGGAGCCGGCGCGTGCGTCGTCTCGCCGCCCTGCGCCGCATGCAGCGCGGGCGCGACGATGCCCGCCGCCGCGAACAGCAACCAGCGCACGACCCGCGGCGGCAACGATGCGCGCCTCAAGATGCTTGCCTCATCCGGAGCCGTCCTTGCCCTGTGCGTCGAGCCACGCGTAGAACTCGAGATCCTGATAGAACTCGACGGAATCATCGCCGCCGAGCGTGTCGTTCGCAGCCTCGACCGTCGTGGCCGCCGCCACGCCATGCGTGTTCTCGCCGGAGACAGGCGCAGCATGATGCGGCGCCCAGATCGCGACGACGAGAAGCATCGCGCACGCGCCTGCGACTCCCGCCGGCAACAGCCAGAGCTGCCGGGCGCGCCGCGAACGCGGCTCGAGTGCGGTCTGGCGCGCGCGATTGAGGCGCGACAAGGTAGCCGCGTCGAGGCCATCGGCCGACTCGTCGAGCAGCTGGCGCGCCTGCGCGATCCAACTCGACTTGTCGAATTCGCCGGCCATGGGTTTACCCGTTGGATCGAAGTTGTTCGAGTTCGTATTCATTGATGATCCTCCAGCGAGCGGCGCAATGCGGCCAGCGAGCGCGAAAGGTGCGTCTTCACGCTGCCTTCGCTGCATTGCATGACCTGTGCCGTGGTCGCCACGTCGAAACCTTCCCATATCCGCAACAGAAATGCCTGACGCTGACGCAATGGTAACGCCTTCAGCGCGGCATCGAGCGCCTTGCCCGCCTCGTTGCCTTCGAGCCGCAGCAGCGGGCCGGGATCCTGCGTGTCGGGCGCCTGCGCGATGGGATCGAGATCCGCTTCGTCACCTTCGGGGCTGCGGTCGAACACCGCCAGCCAGCGGCTACGCACCGTGCGCCGGCGGCGGTAGTCGTTGAGGCGGCTGTCGAGCACGCGGTAGAACAGCGGCGCCCATTCGGCAGCGGGCTTGTCGGCGTAGTGGCCGACGAATCCGCACATGGCGTCCTGCACCATGTCGAGTGCATCGTCGCGGTTGCCGCAGCCGAGCTCGGCCATGCGCAACGCGCGCCGTTCCACGCCGCGCAGGAACGAGTCGAGTGCGCGCTGATTGCTGCTCGCTTCCACGCGTGAAGAAGAAACCATCGGGGGGGCAGCCGCTATTGTGCCAGCGAGTGGGGGCATGACGTATGCTCTGTGGTGACATTGCATAAAACGCAGCCAAGCCGCCCGCGTTGACCTCTGCGCGCCTTATCCGATCACGCTGTTGTGCACAAGGCCAACGCGCCCGATGGCGGGCATCGCGCGACCGTCGGGCGGACACCCGGTTATACACCCCCGTATCTCGCAAGTATTTGACTGTGAACGTATATTTCAAACTGGTTAAACTTTCACCAAGGCGACGCAGCGCACGATTTGGTGCGCTTTGCGCGGCCCTTGACCAGCGCCAATCCACAGACTTATCCACATCAGTTGTGGATAACGGAAAAAACGTATCGGCAGCGGTCAGTTGCAGCAGAAACCTGAGGAACAACTTCGGTTATGCGCGCAATCTGCTAACCCGTGTCGATCGGCGCCGTCTGCCTGCCGGGCAGAGCGCCCGTCCGCGACCGCTCATCGCCCGTCCGGCGAAATTCGTCAGCGCCTCCCATCTCGAGAGAACGCGGCCGTGCCGGCTGTCCTGCGCGTAACGATCCCCGTTCCGCTCGCGCAGGTCTTCGACTACCTGCCGCCGGCGGGGGTCGCCGCGCATGCGATCGCCGCGGGCTGCCGCGTGATGGTGCCATTTGGTCGTGGCGAGAAGGTCGGGGTCGTCGTCGGTCACAGCGACGACAGCGAGATCGGGCAGGGCCGCCTCAAGGCTGTCGGCCGCTTGCTCGATCCGCAACCGTTGATCACGCCGGAACTCTGCGCGAGCCTCGCCTGGGCCGCGCGCTACTACCAGCATCCGTTGGGTGAAGTGTTCGAAACGGCGTTGCCCGTCGGCCTGCGCCGCGACGGCGCGCTGCCGACTGGCGGCGTGCGCGCCCTGGCGCGCAGCGCCAATGACGATGCCACGCCCCCGCGCGCCGGCTCGCGCGCGGCAGCCCTCTACACGCTGCTCGCGGCCGGACCGCGCACGTTTGCCGAGCTCGACGTCGACCTGACGGGCTGGCGCGGTGCCGCTGCGACGCTGCGCGCGCGTGGTCTTGTCGTCTCGACCGAACTTGTTCCAGGAACTTCGCCGCGGCGGCCGATCGCCGGACCACCCCTCAACGACGAGCAATCTGCTGCCGTCGCCGCAATCGCCGCCTCGCTCGACAGCTTCGCGCCCACGCTGCTCGAGGGCATTACCGGCAGCGGCAAGACCGAGGTGTATCTCGCGTTGATCGAGCGTGTCATCGCGCGCGGCGGGCAGGCACTCGTGCTCGTGCCCGAGATCGGCCTCACGCCGCAGGCGCTGCGCCGCTTCCGCGAGCGCCTCGCCTGCCGCATCGCCGTGCTCCACTCGGGACTCGCCGACGGCGAGCGCACGCTGGCGTGGCTGGGCGCCGCGCGTGGCGAGGCGAACGTCGTGATCGGCACGCGTTCGGCAATCTTCACGCCGCTGCTGCGACCGGGCATCGTCATCGTCGACGAGGAACACGACGGTTCGTACAAGCAGCAGGATGGCTGGCGCTATTCGGCGCGCGATCTCGCGCTCGTGCGCGCGCGCGCGTTCGGCGTGCCGGTCGTGCTCGGCTCGGCCACACCGTCGCTCGAGACGCTCGCCAATGTCGAGAGCGGCCGCTACGCGCGCCTGCATCTCGGCTCGCGTCCGGGCAGCGCGCGCCTGCCGCGATTCGAGCTGCTCGACATGCGTGGCAAGCCGCTGCAGCACGGCCTCGCCGATGCGACGATTGGCGCGCTGCGCGCCTGCCTCGCGCGCGGCGAACAGGCGCTCGTGTTCCGCAACCGTCGCGGCTATGCACCCGTGCTCAGCTGCCATGCCTGCGGCTGGCATGCCGCCTGCGCTCGCTGCGACAAGCCGCTGACGTGGCATCGCGGCGCCGCGCGTCTCGCCTGCCATCACTGTGGCGCCGAACAGCGCGTGCCGACCGCCTGCCCGCAATGCGCGAACAGCCATCTCGCGCCGATCGGGCTCGGCACCGAACGCATCGAGGAAACGCTGGCCACGTTGTTTCCGACGACGCGCATCGTGCGCGTCGATCGCGAGACCACGCGGCGCAAGAATGCCGTCGACGATCTCCTCGGCTCGCTCGATGAAGCCGCTCCCGCGCTGATCGTCGGCACGCAGATGCTCGCAAAAGGCCACGACCTGCCGAACCTGACGCTCGTCGTCATCGTCGGCGTCGACGAGGGTCTCTACAGCGTCGACTTCCGCGCGGAGGAGCGGCTCGCGCAACTCGTCATCCAGGTGGCCGGTCGCGCGGGGCGCGCGCGCAAGCCCGGCACCGTCTGGCTGCAGACGCACCATCCCGAACACCCATTGCTGCAAACATTGCTACGACGCGGCTACGCCGAGGCGGCGCAGCGTCTCCTCGCCGAGCGCCGCGAGGCCGGGTTGCCGCCGTACACGCACATGGCGCTGCTGCGCGCCGAAGCGAAGGAGCAGGCTGCGGTCGACGAGTTCCTGCAGGCCGCGAGTGCGTTCGCGCCGCAGTCGACCGAGATCGATATCGTCGGCCCGATGCCCGCGCCGATGCCGCGTCGCGCGGGCATGCAGCGCGCGCAGATGCTGTTCAATGCCGCGACGCGCGCCGCGCTGCAGAACGTGTTGCCGGAATTTGCGGCGCAGGTGCGCGCGCTGCGCGAGGCACGTCGCGTGCGCTGGTCGCTCGACGTGGACCCGCTCGATCTATACTGAGCACATGGATCGCATCGATACGACGGCGCCTCATCATGTCGTAATCGTCGGCGGCGGCTACGCCGGACTCTGGGCGGCCCGGGGCCTCGCCCGCGCGCCCGTGCGCGTCACGCTGATCGACCGCACGAATCACCACCTGTTCCAGCCGCTGCTCTATCAGGTCGCCACGGCCGGTCTGTCCGCGCCCGACATTGCCGCGCCGCTGCGGCATATCCTGCGCCGCCAGACGAATGTCGAGGTGCGGCTCGCCGATGTCACGGGCGTCGAACCCGCTGCGCGCCGCGTGCGTCTCCGCGATGGTGACGCGATCGCGTACGACACGCTGCTGCTGGCGAGCGGCGTCACGCACGACTACTTCGGCCACGATGCGTGGGCGGCGCACGCGCCGGGTTTGAAGTCGCTCGATGACGCGCTGCACCTGCGCAAGCGCCTGCTGCTCGCGTTCGAACATGCGGAAGCGTCGGAGGTCGCCGAGGAGCGCGCCGCCTGGCTGAGTTTCGCCATCGTCGGCGGGGGACCGACCGGCGTCGAGCTCGCCGGGACGCTCGCCGAAATCGCGCGGCACACGCTGCGCGGCGAGTTCCGGCGCATCGATCCCGCGACCGCGAAGATCCGACTCATCGAGGCAGGTCCGCGCGTGCTCGCGAACTTCCCCGAATCACTGTCGGCGAAGGCGCACAAGCATCTCGAGGAACTCGGCGTCGAAGTCATCGTCGGCTCGCCGGTCAGTGCGATCGATGACAAGGGCTACAGCACCGGCGGCGTGTTCGTCCCGGCGCGCACGATCGCCTGGGCCGCCGGCGTCGCGGGATCGCCGATCGCAGCGTCGCTCGGCGTCCCGCTCGACCGCGTGGGCCGTGTGATCGTGCAGCCCGACCTGACGATACCGGGGCATGCCGAGATCTTCGTCGCGGGCGACCTCGCCGCGATCGCGCAGGACGGCAGCCAGCTGCCCGGCGTCGCGCCTGCGGCGAAGCAGATGGGCACGTGGATCGCACGCGTGATTCGCGCGCGCCTTTCGGCCGGCAAGGCGCCGCCGCCTTTCCGCTATCGCGACTACGGCAACCTCGCGACGATCGGCCGCATGGCCGCGGTCGTCGACGTGCACGGCATCCGCTTTGCCGGCGCGCCGGCCTGGTGGTTCTGGCTGCTCGCGCACCTGTTCTTCCTGATCGGCTTTCGCAACCGCGTCATCGTGCTCGTCAACTGGATCTCGGCATACTGGACCTACCAGCGCGGCGCGCGAATCATCTCGGGACCCAATACTGCGGATGGCGCCGGTCACGAGGTCTTGCCCTGACCGGCGCAAAAAAAACGGCCCGGAAGTCCGGGCCGTCGCATTTTCTGTAACTACTCGAGAAGATCCTAGGCCGCGAACAGCGTCCGCATCTTCTTCATCGCGTTCACTTCGATCTGGCGGATGCGCTCGGCCGACACGCCGTACTCGTCGGCAAGTTCCTGCAACGTCGCCTTGTTGTCGTCCCTGAGCCAGCGGCGGCTGATGATGTCGCGCGAACGCGCATCAAGCTTTTCCATACCGGCCTTGAGCGTATCGAGATCGGACTCTTCCTGACTCTCGCTCTCGAGCGCATGGTAAGGATCGGCGCCGTGATCGACGAGGTAAGCGACCGGCGCGGGCTTGGCATCCTCGTCCGCATCGGCGGGCGCATCGAACGCCATGTCCTGACCCGACAGTCGCGCTTCCATCTCGAGCACATCGGCAACCGGCACGCCGAGATCCTTCGCGACCGCCTGCACTTCCTGCGCGTTCATCCAGCCGAGACGCTTCTTCGACTTGCGCAGGTTGAAGAACAGCTTGCGCTGCGCCTTCGTCGTCGCAATCTTGACGATGCGCCAGTTGCGCAGGATGAACTCGTGCATCTCCGCGCGAATCCAGTGCACCGCGAACGACACGAGGCGTACGCCCATGTCGGGGTTGAAGCGCTTGACCGCCTTCATGAGGCCGATGTTGCCTTCCTGGATCAGGTCGGCGATCTGCAGCCCATAACCGGAATAGCCACGCGCCACGTGCACGACAAAGCGCAGATGCGCCATCACGAGCTTCTTCGCGGAATCGAGATCGTTCTCAGCTTGATAGTGCTTCGCGAGGGACTGTTCCTCGTCGAGGCTCAGCACCGGGAAACGGTGAACGGCGCTGATGTAGGAATCGAGACTACCGATCGCACTGGGAATCGGCAGATTGTTCGCAACCAAAGCATTTACATTGGACATGCATTTCTCCCTGGAGCGTATTTTAGCACTCGCCATATGAGAGTGCTAAAGGAAGGAAAAAGTTCAAAGTGCTTAAAGTCACCTCGGGGTGCCTTGGGTCATTTCGAGCCTCCCCTTTCCTGTACCGCATAGTATACGAAAGAGTCTGGACGGGGGTTAAATTCAACCCTCGGATTCGACGCAATGGTGGAACGCTGCGTCGCGGCCGCGCGCAGCTCCCGCGCAAAATATCGCTTTATCAACTAGTTACGACGAAGCGATCAGACGACGATCTGCGCCGCGGGTGGCAGCTGCCAGTCGATCTCGGGCTGGCCGCGCGCCTTCAGCCAGGCGTTCGCTCGCGAGAAGTGCCCGCAGCCGATGAAGCCGCGGTAGGCCGACAGAGGCGACGGGTGTGGCGCCTTGAGAACGAGGTGGCGGCGCGTGTCGATCAGCTTACCCTTATTCTGCGCGTAGCTGCCCCAGAGCATGAAGCCGAGGCCGTCGCGCTCGCGATTGAGACGGTCGACGATCGCGTCGGTGAAGCCTTCCCAGCCCTTGCCCTGATGCGAGCCCGCCAACCCGCGCTCGACGGTCAGGGTCGCGTTGAGGAGCAATACGCCCTGGCGTGCCCAGGGCAACAGGCAGCCATGGCCGGGCGGTACGACGCCGAGGTCGCGCTCGAGCTCGGCGTAGACGTTCTGCAGAGACGGCGGCACGTCGACGCCGGGCAGCACCGAGAAGCACAGCCCGTGCGCCTGTCCGGGTCCGTGGTAGGGATCCTGGCCGAGGATGACGACCTCGACGCGCTCGAACGGCGTCGCATCGAGCGCCGCGAAGATGCGCCGCGGCGGCGGATAGATGGCCTTGCCGCGCTTGAGTTCGGCGCGCAGGAATTCGCTGAGCGCGCGCATCTCGGGGCGCTCGAGGTAGTCCCCCACCTGTGCGCGCCACGAAGGATCGAGCTTGATGTTGCCGCCGGCAGCTGGCGCGACGGACTCCGCAGCCGATGCGGTCGCCTCGTCGTCCATCTGCTGCTCAGGCGTTGGCGGCGTGGCGCGCGCGCCAGTCCTGCGCGATGCGCGTCTGGAAGGCGAGCTTGGTGATCAACAGGCGCTCGTCGACGGGTTTCGCGACGAGATCATTCGCGCCCGCGCGCAACAACGCGGCCTGATTGCGCGGGTTCTGGTCGCCGCTCATGATCAGCATCGGCAATTCGCCCTTGCCGTAGCCATACTCGGCGCGCACGCGGTCGAGCAAATCGCCACCCGTGAGGTTGCCCTGCAGGTTGACGTCCGAGAGGACGACATCGATGTTGAGCGCGCCGGATTCGCGTCCTTCGCGCATCACGGCCAACGCGTCCTCGACGTTGCTGACGTGGCGCACGGTGAAGCCGTGGCGCTGCAACAGGCGTTGGGTCGTGACGGCGACGACGCGGCTGTCCTCGACGTAGAGCACGGTGCCGGTCGTATGCGTTTCCGGGCGTACGTAGCCGCGGATGAACGCAGCGAGCGCCGAAAGGCCGAGACCTTTGTCGAAATAGTCGGTGACGTGCTCCGACAACTCGCGATTGACGAGGCGTTCATCGACATCGCCCGAGACGATGACGATGGGCACGTAGGTCTGCGTGTTCTGCGTGCGGATGTGGCGCGCGAGTTCCATGCCGTCCATGTCGGGCAAGCGCAGCGCGGTCGTGACAAAATCGACCGGTGCCGCTTCGAGCTCGCGTATCGCGTCGGCGCCCGTTTCGCAGGCGACGACGTCGACCTGCGGCAGATCGGCGCGCAACAGTTGTTCGAGCAGGCGTCGGACGACCTTCGAACTATCGACGATCATGATGCGCGGCTGCTCGCTGAGAATGTAGTTGAGCGGCTTCGTCTTCATGCCGTCGAGTCCTGCGTTGCGCAATCGGCTGTGGGACGATCGAGTGTACAGGCGCGCGCACCCAGCGCAAGGCCTGCGCCGGCACTTTCAGTGGCGATGTCGCTACGCCGGTCGGGCCGCGGCCAGATGGCGCGCCGTCGCGAGCCAGGCGCCCACCCAGCCGAGCGCGGCGCTCACTGCGACGAGAGCCAGGGCGTGCAACGGGGCCAGCCCGTGCGGCGCGAAACGGTCACCGTAGCTCTGCAGCAGCTGACGCAGCGGCGCCGACAGCGCGAGCTCGACGGCGGCGACGAGGGCCAGCGCGAGCACCCCGCTCGCGACGCCGTAGCAAAGTCCCGTGTAGAGGAACGGCCGGCGGACGAAGGCGTTGCTCGCGCCGAGCAGTTGGACGACGCCGATCTCCTCGGCGCGGCCCTGCACGTCGAGGCGCACCGTGTTGCCGACCACAAGCAAGGCGGCGAGCGCGAGCAGTGCCGCGAGCACGATCGTCGTGCGCGCCGCGAAGGCCAGAATCGCGTCGAGGCGCTGCCGCCAGAGCGCGTCGTACTGCACGAGGTCGACCTCGCTCATGTGCTCGAGTTCGGCGATCAGCGCCGGCGGCCCGGGTCGCGCCGCAGCCGTCTCGTTGAGCGAGACGATGAGAACGGCCGGCAAGGGATTGCTCTGCAGCAACTTGAGCGCATCGGCAAAACCCGACTGATCGCGGAATTCCTCGAGGCCTTCCTGCGGCGTCTTCACGACGACGCCGGCGACGTCCGCGCGCTGCCCGAGTTTCGCCGCTAGCGCCTGCGCAGCCGCCGCGTCGACGCCGGGCTTGAGGAACGCACTGAGCGCGCGTGCGTCGGCGACGCTGCCGCCGAGGCCGCGCGCGTTGTCGAGCAGCAGCCATAGCAGCAGCGGCAAGGTCAGTGCGAGGCTCATGACGAGCAGCGTCAGCACGGTGGCACCCGGACGCGTCGCGAGGCGCCGCAGGCTCGCGCGAAGGCTCGCCGCGTGCTGTTCTCGCCAGGCGCGGAACCGCCCGCGCGGACGCGGCGGCTTGCGCGGCTTGGCCGGTGCGGCGACCGGCGCCTCCGCAGCCTTGCGCGCTGGCACGAGTCCCGGTTTGCGACGATTGCCTGAAGGCTGCGTCATGCGCGCACCGCCTCGGCTGTGGCGACGACCGGGCGATAGTCGTCGATCATCTTGCCGTGATCGAGCACGAATACGCGCTTGTTCATGCGCTTGATCAGCGCGAGATCGTGGCTCGCGACGAGCACCGCGGTGCCGACCTGCTGGAACTCGGCGAACAACGCCATGATCTCGGCAGACAGCATCGGATCGAGATTGCCGGTCGGCTCGTCGGCGATGAGGACAGGCGGCTTCGTGACGATCGCGCGTGCGATGCCGACGCGCTGCTGCTCGCCCGCGGAAAGCGTGACCGGCAGCGCCGATTCGCGCGCGAGCAGGCCGACCTTGTCGAGCGCCGCGCGCACGCGCTTGGCCGTCTCCTCGCGCCCCGTGCCCGCAATCTGCAGCGGCAGCGCGACATTGTCGAACGCGCTGCGATCCATCAGCAGGCGGTGATCCTGAAACACCATGCCGATGCCGCGCCGCACGGCCGGCACGCCGCGCGCCGACACCTTCGTCAGGTCCCGTCCGTTCACGGTGATACGGCCGCGCGTCGGCCGATCCATCAGCGCGACAAGCCGCAAGAGCGTGCTCTTGCCCGCACCCGAATGACCGGCGACGAACGCCATCTCACCCGCGACGAGCTCGAAGTTCAAATCGCTGAGCGCGTCCTGGCCGGAGGCGTAGCGTTTGCTGACGTTTTCGAAGCGGATCATTTCTTAGAGCCGGGACTCGGGACTCGGGACTCGAAAGACCCGTGTGCTGTCCCGGTCCGCACAGCGCGCGCATGGCTTTCAGGTATCGACATCGGCAAGAGACTCATAGAATCGATTCTAAAATGCTTGGTTGCGGATATATAACTTGTCCCGAGTCCCGACTCCCGAGTCCCGAGTCCCGAGTCCCGAGTCCCGAGTCCCGAGTCCTACTTCACCATCTGATTCAAATCGAAAATCGGCAGCAGGATCGCGAGCACGATGAACAGCACCATGACGCCGACGACGAGGATCACGAGGGGACCGAGCACCGCGGTCAGCGTCGTGATCCAGCGATCAAGTTCGCGCTGCTGCTGGTTCGCCGCCTCCTCGAGCATGCGTTCGAGTTCGCCCGCGCGCTCGCCACTCGCGATGAGGCGCAAGGTCACGGGCGCGAAATAGTTGCTCTCGGCGAGCGCGCGCGAGAACGCGCTGCCCTCGCGTACCTTGACCGCGGCGCGGCGGACCGCCTCGCGCATCGGCAGATTGGAGATCACCTGCGCTGCGATGTTGAGCGAATCGAGCAGCGGCACCGCACTCGCCGTCAGCAGCGCGAGCGTGCGCGTCGCGCGAGCGGTGTTCGCTGCGCGCACGAGCCGGCCGACCAGCGGCATGCGCAGCACCCACTTGTGCCAGGTGCTGCGCAGCGCTTCAGTTTGCAGCGCGAGGCGGCCGCCGATCGCCGCGGCGACGAGAAGGATCAGCAAAACGATGCCCCAGGCCTTGACGAAGTCGGACAACGCGATCAGCGCGCGCGTCGCCCACGGCAGTGTCTGATGCATCTGCGTGAACACGCCGACGATCTGCGGCACGACGTAGACGAGAAGCCCGGTAACGACGGCCACCGCGACGAGCGTCAGCAGCAACGGATAGGCGAGCGCGGCCCATATCTTCTGGTTCAGCGCCTCTCGTGCCTCGCTGTAGTCCGCGAGGCGCGAGAGCACTTCGTCGAGGCGGCCCGACTGCTCGCCGGCCGAGACCGACGCACGATAGATCTCCGGGAAACTCTCCGGCGCCTCGGCGAGCCCCGCGGCGAGACTCGACCCTTCGAGCACGCGCGCGCGCAGCGAGGCGACGACCGTGCGCGAACGCGCGTCCTCGTTCTGCTCGCCGAGCGCGGCGAGCGCCTCGTCGATCGGCAACCCTGCGCGCAGCAGCGTCGCAAGCTGTCGCGTCAGCAGCGCGAGTTGCATCGTCGAGAGGCCGCGGCGAAACGCGCCCGGCTGCGAGGTGTCCGCTACCTGCGTGACTTCGAGCGGATTGAGCCCGCGTTCGCGCAACGACGCACGCACCGCGCGCGCGGTGTCGCCCTGCAGGACGCCGCGTTGCGTCTTGCCGGCGCCGTCCAATGCCTGATAGGCGAATGCGGGCATGCAGCACGTCGGAGAATTCCTGCCGCGACCGGGCGCGGATCAGCGAAGACTCAGGCGACGCCTCCTTCTCGAGCGATGATCATCACGATTTGTTCGCACTCGCGTTGTCCGCCGCGAGCGCGCTGTGGCGGATGCCGTAGCCGAAATAGACGAGCAGGCCGAGCGCCACCCAGCCGAGGAACACGAGCCAAGTAACGAGCGCCAGCTCCGACAGCAACCAGATCGAAAACGCGATGCCGACGATCGGAATGAACGGCACCCACGGCGTGCGGAATGCGCGCGGCAGGTCGGGCTTGCGTCGGCGCAGCAGAAGCACGGCCGCGCAGATCACGACGAACGCCGAGAGCACGCCGATGTTGACGAGTTTGGCCACCTCGCCCAACGTGAAGAAGCCGGCGACGAGCGCGGTGAACACGCCGAGCGCCATCGTCGGCCGATGCGGTGTGCCGTAGCGCGGATGCACCTTCGCGAACCATGCGGGCAGCAGCCCATCGCGCGACAGCGCGAACCAGATACGCGCCGCCGCGAGCATGAACGCGAAGATGACGCTGAGGATGCTCGCGATCGCAGTCGCCGAGATCGCGATACCGATCCACTTCATGCCGAGCGCCTGGAACGCGTTCGCGACCGGCGCGTCGTTGCCGAGATGCGTGTACGGCACCATGCCGGTCAACACGAGCGTGATCGCGATGTACAACGCCATCGAGATGCCGAGCGACAGCAGAATCGCACGCGGCAGGTCGCGCTGCGGATTCTTCGATTCCTCGGCGGCGGTCGTCAGCGTGTCGTAGCCGAACACGGCGAAGAACACGACCGCGGCCGCGGTGGCGACGCCACCCCAGCCGTAGTGCGACACGCCTTGCGCGTCGACCACGCGATCCGGAACGAACGGATGCCAGTTGGAAGGATCGACGTGGAAGATGCCAACGCCGATCACGAGCACGACGGCGACGACCTTGATCGCGACGATCAGCGTGTTCGCGCGCGCGCCCCATTCGGTGCGCATCGTCAGCAGCACCGCCACCGCCATCGCCACGATCGCGGCGATGAGATTGAACACGTGCCCCTCGCCAGAGCCGATCGCGCCGCGCAAGGCGGTCGGCAGATGCAGGCCGAACGCGTCGAGCAGGTTGATCACGTAGCCCGACCAGCCGCTCGCGACCGCGGCGACGATCAGCGCGTACTCGAGCAGCAGGTCCCAGCCGATGAGCCAGGCGACGCCTTCGCCGAGCACCGCATAGCCGTAGGTGTACGCGCTGCCGGTGACCGGAATGAGGCCGGCGAATTCCGCGTAGCAAAGCGCCGCGGCGGCGCTCGCGATGCCGGCGATGATGAAGCTCAGCGCGACCGCGGGACCCGCGTTCGCCGCCGCCTGCTGTCCGGCGAGCACGAAGATGCCGACGCCGATGATGCCGCCCAGGCCGATCGCAGTCAGCTGCCAGACACCCAGCACGCGGCGAAAGTCGCGGCGCGTTTCGACTTCCGCCTGCAGGCGTTCGATGCTCTTGTGTCGCGTCAGCTTGTCGACAAGACTCATGTTTTCCCCTCGTGATCATCCGCGATGTCGACCGCGATGATACGCGATTGCCCCTCGACTTCATTCGCCGCGATGTCGATCGCGATCGGATCCAGTCCGCTGCGATAGCGTGCATACATCGCGGTGTACGCCGCCTCGAGCGCGCTCGTCGTCGCGCCGCTGTCGAACAGCGCCGCCGTCTGTCGCGACGCGAGCAACTGGATCCTTAGCCGCGCCAATCGGTAGGGTGCGGCGACCAGATCGTGCAGCAATGCGGCGTACTCCGACTCGTTCTGCGCAATCAGTTCACGCAGGCCGACCGCGTCGAGCAGGCTCGCTCCGACGCGGCCGATGAACGCCTGGCCGACGAGCGTCACGAGTGGCACTCCCACCCAGAGCGCGTCGGAGCCGGTCGTGTGCGAGTTGCAAGGCACCGTGTCGAGCGCAAGATCGGCGAGACCGAGACGCGCGAGGTGGTCCGCGTGCGGCAGGCGTGGCGCGAAGACGATGCGGTCGGAGGCGACGCCCGCGGCTTCGGCATGGCGCTTGAGATTCGCGGTCGCCCACGGATTCTCGTCGAGCAGCCAGAGCACGAGACGCGGCTGCGTCCGCATGAGCCGCATCCAGATCGCCCAGATCGGCGCGGTGAACTTCCAGGATTGATTGAACGAACACGCGACGATCGCATCGTCGGGCAAGCCATGCGCCGCGCGCGTCGTCTCGGCGCCGATTTCGCGGCGGCTGTCGTTCGGCTGATAGCTGTACGGCAGACGCACGATCTTCTCGCTGAACTCGTCGGCGGCATCCGCCGGCGTCACCCAGCGATCGCCGATGACGTAGTCGACGAATGCGCCCATCGAGCCCGGATAGCCGAGCCAGCTCGCGATCACGGGCGCTGGACGCAGCGCGACGAGCCCCATGCACTCGCCCTGCGTGTGGCCGTTGAGATCGACGAGTACGTCGATGCGATCATCGAGTATGCGCGAGGCAACCTGGTCGGCCGGCAGGTTTGCGACGTCGACGAAATGCGCGCAGGCGGCGGCGACACGCTGGCCGACCACGGAACCGTCCGGCGGGGTCAACGCATAGCCGAACACCTCGAAGCGTTCGCGGTCGTGGCGCTCGAGCACGTCTACGAGCAGGTAGCTCGTCGCATGACTGCGGAAATCTGCCGAGACGTAACCGATACGCAGGCGCGGCGTCGCGTTCACCGCAAAATCGCGATGCGCCACGGGGCGCACGCGCAGGGCCGATTGCGTGCGCGCGAATACTTCGGCGATCTCGCGCAGCGTCGTGCCGGACAAGTCGAGGCTCACCCACGACGACGTGCCATAGTCGCCGATGTCGCCCCGCCGCAGCCGCGCGAGGAGCGCGGCTTCCGGCGCAGCCATCGCCTCCCATGCCGCCATGCGTCGCAGGCAGAACACTTCGTTGTTGTGTGCCCACACAGATTGCGGCTGCGCGGCATGAGCACGCGCATAGAGTCGGGCGGCGGTATCCAGATCGCCGCGGCGTTCACAGACAGACGCATAGCCGAACAGCGCCGGAAAGCAAGCCGCATCGCTCGCAAGCGCGCGCTCGAACAGGACGATCGCCTGCTCCTCGTCACCGCTTTGCAGCGTCGCGTTGGCGCGCCAGGCAGTCAGCATCGGTGAGTTGGCGAGCTGCGCCGGTGCTCGCGTGAAGGCGTCGAGCGCGAGTCGGCCCTTGCCGGTGTTGAGCAGACACTGCCCTAAGCCGAGCCAAGCATTGCCGTTGCCGATATCGATGCCGATCGCGGCCTCGAAGTGCGGCTGCGCACGCAGGAATTCGCGCTCGCCGAGCAGCAGATCGCCGAGGTTGACGTGCGCCTCGGTGAAATTCGGCCTCGCCTCGAGTGCGAATTCATAGCATGTGCGCGCCAGCCCGTTGTCGCCTTCGCCGGCGAAGGTCGCGCCGAGCAGAAATGCCTCGGGCGCCAACGCCGGAGCGGGCTCGGATCGCGAGAGGATGATCCATGCCGCGTTCGTCCGCTTGCGCAGGCGCAGGCTCGCGACGATGCGCACGAGCGACTGCGGTTGCGCATCGACGAGCGCCGCGAGACTGCGCTCTGCCGAAATTGTCATTGCATCGTCCCTGGCCGCGAGCGCGATGTCCAGCTTCAGCAACAGCAACTTGTCGCGCTCCGGCGATCGTTGCGCCGCGGCCTCGTCAATGAGCATTGTCGCGTCGGCGAACCTGCGCTCGCGCGCGAGTGCGCGCACGCTCGCGAGCAACTCGTCGAACGACTTGCCGCCCGTGGGACTCATCCGGCGCGCGCGAGGAGCAGAGGTGAATGGCTTGTCCCGACTTCGAGCATGCGCTGGCGACCTTGTGCACTGGCGCAGATGATAACGCGCAGAGAACGCGGCTCGCGCCGTTCGCCTGCGGCCGCGGCGGTTGCTATGCTCCCGAGAAGGGGGTGGCGCATGAGTCGGGCTCTGCACGGATTGATCATCTTCACATTGTTCGCGACGGCGTTTCTTGCGCCCGCGGCGCAGGCGACAACGACGGTACGTGTGCTCGAAACCTGGCCGGCGGGCGAAACCCTGACGCTGGCGCCCAATCAGACCTTCTACCTGCGCCTGCACTACGAGGCGAACAGGCCGACGCACATCTGGGCTCGCCCCTTTGTCGGCGGGCAGGCGGCCAAGGCAGGCAGCAATCCTTCGGGGCTGTACGAAGGTACTGGCGTGGCGCTGGGCTGGTTCTTCCTCACGCAACCCGACGCCGAGGTCGACGAGGTACGCATCGAAGTGGGCGACGGCACGGCCGCCGGCTCAGGCTTCATTGCGACATACCCGGTCCACATCACCGCCGACGCCGGGTCGCAATCGACATCGGCGGCAACACCCGTTTGGGTAGGCGAACTGAGCCAGCGCGCCGAGGCCGCGCAACGCGCCGCCGCGCGGGAACGCGCAGCCACGACGCAGACGACCCCATGGCTAGCGGGAATCATGCTGCTCGGCGCGCTCGTCGCGCTGTTCGGACTAGGCGCTCCCGCATGGGCGTTGCTGCGCTGGCGCAACGGCTGGCGGATCGCGGCCGCCGTGCCCGCGGCGATCATGCTGTTGGTCGTCCTGCGCATCTTCTTCGGCGTCGCGCGCGACCCGACCTCGCACAACCTCTGGCCATTCGAGATCCTCATGGCCGGCGCGCTGAGCAGCGTCATCGTGATTGTGCTGATGATCGTCCGTCGCCTGCGTGGAGTCGCACAGGAATGATGTCGCGCTCGTTCGCCGCGATCGAGCTTTCCGAGACCTGAGAGGCCGGCGCTCGAAGCTGCGGCTGCGGCGCGTGCGCTTTTGTTGCGCCGATTGCAATGCCGCCGAGATGCTATTCCTCGCGGGTAACGCGCAGCACTTCCTCGACCGAGGTGATGCCCGCGACGCACTTGCGCCAGCCGTCGGCGATCATCGCGGGCGTGCGCGTGCGCGCCTGTGCCTCGAGATCGCTTTCGGCGGCGCCCGCGTGGATGAGGCGGCGCATCGTTTCGTCGACGACGACGTACTCGTAGATGCCGGTGCGGCCGCGATAGCCGGCGTGGCGGTTGCCGTTCGACGCGCCCGGCCGATAGAGCGTCGTCTGCGCCGTCGCGGCTTGCGCGAAAGCGGCGAGTTCGCGCGACGTCGCAGCGTAAGCCTCGCGGGTCGTAGGCTCCAGCACGCGCACGAGTCGCTGCGCCAGCACGCCGAGCAGCGAAGACGACAACAGGAACGGCTCGACGCCCATGTCGCGCAGACGCGTGACCGCACCCACCGCCGAGTTCGTGTGCAGCGTCGATAGAACGAGGTGTCCCGTGAGCGACGCCTGTACCGCGATCTGCGCGGTCTCGAGGTCGCGGATTTCGCCGACCATGACGACATCGGGGTCCTGGCGCAGGATCGCACGCAGGCCGCGCGCGAAACTCATGTCGACTTTTGTGTTCACCTGGGTCTGGCCGACGCCGTCGATGTAGTACTCGATCGGGTCCTCGACCGTCATGATGTTGCGACTCAGGTCGTTGAGGCGCAGCAGCGACGCGTACAGCGTCGTCGTCTTGCCCGAACCCGTTGGCCCGGTGACGAGGAGGATGCCGTGCGGCCGCTCGATCGTCTCGCCGAGCGACGTGAGCGTATCGGACGCCATGCCGAGATGGGCGAGGTCGAGCTTGCCGGCCTGTTTGTCGAACAGGCGCAGCACGACGCGTTCGCCGTGGCCGGCGGGGATCGTCGACACGCGCACGTCGACCGGGCGGCCGCCGATGCGCAGCGAGATGCGGCCATCCTGCGGCAGGCGCTTCTCGGCGATGTCGAGGCGCGCCATCACCTTGATGCGCGAGACCACTGCGCTCGCGATGGCCTTCTGCGAGGCGAGCGCCTCGCGCAGCACGCCGTCGATGCGGAAGCGCACGACGAGGCGATTCTCGAACGGCTCGACGTGAATGTCGCTCGCGCCTTCCTTCACCGCCTCGGTCAGCAGCGCGTTGATCAGGCGGATGATCGGCGCGTCGTCCTCGGATTCGAGCAGATCGTCGGGCTCGGGCAGTTCGTCCGCGAGCGTCTTCAGGTCGCGGTTGTCGCCGAACGAGCCGTCGAAATCGGCGACCATCGCACGCGCGTCGTCGCCCTGTTCGTAGAGCGCGCGCAGCAAGCGTTCATAGCTCGCGGGATCGTGTCGATGCAGCGCGAGCGGCTTGCCGAGGTAGCGACGCAGCTCGGCGAGCGTCTCCACCTTGACGCCGTCGCGATACGCGACGTCGGCGGCATCCTCGCGCCAGCCGACCAGCGTCGCGCCGTTGCGCCGCGCGAAGCCGAAGCCGGGTCTTGCCGGTAGCGCCGCCATCGCCGCCTCAGTGCTTGGCCGGCGGCGTTTCGGGCGGCGTCACATCCATCGCGGGGGCCGCGAGGAAATCGTGGACGTCCGGCATCATCGGCATGTCGGCGCGCGGCGTGATCACCTCGTGGTTGTCGCGCATCTCGAGCTGCTCGGTGCGGATGTAGTTGTACTTCTCGCTCGACACGGCCGCCTCGGTCGCCGCGTCGCGCAGGATGCGCGGATGCAGGAACACCATCAGGTTCTGCTTCTGGTGATCGTTGCTGCGATAGCGGAACAGGTTGCCGACGACGGGAATGTCGCCGAGGCCCGGCACCTTCTGCACGTTGTCCTGCGCGTTGTCGGAAATCAGGCCGCCGAGCACGAGCACCGCGTCGTCCTTGATCAACACGGTCGTCTTGACCTCGCGATTGTTCGTCACGAGATCGGCCGCGCCGCTCACGTGCGGTGCGATCGAAGACACTTCCTGGTGGATGTCGAGCTTGACCGAGTCGCCTTCGTTGATGTGCGGCGTCACGGTCAGCTTGATGCCGACGTCCTTGCGCGTGATCGTCTGGAACGGATTCGTAATGCCGGTCGTCGTGCTCGTCGACACCGTCGCGGTCGCAGTCGTCTGGTACTGGCCCGTGATGAACGGCACTTCCTGACCGACCTTGATGATCGCTTCCTGGTTGTCGAGCGTCATCACCGACGGCGTCGACAGGATGTTGTTCTTGCCGTTGCTGCGCAGCGCGCTCACGAGCGTGCCGAGTTGCAGCAGGCGCTGGCCCGCGATCGTGACCTCGGAGAGATAGCCGAGGTTGAGGCCGTTGCCGACCGTGACCGTTGGCGGCGTGACCCCGCCAGAACTGTTGATGCCGCCCGAGTTGAGCCCCGCGGTCGCGGTAAGGATGTTGTTGCCGCCGGCGCTCGAGTTGCCGCTCGTGAAATTCGTGCCGCCGACGTAATGCTGGTTCGCGAGCTGCCACTGCACGCCGAGCTCGTTCGCGCTCTCCTCCGACACTTCTGCGATCACCGCCTCGATCAGCACCTGCGCGCGGCGCACATCGAGCTGGCGGATCACGCTCTCGAGCGAGCGGAACACCGAGGGCGGCGCGCTGATGATCAACGCGTTGGTGTCTTCGTGCGCCTGGATCGTCGCCACGCCGTTGCCGTTCCTGCCGCCCACGGCGGCCCCGCCGCCCTGACCGTTGGCCGCGGCCGCCGCTGCAACGGGACCCGCTTCGCCCGCGAGCGTCGACGAGATGCCCTGCAGGATCGGCACGAGGTCCTTCGCGTTTGCGTAGTGCAGGTAGACGACGTTCGTGTCGCCGCCGCTCGCGAGCGGCGTGTCGAGGTGCGCGATCAGCGCGCGCATGCGCAGCCGCCCGCTCTTGCCACCTGAAAGGAGGATCGAATTGGTGCGCTGGTCTGCGAACACCTTCGCGCTTTCGCCGGTCGCGTCCGCCGCCTTGTTGTCGTTGAGCTGCGCGAGCGTGCGCGCGATTTCAGCCGCGTTCGCGTGCTGCAGCGGAATCATCTCGACCTGCGAATCCGAAACGGTATCGATACGCTGGACGATGCTGGCGATGCGCAACACGTTACCGGCGCGATCGGAGACGACGAGAGAGTTCGATCCCGGGTGCGCGATCAGCTGCGCGCCCTGCGGCATCAGCGGACGCAGGATCGGCACGAGCTCCGTCGCCGGCAGGTGCTTCAGCGGGATGATCTGCGTGACGAGCTCATCGGCCTCGGCCCCCGACGACGCGCCGCCGAGCCCGACCGAGCCGTCCTGCTGCGCCGCCGCCTCGGGCACGATCTTGACCATGTTGCCCGAGGGAATCGCGGCGTAGCCGTGCAGGCGCAGGATGCCGAGGAAGGTCTTGTAGATCTCGTCGGCCTTCTGCGGCGTGGTCGAAATCACGGTGACCTTGCCCTGCACGTTCGGCCCGACGATGAAGTTCTTGCCGGTGATCTCCGCGACGGTCGCGATGAGCACCTGGATGTCGGCATCCTTGAGGTTGAGCTTGTGCGTGCCCGGCGGATCATGTGCCTCGGGCGCCGTCGCGTTCTGCGCGGCGAAGGCGCATTGCGCTCCGACGAACGCTGCAACGGGAAGAAAAATCAGGGACGCGGCAAGGAAGGCCGAGGCGACGCGCTGCGGGCGAAGTTGCATTCAGTAGTTTCTCTTTGCATACAGCCAGGATCCGCCGCTGGCCTGGGCTCTCAACCGGATCTGCACAAACGCGCCCGTTCGTTCCCGACGGTTCAGGTTTTCCACCAGTTCTACCGCCAGGCAGGTCTACCGACAGGCACGCTCGAAGCCTAACACGCCAAAGCGGAGCGGATTTTGTTGGATGCCACGGATTAGCGCAAATTCAGCGTCAGCGTCGCGGGGTGACCGTCGCGTTGGATCGTCACCTGCAGGCTCGCCGCGTTGCCGAGCTGATCGAGCAGTTGCTGCGGATTGGCAACGTTGGCGAGCTGCGTGCCGTTGACCGCGGTGACTACGTCGGTCGGACGCAAGCCGACCTGATTCATCAACGTGGCAGCGGCGCCGCTGCCGGACAAGCGTGCGCCGGCGATGCGGCCGCCATCGAACACGGGTTCGAAGCGCACGTCGCGCGCGAGATCGGCGGCGCTCGCGCGTGTCACGGCCGGCGCGGAACCGTTCGCCACGGCGGATATCTGCGCTGCAGATCTGCCGGGCGTGTACCCGGGCGGCATGCTGGAGGCCTGTCCGGGCTGCCGTGTGCTGGCGTTCGATGCTGTCGCTTCTGGCGCATGATCTTCCGGACGCGGCAGGCTGAGGCTTTCCTCCGCGCCGTCATGACTCAGCACGACGTGATCGGCATACACCTCGGCGAGTGTCGCGCTCGCCACGGCGTCGCCGACGTTGTAGCTGCGTTCGCCGCGAGGGCCGTCGGCGATGATCGCGATGCCCTGCTTCGGATCGGACAAGGCGAATGTGCCGCGCAGCACGAGCTCGAGCGTCGTCTTCGGAGCGTTGCGCGCGCGCGCCGCGAGATCGACGTTCTGTGGATTGCCGAACAGATGCCATTGCGCGATCGAGGTCGCCGCGCTCTGCGCACCCGCCGCCGTCGCAGGCGGTGCGACCGGCACGACTTCCGCAGAACGCGGCACGATCGTCCAGATCAGGCGGACGACGAGCCACGCGCAGAGCGCAGCCGCTATCGCGCAAACCGCCAGCGCCGCGAATCGCGATAGGCGATCGGAGTCGGCGGGCAGGCGCAGCATGGGGTTGCGTTACGAGCGCCGGAACAGGCGGCCGATGCGGTGGAAGAAGCCAGGCTTCTTCGCCGCGGCCTTCGGCTCGGCCACCGCCGCGGCAGCCACCGTCGCCGCGGCCGTGGCGGTCTGCGCATCTTGTGGCATGACCGCCTCGCCGCGTTCGCCGCGACGGCGTCCGCGCCCGCCACGACGACGCTTGCCGCCCTCGCGCGGCGCGCCCGCGGCGCCGTCCTGCGCCGCCGCCGCGGGGCGACTCGCATGGCCATTGGCAGGCTTTGCCGAGGTCTCGCCGGCTGACGCCGGGTTGCGCGGTCGCGCGGCCTTGTCACGCGCGTGCGCGTCGCGACGCGGTCCGCGGCTCTCGCCGTGCCGCGGCCGCGACGGATGCGGCTTGCGCGCCGACGTGTCGATGTTCGAATCGTTCTCGCCGTCCTCGGACGAAGCGCCGGTCGACGGCGCCTGCGGACGATGGCGCGGCGGCGGCAGCACGAGCATCTCGGGATCGACGCGCGCAACGGGAATCTTCTGGCCGATGTACGCCTCGATGTCGGGCAGGCCCTGCGCATACATGTCGCAGGCGAAGCTGATGGCGTCGCCTTCGGCGCCGAGGCGCGCGGTGCGGCCGATGCGGTGCACGTAGTCTTCGGCGTCCTGCGGCAGGTCGTAATTGTAGACGTGGCTCACGTCGGGAATGTGCAGCCCGCGCGCGGCGACGTCGGTCGCGATCAGTATCTCGATCTCGCCGCGCTGGAACTTGCCGAGCAGGCTCTGCCGCTTCTTCTGCGGCACGTCGCCGGACAGCATGCCGACGAGGAAGCCCTGCTTCTCGAGGCGGCGCGCGACTTTCTCGGCCGCGATCTTCATGTTGACGAAGATCATGCTGCGCTTGGCGTCGGTCTTGGACAGCAAGCCGATCAGCAGCGGGATCTTTTCTTCGGTCGAGGGGAAATAGATCAGCTGGCGGACGCGATCGGCGGTGATGTTGTCGGTCTCGACGGTCAGCTTCTCGGCCTCGTTCATGTTCTCGTAGGCGAGCTCGAGCACGCGATGGCTCAACGTCGCCGAGAACAGCAGGCACTGCCGATGCTCGCGCTCGGGCAGGCGGCGCATGAGGAAGCGCACGTCCTTGATGAAGCCGAGGTCGAACATGCGGTCGGCCTCGTCGATCACCATGACCTCGACCGCGCGGAACGAGAAGATGTGCTGCTTGAAGTAGTCGATCAGGCGGCCCGGCGTCGCGATGATGATGTCGACGCCGCCGCGCAGCATGTCGCGCTGCTTGTCGTAGTCGACGCCGCCGTAGATCAGCGCGGACTTGAGCCCGGTGCCGCGGCCGATGCTCTGGAAATCCTTCTCGATCTGGATCGCGAGTTCGCGCGTCGGCGCGATGATCACCGCGCGCGGATCGGTGGCGCCGCGGTCGGGCAGTGCCGGACGCGTGAGCAGGCGGTTCAGGGTCGCGACGAGAAACGCGGCGGTCTTGCCGGTGCCGGTCTGCGCCTGGCCTGCGACGTCGCGCCCGGCGAGGGCGAGCGGCAGGGTGAGCGCCTGGATCGGCGTGCAGCGCGTGAAGCCGGCGGCGTGCAGGCCTGCTAGCAGGCTCGGTTGCAGGTCGAAGCTGTCGAAGAACGTGTCAGTGAGCGTTTGCTGTGCCATGCCTACCAAAAATCAATGAGGGTCGCGATCGGCGCCCGCGGCAGCGACGCTGCGGCGCGCGATTCTGAGGGTTGAAAACCGGTCGGGCGACCCGAAATCAAGGTCTGAAGCCAGCCCTACGCGGCGGCTTGAATTACATCCGCGCTTGGGCTCAATATGGGGTCGACTCGAACGAATTCAGCGCCCCCGCCGTTCGTGTAATTTGTTGAATTGTAACCCAAGCCGAGTCAGTCTGCCGCGTTCAAGCGCGTCATCCCCAAAGTTTCAGCCCGGAGCAACCGTTGTGAGCGATGCCATTACCCATGTCAGCGATGACCAGTTCGAAAGCGAAGTCCTGAAGTCGAGCGCCCCCGTGCTGGTCGATTTCTGGGCGGAATGGTGCGGCCCGTGCAAGATGATTGCACCGATCCTCGACGAGCTCGCGGAGAGCTACGCGGGCAAGCTCAAGATCGCCAAGGTCAACATCGACCACAACCAGAAGACCCCCCGCAATTACAACGTGCGCGGCATCCCCACGCTGATGATCTTCAAGGACGGCAAGGTGCAGGCGACGCAGATCGGCGCGGTCGGCAAGAAGCAGCTGGCCCAGCTTATTGACGCCGCCATCACGCCGAGCGCGCAGGCGCACGGCTGACCCCGCAATGGCGATGATCGCTGTTGGCGCTCTCGTCTTTGCGGTCCTGCTGATCGCCTTCGCGCTGAGCGCGGCGCGTCGTCGGACCGAAGGTGGGCCGGATGCTGCCGTCAGCGGCAGCGAAGCCTGTCTTGGCAGTGCCTCGGACGCCGGCAGCGCGCACGCCGGCGTCGACTCGGCCTGTGTCGCGTCCCACAACGTGGACTGCGCACCCGGTCACTGAAATACCCGGGCGGTCACCAGACCGCGACTGAACCAAACCCTGCGCCGTCTGGACGACGCAGGCATGAAGTGCTAAGGTATACTTTGCAACTGGGGCCGAAACGCGCCCCCATCCTGCTCCAACCAATCCCCCGCATACAGCCAAACGGCGCCTTAGAGGTTTGCCCGTGTCCGAAACCGAATCCAACGAAAATCCGCGCGCGGAAGCGCCGCGCAATGACGGCGAAAGCGCGCCGCAAGCCTCCGGCAACGAATCCGGGCCGAACGCAGGCCAGAACAACGGTCCGCGCCCGCAGCGCGACGATCGTCGCGGCCCGCGCGGCCGTAATCGCCACCGCGGCCAGCCGCATCAGAACGGCGGCAACCAGAATCGCGGCGGCGGCGGCGACGCCGAGGAAGAATTCACCGAGATCCAGGGCCCGAACACGGGCATCGTGATCGACCTGAATGAACTGAAGCGCAAGCCTGCACACATGTTGCTGACGATGGCCGAGACGCTCGGCATCCAGGAAGGCGTCGCCCGTGCGCGCAAGCAGGACATCGTCTTCCTGATCCTGAAGGCGCACGCCCGCGCGGGCGGCAGCATCTTCGGCGAAGGCGTGCTCGAGATCCTGCAGGACGGCTTCGGCTTCCTGCGCACGCCCGACGAGTCGTATCTCGCCGGTCCCGACGACATCTACATCTCGCCGTCGCAGATCCGCCGCTTCAACCTGCGTACCGGCGACAACATCACCGGTCGCGTGCGTCCGCCGAAGGAAGGCGAACGCTACTTCGCGCTGCTCAAGGTCGACACGATCAACGCCGAGCCGCCCGAAGCATCGAAGAACAAGGTGCTGTTCGAGAACTTGACGCCGCTGTTCCCGCGCAAGATGTTCCATCTCGAGCGCGGCAACGGTTCGACCGAGGACATCACGGGGCGCATCCTCGACCTCATGGCGCCGGTCGGTCGCGGCCAGCGCGGCATGATCGTCTCGCAGCCGAAGGCCGGCAAGACGATGATGCTGCAGAACGTCGCCCAGGCCATCGTGCACAACTATCCCGACGTGCACCTGATCATCCTGCTGATCGACGAGCGTCCGGAAGAAGTCACCGAGATGCAGCGCGGCGTGCGCGCCGAGGTCGTGTCGTCGACGTTCGACGAACCCGCCACGCGCCACGTGCAGGTCGCCGAAATGGTGATCGAACGCGCCAAGCGCCTCGTCGAGCACAAGAAGGACGTCGTCATCCTGCTCGACTCGATCACGCGTCTCGCGCGCGCCTACAACACCGTGATCCCGTCCTCGGGCAAGGTGCTGACGGGCGGCGTCGACGCGAACGCGTTGCAGCGCCCGAAGCGCTTCTTCGGCGCCGCGCGCAACGTCGAGGAAGGCGGCAGCCTCACCATCCTCGCGACCGCGCTCGTCGAGACCGGTTCGAAGATGGACGAGGTGATCTACGAAGAGTTCAAGGGCACCGGCAACATGGAAGTGCACCTCGACCGCCGCATCTCCGAGAAGCGCGTCTATCCGTCGATCAACATCAATCGCTCCGGCACGCGCCGCGAGGAATTGCTGATCGAGCCGGACATGCTGCAGAAGATCTGGATCCTGCGCAAACTGCTGCATCCGATGGACGAACTCGCCGCGATGGAGTTCATGCTCGACAAGATGAAGAACACGAAGTCGAACGACGAGTTCTTCAACTCGATGAAGCGCTGATCCATCTCGCGCTTCAAAGGAAAAGCCGGCACATTGCCGGCTTTTCTGCTTTCGAGATCCTGCATGCTGAGTGCGAGCTTCCGCGAAAGCGCCGCGCGCCGGTTCAGCGCGGTGTCGAAGTGTGAGGCGCAGCCTGGAAATACCGAGCGTAGGCAACCCGCAATTTCGCGGCGGTTCATCGGCTGCTCTCTATCTTGCGGCTTCCCGAGCCAAACCCGTGCGAGAGTGATGTCGTGCGCACCGTTCTGATTCTTCTTGCTCTCCTTCTGAGCGCTGCCGCGCTGGCGCAGGAATCGACACCGGCACCCGCCGGGTCGAACACGCAGACGCTGGAAACGGTTCTCGTCACAGGCGAGCAGCCGGGCCCCGGATTGTGGAAGGTGACGAAGGACGATCACGTGCTGTGGATTCTCGGCACGCAGCAGCCGCTGCCGAAGGACTTCACATGGCGCGCGACGCAGGTCGAGAAGATCATCGCCGAGTCCCAGGCCGTGCTCACCGACGCCGACGCGTCACTGCACGTGGGCTTCTTCCGTTCGCTCACGCTGCTGCCGGCCGTGCTCGGCGCGAAGAAGAACGAGAACGGCAAGACGCTGCACGACGTGCTGTCGCCCGAACTGTATGCACGCTGGAGCGCGCTCAAGGAGAAGTACATCGGCCGCGATCGCGGCGTCGAGCGCCTGCGTCCGATGCTCGCCGCGAACGAGTTGTACAAGAAGGCGATCAAGAAATCCGGCCTGACAACGAGCAATCTCGCGCAGGACGTCGTCGACTACTACGCGAAGAAGAGCCGCGTGCCGGTGACGACGCCGCACGTGAAGATCGAGCTCGAGGATCCCAAGCAGGCGATCGCCGATTTCAAGAGCACGGCGGGCGATCTCGACGTGGCCTGCCTCGAACGCACGATCGCGCGCCTCGAAACCGACCTCGGCGCAATGCGCGCGCGCGCGAATGCGTGGGCCGTCGGCGACCTCGACGCGCTGAAGAACCTGCCCTACCCCGACCAGCGTGCGGCCTGCCTCGCGGCCGTCTCGAGCAACGCACGCCTCGCCGAACAGCTCAAGGAAGCGAAGCAGCGCGTCGACGCCGACTGGCTCGCGGCCGCGGAGAGCGCGCTTGCGAAGAATGCGAGCACGCTGGCCTTGCTGCCGATGGGAGACTTGACGGGCGCGGAGGGCCGCCTGGCGCAGCTGCGTGCGAAAGGTTATGCCGTCGAGGAACCGCAATAGCGGAGCTATGTAACGCGAAACGCCAACGTCGCGCCGACCGCCAGTTTCCAGCCGTCGTAGAGTGCATCGCGCTCACGCTCGGCGATCGCCGGCGTGAACGTGCGACCCGCCTGCCAGTGTTGCGCGATCTCGTCACGGCTGCTCCAGAAGCCGACGCCGAGCCCGGCGAGATAGGCCGCGCCGAGTGCGGTCGCCTCGTTGTGCGGGGCGCGCTGCACCGGCACGCCGAGCAAGTCGGCCTGGAACTGAGCGAGAAAGTCATTCGCGCTCGCGCCGCCGTCGATGCGCAGCGTGCCGAGTTCGATGCCCGCGTCGGCCTGCATCGCCGTGAGCACGTCGCGCGTCTGGTACGCCATCGATTCGAGTGCCGCGCGCACGAGGTGTTCGCGCCGCGTGCCGCGCGTCAGGCCGAAAATCGCGCCGCGCACGTCGCTGCGCCAGTAGGGCGCGCCGAGGCCGACGAAAGCCGGCACGAGATAGACGCCCTCCGTCGACGCGACGCTTTGCGCGATCGCCGCTGACTCCGCAGTCGTCGCGATCAGGCCGAGTCCATCGCGCAACCACTGCATTACCGATCCTGCGACGAACACGCTGGCCTCGAGCGCGTACTCCGTTTCGCCGTCGACGCCGCACGCGAGCGTCGTGAGGAGGCCATTCTTCGACGCGACCGCGGTCTTGCCGGTGTTCATGAGCAGGAAGCAGCCCGTGCCATAGGTATTCTTCGCCATGCCGGGCGCGAAGCACGCCTGGCCGAACAGCGCGGCCTGCTGGTCGCCCGCGAGGCCGGCTATCGGCAACGACCTGCCCGCAATGAACGCGTCCGCGCGTCCGCAGATGCCACTCGACGGCCGCACCTCCGGCAGCATCGCTTTCGGTACGGCGAACAAGTCGAGAAGGTCGTCGTCCCAGCGCCGCGCGTGGATGTCATAGAGCAAGGTGCGCGAGGCGTTGCTGCAATCGGTCGCGTGCACCTTGCCGCCGGTCAGGTTCCAGACGAGCCAGGTGTCGATCGTGCCGAACAGCAGTTCGCCGCGCCGCGCCTTTTCGTGTGCACCGGCGACGCGATCGAGGATCCACCTCACCTTGGTCGCGGAAAAATAGGCATCGATCAGCAGGCCGGTGCGCTCGCGCACCAGCGTGTCGTGGCCGGCCGCGATCAGTCCGTCGCAAATCGTCCGCGTCTGCCGCGATTGCCACACGATCGCGTTGTGGATCGGCTTGCCCGTGCGGCGGTCCCACACGACCGTCGTCTCACGCTGGTTCGTGATGCCGATCGCGGCAACGTGCCGACCGCGCATCGCTTCGCTCGCGAGCGCCTCGCCCACGACAGCGCGGACGCTCTGCCAAATCTCGAGCGCGTCGTGCTCGACCCAGCCGGGTCGCGGAAAGTGCTGGGCGAATTCGCGCTGCGCGCTTACGAGGACTTGCCCAGCGTGGTCGAACACCAGCGCGCGCGAACTCGTCGTACCCTGATCGATCGCGAGAATGCAATCGCCGCTCATGCCTGTACGCCGGATGATGTCGACAACGGTCGCGCGCTCCGCAGGTAGACCGCGAGACGTTCGCGTTCGCTCGCGTTCAATCGCAATCCGAGCTTGCTGCGCCGCCAGAGGACGTCGTCGGACGTGCGCGCCCACTCCTCGCGCACGAGATAGTCGACCTCGCATGCGTACAGGTCCGCACCGAACGGCTCGCCGAAATCGCGCACAGAATTCGCGCCAGCGACGATCGCGTCGATGCGAGTGCCGTACGCGCGCGCGTAACGCAGCGCCTGCCCGCCCGGCAGCCATGGATAGCGGCGAATGACGCCGTGCAGGAAGCGATCGAAGCCCGCGCTGCTGTCTCCGGCGCGGCTGAATTCGCCGCCAGGCAGTGTCGAGCCGTCGGCCGTCCACGCTGCGCCATCGCTGCCGAGCGCGGGTGCGAGCCAGTCGACGGCCTCCTCGGCGAGCTTGCGATGCGTCGTGATCTTGCCGCCGAACACGCTGAGAAGCGGCGCGCCGTCTTCATCGTGATCGAGTAGATAGTCCCGCGTCACCTCCGACGCCGGACTGTTTTCGTCGTCGAGCAACGGGCGTACACCACTGTAGCTCCAGACGATATCGCTTGGCGCGATCACGCGCGTGAAGTAGCGGTTGCTCGCGGCGCAGAGATAGCGCACCTCCTCCTCGTCGATATGCACGTCCCCCGGGGCGCCTGTGAACTCGACATCGGTCGTGCCGATCAGCGTGAAGTCGCGCTCGAACGGAATCGCGAACACGATGCGCCTATCGTCCTGCTGGAACGTGTAGGCGTACTCGTGCGTGTACAGGCGCGGCACGACGATGTGGCTGCCTTTGACGAGGCGCAGCTGGCGATGCTTCGGCATGCGCGCGACCTCGCCGAGGAAGCTCGCGGCCCACGGCCCCGTCGCGTTGACGAGCGCGCGGGCCTCGACCGTGCGTTCCGCGCCACCGTCGTCGCGCAGCTTGACGAGCCAGACATCGGGACCGCGTTGCGCACGCACGCAGCGTGTGTGCGTTGCGATCTCGGCGCCACGCGTCGCCGCATCCTTGGCGATGAGTACGACGAGGCGCGCGTCGTCGGCCCAGGCGTCCGAGTAGACGAAGCCCTTCTCGAATTGCGGCTGCAGCGGCGCGCCCGCGGGATGTGCGCCGAGGTCGACGCGGCGCGAATGGATCAGCGTATGCGCGCGCCGGCGGCCAAGGTTGTCATAGAGCAGCAGCGCCGCGCGGATCATCCACTCGGGGCGCAGGTGCGGTTCATGCGGCAAGACGAAACGCAGGGGCCGCACGATGTGCGGCGCCGAGCGCAGCACCACTTCGCGTTCAGCGAGAGCCTTGCCGACTAGCGCGAATTCGTATTGCTCGAGATAACGCAGCCCGCCGTGAATCAGCTTGCTGCTCGCACTCGAAGTATGCGCCGCGAGATCGTCCTGCTCGCAGAGCAGCACCGACAGGCCGCGCCCCGCGGCGTCGCGCGCGATCGCTGCACCGTTGATGCCGCCACCGACGACGAGCACATCGACCTGGTCGCGCCGCTCCGCAGAAGCCATCGTCAGTCCCGACAACATCGCCGCCTCGCACGATACGCAAACGCCGACAGCTGCGAAAGACGTATGACGATTGCGATGGAATGGTGGTGGAATGGCGGTAACGCGGCGTCTGTGCGAACGAGCGTCTGTACCGGCTCGGATTCGCCTGTTTCGCGCGCCGTCTGCGGTGGGCGTCCTCCCCACTCACCTTGTGCCGGCGGGGTGCGACTCAGGATTTTATGCGCGGCTGGAACACGAGCGGCTGGACGTCGACGCGCGGTGCGGACGCGGGCGCGCATGCACCGCAGCTCGAACAGGCGCCACCGCTGTCGCAGCCACCGCCGCCGCTCACTTGCTGCGGCATCAGGCGTGCGCCAAGTTCACGTGTGCGCGCATGCGAAGACTGCGTGAGACCTTCTGCGACGTGCGCGAGCGCGCCACGGTACGCGCGCGGAAAAAATTTGCGGACGGCGAACCACACGCTCCACGCGAGAATCAGCGTGATGACGACGACCTGGAAGATCGCGTAGGTCACGACAACGCCCTCGCGATCTGATACGTCGCGAGTGAAGCGAGATAGGCGAGGCCGAACAGGTAGCCAGCCATGATCCATACCGTGCGCCACGAGCCCGTCTCGCGGCGCACGGTCGCGAGCGTCGAGATGCACATCGGCGCGAACACGTACCAGGCGAGCAGCGACAGCGCGGTCGCGAGCGACCATTGCGACGCGACGACGGCTTGCAGGCCGTTCTCGTTGCCGCCGAGCGCGTAGACCGTCGCGAGCGAGGACACGGCGACTTCGCGCGCGGCGAGGCCCGGAATCAGCGCGATGCAGATCTGCCAGTTGAAGCCTAGCGGTGCGAAGACGACGTGCAACGCGCGGCCGAGGATGCCGGCGAGGCTGTAGTGAATCGCGGGCTCCGTCGCGCCCGCGGGCGCGCCCGGAAAGCTCGACAGGAACCACAGCAGTACGGTCAGCGCGAGGATGATGCCGCCCACACGCTTCAGGAAGATCATGCCGCGTTCGTAGAGACCGATCGCGATATCGCGCGGATGCGGCATGCGATACGACGGCAGCTCCATCATCAACGCGTGCTCGCCCTGGTCGCGACGCAGGCGCTTGATCACCCAGGCGACGACGAGCGCGCTGAGGATGCCGGCGATGTACAGCGCGAACAGCACGAGGCCCTGCAGGTTGAACACACCCGCGACCGTGCGCTGCGGGATGAACGCGGCGATCAGCAGCGTGTAGACCGGCAGCCGCGCGGAGCAGGTCATGAGCGGCGCGACGAGGATCGTCGCGAGGCGGTCGCGCGGATCGGTGATGCTGCGCGTCGCCATGATGCCAGGAATCGCGCAGGCGAAGCTCGACAGCAGCGGGATGAACGAGCGGCCCGTGAGTCCGGCCGCGCGCATGAGCCGGTCGAGCAGGAACGCCGCGCGCGGCAGGTAACCCGACTCCTCGAGCACGAGGATGAACAGGAACAGGATGAGGATCTGCGGCAGGAACACGAGCACGGCACCGACGCCCGCTATCACGCCGTCGACGAGCAGGCTGCGCAGCGCGCCGTCGGGCAACAGCGCGCCGAGCCAGTCGCCGAACGCCTTCATGCCGCCATCGATGCCGTCGTGCAGCGGCGTCGCCCACGAGAACACGGCCTGGAAGATGAGGAACATCACGAGCGCGAGGATCGCGAGGCCGAATACCGGTTGCAACACGACGCGGTCGATCGCATCGTCGACCAGCGCCGTGTTGCGCGGCACGCTGACGGTCGCCGCGAGCAGCGCGCGCACGCGTGCGTGCAGCGCCTGCCCGCCCGAACCGGCGTCATCGACCAGCACCGGCGGCACGGCCGGCGTCGCCCGGTCGATTTCGGCGACGAGCGCCTCGGCGCCGCCGCGGCGCACGGCGACGGTGCCGACGACCGGCATGCCCAGTTCGCGCGCGAGCGCTTCGATATCGATGCGGATGCCGCGACGCCTGGCCGCATCCATCATGTTGAGCGCGAGCAGCATCGGTCTGCCGAGCCGCGCGAGCTCGAGGACGAAGCGCAGATGCAGACGCAGATTGGTCGCGTCGGCGACGCAGACGATGAGGTCGGGCACGGTTTCGCCCGGATAGCGACCCGTGATGACGTCGCGCGTGATCGCCTCGTCCGGGCTCGCCGCGGCCAGACTGTAGGCGCCTGGCAGATCGAGCACGCGCACGCTGCGGCCCGACGGCGCGGTGTAGTGGCCTTCCTTGCGCTCGATCGTGACGCCCGCGTAATTGGCGACCTTCTGCCGCGTGCCGGTGAGCTGGTTGAACAGCGCCGTCTTGCCGCAGTTCGGGTTGCCGACAAGGGCAACATGCAGCGCGGCGGCGGTCATGACGTCGCACCCGCTTGCGCCGTGGTCGGCGTCTCCGCTTCGATGCTGACGCGAGCGGCCTCCGCGCGGCGCAGCGCGAAGCGCGTGTAGCCGATCTGCACGAGCATCGGGTCGGCGCCGAGTGGACCCCGCGCGACGAGGCGCACGGGCTCGCCGGCGACGAAGCCGAGGTCGCGCAGACGCTGCGCGATCGCGTCGTCGGGGCCGTTGTCGTCGACTTGCAGCACGGTAGCCGAAGCACCCATCGCCAGTTCCGAGAGCAGCACGCTACAACCAATCTAAATAAGAATGGTTCGCATTATACTCTCAAATGCCGCCGACAAAGGGGTTTTCCAGGGCGGACCGCTCGCAGCAGGGGTTTCGGAACCGAACGGGGCGAGATCAGGGCCAGGGATCGGTGAATTTCGACGCGGCCTCGGATACCGCAGGCGGCACCGTCTGGGTCCGGCAGCGCGTCTTGATCACGGGAAATTCCTGAAAGAGTTGCGGCGTGACGATCAGGATGTCGGTGCCCTGTTCCAGTTCGAGCAGCGCCTGGCCGTCGCAGGCGCGCGCCGCCTCGAGAATCAGTTCGGTTGCGCGCTGGCGTCTCTGTGCCACCGACCAACTGGCAAGACGCGAGGGCAACGCCCGCTCCGGCATGCGGCCGAGGATCTGGCCTTGCATCGTTCCCATGCTTGCGACGCCGAGTTTGCGCAGGGCGTCCATCGCCTCCCAGCCATCGTCGTCGACGACGCCCATCATCACGCCTGGTGGGATGCGGCTGCCGAGAAGCGCCGCCTTCGCCGCCCTGCTGCCGTTGTCCGCGAGTGCACGCAAGCGCGCTTCGCCACTGCCGCGTCCGCCGTTGAATTCCGCGATCGCGGCCGCGGCCGGATCGGGCGCATAGACGAATTCGCCATCGGCCACCGGGGTCGCGGCATGGTGGAACGTTGCCCGGGTCAGGGACACGCTTTCGCGTATCTCCACATGCTCCAGGGCGTCTCGCCGCGAGCTCAACCAATAACTCAAGGCATAACCCGGCACCCTCGTATCGGTGATGCGCACGATCGCATTGCGCTGGCCCGCTTCGATCGAGGCGTTCTGGCTGGGCATACTCAGCCGCCTGAACACGTTGCCACCGACTTCGGCCTCGAGCACATAGACCGGCGCGCGCGGTGCCCCGGCCCCTTCGCTCATGATCGAATAGAGGTCGTCGAGCTTGACGCAATGGCGGAGCTTCGCGCTGTAGATCTCGTCGCCGCTGTAGTCCTTGCGTAGCGACTCGATGCAGTCGAGCTTGCCCCACGCCTCGATCTGTACGCGCGGCACGAGCGGCGCGCCGATCCGCGAATAGCTGAGACGCAGCCTGCCCGTGGCGCGATCGAATTTCAGCGAAAACTTGTCATAAAGGACATGCGTCGGCGCGTACGCCGGCTGACGATAGAACAGCTCGCCGGTCACGTTGAGCTGCGGCGCGGCCAGCAGCGCGGCCTGCAGGGAGGCGGTGTCGATCGGTGCCGTCTCGGTCGGCAGACTCCCGGCCGCCGCCGCCATCGCGACGGGCCAGGCAACCATGACGAGCGACGCGAGAGCCTTCCGAATGGCGTTGCGCATGACGTCTCCTTACGCGGATGCTCTCAATATAGTTCATATGGGGTTGTTGCCGGCCAGTCGGGCGTCGTCCACTGACTTCCAGCACTGTGGCCTATGCCGCCGTTGGATGAAAGTACGCGCCTCGATTCCTGTCCCTGAAACAAGGTCACCGACGCATGAACCCTTTTTCGACCAAACCGCTGTTCTTCGCCATCGCCGTGTCGCTAGGCGCAGGTTTCGCGCAGGCTGCGCCCGACACCGATGTGGCCACGCGCGTGAAGGCGCTCAATGCGCTGCTCGCCGAACAGTGGGAATGGAATCTCAAGGAGAGCCCCGAGTTCGCGACGATCATCGGCGACGACCGTTACAACGACAAGTGGACCGACATCTCGCTCGCCCACACGCAAGTGCAGAAGCACGACAACGAGGCGTTCCTCAAGCGCTTCAAGGCGATCGACACGACCGGCTTCAGCGAGCAGGACCGGCTCAACCAGGAACTCATGGTGCGGCAGCTGCAGGACAACATCCGCGCGACCGACCTGAAGCTCAACGAGATGCCGGTCGACCAGTTCAACGGTGTGCACATCCTCCTGCCGCAATTCGCGAGCATGGTGCCGCTCGACAGCACGAAGCACTATGAGGACTACATCGCGCGCCTGAACAAGATTCCGGCCCTGGTCGACACGCTGATCGATGTGTTGAAGCAGGGCGAGACGGACAAGCTCATGCCGCCGCGCTTTCTTCTCGAGAAGGTCGTGACGCAGTGCAAGTCGATTGCCGAACCTGCCGGCGAGGCGAGCCCCTTCGGCCAGCCGGTCGCGAAGTTCGCCGACAGCGTGCCGCAAGCCGATCGCAAGCGCCTGCACGACGCGGTGGTCGCCGCGGTCGACGGCAAGGTGCGCCCGGCCTACCGCAAGCTCACCGATTTCATCGCGAATGATTACGCGCCGAAGGGTCGCACCGAACCCGGCATGTGGGCCCTGCCGAACGGCGATGCGCTGTACAAGTTCGATGTCGAGCAGCAGACGACGACGAACAGGTCGCCGCAGGATATCCACGAGCTCGGCCTCGCCGAGGTCAAGCGCATCGAGGGCGAGCAGGCGAAGATCGCGCAGCAGCTCGGCTACAAGGATCTGAAGACGATGCGCACGGAGCTCGCGAAGGATCCGAAAATCCACGCGACCTCACGCCAGCAGATCGTCGACCTTTACAAGAAATACATCGCGCAGATGCAGCCGAAGCTGCCCGAACTGTTCGGCCTGCTGCCGAAGACGAACGTCGAGGTACTACCGGTCGAGGAGTTCCGCGAGAAGGAAGCGAGCGGCGCGCAATACAACCAGGGCACGCCCGACGGCAAGCGCCCGGGTCGCGTCTACGTCAACACGGGCGACTTCGCCAATCGGCAGATTCTCAATATCGAGACGACGGCGTACCACGAAGGCGTTCCGGGCCATCACATGCAGATCTCGATCGCGCAGACCTTGCCGGGCCTGCCGCCGTTCCGCCAGCAGGGCGGCTACAACGCGTACGCCGAAGGCTGGGCGCTCTATTCCGAGCGTCTCGGCAAGGAAGTCGGTTTCTTCCAGGAGCCGCTCAACTACTACGGTCATCTCACCGACGAATTGCTGCGCGCCGATCGCCTCGTGCTCGACACGGGCGTGCACTACAAGCACTGGACGCGCCAGCAGATGGTCGATTTCTTCCACGAGCACTCCTCGCAGGACGAGCCGTCGATCCAGTCGGAGACCGATCGCTACATCGCGTATCCGGGCCAGGCGCTGTCGTACAAGCTCGGCCAGCTGAAGATCCTCGAGCTGCGCGAACGCGCGAAGAAGGAGCTCGGCGACAAGTTCGACATTCGCGCGTTCCACGACGAGATCCTCAACGGCGGTGCGCTGCCGCTCGACGTGCTCGACGAGCGCACGACCGCGTGGATCGAGGCAACCAAGAAGGGCGCAACGGCGAAGCACGCCCCGTAGTCGCGCGGCGGCGCATACCGCCGCCGCGACAAGGAAGACGGTCGCGTCGCTATGCGGCGGCGCGGCCGTTCTTGCGTTCGTGCAGGTCGGGCAGGAATGCGGTCAGGAGACCGATCAGCGGCAGGAACGCGCACAGCTCGTAGACGAACTCGATGCCTTTCCAATCGGCGAGCTCGCCGAGCACTGCGGCCGCGATGCCGCCCATGCCGAACGCGAAGCCGAAGAACAGGCCGGCGATCATGCCGACCTTGCCCGGCAACAGTTCCTGCGCGTAGACGAGAATCGCGGAGAACGCGCTCGCGAGGATCATGCCGATGATCACGGTGAGCACACTCGTCCAGAACAGGTTCGCGTACGGCAGCAGCATGGAGAATGGCAGCACGCCGAGGATCGACACCCAGATCACCCACTTGCGGCCGACGCGGTCGCCGACCGGCCCTCCCGCGAGCGTGCCTAGCGCGACGGCGCCGAGGAAGTAGAACAAGTGGATCTGCGCGCTCTGCGTGCTGACGTGGAACTTCTCGATCAGATAGAAGGTGTAGTAGCTCGACAGGCTGATCAGATAGAAGTACTTCGAGAAGATCAGCGCGAGCAGCACCGAGATCGCGATGACGATCCGGCGGCGCGGCAAGGTCGATGCGACCGCCGCGACCGCGGCTTTCGGCTTGCGCATGTGGCGCGAGTACCACTTGCCGACACCCGACAGCAGCACGATGCCGAGCAACGCGAGCACGCCGACCCAGGCGAGGCTGCCCTGGCCGTTCGGCAGGATGAGGAAAGCCGCGAACAACGGCCCGAGTGCCGAGCCGGTATTGCCGCCGACCTGGAAGAACGACTGTGCGAAACCGTGGCGCCCGCCAGAGGCGAGGCGCGCGATGCGCGAGGACTCGGGATGAAACACGGACGAACCGGTGCCTATCAGGGCCGCGGCCGCGAGCAGCAGCGGAAATGTCGCTGCGCGCGACAACAGCAGCAGTCCCAGCAAGGTAAAGGTCATGCCGAGCGGCAACGAATACGGCAGCGGCTTGCGATCGGTGTACGCGCCGACGACCGGTTGCAGCAGCGACGCGGTGATCTGGTAGGTGAAGGTCAGGAGACCGATCTGGCCGAAGTCGAGCGCATAGCTCGTCTTCAGCATCGGATAGATCGACGGCAGCAGCGACTGGATGAGGTCGTTGAGGAAATGCGAGAAGCTCACCGCGCCGAGTACGCCGAACACGGTTTTCTGTACGGCGCCGGTCGACTGTACGGATTCCGCTGCGGTGACGGCGGGGATGCTGTCTGCGGCGGCGACCGCGGTATTGGCGTTCATGATCTTTTCCGATCGCACTCTTCTTGAGTGCGCATAGGATAGAATTCACGCGAATCGCCCGCCGTCGCAGACAGGTCAAACTCCTACTAAAGCGGGCCAAGGGCGGCACGCCACCATGCGCAACGCGAATCCCGACGACTACGAAGCAACGCCGCGGCCGATCATCGCGGTCGGCAATGACTACGCGCCCGGCGCCGAGCGCAGTCCGCACACCCACAAGCGCAACCAGCTTCTCTACGGCGCGGTCGGACTCATGATCGTCGGCACCGAACAGGGCCGCTGGGTCGTGCCGCCGCAACGCGCAGTGTGGATTCCGGCGGGCATCCGCCACGACGTGCACGCTGTCGGCGCGGTGTCGACGCGCAGCATCTTTCTCGAGCCCGCGGTCAGCGGCAAGTTGCCGAACGAATGTCGCGTGCTCGGCATCACGCCGCTCGCACGCGCGCTGTTGATGGAGGTGGTCGACCTGCCCGCGCGCTACGACCCGAAGAGCCGCGGCGGTCTGATCATGCGGCTGCTGATCCGCGAAATCGAAACGCTGCCGACGCTGCCGCTCAACATCGCCTGGCCGAGCCTCCCGCGTCTCGCGGCGCGCTGCCGCGCGTTCCTCGACAAGCCGACGGCGCACGAAACGATCGACGCCTGGTGCGCCGAACTCAATCTGTCACGGCGCACGTTCACGCGCGTGTTCCGCGAGCAGACCGGGACGAGCTTCGCAGTCTGGTGTCGACAAGCCTGTGTCATCGCCGCCTTGCCGCGACTCGCGGCCGGCGACTCGGTCACCGCAGTCGCGCTCGACTTCGGCTACGCCAATCCATCGGCGTTCACGCAGATGTTTCGCAGCGTCACCGGCAAGCCGCCGAGCGCGTACTCGAGCCTGCAGCAGGCCGCGTAGCGGGCGCGTCACGCACAGTCGCGTGCGGCGAGACAAGCGCGGCGCGCGTCACGAATTTGCGTCGAAAAATGTGGCGCAATCCGCATCTTCTGAACGCTTTCCTACCGACAAAAAGCAGGCACGTTCTTTTCAGGTCGGCATAACATCTGCTGAGTATCCTGCGCTGGCGATACAGGACTCCCCACGTCGCTACCCCCGACGTCTGTGTCGCGACCCCAAAAACGGCCCGCTCTCCCCAGCGGGCCGTTTTCTTTTGGGCGCCGTGATCGAGACTCGCGTTGCACGCAAAAAAAAAAGCCGATCGGTTCTCGATCGGCTCTTCTCCGGGAAGTCCCTTCCCCGATTCGTCTTCCTACGCGTCTAGTCGTACGCGCTCATCGCGACTGTCGCGGATGGAACGCGCGAAGACGTACCTACTCCGATGTCGACGTCATTTGCGTCATTCCTTACCGCGCCCAGTAGCCCGGCACGTAGCGATAGTGGTGGCCGTGCGGCTCCCACGTATCGGCCACCCAATGGTAGCCGTGGCGCTCACGGATCCAGTAGCCTTCGTGCCACACATGGGCATGGCCGTCCCAGCGGTAATAGCCCGGCGCCCAGACGTACCCCGGACGCGCGGCCGGGACGACCTCGACACGCGCGGCCGGCGGCGCTACCTCGACTTCGACATAGGTGCGCGCTTCGCTCGTCGCCGGCGTCAACGCCGCAGCCGCCGCCAGAATCATTCCGTACATTGCTGTGTGCATACGCATCTTCGGTCACTCCTCTTGATCGAGATCGGATCGCACACGTGTGCTCCGACCGGTTGTTACCCGCCTGCAATGTTACGCGGGCTTGCTGAACGAGAAATGCACGACGGCGCGGCGCGTTGACGATGCGCGTGTGTTCAGTTGCGATTTTGTTCGCGCGCCCCGCTTCCGATACGAGCGTTGCGCGAGATCGCGCCCGATGAGCTCGTCGACGCAGCAAGTTCGTGGAACGGTCGGACGTTACTCGATGTCGCCGCAGGAAGGACTCGATCACGCGATGAAGAAGCGATGCGGATCGAATGCGCGGCACCGTTCAGCCGCGATTTGGTTTGGCTCAGCGCCGTGCGGGCGGTCGCCAGTGCTTGAGCGCCGCGCGTGCGCGCGCGCGACCGAGCTCGATCAACTCGTCTGCGCGATGGAATTCGTAGAACGCGCAGACGTTGCGCGGTATCGCAATCACGAGATCGGGCGGCTGCGCGGCGAGCTTGAAGCGCGTGACCGTTTCCTGCACCGCATCGAGCGAGCGCGCGAACAGCTCGAGCACGCCCGGATCCTCGGCGAGCGCGTGTTTGCGCTCGCGCTTTTCGAGCAGGCCGTCGATGAAGCCCGCGATGCGGCGACGATAGCCACCGACTGCGCCGGCCGGCTCGCCGACAGCCACTTCTGTCGTCGATGCCTCGACGATGTCGACGCCGCCCTCGGCCTGTTCGCCCGGCTCGACGACCAGTGCTTCGCCGACGCTGCCGAACGTCGCGTCGCCCTGGCGGGCCGCAAGCTCTTGCTCGGTGGCGGCGCCGTCGAGCGGCTCGGCCGGCGCGTTGATATCGACCGCGATCGTGCAGTCGGTGAGATCGCGCAGGGTCGGCGTGATCGGCACCGGATTGAGCAGTCCGCCGTCGACGAGCGTGCGGCCTTCGTAATGATGCGGACGGAACACGGTCGGAATCGCGATCGACGCGCGGATCGCGTCGTACAGCGGCCCGCGCGAAAACCACACCTCGCGCTGCGCGTACAGGTCGACCGCGACCGCGGTGTAGCTGATCGGCAGGTCTTCGATGCGGACGTCGCCGATCAACTTCCGCAACTGGTCGATCACGCGATCGCCCTTGATGAAGCCGCCGCCGCTGAACGTCCAGTCGAGCAGGCGCAGCACGTCGAGTCGCTGCAGCGCGCGCGCCCAGTCGCGATATTCGTCGAGCTTGCCCGCGGCGTACATGCCGCCGACGAGCGCGCCCATCGACGCGCCCGAGACGCTGCGGATGTCGTAGCCCTGCGCGAGCAATTCCTCGATCGCGCCGATGTGCGCGTAGCCGCGCGCGCCGCCCGAGCCCAGCACGAGCGACACGGTCGGCTTCGTGACCGCGGGCGCCGGCGCGGCGACTTCGATCGCACTCGCGGGCGTGTCGCTCATTCGGGTGCGCTCGCGTAGCCGCTCAGCGCGAGTTGCAGCGAAATCTTCGCCTCCTCGCGCAGCGACAACGGTGCGACGACCTCGACGTCGGGGCCGTATTTGAGGACGTCCATCAGCAACTCCTTCGAGTTGCTGTACGGCAGCTTCAGCTCGTAGCGGCCGTCGCCGAGCCATGTGCCCTGTTGCTGCGAATGCCAGTGCTCGTCGGCGACCCAGCGGGCCGTGACCGGCGCGAAGCGCAGCGTCGCCCAGGCCTTCGGCGGCCCGGAGAAGATGCCGTAGCTCGAAGCGAGATGCTGGTTCAGCGCGGCTTCGTCGTGATTGTCGGCGGCTTCGTCGCGCAGCTGTGCGTCCTTGATACGGTCGAGCGCGAAACTGCGCAGCGCGTTGCGACCGTGATCGAACGCGTCGAGATACCAGTTGTCGCGATAGTGAGTGAGGCGCTGCGGCGACACGACGCGCTCGGTCGGCTGATCGGTCGAACGTGCGCGGTAGCGGAATTTCAATTGTTTCCGTTCGAGCACCGCGCTCGCGACGTGGCGGAACGTCGCCTCGTCGACCTTGCGGCTGCCATAGCCGATCACGCGGATGCGTTCGAGCGGAAACTGCTTCGCGGCGCCTTCGCCCTGTTTCGACAGCAAGCGGTCGATGCGCGAGCGGAACGGCGCGAGCGCGCTCGACAGCACGCCAGGACCCGTGCGACCGACGAGCTCGTTGAGCGCGAGCAACGCCTGCAGTTCCTCGCTCGTCAGCCACAGGCCCGGAAGCTCGAAGCGCTCGCCCTCCTCGGCGGCGTAGCGGAACGCCGCGTTCTCGCCGTCGCTCTCGATCGGTGCGCCGAGCGCATCGCGCAGGAAGGCGATGTCGCGGTACGCGGTCGCGCGCGAGCAGGCGAGCTCGTCCATGAGTTTCGACAGCGCGACCGGATAGCGCGAGGCCTTGAGCAGACGATGCAGCGACAGAATGCGTTCGTAGCGGTCCATGCGGGTATGTTACGCGATGCCCGTGCGCGCCGCGCAGACACGCGCGACTCGGTCAGTCGCGCGCCGCGGGCAGCGCACCGACCCGGCGCAGCACCGCGCGCGCGATCGCCTCGCGCTTCGGCCCGTTCGCTTCGACACTGCCCTCGATTTCGTAGCTCGGCAGGTCGAGATTGACCGCGACGAACCAGCGCCTGCCTGCGCGTTCGAGCCAGCCCACGTACCAGCCCGTGTCCGGCCGGCCGCCTTCGTTCGCGCACCAGCCGGTCTTGCCGTGCAGCACGAAATCCGGTGCCGACTCGGTCATGGTGATGCGCCGCACGGTCTCCTGCGCGCGCGCCGAGAACGGCAGCGTGCCCGCGGCAAGACGGCGCAGGAAGTCGATCTGCTGCAGCGCGCTGATGCGCAGTTTGCCGCTCAGCCAGAACTGATCGATGCCGCCGCCGATGTCGCCGTTGCCGTAGCCCGCCTTGTCGATCCACGCCTGCATGCGCGGTTCGCCGATGCGACGCGCCATCGCCTGATAAAACCACACGGTCGAGTTGCGCATGCCGCCGGCGAGATCGGTATCGCGATTCCACAGCGGATTCGAATGCTTCTCGTGGTCCCACGGCCAGACTTCGAACTCGTCGTGCACGGCGCCCGTCTCGAGGCCGACGAGTGCGTTGAATATCTTGAAGGTCGACGCGGGGCGATAGGCGGTCTGCGCGCGGACGCGATCGAGCACCTCATATCTGTTCGACGATTCATCGAAGACGAGCGCGGTGCCAACGACGCCGCGCTCGCTGAATTCGCGGCGCCAGTCGGGATGCTCCTCCCAGGGCGCTTCGGCCGCGGACAGCGGCAGCGGCAGCGGCAGCGGCAGCAAGAACAGGAACACGAGAACGAGCAGTGCGCGACGCATCGACGACCTCCAAGCAGGGGCAGGCGGCGAGTCTAGTCGGCGCGATCGCAGCGAAATGCGGCGAAATCCAGCCGAAAATCTGGCAAGACCACTCCGCGCACGCGCATCCGCTACCATGTGCGCCTTGAACGCCGCGATCGACCCATGCCGCACGCGAATCTGAAACTCAACGAGCCCGTCGGCGACGAGGTCAAGACGACCACCTGTTACATGTGCGCGTGCCGCTGCGGGCGAGCGTCTGCGTTGACGCGATGCGTTGAATCGCATCGCGTGCGGACGCGAGCGCCCGCGCAAGGATGCGCGGGCCGGCGCCACACACCAGGGACGGTTCGAATCCAGTCAAGACTCTCCGACGGAGGCGTGCAGCACGCGCATGCCGCACACTGAACTCAAACTCAACGCGCCCGTCGGCGACGAGGTCAAGACGACCACCTGTTACATGTGCGCGTGCCGCTGCGGCATCAAAGTGCACCTGAAGGATGGCCGCGTCCGTTATATCCAGGGCAACGCCGCGCATCCGGTCAACAAAGGTGTGCTCTGCGCGAAGGGCTCGGCCGGCATCATGCAGCACTACTCGCCGGCGCGGCTGTCGAAACCGCTGCTGCGCGTCGGCGATCGCGGCGCGGGCGAGTTCCGCGAGATCGAGTGGGACGAAGCACTCGCACTCGCTACAAAATGGCTGGGCGACATCCGCGCGACGAACCCAGACAAACTCGCCTTCTTCACGGGCCGCGACCAGTCGCAGGCGCTGACCGGCTGGTGGGCGCAGCAGTTCGGCACGATCAATTACGCCGCGCATGGCGGCTTCTGCTCGGTCAACATGGCCGCGGCGGGCATGTACACGCTCGGCGGTTCGTTCTGGGAATTCGGCGAGCCCGACTGGGACAACGCGAAGTACCTCCTGATGTTCGGCGTCGCCGAGGATCACGACTCGAACCCGATCAAGCTCGGCCTCGGCAAGCTCAAGGGCCGCGGCGCCAAGATTGTCGCGATCAACCCCGTGCGCACGGGCTATGCGGCGATTGCCGACGAGTGGATCGGCATCAAGCCCGGCACCGACGGGCTCTTCGTCGGCGCGCTGATCCGCGAACTGTTGCTGCGCGACCGCGTCGATTTCGACTATCTCGTCCGCTACACGAATGCGCACTATCTCATCGTACGCAATCCGGGCGGCGCGGACGACGGGCTGTTCGCGCGCGACGCGGATGGCAATGCGCTATGCGCGGCGCGCGCTTCTTCGCCACCGACGACGGCCGACTCCAGCGTGAGCATCACGCGCGCGGACGCCATCGACATCGCGCCGCTCGTCGCCGGCGAATACACCCTCGCCGACGGCCGCCGCGCGGTGCCCGCATTCCAGCTGCTCGCCGAACGCTTTCTTGCCGACGAATACGCGGCCGACAGCGTCGCCGCGCAATGCGGCGTCGATGCAATAACCATTCGCCGCATCGCGCGCGAAATGGCCGACGTCGCGTTCGACCAGGCGATCCGTTTGCCGCAGCGCTGGACCGACGCCTGGGGCCGCGAACACGCCGAGATGATCGGCAGGCCCGTCGCGATGCATGCGATGCGCGGCATCAGCGCGCACGCGAACGGCTTCAACACCTGCCGCATGCTGCACGTCCTGCAGTTGCTGCTCGGCGCGATCGACACGCCGGGCAGCTTTCGCTACCAGCCGCCGTATCCGAAGCCCGTGCCGCCCGCGAACCGGCCCGGCCGCACGCGGCGCGAGAATGGTTCGCTCGACGCGGCGCCGCTCGGCTACGTGCACGCGCCCGACGAACTCGTCGTCGACGCCGACGGCAGGCCGCGGCGCATCGACAAGGCGTTCTCATGGGAGCATCCGCTGGCCGCGCACGGCATGCTGCAGAGCGTGATCCGCAACGCCTGGTCCGGCGATCCCTATCCGATTGACACGCTGTTCCTGTTCATGGCGAACATGGGCTGGAACTCGGCGATGAACACGAAGGCGACGCGAGACATGCTCTGCGATCGCGACTCCGCGACGGGCGAATACAAGATCCCGCACTTCATCTACGTCGACGCATACTGGTCCGAGACCGTCAATTGCGCCGACCTCGTGCTGCCCGACACGACGTATCTCGAGCGTCACGACTGCATCAGCATGCTCGACCGCCCGATCTCGGATGCCGACGGCGCGGCCGATGCGATCCGCCAGCCGGTCGTCGCGCCCGATCGCGACGTGCGTCCGTTCCAGGACGTGCTGATCGATCTCGGCACGCGGCTCGAACTGCCGGGGCTCGTCGACGAGTACGGCACCGCGAAATATCCGGGCGGATTCGCGCAATACATCGTCGAACACGAACGCGCGCCGGGCGTCGGCCTGCTCGCGGGCTGGCGCGGACGCGACGGCAGCAAGCAGGGCGTCGGCGAACCGAACGCGCGGCAGCTCGATCGCTACAAGCAGCACGACTGCCACTGGGAGGCGAAGGTCCCCGAGGCGGCACGCTACTACAAGATGGCGAATCGAGACTATCTGACCTGGGCGCGCTCGCTCGGCTTCCTCACGTCGACGGACGCGATCGTGCTCGAGCTCTATTCGGAGCGCCTGCAGAAGTTCCGTCTCGCCGCGCAAGGCCACGGCGAGCGGCAGCCGCCCGCGCGCGAGCGCGAACGCGTCGCGAGGTTCTTCGATCCGCTGCCGTTCTTTCACGACGCCGCCGACACCGTCTCGCAGCGCCAGCGCGCGACCGCCGAAGGCGCCTCTGCCACGCGCGGCGCGGAGGCCTTTCCGATCGCCGCGATCACGCAGCGGCCGATGTTCATGTATCACTCGTGGGGCTCGCAGAATGCGTGGCTGCGCCAGATCGCCGCGCGCAATTTCCTTTACCTGCATCCCGACACGGCGGCCGCTCACGCCATTGGCGACGGCGACTGGATCTGGGTCGAGTCGCCGAACGCGCGCGTACGCGTGCAGGCGAAGTTCCATCGCGGCACCGCCGTCGGCGTCGTCTGGACCTGGAACGCCATCGGCAAGCGCGAGGGCGCGTGGAAGCTCGACCGCAACGCGCCGGAATTCACGAAAGGCTTCCTGCTCAACCACGTCATCGACGACCTGCTGCCGCCGCGCGACGACGGCTATCGCTACGCAAACGCCGATCCCGTGACCGGCCAGGCGGCGTGGTTCGACTTGTGCGTGCGTCTCGTCCGCGACCCCGAACCACACCTCGCATCGCATCGCATCGAATATGCCGCCGACGCGCGCGGGAGCGCCGCATGACCACGCTGCCGCCTCCCGCGAAGAAGAAGCTAGGCCTCGTCATCGACCTCGACATCTGCGTCGGCTGCCATGCGTGCGCGGTCGCGTGCAAGGAATGGAACGACGGTGGCGAGTTCGGCCCGCTACCCGACGAACACGCTTACGCGAAGGATCCGTTGGGCGTCTGGTTCAATCGCGTGCACACCTACGAAGTGACGGGACTCGGGAACCGGGACCCGGGACTCGGGAAAGCAGGAGATTTCACCGAGGCTTCACAGGCTTCCGGAGCGGCATCGAAAGATTGGCGCCCCGGCGCGAACCCGAACAGGACAGTGCCGGGTCCCGAGTCTCGAGTCCCGAGTTCCGCGATGACCGTCCACTTCCCCCGCTCCTGCCTGCACTGCGAGACACCGGATTGCGTGACCGTGTGTCCGACCGGCGCGAGCTACAAGCGCGCCGAAGACGGCATCGTGCTCGTCGACGAGGACAAGTGCATCGGCTGCAAGCTCTGCTCGTGGGCCTGTCCGTATGGCGCCCGCGAGTATTCGCAGAAGCGCGGCGTCATGCAGAAGTGCACGCTGTGCGTCGACCGCATCTACAACGAGACGTTCGACGAATACGATCGCCAGCCCGCGTGCGTGATGGCCTGCCCGACCCGCGCGCGGCATTTCGGCGATCTCGGCGATGCCGAGTCCGCGGTATCGAAGCTCGTCGCATCGCGCGGCGGTTACGCGCTCATGCCGGAGATGGGTTACCAGCCCGTCAACCGCTACCTGCCGCCGCGTCCGCGGCGCGATGGCGATTGCGGTACGCAGGCGGGCAAGCCGACGGCGGCCGACGAGGATGCTGATTTCTCCTCCGGCGCGCCGCTGCTGCGCTGGCTCGACAAAGTATTGTCGCGCTGACATGCATCCTGCCTTTTCGGTCATCTTCTTCACGGTCGTGTCGGGTTGTGGCTACGGCCTGCTGTTCCTGCTCGGCCTCGTCGTCGCCGTCGATCCGCACTCGTTGCAGCGCACGCAGGCATTGCTGACGCTCGCACTCGGCATCGCGTTCGCCGCGGCAGGCCTGACCTCGTCGACGTTGCACCTCGGCCAGCCGCTGCGCGCGTGGCGCGCTTTCAGCCAATGGCGCAGTTCGTGGCTCTCGCGCGAGGGCGTGGCGGCGCTGTGCAGCTTCGTTCCGGCGCTCGCGCTCGGCATCCTGCTGTGGCGCGGCGGCGACGAATCGCTGTCGCGTCTCGCCGGCGGCTTGCTCGCGTTGCTCGCGGTCGCGACGGTCTGCTGCACGGCACAGATCTACGCCTCGCTGAAGACGATTCATGCGTGGCGAAATGCCTATGTGCTGCCGGGTTACCTCGTGCTGGGTCTGCTTGGCGGTGCGTTCTGGTGGCAGCTCACGCAGCGTGTCGTGGAGACATCGGCGACTTCGCCGGCATGGCTGCTCGCGCTCGCGCCCGTGGCCGCCGTTGCGAGTTGGCTGCTCAAGCGCGCGTACTGGCGCTTCATCGATACGACGCGGCACGCAGCCACGCCTGAGAGCGCGACCGGACTCGGCGCGTTCGGCACGGTGCGCACGGCAGAGCGCCCGCACACCGAGGCGAACTATCTGACCAACGAGATGGGTTTCGTCCTCGCACGCAAGCACGCGACGCGCTTGCGTGCGATCGCCGCGATGCTGTTCGGCGTCGTGCCCGCGCTGCTCGCATTGCCGATCGCATTCCTCGATGCGCGCGCACCCGCTCTCGCGCTGCTCTGCTCGGCCGCGGCGACCGCGAGCGTCACCGCGGGTCTCTTCGTCGAGCGCTGGCTGTTCTTCGCCGAGGCCAGGCACGTGGTGATGCTCTACTACGGGGCCGAAGCCGCCTGACCCGAGCGGCTCGGCGGCAGACGCTCGAGCCCATCCGCCGGACCCCAGACCAGTTCAGTTCAGTGCGCCAAACGCGTTGGCCTGTTCGCCTGCGGCTTTCGCCGAACTGCACGAGTCCGTCCAGGCCTCGCGGCCCGAATCGGTCCGCGCGAACCTGATGTCGAGACGTTGCGCGCGTGAGCCACGGTTGCGGATGGGATGTGGCTTCGACGCGCGACGGACTGCCGCGCCGCACGCCGATTCCGCGGGACGACCTGAACCTCCGCCAACCCCGGGGTGCAAATGTCGCTTTTGCGCCATTGTGTACGTTTTACAATACGCCGCCGCGCGTGCCCGCGGCCCGCCCCCAGGAGAGAGAATCACGATGAATACCCGTCTTCCCGTTTGCGCGCTGCTGATCGCGCTGCCCTGCGCCGCGTTAGCCGGCGATCCGCCGCCGCCGCCGCCGCAGGGTTGGTCCGGTACCGGCGAGGCCGGCCTCGCGATCGCGAGCGGCAATACGAAGTCCGAGAATCTCAACGCGAAGCTCGACATCAAGTACAACGACGACCTGTGGAAGGACGACTTCTACCTGCTCGCCCAGCGCAACAAGAGCAACGTCACCTCGACGACGATCGACACGAGCACGACGCCGCCGACGCTGGTCAGCACGTCTCAGTACAACCTCACCGCGAACCGCTACGAGACCGGCGCGTCGCTCGGCTACAAGTTCGACGATCGCAGCTACCTCGTCGGCGCGCTGCGCTACGAGCACGACCAGTTCTCTCCGTACGACTATCAGTACGTCGTGTCGATCGGCTACGGCTACCAGTTCCTCAAGAACGCGCGCGACGAGCTGTCGGCCGAAGCCGGCCCCGGCTACAAGGTCGCGCAGCCGACGTCGATTTTCATCTCGACCGGCACGCCGCCGGTGGTCGTCGAGGTGCAACCCGACTCCGACAAGAACATCGTCTTCCGCGGCAAGATCGACTACAAGCACAACTTCAATGACGTGACCTCGTTCGTCGACACGTTCGTCGTCGAAGCCGGCAGCAGCAACAACTTCTTCCAGAACGATGCGGGCCTGCAGGTGAAGATGAGCGACAAGCTCGCGCTCAAGGCCGCCTATCAGATCCGCCACAACTCGGACGTGTCGCCGGGATTCAAGAAGACCGACAACCTGTTCACGACCAACCTCGTCTACGGTTTCTGAGCCGACGATACCGATCGCCTGCAGAAGCGATCGGCCAGGCGCCGCGAGTCACGATCGATTGACTCGATCGCCGCGTTCATGCAAAACGGGCTCCTCGCGAGCCCGTTCTTGTTGGAGTCGGCCATCGTTGGGCCGCTTTTCGTCGGAGCCTATTCCGGAATTTGATCAGCGCATGTCACGCATTCTCGTCTTCCAGCACGTCGCCGCCGAGCCGCTCGGCACGCTCGATCGCCTGATCCGGCGGCGCGGACACCGCGTCAAGTTCGTCAATTTCGAGCGCCAGCCCGACGCGCGACCGAAGCTCGACCGCTATCGCGGCCTCATCGTGCTCGGCGGCCCGATGAACGTCGCCGAGCGCGCCGAACGCACGCATCTGCAGACCGAGATCAACGTGATCGGCGCAGCGCTCGCGCAGGACAAGCCCGTACTGGGTATCTGCCTCGGCGCGCAACTGCTCGCGCACGCGCTCGGTGCGGACGTGCGTCGCCACAGCGTCAGCGAGATCGGTTGGTACGACCTCGCGACGACGCCGGCGGGTCGTAGCGATGCCGTGTTCGCGCCGCTCGGCAACGGCGCGCCCGTGTTCCAGTGGCACAGCTACACGTTCGACCTGCCGAAATCTGCAACGCATCTCGCGACGACGTCGACGTGCGCGAATCAGGCGTTCCGCCATGGCAGCAACGCCTACGGGTTTCAGTTCCACCTCGAGATGGACAAGCCGCTGATCGAGCGCTGGCTCGCGCTGCCGAACTATCGCGACGATCTCATTGCCGCCGGCCTCGGCCGCGACACCGAGACGATACGCGCCGACACCGTGCCGCGCATCGAAGCGATGCAATGTACTGCCGAGGCGGTGTTCAACAACTTCCTCGACCTAGTCGGCGTGCCGGCGCGGCGACGTGCCTTGCAACCGGCCTGACCGCACACTCCAGTCGCTTGAGCGGCTTGCGCGCTCGAGCGTTCTCGCCGTGCATTTCGCAACTGTGTTGCCCGGTGTCGCGCCTCCCGCATGGGTCGAATCTTGCACGTTCGCGCGTGACATCGCGGCTCGGGAATTGCACGGGACTTTCGCTTGGCGATCTTCCTGCAGAGATGCGTTGACCCTCCGGCAGGTGCACGAGTAGGCTTTCTTGTCGCACTCATTCTTCGAGGAGATGCGACATGCAAGACAGTACAGCAGTACGCACCCGCGGCTTCACTCTCATCGAACTGCTCGTCGTGATCTCGATCATCGCGATCCTGATCGGGATGCTGCTGCCGGCCGTGCAAAAAACGCGCGCAGCCGCCGACGAAGCATCGAAGTTCGTCGCTCTCGAGCCCGTCGCAACGGACGTTGGCGGCATCGTGGGCATCGAATCGCCACTCATGCAGGCGCTGCTCGAAGCACAAGTCCTCCTGCCGGCCGTGCAGGATTCAGAAACGCCGCCCGATCCGAAAGTCGTTGCCGCGATTCTCGATGAGGTGCAGCGCAGCGAGGACGCCTTGACGGTTGATCTGCGCGCCTTGAAGAATCCCGCATCGGCGCATGTGCCGGGGGAACTCGAGGCGTATCTCGAGCTCAAGCACAGTCTCACGGCGTTGATCATCGAGCTCCAGCAGCTCGAAGTGCACTTGCGCAAGCTGGAGAAGATCGCGTCGGCCTGAGCAGTTCGTGCCGCCCGATTCGCCTGCGGCGCGCGAGCATAAGGCGCGTTGTCAGCGCGACTTCGTGTGGCGCAGCTCGAGAACCGTGCGCGGCGGCGCAAACGTGTCCGCGCGCGCGACGTCCCAGAACACCTTGAATACGACGTGGTCGGGTGTGCCTGCGAGCAGCTCGCCCGGCGCGACGAACTTGTACAACGCGGCCAACGAACGCACCTCGGTCGAGGAGACGCGGCGCACGATGTGCTCGGGGCCGAGCTCGTTCGGATGCACGAGGCCCGAGGCGGCGATCAGTTCCTTGAGCGCCTTGAGCGTGTTCTCGTGGAACATCTTCACGCGCTCGGCCTTGTCCGGCACGTTGAGCTTCTGCCAGCGGCCCGGATCCTGCGTGGCGATGCCGGTGGGACAACGGTCGGTATGGCAACTCTGCGACTGAATGCAGCCGAGCGAGAACATGAAGCCGCGCGCCGCGTTGCACCAGTCGGCGCCGAGCGCGAACGTGCGCGCGAGATCGAATGCGGTGATGACCTTGCCGCTCGCGCCGATGCGTATCTTGTCGCGCAAGTTGAGGCCGACGAGCGTGTTGTGCACGAGCAGCAGCGCCTCGCGCAGCGGCGCGCCGACGTGATCGGTGAACTCGAGCGGCGCGGCGCCCGTGCCGCCCTCGCCGCCGTCGACGACGATGAAGTCGGGCAGGATGCCGCTCTGCTGCATCGCCTTGGCGATGCCGAACCATTCCCAAGGATGGCCGAGCGCAAGCTTGAAGCCGGTCGGCTTGCCGCCGGACTTCTCGCGCAGGCGCGCGACGAAGTCGAGCAGGCCGATCGGCGTCGAGAACGCGCTGTGCGCGGCCGGCGACACGCAGTCGACGCCCACCTCCACGCCGCGCGCGCGTGCGATCTCTTCCGAAACCTTCGCCCCCGGCAGCACGCCGCCGTGACCGGGTTTCGCGCCTTGCGAGAGCTTGATCTCGATCATCTTGACCTGCGGCGACAGCGCGTTCTCGACGAAACGTTCCTCGCTGAAGCTGCCGTCGGCGTTGCGACAGCCGAAATAGCCGGAACCGATCTCCCAGCAGATGTCGCCGCCGTTCTCGCGGTGATAGACCGATATCGAACCCTCGCCGGTGTCGTGATAGAAGCCGCCGCGGCGCGCGCCTTCGTTGAGCGCGCGGATCGCGTTCGCCGCCAGTGCCCCGAAGCTCATCGCCGAGATGTTGAACACGCTCGCCGAAAACGGCTGCTTGCATTCGCTGCCGCCGATCGCGATACGGAAGTCGTGGCTGTCGATCTTCGCGGGCGCGAGCGAATGATTGATCCACTCGTAGTTGTCGGCGTAGAGGTCGAGCTCGGTGCCGAACGGCCGCTTGTCGAGCACGTTCTTCGCGCGCTGGTAGACGATCGCGCGCTGCATGTGCGAGAACGGCACCTCTTCCATGTCGGATTCGACGACGTACTGACGCAGCATCGGCCGGAAGTATTCGAAGAACGTGCGGATGTGCGCCGTGACCGGAAAATTGCGCCGTAGCGTCTTCCGCGTCTGCACGAGGTCGGCGACGCCGAGCGCCGTCAGCGCGCCGCTCAGCGCGGCGAGCCAGCGCCAGACGGTGCCGTCCCAGAGCATGAGCAGCGACAGCACGAACACAACGACGCAGATCGCGAACGGCAGGTAGCGTGACGGCAACATGGCGGCCCCGTGGTTTCTTGCGGTCGCGCGAGCATACGCCGACGCGCGCGTCCAACGCGAGCGCGGCGCCGCGACGTGGGCCGCATGGCGCAGGCGCGTGCGCAATCGCGCGCTCGTCGTGCCGGCGCATGCCGTAAACTGGCGCGATGGGCAACGAGACCGACACGCGCAAGCCTTCCTGGATTCCCGCCGACAAGCCGGGATCCGCGGGAACGCGCGTTCTGCCGCAAGCGGCAAAGGCGCGCGACGGCGCGAAGCCGTCGCTCAGCGTCGGCGTGCCCAAGCCGGCGAATCCGCCCCCGGCATCGACGAAAGCGAAGGCCCCGGTGGCGCCGGCGAAAGCCAAGGCTCGCGCGGGCCGCGCGAAGCAAGCGGCAGCGCGCACCCTGCCCGGCGCAAACCTGCTGCCTGCGCCGATAAAGCGCCTGCTCGACCGTGTCGACTGGCCGTACGTGCGCGAACGCCTCGTCGAGTACGCCAAACTCGCGCGCATGCACAAGCCGATCGGCGCAGCGTTACTGCTGTGGCCGACCTGGTGGGCGCTGTGGCTGGCCGCCGGAGACTTTCCGCCGTGGTCGTCGCTGTTCATCTTCACGCTCGGCGTTTTCATCACGCGCTCGGCCGGCTGCGTGATCAACGACTACGCCGATCGCAACCTCGACCCGGCGGTCAGGCGCACGCGCGAGCGGCCGATTGCCGCCGGCAAGGTCGCGCCGCGTGAAGCGCTTCTCGTGTTTGTCGCGCTCATTGCCATTGCGTTCGTGCTCGTGCTGTTCACGAACAAGTTGACGATAGAGCTGTCGTTCGTCGGCGCGTTCCTCGCCGCGACCTATCCTTTCACGAAGCGCTACACCCACCTGCCGCAGGTCTACCTCGGCGCCGCGTTCGGCTGGTCGATCCCGATGGCGTTCGCCGCGGTGACGAATTCGCTGCCGCCGCTGTGCTGGCTGCTGTTTCTCGCCAACGTCCTGTTCTCGACGATCTACGACACCGAATACGCGATGGTCGACCGCGACGACGACATCAAGGCCGGCGCGAAGTCGACGGCGATCCTGTTCGGCGACGCGGATCTTGCGATTATCGGCGTGCTCATGGTGACGTTCCTGCTCGCGATGATGCTCGTCGCGCAGCGCGGACATCTGCACTGGCCTTATTTCGTGGGCGTCGGCGCTGCAGCGGTGCTGTTCGTCTGGCAGCAATGGATCATGCGCGGCCGCGATCGCGACGCCTGCTTCGCGGCGTTCCGCAACAACAACTGGGTCGGCATGGCACTGTGGGTCGGTATCGTGCTGTCGCTCGCGCTAAAATAGCCCTACGATCAGCCGGGCGCCGCGCAACGCGAGCTGCTCGCAACGATGATCCAGGGGAAAAAGAACATGAGCGAGATCGACGTACAGGCGTCGAAGGACAGGTCGACCGTCACACCGACGGGCGAGCGCCTTGGAAAACTCATCGACGGCGTGATCCTCAGGCAGGCGCCGACGCACGTCGACGAACGCGGCGAGATCTCCGAGATATTCAGCAGCGCCTGGCGTTTCGACGACACGCCGGTCGAATACGTCTATCAGGCGATGATCAGGCCGGGCAGGATCAAGGGTTGGGTCTATCACAAGCTGCAGGCAGACCGGCAGTGCGTGATCTCGGGCTTCGTCAAATACGTGCTGTGGGACGCGCGCAAGGAGTCGCCCACGAGCGGCATGGTCAACGAGGTCTTTCTGTCGGAGCGCAACCGCGGCCTGCTGCTGATCCCACCCTACGTCGTGCACGCGGTGCAGAACATCGGGCTGATCGACGCGGTCTTCGTCAACCTGCCGACGCGGCCGTACAACCACGCCGATCCCGACAAGTACCGCGTCGATCCCGCCAGCGTGCCGTATTCATTCGACGAGCGCGCCGGCTGGTGAGCGCCGCGCCGGCGCCGACGGACTCGGTAGTCACGTTCTCGGTCATCGTCGCCACGTACAACTGGAGTTCGGCGCTGCAGCTCGCACTGCAATCGATACTGGGGCAGACGTTCGCCGATTTCGAAGTGCTCGTCGTCGGCGACGCCTGCACCGACGATAGCGCCGATATTGTCGCCACGTTCGACGACCCGCGCCTGCATTGGCACAATCTCGCGAGCAACTGCGGCAGCCAGTGGGGCCCGAACAACTACGCGCTCACAATCGCGCGCGGCGAATACATCGCCTATCTGGGGCACGACGATCTCTGGTGGCCGACTCACCTCGCCAGCGCACTCGCGACGTTCGAGCGCTCGGGCGCGGATATGGTCGCGGTCGGCTGCGTGATGCACGGCCCCGCCGATTCCGGCGTCCGCGCGGTCACCGGGTTCTTTCCGAACGACGTGCACAATCCGCGCTACTTCTTTCCACCCTCGTCGATGCTGCATCGCGCCGAGCTCGCGCGGCGCGTCGGCGGCTGGCGCCCGCCCGGGCAGGCGCGCGTCGCGGTCGACGTCGATTTCGTGCGTCGCTGTGCCGAAGCCGGGGCGAAAATCGTGTCGACCGACGACGTCACGGCGTTCAAGTTCAACGCCGCCTGGCGCCGCGATGCCTATGCGCGGCGGGACGTCGCCGAGCAGCGTGCGTTTCTCGCGCGCGCACGTGCCGAAGGCGATGCCTTTCGCTGCGCCGAGCTCGCGCGCACGCTGCGCGCTGCAGTCGAGGACCGCCTCCTGAAGGTCGAGATCAGCCCCGAGCAGCAGGACAGCGCGACGGTGCTCGCCGAGATCAACCATGCGTTCAAGGGCACGCGGCGGCGCACCGCGCCGAAGCCCGTCGAGACCGAAGGCGTGCGGCGCTACCCCGCGCAGAAAGGGTTCGGCGGCTTCGAGTGGCACGAGCTCGAGCAACACCGCAGCCAGGGCGCTTTCCGCTGGAGCGGACCGAGCACGAACGCGTACATCGTGTTGCCCGAGGCGATCGAACGCCCGCTGGCGGTCACGGTGTTGATCCTCGCCGCGATCGATCACGCCGTGCTGAGCTCGATCGAACTCGCGGTGAACGAGGTGCCGATCGACGCGGAACGATTGCCGGGACCGGACCAGACCTGGATGCTGCACGGGTCGATCCGGCCAGAGCAATTGCCCGCGGATGACCGAAGCGAGCTGCGCCTGCGTCTGCGCGTCGCGCGCACCTGGCGACCGCTCGATCGCGGCGTCAACAGCGACCGGCGCTGGCTCGGCATCGCGGTGGGCTGGGTCGAGGTCTCGTCGCAGGCCGACGAAGTGATGGGATCCGCGCCGCGCTGAAGCCCGCCGAGCCGCGCTACTTGTCGGCGATCTCGTACTTCGCGAGCTTCTTCTTCGCGAGTACGCGCTTCAAGCGTGCGTACTTCGGCAACCCCGTCTTCGCGTCGTACGGTGGCGCGGCCTCGCCGCGAATCAGTGGCTCGAAATAGGTACGCGCGGCCGCGGTGATGCCGAAACCGTCCTTGCTGATGAAATTCTTCGGCAGCTTCTTCTCGATGTTCGCGATCTTCGTGATCGGCGCCGGCTCGATCTTCCATTTGAACGGCGTCGACGAGACGCGCTTGATGACCGGCATCACCGCGTTCTTGCCCGCGACCGCGTATTCGACGGCCGCCTTGCCTACGGCGTAGGCCTGTTCGACGTCCGACTTCGAGGCGAGATGGCGCGCCGAACGCTGCAGGTAGTCGGGCACGGCCCAGTGGTACTTGTAACCGAGCTTGTCCTTGACGAGCTGCGCGATGAGCGGGCCGACGCCGCCGAGCTGCGTATGCCCGAACGCGTCCGCGCCGCCGGCCTCGGCGAGGAATTTGCCTTCGGCGTTCTTGAGACCTTCCGAGACGACCACCGAGCAGTAGCCGACGCGCTCGACGGTCGCCTTGACGCGCGCGAGGAATGCGGGCTGGTCGAACGGCACCTCGGGGAACAGGATGACGTGCGGCGGCGCGTCCCTACCCGTCGCGGGCAGGCCCGCGGCGGCGGCGATCCAGCCCGCGTGGCGGCCCATCACCTCCATCACGAACACTTTCGTCGACGATTCGCACATCGATTCGACATCGAGGCTTGCCTCGGCGATCGACACCGCGGTGTATTTCGCGACCGAGCCGAAACCCGGGCAGCTGTCGGTCACGGGCAGATCGTTGTCGACCGTCTTCGGCACGCCGATCACCGCCAGCGGATAGCCGAGCTCGGCGCTGATGCGCGAAATCTTCAGCGAGGTGTCGGCCGAGTCGTTGCCGCCGTTGTAGAGGAAGTAGCGGATGTCGTGCGCGCGCAGCACCTCGATGAGGCGTTCGTAACGCGGCCGGTCCGTCTCGATCGATTTGAGCTTGAAGCGGCACGAGCCGAACGCGCCGCCCGGCGTGTGACGCAGGGCCGCGATCGTCTTCGCGTCCTCGCGCGAAAGGTCGATCAACTCCTCGCGCAGCGCGCCGAGAATGCCGTTGCGCGCCGCGTAGACGCCGATCTTGTGGCGCCGCGCCGTTTCGATCACGCCACAGGCGGTCGTGTTGATCACGGCCGTGACGCCGCCCGATTGCGCGTAGAGAAGATTGCCCTTGCCGTTGCTTTTCATGGCGTTCGTGACCCTTTGGCGCTGACAAAATGGCCGGCCGCGCTACAACATCGGCGCGGCGGCGTTGACGAGCCGGAGTGTACATGCCGCGCAACGGGCCGCGCAGCGGACCACAGGGGCACGCCATCGAAGCGGATCGGCTACCACAACGCGCCGCGGGCCCGCTGCGTCCGCCGGATGGGCTCGCGCACTCAGTTTGACTAAGCGGGTTGCTGCCGTTAGGTTAGCCCGACCCGGGCCTCGTTGCACCCGGTCCACCCAAAGAACCGGACCCCATGCGTATCGTTTTCTTCGGCCCGAACGGATCGGGCAAGGGCACCCAGGCGACCTTGCTCAAGACCGAGCTCGGCATCCCGCATATCTCGACCGGCGACCTGTTGCGCGCCGCGGTCAAGGCCGGCACGCCTCTCGGTGTGCAGGCCAAAGCCGTCATGGACGCGGGCCACCTCGTTTCCGACGAGATCGTGCTCGGCATGCTCGAAGAACGCCTCGCGCAGCCCGACGCGCGCGCGGGATTCATCCTCGACGGCTATCCGCGCAACCTCGCGCAGTGCGCCGCGCTCGAGGGCTTGCTCGAACGCCTGCAACAGCCGCTCGACGTCGCGATCCAGCTCGACGTGCCCGATGCGGCGATCCTCGCCCGCTGCGAAATCCGCTTCAAGGCCGAACACCGCCCCGACGACGATCCCGCCGTCGTGCGCAAGCGCCTCGACGTCTATCGCCAGCAGACCGCGCCGGTTGCCGACCACTTCGCACAGATCGGCAAGCTCGAGCACGTCGACGGCGTCGGTGAGATGCAGGAAGTGTTCAAGCGCATCCTCGCCGTGCTGCCGCTGCCGTCGCGGACGAACAGCGTCGCCGCGGGTTGAAATGCGATATCGCTCCGCTTCCCGCGCAAAGGCGGGAAGCGGGAGCCAGGGCCACGGCCCCGAAGGTTGATAGATGACTCCCGCAATCCTCATCCTCCGCGACATCCTGCTGCTGCGCCGCGGCCCGCAGGATCTGCCGTATTCGACACAACTGCTGACGTCGGCCGCCGCGGCCTGTGTTTTCGCGCACACGTTGTCGGCGCTGTCGCTGACGAATGTCGACATCGGCACCGCGCTCGCTTCCGCCCTCTTCTTCGTGCTGCTGAGCTTGTTCGCTTTTTTCGCGTTGCTCAGTGTACGGCGACTGCGCAACCGCTTCGTGCAGGCGGCGACCGCCTTCCTCGGCTGTCACTTCGTGTTCACGCTTGCGAGCCTGCCGCTCGGTCTCGTCATCCCGACCAAGCCGACGCCACCCGAGCAGATGCCGTCGCTCGCGCTGTTGCTGCTGCCCGTCGCGCTCGGCTGTGCGATCTGGCAGATCGCCGTCAACGCGCACATCCTGCGGCACAGCCTCGACGTTCCGATGTGGACCGGCGTCGCGATGGTGCTGTTGTGGATGCTGATCGCCCTCGTCATCGTCGGCCTCGGCGGCGCGCCGGCGCTCGCGTAGGCGAACCTGCGCGGATGAAACTGCATATCCTCGGCATCTGCGGCACGTTCATGGGCGGCGTCGCGGCGCTCGCGCGCGAACTCGGGTTCGAGGTCGAGGGTTCCGACCAGAACATCTATCCGCCGATGAGCGATCAGCTCGCGGCACTCGGCATCGTGCTCAAGAACGGCTACCGCGCTGAACACCTCGGCAGCGAGGATCCGCGCAGTGCGCCCGACCTCGTCATCGTCGGCAACGCTCTCTCACGCGGCAATCCGGCCATCGAGTACATGCTGAACGCGCGCCTGCCGTACGTTTCCGGGCCGCAGTGGATCGGCGACAACCTGCTCGCACGGCGACGTGTCTTCGCCGTCGCGGGCACGCACGGCAAGACGACGACGACCGCGATGCTCGCCTGGATCCTGGAAGCCTGCGGCAGCGCGCCCGGGTTCCTCGTCGGCGGCGTGCCCGAGAATTTCGGCATTTCCGCGCGCGCAGGAAAAAACCCGGGTCTTGATTTCGTCATCGAGGCCGACGAATACGACACCGCATTCTTCGACAAGCGCTCGAAGTTCGTGCATTACCACGCGCAGATCGCGATCCTCAACAACCTCGAATACGACCACGCCGACATCTTCCCTGACGTCGCGGCGATCCAGCGCCAGTTCCACCATCTCGTGCGCACGGTGCCGGGCAACGGCCGCCTGGTCGTCAACGCAGAAGACGCGCGCCTCGCCGAGGTGCTCGCAATGGGTGCTTGGTCGCCCGTGACGACGTTCGGCATCGACGCCGGCAGCTGGCGCGCGCGCCTGATTTCCGACGAGGGGCACGCCGCCGACGGCTCACACTTCGCCGTGCTGCACGAGGGCCGCGAAGTCGGCACCGTGCGCTGGCCACTCATCGGTAGGCACAACGTCATGAATGCGCTTGCCGCTCTCGCCGCGGCGGAGGCGAGCGGCGTCGCCGCCGACGCGGCGATCGCCGCGCTCGCGGAATTCCGCAGCGCGAAGCGGCGCATGGAGCTCGTGGGCGAACGCGGCGGCGTCAGAATCTATGACGACTTCGCCCATCACCCCACCGCGATCGCGACGACGCTCGCGGGCCTGCGCGCGCGCGTCGGCAGCGCGCGCATCCTCGTCGGCATGGAGCCGCGCTCGAACTCGATGCGCCTCGGCGCACACGCCGCCGATCTCGCACCGAGCCTCGCCGACGCCGACGCGGTCGTCTTCCTGCATCGACCCGAGCTCGCCTGGGATGCACAGAAGGTCACCGCGGCGCTGCAAGGTCGCGGCCGCACCGCGGCGTCGGTCGATGCGCTGATCGCTACATTGCGCGAAGAAGCGCGCGCGGGCGATCACGTCGTCTTCATGTCGAACGGCGGGTTCGAGAACGCGCCGCGGCGGTTTCTCGCGGCGCCCTAGCAGTCGAGGCCGCTTCGAACGGTCGGGCGACACGGGCGACCACGTCGCGCGGTTTCCATGCAGCAGAAGCTTCGATCCCGGCATGGCGCGCGAATCGATTTTCGCGTTGCCCCCTTTTCTCGCGCCGCCCGATCGATACACTGGCGGGGTGACCGGCGCCGACATTCCGCTATTCCCGCTCAACACGGTGCTCTTTCCCGGCGGGCTGTTGAGCCTCAAGGTGTTCGAGCGGCGCTACCTCGATCTCGTCCGTGACTGCTCGCGCGACGGCGCAGGTTTCGGTGTCTGCCTGATCCTGCAGGGCCGCGAAGCCGGCGAACCCGCAACCCCGGCGGCGTTCGGTACGTTCGCGCGCATCGTCGATTTCTACACGCTGCCCGACGGCCTGCTCGGCATCAGTGCACAGGGCGCACAGCGCTTCCACGTCGAGCGCTCGCGCGTGCGCGACAACGGTCTCGTCCACGGCGAAGTGCGCTTTTTCGAGGAAGAGGCTGCCGTCGCGATCCCGCCGGAGTTCCTGCTGCTCGTGACGATCCTCGAGCGCCTGCTCGACAAGGCGGGTGGCCCGCACGCAAAGGCCGAGCGTACTCTGCTCGACGACGCGGGCTGGGTCGGTTTTCGTCTCGCGGAGCTGTTGCCGATCGAGAATCGCGAGCGTCAGCACCTGCTGCAGCTCGGCGATCCGCTGGAGCGACTCGCGCAGCTGATGCATTATCTGCCGCGATTCCAGTCGGCCTGACTCTCACATTTGGTTCTCCATGAGCACACTGCAAGGCAAGACGCTTTTCATCACGGGTGCCTCGCGCGGCATCGGTCTCGCGATCGCGCTACGCGCGGCGCGCGACGGTGCTAACGTCGCGATCGCGGCGAAGTCCGCAGTCCCCAACCCGAAGTTGCCCGGCACGATCCATTCGGCCGCCGCGGCGGTCGACACGGCCGGCGGTCACGGACTCGCGCTCAAGTGCGACATCCGCGAGGAGGAGGACGTGCGCGCCGCCGTCGACGCGACCGTCGCCCGCTTCGGCGGCATCGACATCCTCGTCAACAACGCGAGCGCGATCTGGCTGCGCGGCACGCTCGACACGCCGATGAAGCGCTTCGACCTCATGAACCAGGTCAATGCGCGCGGCAGTTTCCTCTGCGCACAGATCTGCCTGCCGCACCTGCTCAAGGCCACGAATCCGCACATCCTCACGCTCGCGCCGCCGCCGTCGCTCGCGCCGAAATGGTGGGGCCAGCACACGGGCTACACACTCGCGAAGATGGGCATGAGCTTCGTCACGATCGGGCTCGCGGCGGAATTCGGCGCGCACGGCGTCGCGATCAATGCGCTGTGGCCGCGCACGATCATCGCGACCGACGCGCTCAACATGATCCCGGGCGTCGATCTGTCGCGCTGTCGCAAGCCCGAGATCGTCGCCGACGCCGCGCACGCGGTGCTCACGCGTCCCGCGCGCGGCTTCGCAGGTCAATTCCTGCTCGACGAAGACGTGCTGCGCGAGGCCGGCACGAGCGATTTCGCGGCGTACGCGGTCGATGCCTCGAAAACGCCATTGCCCGATCTCTTTCTCGACTGATCACGCGGAGTAGAATCAGCGAGCAGGCGTTGATATTTCGTTGCCGTCTCGGTTTGAAATGGAGCCGTTCACCCTGAGGTGTCGAAGGGCGAGCGTCAGGCCAGATCGCCGTTCGTGGTTCGATACCTCGGCACGACCGGAATGAGCAGCACTCGAACTGTCGCGCCGGCGTTTCGAGGTCCCTCCTCGCGACGGAATATCGCAGGACGATCGTGTGGCGTGCCGTTTGTCACGACGCTTCACGCAACAGCCAAGGACATGCGCGTCGAGGATCGCCGCATGGAGGCGTCGAATACAACGAACCCTTTCGAACCCATTTGGACACCAGCATGCGTTATCTCCACACGATGATCCGCGTTCGCGACCTCGACGCCAACCTGCGCTTCTTCTGCGAAGGCCTGGGCCTCGTCGAGACGCGACGCATGGACAATCCGGGCGGCCGCTACACGCTCGTGTTCCTCGCCGCGAAGGACAATCCCGAGGCCGAGGTCGAGCTCACCTACAACTGGCCGCCTGAGGACGGGGCGCCGGCCGAGAACTACGGTTCGGCGCGCAACTTCGGCCATCTCGCCTATCGCGTCGAGAACATCTACGACACCTGCGCGCGCCTGCAGGCGATGGGCGTGACGATCAACCGCCCGCCGCGCGACGGCCACATGGCGTTCGTGCGCTCGCCGGATCTCATCAGCATCGAACTGCTGCAGGAAGGACACCTGCCGCCGCAGGAGCCGTGGGCGTCGATGGCGAACACGGGCTCGTGGTGACGATGCACGACTGCATCTTCTGCCAAATCATCGCGCGCAAGCTGCCCGCGAGCCTCGTTGCAGAAGATGAAACCACGATCGCGTTCATGGACCTGCGCCAGGCGGTGCCAGGGCACGTGCTCGTCGTGCCGCGTCGACACGCGCCGACGATCTACGACCTCGCGCCCGATGAGGGCGCCGCGGTGATGAACCTGGCCATTCGCGTCGCGCGCAGCCTGCGTCGCGTCTTCGCGCCGGCCGGCCTCAACCTGTGGCAGTCGAACGGCGAGGTCGCCGGCCAGGAGGTCGATCATTTCCATCTGCACCTGCATCCGCGCGAACACGGCGACGGCATCTGGCAGGTCTATCCGAATGGCGTGCCGACGTCACGCCCAAGAGCTTACCTCGACGAACTCGCCGCACGACTGCGGCCGCACATCTAGCTAGCCAACATGACCGACGAATCAACAACCGACCATCTGCTCGCCGCCGGCAAGCACTACTACCTGCCCGTGTACAAGCCGCGCGAAACGATTCTCGCGCGTGGGCTCGGCGCGCGCGTCTGGGACCGCGAAGGCAAGGAATATGTCGACTTCGGCGCGGGCATCGCGGTGTGCGGGCTCGGCCACTGCGATCCCGACCTCGTTGCAGCGCTGACCGCGCAGGCGCAGACGCTGTGGCACACGAGCAACGTGTTCTATTCGGAGCCGCCGCTGCGGCTCGCCGAGGAACTCGTGTCGGCGTCGCGCTTCGCGAGCCGCGTGTTCTTCTGCAACTCGGGCGCGGAGGCGAACGAGGCCGCGATCAAGCTCGTACGCAAATGGGCGGCGGCAAACGGCAGGGCACCCGAACGGCGCGTGATCGTCACGTTTCGCGGCAGCTTCCACGGCCGCACGCTCGCCGCCGTCACCGCGACGGCGCAGCCGAAATATCAGGAAGGCTACGAACCGTTGCCGGGCGGTTTCCGCTATCTCGATTTCAATGACCTCGGCCAGGTCGAGGCCGCGATGGCTGCGGGCGACGTGGCAGCCGTCATGGTCGAGCCGATTCAGGGCGAAGGCGGCGTGATGCCCGCGGCGCCCGGCTTCCTGCACCGGCTGCGGGAGCTGTGCGATAACCACGGCGCATTGCTCGTCCTCGATGAAATCCAGTGTGGGATGGGTCGCACCGGAACACTGTTCGCCCACTGGAACGAAGACACCACGTCCGCCGGGTTCAGGCCCGACATCGTCACGCTTGCGAAGGCGCTCGGCGGCGGCTTCCCGATCGGCGCGATGCTCGCGGGGCCGAAGGTCGCCGAGGTCATGCAGTTCGGCGCGCATGGCACGACGTTCGGCGGCAATCCGCTTGCGGCCGCGGTCGCGCGTGTCGCGCTGCGCAAACTCGCATCGGCAGAAATCGCCGCGAACGTCGAAAAGCAGAATGCGACGCTGCGCGCCGGCCTCGCGACGATCAATGACGAGTTGAAGCTGTTCGCCGAAGTGCGCGGTCGCGGCCTCATGCTCGGCGCCGCGCTCGTCGATGCGCACAGGGGCAAGGCGGGCGCGATCCTCGACCACGCCGCCACGCACGGGCTGCTGCTGTTGCAGGCGGGGCCCGACGTGCTGCGTTTCGTGCCCGCGCTCAACATTTCCGACGCGGATGTCGCCGAAGGGCTCACGCGCCTGCGCGCCGCGCTGCGGGAGTTCGCGGCCCATCCGCGCTGACGCCAGAGGATCGCGCCAGCCGCCGGCAGGGCGTCAGCGTCCGCGAGCACCGCCGCGAGACGGAAGCGGCACGCGTGGCGCCGCGAACGAGGCACTCGAGGTGCTGTACCTCGCGACCACCTGCCGCTTCCACGAAGGCCGGATCGAAACGGCAGCTCTCGGGATGCGCCTTGGCGAGCGCGTGGAAGACGAAGTTGCAGGTTTCGATTTGCTGACAAACGAGCGCGAGGCTCAGCCAGACTTCGCGCGCGCGAAAGCCGCACGCGCCGCATCGAGTGTTGCGGCGATGTCTTCGTCGTCGTGTGCCGTCGACATGAAGCCGGCCTCGAACGCCGACGGCGCGAGATAAACGCCGCGCTCGAGCATCGCGTGGAAGAAGCGGTTGAACGCTGCGACATCGCACGCAGTCGCCTGCGTATACGTTTCCACTTTTTCCGCCGTGAAGAACAGACCGAACATGCCGCAGACGCGATTGACGCTGAACGGCACGCCCGCCTCGCGCGCGCACGCGACGAGGCCGTCGGTCAAAAGATTCGTCTTGCGCTCGAGCTCGGTGTGGAACCCGGGCGCCTGGATCACCTCGAGCATCGCGAGGCCTGCGGCCATCGCGATCGGATTACCGGAGAGGGTGCCCGCCTGATAGACCGGCCCGGACGGCGCTATCTGTTGCATGATCGCGCGCCTGCCGCCGTACGCGCCGACCGGCATGCCACCGCCGATGATCTTGCCGAAGGTCGAGAGGTCGGGCGTGATGCCGTACAGCGCCTGCGCACCGCCGAGCGCGACGCGGAAGCCCGTCATCACCTCGTCGAAGATCAGCAACGCGCCGTACTGCGTGCAGAGGTCGCGCAGGCCCTGCAGATAGCCGGCGCGCGGCAGGATGCAGTTCATGTTGCCCGCGACCGGTTCGATGATGAGCCCCGCGACCTGCTCGCCGACTTCGGCAAACAACTTCTTTGCGGCATCGAGATCGTTGTACGGCAAAGTCAGTGTCAGGTCGGCGAGCGATTTCGGTACGCCGGGCGAGGTCGGCACGCCGAAGGTCAGCGCACCGGAGCCGGCCTTGACGAGAAACGCATCGCCGTGACCGTGATAGCAGCCTTCGAACTTGACGATCTTCTCGCGCCCGGTCGCGCCGCGCGCGAGGCGGATCGCCGCCATCGTGGCCTCGGTGCCCGAGTTGACCATGCGCAGCATTTCCATCGCGGGAATGAGCCGGGTCACTTCCTCGGCCATGCGCACTTCGGCGGCGCAGGGCGTGCCGAACGACAGTCCGGCGCGCGCCGCTTCGACGACAGCGGTGCGCACCTTCTCATGATTGTGCCCCGCGACCATCGGCCCCCACGAGCCGACATAGTCGATGTAACGCTTGCCCTCGACGTCCCAGAGGTAGGCGCCGTCGGCCCGGTCGGTGTAGAACGGCTCGCCGCCGACCGACTTGAACGCGCGCACGGGCGAATTGACGCCGCCGGGCATGAGGGGCTGGGCGCGCTGGAACCAATCGTGATTCGTATTCATTGATCTGGATTCTGAGAGTTTGGGCAAGTTGAGTCGAGCCAGGTGAAGATGTTGCGGGTTGCGCTGACCGCTGCCGCGGCGAATGTGTCGCGTGAGAACGAAAGCGAATGACCTGCTCTATCCGCGGACGTCGGCGCGGACTCGTGCACGAAATCTTCCTGCGTACGCTGCCGCTGCGGCGCGCGGATCCGCTGCAGCGAACACACCCGAGACGACCGCGACGAAATCCGCCCCGGCATCGATGAGCGGCGGCGCATTGTCGCTGGTGATGCCGCCGATCGCCACCAGCGGCAGGCCGAGAGCGCGCGCGTCGTGCAGCAGCGCGATCGTGGCGCGCCGTGCATTCGGCTTGGTCGCTGACGTGTAGAACGCGCCGAATGCGAGATAATCCGCACCGGCGGCGGCGAGCTCGCGCGCGCGCTCGATCGAGTCGTAGCACGACACGCCGATGATCGCGTCTGCGCCGAGACGAGCGCGGGCCGCGACCAGGTCGCAGTCGTCCGCGCCGAGGTGCACGCCGGCGGCGGCGACGGACAGCGAGAGTTCGACGTCGTCGTTGACGATCAGCGGCACCCGTCGCGCCTCGCACAGCTCTCGCAGCTGCAACGCCTCGGACTGGCGCCGCCCGGCGTCGGTGGTCTTGTCGCGGTATTGCAGCACCGCGACGCCGCCCCGCAACGCTGCCTCGACGGCATCAAACAGGTCGTGACGCGGACCGTCCGTTATCGCATAGAGGCCGTTTTTTGGCAGACGCGGGTGCATGGCGCATAGTCTACCGGTAGAATGCGCGGCTTCGATTTCCCATGTATTGCCGATCTGATGAGCGCCACCCTCAAAGCCGACGACACGCCGTTTCGCAAGTTCATGTGCGTCGTCTGCGGCTTCATCTACGACGAAGCCGAAGGCTGGCCCGAGGACGGCATCGAGGCCGGTACGCGCTGGGAAGACATCCCCGAAACCCGGACCTGCCCGGATTGCGGCGTGACCAAGGCCGATTTCGAGATGATGCAGATCGCCTGAGCGGCGCTGCGTAACGGTCGTCGTATTACCTGACTGACACGATGCTTCCGCGTGTGTCGGCCGCCGCCGCGGCGAAGTCGCCCAAACCCGCGCACTCGGCCTTGATCCGCCGGCCCTAGCAGCGGATCAATTGAGACGCGGCAACTCCGTGCCGAGTTCGGTGAGCTGCAACGCGATCGCGTCCGCGTCGTCGGCCTGCGGCACGAGCGCGAGATAGCGCCGCAGGTCTTCGCTCGCCGCGCGCACGTGATCGAGCTTGAGATAGAACTGGCCGCGATCGCGGTACTCGCCGGGCTGATGCGAGTCGAGCGTCAGCAGGCGATCGCAGCAGCGCAGCGCCTTGTCCCACTGCTCGCGCTCCGCGTAGACGCCCTTGAGGTTGCGCAGCATGCGCGTGAGGATCGCGCGGTGGCTCGCGGGCTCGAGCATGCGCGCGAGGCGCGCGTCGTCGATGTCGTGCGTATCGAGATGCGAACGCGCGCGCCGCCGCAGCTCCGCCGCATCGAGCGAGCGTCCCTTCTGAAACGGGTCGAGCACGACGATGCCCTCGTCGAGCGGCAGGCGCACGAGGAAATGGCCGGGGAACGAAACGCCTTGCAGCGGCACGTCGAGACGATGGGCAAGTTCGATCTGCACGACCGCGAGCGAGATGGGATTGCCCAAGCGGCGATCGAGCACGTCGTTGAGGTAGCTGTTGCGCGGGTCGTAGTAATCCTGATCGTCGCCCGAAAAGCCGAGGTCTTCGAACAGGAAGCGATTGAGGCAGCGCAGTTGCGCCGCAGGCGTTTCGGTGGGGTCGAGCACGTTGCGCAGGCGGCGACTGTAGTCTGCGAACTGCGACTCGTAATCGGCGGCGGAAAGGCCGGGGTATTCGTCCTTGGCGATTAGCAGCGCAGATGAAAACAGCGGGATGTCTTCGTCCTTTGCGCCGCGTAGCTGCAGCCAGGGATTGTTCTTTTGCATCTTATTTTTGCTCCGGGGCAGGAGTTCGTCTGATATTACGCGAAATGGCGCCGCTTTGTGCAACACGCTGAGCGTCAGCCGCTGAACGTCAGGGAAACGCCACATTCCCGTCGCTGGCCGTCCATTCATGCCTGCTCAACTATTCTCGAAACAAGATATGGGCAGGCAAGAAGTTCACAATGCGCCAATTTGTACCGCTGACAGACGAAATGCTTTACCAGATGGGCGGCTTTCCCACGGCACTCGTCGGACCGCTCGTCCCGTACCGGCCGGGCCTCGAATGCCTGCATGCATTGGTGGACGAGACCGCGCAGACGGCCGTCGCAAAGGTCGAAGCCGTCGAGGATCCCTGTACGCCGCGCACCACGACCGTTACGGCGCCTGGATCCTATACATCCGCGGCCAGCGTTTCCCCGTGATGTAGATGCTCTTGCTGCGCTCGTCGTAGGCGATGCCGTTGAGCACGGCGTCGGGATCGTTCGGACGTTCCGCGGCGGGAAACACGGCCGACGCATCGAGCAGCGAGACGATGCGGCCATCCGCCGGATCGATGCGCAGGATCAGGTCGGTACCCCAGACGTTCGCCCAGATCTTGCCGTCGATGACTTCGAGCTCGTTCAAGTTGGTCACGGGCTTGCCCTGATACAGCACGCGAATCGAGCGTTGCACCGCGAACGTCGTCGGGTCGCGAAAGCGGAGCCACTCGCTGCCGTCCGACATGATCAGCGATTTGCCGTCGCTCGCGAGCCCCCAGCCCTCGCCGTCGTAACGCAGCTCGCGGATCTTGCGGAACGTCGCGAGGTCGTAGACGAAGCAGGTCTTCTCTTTCCAGGTCAACTGGTAGAGCTTGCCGCCGAAGATCGCGAGGCCCTCGCCGAAATAGTTATCGGCCAGTTTCATCTCGCGCAGCGCCTTGCCGGTCGCGAGATCGACCTCGCGCAGATACGATTCCTTGTACTCCCCGCTGCTCTCGAACAGGTGTCCGTTCGAGAAAGCGAGGCCTTCGGTGAACGTCTTGCGATCGTGCGGGACCGTGGCGAGCACCTTCACGGGCGTCGGCGACAGCACGGCCGCCTCGACCGCACTCGCGCGCTGCGCGTTCACGCAAAGCGCGAGCGCGCACGCCGCAGCGGCAGATGCAATCCGCAGCGCGAAGCGGCGCCGCGGCGAAGAGGACGATTTCGCCTGACCGCTCACGGCATTGTTTCGCCGCCGATGAGGACAACATCGGCCTTGCGCCGCGCGAACAGGCCGACGCAGACGACGCCGACGATCTCATCGAACTGCGCCTCCGTCGCGGGCGGATCGGTGATGCGCAGGTTGTGCACGTCGAGAATGACGTTGCCGTTGTCGGTCGTGACGCCGTCGCGCCACACCGGCTGCCCGCCGAGCTTGACGATCTCACGCGCGACATAGCTGCGCGCCATCGGGATCACTTCTATCGGCAGCGGGAAGCGGCCGAGCCAGTCGACGCGCTTGGAGGCGTCGATCATGCAGACGAACTTGCGCGAAGCGGCTGCGACGATCTTCTCGCGCGTCAGCGCAGCGCCGCCGCCCTTGATAAGGTTCTTCTGCCCGTCGCATTCGTCTGCGCCGTCGACGTAGAGCGCCAACTCGCCCGCGCTGTTGAGATCAATGACGTCGATGCCGAGCGCGCGCAGTGCCGCGGTGCTGCGCTCGGAGCTCGACACGGCCGCCTTGATGCGCTCGCGCGCCTTGCCCAGTTCGTCGATGAAATGTGCGACCGTCGAACCGGTGCCGACGCCGACGATGCTGCCATCTTCGACGTAACGCATTGCGGCTTGCGCGGCGAGACGCTTCTGTTGTTCCTGTGCACTCATGGCAGACATCTGGAGCCGGAATCGATGGGGCGGATTAACGCAGATTGAGGCCGATAAAGCCACACCATCCTGCTCCGGGCGCCACCCGCGCTCGTGCCACGGAGCTGTATAGCGATACGCCTGACGCGGATTGGCCACGCCGGTCGAAACTCGTGGCCGCCTGCGCTTTCGCGCGCGCTTCGATGTGCGTTGAATCGGGGGAACCCAAGCGTGCTACTCGAGTGAGAGGATGAAATCCCACTGCGCTTTCGTCACGGGCAGCACCGACAGGCGATTGCCCGGCCGCAGCAGCGCGAAGTCGCCCAGTTCGCGGCGTTCCTTGAGTTCGGTCAGCGTGATCGTGCGCGCGAGCTTGCGCTTGTAGCGCACGTCGACGAGGGACCAGCGCGGATCTGCGCGCACCGATTTCGCGTCGAAGTAGTCGCTCTTCGGATCAAACTGCGTCGGATCGGGATACGCCGACGCGACGACGCTCGCGATGCCCGCGACGCCGGGAACCTCGCAGCTCGAGTGATAGAACAGCACGCCGTCACCGGCTCTCATCTCGCGGATGAAGTTGCGCGCCTGATAGTTGCGCACGCCGCTCCAGGGTTCGGTCTTGCGCGCCTTCAGATCATCGATCGAGAATTCATCGGGTTCGGTTTTCATCAACCAGTAATTCATGCATCTCGCTCCATGCCAGTCTTGTCCGCGATCGGTTCGTCCGCGGTCGATCCCTGGCAATCGATCAGCTCGGTTTCGGTCGCGATGAAATCCATCGCGAGATCGTGAGCCTGCGGCGACAGCGCGGCGACCTCCTGAAAACTGTAGCCGATTCCGACGAGCAGCGGTTGCGCGGGACGCGTGGCGTCGCGCAGGAACGCGAAGCTGCGGTCGTAGTAGCCGCCGCCCATGCCGATGCGTCCGCCGCGGCGATCGAACGCCGTCAGCGGCACGAGCACGAGATCGAGCTGCGTCGGCGCGAGCAGCTCGTTCTCGGCGCAGACGGGTTCGGGTATCGCGTGACGGTTCGGCTGCAGCGTCGCGTTCGGGGTCAGCGGCGCGAAACGCAGGAGGCTCCCCGCGAGCACGGGCAAAAGGTAGCGCTGGCCGCGCGAGCGCAGGCGCGCGACGGCCGCATGCAGCGGCAACTCGCCGCCGACGGCCCAGTAGCCCGCGACGTTCGCGTCGACGATGAACTCGGGCAGCCGTTCGAGCGAGGCGACGACACCCTCGGCGGCAGCGATGCGCGCGGGCGCGCCGAGCAGCGCACGCGCTTCGCGCATGCGGGCGCGCAAGGCGACGGTGCTTTCAGGGCGAATCTGTTCGCTGGTCATGGCCACATTGTAATTCGGCAGCGGCCGCCACGTGGCAAAGGCTCGGCGCTTCGCGGAAGGGTCTGCGCTTTCGAGCTTGATGCAGTCGCGAGCGCAACCGTCCGCGCCGAGGGCGCGCAACAAACAGGTCCGTTCGCGCTGAGCGTGGCGCAGCGAAGTCGAAGCGCTGATGTGACCCTTCGACTTCGCGCCTGCGGCGCTACGCTCAGGGCGAACGGGCGCGGCATCGACCGTTTCATCGATGTCCGCCTTCGTGCTGGATGAAGCCGCAAGCTCGACCGTTCGCGCTGAGGGGGCACAACAGACAGGTCCGTTGGCGCTGAGCGTAGCCCAGCGAAGTCGAAGCGCGTGCTTGTGACCCTTCGCCTTCGCGCCAGCGGCGCTACGCTCAGGGCGAACCGGCGCGGCATCGACCGTTTCATCGATGTCCGCCTTCTTGTTCGATGAAGCCGCAAGCTCAACCGTTCGCGCCGAGGGCGCGCAACAACCAGGTCTGTTTCGCGCTGAGCGTAGCGCGGCGAAGTCGAGGCCCAGTCAAAGCGCCTGCTCCGTGCGGCCGCGCGACTGGGCTGAGGATGAGAACCGCGCGACGACGCGGTAGCGTCGCATCGCCATAGCCGAATTGCTCAGGAAATAAGTACGTCCTCCGCGATGCCGATGCACATTGAACGACCTTGATCCCTAGGATCAGGTGGGAAGGCTCGCCGGTCGTCAGGCTTCCCGCACATGGCGGACATGCACACGGACACTAGCACTGCCATCCCGGGGTCGTATGTAGGAGCAAGGCAATATGTTGAATGCGCTGTCGCACACCGCAGGGGACGCGCCGCTATTTTACCGACGTAGCGAGTGCACCATCAAGCTTCGCGCGCAGCGCCTGCAGATGCTGTGCCAATGCGCCGCCGTCAACATCGCTGCGCTGCCTGGTCTGCATCAGTTCATGTGCGATGTTGAGACCGGCCATGACGGCGATGCGATCGACGCCCTGCGTGCGGGTGTTGCCGCGCACCTCGCGCATCTTGCCGTCGAGATAGGCCGCCGCGGCGATGAGGCCTGGCCGTTCCTCGGGCGTACAGGCAACGAGGAATTCGCGGTCGAGGATGCTGACCGCGACCGGTGTCGCTTCGCTCATGCGTTGTTCTCCAGCGAGCGCAAGCGCACGATCATCGCTTCGACGCGCGAGCGTGCCTGCTCGTTCTTCGCGAGCAGATTCGCGCGCTCGGCGTTGAGTTGTTCCTGGCTCGTGCGCAGGCTACGGTTCTCCTCGCTCAGCCGGTGCACGAGTTCGAGGAGGCGATCCAGGCGCCCGCTGATATCGGCAAGATCACTGAGAACGTTGCTGTTATCGGCCATGGCCGCACTATATGCGGGCGCCCGCGGTGGGTCAACGCGGAACGGCGGTGCTAGCCGGTCGCGCGCCGCGACAGGCTCGGCGAGCCGCTGAGCAACAGCTCGGTGCACGCCTCGGCGGACAGCGGACGCGCGAGCCAGTGGCCCTGGATCTGCTGGCAGCCGTGGTCGCGCAGGTACTCGAACTGTTCCTGCGTCTCGACGCCCTCGGCGACTACGGTGAGTTGCAGCGACTGCGCCATGCGGATGATCGTCGCGGTGATGGCGCGGTCGTCAGGATCGGTTGTGATGTCGCGCACGAAACTCGCGTCGATCTTCAGCGTGTCGATCGGCAGGCGCTTCAGGTAGCTCAGCGACGAGTAGCCCGTGCCGAAGTCGTCGATCGCGAGGCTGACGCCAATCGCCTTGAGTTCGTCGAGCGTATTGACGGCCTGTTCGGCGCGCGCCATCAGCATCGTCTCGGTGAGTTCGAGTTCGAGCAGCGCCGGATCGAGATCGTATTCCGCGAGCGACCGGCGCAGGCGGCCGGCGAGCTCGCCGCGCAGCAGCTGCAACACCGAGACATTGATCGCGACGCTGATGTCGAGGATGCCGACATCGCGCCAGGCTTTCAGCTGCGCGCAGGCCGTGCGGATCACGTAGTTGCCTAGCTCGACGATGAGGCCTGTTTGCTCGGCGAGCGGGATGAAGTGCGACGGCGGAATCTCGCCGAGTTCGGCGCTGCGCCAGCGCAGCAGCGCCTCGACGCCGCTGATCTTTCCGGTCGCGAGCGTCAACTTGGGCTGGTAGACGACCTGCAGCTCGCGGTTCTCGACCGCGCGCCGCAACGCCGCCGCCGTATCCGCCCAGCGCCGCGCGGCGATGTCCATCGCCTCGGTGTAGACGGCATAGGTGTTGCGCCCCTGATCCTTGGCCTGGTACATCGCCGTGTCGGCGAACTTGAGCAGGCTCATCGGCCCGCGCGTATGGTCGGGGAAGACGCTGACGCCGATCGAGGTCGTGACGACGAGTTCGCGCGCACCCTCGATGTCGAGCGGGCTCGACAGCGCGCGGATGACCTTCTTGGCGACGGCCTCGGCGTCTGCGATGTCGCGCAGCCCCTCGACGAGCAGGGTGAACTCGTCGCCACCGAGTCGCGCGACGATATCGCTCTCGCCTATGCAGGTGCGCAGGCGCTCGCCCACCGCGCGCAGGACGAGATCGCCGCTGCTGTGACCCATCGAATCGTTGACGTGCTTGAAGTGGTCGAGATCGAGGAACAGCACGGCCACGCGCGCATTGCTTCGGCTCGCGCGATCGATCGAAGCGACGAGGCGCTCGATGAGCAGGCTGCGATTCGGCAGCCCGGTCAGCGTGTCGTAGTTGGCGAGATAGCGCAGGTCCTGCTCGTTGCGCTTGCGCTCGGTGATGTCGGTCATCACGCTGACGTAGTGCGTGCGCCTGCCGAGATGATCGTGCACGGTGCTGATCTCGAGCCAGCAGAGGAATTCCTCGCCGTTCTTGCGCCGCTGCCAGAGCTCGCCGCGCCAGTGGCCGTGGTCGACGTAACCTTCCCGCATCTGCCGGTAGGTTTCGGCGGGCTGACGGGCGCCGTGCAGCAGTGTCACGGGCTGGCCGATGATCTCGCTCTCCGCGTAACCCGACATGCGAATGAAGGCCTGATTCGCGGAAACGAAACGATGCTCGAGGTCGGTGACGCAAACCGCCTCGTTCATGCTGTTGAGCACTTCGGCGGCGATGCGATGCTGGCGTTCCGCGATGTGCACCTGGGTCACGTTGCGCGCGGTGCCGCACACGCGCAGCGGCTTTCCTTCGGCATCCCATTCGACGATCTTGCCGCGCGAAAGGCGCCAGGCCCACTCGTCGTCGGGATCGCGCACGCGGTGTTCCGACTCGTAGAGCTCGGTCTTGCCGTCGATGTGCGCAAGGCGACGCTCGAGGACCGCGGGCACGTCCTCGGGGTGGATCATCTCGCGCAACCAGACGTCGTCGCTGAATGACTGTTCGTAGCTGCCGCCGAAGCTCTTGTCGACGCCGATGCGATGCATCGTTCGCGTGCGCATGTCGAGGTCCCAGAATTCGTCGCCCGAACCCCACAGCGCCATGCGGAAGCGCTCTTCGCGCTCGCGCAACTCGGCATGGTGGCGCAACTCTGCTTCACGCCGCTCGCGCATCGTCTTCCACGCCCGGTAGATCAGCGCCGCCAGCGCCGCCGCGTAGAAGAGGTGCGCGGTGAGGCTGTTCCACCAGGGCGGCGTGATCGTGACGCCGAGCGTCGCGACCCGGTCGTTCCAGACGCCATCGTGATTGCTCGAGCGTACGCGGAACGAATAGCTGCCCGGGGGCAGATTCGTATAAGTGGCGTCGGAGCGCGTACCCGATTCGACCCAATCGTCGTCGAAGCCGACGAGCTGATAGGCGAAGCGATTGCGCGCGGGTTCCGCATAGTCGAGCGCGGCGAATTCGAACCGCACGATACGTTCGGCCTGGGGAACATTGACCGAGTTGGTGCCCGTCGCGAGGGCGGCGATCGGCGCATCGCCGATCTGCATGCCGGTGACGACGACGGGCGGCTCGAACGCGCTGAAGCGCAGCGATTCCGCGCGAAACACGTTGGCGCCGTGCGCGCCACCGAAAGCGAGCTCGCCGTTGCCGAGCCGCATCGCCGCGTCGGTGTTGTATTCCATGCCCTGCAGCCCATCGTGCGTCGTGAACGCATGGAACTCGTTGTGCTTGCGATCGAACAGCTGGATGCCGCGATTCGTGCCGAGCCAGAGATTGCCGTTGGTATCGTCGACGATCGAGTAGATCGTTGCGTTGACGAGTCCGTCGCGGGTCAGGAAGCGCGTGAAGCTCAGGGAGTCAGCGTTGCCGACCTGCACGCGATTGAGCCCACTGTGCGTGCCGACCCAGATCGTGCCGTCGCCGCCCTCGCGCACCGTGTGGACGATGTCGTCGGAGAGCGAACTCGTGTCCTTGGGGTCATGATGGAACGCGCGGAATTGACGCGCATGCTCGTCGTAAACCGTGAGACCGCCGGTCGTGCCTATCCAGATGCGGTCGCTGCGATCTTCGTAGAGGCTGACGATATAGTCGTCGCTGAGGCTGTCGGCGCGCCCCTCGCGGTGCTTGAACAATTCCCAGTCGCCGCCATCGGGATGGCCATGCGCGAGGCCTCCACCCGGCGAGCCGAGCCAGAGGGTGCCATCACGTGCCACAAGTATTGCGCGCACCGCATCGGTCCAGCCCGCCGGCAGCGACGGAATGGCGAGGCGCCTGGCGCTGTGCGCCTGCGGGTCGAACAGCACCACACCCTTGCCCGTGCCCACCCACCAGGTATCGTTGCCCGCCCTGCGCATCGTGGCGAGGCGCAAGTCGGTCGGTAGCCCGCCGGCATCGACCGCCGCGAGCAGCGTGTCGCCGAAGCCCGTGAACGTGCCGTCGACGCGGTTGTAGCGCGTGAGGTCGGCGCCCGCGAGGGCAAACCAGAGTCGGCCCTGTGTGTCCTCGTCGAGCGCACGCACGTAGTTGGAATTCTTCAGATTCGGATCGCTGTTGACGATCAGGCGAAATTTTGCGCCGAGCGGATCCGTCGTCGCGAAGCCGCTGTTGATGCCACCGATCCAGAGCAATCCCGAACGATCGAGAAACAGCCGTCGCTCGAACTTCTCGGGCAGCGAACCCGGAACGTTGGGGTCATCGCCCAGCAACTCGACACGCCCCGATTTCGGGTCGTAGACGGCAAGGCCGCTGCCGAAGGCCGTCGCCCATATCTTGCCGTCGGCGTCCTCGACGATGTCGAAGACATTGTGGCTGGCCTGGGTCCGCTCGCCTTCAGCGGGCCAGACGCGCGTGACCGCGCCCTTCGCCGTGTCGACGCGCATGAGGCCGTCGGGCGTTCCCGCGTAAACCGCGCCGCTGCGGGCGAAAACCAGCGAGCGCACCGCGGCGATGCTGCCGGCGGCGATTTGCTGTCCGCTGTCAGCGCCTGGCGCGACGCGCCACAGACCGACCGGCGTCGCCGCCCAGAGGGCGCCGTCCGGGGAAAATGCGAGGCTGCCGATGAGGTCATCGACGCGACGGATCGTGGCGAAGCGGACGACATCGCGGCGGCGGCCCGTCGCCGGATCGAGCAGCTCGATGCCCGCCACCGTGACGACCCATATGCCGCGCGCCGGGTCGGCCTTGAGCGCGATGATCGAGTTGCGGTTCTGTGCGTCGGGGTCATCGCCGACCGCAAAGCTCTTTGCCTTGCCGGAAACGGGGTCGACGCGGGCGATGCCGGCGTTGCGGGTGCCTATCCACAATGCGCCGTCGACGTCCTGCGTAATCGCGCTGACGAAGCTGCTCGGCAGGCTGTCGGGGTCGGCGGCGCTGTGTTCGAACACGCGCACGCGATAGCCGTCGTACTTGTGCAGACCGCCCTGCGTCGCGATCCAGATGAAACCCTCGCGGTCCTGGAAGAATCCGTTGACCGTCTGCTGGACGAGCCCGCTTTCGCTGTCGTGGACGTTGTCGAAGTAGTAGCGGCGCTCGCCCGCTGCAGCGCTCGCCGCCCAGAGCAGCAAGGCAAACAGGATAGCGCGCCCCACCCATCCCATCGGGAGCTCCCATCGGAAATTCGTTCGGTCCCACACGGCGCAAGCCCGATCGCGCGTCGGCATCTCCCTGTACGCAAACCGAGTGTAGGCAAAAGTCACAGCCGATGCCATTCGAATCGGGACCTCCCTCGCGCCTGCGCTGTTACAATACACTTTTTCCCCCAGCATGCAGCATCTGGCAACTGTGACAGGCTCGATCTCCCATGCGGAACTCGGCGAGGTACTCGCCAAAGCGCAGTTCGGCGTTGGCGCGAGCGATTTGCACGGTTCTCTGACGGGCTACCTTTGCGGCGGCGGCAGCGCCGACTCGCGGCACTGGCTCGAGGCGCTCGAGTTCGTCCCGGACGACGACGCGGCTTCCGCGATTCCGCCGCAGCTGCTCGAACGGCTGTACCTGGATTGCGCGCGCTGGCTGGCCGATCCCGAGCTCGGCTTCGAACCGCTGCTGCCGTCGGCGACCGCCCCCCTGAACACGAGGACCGACGCGCTGGTCGAATGGTGCCGCGGCTTCCTGGGCGGCATTGGCCTCGCGGGAGCGGGTCACGCCGGCATGCTGTCGCCTGAAGCGAGCGAAATCCTCGGCGACTTCGGCACGATCGCGGCGACCCGCTTCGAATGCGCAGACGTCGACGAGGACGAGACCGCGCTCGCCGAAGTCATCGAGTTCATCCGCATCGGCGCATTGCTGCTGCATGCGGAACTGCATGCCGAGCCGCATGCGGGCAGCACGCTGCATTGAACCTGCCCACGCACGCGATGATCGATCGCAAGGAATACATCCGCCGCCGTAAACAGTTGATGCGCATCATCGGCGACGATGCGATCTGCATCGTGCCCGCCGCGCCCGAGCGCGTGCGCAGCAACGACAGTCACTACCCGTATCGCCAGGACAGCGATTTCCAGTATCTCTCCGGTTTTCCCGAACCGGAGGCGGTGCTCGCGTTGATTCCCGGCCGCGCCCACGGCGAGGTGATTCTGTTCTGTCGAGAACGCGACGCCGAGCGCGAGGCCTGGGACGGATCGCGCGCGGGCAATGAAGGCGCGGTCGCCGACTACGGCATGGACGACGCGTTTCCGATCGGCGACATCGACGACATCCTGCCCGGCATGATCGAGGGACGCTCACGCGTCTACTATCACTTCGGCCGCGACGCGGAGTTCGACGTCAAGCTGATCGGTTGGGTGAACCGCGTGCGCGAGCAGATTCGCCAGGGCGCGCGCGCGCCGCATGAGTTCGTCGCGCTCGGCCACATCCTGCACGACCTGCGCCTGTACAAGACCCGCGCCGAACTGCGCGTCATGCGCAAGGCCGCGAAGATCGCGAGCGAGGCGCACCTGCGTGCGATGCGCGCGACGCGACCGGGTCTCAACGAACACGAGATCGAGGCCGAACTGCTACACACGTTCCGCAGGCACGGTGCGGTGCCGAGTTACGAGCCGATCGTCGGCGGCGGCGCGAACGCGTGCGTCCTGCACTACCGCGCGAACAACGCGCCGCTGCGCGACGGCGACCTGCTGCTGATCGACGCCGGCGCCGAATTCGAGTGCTACGCGTCCGACATCACGCGCACGTTTCCGGTCAACGGCAAGTTCTCCCCTGCACAGCGTGCGCTCTACGAAGTCGTGCTGGCCGCGCAGCGCGCCGCGATCGCCGAGGTCCGCGCGGGCCGCCCGTTCATCGCTTACCACGATGCAGCCGTGCGCGTGATCACGGCCGGTCTGATCAAACTCGGCCTGCTCAAGGGCAGCGTCGACAAGAACATCCGCGAGGGCACCTTCAAGCGCTTCTACATGCACAAGACGGGGCACTGGCTCGGCCTCGACGTGCACGACGTCGGCGACTACCGCGTCGACGGTGAATACCGCGAGCTCGAGCCGGGCATGGTCGTGACGGTCGAGCCGGGCATCTACGTGGCGGCCGACGCGAAGGGCGTCGCCGCGCAATGGCGGGGCATCGGCATCCGCATCGAGGACGATATCGTCGTGACGCGCGACGAGCCTGAGGTGCTCACCGCCGCCGTGACGAACGATCCGGACGAAATCGAGGCGCTGATGGCGAAGGCGCGCGCGTGAGCGTGGTTGCGTTGCGCGCCCGTGCGGCCGCGGCGATGGCGCAGCTGCCTGCCATCACGCTGGCCGCCGCGACGCTGTTCGCCGCAGCCTTCGTTGTCCCGACGCCGGCACTCGCCTCGTCGCCCGTGCACTACGGGTTGTTCGGCAACGTCCACGTCGCGACGCCCGCGACGGGCGAGCCGCAGCGCACGATCGTGTTCATATCCGATGCTGCCGGCTGGGACGCGCGCGCCGAGTCGCTCGCCACGTCGCTGGCAGCCGATGGCGCGCTCGTGTTCGGCGTCGACTATCCCGCCTACCTCAAGGAAATGCTGTCGATCCGCAACGACGCCTGCCATTTCCCGTCCGCGCACATCCAGGAGATGAGCGACTGGATGCAGAGGCATCAGAATCTCGAGAACTTTTCCTACCCCGTGCTCGTCGGCGACGGCGCCGGTGCCGCGTTCGCCTACGCGGTCGATGCGCAGGCGCCCAAGGGTACGTTCGGCGGCCTCGTGACGCTCGGCTGGGACTTCTCGCTGCGCTTTCCGAAGCCGTTCTGCAAGGGTGACGCGGGAGAGCCCTCGGCCGCCGACGGCAAGGGCGCGTTTCGCCTCGCTCCGGTGCCGGTGCTGCCGAATCGCTGGCTGCCGCTGCCGTTTTCAGCGGGCGCCCGAACCGACGGCGACCTCGCGCTGATCGGCCGCCTGCTCGAGCGGGCACGCTCGGCGTTGCCGTTGCGCGGGCACGGCGACGAAGCGGGCGCCGAGCTCGCAGGCGGCGTTGGCTGGCTGACGGCGCCCGTCGCGGCCGCGGCGCCGCTGCCCGGCGACGTCGCCGACCTGCCCCTCGTCGAAGTGCCCGCGCAGGGCGAGTTCGCGCAGCGATTCGCGATCATCCTCACGGGCGACGGCGGCTGGGCGGGCCTCGACGTCGCGGTCGCCGACGAGCTGGCCAAGCGCGGCATCGAGGTCATCGGCCTCAACACGCTGAAGTTTTTCTGGCAGACGCGCACGCCGCAGGAAGCCGCCGACGCCGTGACGCGCATCATCGGCCATTACGGCGCGGCGCATCCGACGGCCGATTTCGTCGTCCTCGGCTATTCGTTCGGCGCCAGCCTCGTGCCGGTCGTCGTCAATCGCGTCGCGGACGCCGCGCGAGCGCGTATCTCCGCACAAGTGCTGATGTCGCCCGATCCTGAGGCCGTTTTCGAGATCCACGTCGGCGACTGGTTCGGTTCGACGCATCACGAGGGTGCGGTGCCGATCGGGCCGGAAATCGACAAGGCAACGGTTCCCGTGATTTGCGTGCACGGCGCAGACGAAGGGGCGGACAGTTTCTGTCCCACCTTGTCGGGAAAGCCGCACGTCAGCGAGGTCGAACTGCCGGGCGCCCATCACTACAACGGCGACTACGACACGCTCGGTGCCCGCATCGCGGCGAGCCTGCCGGCGCGTGCAAAACCCTGACATGGCGGCGCCCGCGCAACTCTGGCAAGCGGCTCAGCAGCATCTCGCGCGCAACGACGCGCGGGCGGCAAGGGCCGCGCTCGAGGCGCTCGTCGCGGCGGTGCCGGGGCATTTCCACGCCCACCTGCTGCTCGGCGGCCTCGCGCACGCGGACGGCCGCTTGCGAGCGGCGACGCGGCATGCGCTCGATGCCGCCCGCGTGCTGCCGGAAGACGCAGGCGCAATCGCCGCCATCGTCAATGCGCTCCTGCTCGTCGGCGAGATGACCCGTGCACACGAATGCCTCGCGCATCCCGCCATCGCACGCAGCACGCAGGGCCCCGTGCTCGCCGCACTCGCGAGCGCGCAGCAGATGCTCGGGGAGCATCCGGCCGCGCTGCGGCTGCTCGATCGCGCAATCGCCGCAGGTCTCGACAATCCCGACCTGCGCTACTTGCGCGGCGTGCAACTCACCTTCAACGGCCGCCTCGAAGAAGCGCAGGCCGAACTCGAGGCATGCCTGCGCATGGGCCCGACCTATGGCCGCGCCTCGGTCACGCTCGCCCGACTGCAGAAGCAGACCACCGCGGCGAATCACCTCGCCCAGATCGACGCCCGACTCGCCCGCGTGCCGCGCGGCAGCGAAGACCACGCGGCGTTCGAGTTCGCGCGCTACAAGGAGCTGGAAGATCTGGGCCGTTTCGATGAGGCTTGGACGGCGCTCACGCGCGGCAACGCGATCATGTTCGCGCGGCTCAATCACGACAGCGCGGCGCAGAGCCGGCGCGTCGATGCGCTGATCGCGCGCTGCGGCGCGGACTTCGTGCGCCCGTCCGACGCGAGCGAGACCAACGAGGACGCTGCCGATGCCCGCCACGGCGGCCCGCAGCCGATCTTCATCGTCGGCATGCCGCGCTCGGGCACGACCGTGCTCGAACGCATTCTCGGCAACCATTCGCGCGTGACTTCTGCGGGCGAACTCGGCGATTTCGCCCGGCAGCTGCGCTGGGGCGCCGACCACGTCACGATCGAGCCCGTCGACGAGACGATCCTCGCCCGAAGCGACGAGATCGATTTCGCCGAAGTCGGCCGCCGCTACCTCGCGCAGACGCAGTGGCGCGCGCTCGGCAAGCCCTGGTTCGTCGACAAGCTGCCGATCAATTTCGTCCAGCTCGGCTTCATCCGCCGCGCGCTGCCGCGTGCGCGCATCCTGCACATGACGCGCGATCCACTGGACGTCTGCTTCTCCAACTTCAAGGCGTTCTTCGGCGCGGGCTACGCCTACAGCTACGACCTCGGCGCGCTCGCGGCCCAGTACCGTGACTACCGCCGTCTCATGCGTCACTGGCATGCCGTCATGCCGGGACAGGTCCTGGACGTGGCCTACGCCGACCTCGTCGAGGATCCCGAGGCGGCCGCGCGACGCGTGTTCGAGTTCTGCGCGCTCGACTTCGAGCCGGGCACGATCGACATCAGTCGCAACGCCGGACCCGTCGCCACACTGAGCACGATGCAGGTACGCGAGGGCATCCACACACGTGCGCGCGGCGAATGGCAGCGCTATGCAGCCCAGCTCAGTCCTCTCGAAGAAGAGCTCGCCGCCTACGGTTTGCGCTGAGACGCACGCGGCGTGCAGCCGCTTGCTTGATCGCTTCAACAGGCAGCTCAGCGGTGACCGAGGAGCCTGTAGGCGCCGGAAAGCCGGCGCAAAAGCGGAAGCGAGGAGCAAAAAAAAGGGCTGACCCGAAGGTCAGCCCTTTGCAGTTCAAAAAACTCTCTAGCTGATTAGTCTTTCTTGCCGCCACCGAAGTGGACGTTGAGTTCCAGCATGACCAGTCGGCCGAACGAGTTGTAGTTGAAGATGTTGTAGTACGGATACGCGGAGTACGTGCGGTCGATCGGCGGACGCGAATCGAAGATGTTGTTGCCGATCAGCGTCATCGCCGCATCGTCGGTGAAGTTGTACTGCACCGTCGCGTTGTAGACCATCCACGGCGCCACGGTGTACGAACCGTCGTAGCTCCAGGTCTTGCCGTAACGCGTACCACGGAACGTCGTGCTCCACGAACCAATGTCCCAACCCAGCGTGCCGCTGCCGATGTTCTTGAACTGGTTGTAGTAGTTGTTGTCACGCAGCAGGTCGTCGACCGGATCGGTCGGGAACTGACGGAACTCGTGCTTGAGCGTCGTGTTGTAGTCGCCGGCGATGGAGAAGTGGCCGAAGCGGCCCGCGTCGAAGCGATACTGCGAGCTGGCGATGATGCCGGACACCGTTTCGTTCGAGATGTTGATCGGCACGGTCGTCACGCTGTTCAGCTGACCGGCCGCGATCGGTGCGGTGAGCGGATTGCGACCGACGTACGCGATGAACTGCTGGCACGCCGCCGAGTTGCCGTCGACCGGCACGCCCGCACGGGTATGACCGAGGCGGCAGTCCGCTTCCTTCTGCAGGATCGTGTCGATGCTGTAGCTGCTGACCTCGTTGTCGATGTTGATGTGGTAGTAGTCGACCTTGAGGTTGAAGTTGCTGACCGGCGACCAGACCGTACCGTAGCCCCACGACTTCGCCGTGATGTACTTGAGGTCCTTGTTGCCGTTCTGGAAGCCCTGAATCTGCACGCTGTTGTACGGCGGATTGCAGTTCTTGTAAGCGTCGCCCTGCGTCTTGCGGCAGTTGTAGTAATCCGTCGCCGACGTGTAGAACGCGCTGCCCGTCGAGAAGATGTAGCCCATGTCCGGTGCGCGGAACGCGGTCGCGTAGTTCGCACGGAACAGCAGCGTGTCGAGCGGACGGAACTCGAGGCCGACCTTGTACGTGAACTTGCCCTGGCTGTTGCCGGCAGCACTGTAGTTGTCATAGCGGCCCGAGAGGTCCGCCGACAGCATGCTGAAGATCGGCACATTGAACTCGACTGCCGCCGCACCGCGATCGCGCGTGCCGTGGCCGCTCGTGCCGCCCGTGCCCCAGAACTCGCCCGCGGTGACGCGCGGATCGACCGGGTTGTCCCAGTACTGGTCGCCCCACTCGAGGATGCCGGCAACGCCGACCGAACCCGCCGGCAGCGAGAACAGGTCCGTGTTGGTCACGGTCGCGTTGATCTGCTGCGTGTAGGTCTTCGAGTCGCTCTTGACGAAATCGCTGATGCTGTCGAACTGCGCCGGCGTGATCGCGCCCCAGAAATGACCCTGCTGACGGATGTGGTAGCCCGGATAGCCGTAGCCGAACGGATCGGTGCCGTCCTGCGGGCCGAGGAAGAACGCGTTGACCTTGCTGGTCAGCAGGCGACGGGCGCTCGATTCGGCCTCGTACTGCGAACGGTGATAGCCGATGTCGTAGTTCCAGTTCGAGCTGCTGCCGAACGTGCCGCGGACGCCCGCGTTCACGACATAGCTGTCTTCCTTGACCGAACCATCGGCCTCGCCCGCGATTTCTTCGGGCGCGAAGATATGCTGGAGACGGACGAGCTTCTTGTCGTCGATGTCCCAGATATAGGTCGGCATGCCGACGCCGGTCGCCCAGAATGAGGTGCCGCCCACGAAGTACTTGGTCTTCGTTTCGCCGACCAGCAGGTCGCCGTAGAGCGACGTGCTGTCGTTGAGCTGGTATTTCGCGCTGCCGTAAGCGTCGATCGACTTACGTTCGTTGAGGAACGTGGTCTGCGCGACACCGTTGTTGCTGCCGCAGTACTTGCCGAAGTTCGTGCGGTTGCGGTACGCCTCGTCGCCCTTGAACAGGTTGCTGATCGCCGCGCAGGTGGCCGCGCCCGGATCGTCATACTTGCCGGTGAAGCCGTCGATCATCACGCGGTCGCGCTGCGCGATCGGCGGGCCGCCGTTGAGCGTGGGGTTGTCGGCCGCGTTGTCGGTGTACTTGCGCTGATAGCCCCAGATCGGATCCTGGTTGTTCGCTTCGAAGCCGAACATCACATCGAGGTTGCCGAAGCTGTGGCCGCCGGCCAGCTGGAGGCGCTGCTGCTGACCGCCGCCGGCGGTGTAGCCGCCCATGCGATAGTCGAGATAGACGCCTTCGACCTTCTGCTTGGTGACGATGTTGATGACGCCCGCGATAGCTGCCGAACCGTAGATGGCCGACTGGTTGCCCGGCACGATGTCGATGTGGTCGACGAGGAAGTTCGGGATCGTCGCGAGGTCGACGAAGTTGCTGTTGGAGTTGTACAGGAACGGATAGTCGGCGAGCGGCTTGCCGTTCATCAGGACGAGCGTAAAGCTCGGATCGAGACCGAGCAGCGCGATCGTGTTGGCGCCCGGTGTGAAGCTGTTCGTGAACTGGCTGTCCTGCACCGAACCGACCGCGGTCGGCATCGAACGCAGCGCGTCATAGACGTTCTTGAAGCCCTGCTTTTCGATGTCCTGCGACGTGATCGTGACGACCGGCGTGGCGGTTTCGATCTGCGCGCGCGGGATCAGCGAGCCGGTGACCGTGATGCCCTGCAGTTCCGTGGTGTCCTTCTTCTTCTGATCGGCGTTCTGATCGTCGGCACTCTGTGCCAGCGCGGTGCCGATCGAGAGGCTTGCGCACAAGCCCATGACGATGGAAGAGACGAGTAAGCGTTGTTTCATGTTGTTCCCCGACCAAAGTAAAACGGAAAGCCGCACGGTAACGTAGCCGTATCGACCGTTTTTTAAGATGCGTGGCTTATATGACGGACTTGCCGATCCTGGCGCCCGGCGTTCCCTCGGTGGCGAACCGGAAGTACCGATCAACCACCCCTTTTGTCGCAGCACGTAACCCAGACCTACACCTTTGGCTGACCATAACAAAAGATTAACTTTACTGTCAATTTCGCGAAATCTTCCCCTGCCTTAAGTCCGCTCGCTACCGGCGACGACCCCGCTTGGCGCAGCCAGCAACGGCTGAACGCCCGACGGCGTCCTCATGTCGGCCCCTGTCGAAATGAGGCTAAAATCGACCACTGTCGATCGGTGTGCGGGCAATGCTCGAAGAGCGCGGGTCGGCGCTGCCAGATCGAAGTTTTCAAGGAGATTTTCATGCGTACCCGTTTTCTCGCCACCCCTCTTGCCGCCGCCGTCCTGCTGAGCGCGTGCGGTTCGTCCGCGCCGCCGCCGCCAACCGCACCCGCCGTCGCCCCGATCGCGAATGCCGTGTCCGGCACGATCACGCTGCGCGATCAGCGCGATCTCAGCGATGCGGCCAAGGCCGACATCAAGATCGTGGACGTCGCCAATCCGACCATCGTGCTCGCGCAGACGACCGTGCCGAACGCGAACAAGCTGCCGGTGAACTTCAACCTGCCGGTCGATACGAGCAAGGTCGACCCGAAGGCCACCTATGCGCTCGAAGCGATGCTCACCGATGGCGACCGCCGCTTCCTGCCGGTGCTGCAGTATCCGGTGCTGACGAACAAGCCGCCGACCTCGAAGGTCGAGGTGCTGCTCGCCCCCGAACCGACGCCGGCCGAGAAGATGTACGACGAATTCCGCAAGGCCTTCGCGCAGATCGGCAACCTGAAGCAGATCAGCGGTTCGTCGATCAACGACAAGTCGACGAGCGCGTGGGACGCGTTCGTCTCGAACGGCCACGTCAAGGTCGTGCGCGAGACGACCGACCTCGACGAGGACAAGGGCCGCATCATCATGAAGGTGGCTTACAAGGATGACGATCCGTGGGTCGTCGTGCGCGACGAGTGCCCTGCCGGCTCGAACCGTCCCATCTCGACGTCGAAGGTCGGCTGGGATGAGCACGGCACGCTCGTGTTGCGCGAGCGCTCGGGCGGCGGTGATGTCTCCGACGCCGACGCGAAGGCCATCTATGCGCACGCCCAGGCCATCTACAAGGTCGCCCAGGCGCGCGCTCCGGCCGCCAAGAAGTAGTTTTCGAAAATGGCTGCCTGATCGATCCGCCCCGCCGATGCGCGGGGCGGCACTTCAGTTCTTCTTCGCCCGCGCGAACGCGTCCGCAAACGCGTTGTTGGCGGGCGCGGCGGCGCCGCCAGACCTGCCCTGGACCCCGCGGCTCGGTGCCTGGCCTGCGCGCGACGAGCGCGCATCTCCTGGCTTACCTGCACCGCTTTCGCGCATCGAGCGCGGTTCGCCGATCGGGTCGTCGAGACGCATCGTCAGCGCGATGCGCTGGCGTGCGAGATCGACCTCGAGCACCTTTACCTTGACGATGTCGCCGGTCTTGACCGCATCGCGCGGATCCTTGACGAACTTCGTCGACAGCGCCGATATGTGCACGAGCCCATCCTGATGCACGCCGATGTCGACGAACGCGCCGAACGCAGCGACGTTCGATACGCGGCCTTCGAGCACCATGCCCGGGCGCAGATCCTTGACGTCCTCGATGCCGTCGGCGAATTCGGGCATGTGGAACTGCGGACGCGGATCGCGGCCTGGCTTCTCGAGCTCCTTGATGATGTCGCGCACGGTCGGCACGCCGAATTTTTCGTCCGTGTACTTTTCCGCCCTCAGCGAACGCAGGAACGCGCTGTCGCCGATGATCTGCTTCACCTCGCGGCGGCTGTCCGCAAGGATGCGCTCGACGACCGGATACGACTCCGGGTGGACCGCCGACGCGTCGAGCGGGTTGTCGCCGGCCATCACGCGCAGGAATCCCGCGCACTGCTCGAAGGCCTTGTCGCCGAGGCGCGGCACCTTGCGGATCGCGTCGCGCGTGCGGAACGCGCCGTGCGCATCGCGATGCTTGACGACGTTCTCCGCGACCGTCGGCGCGAGGCCGGCGACGCGCGCGAGCAGCGCGGCCGACGCGGTGTTGACCTCGACGCCGACCGCGTTGACGCAGTCCTCGACCACGCCGTCGAGCGAGCGCGCGAGCTTGGCCTGGTTGACGTCGTGCTGGTACTGGCCGACGCCGATCGCCTTCGGCTCGATCTTGACGAGTTCGGCGAGCGGATCCTGCAGGCGGCGCGCGATCGACACCGCGCCGCGCAGCGACACGTCGAGGTCGGGAAATTCCTTCGCCGCGATCTCCGACGCCGAGTACACCGAGGCGCCCGCTTCGCTGACGACCACCTTCGCCATCTTGAGACTCGAATGCTTGCGCATGACCTCACCGGCGAGCTTGTCGGTCTCGCGCGACGCGGTGCCGTTGCCGATCGCGATCAGCCCCACGTCGAACTGCTTGCACGCGGCGGCGAGGTAGGCGATCGACTTGTCCCACTCGTTGCGCGGTTCGTGCGGATAGATCGTGCCGCTGCCGACGAGCTTGCCGGTCTCGTCGACGATCGCGACCTTGACGCCCGTGCGGATGCCGGGATCGAGGCCCATGACGACCTTCGCGCCGGCCGGCGCTGCCATCAGCAGGTCCTTCATGTTGCCGCCGAACACGCGGATTGCCTCGGCCTCGCCGGCCTCGCGTCCGCGCGCGAACAGATCCAGCGTCAGCTGCAGCGACAGCTTGACCCGCCAGAGCTGGCGGCAGCACTCGCGCAGCCAGGCATCGCCGGCGCGGCCGCGCTCCTCGATGCCGAAGTGCAGCGCGATGCGACCCTCCGCCTGCGCGTGTCCCTGGTCCGGAACCGTGCCGGGCTCGAGCGAAAGGTCGAGCACGCTCTCGTTGCGCGCGCGGAACAGCGCGAGCAGGCGGTGCGACGGAATCGCGTTGATCGCTTCGACATGATCGAAGTAGTCGCGATACTTCGCGCCTTCGTTCTGCTTGCCGTCGACCACCTTCGCGCGGATCTGACCGCAACCCCACAACCATTCGCGCAGGCCGCCGACGAGCGCCGCGTCCTCGGAGAATTCCTCGAGCACGATCGCACGCGCCCCGTCGAGCGCCGCCTTGACGTCGGCGATTCCCTTCTCGGCATCGACGTACGCGGCGGCCAGCGCCTCGGGCACCTGCGTCGGATCGGCGCGCAGCGCGTCGGCGAGCGCCTGCAGTCCCGCCTCGCGCGCGATCTGCGCCTTCGTGCGCCGCTTCGGCTTGTACGGCACGTAGAGGTCCTCGAGTCGCGCCTTCGTATCGGCCTCGAGAATCTGCGCCTTCAATTCGTCGCTGAGTTTGCCCTGCTCGCCGATGCTCGCGAGCACCGCAGCGCGACGTTCCTCGAGCTCGCGCAGGTAGCCGAGCCGCTCCTCGAGCAGGCGCAGCTGCGTGTCGTCGAGGCCGTCTGTGACTTCCTTGCGGTAGCGGGCGATGAAGGGGACCGTGGCACCACCATCGAGCAGTTCGACGGCGGCAATGACCTGCGCGGGCTTGGCCGCGATTTCTGCGGCAATACGTTGTTCGATCGAGAGCATCGTTTCCAGTCTGTTGAAGCGTTGCGGAACGACTCGATCAGTTCAACTTCCCGAGCAGGAAGGTGCCGCCGCAGAAGACGCTGTGGTCGTGCGCGGCATGATCGAGTCCGTAGGCTGCGCCGAAGTCGAGGACGACGCGGCGCGACACATTGTAATTGATCGCGGCGAGCGCCTGATGGCTATGGTCGGCGCCGCGTTGCGCGTTGCCGGAAACTTCGAAAGCGATGCCGAACGCTTCACCCAGCGGATGCGACAACGCGGCAGCCCACGTGTCCTGCCATGACGAAACGTAGATTGGATGCTCCGTGTAGCGCACACCGCCGACATTCAAGTCGAGATGCGTGTCGCCGAAATCGCTGCTGAAAATGCCGTTGACGATGTACGCGGGCTTGCCTGCGCTCAACACGCTCGCGCCGGTCGGCAGTTGCACGCCTGCCTCGACGCCGAAAGCGACACCCTCACGCAATGGCAGCCGCTGCTTCCATTCGATGAACGTGTCGCCGAATCCGGATTGGCTCTCGCCCGCGGCGCGCACGCGTCCATACGCGTTGCCGCCGAACAGCAGACCCGAGTTTTCGTTGAATGCGTACTTGAGCAGCCACGGCAGCGTATCGACCCGCGTCGCATCGGCTGCGCGATCGCTCAGCGCACCGAGTTCGAACTCGAGCCAGCCCGGCACCGGGAGGTCGGCCGGGTTCGAGACGGTCGGCCGATACGGGGTGACGGTGGGTTGATCGTCTGCTGAAGCGTTGTCGGCAGGAACATCTTCGGCGCGTGCCATAGCTGCGCAAAGCGCGAGCAAAGCGAACGCCGCTCCACCCCCGCGCGGCAGCATCAGGCGACGCGCCGCCCCGCGCCGCGCTTCAGATGCACGAGCAGCAGGGAGATCGCCGCCGGGGTAACGCCCGAGATGCGCGTCGCCTGGCCGATCGTTTGCGGTCGCGCGGCCGAGAGCTTCTGCATGACTTCGGCGGACAGTCCGCGCACCTCGGCGTAGTCGAATGCGGCGGGGATCGCGGTCTCCTCGTGGCGGCGCTGGCGGGCAATCTCCTCGTTCTGCCGCTCGAGGTAGCCGGAATACTTCGCCGCGATCTCGACCTGCTCGGCGACGCGTGCATCGGCGACGGCCGGGCCGAGCGCCGGCACGCGCATCAGCGCCGCGTAGTCGAGTTCGGGGCGGCGCAACAGATCGAGCGCGTGCGTCTCGCGTGAAATGGGTACGGCTAGCGCACTCGCGACCTCGCGCCCTAGCGCGTTCCCCGGCGCCGCCCACAAGGATGCGAGGCGCGCCGTCTCGCGCTCGACCGCTTCGCGCTTGCGGCAGAACGCGGCGTGGCGCGCATCGTCGAGACTGCCGAGTTCGTGGCCCTTGTCAGCGAGACGCAGGTCGGCGTTGTCTTCGCGCAGGTGCAGGCGATATTCGGCGCGCGAGGTGAACATGCGGTAGGGCTCGCTCGTGCCGTTAGTGATGAGGTCGTCGATGAGAACGCCGATATAGGCTTCGTCGCGTCGCGGCGCCCAAGGCGCCTCGCCGCGGGCCGAGCGCGCGGCGTTGAGTCCCGCGATGATGCCCTGGGCCGCGGCCTCCTCGTATCCCGTCGTGCCATTGATCTGACCGGCGAAATAGAGACCACCTATCGCCTTCGTCTCGAGCGACGCCTTGAGCCCGCGCGGATCGAAGTAGTCGTATTCGATCGCGTACCCCGGGCGCGTGATATGCGCGTGCTCGAAGCCCCTGATCGAACGCACGAGTTCGAGCTGAACGTCGAACGGCAGCGAAGTCGAGATGCCGTTGGGGTAAATCTCGGTGGTGTTGAGGCCCTCGGGCTCGATGAAGATCTGGTGCGACGTCTTCTCGGCGAAGCGCACGACCTTGTCTTCGATCGACGGGCAGTAGCGCGGGCCGACACCCTCGATCTTGCCGCTGTACAACGGCGAACGGTCGAGGCCGGCGCGGATGATGTCGTGCGTGCGCTCGCTCGTGTGCGTGATCCAGCACGAGACCTGCTGCGGATGGTCTTCGACCGAGCCCCAGAACGAGAACACCGGCATCGGCGTGTCGCCGGGCTGTTCGAGCAGCCCTGTGTAGTCGATGCTGCGGCCGTCGATGCGTGGCGGCGTGCCGGTCTTGAGCCGATCGACCTTCAGCGGCATTTCGCGCAGACGTTCCGCGAGACGCAGCGACGGCGGGTCGCCCGCGCGGCCACCGGCATGAGTCTCGAGGCCGATGTGAATCTTGCCCGCGAGAAAGGTACCCGCCGTGAGCACCACTGTCGCAGCGTGGAAACGCAACCCCATCGCAGTGACGACGCCGGTCACGCGGTCGCCCTCGAGCACGAGGTCGTCGACGGCCTGCTGGAAGATGCGCAGATTGGGCTGATTCTCGAGGCGGCCGCGTACGTAGGCCTTGTACAGCACGCGGTCGGCCTGGCAGCGCGTTGCGCGCACGGCCGGTCCCTTCGAGGCGTTGAGCGTACGCCACTGGATGCCTGCCCTGTCCGCGGCTTGCGCCATGACACCGCCGAGCGCATCGATTTCGCGGACGAGATGACCCTTGCCGATGCCGCCGATCGCGGGATTACAGCTCATCTGCCCGAGCGTCTCGATGTTGTGCGTGAGCAGCAGCGTACGTGCACCGACGCGCGCGGCCGCGAGGGCAGCCTCGGTGCCGGCGTGGCCGCCGCCGATCACGATCACGTCGAACGAATGGGCATCGTGCTGCATGGAGTGAATTATAAGTGGGGATGCAAGAAAGCACGCACGCGGCAATCCGCCACCGCGATGGGTGTCGGCGCAACGGCGGGGCGTTTGGCTATCGTGTGGTGCGCGACCCGGGATACCGGTGTCAGCGACCTGGCACGATTTCTGCTTTAACTACTCCGCACTACGTATCGCAGCACAGCTGGCGCCGCAGGCGCGCTGATAGTTGGGCTCAGGGGCCGATTCGCGACGATACGCAGGACGCACAGGAGTTTGTGCAGGGATTTCAGGATGAAAGGCTGGCGCCCGGCGGTCTTAGGAACAGGGGGAATCCAAGAGGACCGTATGCCGGGCGCCAGTAACCCACAATTCTAGCGGAATCACGATAGCTCCGTCTCCCTGAGCATTCAAGTGGTTTTCCGGCGGGGCCAGCCTAGCCGCACCGCAGCGCCCAATCTGTGCGCGCCTCCTCATTTTTGCGATGCCGCATCGACGCGATCCTGTCGTCGCGGATGCGACGGCGAATCGCGCTACGCGGCAATTTTGCCGACAAGTTCTCGTATTAGCCACTCGATTCATCGCCGCGAGTCAGGTTTTGACCTTTTGCGTCAGTTGGACGGCCATTTGTCACCCTTCACAGACCGAAATGGAAGCCCGGTGGCGCGACAAATCGGTCGAGTCCGGAGTCGGGCACCCGCAAACGTGATCGACTGTGCGAATCGATTCGCTTGGCACGATCTCTGCTTTGTCTTCCGTGCAGGCAAAAGATCGCCACCACACACAACCGGGGAATCCACCATGCTCGCTGAAAACAACGCCGCCGCCATCAATCCCGTGTTCCTGCGTCATGACCTCATGATCGAACTGGGCCGCCTCGAGATGGCTATGGAAGACGCGTGCAGCCGCCAGGGCGCGAACGACGCCTCGATGATCGAAACGTTGCAGACCAAGCATGCGCGCGTTGCCGCTGCGCTCAACAAGCTTTCCGAAATGCATTGATTTCTCGACGGGAAGCGCGTCTCCCGCTTCCCGCCCGCGGCTCGCGACGCATCAGCGTCGCCCGCCGCGGATTGTTGAGACCGCTGCGCCAACGCGCGCAACTGACCGGCCACCTGAGGCCACCCTTCCCGCTAGACTAGCGGGATGACTGCAAACGACGTCACTTCCTCCACGCCGGGCATCGCGACTCGAACCGGCGTCGGCAACGCGCAGGCCGCCCCCTCCACCGCTGCTCGCAGCCAGAGCGGCACTGACCAAATCGGTACCAATCAGATCGGTATTGATCAGATCGGTATAGATCAGATCAGGGCAGCCGCCGAACGCATTCGCGCTCACATCCATCCGACACCGCTGCTGCGTTCTCGTAACCTCGACGCATTGACGGGCGCGACGCTCGCGTTCAAGTGTGAGAATTTCCAGCGTGCTGGCGCGTTCAAGTTTCGCGGTGCTTGCAACGCAGTCTGGTCGCTGCCAGAAGCCGTCGCCAAAAACGGGGTCGTCACGCATTCGTCGGGCAACCACGGCGCCGCGCTCGCGCTGGCCGCACGCACACGCGGCATCGCCGCGCATGTCGTGGTGCCGGAAGGCGCGGTCAAATCGAAGCTCGCGGCGATCGAAGCCTATGGCGCGACGCTGCACTCCTGTGCGCCGACGTTCGCCGCGCGCGAGGAGACGGCCGAACGCATACGGCGCGAGACCGGCGCGACGTTCGTGCACCCGTTCACCGATCCCGCGGTCATCGCAGGACAAGGGACCGCCACGCTCGAACTACTCGCGGAGGCCGGCGAGCTCGATGTATTGATCGCGCCGGTCGGCGGCGGCGGCCTGATCGGCGGCAGCGCGACGGCCGCGAAGGCACTCATGCCAGGCATCGAAATCTTCGCTGCCGAGCCCGAGGGCGCGGCCGACGCCTTCGAATCTCTGCGCCGCGGAACACGCGTCACGGACATCGTCCCGCATACGATCAGCGACGGCCTGCGCGGCATCGTCGGCGAGATCAACCTCGCGCTGCTGCGCCGCCATGGGGTGACCGTGCTGCCGGTCAGCGACGACGATACGAGCGCCGCGATGCGTCTCGTCTTCGAACGCATGAAGATCGTCATCGAGCCTTCGTCGGCAACGGCGCTCGCGGCGATATTCCGCCATCCCGAACATTTCAGGGGTCGCAAGGTCGGCGTGATCTTCAGCGGCGGTAACGTCGACCTCGACCATCTGCCTTGGCGCTGATGCGCTGAAGGCTTTTCGTCGCGTTGCGCGTACATGGCGAGTGCATGCGAACGGATCGGCCATTTCTTGACGCCATGGAGTCGTTTGCATGAACAACCCGCAAGCACGCGTCGCCGACAGGGCAGTCGCGTTGATCGAGCGCTATTACGCCGCATTCAACGCGGGTGACTGGAACGCGATGCTCGACTGCCTCAGCGAAGACGTGGCGCATGACATCAATCAGGGCAAGCGCGAGTCCGGCAAACCGGCGTTTCGCAGCTTTCTCGCACACATGGAGCGTTGCTACCGCGAGCAGCTGCGCGATTTCGTTGTGATGGCGAGCGATGACGGCCGGCGCGGCGCCGCCGAGTTCGTCGTGCACGGCGAATACGTCGCGACCGACGAAGGCCTGCCGGCCGCCAACGGCCAGCGCTACGAGCTGCCCGCCGGCGCTTTCTTCGAGATCGCAGGCGATCGCATCGCGCGCGTCAGCAACTACTACAACCTGCCCGACTGGACACGCCAGGTCGCGGGCTGAGCGAAGGAGCGACGATGGCAAAGAAGCCGAAAGTCGATGAGCGTTCACGCTGCTCCTGGGCGGGCGACGACGCCGCGATGCGCGAGTATCACGACCGCGAATGGGGCGTGCCGCTGCACGACGATCGCGCGCTGTTCGAATTTCTCGTGCTCGAGGGCGCGCAGGCGGGACTGTCCTGGCGCACGGTACTCAACAAGCGCGCTGCCTACCGGCGCGCGTTTCACGACTTCGACATCGCGCGCGTTGCACGCATGACCGACGCGGCGCTCGAGAAGCTGCTGCTCAACCCTGAGCTGATCCGAAATCGCCTGAAGATTTTCTCGGCGCGCAACAACGCGCGCGCAGCGCTGAAGGTCGTCGAGGAGTTCGGCAGCCTCGACGCGTACTTCTGGTCGTTCGTCAAAGGCAAGCCGGTGCGCAATCGCTGGAGCGGGCGCGGCGATGTCCCCGCGCGCACCGAGGTATCCGACCGGCTCAGCAAGGACATGCAGAAGCGCGGGTTCAACTTCGTCGGCTCGACGATCATCTACGCGCACATGCAGGCGACCGGCATGGTCAACGACCATTTCGTCGGCTGCTTCCGTCATCGCGAGGTGTAGGAGGACTGCCTGATCCCGATCGGAGTCCCGATTGCGGTCGCCACGCGCATTTCGGTTCGGGCGATCGCCGCGCACAGCCAGGTGGCGCAATCTCGTCGATTTGATCGCACGCGCTACTGTCTTGTATTGGCGTTGTCCGCGTTGATCTCGGGCTGCGCAATCTCACCCGCATCGTCCGTCGCCAGAAAGGCGGTGGACGCAGCGACGAACGGCCAACTCGACGTGTTTCGCGACCAGATCGATCACGACGCGCAATCGACCCTCGGCACCCCAGAGGCGATGGCCGCGATTCGTCGGAGGCTCGCTCGTTACGTGAACGTGTCGGTCGGCGATGCCGTCCCGGCGACGAGCGCAGATCCAGATCGCGCTCACCCCATCAGCGTCCAACGCAGCTACGAGGCACCCGTTACGGGCGCGCCCCGAAAGCGGGCGCCCGCCGAACTCATCTACACGCTGCGGCTCCAATGCACGCTCAGCGATCGCGCACACAACGAAGCGGCTGCAGAGAACTGCCCGACAATGATCGAAAGAACCGACGTGCCGTGGATGAATTGCACGCCCGGAGCGCCCGTCGACGAAGCGGCTCCCAGCGAAGCCTGCGTACTGACCGGCATCGAGGCGGCACGCGACCACTAGCGAGCGCTGCCGCGACGATCGGTCAGCGGCGCGAGCCGCGCAGGCGTTCGACCGGGAAACTCGCGATGTCGCTGCCGCCACGGCGTCGTGGCTGACCGGGTTCGGGTGCCCACGCATGCGCGTAGATCACCTCGTAGGTCGCGGGCAGGACGCCGTCCGTGCGGTGACGTTCGTATGCCTCGCCTACGCGACGCAGCGTTTCGCGTCCCGTGAGGCCGCGCACGCGGCGCGAATCGGCGTTCGTCGCACCAATCGCCTTGAGTTCGCGCATGAGCGACAGCGCGTCGTTGTAGGTCAATGTGAAGTGCTCGCCATCGAGCACGGGATCGCGGAAGCCGGCCTGCATGAGCGCGTCGCCGACGCGCGCGATGTCGGCGAAGCCACCGACGTGTGGCGCGCGATCGACTTCGCTCCAGGCGCCGCGCAGTTCGTACAGCGTATCGGGTCCGAACGTCGACAAGGCAAGGTAGCCACCCGGTCGGAGCACGCGACGCACTTCTTCGAACAGCGCGGGAAGATCTTCGATCCATTGCACCGCGAGATTCGAAAACACGACGTCGACGCTCGCGTCGGCCAATGGCAGGGCGCGCGCGTCCGCATTCACGCGCATGAGCGGACGCAGCCAACCTGCCCGCAGCATGCGCAGCATCGGCATCGCGAGATCGAGCGCGATGACCTGCGTCGGCTTCCAGCGCCCGCGCATCGCGAGCGCCGCAGGGCCGGGCCCACAGCCGAGGTCGAGCACGCGCGCGGGGACGGTCGTGCAATATTCGAGACGTTCGAGCAGCCGTTGTTCGACCTCGCGCTGCAGGATCGCGTGCGCGCCGTAGCTCGTGGCCGCGCGGCCAAACGATCGCCGTATCTGACGGGAGTCGAGTGGCGGCGTCATGGCGTCCTCGCCGCGAACGCGGCAATCGCATCGGCGACTTCGTGCGGATGGCTCAGAAACGGCGCGTGCCCCGAATCTATTTCGATGTATTGGCCTTGCCCGGTCTGCTGTGACGACCAGCGCATCGCGGCCACAGAGATGAGGCGGTCGCGACGGCCGGCGATCCACAGATTGGGCATGGACAGCTCGTGCAGCCGCGCGCGCAGATCGGCCGTCTCGAGCACGCGCAGCCCGTCGACGAGCACGCGCATCGGCGGCTCGCCGCGCTCGAAGACGCGCGCCTTGAGATCGCGCAACATCGATTGGGCGTTGGCGCTGCCGATCAGTTCGAGCGCGAGGAAGCGTTCGATCGCACGACGATAGTTGCGTTGCAACCCTGCGCCGAATTCGGCGAGCACGTCGGCCGCGACGCCATGCGGCCAGTCCTCGCCGGCAACGAGGCGAGGCGACTCGGCGATCTCGACGAGTCCGCGTACAGACGCCGGCGTGTCGAGCGCGCGGTGCAGCGCGACGAGCCCGCCCATCGACCAGCCGACCCAGAGTGCGCGTGCCGGCACCGCGGCGCCGATGCGCCGCGACCATTCGACTGCGTCGACCGCGCCGTCGTCTTCGCGACTGAAACCATGTCCCGGAAGATCGACGAGATGGACGCGGAACTTTGCGGCGAGCAGCGGCGTCAGCGGCGCGAAGATGCCCGCATGCATTGCCCAGCCGTGGATCAGCACCAAATCGGGACCCGCGCCCACCGTTTCGACATGCAGCATCGTCATTCCTTGCGCCGGCGACGCGCGGCAGCGACGGCACGAGCCAACGCATTCAACAGCGCCTCGACATCGCCTTCCTCGTGCAGCGCGGACAGCGTGACGCGTAGACGTGCCATGCCCTTGGCGACCGTCGGCGGACGAATCGACGGCACGAAGAAGCCTTCGGCCTTCAGCCGAGCCGCCGCCTCTGCCGCGGCCGCGCTCGCGCCGATCAGTACCGGCTGGATCGGGGTCTGCGATGCGAGCAGCGAGAGACCGCGCTCGGCCGCGCCGTGGCGAAAATGCGCGACGAGTCGCCGCAACTTCTCGCGCCGCCAGTGCTCGTGCCGCGCGATGTCGATCGCCGCGCCCGTCGCCACGGCCAGCGCGGGGGGCATGGCGGTCGTGTAGACGAATGTGCGCGCGAACTGGACGAGCCCGTCGATCAGTGCCGCACTGCCGGCCACGAACGCGCCTGCGACACCGATCGCCGTGCCGAGCGTCGCCATGAGTATCGGCACGTCGTTCTGACCGAGACCCGCGGCGCTGATGCTGCCTTCGCCTTGCGCTCCGAGCACGCCCAACCCGTGGGCGTCGTCGACGAAAAGTGCCGTGCGCGTCGTGGCGCACAGGGTCGCGAGATCCGCGAGCGGCGCAATGTCTCCGTCCATGCTGAACACGCCGTCGGTCGCGAGCAGTGCCGGCGCGTCACCGCGTGTATCGAGCTGGCGTCGCGCGCTATCGACATCGGCATGTACGTAACGCTTCAGCGTGCAATCCGCGAGGCGCGCGCCGTCGAGCAAGCTCGCATGGTTGAGCTTGTCTTCGACGCAAAGATCGCCGCTGCCAACTAGCGCCTGCGCGACACCGAGGTTGGCCATGTAGCCGGTCGAGAACAGCAACGCTCGTTCGCGTCCCAGCCAGCTCGCGAGCTTCTCCTCGAGCGTCGCGTGCGCGTCGCGATGCCCGCCGAGCAGGTGCGCCGCGCCCGCACCGACACCCCATTTTTGCGCGCCGCGTACGAGCGCCTCGCGCAGCGCAGGATGCCGCGCGAGCCCGAGATAGTCGTTGCTGGCGAAGTTGCGCAGCGTGCGGCCGCTGATTCGCAAGAGCGTGCCGTCGACACCGTCGACCGTCCGCAACGCGCGCAGCAGGCCTTCCTGCGCGCGTTGCGCATGCGCGTGGGCGAGGCGTTCGAGCACGATTGCCGTCATGTCAGAAAAAAAATAAGCGGTCAGTGTGGAGAAGCAACACTCGGGTTCAAACCCGGGTCAGAGTGCACTTTTTGAAAATGCGGGTATCAGCGCACGGTCGCGAACGCGCTCGTTTCGTTGCGCCGCGACGAGATCAGAAAGAGTGCACGCTGACCCCGGTTTTTTCAGGCGGCGGCCGGCTCGACAACGACACGCTCGGCTTCGACGATGTCCGCATGCACGGTGTTGCTTTCGTGCACGGGCTCGAGCTCGACCTGCATCGGCACGATGCCGAGGCGCGCGAACAGCGCCTGGTCGTGGGCGACGTCGGGGTTGCCGGTCGTCAGCAGCTTCTCGCCGTAGAAGATCGAATTCGCGCCCGCGAGGAAGCACAGCGCCTGCAACTCGTCGCTCATCTCGGCGCGACCGGCCGACAGGCGCACGACCGACTTCGGCATGAGGATGCGCGCAGCCGCAATCGTGCGCACGAACTCGAACGGATCGAGCAGCGCGGTGCCTGCGAGCGGCGTGCCGGCGACCTGGACGAGTCGATTGATCGGCACCGACTGCGGTTGTTCGGGCAGATTCGCCAGCGTCTGCAGCAGGCCCGCGCGCTGTTCGCGCGACTCGCCCATGCCGACGATGCCACCGCAGCAGGTCTTCATGCCGGCGTCGCGCACGTTCTCGAGCGTGTCGAGCCGGTCCTGGAATTCGCGCGTGTGGATGATCTCGCCGTAGAACTCCGGCGCGCTGTCGAGGTTGTGGTTGTAGTAGTCGAGTCCTGCGGCCTTGAGCTTGTGCGCCTGCGGCGCACTCAGCATGCCGAGCGTCGCGCAGGTTTCCATGCCGAGCGCACGCACGGCGCCGACCATCTCGGCAACCTTGTCGATGTCGCGGTCCTTCGGAGAGCGCCACGCGGCGCCCATGCAGAAGCGGGTCGCGCCCGCGTCCCTCGCCGCGCGCGCCTTGTCGAGCACCGCGTCGAGCGACATCAATTTCTCGGCTTTGACTCCGGTCGCGTAGCGCGCGCTCTGCGGACAATAAGCGCAGTCTTCGGGACAGCCGCCGGTCTTGATCGACAGCAACGTCGACACCTGCACGGCGTTCGCGTCGTGATGCGCGCGATGCACACCCTGCGCCCGCGCGACGAGATCGTTGAACGGCAGCGCGAGCAGAGCGAGAACTTCCGCGCGCGACCAGTTGTGGCGTAGATCAGCGTGGCGCGGATCAGCGGGATGGGCGGTGGCGGACATGACGATGTTCCATTGACTGACGTGGAGCAGGAGGCGTTGACGCTAGAGTCGCGCAAGTGTGGCCAGCCCCTCCCAGCCTGTCAACCTGATGCCGCCCATATCGGTTGACAGGCTGTTGCGCCGCATCGGCTTCATCGCGCTGCCACCGTGCTGCCTGCTCTGCGGCGAGACGCGCGATGGCCACGCCCGCGACCTCTGCGACGCGTGCATTCGAGATCTCGTCGCCAACGACAGCGCCTGCGCGCGCTGCGCGCTGCCGCTACCGAGACCGGCGGAACTGTGCGGCGAATGCCTGAGGGATCCGCCGCCTTTCGACGCCGCCTTCGCGCCATTCGTCTACGCCCATCCGCTCGACCTGCTGCTCACGCGGCTCAAGTTCGGCCATAGCCTGGCGGCGGGCCAAGTCCTCGGCGAACTCTGGATTGCTTCGGTGCGGGCGGCGCGGGCCGCCGGCAAGATCGCGCGACTGCCCGAGGCGTTGCTGCCGGTGCCACTGCACGCAGGCCGCCTGCGCGAACGCGGCTACAACCAGGCATTGGAGCTGGCGCGACCGTTGGCCGGCGCGCTGGATCTGCCGCTGATGCCGGCGCTGCTGCGGCGCGAACGGCCGACCGCCGCCCAGACCGATCTCGGCGCGGCGGCGCGGCGGCGCAGCCTGCGCGGCGCATTTTCGGTCGCGGCGCCGCACGCAGCCGCGATGCCGAATCATGTCGCCCTTCTCGACGACGTCATGACGACGGGCGCGACCCTGCGCGAAGGCGCGCGGATTCTCAAACGGGCAGGCATTCCCCGCGTCGACGTCTGGGCCATCGCTCGGGCCCCGCGGCGGCGCTGAAACGTTCGAAATTCATGGGTATACTGGGCCGTTTTCTTCCATCCCACAAAAACCCCCTGTCACCTATCTAGCCTGTTCCCTGGGAGAGCTCATGTTGCAACAATATGGTTACTGGATCGCCCCAGTCTGTGCGCTGCTGGCGATCATTTACGGTGTGTGGTCGCGCAGCTGGATCATGGCCAAGCCGGCCGGCAACGAGCGCATGCAGCAGATTGCCGCGGCGATCCAGGAAGGCGCGCGCGCCTACTTGAATCGCCAGTACACGACGATCGCGATCGTCGGCGCGGCGCTGTTCGTCGTGATCGGTTTCGCGCTGAACTGGCCGACCGCAATTGGTTTTGCGATCGGTGCCATCCTTTCCGGCGCCACGGGCTTCATCGGCATGAACGTGTCGGTCGCAGCCAACGTGCGCACGGCCGAAGCGGCCCGCTCGGGCCTGTCGGCGGCACTCGACGTCGCGTTCCGCGGCGGCGCGATCACGGGCATGCTCGTCGTCGGCCTTGGGCTGCTCGGCGTGGCGGGCTACTACATGGGCCTCTTGCACTTCGGCTATGACCAGACGCACGCGCTGCACGCGCTCGTCGGCCTCGCGTTCGGCTCGTCGCTGATCTCGATCTTCGCGCGCCTCGGCGGCGGCATCTTCACGAAGGGCGCCGACGTCGGCGCCGACCTCGTCGGCAAGGTCGAGGCGGGCATCCCCGAGGACGATCCGCGCAACCCCGCGGTGATTGCGGACAACGTCGGCGACAACGTCGGCGACTGCGCCGGCATGGCGGCCGACCTGTTCGAGACCTACGCGGTCACGCTGATCGCGACGATGCTGCTCGGCGGCGTCGTGGCGACGGAAGTCGGCGCGAACGGCGTGCTCTACCCGCTCGTGCTCGGCGGCGTGTCGATCGTCGCTTCGATCATCGGCACGTTCTTCGTCAAGACGAAGCCCGGCGCGAAGATCATGAACGCGCTCTACATCGGCGTCGCCGTCTCCGCGGTAATCGCGGCGGTCGCGTTCTACCCGATCACGACGCAGCTCATGGCCGCCAACAAGGCAGGCGCGATGAACCTGTACTTCTGCTCGCTGATCGGCCTCGCGCTGACCGCGGCAATGGTCGTCATCACCGAGTACTACACCGCGACCGAATATGCGCCGGTGCGCCACGTCGCCCGTGCGTCGACGACCGGCCACGCGACGAACATCATCGCCGGCATCGGCATCTCGATGAAGTCGACCGCGTTGCCGGTGCTCGCCGTCTGCGCGTCGATCTGGGGCGCCTACTCGCTCGCCGGCCTGTACGGCATCGCGATCGCCGCCACGGCCATGCTGTCGATGACCGGCATGATCGTCGCGCTCGATGCGTACGGCCCGATCACCGACAACGCGGGCGGCATCGCGGAGATGGCCGAACTGCCGAAGGAAGTACGCGCGGTCACCGACCCGCTGGACGCGGTCGGCAACACCACGAAGGCCGTGACGAAAGGCTACGCGATCGGCTCGGCCGGTCTCGCGGCGCTCGTGCTGTTCGCGGACTACACGCACAACCTCAACGCACAACCCGGCCTCGCCGGAATCACGTTCGACCTGTCGAACCACTACGTCATCATCGGCCTTCTGATCGGCGGCCTGATCCCGTACCTGTTCGCGTCGATGGCGATGGAAGCGGTCGGCCGTTCGGCCGGCGCGGTCGTCGAGGAAGTGCGTCGCCAGTTCCGCGAGATCAAGGGCATCATGGAAGGCACGACCAAGCCCGACTACTCGCGCGCGGTCGACATGCTCACGCGCGCGGCGATCAAGGAAATGATGATTCCTTCGCTGCTGCCGGTGCTCGTTCCGGTCGTCGTCGTGTTCGGCTTCAAGTGGCTCGGCGGTTCGATCGCGGGCGCGCAGGCGCTCGGCGGCCTGCTGATCGGCACGATTGTCACGGGACTCTTCGTCGCGATCTCGATGACGACGGGCGGCGGCGCATGGGACAACGCGAAGAAGTACATCGAAGACGGCAACTTCGGCGGCAAGGGTTCCGACGCGCACAAGGCGGCGGTCACGGGCGACACGGTCGGCGATCCGTACAAGGACACGGCCGGCCCGGCGGTGAATCCCTTGATCAAGATCATCAACATCGTTGCGCTATTGTTGATCCCGTTGTTGTAATCTAGCCGCTGCAGACGCGACTACGGCCCCGCTTCGGCGGGGCTTTTCGTTGGAACATCAAAAAGAGAATCGCTGCGCTCGCCGTACCGCGCGCGCCGACGGCGTCCGGAATCCTCCTGTACTGACGCGTACACATCGGTTCCTGCGCTACGAGGCACACCGGGCGCGACCCGCAGAATTTTTCGCCGCCCGTTTGGGGTCTCGAAATTCGCAAGGGGAGTCGTCATGAAATCATTCGCCATCATCGCCTCGGCGCTCGCGCTCGCAAGCTGCGCCCACACTGACAAGAAGTCCGCCACCGTGAACACGATCGAGAAGCCTGTGGCGAGCGTCGCCGCCGAAGATCCGTACCTGTGGCTCGAGGAAACCGACAGTGCCAAGGCGATGGAGTGGGTGAAGGCGCTCGACGCCGACGCAGTGAAGGCCTATGGTTCGTCGCCGGCATTCGAGGAAATGCGCGCGCAGATTCTCGAGGTGATGGATTCCGACGCGCGCATCCCGTACGTCAGCAAGCTGGGCGGCCACTTCTACAACTTCTGGAAGGACAAGTCGCACCCGCGCGGCATCTGGCGGCGCACGACGCTCGCTGAATACCGCAAGGAGCATCCGACCTGGGAAACGGTCATCGACGTCGACGCGCTCGGAAAAGATGAAGGCGTCAACTGGGTGTGGCACGGCGCCGAATGCCTGAAGCCCGAGTATCGCCACTGTCTCGTCTCGCTGTCGCGCGGCGGCGCCGACGCGAACGTCGTGCGCGAATACGATCTCGCGACGAAATCGTTCGTGAAAGGCGGCTTCGAATTACCCGAGGCGAAATCCGAAATCAGCTGGATCGACAAGGATTCCGTTTACGTCGGCACGGACTTCGGCCCGGGCTCGATGACGAAGTCGAGCTATCCGCGCATCGTCAAGGAATGGAAGCGCGGCACACCGCTGAGCGCCGCGGCGACCGTCTTCGAGGGCAAGGACAGCGACCTCGCGATCTCGGCCTACCGCGACCACAGTCCGGGCTTCGAGCGCGACTTCGTCAACCGCGCGCTCGAGTTCTATTCGAACGAGCTCTATCTGCGCGGCAAGGATGGCAAGCTCGTGCGCGTCGACGTGCCGCTCGATGCCGTGGTCGGCACGCAGCGAGAGTGGATCACGATCCAGCCGCGCACCCCATGGACCGTCGGCGGCAAGACCTGGCCATCGGGCTCGCTGCTCGCGGCGAAGTTCGACGACTTCATGGCCGGCAGGCGCGAATTCACGGTGTTGTTCGCACCGACCGATTCGACCTCGCTCGATGGCTACTCGTGGACGCACCATCACCTCATCCTCAACTCGATGAAGGATGTCGTCAGCCACCTCGAGGTGCTGACGCCGCCGAAATCGGGCAAGGGAGACTGGAGTCGCAAGCCGCTCGGCGGCGCCCCGGCGCTCAGCACGATTTCCGCCGGCGCGATCGACGGCGATCACGACGACACCTACTTCCTCACGGTTTCGGGTTTCCTCGAGCCGACGACGCTGTACTACGGCACGCTCGGCCAAGGCGAAGCGAAGCCGCTCAAGCACAGCCCGAGCTTCTTCGACGCGTCGAAGAACGACGTGCAGCAATATTTCGCCACGTCGAAGGACGGTACGCACGTGCCGTACTTCGTCATCGCGCCGAAGGACATCAGGCTCGACGGCAGCAACCCGACCTTGCTGTATGGCTACGGTGGCTTCGAGATCTCGCTGCAGCCGAACTACAGCGGCGGCGTCGGCCGCACGTGGCTGTCGCACGGCGGCGTCTACGTGATCGCGAACATCCGCGGCGGCGGCGAGTATGGCCCGCGCTGGCATCAGGCCGCGCTCAAGGCCAATCGCCCGCGTGCCTATGAAGACTTCGCCGCCGTGGCGAACGATCTCGTCGCGAAGAAGATCACCTCGCGCGCGCACTTGGGCGCGATGGGCGGCAGCAACGGCGGCCTGCTCATGGGCAACATGCTCACGCTCTATCCCGACCTGTGGGGCGCGATCGTCTGCCAGGTGCCGCTGCTCGACATGAAGCGCTACACGCATCTGTCGGCCGGCGCGTCGTGGATGGCCGAATATGGCGATCCCGACAAGCCCGGGGACTGGGCGTTCATCAAGACATTCTCGCCGTACCAGAACGTCGACAAGAGTCGCAAATATCCGCCCGTGCTGTTCACGACCTCGACGCGCGACGATCGCGTCGGCCCCCACCAGGCACACAAGATGGCCGCGCGCATGCTCGAGTACGGCAACGACGTGAGCTTCTACGAGAACATCGAGGGCGGTCACGGCGCCGCGGCCGACAACAAGCAGGCGGCGTTCATGGCGGCGCTCGGCTATGCGTTCCTCTGGGACCACCTGAAATAGCCGCAGCGCTCCGCGGAAGAAAAGGCCCGCCGCGTGCGGGCTTTTCTTTGCCTGTCGATCGCCGGGCTCGCGCATGCGGCGCGCGACATCCTCTTGCAGTCACCGTCAACGCGAACTCGTCGAATGCAAAGTCGTTCGCACTTCTGTCCGCATCCCTCGTGTATTTTTTCACGATACGGTAGCGTGAACGCCGCCGGTTTCGCCGCCGCACTGAGCTCATCGCAGTCGGTGCGGCGGTCACAAGAGTTCGTCTCAACCAATTTCGCCACAGGGGGCTATGGTGAAACTGTTCGCTTTCGTCGTGCTCGTGTCGCTGCTGTTGTTCGGCTGCGCGCTCGAACACTATCGTTCCGATGAAAACTCACAACCGAGTCAAGGCAACTACGGCGCTGATATCGCCGACTGCCGGCAGCTGGTCAGCCAAAATCTCGCGGCAGCCGGCTCGCACAGCGAAGTCGCACCCAGCGCACCGCGCGACGCCGCGGACGGCGCCGGCTTCGATCGCGCGGACGTGGCGCACCGGCAGACGTTGATCGTCGATTGCATGGCCGGGCGCGGTTATAACGTCGCCGCGCAATAGTCCGCGCGGGCGACGGTGCCGTTCCGGGTTATGTGCCGGGCAGCAACGAAATGTCCGCGACGTCCAGGAACATGCCGCGCAAGCGGCTCAGCAATGCGAGGCGGTTGGCGCGCTTGGCTGCGTCGTCGACCATGACCATCACGGCGTCGAAGAAGCGATCCACCGGATCGCGCAGGCCCGCGAGTTCGCGCAGGATGTCGACGTACTGCCCGTTTGCGGCGAGCGGCGCGACGCGCTTCGCGGTTGCGACCACCGCGTCGTGCAACTCGCTCTCGGCACCCGCATCGAGCAGTGAGGCATCGAGCGTCCGTGCCGCCGCGCCGTCCCCTGCCTGGCGCAGGATGTTGCCGATGCGCTTGTTGGCGGCGGCAAGCGCCTGCGCCTGCGGCAGCTTCGAAAATTCGACGACCGCGCGGATGCGCTTGTCGAAATCGGCGAGATCCGCCGGCGCGAGCGCACGCACGGCTTCGAAGGTTTCCGCGGAGGCGCCCTGCTCGCTGTAATAGCCGCGCAGGCGATCCAGGATGAAGTCATAGAGTTCGCTGGCGAGGCTGCCGCGACGCGACGCGGCGTCGAGAGTCGGTGCCCTCCCGTCCTTGCCTTTGGGCAGCCCGGCGGCGAGCGCATCGTCGGAAAGCAGCTGCAGCGCTTCGGTGAGCAGCGCCTTCAGATCGAGTGCGAGGCCGCCCTCGATGCATGTACGCGCGAGGCCGAGCGCCGCGCGACGCAGCGCGAACGGATCCTTGTTGCCCGATGGCTTGAGGCCGACTGCGAAGATGCCTGCGAGCGTGTCAAGCCGCTCAGCGACAGCGAGAACGCGTGCCACGTTGCCCGCCGCGATGCCGTCGCCGGCGAAACGCGGTCGATAGAATTCGTCGAGCGCCTGCGCGACCTCGGCGTGTTCGCCGTTTGCCGTCGCATAGTAGCGACCCATCACGCCCTGCAGCTCGGGAAACTCGCCGACCATGCGCGTGAGCAGGTCGCACTTGGAAAGTGCAGCCGCGCGCGTCGCGCGACCCGCGTCGACTTCGACGCCATTGTCCTTGAGGCGGCCAGCAATCACGCGCGCAAGTTCGGCGACGCGAACGCTCTTGTCCCAAACGCTGCCGAGACTCTGCTGGTAGGTCACCGACTTCAACGCGTCCTGCTGCGCGGCGAGCGGCGTCTTCAGGTCTTCGTCGTAGAAGAACTTCGCGTCCGCGAAACGCGGTCGGATCACGCGTTCGTAGCCCTTGCGGATTTCGGCCGGGTCTTTCGACTCGATGTTGGCGACGCCGATGAAATGCTCGGTGAGCTTGCCATCCGCAGTGAAGACCGGGACGAACTTCTGGTTCGTCTCCATCGTCATCACGAGCGCTTCCTGCGGCACGGCGAGGAATTCGCGATCGAACGTGCAGGCGATCGCGACAGGCCATTCGGTCAGATTGGCGATCTCGTCGAGCAGTCCGGCGGCGAGGCGCGGCACGCCACCGGTTTCCTTGGCGACGCGCTCGACTTCCGCACGCACGCGTGCGCGACGCTCGGCGGGATCGGCGAGCACTTTCGCCTCGCGCATCGCCGCAAGCCAGCCATCCGCATCGGCGATCGACACCGCCTGTGGGTGATGGAAGCGATGGCCACGCGACTCGCGCCCCGCCTTCAGGCCGAGCATCGCGCCGTCGACGACTTCGGCACCGTGCAGCATGACGAGCCAGTGCGCCGGGCGCACGAACGTATAGTCGTGGTCGCCCCAGCGCATCGGTTTCGGTATCGGCAATTCCTTCAGCGCGTCGGCGACGATTTCCGGAATCAGCACCGCGCTGCGTTGCCCCGGCTTCTCGCTGCGCGCGACGAAACGTTCGCCCTTCGCATCCGCGATGCGCGACAGCTGCGTCACGTCGAGGCCGTTCTTCGCGGCGAAGCCGGTCAGCGCCGGCGTCGGCGCACCATTCGCGTCGAGTCCGATGTTGAGATACGGACCGAGCACTTCGGACTTCTGCGGCGGCTGCTCGACAGCGACGCCGGGTACCCACACCACAAGTCGACGCGGCGAACAGAAGGTCTTGGCGGCCGCGATATCCGCGCCGATGCCGCGCTTCTGCAGGCCGTTACTGATGCCGCGCGCGAAGGCCGCGGCGAGTTCATCGAGCGCCTTCGGCGGCAGCTCTTCCGTGCCGATCTCGATGAGCAGTGATTTCGTCGTCGCCGTCGACATCAGGCGGCTTCCTTCTGTTTCTTGAGCCCGGGAAATCCGAGCTTCTCGCGCTGCGCGAAGTAGGCCTGCGCGACCGCGCGTGCGAGCGTGCGCACGCGCAGGATGTAGCGCTGGCGCTCGGTCACGCTGATCGCGCGGCGCGCGTCGAGCAGGTTGAACGTGTGGCTCGCCTTCATCACCTGTTCGTAGGCCGGCAGTGGCAATCCCGCTTCGACGAGCCGCGACGCCTCCCCTTCGCAGGTATCGAACCACTCGAGGAGCTTGGCGACGTTGGCGTGCTCGAAGTTGTAGGTGCTCTGTTCGACTTCATTCTGGTGGAACACGTCGCCGTAGGTGACGACGCCATGCGGCGCATGCGTCCAGGTCAGGTTGTATACATTGTCGACGTTCTGCAGGTACATCGCGAGGCGCTCGAGACCGTAGGTGATCTCGCCCGTCACGGGCCGGCATTCGAGCCCGCCCGCCTGCTGGAAATAGGTGAACTGCGTCACCTCCATGCCGTTGAGCCACACTTCCCAGCCGAGGCCCCACGCGCCGAGCGTCGGCGATTCCCAGTTGTCCTCGACAAAGCGCAAGTCGTGCACGAGCGGATCGACGCCGAGCGCCTTGAGCGAACCGATGTAAAGGTCGAGGATGTTGTCGGGATTCGGCTTCATTACGACCTGGTACTGGTAGTAATGCTGCAGACGGTTCGGATTCTGGCCGTAACGACCATCGGTCGGGCGTCGCGACGGCTGCACATACGCCGCCGCCCACGGCTCGGGCCCGAGCGCGCGCAGGAAGGTCGCCGGGTGGAACGTGCCCGCGCCGACTTCGGTGTCGAGCGGCTGAATCAGCACGCAGCCCTGCTCGGCCCAGTAGCGATTGAGGGTCTGGATCAGTTCCTGAAAGGTTGGGCCAGGCATCGGCATCTCTTGTCGTTGGACTTGCGCTCCGCGGACGGCGCTGTGGGCCGATGCATTGGCCTGAACGCTTCGCGACGGAAAGCGCGCTAGTATATCGGCAGATCCTTCACTCGAGGCGCTTCATGGCCACCGTCCCCCAACCGAAACGTGCAGCGGAATCGGCGCCGCCGGAAAGGCTGGGCGCGCTGCGCAAGCTCGACCTCGAGAGCGTGCTCACGGTGCTCAAGCGCGATGGCCTCGTCAATGACGAGGATTCGCAAAAGATTCTGTTTGGTTGGCGCAGCTCGCGCGGCAAGGTGGACCTGCATCCACTCGTCGTGGTCGCGAACGAGAAGCTCATCAATCCGCACGACAAGAAGCCGCTCAGCCTCGAAGTGCTCACGCAATGGCTCGCGGACAAGGCCGGATTGCCGTACCTCAAGATCGATCCGATGAAGATCGATACGGCGGCCGTGACCCAGGTCATCTCGCATGCCTACGCGCAGCGCTACCGCATCCTGCCCATCGAGGTCACGGCATCGCGCGTGACGATTGCGACCTGTGAACCTTTCGATACGCGCTGGCTCGCCGACATCGGGCACGTGCTGCGTCGCGAGGTGAACCGCGTCGTCGCCAGTCCGGTCGACGTCAACCGCTACCTGATCGAGTTCTACGGCGTCCAGCGATCGATACAGAAGGCACGTGACGCGAAAGCCGAGACGAGCGGGTTGCTCAACTTCGAACAGCTGCTCGAGCTCGGCAAGTCCGGTGAGCTCGGCGCGGACGACCGCCACGTCGTGCACATCGTCGACTGGCTGCTGCAGTACGCGTTCGAACAGCGCGCGTCCGACATCCACCTCGAGCCGCGCCGCGACACGAGCCCGATCCGCTTCCGCATCGACGGTGTGATGCACAAGGTGTTCGAACTGCCGAGCCTCGTGATGAACGCCGTGACCGCGCGCGTGAAGATCCTCGGCCGCATGGATCTCGCCGAGAAGCGCCGGCCGCAGGACGGCCGCATCAAGACCCGATCGAGCACCGGTCGCGAGGTCGAGTTGCGTCTGTCGACGATGCCGACGGCATTCGGCGAGAAGGTCGTGATGCGCATCTTCGATCCGGACATCGTCGTGAAGGAATTCCGCCAGCTCGGATTCTCGATGGATGAGGAGCTCATCTGGCGCAGCATGGTCGAACGACCCCATGGCATCGTGCTGGTGACGGGCCCGACGGGATCGGGCAAGACGACGACGCTCTATTCGACGCTCAAGTACCTCGCGACGCCCGACATCAACGTCTGCACCGTCGAAGACCCGATCGAAATGGTGAGCCCAGAGTTCAACCAGATGCAGGTGCAGATGGCGATCGATCTGGACTTCGCCGCCGGCGTACGCACGCTCATGCGTCAGGACCCCGACATCATCATGGTCGGCGAAATCCGCGACCTCGAAACAGCGCAGATGGCGATCCAGGCCTCGCTGACCGGCCATCTCGTGCTGTCGACCCTGCATACGAATGACGCGCCCAGCGCGCTGCCGCGACTGCTCGATCTCGGCGCGCCGCACTACCTGATCCAGTCGACGCTTACCGGCGTCGTCGCACAGCGACTCGTGCGCACGCTCTGCCCGCATTGCAAGGTCGAGGCCGCCCTGGACACGCGCGCGTGGGAGGCACTCGTCTATCGCTGGAACGTTCCGGCGCCGAGCAAGTCCTACGCACCGACGGGCTGCCTCGAGTGCCGCAACAGCGGCTTCCTCGGCCGCACCGGCATCTACGAGATGATGCGCATTTCGCCAACGATCCGGCAGATGATCCAGCCGAATGTCGATCTCGTCCGTCTCACCGACGCCGCGCTTGCCGACGGCATGCGGCCGTTGCGCGTTTCCGCCGCGGCGCAGGTCGCGCGAGGCGTAACGACCGTCCCTGAAGTGATAGGCGTGCTGCCGCCCATCGAGTAGAAGCATGACAGGCGACGCCTGTTGCGGCGCGAAGCGCCAACCCTGAAAAAGCAAAAGCGGCCTTGCGGCCGCTCTCGTCTTTTTTTGTCGCGGCGCTCGCGCCGCGGGTCCAACAATCCGGGTGTTGCTTACTTCTTGGCCTTGCGTGCAGCGGGAGCTTTGGCGAGAAAGTTGTTGATTGCCTCGTTGGTGACGTCATACAGCGGACGACCGGCATTCGCCGCGGCTGCCTTCAACGCGTCGCGAACCTTTTTCGATACGCGCAGGGAGGCATCGCGGGTTTCTTCATTCTTCGCCATAAAAATCGCTCCGGATTGGGGTTTTGGCAGGCAGGGGTACGGTGACATTGTATACCTGCGCATCCGAAAATCAACGTCGGATGCAACACAGTGCAAAAGGCGACAATGATACAAACGCCGGCGCGACGAATGCGCGCGGTCGACCGTCAGCCGCCGCTCGTAGACCGGCGTTCCAGCGGCCTTGGCACGAGCCAGCGCGCGCCGTGAATGCCCAGTTCATAAAGCAAGCACATCGGCACGGCGAGCATCGTCTGTGACAGCACGTCGGGTGGCGTGAAGATGGCGGCGACGATGAACGCACCGACGATCGCATAGCGACGACTATGGCCGAGCTGTGTCGGCGTAACCGCGCCGACGGCCACGAGAATGACGAGTACGACCGGCACCTCGAAACACAGCCCGAATGCGAGGAACAGCATCAACGCGAAGTCGAGGTAACGGCCGATGTCCGGCATCACGGCGACGCCACTCGGCGCGACGCCTGTCATGAACTTGGCGACTGCGGGCAGCACGAGGAAATACGCGAACGCGCAACCGACATAGAAGAGGATCACAGCCGAGAAGAGCACGGGCACGGCGAGTCGCTTTTCATGCTTGTACAGGCCCGGCGCGACGAATGCCCAGAGTTGATAGAGAACGACGGGCATCGCGATCACGAGCGCGACGAAGAACGCCAGCTTGATCGGCGTCAGAAACGGCGAGATGACCTCGGTGGCGATCATCGTGCCGCCCTGCGGAAGGTGCGCAATCAGCGGCATGGCGAGCCACGCATACAACTTGTTTGCGAACGGAATCAGCACGACGAGCACGACGAGAATCGCGGCCACACCCTTGAGCAACCGCTCCCGCAACTCGATCAGGTGTGAAATGAGACTTTGTTCGCCGCCCGACCCGGACTCGTCGCCGCCGTTCGCACTCATCGCTCGGGTTCCGCTGGTTTCACAGCGACCGCGACCGCATCCGTCATAGCGGGCGTCGCGGCGGGCGTGGCGGCTGGCGTCGCCGAGGGCGTCGCGATGCCCGCAACCTCCGTGGCAACGCTTTGCGTCGACGAGCTGATTTCTTGCGAAGCGGATTGAATGTCGCTGCGCAGGTCGGCGGCGGCCTTGCGCGCCTCATCGAGGCTCTGCTTGAGGTTTTCGGCCTCGAGCTCACGCTCAATGTCGTCCTTGACGCTTTGCCAGCTCGTACGCGCGCGGCGCAGCAGCGCCCCCGCGGTACGCGCGACCTTGGGCAGTCGCTCCGGACCGAGCACGACCAAGGCCACGACCGCTATGAGGCCAACTTCGCCGAAACTGAAATCGAACATGACGCCGTGTTGCTGACGTTATTTCGAATCGCTGCGCTCGGACTTCTGTTCAGCCGTGTCCTGCGTGGGCGGATCGGCTTTCAACTGCGCCTGCGAATCGGGATCCTGCATGCCCTTGCGGAAGCCCTTGATCGCCTCGCCGACGTCCTGACCGATGTTGCGCAGCCGCGAGGTGCCGAAGATCAGTGCCACGATCACGAGCACGACGAGCCAATGCCAGATGCTGAAACCACCCATTGCGTATCTCCAAGACGTATCGAACATGCCCGCACGGGCGCCGATGGCGATTGCCGCGCGCGCTCTAGTGCGAAGTGTACTCCTCGAGACGGTCGCGGAAGTCGACAATCGGATTCGGCACGTTGCTCACGCCGCCCGCGAAGATGCGCCGCGGCGTGATGCCTTCACCGTAGACCGCCGCATTGGCATCATTGTCGATGGCGATGACCGAGCCGTCGAGCGCCGCGCCGACGAACAGCCCGCGGGCGCGCGAATAGGAGTAGATCTCCGCCTTGAGCTGCGCATCGGTCGAGGCCTGTGCGGTACGCCCGACCGGCCCTGCCGCGGCCGAGGCGTCGGCCCCGAGCGTGAATTTGCCGTGGACGATCGAGTCGACGCCACGCTGGGTGCGAAACACGAGGATCACGTCGGTCGACGACACGCCCGCCTGAAAGCCGATGCTGCCGCCCGACATCGTGATGAAGCTCGGGTTGCTCCATGTGCCGTTCTCGGTCTTGACCGAAATCAGTCCGAGTCCGTGGCGACCGCCGATGACGAAACCCGCCTTGATCACATCGGGAACGATCGCGACGGCGTAAGCATTCGCGATCATGTCGCTGGGCACGCGACGGTCCGGCGCCTGCAGCACATCGCGCAGCACACGCACCGCATTGGTCGCGCGTTGATTCTCCGATTCGCCCGCCCCAGCGTTCGCGGCAAAGATGCAAAGAGCGAAAAAGACCAGCGTGCGCGACACTTTTTTCAAGATGGACTCCGGGGGGAAGACGGCTACCCAAAAAGGTAGCGTCCCAGCGATGAACGCGCTGGGAACGATCGCCAAAAAACGATCAGGCGCGGCGTGTCCTGCGAATCGCCGCAAATGCGACGAGCAGCAGGCCGAGGACAACCATGCTCTGCCACGAGAGAGCCGGCGTGCCGAGCAAGCTACCACCGGGGCCAGCGGGTCCGGTCGTCGTACATGTGGGCGGCGCAATCGCGAGGCCCGTGAGACCGATATTCTGGATGTTCGTCGGACCCGAAGTCGGGCCGGTGATCGTGCCGAGTTTGTTGAGCGCCCCGTTTTGGCCGATCTGCCCGAGGTTGCTCCACTGTTCGCCAGGACTGTTCGGACCAACATTGTTGAGGATCGCCCAGAGCTGGCCATCACTATCGAAGCCGGGACTGATCGTGCGCACCGCGCCGGCCGAACCGCCATAAGCGCCGACGACGGACAACTTCGCCGTCGCAATGTCGACGGTGTAGAGGTTGAGATCGCTGCGGCTGCCGGTCGCGAACACCGTGTTTCCTTGCGCGGCGAGGCCCGTAATCGTGCCGCCCGTGCTGCCGATCAGCGTCGTCGCGCCAGTCGCGGGATTCACCTGCCAGAAACTGCCGGTGCCTGCCGAGGCCAGCCATGCCGACCCGTCGCAGGTGAACGTCATGCTGAGATCGAGGTTCGGAGTATTCGCGACGCCCGGCCCGGCAAGATTGAGCGGGCCGACCACTGACGCGGCGCCTGTGCTGCGATTGATCTGCAGCAAAACCTTGAGGTCGTCAGAGACGGCATACAGCTGACCTGACGGATTGAAGCTCAGGCCGCGGATGTTGAACGGCGCCAGGCCGTTGACGAGGCCAGTCGGCCCCGATGCAGGGCCTACATAGGTGGCAACACGTGTACCGAGGTCGATGCGAAACAGGCCGCCCTGGCTATTGAAACCATTGGCAGACACGTAGGATTCCGCGTACGCGACCGGCGCCGCACTGGCTGATCCAGCGGCGACGGCAAGCACAAGCCCGGCGATGTAAACGCGCAGGGACATCAGGCAACTCGCTTTTTTTATATAATAATTCTGGTAATCGTCTATCGTGACGGGCAAGCCACGACGTCCCGATAGTACCACCTCGAGCAAGAAAAACAAGACCTTACGCCCGCCCTGCCGCGCGCAGATCCGTTTTTGGCTTTGCCTGGGACTTTCGCCCCCCAGGCGGGGTTGCCGCAAGCCTCTGGAGTCCGCCTTGCCCATTCCCGCCTCGGCCACACCGCCCCGGATCGCGGTACTCCTCGTCAACCTCGGCACGCCGGCCGCGCCGACGACGTCCGCCGTGCGCCGCTATCTCGCGCAATTCCTGTCCGACCGGCGCGTGATCGAGACGCCGCGTTGGCTCTGGTGGCCGATCCTCTACGGCGTGATCCTGCGCGTGCGCCCGCGCCGCTCGGCCCACGCCTACGCGAAGATCTGGACGCCGGAAGGCTCGCCGCTGCTGGTCTACAGCCAGGCCGTCGCGGCGAAGCTCGCACAGTCGCTGGGGTCGCGGGTACATGTCGAACTCGCGATGCGCTACGGCGAACCGTCGGTGCGCGAGGCCATTCGACGCCTGCACGACCTGGGTTGCCGCCACGTACTCGTGCTGCCGCTCTATCCGCAGTACGCGGCGCCGACCACGGCATCGGTTTTCGATGCCGTGACCGATGCCGCGCGGCGACTGCGCTGGCTCCCCGCGCTACGCTTCATCAACGACTACCACGACGATCCGCTCTACATCGATGCGTTGGCGAATGATGTGGCGTCGCATTGGCAGCGAAACGGCCAGGCGACGCGCCTCATGTTGTCGTTTCACGGACTGCCGCAACGCTGCATCGACGCCGGGGATCCTTATCTCGATCAATGCATGCGGACCGCAGACCTGCTGCGCCGGCGCCTCGGGCTCGAAGGCGATCGCCTCGTCGTGAGCTTCCAGTCTCGAGTCGGCGTCGAAAAATGGATTCCTCCCTACACCGAGGAGCTGCTCTCGCGCTGGCCTGCCGAAGGCATCCGCGACATCGACGTGCTTTGTCCAGGCTTTGCGGTCGATTGCCTCGAAACGCTCGAAGAAATCGCGTTGCGCGACCGCGACCTGTTCGTCGCCGCGGGCGGTGCGTCGCTGCGCTACATTCCGGCGCTCAACGACAGCGACGCACACGTGAACCTGCTCGCGTCGCTCGTGCGGCGCCACATCCAGGGCTGGCCCGAGATCACGAACGACGATGCGTGAGCTGACTCTGCAGCTGCCGAACGTCCGCATCGGCGCACTCGAAGGCGGGCGCCCGGAAGCGCCGCGCCTGCTCGCCCTGCACGGCTGGCTCGACAATGCCGCCAGCTTCTCCGCGTTGGCGCCGCTACTTTGCGAACATTTCCACTTTGTCGCACTCGACCTTCCGGGCCATGGCCGTTCCGATCATGCCCCGCCCGGCATGGCATACCGGTTTGCCGACGGCATCTTCGATGCGCTTGCGGCAGCCGACGCGCTGGGCTGGGAATCGTTCGACCTGCTCGGTCATTCGATGGGCGCCGGCATCGCGAGCCTCACCGCTGCAGCGTGCCCACACAGAATCCGCCGCCTCGTCGCCATCGAGGCGCTCGGCGCGCTGACGACGCCGGCCGAACAGACGCTGGTTCAGCTGCGCCGGGCACTCACGCAGGCGCGGGAGCTGCCCGGCAAGCCGTTGCGCGTATTTGGCTCGGCAGACGAGGCGATCGCCGCTCGCATCAAGGCGAGCGGCCTCTCACGCGATGCCGCCACGGCGCTCGTGCTGCGTGGAATCAAACCCGTGCCCGGCGGCTATTCCTGGTCGTCCGACCCACGCCTGACGCTGGCCTCACCACAACGGTTCACCGAACCGCAGGTGCTTGCGTTGCTGCACGGCATCGAAGCGAGAACTCTATTGATTGTGGCGCCAGACTCATTGGTGAAGCCGGTCAGCGAAGAAGCCATGATCGCGCGCATCGCGGCAGTCGCGAAGGTCGAGCTGCGCGAACTGACGGGCGGACATCACCTGCACCTTGAGAATCCGGAGCCCGTGGGGCGTGCGATCGTGGCATTTCTGCATTCCGCGGGCTGATGCGCCGCGCGGGCTTGCGCGCGGCCGCGAGGCGCGGCGAGATTGTCCGGAACCGTCTCGTCCGGGCGCGAAGCGCTACTTGATCAGACGATCGAGCTCGGCCTTGAGGGCATGCCCACGCGCCTTGAGCCAGTCGCGCTGTTCGCGCCAGTCGGGACACAGCGAGGCGACGAGCCCCCAGAAGCGCTGCGAGTGATCGCGATAACGCAGATGGCACAGCTCGTGGATCACGACGTAGCGCAACGCCTCGGGCGGCGCGAGCGCGAGTGCGAGGTCGAGCGTTACTGCGTCGCGCGTATCGAGGCTTCCCCAGAGGCTTTTCAGCGGCTTCACGCGCACGCGCGTGGGCGCACGCCCGAGCTCGGGCACGTAGCGTGCGAGATGCCTCGACACGTCGCGGCGAATCTGCGCTTGCAAGTACGAGTGCAGCAGTGCGCGCGCAGCGATCAGCGTGCGCTTGTTGTGCGGCTTCGGCAGCGTCAGGATGAGGCGGTCGTCTTCGAGTTCGATATGCGGAAACGCGCCGTCGCGCCAGACGAGACGCGTCGTCTCTCCGCGCAGCGGAATGAGCGTCGGCCGCCCGGCCTCGAGAGCGGGCGGCTGATCCTCGATCTGCAGTTCGTCGAGTTTGCGTTCGAGCCAGTTCGCGTGCTGACGCAGGAACGCGAAGACCTGCGCCGGATGCGTGCCCGACGGATACGACACTCGCGCACCGCCTGAAGTAACGGTCAGGCGCAGGCGACGCGCGCGCGGGTGCGCGGCGCGCAGCACCTTGATCTTGTCACCCGTCGGGGTTGCAAGTTCAAGATAGTCGTTGTCGGGAAGATTCATTCGCGCCCTTTTGAAAATCGTCCCCGGCAACTTGGCCTACTTGCGGTCGGTCGGCCGGGGGATGCCGAACCACTCCTCGAATTTAGTGAACAACCGTCTCAGCTCGAGAGACATCAGCGCGAAAACCGCATCGAGTTCCGCAATCGCGTTCTCCTTGCTGTTCTCACCGAGTTCATCCTGCACCTGATCCAGGAAGCGCAGCTTGCGGACGACGAGGTCCTCGCCGAGCGAAAAGGCCAGTCGATCCTCGAACACCAGGCCGAGCTGGAAAACCTGCTTGCCTGATTTGAGATGCTCCCGAACCTCCTCTGTTTCAAGCTCCTGGCGCCGGCATCGGACCACCGCACCGGACTCGACCGGATCGCGCAATTCGCATTCGTCTCCGAGTACGAGACCCTTCGGCAAATCACCTCTCGCCAGCCAGTCAGTCATCAGGACCCGCGGCGATTCTTCCGGCGCCATCGGCGTCGCAGGGAACGTTCCCAGCGCGTCGCGCAGCAGGCTGACGCCTTCTTCCGCGGCCTTGCGGCTTGCAGTATCGAACACCAGCCAGCCCTGATCCGTGTCCAGATAACCACTTCGCTTTGACAGGCGTATGAAAGCGCGCGGGAGAAGGTCGGTCAACACCTCTTCCTTGAGTCTCTTGCGCTCCCGGGACCCGGGCTTTTTGCCTGTTTTTTCTTCTATCTTCTGCAATTTTGCTGCTAATTCCTCGTTAATTACCGATGTTGGCAGAAGTCGGTTTTCGCTGCCGATACTGACCAGGGCAAACTTGCCTACATGATGAACCAGGGTTTCCTCACCACGGCCGTAGGGCGAGATGAAGCCCAGGGTCGCCAGTTCATGGGGTCCGCACCCGCGCAGGCGCTTCTCACCAAGGTCTTCGTCGAGCGTTTTCAGCGCCTTGACGGCAGCGGGCGAGAATCGGAACAGCGTGAGATTGCGAAACCACATGTGCGAGAGAATCCTGAAGAGTTCGAAGGAAGGGATGCAGAAGGATGACCAAGGTGGCGATGGCGCGGAACCGACCCGCAAAAATCGGCGTACGACCGCGTGAACCCGCCGCTCAGGCCTCGTCGAGGCCGTCGCCGAGCAGCCACTCGGCGGGCGTAGCGGGATTGTCGCCGCTGCGTGCACCGAGGCCGGCGAAATCGAACAAATCGCGATCGGCCAATTGCGACGGCGCCACCGAAGTCAGTGAGCGGAAGACGTTCTCGCTGCGGCCGGGATGCTTGCGTTCCCACTCGTGCAGCATCTGCTTGATCGCCTTGCGTTGCAGCGTTTCCTGCGAGCCGCACAGGTTGCACGGCATGATCGGAAAGCCCTTCGCTTCGGCGTATTCGGCGATGTCGGCTTCCTTGCAGTAGGCGAGCGGCCGGATCAGCACGTGCTTGCCGTCGTCCGACCGCAGCTTCGGCGGCATCGCCTTGAGCCGCGAGTGATGGAACATGTTGAGGAACAGCGTCTCGACCATGTCGTCGCGATGATGGCCAAGAGCGATCTTGGTGAAGCCCGCGCGTTCGGCATGCGTGTACAACGCGCCGCGGCGCAGGCGCGAGCAGAGCCCGCACATCGTCTTGCCTTCGGGTATGACGCGTTTGACGACGCTGTACGTGTCCTGCTCGAGGATCTCGAACGGTTGGTCGATGCTGCGCAGATAGATGGGCAGGATCTGCGGATCGTAGTCAGGTTGCTTCTGATCGAGATGCACCGCGACGAGCTCGAAATGCACGGGCGCCTTCGCCTTGAGCTGACGCAGAATGTCGAGCAGCGTGTATGAATCCTTGCCACCCGAAAGGCAGACCATGATGCGGTCGCCATCCTCGATCATGTTGTAGTCGGCGATCGCCTGGCCGACCTGACGGCGCAGCCGCTTGGCCAGCTTGTTGGACTCGATGCGGTAGGGGGCGACGGCGTTCATCTGCAGTGAAAGGAGTTTGAGCGAAGAAGGAATCGGGGAACGCGCCTCGCGATGGTGACCCATCGACCGGCGAACGCCTATTGTACGGTCTCTGCGTTTCGGCGCGCGCGCGCTACACTTGTCTGTCGCCTGCGTACAGGTTCGCGTCGTGCCCCTGGATCCGTCCGAAATCACCCGCCAACTGGTCGAACTGCGCGTCGAACACCGCGACCTCGATTCGGCGATCGCGCGGCTCGTCAACGACGCCTCCTACGACGAAGTGCAGCTCAAGCGTCTGAAGGTGCGCAAGTTGCGGCTCAAGGACATGATCGCCTACCTCGAGAGCAAGCTCATCCCCGATCTCGACGCCTGACGGCTCTAACCGCACGCGCCGCCAAGCCGCTAGCCGTCCGCCTTCTTCGACGCGCCTTCGTCCACGAGCGCATTGCGCCGTTCGGGCGTGAGCTTGAGGATGCCGTGGCGGATGTCGCGACTCAGGATGATCTTCGCATCGCGGACGATGTTCTCGAGCTCGGTCTGATAGACGACCTTGCCATCGTCATCGGTCCAGATCACCTGGCGCTCGCGCAACTTCTGGATGAATCCGCGGAACAGGGATTTGTCGAAGAACTCCGGCGCCTTCAGCTCGTGCAGCAGCGATAGCCGCTGCGCGGTGAGCGTGCAGAGATTCTCGAGCTCGCCGGCCGTCAGCACGCCGGGGCCGTTGCGCACGAGCGCCGCTATCGCGATGTAGTAGCGCTCGATCGCCTGCAACAGGCTCTGCGCGATCACGCGCAACTGAAACGCCGCATCTCCCTGACCGGGGCCGCGCGTGAGCTTGCGGTTGCTGTCGGCGACGAGCACGCCGCGAGCAACGAAGAAGTCGATCGTCTGCTCGAGCCGCGCCGCGAACTCCTCCGACGTCCACGGCAGAAAGAGTTCAGCCTGCACGAACGGATAGACGACCCTGCCCAGCCTGACGATCGAGCTACGCTCCATGCGCCGGTTGTTGAGGAAGCAGCACGCGATCCACGCAGCCGCTGCGACGAGGTGCAACACGTTGTTGCGGAAATACGAAAGGAGCACCGCGCTGTTGCCTTCGCAGGTCAGCACGTCGCCGAGCGGATGCTTGACGCGCGTGATCGCCTTCATCTGCTCGCCATAGGCGATGATTCCCGCGGCGGACAACTCCGTAATCGTGAAACGCTCCGAATACGGCAGCGCAGTCAGCAGCGCGCGCTGCAGATCGAGCTGGGCGATGAGGTCGGACTCGCCCATCGAATATTTCGGCGTCGACAGCAGCGCGAGCGCGAGCAGGTTGATCGGATTGACGTCGGCCGCGCCGTTGATGTTGACGACGATGCGCTCGGCGAGCACGTCGACGGCGCCCTTGAGCCACTGCGGCTTGGCCTCGGGATCGCCGGTCGCGTCGCGCCAGTTCGCGTCGACGCCGTCGAGCAGCGGCGCCAGGAAGATGGGCTCGCCGAAGTTCACGGTGACCTTGCCGTAATTCTCGCGCAGCTTGCCGAACGCGCGGAACAGGCCGAGTAGCGACTCCTTCTCTTTCGGTTTGCCGGACAGTTCTCCGATGTAGGACTCCGCCTCCATGATCTTCTCGTAGCCGATGTAGACCGGCTGGAAGACGACGGGGCGATGCGACTCGCGCAGAAAGCTGCGCAGCGTCATCGACAGCAGTCCGCCGCGCGGCGCGAGCGAACGACCTGTGCGCGAACGGCCGCCTTCGATGAAGTACTCGATCGACACGCCGCTCGCGAACAGCTGGCTCATGTATTCGCGGAACACGGTCGAGTACAGCGGGTCGTTGAAACTGCGACGCATGAAGAACGCGCCGCCACGACGCAACATCCGTCCGAGCACCGGCAGGTTGAGATTGACGCCGGCCGCGATGTGCGGCACGACGACGCCGTTGCGATAGAGCAGGTATGACAGCAGCAGGTAGTCGATATGGCTGCGATGGCAGGGCACGTAGATGACTTCGTGGCCTGGTGCGATCGCGCGCATCTTCTCGAAGTGATGCATCTGCACGCCGTGGTAGATGCGATCCCAAAGATAGGTCAACAGGAACGAAACCGAGCGCACGAATGGATGCGACAGGTCCGCGGCGATCTCCCAGGCCATGCCGCGAGCCTTCTCGCGAACCGCAGGCTCGGATGCACCCTCCTTGCTCGCGGCGACGCGGATCGCGTTCTGCACGGGACCCGCGTTGAGCACGGCGTCGATCAGCGTGCGCCGGTGCGACAGGTCGGGGCCGATCACGACCGCGCGCTGGCGGCGGAAGTGGGCGCGCAACACGCGCGAGACCTTGCGCAGCGTGTTGGCCGGGTCGCGCTCGTTCGCAAGCACGCCGCGCAGCGATACCGGGGTCGCGAACTGGACGATGGTACCGCGACCGTTCAGCAGCAGCGCGAGCAGGCGGCGGAAGCGGCCGACGACGCCCCAGTTTTCGGCGAAAAGCACGCGGAACCAGCCCGATTCACGATCGGGCGCGCGACCGACGAAGATCGACACGGGCACGAGCTGCACATCGAGATCGGGGTGCGCGCGCATCGCGTCGAGCAACTGCGCGAGCGTCTGCGAGTGCGTGCGCGAGCGCGGCCGCTGGAACCACCAGCCGTCCCTGCGCGATAACGCGAACATCGCGCGCTGCTTGTTCATACCGGCGACCTCGAACGGTCGCAGCGGCTCGGGCATTCCCGCCTCGCGGCAGGCCTTCTCGAGGATCAGCGTATCGGACAGCCCGTAGCGCTCGATCACGTAGCAGACGGGAACGCCGACAGCACAGGTGGTGGAAGGATCGGCAGGCTCGCGCCGGATGCGCACCCACGGGTCCGTGAGCGCGCCGAGCAGGCGCATCCACCAGCCCGCATGCACGGCGGGCGCCGTCGAAGGAGAAGCAGGTTGATCCATTCGAGGATTGTACGCGAGGCGACGCGCGCGTCTCGCTACGCGCGCGTCGGATCAGCAAATGCCTTCAGCGGCGCGCCATGGCGCGCGCGTTACTTTGTCGTCGGCGCCGGGGTCTGCGCGGCGGCCGGATTGGCGGCGGTCGCGGCGGCCTCGGCCTGCTGCTTCTGCCACTTCTCGACCGCCTGCTTGCCATACCACTTGCCGTCGACCTTGACGAGGTCGCTGTCGCTCGAGAACGGCTGGTCGAAAGCGCTGTAGGTGACCTTGACCTTCGCGGCATCGCCGGTCGTGCTGACGGTCTCGGCCTTGATCGAGTCGAGCGAGTTGTCGATCTTCAATCCGTACACGGCAAGTACGCGCTTGACGCCGCCGATCGCGACGCCGGCCTTGATCATGCCCTGGTCGTAGCTCAGCGCGCGTGCTTCATCGAGCGTCTTGAGGTTGAGATCGCGCGCGGTCTGGCAAACAACGGCAATCGCGCCCTTCACGAGCGCCGGGTCGGTGAACTTGACGGTCTGTGCCCACTTGCCCGCGGCCTCGACGAGCGACGCCGCCTGCTTCTTCTGCTCTTCCGTCATGTCCTTGCTCTGCTGGATCGAGCTCTGCACGAAGCTCTGACCCATCGCGATCATCATCGGCATCTGCGCCGCGCTTTCCTGATCGAACTTCTTCAGCTGCGGCTCGATTTCGGCATAGAGCTTGTCCTCGGCGCCGGGCGCGGTCAGCTTCGTCATCTGGTCGCTGAACTTCTTGCGATCTTCGTCGGTGATTTGATCCTTCGTCAGGTTCTTCGCCCAGTCCGACTTGAGCTTTGCGACCTCGCCCGGCGGCAGCGCCGAGACGAGGAAGCCGTTGACGTCATTCGCGCGCAAGGCGCGCACAGAAGCCATGACGGCCGCATCCGGCGTCGCCGCAGGCGCCACGACGGGAGCGGCGGCCGCAGGCGCAGCCGCGGTCTTGGGCTGATCTTCATTCTTGCCGCACGCGGCGACGAGCGCAGCGAGGGCGAGCAATAGCGCAGCGCGTTTGAACTGGGTCGACATGGCACTCTCCGGATGGGCGCGAATGGGGCGCAAGGGAAGGTGGCGACTGTAGTCACGGGCTGCCGGGTTGGCAAGCGAAACGCGTCGCGTGGATCGCGTGCCCTGGTTCACAGCCTGCACCGTAGAAAAACGGCACAAAAAAAGGACGGCCTTTCGCCGTCCAGCAGAGTTCTGGTTTTCACCAGGGGGAACCAACCAACCTTCTTGTTCTTTGCGGTGTTCGGGGCGCTTCTCGGGATTCTTTTATTTGTTTGGCACTGTATTCGCGGAACCGCTATGAAACCTGTGCGCTTGAATATACTTAAAACACACTTCTAATGCAATACCTTATTAAACATCTGTTATAGCATTGATTTAACTAGTATTTGCTGGCGAAATTCAATCCGCAAGCAGGTCGGCCAAGCGCGCGATATGTGAGGAAGCGAGTTCGCGCCTTGCCTCGGCGTCCTGCTCGGCATCGACGCCATCGCGGTGCAGGTCGGCGTCCGGCAATTCGCCGAGGAAACGGCTCGGCGCATTCGCCACCACTTCGCCGTAACGTCGCGAGCGCGCGGCGTAGGACAGGCACAGGTGCTCTCGCGCCCGCGTGATGCCGACATACATGAGGCGCCGTTCTTCTTCGACACGTCCCTCGTCGATGCCGGCTTCATGCGGCAGCTTCCCTTCGGCGACGCCGATGATGTTGACGAAGCGGAATTCCAGTCCCTTCGCGGAATGCAGCGTCATGAGGCGCACGGCGTTGCCCGGATCGTCGCGGTCGCCCTGCGTGAGCAGCGCGAGCTGCGCCGCTAGGTCGCCGATGCCGCTTTCCGTTCTCTGCATCGCGCGAAACCAATCGGCGAGCTCGGCGAGATTCTGCCGGCGCCGCGCGCGCACGGCGTCATCGCGATTCTCCGCGCGCAGATGCTCGTCGTAGCCGACGCGCGACGCGATCAGGTCGACGAGTTCCGCAGCTGAAGTCTTTTCCGAGTCGCCTTCGAGGCCGCGGATCAGATCGACGAATCCGCTCAGCGCCGAGGCCGATCGCGCCGCGAGCTGGCGCAGCACCGTGTCGCTTTGCGCAGCGCGCAGCATCGAGCAATGGCGCGCCTGCGCGAACTCGCCGAGCTTTTCCAGCGTCGTCGCGCCGATGTCGCGCTTCGGCACGTTGGCGATGCGCACGAATGCAGCATCATCGTCGGGATTCACGATCAGGCGCAGGTACGCGAGGATGTCCTTCACCTCGGCGCGTTCGAGAAACGCCGTCCCGCCCGTGAGGTGATAGGGCACGCGCGCGAGGCGCAGGGCCTTTTCGAGCGGCCGCGACTGATGATTGCCGCGATAAAGCACCGCGAACTCGCTCCACGGCGCCTTGTGCTTCTGTGCGAGATGCGCGATGCCTGCGGCGACGCGCTCGACTTCATGTTCGTCGTCGCGGCAGATGAGGACACGGATCGGCGCGCCCTCTGCGTGCTCGCTCCAGAGATTCTTCTCATGCGCGTGCGGGTTGTGCCGGATCAACGCATTCGCCGCCCGCAGAATGCGCTTGCTGCAGCGATAGTTCTGCTCGAGCTTCAGTACCTTGAGCTGAGGATAGTCGCGGCCGAGCTGATCGAGATTCTCGGTGTTCGCACCACGCCACGCATAAATCGACTGGTCGTCGTCGCCCACGGCGGTCATCGCGCCGCGCTCGCCCGCGAGCTGGCGCAGGAGGCCGTACTGCGCGTCGTTCGTGTCCTGGTATTCGTCGACGAGCAGATAGCGGATCCGCTCCTGCCAGGCGGCGCGCGTCTCATCGTCGCCCGCGAGCAGCGAGAGCGGCAGTCGGATCAGATCGTCGAAATCGACCGCGTTGTAGGCCGACAGGCGCTTCTGATAGTTCGCATACAGCGTCGCGGCCTCGACTTCGCGCGTACTGCGCGCGCGCTCCGCGGCGGCCTCCGGCGAGAGACCCGCGTTCTTCGCAGTCGAGACGAGATTGCGCATCGCGAACAGCTGGTCGGGCTTGATTCCTGCCGGCAGCAATTCCTTGACGATCGCGGCGCTGTCGTCGGCATCGAACACCGAAAAGCCGCGCTTGAGGCCGAGTTTGGCGTGTTCGATCTGCAGGAAGCGCAGGCCGAGCGCGTGGAACGTACAGACGGTGAGTTGCTGAGCCGCCTCCGCGCCGGTCTGGCGGGAAAGCAGCCGCGTCGCGCGCTCGCGCATCTCGCGTGCGGCCTTGTTCGTGAACGTGATCGCGGCGATCTTGCCCGGCGCGAGATTCCTGCGCGACACGAGGTGGGCGATCTTCTCGGTGATCACGCGCGTCTTGCCGGAGCCCGCACCCGCGAGCACGAGCAGGGGGCCGTCGCAATACTCGATCGCGGCGCGTTGTTGGGAATTGATGCTCATTGGGTCACGTATTGTGCCCAACATCGCAGGGCTCGCGGTAGGTGATTGCGCACGATGCTGCCATGCGCTGGTCGCGCCCGCGGCCCGAGTGCTGACGCGAGTGTTTCGAGCTCAGCGCGCGCGCACGGGTCGGATCGCGAATGCCGCCAGCAGCGCGAATGCGGCTGCCACGAAGAACAGCGCCGGAAAGCCGCCACCCAGCGCGAGGATCGCCGCTGCGATGGCGGGCGCGAGAGATTGCGGAAGCGCGCTCGCGATGTTGAACACGCCGAGGTCTTTCGCGGCGGCCGATGCGCGGTCGGGCAGCACGTCCGTCGCTAGCGCGAAACCCACGGCGACGTAGATCGCCTGCGCGACGCCGGCGAGCGCGACGCCAGCGATGAACCCGCGATAGTCGTGCGTGCAGGCGATCACGATCATCGCGGCCGCGTAGACGATGGCGGCCGCAAAGACGAATCGCCTGCGCTCGCCGATCGCGTCCGACAGGCGCCCGCTGCCAATGCCGAATACGAGCACCGCTGCAGACTGCACGAGCGTCGACACGAAGATCAGGTGCGGCACCTCGTCGCCGCTCCTGCCGAGCTGTTCGATCAGATAGAACGGCTGGTAGCTCAGAAGCGTTGCGATGCTGATGAACAACAGAAAGCGGCTGAGCCAGACCCACGCAAAATCGCGGTTCTGCAGCGGCGCGATCCAGAAGCGGCCGAAGAATTCGACGAGCCGATAGGCGGCCGGTCGCTGCGCGGGAGCGAGGATCCGGTCATGCAGCACCGCCGCGAGCAAGAGAGCACCGCCGATCGCCACCCCCGCCGGCAGCATGAACATCGCGAGTGGCGACGTCGTGGTCGCCTGCATCAGGAAGGTGCCGCCGACCATGCCGATCGGCGTGCAGACACCGAGAACGCCAGAGACGGTGCCGCGCTGCTGCATCGGTACCTGGTCGGAGAGCATCGCCGAGAGCACCGCGAGCATCGCGTTGTAGGCGATCTGGGCGATGCACCAGCCAACCAGCACCATCGCCACCGATGTCGCGAGCGCGATGACCGCAAGGCCGCAGGCGCCACCGAGTGCGCCCGCGATGAGCCAGGGGCGGCGCATGCCGAAGCGTGAAACCGTGCGGTCCGAGAGGTAACCGAACAGCGGATTGCTCACCGTCGCGAGCAACGCGCCGATGCCGACAACGAGCGAGAGATCCGCGGTGGCGTGTATCGCGTCGATCGCACGCAGCCGCACCGCCAGACCGACCAGCAACGGCGACAACAACGCTGTCCACATGCCGATATGTGCCAGCGCGTAGGCGCTGATGAACTTCCAGTCGACGCGCAACGGCGGCGGCGCGGCATCACCTTCATCGTGCCTGGATTGATCGGCGAAGGCGGAGTTCATGCGTCAATCAGGCTTTCTTGCCGCGCTTGCTCGGTGCCGCCGTCGACGCGCGGACCCGCACCTCATACGGCACGCGCGTGACTTCGTTGTGATTGGGATCGCCGATCGCGCGCAGCACTTGTTCGACGGCCACGCGCGCCATTTCACGGCACGGCTGATGCACCGTCGTCAGGCCCGGCGACATCAGGAGCGAAGCGGGCGTGTCGTCGAAGCCGCACACGGACAGCGCCTGCGGCACCGGCAGACCGCGCCGGTAGGCCTCTCGCATCACGCCGCAGGCCATGTCGTCATTGGCGGCGAATATCGCGGTGGGCGGCTCGCGCAGATCGAGCAGCTGCGCTGCGCCGCTCTCGCCCGAAGGGAACATGAAATCGCCTTCGACGACGAGTTCGTCCTCGTACTCGATGCCCGCCCGGCGCAAGGCGTCGCGATAGCCCGCGAAGCGCCACGCGCGCGCGCCGTGGCCCGTGAGTCCGGTGATGTGGGCGATGCGGCGATGGCCGAGCTGGATCAGATGCTCGACGATCGCGGCCGAGGCGGCGCGTTCGTCGAAACCGACGTCGCAGCGCGTCTCCCGTGTCTTCGACGACAGCGTCGCGTAGGGGATCGCGAGCTCGTCGAGACGGCGTATCAACGCGACGTTGTTCGCATGCGGAGGCACGAGAATCATGGCATCGGGACGGTGCTGGGCGACGAAGCCGTCGATTGCCGCGACCAGATTCTCCGACGAATCGAACGGATGCAGCACCGCGTTGTACGGCGTGCTCTTGCACGCCTGCAGGATGCCGACGATCAATTCCATGATGTAGCTCGAACCGGCCGTCGGATTGTCGTACAGCAACGCGATGAGATTCGACTTGCTGCCCGCGAGGCTGCGCGCCGAGCGATTCGGCACATAGTTGAGTTCGCGAATCGACGCTTCGATGCGCGCGCGCAGGCGCGGGCGCACGTTGGGCGCGTGATTGAGCACACGGGATACCGTCTTGGTGGACACGCCTGCATGCGCTGCGACGTCTTCGATTCTCGGCGGCATGTCCGCTCAAACCCCTCTGCTGCTTGACCACCAATCGTACTCGAAGCAAAACCCCTGCCGCCATTGCACTCCAGGTGCCGGCCTGGACATGCAGTTCTCGCAGCGTCTTCCTGACTGCGAATGACACCGGTTGTCCACAAGCCCTTCCTGACAGCGCTTGTATATCCGAAATGACAGCGCTTGTATAATCATATTGACAGCGCTTGTATATTTCATTATGTTGAAACAATGCGAGCAATTGTCCGCGCAGTCCATGCGCGGCCGGGGAGACGGAATGACTATTGTTTCGACGCTGCGCCTGAGCCGTGCGAATGCGCCCTGGAGCCACCGTGCGCAGGCGTGAGTTGCTTGGCATCAGCTTGGGACTGGGCGGTGCGCTTCTCGCCCCCCGCGTCGGCTTGCCCGCGAACGCCGTTGCGCCCCGCGACGGCCGATTCCCGCCCGCCTTCCTCTGGGGCTCGGCCACATCTGCCTATCAGGTCGAGGGCGCCTGGAACGAGGACGGCCGCGGCGAGTCGATCTGGGACCGCTACGCACACACGCCTGGCAAGATAAAGCAGGGCGGCACGGGTGACGTCGCCTGCGACAGCTATCACCGCTATCGCGACGACATCGCGCTCGCCAAGCGCCTCGGCATGAAGACGATGCGCTATTCGATCGCCTGGCCGCGCGTACAGCCTCTCGGCAGCGGCGCGGTCAACGACAAGGGCCTCGATTTCTACAAGCGCTACACCGATGCCCTGCTCGAAGCGGGCATTCGTCCGTTCCCGACGCTATACCACTGGGATCTGCCGCAAAAGCTCGAGGAAGCCGGCGGCTGGCCCAATCGGGACACCGCGAGCCGCCTCGCCGACTATGCGCAGATCGTCGTCAAGGCGCTCGGCGATCGCGTCAAGTACTGGAGCATCCTCAACGAGCCGTACGTGTTCACCGTGCTCGGCTACGGCGTCGGCGTGCATGCGCCCGGCTACAAGGACGCCGCTGCGAGCCTGCGCGCGACACACACGGCCAATCTTGCGCAGGGCCTCGCCTTCCGCGCGATCAAGGCGGTCGATTCGCGATTCGAAGTCGGCGGCGCGTACAGCGTCGGTCCGACGCGGCCGCTTACGGCGAGCGAGGCCGACCGCGCCGCAGCCGAGCGGCAATACAAGTTTGCGAACCGCTGGTTCGTCGAGCCGGCGCTGCAAGGCCGCTACCCCGAGGGCGTGCTGCCGGCGGACAAGCAGAATGCGATGCTCGGCTTCCGGCCCGGCGACGAAAACCTCTTGCGTGCGAAGCTCGATTTCATCGGGCTCAACTACTACTCGTTCTCGTATGTGCGCGAGGACACGCGCTATCCCGTGCCGGGCCTCAATCCCGAATGGGCACCGCCGCCTGCCAATGCGCCGTACGAAAAGACCGACTTCGGCTGGGACGTGTATCCGAAGGGCATGTACGAGATCGTCACGGACTTTGCGAAGTACGCGCCGGGCATGCCTCTCGAGATCACCGAGAACGGCGCGGCGTACAACGTCGGTGTCGGCGCAGATGGGCACGTTCACGACGCGAAGCGCATCGAATACACGCGTGCGCACCTGCTCGAACTTGCGCGCGCGATTCGCGATGGCGCACCGGTGCGTGCCTACCATCACTGGAGCCTGCTCGACAACTTCGAATGGTCCGAGGGTTTTACCCAACGCTTCGGCCTCATTCACGTGGACTTCGAGCACGGGCAGAAGCGTACACCGAAGGACTCCGCTGCGTGGTACGCCAAAGTTGTCGCTGCGAATGAGGTGACCTGACGGAACGTCGCAGCCGCAAGGAAGACGCGAGTAGATCGACCCACACGGTGCCATCGAAGCGCCATGAAATGACTTGAATTCCGGGGAGGAACTTCAATGAACAGAAAGCAGCAACTGCCTCGCAAGACCCTGCTCGCCACCGCACTGCTGGCCGCGCTGGCCTCCAGCGCCTATGCCCAGACCCAGACGGGCCAGGATACGGCGGCCGCGCCAGACGGCGAGACCAAGGAACTCGGCACGATCCAGGTGACGGGCATCCTGCATAGCCTCGAAGCCTCGATGAACATCAAGCGCACCTCCGACGGCGTCGTCGACGGTGTCGTTGCCGAGGACATCGGCAAGTTCCCCGATACCAACCTCGCCGAATCGTTGCAGCGCATCAGCGGCGTTTCGATCGACCGTTCCGCGATTGGCGAGGGTCAGCACGTCACCGTGCGCGGCGTCGGCCCCGACTTCAATCTCGTGCTGCTCAACGGCCGTCAAATGCCTGGCGCGAGCATCAACGACACCTCCGCTTCGAACTCGCGTGCATTCGACTTCGCGAACCTCGCCTCGGAGGCGATTTCCGAAATCAACGTCTACAAGACGAGCCGCGCGAGCATTCCGACCGGCGGCATCGGTGCGACGATCGATCTACGCACCGCGCGCCCGCTCGACAACCCCGGGCTGCATGCGAGCCTCGGCGTCAAAGGCGTGTACGACCAGTCGAACGACAATCTGCCCGACTCGCTCAAGGGCGCTTCCTGGACGCCGGAAGTATCCGGCATCTACAGCGACACGTTCGCCGACGGCAAATTCGGCATCGCGGTGAACGGCAGCTATCAGAAGCGCGATCTCGGCTTCGCCCAGGCTGCAGTAGGCAACGGTTGGCGGCCTTTCCAGGGCGATGAGAACAATTGGGGCACGATCCCGCAGCCCGGTACGCCCGGCTCGCAAAACATCACGAATCGTCCAGGCCCCAACGACATCTATTCGGTGCCGCAGAACGTCAACTACAGCGTCAATGGCGTGACCCGCGAGCGCACGAACGGTCAGGTCGTCCTGCAATACGCACCGCAGCCAGGGCTCGTCTCGACACTCGACTACACGTATTCGGAGAACAAGATCCATACGCTGCGCAACGACCTGTCGGTGTGGTTCAACTTCGGGCCATCGGTGAGTTCGTGGACCAACGGTCCGGTCGCCGGGCCGAAAATCTATTCAGAGACCATCGTGCCGGCGAACGCCGACGTGGCGATGGGCGGCGCGGACTTTGCGACGAAGGCGAAGAACGAATCGCTCGGCTTCAACCAGAAGTGGAAGGTCAACGACTCGCTCAACTTCGAGTTCGACGCGCACGATTCGACTGCCGAGGATGGCGCCGACGGCCCCTGGGGCTCGAACAACGACATCGGTACCGCTGTGTTTCAGCGCGGCACGACGACGGCCGACTTCACGCGCCCGTTCCCCGTCGTGACGATAGCGCTCCCGCCAGGCGTATCGCAGATCGATCCGTCGAAGGACCTCGTCACCGGATCGTCCTTCCGCAACAGCTACATGAAGGACGAGGTTCAGCAGGGTCAGCTCAAGGGCGACTACACCTTCGCGAACCAGTCGAAGCTGGATTTCGGCATCGCTCTGACCGACGTGAAGAATCGCTCGGCATTCTCCAACGTGCAGCTCGATACCTGGGGCGGCGCGACGAGCGCGGCCGACTATCCCGACTCGGTCTGGCACTACGACCAGATGGGCCAATACTTCGACCGATTCTCGGGCCACAACAGCCCGAATTTCAGCGATGGCTTCTTCACCTTCAACTTCGGCCAGGTGCGCCAGCTCGCCGCGGATGCATGGGCGAAGGCCGGACACAGTCCGTCCGATTACGAGGCGTCGCCGATCTTCACGACCGACCGCCGCGTCACGGAGAAGTCGAAGAGCGCTTATACCGAATGGAGCAATCAGTGGGATGGCGACATTCCCATACGATTCCGCGGCGGCTTGCGCTATGAGGAGACCGACGTCAAGGCGGAGGCGCTCGTGCCGACCGCAACGTCGATCCAATGGCAGTCGGCCAACGAACTGAGCGTCATCCAGGGCGCGCCGGGTTTCACGACGCTGACCGGCAAATACAACTACCTGCTCCCCAGCGCGGACCTGTCGTTCAACCTTACCGACGAGATGGTGCTGCGCACGAGCTACGGCCGCACGATAGGACGTCCGGGCTGGGGCGACATTCAGGGCGGACAGACGCTCGATCAACTCGTGCGCGTCGACGGCGGCACGGGCGCGCAGGGCAACCCTGGACTGAAGCCGCTGGTTTCCGACAACCTCGACATCTCGTTCGAGTGGTACTACAGCCCCTCGAGCTATTTCTCGATAGGCTATTTCTACAAGAGTATCGACAACTACATCGGCACGTCGCAGATTACGGAGACGCCGTTCAACCTGCACACGCCAGTCGGCGGCGCATACTGGAACGAAGCACTCGCGAACGGCTGCATCGTGAGCGACGTGGTCTGCATCCGCAACTACATCTTCCTGCACCACGACGGCGCACCGGGCGTCACGCGCACGGGCGTCGACTCGACCGGCAACCAGACCGGCGTCATCGTCGGCCAGCCGGGCGATCCGATCGCGAATTTCCGCATCACGACACCGGCCAACCAGGAGTCGGCCTCGCTCGACGGTCTCGAGCTCGCATGGCAGCACGTGTTCGGCGAGAGCGGTTTCGGTATCGCGGCAAACTACACCTACGTGCACTCGGGGCTGACCTACAACAACTACATCATCGGACAGCAGTTCGCGCTCGAAGGACTCGCCAATTCGGCCAACCTCATCCCGTTCTACGAGAAGGGGCCGTGGTCGGTGCGACTGGCCTACAATTGGCGCGGTGAATATCTGGCTTCACGCTTTGATGGTGCCGGTCCGAACCCGGTCTATGTGGAACCCTATGGACAGGTGGATCTCAGCGTCACTTATCTGTTCAGCAAGCAGTTGTCGGCGCAGATCGAAGCAATCAACCTGACCAATGAAACGATGCGCTCACACAGCCGAACCACGAACGAGCTCGAGTTTGCGACGCAGACCGGCACTCGCTACATGCTCGGCGTGCACTACAAGTTCTAGTCTGCTTCCTCCTGCGGCTGCCGCCCCTACTCCGACCGGGCGGCGCCGCACCTTTTTTCGGCACGAGGTTTACCGCGCTTGACTGCGACGACGCAGAATGTCGTGATCGCGGGCGGCGGCACGGCTGGCTGGCTCGTTGCCGGCGTGCTCGCAGCCGATCACGGCAGGCATGTGCGCATCACCGTCGTCGAGTCGCCGGACGTACCGAGCATCGGCGTCGGCGAGGGCACTTGGCCGACCTTGCGCGACACCTTGAGACGCATCGGCATCAGCGAAGCCACGCTGTTTCGCGATTGCGATGCGGCGTTCAAGCAGGGCTCGCGTTTCGACCGTTGGCGCAACGGGTCAGCGAGCGACCGCTTCTACCACCCGTTTTCGCTTCCTCATGGCTATCACGAAGCCGACCTCGCGGGCGCGTGGCTGGCGGCGGCCACGACCACGCCTTTTGCCGAAAGCGTAACCGCGCAGGCGCACCTCTGCGCCCACGGCAGGGCACCGAAGCAGGCGGCCACGCCAGAATTCGCAGCGGTCGCGAACTACGCCTACCATCTCGACGCCATCAAACTCGGGCGCATGTTGCGCGAGCACTGCACGCAACGGCTGGGCGTGCGTCATGTCAGCGACCACATCACGGCGGTGGAAGCGAGTGACAACGGCGACATCGGCGCGTTGCTCCTCCGCGAGCACGGACGACTCGCAGGCGACCTGTTCGTCGACTGCACGGGTCAACGCGCGTTGCTGCTCTCAGGCCACTACGGCGTGCGGTTCGTCGCGCGTCACGACGTGCTGTTCAACGACCGCGCACTCGCGCTGCAAGTGCCCTACGCGGACGAGCGCACCGAAATCGCGTCGCAGACGATTTCGACCGCGCAATCGAACGGCTGGATCTGGGATATCGGTTTGCCGACACGGCGCGGCATCGGTCACGTGTATTCGAGCGCGCATACGAGCGACGATGAAGCGGAACGCGAGCTCGTCGGGTACGTCGCCAGCAGCGGCGGACCGATGGGCGTCAGTGGGGCGCGCCAGCTCCGTTTCGAACCGGGCTATCGCGAAGCCTTCTGGCATCGCAATTGCGTTGCGATCGGCCAGGCGGCCGGCTTCATCGAACCGCTCGAGGCGTCGGCGATCGTGATGGTCGAACTGTCCGCAGCGTGGCTCAGCGAAGACTGGCCGAGCGGCCGCAGCGACATGGACATCGTCGCGCGCCGGTTCAACGAGGCCTTCACCTATCGCTGGGAACGCGTCATCGAATTCCTCAAGCTGCACTACGTCCTGTCGGCTCGGCGCGACACGAGCTACTGGCGCGACCATACCCAAGCCGGGTCGACAACCGCACGGCTCGTGGAACTGCTGCGGCTCTGGCGCCACCGCCGTCCCTCGCAGCGCGATTTTTCCCGCGCCGAGGAAATCTTCCCCTCCGCGAGCTGGCAGTACATCCTGTACGGCATGGGATTTCAGTTTGACAACGACACCGGCTCGCGGCGCGACGATTCGTTCGCAATCGCCCAGAGCCTTTTCGAGGAGAATCGCCAGCTCACGCGCAAACTGCTTGCCGGGCTGCCCGGCAATCGTGCGCTCATCGACCACATCCGTGAGCGTGGCTTGCCGACGATCTGAACCCCTGATTTGAATTCGCCTGATCTGAACCATGACCCGACCCGTTCCGCTCAATAACGTCGACCACAAGGACCTGCGCGTCGATATGAAGTCGCACAGTGCTGCCTTCGGCGATGCCGTCATGCTCGCGCTGACGTTCCCCGCAGAGTTCCGCAGCGTGCAGGCCTGCTATCCGATCGTCTTCCACAAGAATGCGGACGGCGCGTTCCAGCCTTTCGCGTTGTTCGGTTTCCAGGATGGCCAGAATCTGTTTCTTGCGCCGGGCAATCGCTGGGACGCGAGTTACATACCGCTGGCGATCGCGCGCCAGCCCTTCATGATCGGGCGACAGGACGGCGAGCCGGTCGTGCACATCGACATCGATAGCCCGCGGATCAGCGCGGACCGGGGCGAGTCGTTGTTCCTGGACCACGGCGGCACGACGGAACTGCTCGATCATGCAAGGTCGACGCTGCTGTCGTTGCACGACGGCCTGGGCGCGATACCGTCGTTCATCGACGCGCTGTTGCGGCACTCGCTGCTCGAGACGTTCGTCCTCGATGTCGAACTCGACGACGGCCGGCAATGCCGCCTCGCCGGTTTCTACACGATCCACGAGGAACGCCTGCGCGCACTCGCTGCCGATGCCCTCGCGGAACTGCACGCGGCCGGGCATCTCGAAGCTATCTACATGACGCTCGCCTCGCTTTCGCGCCTGCGCGATCTCATCGATCGCATGAATCGCAATGACGCTGCGCGTTGACAAGGCGATCCGCGAAATCAGCGGCGTTTCGCCGCAGGCGTTGCCTGCCGAGCTGCTGGCCGCGGACGAGCCCATCGTTCTGCGCGGACTCGTCGCCGACTGGCCGCTCGTACACGCCGGCCTCGAAGCGCCGACGCGCGCGCTCGACTACCTGCGAGATCACGCGCGCGACGGCGAAGTGGTCGCGATGGTCGGTGCGCCCGAATTCGGCGGACGGTTGTTCTACAACAACGATTTGAGTGGCTTCAATTTCCACGTTGAACGCGCGCGGCTCGGTGCGGTGCTCCAGGCGATGCGCGAGCAGCTCGAAGCAGAACGCCCGCCGACGCTGTACCTTGGTTCGACGACGGTCGAAACCTTCTTCCCCGGCCTGCATGATCAAAACGGCGTCAGCCTCGACGCGCAGGGCGCGCTCTATAGCATCTGGATCGGCAATCGTACGCGCATCGCTGCGCACCAGGACCTGCCCGACAATCTCGCCTGCGTCGCGGTCGGGCATCGCCGCTTCACGCTGTTTCCGCCGACGCAGCTCGCCAACCTGTACATCGGTCCGCTCGACTTCACGCCGGCCGGACAGGCGATCAGCCTCGTCGATTTCGCTGCACCGGATCTGGAGCGCTTTCCGCGTTTCGCAGAAGCGCTCGCGCACGCACAGGTCGCCGAGCTCGGGCCCGGCGATGCGTTGTTCATCCCGAGTCTCTGGTGGCACCACATCGAGGCACTCGATCGCTTCAACGTGCTGCTGAACTACTGGTGGCGGCGAACGCCGGACTTCATGGACACGCCGATGAATGCGCTGATGCTCGCGATCCTCGCCGTGCGCGACCTGCCACCGGCGCAGCGCGCCGCCTGGCAGGAAGCGTTTCGTCATTATGTGTTCGAAGCCGATGCGCAGACCGCCGCGCACGTGCCCGAGTCGGCGCGGCGCGTACTCGCACCCCTGACCGCCGACGTCGCGCGCGAGTTGCGCGCGCGCCTCTTGCAACGTATCAACCGCTGAAGAGAGAACAACGCCTTGTCCGCAGAAAGCGCCCATACCGCGAACGAAGCCAAACCCGTTCGCCGCATCGTCATCGCCGGTGGCGGCACCGCCGGCTGGATGGTTGCCGCGGCGCTGTCGCGCACGCTCGGCAAGCTGCTCGACATCACGCTCGTCGAGTCGGACGAGATCGGCACGGTCGGGGTCGGCGAGGCCACCATCCCGACCCTCGTCACGTTCCACCGCCTGCTCGACATCAACGAACAGGAATTCCTCAAGGCCACACAAGGCACGTTCAAGCTCGGCATCTCTTTCGAAAACTGGCGCGACGTCGGCCGCAACTACATCCACTCGTTCGGCACGACCGGCCGCGACCATTGGTCTGCGGGATTCCAGCATTTCTGGCTCAAGGGGCGCGAACGCGGCCTCGCCTCCGATTACGGCGACTACTGTCTCGAACTGCGTGCCCAGCAGGAAAACCGCTTTGCGCACCTGCCGCGCGGCGGCATGAACTACGCGTTCCACATCGACGCGAGCCTGTACGCGAAATTCCTGCGCAAGTTCAGCGAGGGCTATGGCGTCCGGCGCGTCGAGGGCAAGATCGTCGAAGTGCTGGCCGATCGAGCACAAGAGCGCATCGACGGTCTGCGGCTCGACAACGGCCAGCTCATCGAAGGCGACCTCTTCATCGACTGCACCGGCTTTCGCGCGCTGCTGATCGGGCAGACCCTCGGCGCGGAATGGGAGGACTGGTCGCACTGGCTGTTCTGCGACAGCGCGATCGCGCTGCAAACCTCGCAGGTCGGCGAACCGTTGCCGTTCACGCGCTCGATCGCTCGCGACGCGGGCTGGCAATGGCGCATCGCGTTGCAGCATCGTGTCGGCAACGGCATCGTATACGGCAGCCGCTTCACTGACGAGGAGAGCGCGCGGCGTACGCTGCTTGCGAACATCGAGGGCGAGAAGCTCACCGAGCCGCGGCTGATCCGCTTCCGTCCGGGTCAGCGCCGCAACACCTGGCGCGGCAATTGCGTCGCGATCGGTCTTTCGAGCGGCTTCCTGGAACCGATCGAATCGACCAGCATCCACCTGATCCAACGCGGTGTGATTCGCCTGCTGCAGATGTTTCCCGCGACCGGAATCAACCCGGCGGACATCGCCGAATACAACCTTCAGACGCAACACGAGATCGAGCACATCCGCGACTTCATCGTGCTGCACTATCACGTCACCGAGCGCACGGACACGCCGTTCTGGCGCGCCTGCCGCGAGATGGCCATCCCGCCGTCGCTGCAACACCGCATCGATCTGTTCCGCGACAGTGCGCGCGTGTTCCGCGTGCCGAATGAGCTGTTTGCCGAGAATTCGTGGATTCAGGTCATGCTGGGCCAAGGCATCCTGCCGCACCAGCACCATCCCTCCGCGGACCTCATGGACGACGCGGAACTGTCGCGCTTTCTCGACGACATCCGCCGTCAGATCGAGGACACCGTGCGTCAGCTGCCGCCGCACAAAGCGTACGTCGAGAGCTACTGCCCGGCCGAAAAAATGTGAGGGTCGCCGAAGACGTGACAAGCGCGCGGCGCCGCGTCACCGAGGCCAACTGCCGACAGTTGTCGATTTCGCATCGCCAAGTTTGCTCGGCCCCGACGACAAACAGCCTCTGCTCGGCGCGAATGCTGCCGTGCAGGTGGCAATGCGACTCGGATCTGGGCCGCCGTAATGCGCTCACCGACCCGGCGGTAGAGTTCGGCGTATTCCTGATGGCCACCCGTGACGCGCAGTATGTACGGCTTCGACGATGGAAAATTCTACTGCGACGTCTATCGTTCTCACGATGAGCGTGTTCATCGGCTTGCGAAGCATCGGCAAATCTGTGTGCGAGCGGAGGGCCGGCTATCGGTCGGGGACTTTGCTGTTCACTTGCGCCTCTATCCATCGATAAGTGCGCTCCAGTCCTTCGCGCAGCGGCCGGCTTGGCGCCCAGCCGAGCCGTTCGCGTATCAGCCGGTTGTCGGAGCTGCGCCCGCGCACGCCGAGCGGACCGTCGACGTGCTGAATTGCGAGCCGCTTGCCGGCAATATCCATGATCGTCTCCGCGAGTTGGTTGATCGATACCCTCTCTTCGGAGCCGATGTTGAGCGGCTCGGCGCAGTCGGATCGCATCAGGCGTAAAACCCCGTCGAGGCATTCGTCGACATACAGGAAGGAACGCGTCTGTCGGCCATCGCCCCACATTTCGATTGTGCTCCCCTCCGCGGCCATCGCGATCTTGCGGCACAGCGCCGCCGGTACCTTCTCGCGTCCGTCGTTCCAGGAGCCTTCGGGGCCGAAGACGTTGTGAAAACGCGCGATGCGCACGGTCACGCCATGGTTGCGTGCGTGCGCGAGATAGAGCCGCTCGCTGAAGAGCTTTTCCCAGCCATATTCGCTGTCGGGCGCGGCGGGGTAGGCGCTCCCTTCGCTGCAATCCGGATTGTCCGGATCGAGCTGATTGTGCGCGGGATAGATGCAGGCCGATGACGCATAGAAGATGCGTCCGACAGTTGCCGTCGTACACGCATGAAGGAGGTTCAGGTTGACCTGCACCGAGTTACGCATGATGTCGGCGTCATGCAGGCCCGAGAAAATGAACCCGGCCCCACCCATGTCGGCAGCGAGCTGGTAAACCTCGTCGAAGCCGCCCGCGATGGCCGCGGCGCAGACCGCGGGATCGCGCAGGTCGCCGACGATGAATTCGTCGGCCGCCGACGCTGCGTAACGCGGCCACTGTGTATCCACCGCGCGAACCCAGACGCCTTCAGAATGCAGCCTCGCGACGAGGTGGCTGCCGATAAAGCCGCCGCCGCCCGCAACCAGTGCTCGTTTTGCGATACGTGAGTTAATGTTCAAGCTCCCCTCGACCCGGCCGCAAGCGCGAAGCCCGGTCACATGCGCTCAAGAGTCAACGCCCCGACGTTGCCGAGGCGCTCGATCACGGCATCGACATCTTCGCGCAGACTGCCACGTGCCACCGCGAAACGCGTCTCGAGAATGACCATTGGGCTCGGCGAGGCTGCGGATGCCACGCAACATTCCCGGATCGCCGCGCCTGACGCGTTGACCGACACCGTGTCCGATCGACCAGGAATCTCGAGGAACAAGCGGCCAAGGATACTTGCCTCGCGGACGCGCCGGCTACGGCAGGGCCGCAGGAACGCGAGGTCCGCCCCTTCGCCGTGTCAGCGGGCCAGCTTCCTTGCCGTCCGGTTGCGACTGATATTTTCTGGCAGATTTCAGCCCCATGGGCTGGCAGAATGTCGCCATGCGTACCATCCGACCCGCGCCTCGTTCCTCGAACCGAAAGCATCGGGGAAGCGATGGGTGGCTTCTGCAACAATCGACAAGCAAGCCCGGTACTGCTGGGCAGTAGCTCAACAAGCGTTGGAATCCCCGCGTGGCGAAACTCTATTTCTATTATTCGGCGATGAACGCCGGCAAGACGACGACGTTGCTGCAGAGCGCGCACAACTATCACGAGCGCGGCATGCGCACGCTGATCTTCACGCCCAAGCTCGACAATCGCTACGGCGACGGCGTCGTCGCCTCGCGCATCGGCCTCAAGGCAGACGGCCACATCTTCCTGCGTGACGACGACCTGCTGCAGATGACTCGTGCCGACATCGCCGCGAACGGCCCTTTGCACTGCGTGCTCGTCGACGAGGCGCAGTTCCTGAGCAAGGCGCAGGTGTGGCAGCTCACCGATATCGTCGACAAACTCAAGATCCCGGTACTGAGCTACGGCCTGCGTACGGACTTTCGCGGCGAATTGTTCGAGGGCAGCCAGTACCTGCTCGCCTGGTCGGACAATCTCATCGAAATCAAGACGATCTGCCATACGGGCCGGAAGGCGACAATGGTCGTGCGTGTCGACGAGCACGGCCGCGCCGTCAGCGACGGGCCGCAGGTCGAGATCGGCGGCAACGACCGCTACGTCTCCGTGAGCCGCGGCGAGTTCAAGGAGATCATGTCCGGCAGCGGACGTATCGAGACGAAGCAGACGGCCTTGCCCCTCCCCGACCCCGCTGCGCGCAACTAGCCGGCGGGCAGGTAATTTCAGACGGATTTAAGACCGCAGCCGGCAGTATGCAGTCGTCCCCCTCTTCAGATCCGCGATCCATGCTGCGCATCCTCCTGATCGAAGACCAGCGCGACATCGCTGCCAACATCTGGGATTACCTCGAGAACCGCGGCTTCGTGATGGATCACGCCGCCGACGGCATGAACGGCCTGCGCATGGCCCTGGAAGAGGGCTACGACGTCATCGTGCTCGATCTCGGCCTGCCCAAGCTCGACGGCATCGACCTGTGCCGCAGCCTGCGCCAGGCCGGCCGCGACACGCCGGTGCTCATGCTGACCGCGCGCGACACGCTGCAGGACAAACTCACGGGCTTTGCCGAGGGTGCCGACGACTATGTCGTCAAGCCTTTCGCGATGAAGGAGCTCGAAGCACGCATTCGCGCGCTCTATCGGCGCGGGCGCCTGCAGCACGGCGAATTGCTCCACGTCGGCGACCTCACGCTCGATCCGGTCAAGCTGTCGGTCGATCGAGCCGGCCACGTGCTCGGCCTCACGCGCGCCGGATTCGTGCTGCTCGAGGTGTTGATGCGGCGGTCGCCGAACCTCGTCCGCCATGCCGAGCTCGCGCATGCGTTGTGGGGCGAGGGCGGGGGCGACATCGCGACGCTGCACACCCATCTGTCGGTGCTGCGCGCCGCCATCGATCGACCTTTCGAGACGCGCCTGCTGCATACTGTGCACGGCTTCGGCTACCGCGTCGCAGAACACGTCGAGGCGTGAGCCGCGACCGCACCGATCCGTAACGAAGAAGCACCACATGTCCACCGGCGGCAAGCTCAGCCTGCGCGCGCGCGTCGCGATCGCCTTCGCCCTGCTCGGAGGCGTCGTCAGTACTTGCCTCGCGCTGATCGCGATGCATTTTTCCGATGCCTACGTAAAGCGCGTCGTTACCGAAATGTTGCGGGTCGAGGGCGAATACCTGCGCGAACGCTACGCCAACGAGGGACGCGCGCCGCATCCGCGCACGCGGCACTTCTACACATACCTGAGTGGCGATGCCGAGCGCGCGCCGCCGCCCGAATTCGCCAACCTCGCGATTGGCGGGCCGTACGAGATCGAGAGCAACGGCCCCGAGCGCTACATCGCCGTCTATCCAACCTCCGATAACCGTCGCCTCTTTGTCGTGCTCGACATGGGGCTCGAAGGCGTGCGCGAGCGCCGTCTTTTCCGCGATCTAGTCGCGCTCGTCGCGTTCGGCATCCTCCTCTCCGCCTGGCTCGGCTGGGTCTGGGCGGGGCGCGCGATCGAGCCCGTGCGCCGGCTGGCGAAGGTCGTCGACGTCCTCGAACCCTCGAGGCGCGGCGCAGTCGAACTCGCGGGTGATTTCGCCAACGACGAAGTCGGCAAGCTCGCGCAGGCGTTCGACCGCTACCAGGCAAAACTCTACGAATACGTGCGCCGCGAGCGCACGTTCACGGCCGACGCAAGCCACGAATTGCGCACGCCGCTCGCGGTGATTCGCGGCGCAATCGAGGTGATGATCGACTCGGGCAACGGCGACGCCGCCACCGCTGCGCGCCTGAAGCGCATGCAGCGCGGCGCCGACGAGCTGCGCGACCTGCTCGACGCGTTGCTCGTGCTCGCGCGCAGCGATACGCCCGAGGCGAGCGAGGGTCGCACGCCGGATCTCGATCTGCTCGTGACGAGCCTGCTCAACGAGCGCGCCGAATCGCTGCTCGAGAAGAACCTGCAGCTGCGACGCGAGAGCGGTTCCGCAGTCGCCATCGCCGCGCCGCAGAAGGTGCTGCGCGTGATCATCGGCAATCTGCTGCGCGCGGCCTCGCAGTTCGCCGAAGGCGGCACGTTGCGCATCTCCGTCGCGCCCGAGGCGTTGAGCATCGCCCACGAAAGCACGACGCCCGTGCTCAACCCGAAGCCCCACTCGCTCGACATTCGCGACCAGGCGCTCGGCCTCGGCATGATTCGTCGGGTCTGCGAACGCTGGGGTTGGTCGCTCGACGAACGAGTGGACAGCGCTGGCGGGCACGCGTTCGTGCTGCGCTTCGTCTGACGGTTTGCGCTCCGCCAAAAAGAAAGAGCCGGCTCGCCGGCTCTTTCTTCGAAGCGCGCTGACGGCCGGTCAGGGTGTCGCGGCCGGCAGCATCATCAGCGAAGGCTTGACTAGGTAGAACCCGATCGCAATCACGATCAGGTAGGCGAGCATGATGAACGTCCACCCCATGTTGTGGCGGATCACGTCGCCCTCCTTGCGCACGAACTGACTCGTCGACACGCCGACACTCGCGGTCTGCGGTGCCACGGGTTTGCCGATTTCGGCGCCCACCGAATTGAACGTCGGCAACAGCAGCGGCGGCATGCCGAGCTGCACGCCGACGAGCGCCTGGAACTTGCCGAACATTGCGTTCGTAGACGTGTTCGAGCCCGACAGCGCGACGCCGATGAAGCCGAGGATCGGCGCGACGATGATGAAGGCCGTGCCCATCGTCGAGAAGCCTTTCGCTAGCGACGAGGCCATGCCCGAGAAATTGAAGACGTAGGCCAGGCCGAAGATGAAGACGCCGACGAGCAGCGCGCCCCACATCTGATGGAAGGTCTTGCGGAAGATGTCGCCGAGCAGTTTGCCGTTCAACTTGCCGATCGCGAACAACCAGATCGCAACGAGAATCCATGAGGCGAGGATCGCCGAGCCGCCCACCCAGGGCGCGAAGTTGAATACCGCGTTGACGTCGGGTTTGGCGGCCGTGCAGGCCGTGGCGAGCGCCGAACACGCCGATACTTTCGTGCTGAACCAGCTGACTTTCGGCAGAGACGACCACGGGCCGGTCCACGACGCGACGACGACCAGCAGTATCGCGAACGGCGTCCACGCCTGCATGACATCCTTGCCGCTGAGGCCATGCGCAGCCGCGCCGCGATCGTTCGAGATGGCCGCGAGCGGCACGCCGCCATAGCCGAGCACCGTCTTGGGTTGCCAGACCTTGAGGAGCACGAGCAATGCAGCGAAACAAACGATGGAACCGGTGACGTCGGGCAGGTAGGGGCCGAGATAGACTGCGACCGGATACTGTCCCGCGATGTAGCCAAGCGACCCGACGACCGCGAGCGGCCATGCGCTCAGCATGCCCTGGCGACCGGACACGAGGTAGAGCAGAACCCACGGCGGCAGCAATGCGAGCACGGCGACGACCGCGCCCACCGAGCCCGACAGAGCCAGCAAGGGATAACCGGTAACCGCAGCGAGCGAGATGATCGGCGCGCCGAGCGCACCGTAAGAAACCGGCGCGTTGTTCGCCAGCGCGGCGACACGAATCGCGTTGAGGTCGGAGATGCCGAGCGAGATCAGGATCGGCGCGACGACCGCCCATGGGTAGCCGAAGCCGACGAGGCCTTCGAGCAGCGCGCCGAACGCCCAGGCGAACAGCATCGTCTGCACGCGCACATCGGCGCTGCCTTGCGAGATCAGCCAGCGGCGGAAATTCTCGAACAGCCCCGTGAGCGACAGGGTGTTGAACAGGATCAGGCCCCAGAACGTAATCCAGTCGACGTTCCACACGCCGGTTGCAGACCCGTTCAAGTACGCCTGTCCGCCGACGTCGAGCGGCATCTTCCAGACGAATACCGCGAGCAGGAACGTGAGCGCGGAACCGAGCGCGGTCGCGATCCATGCAGGTGTGCGGAACACGGCGAGCAGCACGAGCAGGAATACGACGGGAATCAGTGCAACGAGGCAAGTCAAAGTGAGGTTGTTGAGCGGGTCTAACAGCTGCGTAAACACGGCGTCTCCCTCATGGTTGCGCCGCGCACGTCTCCAGAGGATCGGCGGCGGCGGTTTATTGGTATACTTTTACCCCTTTGTGCCAGCGCGATCGCCCTGATGCGGCGTCGCGCCGACCGGGGATGTATACGCTCGTCGCGGCAAACTGTCACCTGTACGTTGGTCGGTAACTGCCTGTGCGAATACGGTTTACGATGTAGCGATGAATGCGGCAGCGGCTGCAACAAATGTTAGCGATCGTAAGCAGACGTTGATGCGTGCGCTTGCGGAGATCCTGCCGCCCGCAAGCCTGCTGCAGCGCGCCGAGGAAACGGTACCGTTCGACTGTGACGGACTCGCTGCTTTCCGCACGACACCGCTCGCCGTGACCTTGCCCGAGACGACCGAGCAGGTGCGGCAGATATTGCAGACCTGCCATCGCCTCGGGGTGCCCGTGGTCGCGCGCGGCGCCGGCACCGGTCTGTCGGGTGGTGCGATGCCGTGCGTCGACGGCATCGTCCTCTCGCTCGCCAAGTTGAACCGCATTCTCGACATCGATCCCGTCGCCTGCATTGCGCGCGTCGAGCCCGGCGTGCGCAACCTGGCGGTGTCCGAGGCGGCAGCGCCGTCAGGTCTCTACTATGCGCCCGATCCGTCCTCGCAGATCGCCTGCACGATCGGCGGCAACGTCGCTGAGAACTCGGGCGGCGTGCACTGCCTCAAGTACGGGCTGACCGTGCACAACGTGCTCGGCCTGACGGGCTACACGATCGCCGGCGAGCCGGTCACCATCGGCGGCGCCGCGCTCGATTCACCGGGCCTCGACTTGCTCGCGCTCGCGATGGGGTCGGAAGGGATGCTGCTCGTTGTCACCGAAGTCGTGCTCAAGTTGCTGCCGCGGCCGCAGCTCGCACAGGTCGTGATGGCCTCGTTCGCGGACGTCGGCAACGCCGGCGACGCGGTTGCCGCGATCATCGCCGCGGGCATCATTCCGGCAGGCCTCGAGATGATGGATCGGAAGGCGACGCGAGCGGTGGAACCGTTCGTGCAGGCAGGCTACGACCTCGACGCCGCGGCCATCCTGCTCGCCGAATCGGACGGTACGCCCGAAGAGGTGAGCGCCGAGATCGGCGAGATGGAACGCGTGCTCAAGGCAGCCGGTTCGACCCAATGCGTGGTCTCGCAGTCCGAGGCCGAGCGATTGAGATTTTGGTCGGGACGCAAGAACGCGTTTCCTGCCGCGGGCCGCGTGTCGCCGGACTACTACTGCATGGACGGCACGATCCCGCGCAAGCACCTGGGCCAGGTGCTGCGCGCGATCGAGGAGATGGAACAGAAGTACGCGATGCGTTGCATGAATGTCTTCCACGCGGGCGACGGCAATCTGCACCCGTTGATCCTGTTCGACGCGAACCAGCCGGGTGAATGGGAACGCGCCGACCGCTTCGGCGCCGACATCCTCGAACTCTGCGTGAAGCTCGGCGGCACGATCACGGGCGAACACGGCGTCGGTATCGAGAAGATCAATTCGATGTGCGTGCAGTTCGCGCCGGCCGAACGCGAGGCGTTCTTCGCGGTCAAGCGCGCGTTCGATCCACAAGGCCTGCTCAATCCCGGCAAGGCGATTCCGACACTCGCGCGTTGCGCCGAATACGGCCGCATGCACGTGCATCGCGGCGCATTGCCGTTCGCGGATCTGCCGCGCTTCTAAGATGACAGCTAGCGCACAAGCCGCCTCCGCACTCGCCGAGTTGCGCGACCGCATCGTCGCGGCGGCGGGCGCACGAACGTCATTGCGGCTGCGCGGCGCGGGCACGAAAGACTTCTACGGCGAAGAGTTGATCGGCGAAGTCGTCGACACACGTGCACACGCGGGCATCGTCGACTACGAGCCGTCGGAACTCGTCGTCACCGCGCGCTGCGGCACGCCGCTCACCGAGATCGAAGCCGTACTCGCGCGGGAGCGGCAGTTCCTCGCGTGGGAGCCGCCCGTGTTCAACGCCGAGCCGACGATCGGCGGCGTCGTCGCGAGCGGTCTGTCGGGTCCACGGCGGGCGAGCGCGGGAGCGGCACGCGACTTCGTGCTCGGCGCCTCCCTGCTGAACGCGAATGGCGAGCTGCTGCATTTCGGCGGCCAGGTCATGAAGAACGTCGCCGGCTTCGACGTCTCGCGCTTGCTCTGCGGCTCGCTCGGCATTCTCGGCCTCATCACGCAGGTGTCGCTCAAGGTGCTGCCGCTGCCGCAGGCCGAGATCACGCTGCGGCTCGAATGCGACGCGCGCGCAGCGCTCGACCACTGCAACCGCTGGCGCGCACTGCCGCTGCCCGTGTCCGCGACGAACTGGCGCGCGGGCATTCTCTCGGTGCGCCTGTCCGGGGCCGAGGCCGCGCTTCGAGCCGCGCGCGCGAGCATCGGCGGCAACGAGGTCGACGAGGGCGGCGCACGTGCGAGCTGGCGCATGCTGCGGGACCAGACTTCGGCGTTCTTTCAGGAGCAAGCGCGCGGCCGCCTCTGGCGCCTGTCGGTGCCGGCGGCCGCACCACTCGACTTCGGCGGCGTGCTGCCGCACGGCGCCTCCTCGGCGTCCGACGATCTGCTGATCGAATGGACCGGCGCGCTGCGCTGGTTGCGCACCGACGCCTCGACCGACGCCGTGCGCGCGCTCGCGGAGAAGCTCGGCGGCACGGCGACGCTCTGGCGCGGTGATCGCGACGCCGCGATGTTTCATCCGCTCGCGCCCGTCAACCTCGAGCTGCAGCGCCGGCTCAAGCGCGAGTTCGACCCGCACGGCATCTTCAACCGCAACCGCCTCGTCGACGGCCTCTAGGCAAGGGATTCGCTGCCGTGGAAACGCATCTCGCAGACTGGATCAATGACACCGCCGACGGCCGTGAGGCCGAAGCGATCCTGCGCACTTGCGTGCACTGCGGCTTCTGCAACGCGACCTGCCCGACCTATCAATTGCTCGGCGACGAACTCGACGGGCCGCGCGGGCGCATCTACCAGATCAAGCAGGTGCTCGAGGGCGCGCAGACTAGCGCGACGACGCAGCTGCATCTTGACCGCTGCCTCACCTGCACGAATTGCGAGACGACCTGCCCTTCCGGCGTGCGTTACGGCCGCCTCGTCGAAATCGGCCGCGCGGTCGTCGAACAGCGCAATCCGCGCCCGGCGCCGCAGCGCCTGCAGCGCACGCTGTTGCGCATGGCGCTCACGAACCGCTGGCTGTTCGGATCTGCGCTGTGGCTCGGCCGAGCGTTGCGTGGAATCCTTCCGTCGGCAGTTCGCGCCAAGGTGACGCCGCTGCGCGATGCCGGTGCGCGACCTCGCAACACCCATGCACGCAAGGTGCTGATGCTCGACGGCTGCGTGCAGCCTGCGCTGATGCCGAGCATCGACGCCGCGACGATGCGCGTGCTCGACGCGCTGGGCATCGAGGCGATCGTTGCACCGGGTTCGGGCTGCTGCGGCGCGGTTGATCTGCACATGAGCGCCACTTCACGTGCGCAGGCGCGCGCGCGACGCAACATCGATGCGTGGTGGCCGTTCGTCCAGGCCGGCGCGGAAGCGATCCTCGTCAACGCATCCGGTTGCACAGTCGTCGCGAAGGACTATGCACATCTGTTGCGAGACGATTCGGCGTACGCGAAACGCGCCGAACGCATCGCGGCGCTCGTGCGCGACATTGCGGAATTCGTGCCGCCCCTTCTGGCCGCGTTACCGGCCGCAGGCGTTTCGGCCGCTGCAACAACGGCCCCCACGCGCATTGTGTTCCATCCACCGTGCACGCTGCAGCACACGCAGAAGATTCGCGGCGCGGTCGAAGCCGCACTACGCGCGCTCGGCGCCGAGCTCGTGCCGGTCGCCGAGGCGCATTTGTGCTGCGGCTCCGCGGGCACCTACTCGATCCTGCAGCCCGAACTGTCGGAGCAGCTGCGCCGTCGCAAGCTGGAAAATCTGCAGCGCGCAAAGCCCGAGATGATCCTGTCGTCGAACATCGGCTGCCTCGCCCATCTCGAGGGCGCGGCCGACGTGCCCGTGCGTCACTGGATCGAGTGGGTCGACGCGAGATTGGCGGCGGGCTGATTTTGCGCAGCGCAAGAGGTTCGTCCGTCAAAGCCACTCGAGCAGGAATCGTGCTCGCATGACCTCGCCCGGCACGATGCGCACAGGCTCGAGATTGAACGCGTCGGGCGGACCCGTCTGCGGCTCGACGCAGGTTGCGTGCGCAAGTTCGTCGTAGATCACCCAGCGGCTGCAGTCGGAAGTGAGCCGCAGGCGCTGGTCGGCGCGCTGCAGCACCACGGGACCATCGTTGAGGAAGCAATCGTCCCACGGCCCGGCCGTCGGCTGAACGAGCGGCCGCACGGCAATGCCTTCGCCGTCGCGCGGATACTGCGCGCGCGGCCCGAACTCGATGCGGTCGGGCTTGCGAAACCAGGGATGCCAACCGATCGCGATCGGCATCGCCTGCGCGCCCGCGGTAACCGCCAGATCCATGCGCAGCGCACGCTCATGCACTTCGATGCGCTGAGTCGCGCTGCCGCCGAACGGCCAGCGCGTGTCCTCGGGCAATTGCAGCGAAAGGGCGACACTCTGCGCCGACTGCGCGTCGATGCGCCACGGCAACGCGAAGCCGACGCCATGGATCGCGTGATCGCCGAGATTGAGCGGCAACTCGTAACGGCGACCCTCGAACGCGAAGCGGCCACGCCGTATGCGGCCTGCCCAAGGCAGCATCGGATAGCTGCCCCACGCGATCATCGCCGCGTGGCCGTCGTGCCCCACGAGCCACTCGTTTCCGGCGTACGCGATCTGCGCGACCCGCCCACCCGCGGCGGGCGCAACGTCCACCGCGAGCGATCCACACGCGAGGCGCATCAGTGTACCGGGAGCGAGCGGCTGCAGTGCCCCGTCAACCGGCGCGGATACACGCGCGTCATTTCCCATACGGATCGATCGGAAGAATCCGGCCTTCGCCGTCGTACTGAAGCTCGGTCATCTTGATCGAGCGCAGGTGGGTGACGCCGCCCGAGAAGATCGCGTCGTGGTAGAACAGCCACGACTTGCCCGCGAACTCGCAGATCGAATGGTGGGTGGTCCAGCCGACGACCGGGCTCAGGATTCGCCCACCATACGTGAACGGTCCGTACGGGTTGTCGCCGACGGCGTAGCAAAGGAAGTGCGTGTTGCCGGTGGAATACGAGAAGTAGTATTTGCCGCGGTAGCGATGCATCCACGGCGCCTCGAAGTAGCGACGATCGTGATCGTCGGCGCGCAGCGGCGCGCCCGCCTCGTCGAGAATCATGATTTCACGCGGCGCCTCGGCGAAGGTCTTCATGTCTGCCGCGAGTCGCGCCACGCGCGGGCCGAGCGCCGGCGCCGCGCCGGTCGGCTCGACGTTGGCCGCGGCGTAGACGTTGTCGCGATACTTCTGCAACTGTCCGCCCCAGATGCCGCCGAAATAGAGGTAGTACACACCGTCCGCGTCGGCGAATGCGGCAGGATCGATCGAGTAGCTGCCCGCGATCGCGGTCGCTTCGGGTACGAACGGTCCCGCAGGATCGTCGCCGACCGCGACGCCGATCTGAAACAAGCCGTCGGCGCGTTTGGCCGGAAAATAGAGATAGTACCGTCCGTTCTTGCGCGCGACATCCGGGGCCCACATCTGGCGCTCGGCCCACGGCACGTCGTCGACGCGCAGCGCGACGCCGCAGTCGACGGCTTCGCTATCGGGCGAATCCATGCGCAACACGTGATAGTCGCGCATGCAGAAGTGGTCGCCTTCGTCGTTGAACGGCACGCCGCCGTCGATGTCGTGCGACGGATAAATGTAGAGCTTGCCGTCGAACACATGCGCCGAAGGGTCGGCGGTGTAGATGTGCGTGACGAGCGGCGACGAGATCGCCTTCGCGGCCAAGGCCTGCAGCTCGGCGGGGTCGATTTCGTCGGCCATTTCGCGGCTACCTGCGGGGGATGAAGGTCATGCGTGCGCTCACGCGGCCGCCGCCACGCGTGCGCGCCGTGCCGCGAGCTCCTGCTCGATGCGCGATTCCATCGGCTTGTCGACCTCGTAGAGGAACAGCAACGAGATGCCGAACAGGAACGGAATCGAGCAGTAGATGCTGACCGACAGCTTGATGCCGTGGACGACGTCGGGCGACTGCACCGACAGGTTCGCGTCGTAACCATAGATCGCGAGGATGCCCGCGACGAGCGCGCCGCCGACGCTGAGGCCGGTCTTCAGGCCGCAGAGCATCGCCGAGAAGATGATCGCGGTGGCGCGGCGATGATTCTTCCATTCGGAGTAGTCGGCGACGTCGGCGATCATCGCCCAGAGCAGCGGTATCGTGATGCCATAGAAGAAACCGTGCAGGATGTAGGAGACGACGACGAGGCCGATCGACACGGGCGAATAGAGGTAGAACGCGAGCAGGCACAGCGTCGACACGAACAGCGCGCCGCCGAACACGTCGCGCTTGCCGTATCGGTCCGCGAGCCGCTTCGAGAAACCGATGCCGACGATCATGAAGATGATGCCACCCGCGTTGAACACACTGAACGCCGAGGTCGCCGCATCGCGCGGCCACTGGAACTCGCTGAGCCCCATGCCGGTCAGCGCGCCGTTCAGTCCTGCGATGAAGCCGTTGAAGCCGACGCCATCGAGGAAACTCGCGAGCTGCGCCTCGTCGAGGTAGTACTTGAAGTAGTAGATGTACATCCCGCCCTTGAGCGCGAGATTGATGAACAAGAGGATCGTGAGCGTCAGCATCACGAGCCAGGGCTTGTTGCGGGCGAGATCGATCAGATCCTGGCGGATACTCGACTTCTGCTCGGGCGCGGGCACGATGCGTTCTTTCGTCGTCAAGAACGTGATCACGAAGAAAACCGTGCCGACGATGGCAAACAGCGCCATCGTGTTGTGGAAGCCGCGTGCCTTGTCGCCGCCGCCGAGGATCAGCACGAGCGGCAGCAGCAGCACCTGGATGATGAACTGCGCGACCATGACCGCGACGAAGCGGTAGGACGACAGGCTGTTGCGTTCGGCCATGCTGCCTGTCAGTACGCCGCTCAGCGCCGAGTAGGGCAGGTTGTTGGCAATGTACACGAGCATCAGCAAGGTGTAGCTCACGAATGCGTAGACGATCTTGCCCGTGCCGCCGATGTCGGGCGTGCTGAACGCGAGCAGGGACAGCGCGCCGAACGGGATCGCGGTCCATGCTATCCACGGTCGGAACTTGCCCCAACGTGTGTGCGTGCGATCGGCGATCAGGCCGAGCAGCGGCGTGAAGACGAATGCGCCGAGCAACCCGACGACGAAGATCAGTGTCGCTGCAGTGGCCGCAGGAATGCGGTAGACGTCGGTGTAGAAGAACGCGAGGAACGTGACGAGCGTCTGGAAGATCAGGTTCGCGGCGAGGTCGCCGAGCGCGTAGCCGATCTTTTCGCCGACGCCGAGGGATTGCGATGCGTTGTTCATGTCCGCGGAAGGCTCACTGCAGGAAAACGTCGGTATTTTCGCTGATGCATTGTCAACGATCGGCGGCATGGCCGCCGCAGGAAAAAAAGGCGGCCCGCTCGGTGTTCTCGCACCGAAACGGGCCGCGGGCGCTGGGGAGCTCGTCTATGGCTTCACAGGTTGAAAGAACCGCGGATGCCGAACAGGTACGTGCGACCCGGATCGTAGAAGTCGTTGGTCGCATTCGGCCAGTAGAACACCGAGCGCAGCTTCTGGTCGGTGATGTTGATCGCGTTGAACGTGAGCTGCGGTTTCGACGCAATCATGTCGAGCGTGTAGCTCGCCGAGAAGTCGAGCTGGCCGCGCGAGTCGCCGTTGAGCGTCGCATACGGGATGCCGTTCTGGTTGTTGCCCGCGGTCTGCATCGCCGCCGTCCAGGTGTAGGACAGGCGCGCCGACCAGACGCCGCGTTCCCAGTACAGCGTCGCGTTCCAGAGTTTCGGCGCGATGCCGTAGAGGTTCGACGCGACCGCCGCCTTCTGCGGGCCACTCCCCTCGACCGTCGTCTGGATGTGCGTGTAGTTCGCCATGAAGCCCAGACCTTCGAGGATGCGGTCTAGCGGCTGCACCCAGTTTGCTTCCCAGCCGCGGATGTTGACGTTGTTCGATGCGTTGACCTGCTGCGAGACGGTGACCGTCGCCGCGTCGGGGCCGCCGCGCTGATTGATCGCGAGCTGCTGGGTCGGATTGAGGCTCGTGAACGGGATGCCGAGCTGGTTGAACGGGATCGTGTTCGTGCCCTGAAACGTGTAGCCGCTGATGCGCTTGTTGAACAGGCTCAAGCCGACGTAGCCTTCCGCGCCCGTATACCACTCGCCGCCCAGGTCGAAATTGTTCGACATGTACGGCGTGAGGAACGGGTTGCCCTGCGACGCCTGCTGCGCCGACGGATCGCTGAAGTTCGTGTTCGGCAGCATGCTGCTCGGGTTCGGCCTTGTCATCGTGCGCGAGCCCGCGAAGCGCAGAACGATGTCGTCGGCCACGGTCCAGGACGTGTTGAACGACGGCAAATACTTGTGATACGTCTGGCTCAGCGTAACGAGTGCCTGCTGGCCGTTGACGGTCACGATGCCGCTCGTGTCCTGATCGGTGTGCACGTAGCGCACGCCGCCGTTGACCTTCAACGGGCGTCCGGCGATGTCCCACTCGTCGTTGCCCTCGACGAACAGGCCGCCGTTCTTCTCGTCGAACCCGCCGGTCGTCGCGCCCGTGTTGGCCGAACCGGAGATCGGCGCGCCGTCGCGCAGTGCGTCGTAGTTCGTGTCGTTCTCGAAGCGCTTGAAGTCGACCGTGATGAAGCCGAACGGGCCGGGGCGCAGGTACGACGCGAGCGACGCCTGCGGGATCGCCGACCCGGGGCCGCCCGTGCAGGGCGGATTCGGCGGACCGAGTGGTGCGCCGTTGCCGCAGACAAGGTTTTGCCAGGCCTGGCTGTTGTCGAAGCCGGTGATCGTGCGCTGGTCTTCGTCGTACGCGGCGCCGAAGATCAGGTTGCGCTTGTCGTCACCCCATTGCAGATCGGCGTGCGCGCCCTTGTTCTGCGTCACGCGCTTTTCGTTGTTGATGTTGACGCGCCCGCCGGTCCAGGTCCAGCCGGCGTTCGGGTCGTTGAGATTGAGGCCGCCGGTCGTCCACGTGGGGAAGTCTCCGCCCGTGTTCGAGTACTGGATCGTCGTGAACGGCGAATTGACGAGCACGGTCGGCGACTCGCGGAACATCCAGCTGCGGCCGATGTCGACTTTCGCATCGAGCTTCAACGTGTCGCTGAAGATGAACACGCCACCCGGATTGACGTCGTAGTACTTGACGTCTTCGGTGTACGGACGTGCTTCGAGGAAGAACTGCGCGTTCGTGAACGTCGCCTGGGTGACGACGTTGTTCGCGTCGACCTGCATGTTCAACGGAATCATGTTGCCGTTGCGGCCGACCAGGTCCATGTCGATGCGATCGTTCGTGCGATGCGCCTTCGAGAAGATCGAGTCGACATAGAAGTGCATGTTGTCGTTCGGCCGCCATTCGATCGAGCCGAGGTACGCGTCGCGGTCGCGGTCGCCGGTCATGTCCACCGGACGGCCGAGGCGCGGGATCAGCGCCTCGCTGATCTGGTTGGTCGTGAGCCCCGGGTTGTGGGAGAGCAGGAAGTTGTTGTCGATAGGCGCGCCGGGCGTGAGACCCGCGCCGACCGTCGCCGGATTGTTCGGCACGGTGTCCGGGATGCGCCAGTTGCCGCCGCCGTTGACGTTGCATGCGGCCGGCTGGTTCGTCGCGGGCGTGCCTGCAGGCGGCGTCAGGCCGCACTGCGTGTAGGTCAGGCCCGGGTTGGTCCAGCCGACCGACTCCCAGCCGTGCACGCCGATCTTGCCGCGATCGATCGCGAGACCGAACAACGCGCCGAACGTGCCCGCGTCGTTGGTCCAGCTGCCGAGCAGCGAGCCGCGCGGCGAGTAATCGCTCGCGATCGTGTTGTAGCTCGTCTGCGCGGAATAGGTGAGATGCGAGCCGGGGTTGTCGAACGGGCGCGCGCTGCGCATGTCGACGGTGCCGGCGATGCCGCCTTCGATCGTGCTCGCCTTCGGCGTCTTCTCGACGGTCAACTGCGTGAAGAACTCGGTCGGGAACAGATTGAGGTCGACTTCGCGATTCTGGTTCTGCGCGTTGAGGCCGATCGAGGCGGTCGTGATCTGCGAGCCGTTGAGCGTCGTCGTCGTGAAGCTGCTGCCGAGGCCGCGGATCGAGACGTTGAGACCTTCGCCGTTGACGTCGCGGTTGAGCTGCACGCCCGGAATGCGGTTCAGCGATTCGGCGATATTGAGGTCGGGGAACTTGCCGATGTCTTCGGCAAACACGGTGTCGATCGTGTTGACTGCATCGCGCTTGGCTTCTGTCGACAGCTGCACGCTGTGGCGATAGCCGTTGACCGTGATGACGCCGAGGCTCGCCGGCTGACTGCCGTCCGGCGGCGGCGGCTGTGTCTGCGCGGCGGCATCCGTTGCACCGCCTGCCGGCGCCGGTGTGCCGGCGTCGGGTTGCTGCAATGCCTGCGCCAGCGCGGAACCGCTCGCCATGCCAAGCAGTGCCAGGCTCAAAGCGCGCGACAGGGTCGTTCTTGGAATATGGATTTGCACCGTGCTCCCCTCCGATTTTTTTGATAGCTCGAACTGATAGCTCGTTCTGGTAGCTCGGCGACCTGCGATGCTCCCCGCAGCGCCACCGAACGGCTCTTGTTTTCGATTAGATGGCAGCGGCTGACGCTACAATCGGGCTGTGGCAATTTCGACGCAATGGTAGCGCTACCATTTTCTACTCGCACGCTGCGGAGCAACATACGCGAATCGAAGCCAAGGACGGCGACGAAGACAGCATGAAAGCCACCACGATGCACCGCAACATCACTTTTTTCGCCAATTCTCACCGCCATTCGAATTGTGCCTTGCCTATATCGATGATAGCGCTACCATTCAACGCTGTATGATCCAGCGCACAATGGGCATCGTGACGAAGCGAATCGACTACGCCGTGCAGGCTGCGCTGCGCCGCCGCAGCAGCAAGTCGTCGCGTGCAACCGCGCCTTCCAGTCTTGTGGCGGGTCGTAACCGGCCCGCGGACGGCATCCCGGTCGCAGCAGCGAGCCCAGTGGCGACCAGGGCTTCCCGCGCATGAGCGGGCCGGTGTCGGTTCCGGTCATGACGGCGACGAAGATCGGCGCATTCCGCTGGCGCGTGTGTGCGATGCTGCTCGCCGCGACGACGATCAACTACATCGACCGCCAGGTGCTGGGCGTGCTCGCACCGTTTCTGCAGGAACAGATCGGCTGGAACGAAGTCGAGTATGGCTACATCGTCACCGCGTTCCAGGCGGCCTACGCGATCGGCCTGCTCTGTGCGGGCGCGATCATCGACCGCTTCGGCACGCGCGTCGGCTACGCGCTCGCGATCGGCGTGTGGAGCCTCGCGGCGATGGGCCACGCGCTCGCGGTCGGTGTCGCGAGTTTCGCCGCCGCGCGCTTCGCGCTCGGCCTCGGCGAAGCAGGCAATTTCCCGGCCGCGATCAAGACCGTCGCGGAATGGTTCCCGCGACGCGAGCGCGCACTCGCGGCCGGCATCTTCAATTCGGGCTCGAACATCGGCGCGATCGTCGCGCCGCTCGTCGTGCCGATCGTCGCGAGCCGCTGGGGATGGCAGGCGGCGTTCCTTTGCACCGGCGCGCTGAGCGCCACGTGGCTCGTCGTCTGGTTGCTGAGTTATCACACGCCGGAACAGCAGCCCGGGCTTTCTGCCGCCGAGCTCGCGCATATCCGCAGCGACCCCGAAGAACCCGTTCCGCGCCTGCCGTGGGCGCAACTGCTGCGCCATCGCCAGACCTGGGCGTTCGTCGCGGCAAAGTTCATCACCGATCCGATCTGGTGGTTCTTCCTGTTCTGGCTGCCGAAATTCCTGCATGCCGAGTACGGCCTGACGTTGCTCGGACTCGGTCTGCCGCTGATCGTGATCTTCGTGCTCGCCGACGTCGGCAGCATCGTCGGCGGCTGGCTCGCCGGCCGTTTGATCCAGCGCGGCTGGAGCGTCAATCGTGCGCGCAAGTGCGCGATGGGTGTCTGCGCGCTCGCCGTCGTGCCGATCGTCTTCGCTGCGCGCGCCGACGACCTGTGGCTCGCGGTGGCACTAATCGGGCTCGCGACGGCCGGACATCAGGGCTGGTCGGCCAACGTCTTCACGCTGGCTTCCGACATGTTTCCGCGCCAGGCGGTGGCATCGGTCGTCGGCATCGGCGGTTTCGCAGGCGCGGTCGGCGGCATGCTGATCGCAACGTTCACGGGCTTCCTGCTGCAGACGACCGGCAGCTATGTGCCGATCTTCCTCATGGCGGGCTCGGCCTACCTGCTCGCGCTCGCCGTCGTGCACGTGCTCGCACCAGGACTGCAGCCGGCGCAGATCGCCGGCTCGTCGACGGCGTGACCGCGCTCGCCACACACGGATCGCAACGAGGATCGAACCTGCTATGAGGCACTCACTCGCAACGAAGAATGCATCGCCGCCTGCGAACTCGTTCGACGCTTTCCAGTTCGCTGCCGTCTTCGGCGCCACCAGAACCGACTCCGGCCCGCTCAAGGCGTCGCTATTCAAGGCGTTCCTTTGCTCCGTACTCGTCGCGCTCGCGCCGGCACTGCACGCCGACGACGCGCCGCTCGCGGCCGGACAGCAGAAATTGGGCGCGCCGCTGGCCGCCGGACAGCAGAAATTTCTCGGCTCGACCTACAGCCCGGCGCAGGCGCGTGACTTCGCCTCGTACTGGAACAAGGTAACGCCCGAGAACGCAGGCAAATGGGGTAGCGTCGAAGCGGTGCGTGGGCAGATGGACTGGCGCGCGCTCGACGACGCCTACGGCTTCGCGAGAGAGCATCGTTACGTTTTCCATCTGCACGTGCTCGTCTGGGGCGAGCAGCAGCCCGAATGGTTGCGCGCGCTCACGGTCGCCGAGCAACGTTCCGCGATCGAGCATTGGCTCGATGCGGTTGCGGCGCGCTATCCCGACGCCGACTTCGTCGAAGTCGTCAACGAACCGCTGCATCATCCGCCGAGCGCGCAGAAGAAGGACGGCGGCGGTTACCTCGACGCACTCGGCGGCAGCGGCGCGAGCGGCTGGGATTGGATCGTCACGGCGTTCCGCCTCGCGCGCGCGCGTTTCCCGCACGCGAAGCTGCTGCTCAACGACTACAGCATCAGCAAGAGCGACGAGGACACGCGTCGCTATCGGGCCATCGTCGATCTTCTCCACGCAAAAAATCTCGTCGACGGCATCGGCCTGCAGGAGCACGCGTTCGAGACGACGCCCGACGTGCCAATGTCGGTGCATCGCGCGAATCTCGACCGGCTTGCGGCGAGCGGTGTGCCGATCTACGTCACCGAGATGGATATCGACGGCCCGACCGACGCGCAGCAGCTGCAGGACTATCAGCGCGTGTTCCCGACCTTCTGGGAGCATCCCGCGGTGAAGGGCATCACGCTGTGGGGTTTCCGTCCCGGCCTGTGGCGCAGCAAGCAGGGCGCCTACCTCGTGCGCGAGGATGGCAGCGAACGACCTGCGCTCGGCTGGCTGCGCGGTTACGTACGCGGCGTCAACGGGCCGGCGGTCGACGCGACAAGGGCCGCCGCGGATGCGCCGCGCTGACGCGATGCGTGCGCTCGTCGCCATCGCGCTCACTCTCCTCGCGCTCTCGCCCGCGCACGCGGCGACCACCGACTGCAGCGGCGCGGCCGCGGTCTGCGCAGGCGCCGTAGCGGGCGCGCTGCCGCTGATCGCCGACGGCAAGGCCATCGATGTCGCCACGGACGCGAAGGATTTTCCAGGCGTGCTGCGCGCGGCGCGGGACCTGCGGAACGATCTGGCCGCGGTCGCTGGCGGCGACCCGGCGCCTGCGACAGCGCCGATCTCGATTGCGGGCGCGGCGCGCGCGCGCACTGCGATCATCATCGGCACGCTCGGTCACAGTGCGCGCATCGATCGCATCGTGCGCTCGCGCCACCTCGACACGCACGACGTGGCCGGTCGCTGGGAAGCCTATCTGTTGCAGGTCGTCGAGAAGCCCGAACCGGGCATCGCGCGTGCGCTCGTGATCGCGGGCAGCGACAAGCGCGGCACGATCTTCGGCATCTACGAGCTGTCGCGCCGGCTCGGAGTGTCGCCGTGGACCTGGTGGGCCGACGTGCCGGTGCACAAGCATGGCGCGCTGTATATCGCGCCCGGACGCAACGTCGATGCGCCCGCGGTGCGTTACCGAGGCATCTTCATCAATGACGAGGATCCCGCCCTCGGCGGTTGGGTCAACGCGACCTACGGCGGTCCGAATCACCGCTTCTACGAGCGCGTGTTCGAACTGATCCTGCGACTCAAGGGCAACCTGCTCTGGCCGGCGATGTGGGGCCGCGCGTTCGCGGACGACGATGCGCAGAACGCCGCGCTCGCCGACGAGTATGGCGTCGTCATCGGCACCTCGCATCACGAGCCGATGATGCGCGCGCACGTCGAATGGCAGCGCTACGGCAGCGGTCCGTGGGACTACGCGCGCAACCGCGACGCGTTGCGCGCGTTCTGGCGCCGCGGCATCGAGCGCATGGACGGGCACGAGAGCATCGTCACCGTCGGCATGCGCGGCGACGGCGACGAGCCGATGACGCAGGGCACGGCAATCGAGCTGCTCGAGCACATCGTCGCCGATCAGCGCGACATTCTTGCCGAAGTGACGCATCGTGCCGCGCAGGCCACGCCGCAGATCTGGGCGTTGTACAAGGAGGTACAGGACTACTTCGATGCGGGCATGCGCGTGCCCGACGACGTGACCCTCCTCTTTTCCGACGACAACTGGGGCAACCTGCGACGGCTTCCTCCGCCGGGTGCACACCGTGCGGGCGGCTACGGCGTCTACTACCACTTCGACTACGTCGGCGGTCCGCGCAACTACAAGTGGATCAACACCAACCAGATAGAGCGCGTCTGGGAACAGATGCGCCTCGCCCGCGCCTACGGCGCAAACAGGCTCTGGATCGTCAACGTCGGCGACATCAAGCCGATGGAATTTCCGATCTCGTTCTTCCTCGACGATGCCTGGAATCCCGAGGCGATGTCGCTCGCGCACCTGCGCGCCTATCCCGCCGAATGGAGCGCGCAACAATTCGGCGCGGATGAAGCAGCAGAGATCGGCGACCTGCTGACGCGCTACACGCAGTACAACGCGCGGCGCAAGCCGGAACTTCTCTCGCCCGACACCTACAGCCTCGTGAACTTCGACGAGGCCGAACGCGTGGTCGCCGACTGGGACGCGCTCGCCGAACGCACGTTGCGCGTTGCGGCGCGGCTGCCGGCCGCCGCCCGCGATGCGTACCGCGAACTCGTCGCGTACCCGGTACTCGCGAGCGCGAATCTCAACGCGATGTACGTCGCCGCCGCGCGCAACCGCCTCTATGCGGCGCAAGGGCGCGCTTCGGCGAACGCGCAGGCGGAAGAGGTGAAACGCCTCTTTGCACGCGATGCCGAACTCGCACGCGCCTACGAGGACTCGGCCGGCGGCAAGTGGATCCACATGATGTCGCAGACCCACATCGGCTATACGGGCTGGCAGCAGCCCGAGAAGAACGTCATGCCCGAAGTGAAGACGATCGCGGTGCCGACGAGGGCCGCGATGGGTGTCGCCGTCGAGGGCGACACGCGCGCGTGGCCCGGCGCAACCGCCGCGGCGAAACTACCGACACTCGATCCATTCGGCGCGTCGTCGCGCGAGGTGATCCTTTTCGATCGCGGCGCCGAACCCTTTCGCTTCGACGCGAGCGCCTCGCAACGTTGGCTGCGCGTGTCGCCGCAGTCCGGCGAGATCCGCGACGACACGCGCCTGCACGTCGAGGTCGACTGGTCCGCCTTGGCGCCGGGCGAGCACGCCGCACGCGTCACCTTGCGCGGCAGCGAAGGCACGATCGTGAAGATCGACGTGACCGCAGCGAAGCCCGCGCAGCCGGCCACGATCGACACCTTCGTCGAAAGCGGCGGTCGCATCGCGATCGAAGCCGAACACTACTCGCGCGCGGTCGCGCCGTCAGGCCTCGAATGGCAGACGATTGCAAGTCTCGGGCGCACGCTGTCGGGCGTGACGTCGGCGCCCGTCACCGCGGCGGCGAGCGAGCCGGGCGGCGACGGGGCGCATCTCGAATATCCGATCACCTTGTGGCAAGCAGGCGAAATCGAACTCCGCGTCGTGCTCTCGCCGTCGCTCGATTTCCAGCATCGCGGCGGTCTGCGCTACGCGGTGTCGATCGGCGACGAAGCGCCGCAGATCGTGACCGTGCGCGCCGATCCGACGCCGGGCAGCGCGGATTTCGCCGCATGGAATCGTGCGGTCGGCGACAACGCCTACGTGGCGGCATCGCACCATCGCGTCGCGCGTGCCGGCGCGCAGACGCTGAAGCTCTGGCGCGTCGACCCGGGCGTCGTGTTCCAGCGCATCGAATTGTTTCGTGGTGCGCCGCCACAAAGCTATCTCGGTCCGCCGGAGAGCGTGCGTCGATGACGTCTGCGTCCGTAGCATCCGCGCCCCCTGCCGCTCGTCGCGTCATGCTGCCGGCCATCGCGGCCTTCTGCCTCGCTGCGCTGCTGGCCGTTCCCTTCGCGACCGCGATCGCGGCGACCGGCGCCGTGACGCGCGAACGCATCTCGATCGATGCCGACTGGCGTTTTCATCGCGGCGACCCCGCGGGTATCGATGGCAAGCTCGACTACGACGTTCGGCCCGCGCTCCTCGCTGGCGTCGACGGCAAGAACGCCGACGCGAGACCAGAGGAAGCGCAGAAGATCGTCAGCCCCGCGCGCACCGTCCTCAAACCATGGATCCTGCCGACGGCGAACCCGCTCATCGCCGACGCCGCTCATCGTCATGTGCGGCCCGCCGGCGATCCCGGAGGCGACGTCGCGTTCGTGCAGGCCGGCTTCGACGACAGCGCGTGGCGGCGCGTCGACCTGCCGCACGACTGGGCGATCGCGGGACCGTTCCTCGCCGACGGACCGTATGGCGGCATGGGTCGCCTCCCGAGCTGGGGCGTCGGCTGGTACCGCAAGAAACTCGACATTCCGCGCGACGACAGCGGCAAATCGGTCTTCCTCGACATCGACGGCGCGATGGCGTATGCGAGCGTCTGGCTCAACGGCCACCTCGTCGGCGGCTGGCCGTACGGCTACAACTCGTGGCGCCTCGATCTCACACCCTATGTTGTCGCCGGCGGCACGAACCAGCTCGCGATCCGCCTCGACAACCCGCCCGAATCCTCGCGCTGGTATCCGGGCGGCGGCCTCTATCGCGACGTCTGGCTGACGAAGACCGACCGCGTGCACGTGGCGCACTGGGGCACGCGCGTGACGACGCCGCAGGTATCGGCGGAATCGGCGTCGGTCGAAATCGAAGTGACCGTCGACAACGACGCCGACACGCGAACGACTGGCGACATCGAGATTGCCACGCAAATCCGCGCGCTCGATGCGACAGGGCGTACGCAGGGTGCCACGGTCGCGCGCATCGCGCCCACGCGCGCGCAGATCGGCGCGAAATCATCGCTCGTCTCGCGCGGCGGCACGACGATCACGCGTCCGCGCCTGTGGGGTCCGCCGCCGACGCAGCGGCCGAACCGCTACGTCGCCATCACGACGATCTCACGAGATGGCCGCGAGATCGATCGCCACGAGACGCCCTTCGGCATCCGTACGATCCGTTTCGACGCCAACCACGGCCTCTTCGTCAACGATGAACACGTGCCGATCCGCGGCGTCGGCGATCATGCCGACCTCGGCGCGCTCGGCATGGCGTTCAACGCGCGTGCAGCCGAGCGGCAACTCGACCTCCTGCGAGCGATGGGTGCGAACGCAATACGCACGGCACACAATCCGCCCGCGCCCGAGCTGCTCGAACTCTGCGACCGCATGGGCCTTCTCGTCATCGACGAGATTTTCGATGCGTGGGAGCGCGGGAAGACGCCGCTCGACTTCCATCTGATTTTTCCCGAATGGCACGAACCCGACTTGCGCGCGATGCTGCGCCGCGACCGCAATCATCCGGCCATCATCCTCTGGAGCATCGGCAACGAGGTCGGCGAGCAGTACACCGGCGAGGCCGGCGCCGCGCTCGCATCGCAGCTGCGCGCGATCGTCCGCGAGGAAGATGCTCGCGGCATCACGAGCGCGATGAACTGGGCGAAGGCCGACATGCCGCTGCCCGCGGTCGTCGATGTGATCGGCCTCAACTACCAGGGCGAGGGCATCCGCCAGGCGGCCGAATTCGAAGGCACCGACCGCATTCGCACGCCGCCGTCGTACGACGCGTTTCACGCGAAGTTTCCGCACAAGGCGATATTGAGCACCGAAACCGCATCGGCGTTCAGCAGCCGCGGCGTCTATCTGTTTCCGCTGACGAAGGACGTCAGCGCGCCGGTGCGTGATGGCCGCGGCGGCGATGCCGTCGCGCATCAGGTGAGCGCGTATGAGCTTTACGCGGTGGACTTCGGTTCGTCGGCGGACAAGGTGTTCGCGACACTGAACCGGCATCCGTTCGTCGCCGGCGAGTTCGTCTGGAGCGGCTTCGACTATCTCGGCGAACCGACGCCGTACTATACGGCCCGCAGTTCGTATTCCGGCATCATCGATCTCGCGGGATTTCCGAAGGATCGCTACTGGCTGTACCAGTCGCGTTGGCGCCCGGACGTACCGATGGCGCACCTCCTGCCGCACTGGACCTGGCCCGGGCGCGAAGGCGAGGTCACGCCCGTGCACGTTTTCACCTCAGGCGACGAAGCCGAGCTCTTCGTCAACGGCGTGTCGCAGGGCAGGAAGAAGAAAGGTTCGTTCGAATACCGCTTTCGCTGGGACGACGTCGTCTACGCGCCCGGCGAGCTGCGCGTGCAAACCTGGCGCAGCGGAAAAGCCTGGGCCAGCGCAGCCACGCGCACGGCGGGCGCGCCCGCGCGGCTCGACGCACGTGCGGATCGCAGCGACATCCACGCCGACGGTCGCGACCTCTCGTTCGTGACCGTGCGCATTCTCGACAAGGACGGCAACGTCGCGCCGACCGCGAACGACCGCATCGCCTTCAGCCTCGACGGTCCCGGCGAGATCGTCGCCACCGACAACGGCGATCCGACCAACTTCGAATCGTTCGCGGCACACGAACGCGCGGCGTTCAACGGACTCTGCCTCGTCATCGTGCGCGGGCTGCGCGATCAGCCGGGTTCGATCACGCTGCACGCACGCTCGGGCGCGCTGCAGGATGCGCGGGTCACGCTGAGGACGACGCGCTAGAGTGAAGGCCTCTTGTCTTTGCAGCGGATTTTCACTCACCTCGCTGGCGAGTGCTCTTGCTCTTCCGGTTTTTGATCCTTCGAGCAGAGCTTTCACTCGGCCTTCGGCAGAGCGGCCTCTGCAGGAAGCCTGCAGGCGCTATTTCGTCGCCACGACGAAGTGTTGCTGCAGGCGGATGTCCGCGCTCGACGCGCCGACCTGCACTTCGTATGCGCCGGCATCGACGGCGTAGGCGCGCTTGTCGTCATCGTAGTAGCGCAGATCGGCTTGCGGCGTGAAGGCGAACGACACCTCGCGCTCCTCGCCGGGTTGCAACGTGAGGCGCTCGAACCCGCGCAATTCCCGGAGCGCGCGTGTCCGCTGCGGCTGCAGCGGACGCAGGTACAGCTGCACGACTTCGTCGCCGGCGCGCGCGCCGGTGTTCTTCACCTTGAGCGTCACCCGCGCGCGGTCGTTCACGCCGAGCTTCGTTCGATCGATGCGCAGATCCGAATAGGCAAAGCGCGTGTACGAAAGGCCGAAGCCGAACGGATACAGCGGCTCGCCGGCGAAGTAGCGATACGTGCGCCCGCGCATCGCGTAGTCGTCGAACGCCGGCAGCTTCTCGGTCGCCTTGTAAAACGTCACGGGCAGTCGGCCGGCAGGGCTGGAAAAGCCGAACAGCACGTCGGCGACCGCATCGCCGCCACGCTGCCCCGGATACCATGCGAGCACGATCGCCGGCAGATGCTGCTGCGCCCAGTCGATCGCGAGCGCCGAGCCCGTCGTCAACACGAGGACGACGGGCTTGCCGGTCGCCCGCACTGCTTCGAGCAGGCGCTGCTGCGTCTTCGGCAAGCGCAGGTCGGTGCGATCGCCGCCCGCGAAGCCCGGGTAGCTCACCTCCATCTCCTCGCCTTCGACGTCGCCGGTCAGGCCGCCGACGAACACGACGACTTCGGCGTTGCGCGCAGCGGCCAGCGCTTCCTCGAGCGGCGGCTTCGCGCCAGGCGGGCGCCAGGCCAGGCGCACTTCCGCGTCGCGCACGTCTTCGAAATATTCGAAGCGCAAGTCATAGGCCTTGCCTGCCTCGAGCTCGACGAAGGTGCTCTTGCCGCGCAAGCGTGGCGTCGCCGTCCACGCGTCGAGCAGCAGGCGGCCGTCGAGAAAGAGGCGAAAGCCGTCGTTTGCAGCAGCGTCGATCTCGTAACGCCCCGACACGGGCGGCAGCAGCTGACCGCTCCAGCGGATGCAGAAGTCGTCGTCTTCAAGCGCGCGCTCTGCTGGCAGCTCGCCGCGCGCGACGAGGTCATCCGTCGGCGACGCGCGATCCCAGCGAAAGCCTACCTGCGCGTCGACGCGCGTCATCGCGGGCGCACCCGCGAAGTCGCGACCGCGGAAATATTCACCCTTGAGGCCGTGCTCCGTCGCGTGCGCCGAGGGCCGCAGGTAGCGAGCCTCGATCAGCGGCGCCGCGCCCGGATCGGTGCGGTTCTCGACGAGATCGGCGCCACGCGCGTATGTCACCTCGGCACTGGGCAGCGCCGCGCGTATGCCCTGCAGTATCGTCACGGGCGCCGCGGGCGTACCGTAGTAGTTGCCGAGCAGCGCCATCGGGTCGTCGGCTGTCGGCCCGATCACCGCGACCCGGCGCAGGTTGCGCGACAACGGCAGCACGCCATCGTTCTTCAGCAGCACGATCGCTTCCTGAGCCGTGCGACGCGCGAGCGCATCGTGTTGCCCCGACTGATTGCTCGAATAGGGAGTCTGGGCCCACTTCACGCGCTCGGGCGGGTCGAACATGCCGAGGCGGAAGCGCGCGCGCATGAGGCGCTTGAGCGCGGTGTCGATCTCGGCCTCGCTGATGAGGCCTTCGTGCACGGCGTCGACGAGCGCGGTGTAGGTCTTGCCGCAATTGAGGTCGTCGCCGTGCTTCACCGCGAGCGCCGCGGCCTGTGCCGCGGTTGCGACGATCCTGTGCTGCTTGTAGATGTCCTCGACCGCGTCGCAATCGGAGACGACGTAGCCGGTGAAGCCCCAGTCCTTGCGCAGAATGTCCTGCAACAGGCGCTGGCTCGCACTGCCCGACTCGCCGTTGATGCGGTTGTACGCGCCCATGACGGCGTCGACCTTCGCCTCCTTCACGAGTGCCTCGAACGCGGGCAGATAGGTCTCGAAGAGGTCGCGCTCGCTCGGATGCACGTCGAAGTGGTGACGTTCCGCCTCGGGTCCGCTGTGCACCGCGAAATGTTTCGCGGTCGCGTCGAGCTTGCGGTAGGCGTGGTCGTTGATCGAACCGGCACCTTCGGCGTTCGCGATGTCGTCGTCACCTTGCAGGCCACGCACGAACGTGACGCCCATGCGCGATGTCAGGAACGGATCCTCGCCGTAGGTCTCCTGGCCGCGTCCCCAGCGCGGGTCGCGGAAGATGTTGATGTTGGGCGACCAGAACGTGAGTCCCTCGTAGCGCTTGTGCAGCCCGAGCCGTTCGAACTGCGCGTGCTTCGCGCGCGCCTCGTCGCTGATCGCGGTCGACACCTCCTTCATGAGCGCCGTGTCGAACGTCGCCGCGAGGCCGATCGCCTGCGGAAATACCGTGGCCGCGCCCGCGCGCGCGACGCCGTGCAGCGCTTCGTTCCACCAGTCGTAGGCCGGCACGCCGAGGCGCGGGATCGCCGTTGCGACGTTCTGCATCTGCGCGACCTTCTCCTCGAGCGTCATGCGTGACACGAGGTCGGCAGCGCGCTCGTCGAAGCCTCTGCCAGCATCGAGATAGGGCGGCGTTGTCGCCTTCGACTCCGCGGCGGCGGCGGCCGGCGCGGTCGATGTCGAAAGCAGAAGCAGGAGCGCTGCCGCGATGCCGTGCAGCGCGATCGGTTTCATTGCGAAGGCCAAATCGCTCTCTTCTTTTTTTCTTGTCATCGTTCTTTCTCGCTACGCGCATACGGCCCGAGCACCGCGCCGACGAAGCCGCCCGCGACATCCGTGCTGAGAATCGTGCCGTCGTCGTCTCGCCACAGCGATTGCCAGCCCTTGCCCGCGTCGAACTCGAACGTATAGGCGCCGCCGTCCGCGCTGATCTTCAGTTTCAATTCGCCGTCTGCTGCGACTTTGTCCGCTTGGATCGTCGTCGCGACGATCGTCGCCGCGCCCTGCCCGGCGTCCTTCTCGAGGAAAACCTCCACGCCTTGCGCTTTGCTGCGCACGCCGAGGAAGTACCAGTGGCGCTCGTTCTGGAACGCCGCTATCCCGGCTGCGGTTCCCGGCGTCGCCGGCGCGATCAGCGAGGTGCTGGCGTCGAATGCGAGATGTTGCTGGCGGCGCGCGAGGAACGACGGATTGCGCAATGTGTCGAGCCCCTCCGCGAGCGGATGGATCGCTAGCCGGCCGGGACGCGCGGCGAGATCCGCCCACCGCGACTTCGGCACGCGCAGGAACATCCATTCACTGGCCAGTGCCGGTCCATCGAATTCGTCACGCCAGGTGAAGTTGCCGCTCATCGGCGTCTGCGCGACGCCGCGCGCGGCGAATTTCGGTGCCGCCGCCACGGCCGGGATCGCGCGCCCGCGCTCGAGAATCACGGGCCAGCCATCCTTCCATTCGACCGGCAGCAAGAATGTCTCGCGACCGGTGTTGTAGTGCGAGCGGTCATAGGTCCTGCTTGCGAGGAAGACCGCCCACCAGCTGCCGTCGTTCGCCTCGACGAGATCGGCGTGACCGGCATTCGTGACCGGTTGCGCGCGGTCTGCCGGAAGATCCCGCTGGGTCAGGATCGGATTGTGCGGACTGGGTATATACGGCCCCCAAACATGGCGACTGCGCAGCACCACCTGCGAATGATTGGGTCCGGTGCCACCCTCTGCGCAGACGAGGTAGTACCAGCCGGCGCGCTTGTAGATATGCGGGCCTTCGATCCAGATCGGCCGCTTCGAGAAATCGACGCCACCGTTGATCAGCACTTTGCGCTGGCCGGTCGGCATGCGTCGCGCGAGATCGAATTCCTGCATCCAGATCGCGCGGTGTCCGTCGTATTGCGGCTTGCCCTCGGGTGGTCCGTTGTTGAGCAGGTAGACCTTGCCGTCGTCGTCGAAGAACAGCGAGGGGTCGATGCCGTCGACGCTCTGCAGCCAGACTGGATCGGACCACGGGCCGGCCGGGTTGGTCGCCGTCGCGAGGAAGTTGCCGCCGTTGTCGACGGCGGTGTCGAGCACGTAGAACACGCCGTCGTGGAACGATATCGTCGGCGCGAACACGCCGCGCGAGATGCCAAGGCCGTCGAAGCCGAGTTGCGACGCTCTCTGGATCACGCTGCCGATCTGTTTCCAGTGGACGAGGTCGCCGCTCTCGAATACCGGGATGCCCGGGAAGAAGGCGAAACTCGAATTGACGAGATAGAACTTGTCGCCTGCGCGCACGACCGCCGGGTCCGGATGGAAGCCCGCCAGCACCGGATTGCGATATCCGTCCGGCGGCAGCGGCAGCGCGAACGCGGCGTCGTGTCCGCGGTATTCGAACCAGTCGAAGTACACGGGCTCTTGCGCGCGCGTCTGCGCATGCGCGTGCGCTGCGAACAATACAGCGAGCAGGAAGATCGCCGGCCGGCGCATGGGGCTCACCAGTCCCACATCGAACCGTCCTCGAGGCGCGCGATCGGCAGCTGCTTGGGCGCATACGGAAAGCGTGCAGCGAGCTTCTCGTCGATCGAGACGCCGTGCCCCGGCGACTCACCGCAATGCAGGCGGCCGTCGCGGAACGCATAGTCGTGCGGGAACACCTCGTCGGTCTCGGCCGAGTGGAACATGTATTCCTGGATGCCGAAATTCGGTACCCACGTGTCGAAGTGCAGCGCCGCGCCCATGCAAACCGGCGACAGGTCGGTCGCGCCGTGGAAACCCGTGCGCACCTGATGCAGCGCGGCGAAGTCGGCGAGCCGGCGGATGTGCGTGATGCCGCCGCCGTGCACGATCGTCGTGCGGATGTAGTCGATCAGCTGGTCCTCGATCAGGTGCTTGCAGTCCCAGATCGAGTTGAAAACCTCGCCGACCGCGAGCGGCGTGACCGAATGTTTGCGGATCAGCTCGAACGATTTCTGGTTCTCGGCGGGCGTTGCGTCTTCGAGCCAGAACAAGCGATACGGTTCGAGATCGCGCGCGAGCCGCGCGGCTTCGATCGGCGTCAGCCGATGGTGCACGTCGTGCAACAGTTCGACGCCGTTGCCGTGATCGCGCCGCAACCGTTCGAACAGCTGCGGCACGATCTCGAGATACTTCGGCGTCGACCAGACGGTCTCGGCCGGCAACGCGCTCTCAGCGGGTTCGTAGGGTTTGCCGCCGCTCGAGATGCCATAGGCCTTTTTTACGCCGGGCACGCCGCATTGCGCGCGCACCGCGAGGAAACCCTTCTCGATGTAACCGCCGACTTCGTCGCTCGCCTCGGCAGCGTCGCGGCCGTTCGCGTGCGCGTACACGAGCGCGCCCTCGCGCGAGCGGCCGCCGAGCAGTCGATACAACGGCATGCCGGCCATCTTGCCGAGGATGTCCCACAGCGCCACGTCCACGGCGGCGATGGCGGTCATCGTCACCGGCCCGCGCCGCCAGTACGCGCCGCGATAGAAGAACTGCCAGATGTCCTCGATGCGGCCCGCGTCGCGGCCGATGAGGTTCGGCACGAGATGTTCCTGCAGGTATGCGGCGACCGCTAGCTCGCGCCCGTTGAGCGTCGCGTCGCCAAGGCCCGTGACGCCCGAACGCGTCGTGATCTTCAGCGTGACGAAGTTTCGGCCCGGACAGGTGACGATCACGCGCGCGTCGACGATGTCGCGATCGCGCGCGGAGCCCTGCGTGGAGGGCGATGCGGGAACCTCTTTGGCCGCGCGGCGCGGCGCGGCTGCCGTGACCTGCGCGGACTTCGCGGGCGGTGTTCGCTTCATGGCAGCCTCACTTCTTCTCGTTCGCCGAGGGAATCGCGACTTCGAAAGGCCCCGCAGGCAGGCCCGCACCGTCGAACAGCGTGACGACGGGACTGTCGGCCCAGCCGTAGCGCACGCGCGTCGCGGCTCCGGCGTTGGGCCCATGCAGGACGACTTCATCGCCGCGGATCGTGGCGCTCGCGTAGTGACACGAATCCGCATGGGTGCCACAGAGTGCGAAGCCAACCGGGCCGTCGGCGCCGTAGGCAACGAGCCCGCGCGTGGCGTCGGCGAAAGTGACAACGACGCTGTCGCCGTCGCGGTGCGCGCGTGTGGGCACCGGACCCGAAGGCGGCAGCGCCCTTTCGCCATAGATCAGGTGCCGCGCCGCGCGCGCCAGGCGGCGGCCGAGCTCCTGCTTGTTCGCCGGGTGTACGTCGTAGCGATCGCCGATGTCGATCGTCACCGCGAGCGCGCTGTGCGCGTCCTCGGCGGCAGCGAGGCGCTGTGCCTCACGCAGTTCCGCCCAGCCGCTTTCGCCGGGTTGAGTCGACGCGGGACCATAACCTGCGAGCTGCACGATGAGCATCGGCAGGTCGGCGCCGAACTGCCCGCGCAGGTCCTTGCGCAAGGTGCGCAGCAGCACGCGGTAATTCGCGGGCGCGCCCGTGTTCGATTCGCCCTGATACCAGACGGCGCCGCGTACGCCGTAGTGGCCGACCGGCGCGAGCATGCCGTTGTACAACGTGGTCACGCCGGAGGCCGACGACCACGGCGCGCCCGGCGGGTAGCCGTACTCGCGCGGCGCGGCGCGATACTGCCAGGCGCCGTCGAGCGGTACGCTGGCGCCGTCCGCGAAGCGCAGCTTGCGCGTCGACGCGGGTCCGATGATGCCGCCGTCCTTGTAGGTGTTGAGGGCGTTGACGACAACGAGATTGTCGCCCGCATGCAGCAATCCGCTCGGCAACGGATAGGCACGCAGGTCGCCACCGTAGCTGCTGCCGACGAGGCGACCGTTGACCCAGGTCTCATCGACTTCGTCGACCGAACCGATGTCGAGCACCGCATGTTGCGTCGCCTGTGCCGCGCTCAGCTTCACGGTCGTGCGATACCAGAGCATGCCGTTGAAGTCGGCGAGATCGGGCACGCCCCATTGCTGGTAGCCGCCGAGTTCGCGCGGCGCCACGCGCCAGCCATCCTCGCTTTGCTGCGCGGGACTCCACGGCTCGTCGCTTTTCGCGACACCCGCGCGCGTATGCCACCACCCCGCCCAGACCTCGCCCCAGCGCGCGGCCGCGGCGAGCGGGTCGCGCGCATACAGTGCGAGCACGGCGAGCGTCTCGTCGAAGCCGCCGAGCGCGCGCAGACCTGCCGCGCTGATCCATGCCTCGATGCGCGCGCCGCCCCAGGAGACGTTGATCAGTCCCATCGGCACGTCGATCTTCTTCTGCAGCTCGCGCGCGAAGTAGAAGCATGCCGCGGAAAACTCCGGAATATTCTCCGACGTCGTCGGCAACCACGGCGACGGCTTCGCGAACGCTTCCTGCGGCGACGGACTGTTCGCCTCCGCGACCGTGAGCATGCGGATGCGATCGTTGTGCGCGTCCGCGATTTCGGCGCGCGAGTCGAGCGTGCGTTTGACCTGCAGCACCATGTTCGATTGACCCGAGCACAACCACACGTCGCCAACGAGCACGTCGCTGACCGACTGCTTCGCGCCATCGGCGGCCGTCACCGTCAGCGTGTACGGCCCGCCAGCGTGCTGCGGCGGCAGGAGCGCTTGCCAGCGTCCGTCGCGATCGGTCTTGCTGTCCGTGCTGCTACCTGCAAACGCGATCTTCAGCGCCTCGCGCGGTTTCGCGCGACCCCACACGTGAATCGGCGCATCGCGCTGCAGCACCGCGTGATCGCGAAACATCTCATGGAGTAGCGCCGGCTGCGGCGCTTCGGCCTGGACGATACGCAACGGCAACGCGAGTGCGAGCAGCGCCGCGCGGGTGACCCACTTCGTGGGGAAGCGAAAACAACTCTTGCTCATCATCAATGTCCGGGCGCGAAAGGAAACGACAGCGATTCGTAGTAGGCGAGCGGCTTCGCCGGTGGCGCGTAACCGACTGGCAGCGGCAGGTTGGAGATGCTCTCGAAGTAGGCGATGCTCGCGTCGCGCCACCACTGCGCCTCTTTTTCCTGGATCGCGAGGAACGCGGCGACCTGGTGGTAGCGTTCGTCGTCGATGCGGCCGTCGAGGCGCCGCCACGTCTCGCGCATCGCCTTCACCTCATCGACGCCACGCGTGTAGCGGACGACGAGTTCATCCCAGAGCGTCCGCCCCGATTTCGTGCGGAAGTTCCATGGCAGGTGGTGGAACCAGAGCAGGAACTGCTCGGGCACTCGGTGCGCATCGCCGAATTCCTGCGCGAGCGGCGGCGCGTACTGCGCAACCGCGTTGCTGCCGCTAGCGCTGCGATCGAAGCCGATACCGTTTATATCGGCGCGGTGGTAGTGGACCGAAGTCCAGTCGGCGCGCGGCCCGCCTGCGACCCAGGGTCCGGGCCCGTAGTGGTGTCCCTGGCCCATCACGTGATGCAGACCGAGCGGCGTCATGTAATCGACTGCCGCCTCGCGCGACGCCATCATCATGTCCACCACGGGGGCGACGAAAGCGTCGTCGTTGGAGAACGTCATGCGCGTCCAGTCCTCGGCGATCGCGCGCGCGGACTGCGACGGGTTCCACGCGAGGCGACCGAACGCGTACCAATTGGCCTGGTCGAATTGCGAGCCGCACCAGTTGCGGTCGGCGCCGATGTTGGCGACGCCGGCCATGCCGGTCAGCCTGCTGCTTCCGGGATTGCCTTCGCCGGGCCGGTCTTCGCGGCGCCGGACTTTGGCCGACGTGTCGTAGAGCGAACCATCGACCACCTTCGCGACAGTCGACCCGGTGCCGCGCGTCATCGTGTCGGCCGACAGCGTCTCTTCGTACAGCGTGCCGAGATAGACGAGATGCGTCGCGAAGCCGAGATATTCCTTGGTGATCTGGAACTCCATCATGAGCGGCGTCTTCGGCATCGCACCGAACAATGGATGAAACGGCTCGCGCGGCTGGAAGTCGATCGCGCCGTTCTTGACCTGCACGATCACGTTGTCGCGGAACTTGCCGTCGAGCGGAACGAACTCGTTGTATGCCTGTTTCGCGCGGTCGTCGGGCTGCGTCTGCGAATGGACGAACGCGCGCCACATGACGATGCCGCCATGCGGCGCGAGCGCGTCGGCGAGCAGGTTGGCGCCATCGGCGTGTGTGCGGCCGTAGTCCTGCGGACCAGGCTGCCCTTCCGAATTGGCCTTGACGAGGAAGCCGCCGAAGTCGGGAATGTACTTGTATACCTCGTCGGTCTTTGCCTGCCACCAGCGCCGCACATCGGGATCGAGCGGATCGGCGGTCTTGAGGCGGCCGATCTCGATCGGCGCGCTGAAGCGGGCGCTCAGGTAGACCTTGATCCCGTACGGACGAAATACGTCGGCGAGCGCCGCCGCCTTCGCGAGGTAGGCGGGCGTGAGGCTCAGCGCGTTCGCGTTGACGTTGTTGAGCACGCTGCCGTTGATGCCGACTGACGCGTTGGCGCGCGCATAGTCGGTATAGCGCGGATCGCGCCAGTCGGGCAGCTTGTGCCAGTCCCAGATCGATGCCCCCGCGTAGCCGCGTTCGACGTGGCCATCGAGGTTGTCCCAGTGGTCGAGTACGCGTAGCTTCAGGCGCGGAGAATCGCGCAAGTCGAGCGCTGCGAGCGATTGCCCGGTTTTGATGAGGCGCAGGAAGCGAAACGCCCCGTACAACGCGCCGATATCCTCATTGCCGGCGATAACCGTTGCGGCATGGCCCTCGATCGCGACGCTGCGGATCAGATAGCCTTCGCGGCCGAGTGTGGAGATATCGAGTCGCAGCTTCGCGATCAGCGGCGACGTGGCCGGTGTTCCGACGATGATCGCGCCATCGCGCGTGACCGCGTCCGAATGCGGCGGCGCCGCGCCGAGCAGTCCGTTCAGGCCGCGGCTCAGCTCCGCCGCGGTGGCGGCCTGTGTCGGCGTCGCCGCAACGACGATCAGCTGCATCGCGAACGGCCGATACGCTTGCGCGCGCTCGGCGGCGAGCGGCCGGTAGCGCAACCACAAGTCATAGCCGTCTTCTGCGTGCGCTGGCAGACCGCACAGCGCCAGCGCAAACAGCAACACGCTCTTCGTCAGGAGCAGGAATGCGGCCGTCGACGAGTCGCGGTCGCGCGTACACGTCGCCGCAAAGTCGCCGTGTTCGCGCGTTATCGCTACTATGGACCAGGTTTTCATGACCGCTCCGGAATCGCGCGAGTCTTTCGCCGCGACCTCCGCACAGGTCGAACGGCGCAAGCGCTCGCCGCCGCACGAAGGAACGAACGTTGCAGAAGAAGGCCAAGAAATCGATTCGACGCAAGGGCCGGGCGGTCACGATCGACGCGGTGGCGCTGCACGCCAAGGTGTCGCCGATGACTGTCTCGCGCGTCGTCAACGGCCACGGCAAGGTGCGCGACGCGACGCGCGAGCGCGTGATGCGCGCCGTGCGCGAGCTCGGCTACACGCCGAATCTCGCGGCCAGCTCCCTCGCCGCGGCGCAGGGCGCACGCATCGCGCTGATCTACACGAACCCGAGCAGCGCCTACCTGAGCGAGCTGCTCGTCGGCGCATTGCGCGGCACCGCGCGCACCGCGATGCAACTCGTCATCGACGCGTGGGACAACTTCGACACCGAAGAGGAACGCAAGGCGGCGCGCACGCTCGCGAAGAGCGTGGCGGGCGCGATCCTGCCACCACCGCTGTGCGAATCGAAGGCCGTGATCGCGGAACTCGTCGGCGCCGGCGTGCCGGTCGTCGCAATCGCATCCGGACGCTTCAGCCACGACATCTCGCGCGTGCGCATCGACGACTATCACGCGAGCAAGGAAATCACCGACCATCTCATCGCGCTCGGTCACTCGCGCATCGGCTACATCAAGGGTCATCCGAACCAGACCGCGAGCGCACGTCGCTTCGAAGGCTTCCAGGCCGCGCTCGGCGAAGCCGGCATCGCGCAGGACGCGACGCTCGTGCAGCAGGGCTACTTCACCTACCGCTCCGGGCTCAAGGCCGCCGAGAAGCTGCTCGCGCTGCGCAAGCCGCCGACCGCGATCTTCGCGAGCAACGACGACATGGCCGCCGCCGTCGTGTCGGTCGCGCACCGGCGCGGGCTCGACGTGCCGCGCGATCTCTCCGTCGTCGGCTTCGACGATACCTCGGCCGCGACCACCGTCTGGCCGGAACTGACGACGGTTCGCCAGCCAGTCGCGGCGATGGCCGACTCGGCGATCGACATCCTGTTGCGCAGCATCCGCAGCCGCGAACGCGACACGCGCGTCGTTGTCGACCACGTCGTCGCGCATCAACTCATCAAGCGCGATTCGGTCGCGCCGCCCTCGGGCAAACCCAGCGCCTGAAGCGGCGTCCGCGCGTCTCGACGCCTTCTGCGGTTGCGGATCGCCACGCAGTGAAAGCATGTGCCCGCCTTCAGCCTTCCATCTGCTCGAGTTCCTTGCCGCGCGTTTCGTGCACGTAGCGCAACACGAAGAACACCGAGATCGCCGCCGCCACCGTATAGATGCCGTAGGCACCCGCGAGGCCGATGCCCGTGAGCAGGATCGGGAAGGTGACCGTGATGAGGAAGTTCGACGTCCACTGTGCCGCGCCCGCGACAGCGAGACCCGAGCCGCGGATCTGGTTGGGGAACATCTCGCCGAGCATGACCCACATGACCGGCCCCCACGACATGTTGAAGAAGATCACGTAGGCGTTGGCCGCGACCAGCGCGAGCACGCCCATCGATCCCGACAGCGCCAGCTTGCCGTTCGCGTCGAGCACGGCGCTCGCGAACGCGACGGCGACCAGCGCGAGCGTGACCGCCATGCCGAGCGAACCGATCCAAAGCAGCGGCTTGCGGCCGATGCGGTCGATGAGCACCACGGTGACGAGACAGGCGCCGATGCTGAGCGCACCCGACAGGACGTTGATCAACAGCGCGTCGCTCTCCGAGAAACCCACCGCTTGCCACAGCACCGCGCCGTAATAGAAGACGACGTTGATGCCGACGAGCTGCTGGAACGTCGCAAGGCCGATGCCGACCCAGACGATCTTGCGAATCCGGCCGGTGCTCTTGCTGATCAGATCCGACAGCTGCGGCCGATGATGGTCCGCCGACAACGACGCATCGATTTCGGCGAGCTTGCTGCGCGCCTCGACGAGGCCGTACAAGCGCGTGAGCACGGCGAGCGCGTCGTGCTTGCGCTTCTTCACGACGAGATAGCGCGGGCTCTCAGGAATCGCCAACAGCAACACGAGGAACAGCAGCGAAGGAATCGACTGCATCCAGAACATCCAGCGCCACGCCGCCTGGCCGAGCCACAACGCCTCGGTCGACGCGCCGGCGGCCTTCGCGAGCAGATAGTTGCTTAAGAATGCACAGAACAAGCCGCTGATGATCGCGATCTGCTGCACCGTTGCAAGGCGACCGCGGTAGCGCGCCGAGGCGACCTCGGCGATGTAGGCCGGCGACATCACGCTCGCCGCGCCGACCGCGAAGCCGCCGAGTACGCGCGCGGTGACGAAGAACGCCGAGGTTCCGGCGGCGCCCGCACCGAGCGCCGAAATCAGAAACAGCACCGCGGAGATGATCAGCACCGTGCGTCGACCCCAGCGGTCGCCGAGGCGACCGGCGAAGAACGCGCCGATCGCGCAGCCGAGCAGCATCGACGCGACCTCAAAACCGACGCCGGCCGAGCTCGACTCGAACGTGCGCCGCAGACCATCGACCGTGCCGTTGATGACGCCGCTGTCGAACCCGAACAGGAAGCCGCCGATCGTGGCGACGCAACTGATCAGGATGATGAAGCGGGTGTTCTCCGCGCTGCTCGCGGGCGATGCGCTGCTGTTGATCGTGACGCTGCTCATGTTGCGGTTCTCGTCGTTTGGCCTCACCCAATGTGCATCCGCGTGGTTCGCGCGCATGCTCCCCAGGTCATTGTGCTCTCACCTCGATAGAGGAAATGAGAGCGTCGCAACGATCAGCGCAACAGGTACTGATTGAGCAGATTCTCGTAGCGCTCCTGCTTGCCGCTGATCTTGGCCGCGGGCGCCGCTTTCAACGCGAGCGCGTGCAGGTCGGCGAGCCCGAGTTTGCCCTGTTCGAAGTCGCGGCCCGCGCCGCTATCGAAGCTCGCATAGCGTTCGCTGCGCCATTTCTCCCACGGCGATTGCGTCAGCAGCGCGTGCGCCACCTCGAGTCCGCGCGCGAAAGAGTCCATGCCGCCGATGTGCGCGAGGAACAGGTCTTCGAGGTCGGTCGATTCGCGCCGCACCTTCGCGTCGAAGTTGAGGCCGCCGGGTTGCAGGCCGCCCTGGCGCAGCACGACGAGCATCGCGCCGACGGTGTCGTAGAGGTCGCTCGGAAACTGGTCGGTGTCCCAGCCGTTCTGCGCGTTGCCGCGGTTGGCATCGATGCTGCCGAGCAGGCCGTGGTCGGACGCCACCTGCAGGTCGTGCTCGAACGTGTGCCCCGAGAGGGTCGCGTGATTCGCCTCGATATTGAGTTTGAAGTCCTTGTCGAGGCCGTGTTTCTGCAGAAAGCCGGCGACCGTCGCCGAGTCGAAGTCGTACTGGTGTTTCATCGGCTCCATCGGTTTCGGCTCGATGAGGAAATTGCCCTTGAAGCCGATGCTGCGGCCGTAGTCACGCGCGATCGTCAGGAAGCGGGCGAAGTGATCGAGCTCGCGCTTCATGTTGGTGTTGTGCAGCGACACGTAGCCTTCGCGCCCGCCCCAGAACACGTAGTTGCCGCCGCCGAGTTCGACCGTCGCATCAAGCGCGTTTCTGATCTGCACGGCGGCGCGCGCGACCACATTGAAATCGGGATTCGTCGCTGCGCCATTCATGTAGCGCGCGTGACTGAACAGGTTCGCCGTGCCCCACAGCAGCTTCACGCCCGTCGCCTGCTGCCGCTCCTTCGCGAGCGCGACCATGTGCTTCAGGTTCTTCTCGTAGACCGCGATGTCGTCGTCGTCGGGCGCGAGATCGATGTCGTGGAAGCAGTAGTACGGCACGCCGAGCTTCGTGAAGAACTCGAACGCGGCATCGACGCGCGCCTCGGCGGTCGCCATCGGCGTGGCTGCCGCCCAAGGGAATTCGCGCGTGCCGGCCGGCCCGAATGGATCGTGGCCCGGGTTGCAGTACGTGTGCCAGTAGCACACCGCGAAGCGCAGGTGCTCGGCCATCGTCTTGTCGCCGATCTTCCGGCCGGCATCGTAGTGCTTGAACGCGAGCGGATTGTCCGACTCGCGACCCTCGAACGGGATGCGGCCGATGCCGGGGAAATATTCGCGCTTGCCGACGAAGGGTGTGCTCATGTTTGCGGTACCGAAGTAGGGGTCATGGGGAAATGCCGCTCGATCGCGGCGCTGCGGATTCGGGTTCGTTGCTGTCATGCGTCGCGTAGAGCTGCTTCGCGACGTCGAGGTGACACAGAAACTGGCGGTAGGCTTCGCGGTAGGCGGCCGCGTTGGCGGCGTCGGGCTGCATCGACAGTGCGGGCACGCAGCGCACGTGTTCGCGCGCGATCGTCGCTACGTCGGTGTTTCCGCCGCGTGCGCGATCCTCGGCCCAGAGTGCCTGCAACGCCGCGCCAAACGCGGCGCCCTCGACCTGTTCGGGCACGTTCACTGGCAGCCCGAATACGTTCGCGATCATCTGCCGCCACGGGGCGCTCTGGCTGCCACCACCCGTGAGGCGGATCGCCGTGAACTTCATCCCCGTCGCCAGCAGCTGATCGAAACCGTTGCGCAGCGCGTAGGTGGCGCCTTCCATCGCCGCACGGTACGCATTGGCGCGAGTCAGATTCGCAGGCGTCATGCCGAACAGTGCGCCGCGCGCATGCGGCAGGTCGGGCGTGCGCTCGCCGTTGAAGAACGGCAGCATGACGAGTCCATCCGCACCGGGCGTCGTGTCGGCCATCGACGCGTCACCTTCGCGCGCGCTGATGCCGAACGCCTTCGCGACGTTCTCGGTCGCGACCGTGCAGTTCATCGTGCAAATCAGTGGCAGCCAGCCGCCGGTCGAAGAGCAGAACGCGGCCCAGCCCGCGGCCGCATCCACGACCGGAACGTCCGCGTGCGCGAACAGCGTGCCCGACGTGCCGAGGCTCATGCTGAGCACGCCGGCCTCGACGTTGCCCGTGCCGATTGCCGCCATCATGTTGTCGCCGCCGCCGCTGCTGACGAGCACGCGCGCGGGCAGGCCGAGCTCGGCGGCAATCGCGGGCGCAATAGGAAAGCTCGCGTCAGCCTCCACGAGTGGCGGCAGCATCGCCGCGAGGTCGTGCTCGCCATCGGTCGCCGCGAGCAACTGCGGGGACCAGCGCCGCGCACGCACGTCGAGCCAGCCCGTCCCCGATGCGTCGCCGCATTCCATCCAGCGCTCGCCGGTCAGCCAGAAGTTGACGTAGTCGTGCGGCAGCATGATCGCCGCGAGCTTGGCGTAGGCCTCGGGCCGGTGTTTGCGCGTCCACGGCAGCTTCGGCGCGGTGTAGCCGACGAGGATCGGGTTGCCTGCGAGTTCGACGCACCGCCGCGCACCGCCGACTGCAGCCATGATCTCGTCGCATTCGCGCTGGGCGCTCGTGTCGCACCAGAGCTTTGCTGGCGCGAGCACGCGGCCCGCGGCATCGAGCGGGACGAATCCGTGTTGCTGCCCCGACACGCCGATCGCCACCACGCGCGCACGCGACGCGGCGTCCATTTTCGCGAAGCAGGCGCGGATCGCAGCGACCCACCATTCGGCTCGCTGCTCGCGGCTGCCGTCGTCGCCGACGATGAGTTCGAGAGGCTGGCCATGCGCGGCAACGACCCTGCGCGCAGCCGGGTCGTAGGCCACGAGTTTGACGCTCTGCGTACCGACATCGAGTCCTACGAACAGGCTCACGACGCGTCTCCCGGGCGCAAAATGTTAGCGCTACCACAAAATTCGCAAAAAAATGCGTCACCGGAAAGTAGCGCTCGCAGCGTCATGGTAGATGAAGGGATCCCGAGGGTTCCCAACTGTACCAGTGGATGCTCGAAATGCCTTGCTGCGTTGCGCAATGCGCGGGCGCAGAGGTCCGAAGAGACCGATTCGTCGCGGAAATTGGCTCATAAATGGCACGTCCGCGCGCCCGCCATCGTCGAAGGCGAAGGTCATCGCCGCATCAGGCCCGGGTGACTCATTCGGTCTGCACGACGCCTGCCTGGACGACTCGCACCGCTCCCGACCGTACCTCGTTGCGCGTCCGCCGCGCACAGCCATCGATCGGGCCCGGCGATGCCTGCGCGTACGGCGCGACGCCGTACAGCTCACGTACGTTTTCTTACCGCCCCCGCGTGCGCGGCGCGTACACACACGCCGCGCAAGGGCGACCTTGTCCGATGCGTGCGCCTAGACGCGACGACGGAACAGCAGCGCTCCGGTCGCGAGCAATGCCCCGATCAACGATACCAAGGTCGACCTCGCGAGCGACGGCGCGGCAACAGGCGCGACCGGCGCGGCACTCGCAATGACGGTCCAGGTGCCGGCTGCCGCACTCGCGGCATTCGCGATGTTGGGCCCGTAGTTGCTCGAGTTGCAGTTGTTGCCCACGACGACGAAGCACTTCCAGCCGGTATTGCCGTAGTCGCCGACCGGCGGGGAGTACGGGCGGTAGCCGATGTCGAGGATGTCGAAGTAGTTGTTGGCGGCGGCCGTGGTCTGCCAGCGATCGACCGCAATGACCGTGCCAGAGTAGATCGGTACGCCCGTCGCGTCGGTCTGTACCTTGAAGCCGCCCGGCTCGATCAGCGCCTGCGGGTCCGTACCCGTGTAGGTGTTGACGCCGTCGGAGAAGGACCAGACGAGGTCGCTGCGTGTGGAGATGTCGGCGGGACCGAAGTTTGGCGGCAGCGGTGTGTTCAACGTGAACGAACCGTGCGCGCTCATCGCTGCGGTATAAGTGACGCAAGGGCCCGCCGTCGGATCGCCCGGTGGGGCGCAGTTGTCATAGAAGACAGCGTACGGCGAGCCCGCATAGACATACGTCGTCGTCGCGGAAGCCGGCACCGCAGCGGTCGCCAGCAGCGCCAGCGACAGCAACCCGAACCACCCGCCAAACCGATTCGTGCTACGCATTTTTCGATCCTCCGAAGAAAACTTTTTCTGCGCGACCGCACATCGACCAGCGCGCCGCGCGGCCAAATTTTTGCGATTGATGGATAGACGCAATTTTTGGTCAGAACGAATCGTGCCTTTTCTCGCCGGCCTGTGGGCAACGAGGTGGTCCGTTACGTGTAACCCCCCTGATCGTCAACGGCGGCGCGGGATGCGCGTTGCTGACTGTCAGATGAGCGTGTCGCCGGCGTCCATCGCGGAGATCGGTCTGCATAGGCGCCCTTATACCGGCGCAGGTACGGATCGACGGGCGCCACGCGCAAACACCGACTTGTCAGCGTGATGCACTCCGCAGTTTTTGCCGTGACCTGTTCTCAACTTTCACCGACCGCCCCTGCGAGCATGCGCCATCCCCGCTTGAAGGAAGGATCTCGTGCGTAAGCCAAGAATTCGCTGGATGAGTCATTTCGAACTGCCCGTGGAGGGCGCCGTCGTGCTGTTCGATTTCGGCAGCGGGCCGAAAAGAGGGAAGTTCGAGAACAGTCAGTTCGTCGTCAAGCCGCACAACGTTCGCTTCGACCGTATCCTGGTCAATCGCTGGCGATACCCCGAAACGCACGAAAACCGCGTGCGCGCCGTGGCGTAAATGGCAGCGGGCTGAAACGAGCAGGCGGCGACATCCGCCGCTCTCGGCCGATATTCTGGTGGCTGCTTGGCAGATTGGCGTGTACCTGCCGGCGTAGACTGCTGTTTTCGGCCTCCGGAGTCAGCATGCGTCGCGTTTCCGTTCTGCTCGGCGGACTCCTGTCGTTGTCTATCGCGTCGACGGGCGCGTCGCAGACGATCCCGCGGTTTCCGGCCGATGCGATCTGGAACCAGGACATCTCGACGGCGCCGATCGACACGAACTCGGGTGCGATGATCAACGCGAGCGTCGCCTGGGGCACGGGTGGCACGAAGTTCCAGGTCGATTTCTCGATGCACGTGCTGAGCACGGCGGGGCACACGTACGTCACGCGGTCGGTCGTGAAGGAGTCGGGTTATTACGGGGACTGCGATTCAGGACTCAGCATCCCGTTGCCGACCGGCGGCGCGATCGAGGGCTCTACCGACTACACCTGCGACCTCAGCAACGACTGCCATTTGTTCGTCGTCGACGGCAACAATCTCTACGAGTCGTACCAGACGACAGTCGACACGAACGGCATCAATTCGCTGTGCGCGATCAAGTGGCGTCTCGACCTCGACTACCCGCCGGGCGGGCGCGGCGAAGGATGCACGAGCGCGGACGCCGCCGGCTTTCCGATGGCGCCGCTGATTACCGGCCCGGATGAAGTATTCGCGGCGATGCAGGTCAGCAACGGCGACCTCGGCCATGCACTGCGCTTCATCATGCCGAACAGCCGCATGCGCGCGGGCTATTACGTGCATCCGGCGAGCCACAACGGCTCGCCGAGCTCGACCTCCGCCGCCGCGATACCGTATGGCGCGCGGCTGCGTCTGCACCCGAACTTCGACATCTCCACATTCAACGGGGCCTCGCAGGTCGTGCTGCGGACGCTGAAGAAGTACGGAATGTTCCTTTCGGACGGCGGCAGCGTACCGCTCACGTTCGACGACGGTCTGTTCGCGACGCGCCACTGGTCCGACACCAACATCAACTTCGACTCGCACTCTCTGTATGGTGTCGCGCTCACCGATTTCGACGTGATGCCGATCGGCACGCCGATCGCCTATGACAACAACGACCCGTTGGCCGATTGCGTGCGCAATCCGACGCCGAGTCCACCGCGTTACGTACCCGTGACACCCGCTCGACTGCTAGACACGCGCTCGGGCGCGACTACCGTCGATGGTGTGGAAGCGGGCGTCGGCGCCATCGCGAGCGGGACAGCACTGAACCTGCCGACACTGGGCCGTGGAGACGTCGCTGCCAGCGCCGTAAGCGCGGTCGTCATGAACGTGACGGCGGTAACGCCGTCTGCGGTCGGCTACATCACCGTCTGGCCGGCCGGCACGACGCCGCCCCTGGCTGCAAACCTCAACCTCAATCCGCCCTATACGATTCCGAACCTCGTCATCGCCAAGCCGGGCAACAGTGGCCAGATATCCGCCTACAACGGCACGGCCGCCGGCGCCACCAACGTCGTCGCAGATGTGCAGGGCTATTTCACGACGAGCGCGAACTACAACGCGGTCTCGCCCATGCGCATCCTCGATACGCGCGCGCAACAGGTCACTTATGACGGCGCGTACCAGGCGATCGGCGCGATCGCCAGCGCACAGAAGCTCGACATGACGATTCTCGGCCGCCCCGGCATACCCGCCAGTGGCGTCAGCGCGGTTGTCGTCAACGTCACGCCGGTCAGTCCGTCGGCGTCGGGATTTCTCACCGTTTGGCCGACGGGAACGACACGCCCAATCGCGGCGAACGTGAACCTCAACCGCGGCCTCACGATTCCGAATCTCGTCATCGCCAAGGTCGGCGGCGCCGGCCAGATATCGATCTACAACGGCGGCGGCGCCGCGACCGACGTCGTTGCCGACCTGCAGGGCTGGTTTCCGCAGACCTCCGAATATGCCGCGCTCGTGCCTGCGCGCCTCATGGACACGCGCCCGGGCCAGAGCACTGTCGACAACGTCGATGCCGGCACAGGCGCACTCGGTGGCGGCGGCACTTTCGCGCTCAGCGTGCTCAACCGTGGCGGCGTCCCGGCGAGCGGCGTCGGCGCCGTCGCACTCAATGTCACATCAGTGCTGCCGCACGGCGCCGGCTACCTGACCCTGTGGCCCTCGGGCGCGACGCGGCCACTCGCCGCGAACCTCAACCTCAACCCGGGCCTCACGGTGCCCAATCTCGTGATCGCGAGGGTCGGCCCTGACGGCAACGTCATGATCTACAACGGCGGCGCCGCGCCGACCGATATCGTCGTCGATGTCCAAGGCTATTTCCTGACGAACCCGTAAAGGACAGGCGGGTGCGGAACAACGGCGTGCCCTGGTTCGTCTATCTGATCGAGTGCAAGGACGGCAGCATCTACACCGGCATCACGAACGACGTCGCTGCACGCTACGCGGCACACGTCGCCGGCAAGGGCGCGCGCTACACGCGCTCGCACCCGCCGCAGCGCCTGTTGGCCACGTTCGCGCACGACGATCGCGCCGCCGCGGCGCGCGCGGAATATGCGATCAAGCAGTTATCCGCTCAGGAGAAGCGGCGGCTCTGCGAGGCGCAACTGCGACAGTAGCGCTCGCCAGTAGCCTACCTTCCGGGATCATCGGGCTGCATCGAGGACACGCAAGAGCGCACGTCCGTCGGCATCGAGTCCCACCGTCGCGCGTCGACGCTTGGCTGGCGGTTCGAGCCGATCCTTTTCGTAGGCATCCAGAACGGCAGGATGCACGTAGCACTTGCGACATATCGCCGGCGTATTGCCGAGCCGCTTCGCGACCTCGGCGATCGCCTCGACGATCGTTCGTTTGCGTTCGTCGAGACCCGCGACGTCGCCCGCCGCGCCCAACGCGCGTGCCGCGAGCAGCGTGCCGGCCCAGGTGCGGAAATCCTTGGCACTGAATTCTTCGCCAAGTGCCGCGTGCAGGTACTCGTTGACGTCGCCGGAAGCGATGCGCTGGCGCTTGCCATCGTCATCGAGAAACTGAAATAGCTGTTGTCCCGGCAACTCCTGGCAACGTTTGACGATGCGCGCGAGACGCGCGTCCGCGAGCAGCAGCGAATGAAACTTGCCGCTCTTGCCGCGAAATTCGAACATCACCTGCTCGCCGCGCACGCGCACGTGGCGGTTGCGCAATGTGGTCAATCCATACGAGCCGTTGTCGCGCGAATATTCTTCGTTGCCGACGCGGATCAGCGAGGTCTCGAGCAGCTTCACGACGGCCGCCACAACCTTGCGGCGCGGCAAGCCGTTGAGGCGCAGATCGCGGTTGATCTGCCGTCTAAGCAGCGGCAGCTTTCGCGCGAACGCGGCAAGGCGCTCGTACTTCGCGGCATCGCGGTGCTCGCGCCAGCGCGGGTGGTAGCGATACTGCTTGCGTCCGCGCGCATCGCGACCCGTGGCCTGCAGATAGCCCTTCGCGCTCTGGCAAATCCATACGTTCGTGTAGGCGGGCGGGACGGCCAGCGAGCGGATGCGTTGCAGCGTCGCCTGATCGCGCAAGCGAGCGCCGGAGGGAAGCAAGTAGGCGAATCCCTTGCCTGCGCGCTTGCGGCGCAGACCCGGCGAGCCGTCGCTCACGTAGATCAGGCCGTTTCGCCGCAGCGACTTCGCGTCAGCGTCGGCGCGCTTTCGCGGCTTCCTTTTGCTCTCGGTACTCGCCTCCCGCCCGTGCGGATCTGTGTGGGAAAGTGCACTCATCGCCGCAGACGCTCGAAGCCGAACAGATGACTCAGTGGATGACGCCGACGCCGCAGCAGGGCGCAAATCAACGCGGCGCCGATCGCGCTGTAGGTGATGCCGTTGCCGCCGTAGGCCATCGCGAAAATCACGCGCGGCCCGTACTGCGGGTGCGTACCGAAAAACGGCAATCCGTCCGCGGTTTCCGCGAACGTGCCGGCCCAGGCGAAATCGGCGGCGAGTTCGCCGATCCCGAATATCGCCGCCGCGCGCTTCTCGAGAGCGCGCACCTTCTTCGCGACGCGGGCATCGCGGCGCGCGGGAATGTCCACCTTGTCGTCGGCGCCACCGACGATGAAGCGATGGTCGCGCGTGGTCCGTGCGTAGAGATACGGTCTCGCCGACTCCCAGAACAGCGTCCGCGACCAGGGGCCAAGGACTTCCGCGGACAACGGGTCGGTGACATACGCGTAGCTGCTGTGGTTGACCGCAACTTTCTGCTGCAGCCATTCCTGCGTCGCATAACCCGCAGCGACGACCGCGTGGCGCGCGCGAATCGACAGGCCGTCGGCCGTTCGCATCAGCGCGCCTTTTGCATCGACGCTCAGCGCGGCAACCTTCGTCCTGTCGAAGACCCGCACGCCGCGGCGGCGCAATTTCCGCAACAGCTTGCTCGCGAGTCGATAGGGATCGACCTGCGCGGCGGGCTCACTGACGATAGCCGCTGGGAAGCGAATGGCATAACGCTCGGTCAGTTCGCGCGCCGACAGCCACTCGACGTCGAAACCATGGCGGCGGCGCATCTCGAATTCCGCGTGCAGCCGATGGCGATGCAGCCAATGGCTCGCGACGTACAGGCTCTGCTGTGGTGCGAAGTCGACACCCGCAACTTCGTCGCATATCGTCTGCAGCTCGCCGATCGCTTCGGCGCAGGCGCGATAGCACGATACTGCCTGCTCCTCGCCGAACCAGCGGGCGAGATCGACCATATGCGTATCGATTTCGTATTGCAGAAGTGCGGTGCTCGCCGCCGTGCTTCCCCAGCCGATGTCGCGCTGCTCGACGAGGATCACCTCGATGCCGGCATCGGCGAGCGCTCGCGCGATCAGGCTGCCGCTGATGCCGCCCCCTACGATCAAAGCCTCGCACGTCTCGTCGCGTGCGAGCTTGGGGAACGAATACATCAGGCCGTTCTTGACAGCCCAATAGGGGTAGCCGCTCTTGAGATCCACGAGTGCTTCGAAGTCCTTCTCCTGTCGCCCCCCGGCACTGCAAGATGAGAGCCAGGCTTTCGCTGCGGGAAAAGCGCTGAAATCAGTGCGTGCCGCACGGGGCGCGACTCCGGAGCGGGTAAATTGCAGGGGCGCGAAGGCGGAGGCTGCCGTGCAACAACGAGGCTCCGTCTGCATGGCGACGACGCGGGGCACATCCACGAACGCCACGAAGGCGCGTTAGAACCTCAACGTTTTGCCGGAAGCTCGACGTCGTCAGCGCTGCCGAGATCCGCGGCTTCACCGCGCAGAAGCGCACCTGCGAACTTGCGCAAGACCGCGACCGGCGATTCGTTGCCGTTCCAGATGCGGGCGAGGCGCGGTTCGACTTTCAGGAGCAGGAGCGTCGGATCATCGGCGCCGCCGGGGAAAAATATCGTCTGCCCGACCGCCCACAATTCCGTGGTTTTTTGTCTGTCGACGAGCAGTTCTGCCCTTCCCGCGATCGAGATGAAGATCCGTCCAGCGACATCGCTGTAGGAAAGGTCGACGTCGGGAGCGTTGCGAATTTGTGCCACCTTGTCGCTCGCACTCGACGTGAAGAACCAGATCGCGGCATCGTCATCGACATCCATCGTCTGCAGCGGCCTGCTCACGATCGAACCGTCGGGCGCTCGCGTCGCCAGCATGGCGTATTCGATGCGCCTGATATGCGCTTTCAGCAATTCCAGGTCCTGCATCGCGTCGTCTCATGGGCTGCGGCAACGGCGATACTCGCGCGACCGCTCTGAACGCACCGCGAACCGGGAACGCGCCGGCCACGTGCCGAGCATCGTGTGCGGCGCCTCGAACCCGGGTCGTGCGTGATCGCACCTAGACGCTGCCGCCGCGCGCGAGCCGACGACTCTGCATCAGCGCCGACACATGGAGCATGAGAAACAGCGGCACGAAAAAGGCGGGGACGATCAGCAACGGCAGCGACGCCATCGGTGCGACCGTGATCTCGCCGGGCGCGCCGGTGACGGCGAGCGTGCTCAGACCTGCAATGCCGACGGCGAGCACGAGATCCAGGATGCCGAGAATGTTCCAGCGCACGAACGTGGCGCTCGCGGCGAAGGCCGGTTCGCGGATCAACGCCAGCATGATCCAGGGCGCAGTGATGCCGATCGCCATGTCGCCGAGTCCCGCCGGCAACGCGAACATGGCGGGGAGCACCTTGTGCGCGTATAGATCGAGGAAGCCCATGCCGGCCCAGCGCCAGGCTTGCATGCCCGCAATGAGACGGAGATCGAGCGTCAGGATGTAATCGCGAAACGACTGGAACAGTCGCAGCGCAGCGAGAAACGCGGCTAGCGGCGCGAGGACGCCCAGGGCGATCGCGATCGGCGGCTTGCCGGGGGCGCCCACGAATGCACCCGCGGTGCCCAGCAGTGTCACGAGCAGCAACCAGGCGGCGATCGCGACGGTGACGAGCCGACGAATTCGGCGCTGTCCATTTGCCTCGAATCCGAGGGACTGACGTGCTACGGCAGACATGGGAATCTCCTAGTCACTTGCATTTTGCAAGTTTATAGCGAACGTAGCAGAATGACTTGCACTATGCAAGTAACTATCGTCCTCGACGCGAGGTGGCTGTAGATGAATTCCGCAAGATCGTTCGCCCGCTCCGCCTGCGCCGTCGCCAATTCCCTCGACATCGTCGGCGACAAATGGTCGCTGCTCGTGGTGCGCGACCTGCTGCACGGCAAGCGCACGTACAGCGAACTCTCGCTCTCGCCAGAGCGCATTCCGACCAACATCCTGGCCGATCGCCTCGAGCGCCTCGTTGACGCCGGCATCGTCGCGCGCGCGCCCTATCAGGAGCGTCCAGTGCGCTACGCCTACACGCTCACCGCGAAGGGCAACGCGCTCGGCGACGTGTTGCTCGCGTTTGTTCGTTGGGGCAAGCAGCACATTCCGGGAACGGTCGCGCTGAACCAAGGTCCTTCCAAGGACACGGGCCGCGAAGCGGCCGCGGCATCGCGGCCGCGCGCAAAGCGCAAGCGATAGGACGCGGCAACGGCGGCATACCCCTGCCATTGCGGAACCGCATGCCTGGCGCCGAGGCGACGGTGCTTGCGCGGCGCGTCGACGTCGCGAAGCGCCCTCCTTCGCGAGTTACCTCTCGATTCGCATCGTGATATGCCCGTCGGAATTGATCGACTCTCCATCACCGCCCCAAACGGCGAGATCGCTTCGGAGCACCTGCCCGCGTTCGTTGCAGGTTATGTGCGAACCGAATAGGCTGCGTTTCGACGCAGCCATCCGTGGGGGATCTGGTGAACTCAGCGCACGCGATTCGCCTCGGCACACTGATTCTCACCATCGCGCTCGCTGTTGCCAGCTGCGCGAGCCTGCCTCCGCAGACGGGCAGATCCGTCAGCACTGCGCTGACCGACACCGCGCAGACACGCCTCGGCAAGGAACTCGCAGGCCCGGTCGCCGCGCATCCGGGCAAGAGCGGCATCTATGATCTGAGCGACGCACGCGATGCCTTCGCTGCGCGCGGAGTGCTCGCCAACGTGGCCGAGCGATCGATCGACATCCAGTACTACATCTGGGCCGACGACCAGAGCGGGCGCTTGTTGCTCGGCGCACTGTGGAAGGCCGCGCAACGCGGCGTGCGCGTGCGCCTGCTGCTCGACGACAGCGGCACGCGCGGTCTCGATGAGACGCTCGCCGTTTTCGATGCCGAGCCGAACATCGAGGTGCGGCTATACAACGCGTTTCCCCGCCGGGGCGCGAAGAATCTCGCTTTCGTCAGCGACTTCTCGCGAGTCAACAAACGCATGCACAACAAGTCGTTCACGGTCGACAACGAGGCGAGCATCATCGGCGGCCGCAACATCGGCAACGACTATTTCCAGCTCGGCCACGGCCTTGGCTTCGCCGACGCCGACGTCATCGCGGCGGGGCCAGTCGTGAAGGACATATCCAATTCGTTCGATACGTACTGGAATAGTCCGTCGGCCTATCCCGCAGACCGCATCATCGACAAGCCAACCGCGGAGACGAAGGAAAAGGTACTGAAGACACTCGACGCCGCGAAGACGGATCCGGATTCGGTCGAGTATCGAAAGGCACTGGAAACGACGCCGTTGCTGCAACAATTGGAATCGCACGACCTCAGGCTCGAATGGACCGAAGTCAAGTTCATCGCGGACGATCCGGCCAAGACGCTCGACGAAAGCGGCCGCACCGACGTCCTGCTTTATCCGAACATGATCAACACGCTCGGCAAGCCGCAGCACTCGATTGATGTGGTTTCGCCATACTTCGTTCCGGCCAAACAAGGCAAGGATCTGCTCGTTGGCTTCGTGCGCGATGGTGCGAACGTGCGCATTCTCACCAACTCGCTCGCGTCCAATGACGCGCCCGTGGTGCACGCGGGTTATGCGAAACACCGCGAGGAACTGTTGAAGGCCGGCGTGCACATCTGGGAGATCAAGCCGACGGCGCTCGCGACCATACCGGGCCGCAAGACGCATGCCGGCAGCTCGTCATCGGCACTGCACGCGAAGATGTACGCCGTCGACCGCAAGCGCATCTTCGTCGGTTCGTACAACTTCGATCAACGTTCGGCAAACCTCAACACCGAACAGGGACTCGTTATCGACAGCGTCCCGCTCGCCGAAAAGCTCGGCAAGTCGCTCGACGAGTTCCTGCCCGAGGCGGCGTGGGAGGTTCGGCTCACCGCAAAAGGCGAGCTCGAGTGGATCGACCACGCGGGCGGCAAGGAAGTCCGCTACGACGACGAACCGCAGACCAGCTGGTGGAAACGGTTCAAGGCCAGCGTCATGTCGGTGTTTCCGATCGACTGGCTGCTCTAGCTTCGTCTCGACCAACTTCGTATCGATCGACTTCGATTCCGCAGACGTCGCCGCTCAGAGTTTGTCCTGACGTCGGCGCGATCGAATGTATTCGGCAGCGTCCCGTCTGAACGCGTCTGCTCCGTTCGTGGTGAGGCATCGAACCACGAACTGCGATCGAACATGGCGTTCGCACTTCGAACCCTCACCGCGAACCACCGCTGTTTTTCATATTGAGATACCGCCGCAAATTCAAGCAGGCGCTCGGAACCGCTGCTACCTGCTTTGGCGCAGGTAGCGCTCGAACCAGGCAGAGACCTCGCGGTGCAGTTCGTCGTCCGCCGCGGCGCCCGTCAAATTGTGCGGCAGGTCGTCGAGCACGCGATAGGAGAATCGCGCGCTCTCGTGCGCGCGAGCGTAACGCGGCGCCAATGCTTTCTCGAGTTCGGCCGAGCTGGCCTGCGACACGACGTCGTCCTTCACGCCCTGAACGACGATGATCGCCGGCGGCGGATTCCCCGCGGCGATCTGCGCGGCGCGTTCGGTCGCATCCGTGCGCTTGGCGAGCGCACGACTTTCGGGTGTCCACGCGTATTTCAGGCCAGTCGCATGCTCGTACGCTTGCACCGAAGCGGAGAGGCCGATCGACGGGTTGAGCATCACCGCAGCGCCGATTGCGACGTCGCGCTGGGCGAGTGACAACAACGCTGCGGCGCCGCCCGCCGAAAAGCCGAAGAGTCCGATCCGGTCGCCGTGTCGCATGCAACCCTGTCGCTCGAGCGCTGCGACGACGCGCGGTAGTTCTTCGGCGGCGCCCACGACGACAGGCTTGAACACCAACAGCCCCATGTCTTCGCGCTGCCGACGCACGAGTTCGTCAGTGCCGCCGGAAGGTGCCCGGCTGCCGAACATCGGCAGGCCGAGATAGACCTTGATCGCCGCGACATCCTCCAATGGGAATGCACGCAGCAGTGCCTGTTCGTTCGCCGGCGGCCCGAAGCCATGCCAGAGAATGATCGGTGCCCGCGTCACCTTGGCGGGGACATGGACGATCGCTGGCACGCCGGCCAGGCTCGTCGTGATGACGCGATCTCCGAGACCATCGCCTTCGCAGAGGCGACGATCGTGAGTGTCCTGGATTGGCCCGGCAACGACGGGCGGATCATTCGCGGCGGCGTGCGCAAAGGCCGTGGTCATGCAAATGAAGAGCAGGCCCAGCTGGGCAAGGCTGCGGCGTTTGCTCATCCCATTCTTCCGTTTGTTCGTCACGAGGAATCTCATCTCTTATGCGCGCAAGCGCGTCGATCCGTTGACGACGCTGTAAGGCTCGACGTCGCAGTCCGCGATGCGCCGCTGCAACAGGCGTCTCTCGGTCACGTTGCGTGCGAGTTCGAGCGCATCGACGAAGTGATCGCGCGCCGCATCGTGATTGCCGAGGCGCAGATGCAGTTCGCCGAGTGCCGCCGAATAGAACGGATAGTCCAGTAGCCGCTCGCGGTCGGCGATGCGTTCTATCTCGTCGAGGCCGCAGCGCGCGCCGTCGCGTTGCGCCAACGCCAGAGCCCGGTTCAGCGCGACGACCGGCGACGAGCGAATCCGCATGAGCGTGTCATAGAGTGCGACGACGGTATCCCATGGTGTTTCGCCCGAACCTCTCGCCGCGGCGTGCACCGACGCGATCGCCGCCTCGACGTGGTAGGTGCTGAGCACCTTTCCTTTCGCCGACAGATCCATCAGCCGTTGACCCTCGGCGATGAGTCGCACGTCCCAGCGCGAGCGATCCTGATCGAGCAGCATCGTGAAATCGCCCGACGCGTCGATTCGCGCGGGCAGTCGCGCGGCATGCAGGCACATCAGCGCGAGCAACGCATACGTCGGGGGGACGGCTGTCGTTTCGTTCTCGCATAGCAGCGCGCCGAGGCGCATCGCCTCCTCGCACAACTCCTTGCGCACCGCGAACTCGGTAGATGCGCCGTGATAACCCTCGTTGAACAATAGATAGAGCGAACGCTGCACCGAGGAAAGGCGCTCCGCGAAATCGCTGCGCGTCAGCTCGAACAGACGCCGCGAGCCGGAAAGCACCTTCTTGCCGCGCTGAATCCGCTTCTTGATCGCGTCCTCCCTGCTGAGGAACGCGCTGGCGATCTCTGCGGTGCTGAATCCGCAGAGGATGTGCAACACGAGCGCGACGTGCACGTCTTCGCCCAGCCGCGGATCGCAGCAGGAGAACGTCAGGCGCAGCTGGTCGTCCTCGATCGCTGCTGCGCCAAACAATTCCTCGATCGCCGACGATGCGCTGCCTTCGTCCTGCAACGCCAGCGCGACTTCCGGCGCATGCTCCTGGGCGATCTTCTCGCGGCGCAGGACATCGAGCGCGCGATTCTTTGCGGTCGACATCAACCAAGCGGCAGGATTGTCCGGGACGCCACGAATCTTCCAGACCTCGAGCGCGCGGCAGAGGGCGTCCTGAGCGACGTCCTCCGCCAGCGCGAGACGGTGCATCCCGAAGATGCGCGTCAGGACCGCGACCATCCTTCCGGACTCGTGACGGAACAAATGGTCGACGGTGTCCATTACGGATTGAACTGCATGATCGGCCGAACCTCGACCGCCATCTGCGTGGCCAACTGCGGGCAGCCGGTCGCGAGCTTGCAGGCTTCGTCGATGTCACGCGCCTCGACGAGCGAATAGCCCATCACGAGATCCTTCTCGGCATACGGACCGTCGGTGACGCCCTTCCTGGACTCGCGAACCACCCTGCCCGAGTACTCGAGCGGGCTGCCGCCGTCCTTGAGATGGCCCTGCTCGGCGAGATCCTTGAACCACGCCTGCCAGCGCGGAATCACTTCCTGGATTTGCGCTGGCGAAAGCGGCCGCTGATCGTGCGGCCGACGATAGATGAACAAGAACTGGGTCATGACGTCTCCTGGTGTCTGTCGATGGCAGCGGCTCACTATCGAGTCGCTATGCATAGACGTTCGAGCGGGGCGCAGGAAGACAATTATTTTGATATTTTTTGGCGACACATGCGCCATTCGCCATGTTCGTTCAAATAGGCGAGCAGGCGTCGCGTCATGACCCGCTCGCCAGCAGCCGATGCTGCACGCCAGTTCAGCGCAGTATCTGGAAGCCCAGGTAGTACAGAAACCGTTGTTGCTCATCGGCATGCGCACCGAACTCTCGGCCCGCCGCTGCGAGAAAGATGAGCTGTTCGTCAATCTTGTAGTGGATACCGAAATTCAACAGCGTCTGCGAGCCATGCGGCACCCAGGTCTGGTGCACCTCGACGAGGCAATCGAGCTTCTCGCTGCCGCACGCGTGCTCGGCGACGACGCCGGCCTCCCATGCGTCCGCTTCATGTTCGACGAAGTTGCGGCCTGCCTCGAACGCGAAATCGAATCCGTTCGCGGCCGTGGAAAGTTCGAGTGGCAGGAAGAATTCCTTGTTCATCGTCGCGATGCCGTTGCGCCGCGAATAGTTCGATGGCGAGGTCAGCAACTGCGGATAGGTCGACATCGCGAAGCCGCCACTGCCATCACCGCCGGACTTGTCGCTGTCGGTCTGATCGTTGTCGATGAAACGCCATTTCACGCCCGCGTTGACGCTGCCGAGGCCGGACGCCCACGACCCGCCGGCGTCCTTCGCGTAGGTCCAGGGTACGTCGAGTTTGAGCTGGATGTTGTTCCCGAGGCCGTAGTTGATGTCGGCATCGAGCGCTTCGATTTCCCAATGATGATAGGTCTTGCTGCCTATCGACGCGAGGTTGATCTCCCACTTGCCATCACCGGGCGTGCCCGGATCGTCCGTCACGAGCGGCGGGCCGCCCTGTGCGAACGCGCACCCGCTCGCGAGCAGCGCGAGACACACGAGCATGCGGACGATGGCGCGGAGCGCGCCTGGTCGAGTCGCAGACGCGATCGTGATCGCACGGATCAACATGCTCGGCACGGGAATGCGTTGGATGGAAGCGCTGCTCGCCTGGCTGAGGCACGGTATTTCGACGATCACGATTCTGCGGCGTGGCTGGGGACACGAGAGGATAACCGGCGACGCGGCAAAGGGCTCAAAAGTACTTGAGGATTCGGGATGTCGGTCGCCGACGCCACATCGGTCTGTGACGCCCCGCACGAATGGATGAGGCCCCGTTCGCCCTGAGGATTCGAAGGGCGAACGCTACGCCAGATCGCCGTTCACCGTTCGATACCTCATTGCGAACGGAAAGAGCCCGTCAAAAGTCGGACGCAGCCAGGCAGTCGCTTCGGGTTGAAGACGGCCGGTCGACCGGGACGACGGCCGGAAAACAACGAGGCTTCCCTTCTCGAACAGGCAAACCATGTGCCGTGCGAGAATCACTAAATGAACGATCGCCGCGTCTTCCTGCAATCCGCCATGCTCGGTTCGATGTCAGCCGCCCTGCCTCGCGCCACGCGCGCCGGTGCGCCCGCGCCCGCACGCGTGGCCGCGACCTGGGACTTCGGCGTCGGCGCGAGCGAAGCGGCCTGGAAGAAGCTCGGCGAAGGCGCCTCCGCGCTCGACGCGGTCGAAGCGGGTGCACGCTGGGCCGAAGCCGACCTGTGCAACTCGACGGTCGGGCACTGCGGCTATCCCGATCGCGACGGCGTGCTGACGCTCGATGCGAGCATCATGGACGGCGACGGCCGCTGCGGCGCGGTCGCTGCGATCGAGGACATTGCGCATCCGGTGTCGGTCGCGCGCGCGGTGATGGAGAAGTCGCCACACGTGCTGCTCGCCGGCAGCGGCGCGCAGGAATTCGCGCTGCAACATGGCTTCGAAAAGACACCCCTGCTGACGGACGCCGCCCGCGACGCCTGGCGTGAATGGCAGAAGAAGGCCGAGTACAAGCCACAGATCAACGCGGAGCGCAACGACGCCGGACGCAATGCCACCAAGCCGGGCGACGCGCGCAACCACGACACGCTCGGCATCCTCGCGCTCGACGCAGACGGCCATCTCGCCGGCGCCTGCACGACGAGCGGCATGGCGTGGAAGATCCATGGCCGCGTCGGCGACAGTCCGATCGTCGGCGCCGGGCTTTACGTCGACAACGAGGTCGGCGCGGCGACCGCATCGGGCGTCGGCGAGGAGATGATCCGCAACGCCGCGAGCTTTCTCGTCGTCGAACTGATGCGCCAGGGACACTCGCCCGCCGACGCGTGCCGCCTCGCGATCGCGCGCGTCGTGCGCAAGCGACCGCAGGCGAGCAAGAACCTGCAGGTCTGCTTTCTTGCGCTGAACAAGCGAGGCGAGGTCGGCGCGTTCGCGCTGCATCAGGGTTTCGTCTACGCCATCCGCGATGCGCACGGCGGCGGCACGCTGAGCCGCGCGCCATCGGTCTATCGCGACGAAGTCAAATAGCCACTCAAGGATCGGGAACGACCAGAACCGCTCACATGACAAGACGAATTCTCGAGATCGCGGCCAACTCGCTCGCCTCCGCGCTCGCCGCGCAGGAAGGCGGCGCCGACCGCATTGAACTCTGCGCGAATCTCGCCGAAGGCGGCATGACGCCCTCCTACGGCACGCTCGCGACGACACGCGACGCGCTGCATATCCCGATCTACGTGCTGATTCGTCCGCGTGCGGGCGATTTTCTCTATGACGCGCGCGAACGCGCCGAGATGCTGAGCGACATCGAAGCTTGCGTGCGCATCGGCTGCGAAGGTGTCGTCGTCGGTGCACTTGACATCGACGGCGAGGTTGACGTCGTGCTCTGCCGCGAGCTCGTCGCGGCCGCAGGAAGACTTGGTGTGACGTTCCATCGCGCCTTCGATGTGGCGCGCGATCAACGCGCGGCCCTCGAAACGATCATCTCGCTCGGCTGCGAACGCGTGCTGACCTCGGGCGCATGCACGAGCGCGCGCGAGGGGAGCGAGACCATCGCGGCTCTTCTCGCGCAGGCAGGTGGCCGCGTGCGCGTCATGGCAGGCGGCGGCGTGCGCGCCGAGCAGCTGCCCGAGCTCATCGCGCGAACCGGCGCGAACGAATTCCACGCCTCCGCCGGCGCGCCGCGTGTTTCGACGATGCGCCATCGCAACGGGAATCTTCGCGGTCTCGATGCGGACTGGACGCAAAGCGATGTCGAAAACGTGCGGCGACTTCGCGCGGCGCTCGACGCCGCGGCTTGACCGACCGCATCGGTTCCGGCGACTCGGTTTCGACCGTCTGCGCCGCATGCGCTTCGGATCCGACGACTGGCGACTCGCCGCTCGTGGCACTGTGGATCGCCCTGCGGCGAGGCTCGCGCGCCGGTCGCTTGCCTTGACCCTCTCGTCGCTATATTGGCTGCTGCCTTGGTCGTGGCATTTGCGGCCGGGTTCCGATCTTGGGGAGGCGGAACATGGTAGCGGCACGCTCGTCGATCGCGCGGTCCTCGTGCACATTGCTCACGTTTGCTTTTCTGCTGCTCGTCGCCGTGCAGGCGACCCTCGGCCTTGTGACCCTTACATCCACACCCTACGGCGGAAAGTTCATGCTGAACGCCGTGGCATCAAACTCAACCCGTTCGCGCTGAGCGTAGCGGAGCGAAGTCGAAGCGCCTACCGCGACGACCCTTCGACTTCGCGCCTGCGGCGCTACGCTCAGGGCGAACGGGTAGGGATGGAGGCCTGACACTCGGCACCTCACGCTCACGGCGAACGGGTATGGGATGCGGGCCTGACACTCGGCACCTCACGCTCAGGGCGAACGGGTATGGGATGCGGGCCTGACACTCGGCACCTCACGCTAAGGGCGAACGGGTATGGCATGGAGGCCTGACACTCGGCACCTCACGCTCACGGCGAACGGGTATGGGATGCGGGCCTGACACTCGGCACCTCACGCTAAGGGCGAACGGGTATGGCATGGAGGCCTGACACTCGGCACTTCGAAATAGAGGTCGCGGGTTCCCTCAGTCGCGGTACCCGTGATGCCCGTCTCGCGATGCGCAGCTCCTGCTGCGCATCCGGCCGACTTCGCATGGACGCTTGCAAGCGGACGCGTTCACTCTGCAGCCTGGCGACGATGTGACGTCGAGCGCCACGTGGTTGCAGTCGCTGAACGTCATCGTCGCGGAGGCCGCCTGCCGCCTGCGTCAGCGGCGGCCGTCGGCATCGCCGGCGGCGCCGAACCGATGTTCGCGGCTCGACGCTGCTGCGGCCAATGCCGCGGGTATCGCACGTGCCCTCGTCAGCGCCGCCGCCCGCCGCCACCGAAGCTTCTGCCGCCACCCGCGCGCGAACCGCCCATCGAGCCGCGATAGCTCTGGTTGTAGTTGCTGCGTTCGAACGACGACGAAGTCGAACGATTGCTGCGCTGGGCTTCGCGATCGTAGCCGCGATCGCGCGCCATGCGATCGCTCTCGACGCCGGCGTCGCGGATGCTGTCGCTGGTCGAAACCCGGCCACCCTCGCCGGAACCCGCGCCCGCGCCAGCACGGTCGCCGCCCTTCGGCTGCGCGCCCTCGCTCTTGACCGGCTGCCAGCCTTCACCCGGAGTATATTTGTATATGTTGCCGTCCTTGCCGGCATAGACGTTGTCGCCGGCCTTGATGACGCCGCCGGTCGTGACCTCGCCCGTGCCTGAATCCTTGTGCGCGAAGCCGGCGCCCTTGACGTCGCCTTTCCCGCCCTGGCTGTTGAAGCCGCCGCCGACCGTCGTGCCCTGGTCGTTGCGCACGGCGCCGCCCGCGCTTTGCGTCACGCGACCGGTGTCGGTGTTGACGGTCGTGCGCGATCCCGCCGCCGCGGCGTTGCCGGTGGACGGGTTATATGCCGCCGCGCCCTGGCCGCCGACGACGCGGCCGGTCTGCGGGTTGTAGCGGATGCCGCCTGCGCCGACGCTCGTCGTGCCCGTGTAGATGTTCGTGTTGCGATAGGCGTAGCCGTAGCCGCGGCCGCCGGTCGCGGTGTTGTAGTAGCCGCCGCGGCCGCCGCGGCCGTAGTTGCCGGTCCACGGATTGGCCCAGCCCGCGGCGACGCCACCGACGACTGCGTTGCCCCAGCGTCCGTAGACATTCGCGACCGCAAAGCTGCCGCCCCAATAGCCGCCCCAGCCCCAGCCGTAGCCCCACCAGGGCCCGTACCACGCGGCGGCCCACCACCAGCCCCAGTAGTAACCGAAGCCCCAGCCGTACCATGGGTCATAGCCGAAGCTGACCGCGACGCCGTAGGTTTCGGGGCAGCCATACCAGTAGTCGCCGATCCATGGATCGCACTCGTAGCCTGTGCCGTAGACGACGACGCCGTCGTTGACGACCGTGCCGTAGTAACCCGGCGTGTAGCCGACGTAGACATCGTTGCCGTCGGAGCTGTAGACCTTCACGTAGGTGACGTAGTGAAGCGGCGAACTCGACGGTATCGAGTAGATCACCGCGGGCACGTTGTCGGTGACAGTCCACGGGCCGGTCGGCTGCGTCGACGTGAACCACACCGCGTCCTTCACGGCGTAGTAAGCGTTCTCGACCTTGATCACGGGCGTCGCCGTGTTCTTCGCGTAGGTCAGCGTCGTGCCCTCGATCGGCTTGAACTGCGGCGCGCCGTCGTAGGTGACCTGCATCGTCGCGGTCTTGCGGTTCACGGTCGCCGTCTGCGGGATCGCGTTCGCGATCAGCGATTCGCGCGCCTCGGGCGTGCCCGGTATCGATGCGAGCACCGCGCTCTTGTCGTTGTCAGACGGGATCTTCGCGAAATCCTCCGGCAGCGATTTGGGTGCGACGTATTGCCAGGGGCCGACCGTCGCGGCCGCCGTGAACCAGCGCCCCGACAGCAGCACGTACCAAGCATTGTCATTGGCCTTGTTGATGAACACGTCGGCCGGCGTGTTGGAGGCGAACGCGAGGCTCGTGCCCGCGATGTCGGTGAACTGCGGCTCGCCGTCGAACAGCACGAGTTCGGTCGGCTTGGTCACTACGACGATTTTGGGCAGCTTGCCGCTGTCGAGAATCTTCTTGAGATCCGGGCTCGGCTCGTCGAGCGTGTCGGCGACCTTCGCCTTGTCCACGATCGCTTTCGCGTCGGTCAGCGCCTTGGACACGCTGGCGGCCTTGCTCCAGGCGCCGATCGGCGAGGCCGAAATCAGCCATTTGCCGGCGATCACGAGGTAGTACTCGCCGCCTTGCTTGAGCATCAGCGCGCGCGTGTTGACGATGCGATCGATGCCGGCGACACCGGACGGCTTCAGTACGGGCGCTCCGTCGATCGAGACGAGCAGCGCGGGTTCGAACGAGAACACGATGTCGGGCGGGTTGTTCTTGATCGCGACGGATGCCGACTTGGCCTCCTGCTGGATCGCGAGCGCCGCCTCGAGATGGTCGAGGCTGATGACGCGGGCCTCGCGCCTGGCGACGATCGCGCGAAGCAGGTTCGCGTAGCTCGATTCCTCTTCCTTGTCTGCCGGGAACGTCACCTTTTTCACGGCGAGATTGCTCAGCGAGACCGTGCGATTGATCTTGTCGGTTTCGGTGCGCGCCGTGACTTCCATCGCTCCCCAGTCGAAGATGTCGTGCATCTTTCCGTCTTCACCCTTTTGCTGGCCCGTCTTCACGGCCACGGCGAGACGCGCCTCGAGGCGCTCATCTTCCCAGCTCTCGACTTGCGGCTGGTGCAGGATGACTTCCCTGCCGCTTTCGGTGAACGTGCGCGGCCACGGCGGCGCGGGTTCGCCCGGTGCAGCGGCCTTGGCCGGAGCGGGTCCGGTGGGCGCGGCTGTGGCAGGTGCGGGAGCAGCCGCGTCGACCATCGAGCCGAGGCAAACCGCGAACAGGAAACCTGCTCCCAGGAGCACGGGACGGATACTGGGCATGATCGCCTCTCTCGCCAAGGGGTGATTTCCCCAACGTAGGCCGTCCCCGAACGACCCGCCACGGGGAAACTACGGGCGCCGTTTCCGTAGAAATACGGTGCCGCTTTCGGCTTCGCTCTCGAGCCGGCTCGGCGACGCGCCGTGGCGCGAAACGCGATCGTTATCGTGCGCTGGCCATGGAGGCGCAGCGGTGTCGCGACTGCCCGATCGGCGCGCGTGGCGACGGCGCTCAATATCGCGACGACGCTGCGTTGCTTGCGCCCCGCTGCCACCGCTACCACTCAAGGCTCTGGATCGACAGGCAGCCTTTGATCGAATGGCGGAAATGCCGCGGCCGTGAGAATGGTGCCGTCGCCCTTCTGGAACGTTCCGTCTTTCCACGGCACGACAATCTCGCCGTCGGCGGCCTGTGCACTGTGCCAGTAGTAGACCGGATCGTCAGGGAACGTCTCGAACAGAACCGTCACGGCGACGGGTTCGCCGCGTGGGCCGGACATCTCGAAGTTTTGGCAGCTCTTGTGCGCACCCATTGGCGTCCTCCTCAGAGTTTCGAATTGACCGGTGTCAGCGGCTCGTCGGTCTCCTCGATGACCCACGCCGCCTTCATCTGATCGAACCGTACCTTGCGACCGTCTTTCGTCGTCGCGCGCAGCAGCTTCAGTTCGTCGCCGTTCGCCAGGTTCTCGGCCGCAGAGACGAGTTCGATGGAGAGTTCATTGCCACGCGTGTCGGTCATCAGCAGTGTTTCGTGTTTGATCGATTCGTTCATGTCGTTCTCCATGATGGTTCTCGCGTGTCTGTGCGGGCAGGTACGCCAGGAGCAAGATCGGGTCGTGTTGCGGCGTCCTGAAGCGTCGATCTCTTTCCGGCAACGACCGAACTGCCGCGTGTCGATGCCACAACGCCGTCGACCTGACGACGCTGATATTTCCGTTTCGCCCGAGAACGATCTTGAACTCGTCGTCCATCGCCTCGGTATGCGCGCGCAGGCGCAACGCCGCGACGACCTCGGGCTCGGCAATCAGTGCCTTGCGCATCTGCGTCCGGTCGAGGCGGCCGCGATTGCCGAGCACGCGATGACTTCCGTTTACGACTGCCGGGCTCAAGCCCGCGAGCATCGCGACGCCGCGGTGAAGCGCGACGAGCGTGATGCACGCACGGATCGTCGGTCCAAGCGGCGATGCGCCGACGACGGCGCGACTCATGACCGCGCCAAGCAATACCGTCACGCAGGCATCGAAGGAAGTGTGCTGGCCGAACGAGCGCCTGCCCGAAAGGCGAATCAGCGCGAGCGTGACGAAGAACAGCACGCCTGCCCGGCAGCCCATCTGCAGCGCAGACAGAGCGGTGCCCGCGCCGAAAACGGAAATCATCACTGCGTCCATACGAACCCGCCTCTCTACATTCAGACAGGCTAGCTGACGCAGTCATCGTGCCAACCGGCGGTCTAGGTGACGTCGCAACACGTGGCGTCGGGGTCGGGTAGGCCGACCTGTCGTGATCCGCACGAGCAGCCAGCACTCGTCGGGTATTTTGCCCGCAGGGCTTGCGGGCGATTGCAGTAATACCCTCGGAGCCAGCGCGCCGCGTCGTTGCGCTCAATGCACCGTGGCAGTCTGCACCGTCGGCGCTTGCCGGCGCGGATCGCAATGTGGATGATTCGCGAATGCCCGTGGGGCGGTGCAAACAGGGGATGTCATGAGCAATATTCGCCGGCAGTTGGTGCTGGGAATCCAGCTTGCGCTCTTTTCCGCGGCCGCAAGCGCGACCGCTGTCGCGCCCGTAGCCAGCGCGTTCGTCAAGATCGCGCCGTGCCGCATCCTCGACACGCGCACGCCGCAAGGCACGGGACCGCTCAGCGCCGCAACACCCTATGCGTTCAACACCGATGACGCGAGCGTCATCGCGGCACAGAACGGCAACGTCGCCGGTTGCGGCATTCCGCAGGACGGTTCCGCCGTCGCGATCGCGGCCAATGTCTTCTCCCTCAATCCCTCGGCCAGCGGCGACGTGCGCGCGTGGGCAAGCGGGCCGCCGCCGCTGTCCGCGATCGGCGTGTTCACGCCCGTGCCCGGGCTCAACAATTTCGCGGGCGCGTTCGCGAACATTCCGCTGACCGCTGGCGGACAGTTCAATATCTATGTCGACAACGCCTCGATCAATCTCGTGATCGACGTTGAAGGTTACTGGACGCCATTGTCAGCGTTGCCTGCTGGCCCCGCGGGCGCCACGGGGGTGACGGGCGCGACCGGTGATGCCGGCGCAACCGGCGCGACGGGCGCATTGGGCTTCACGGGTGCGACGGGAGTGACGGGCGCAACGGGGGTGACAGGCTCGACGGGTGCGACCGGCGATGCGGGTGCCACGGGCATGACGGGCGCAACGGGGATGACAGGCGCGACGGGCGCGACGGGCGATTTCGGTGCGACCGGCGTGACGGGTGCAACCGGGCCTACGGGCGCGACCGTGATCGGTGCGACCGGCGCGACGGGCCCAACGGGCGCGACCGTGATCGGCCCGACCGGCGCAACGGGCACCACCGGTGCGACGGGCGCGACCGGTTCGACGGGCCTTACGGGAGCCACGGGCGCTGCGGGTGTCGCTGGCGCCAGCCTGAACCCGCTGCAGATCGCCACGCTGCATTGGTACAGCGCCAACCAGACGTTTCCACCGATCACTCTCGCCAATACGGTCTATGGCATCGTGTTCGACGGCGCCCGCATGTGGGTCACCAACAGTAGCCTCAGCATCTCCAAGTTCAACACCGACGGCTCGTCAGCGGGTACGGTTGCCGTGGGTGGCGCTTCTGCACCCGCCGTCTTTGATGGCACCTACATTTGGGTGGCCGGAGGCCCGGGCCTGAAGCGGGTCCGGGTCAGCGATGGTCTGGTCGATGTATCGGTCTCGCTGGGCGGGACGCCCACCGGCCTCGCTTTCGACGGCGATTACATTTGGGCGGCACGGAACTCGAGCGTGAGCAAAGTGCGCACGAGCGATGGCGCGATCCTTGGCACGTATACGGTCAGCGGCGTTTCGGGCGCTGCCGGCGTCGCCTTCGACGGGAGCTACATCTGGGTGACTTTCCAGGGCTCGGCGGCCATCGCCAAGATCAACCCGAGTGACGGCAGCGTCATCGGGACTTATCCCGCCCATGTCAGTCCCGTCGGCCTCGCCTTCGACGGCACCAGCATGTGGATCACGAATTCGCTGGTCGATCACGTAACGAAGATCGACGTGAGCACGGGTGCGATCATCGGGTACTACTCGATGGGTGCGGGCGCCGGTCCCAACAGCATCGTGTTTGACGGCACCAGTCTCTGGGTCGCGAATAGTGGAAGCAATAGCGTGATCAAGATCAGGGCCGCGGACAGCGTTGCGATCGGCACTTATCCAATGGCTGCGTCGCCCATCGGCATTGCATTCGACGGCGTCAACATCTGGGTACTGCTGAGCAACAACACGATCGTCCGGCTTTAGGCTGTCGAGTCGGGCGCTGCGGCCCTGGAAAACCGGCCAGTGTCGCAGGTTCGGCGCCGGCGACCCTGCATCGCGACGTGATCGACGGCGTTGAGCGTATCAGCGACGACGGGAGCTCGATATAGCGCGCCGACTGATCCAGGAAGAAGGCCTTCTCGTCGGCGGCTCGTCCCGCACCAATGTCGTGGCCGCAATGCGTTTTGCTGTGTGCGGAAAACTTCCGGACGATTCTTGCGGACGCCGGGATTGTTATCGTTCGAAGCCCTGCATGCAGGCCTGTACCAGAGCCGCCTGACTCTCGTGACCTCGGCGTTCGTCGCTCGTCGCGAGTACGCAGAATCTGCTGCGCCCTCGAGCCAAGGCAGGCGCCGCAGCAACGGGTGAGCGACCCTCTCGCAACAGCGCAAGCAACAGGGCCCTACGACTCGCTCTTCGATCGTCCGGATGCCACGGGTTGTTGTCGCCGCCGCGATGTTGCGCTTCCTGCGAGCGTCCGATCCACCGAGCTTCGTGCGCCGCTCACGCTTCGTCCCGCGTTTGCCTCGCTTCATCGCGTCGGCCATCACGCACGCGACGTTTGCGCTGCGTACCTGTGTACCATCCGCGGCCTTCGCTCAGAGGATTCATCATGAGATCAGGCTTTCTCGCAACGTTGCTGACCTTTGCCGCGGCGCTCGCGCCCACAATTGCGTCGGCGCTGTCGAATGACGGCACGTTGGCGTCCGAGACTCTCGAAGTAGGCAAACCACTGGCGCGCTTTTCACTGATGCAGTCCGCCACGCGGTTGTATCTGCGCTATCAGGTCGTCGATGGCGCGCGCCGCACGCTCGACATCTGGCGGCGGCAAATCACTTTCGAGCAGCAAGACAGCAAGCAGCGCATGCACATCACGTGGCGCTGGGATAGCGTCGGCGAGAGGAAATTCACGTCGACGCGGGAGTACTGGTTCGAGCCCGATACGTTCAGGCCGCTCACGCTCACGCGCCGCCTCGTCGAGGGCGACAAGACCACCGTGTCGGGCTTCGCGTACCTGCCGGATCGCATTGCCGGACTCGCCGATCTACCCGACAATGCGCGCAAGGATTTCGTGCAGCCTGCGAAGATCGCTCCTTACGCATTCGAAACCGACATGGAGCTGTTGCAGGCACTGCCGCTGCGCGACGGTTACACCGTGCGCATCCCGTTCTACGAGCCGGGCCCCGGTCAGCCCGAACCGAAGCTCTACACCTACCATGTCGTCGGCAGCAGCAAGGTCGCCACGGCCGACAACGGCGGCATCGATTGCTGGATCGTCGAAACCTCGTCCGACGATCCCGAATACGGCCCGACGCGATTCTGGCTCTCGAAAAAGACTCAGGTCGTCCTTCGCGAGGAGACGCGGCTACGCGATGGGTCGTTGTTCGTGAAGATGCTGATGACTTCGGATTCCGATGCTGGCTGATCACACGAGAGTCACGCAGGCAGCGATCGGTTTTCTTGCTGGAACATGACAGAGCTAGTCGAGTTCGCGGATGGAAACGCGCGAGCAGTCGAGTTGTGCGACGCCCTCGACAGATCAATTTCCAGGCGCGTCACTCGCCGCCACGCGCGGCTTGGCCCGCATGACGTGCCAGGCGAGTGGCAGCACGAGCGCAAGTCCGCAGATCCAGTGAGCGATGCTCACGTAGTCGCGCAGCGTTTCGTCGCCTGCGTAATAGAGCAGATAGCCGGACGCGATGAGAATGCTGAGCAAACCCAGCAGCAGGTATCCGCTCGGCCGGCGCTTCGGCCGATCGAGCACGGGTCGCACGTGCCGCGTCCACAGTATTCCGCAGAGCCACAGGAATGCGAACGCGGCGAGCCCGTGCAGTCGCAGCCACCAGTGTTCGAGCGGGTTCGGCGCGGGTCCGAAATCGCTCGTGCCGCGCAGAAAATAGTGGAACAAGAGCCACAACGCCCCGCTGAGCCACGCGATGCCGGTCACGGCATACACGGCTTTGCGCTGCGCGGGTGACATCTTCCCCGGCAGGTCCACGGGGCGGCCGCGGTGCTTCATGCTGCCGCCCCCCATCTCGGTCGATGGAGCAGATGTCCTTCGGCTCCGAACATGACGAGAACGCGCCGCGCGTGCGCCTCGTCGGCCGCAAGCACGACTTTCGTCAACGCGTCCGCGATCATGCAGCTCGGCGCCGCAACGCAGGCGTGGGCGATGGTTTCGGCGGGCCCGCGCGTGCGCGGGTCGACGTGCACGCTGCACCAACGTCCGTCGATGTAACGTCGCTCGGCGTTGCCGCAGCTCGTCGCGAACGCTCCGTTGCCGATCTCTGCGAGCGGCGAGGCATCCATTCCGCCCATGCCGTCGCGCAAGTAGATCGGCTCCGCGCAAGGACCCGCTACACGCAGGTCGCCACCGGCTTCGACGGCCACTTGTGTCGCGCCGGCTTCGACGAGTATCTCGAGCGCGCGATCGACCGCGTAGCCTTTCGCAATGCCGCCAAGATCGATCCAGAGCGGCCTCGCGAGGCGTACGTGCGTGCTGTCGACGAGCTCGATGTCGCGCCAGTCGGCGCGGGGATCCGGATCGATCGATGGCGATGGGCGCGGCAGGAAACCCCACGACACGAGTTGCGGCGCGATCGTCGGATCGAAGCAGCCGTCGGAGACCGCGGCAATACGCAACGCAGACTCGAGCACCTGTCGCGTTTGCGGCGCGACCGCAACGGCGATGCCCGGCGCGCGGTGCAGCCGCGATAGGTCGCTGTCGCGATCATGGAAACTCATGAGCGCGTGTATGCGCGCGATTTCGGCGAACGCGGCCGCGATCGCGAGGAGCGCTCGCGGCTGCGCGAGTCCCTCGCAGCGCATGCGCACGAGCGTGCCGAGCAGAGGGCGTACGCGCTGGGTCGCCGCACTGGACATCAACTCGCGCCCCGCAGCTCACGTTGATGGAACTGCAACAGCCTGTGTACGCCTTCGGCGAGATGCCGGCACGAAAGGGTCGCACCGGAGATGTTCTTGATGTCGGCGTTGAGCGCGACGGGATCGGCCGCGGTCTTGCCGACGAACTGCTTGCGCCAGGGCGCCATGCGCACTTCGCCGCCGTGCGACTCGCGGTAGTCGAGGATCTCGACCGAGATCACGGCGCCTTTCGTGTCGAGAGCGAGCGCGTAGGTGATGAGTTCGCTCTTGCCGATCACCTCGTCGACGATAAACCAGCCGAGACTGCGTTCGCCCGCGCGCGCGGCGAACACGCGCGGATGCCAGCCCTGAGGCGCGGACAATGCCGCCGCCACTGCCGCATCAGGCGACGCCGCCGGCGCAAATTCGGTCGCGTCGGGAAACGCCGCGCGCTGCGCCTGCTCCACCGTCATGTACTGCGCGGCGAAAGCGACCTGCGCTACCGCCGCGCCTGCGGCCATCAACCAGCGCACCTGCATATCTACCTCCTCGCGAGAAGCGCGAACGCTAGCATGCGAACGTCAGAACTGATATCCGATACCAAGGTCGAAGCGATTGCCGTAGCCGAGCACGACGTCGTCGTACTTGAAGTCCTGGTAATCGACCTTGAAGACGACGTTCGGCGTCAGGTAATAGTTTGCGCCGAGCGTCCACACGCGCTGCGTCGGCAGCGGCGCGGTGTCGAAGCCCGTCGGCTGTGACGCGTAGGACGCACCCGTGTTGAACAGCTCGTAACGCACGAATGGCGCGAGCGAAGATTCGCCCCATGCCAGCGCATGCCACGCGCCCTGCACGTAGCCGCCCCAGAACGCCTTGGGCACCGCGGTCGGTTGACCGAGGAACTGCAGATTGAGCGCCTGGGTGTCGCTGATCGCGCCGCGCGAGTACAGCGTCGTGATGTCGAACGGTCCCGGTTGCCAGCGCGCGTGCACTTCGACAAGCGTCATGCGCGCATCGTCTGCGGGGAAGTTCGGATCGCCGTCGGACTGGCGACTGGTCGCCTGTCCGATCTTGCCCGTGAACACGCCGCCGCCGACGTTGACGCCCGGCGTGCCGTTCCAGTTCACCGCGCCGTAGATCGAGAGATCGTGCGCATGCGCGAGCTGCAGTTCCTGGTGGATGCTGCCCAGAGGCGAGCCGCGGCCCTCATCGGCGGTGGGATCCCACTTGCCGAGGTCGGGCCCGGTGACGAGGCCGACGTTCCAACTCAAGCCCGAATCCGTCGTGCCGTAGCCCGCGACGCCGCCCTCGCGCCACGTCGTCGGGATGATTGCCTGCTCGACGAAGTTGCGTTCGACGCCGTAGTACTGCGTCGGCTCGTGGTGCTCGTTGAGGAAACCGAACGGAATCAGCATGAGACCTGCGCGCACGCCGTAGTTCGAGGCCAGCGCGTGTTCGATATAGAGCTGTTCGACCTCGACCTCGCCCTCGTCGGAAGATGAAGCGACGGCGTGCTCCCATTCGAGCTCGCCGTAAACACGTGTCGAGTCGTTGAACACGTGATTGAAGCCGATAACGGCGCGCGTGAGGTCGGCCTGGGCATCGGCCGGACGCGCGGTCGGATGGTTGTAGTCGATCTGGCCGTAACCCCAGAGCGTGGTGCCTTCTCCGACCGCGATGCCGGGATTCGGAACGCCCGCAGCGGCCGTGCCCGGATTCGGAACCACGCTGGCGGTCGCGCCGGCAACCGTCGGCTCCGACGATGCGGCGGGTTTTGCCGCGGCAGGCGCAGTCGCCGATGCCGTTGTGGCCGATGTAGACGTCGCCGCGCTGGCTGAGGGCGCGCGCGCCGAGGCATCACGCTCGTCGTGTATCTGCCTGACCTCGGCTTTGAGGGCGGCGACTTCGGCGCGCAGCGCTTCGACTTCCGCCTTGAGCGAGGCCTCATCGGCATGGGCGGGCATCGACAGCGCCGCGCAGAACGCGATCGTCACCAGCGCGATCGGCGCACGTCGCAGCATCTGGCTCGGGTTCATGCATCTCTCCAAAAAGGGATCGGGTTAGCCGCCCAGGTCGCGCGACGGATCCGCCGTGTCGGTGGCCGGGTCATAGCCATCGGTCAGCGTTCTGAGGAACGCGACGACATCGTCGATCTCGCTCTCGCTCAACGCGGGCGCGTCGCCGGGGTGGCGGTTGTAGGGCACTTCGGACTGATTGACGTTGCGCACATACATCGGTGACACGTCGTTGAATTTCTGCGGCACGCCATTCGCGTCGAGCGGATACCACTTGTCCGGATTGGTATCGCGCTGCACATAGAATTCGATCGCCTTGCGCAGGTCGTGAAACGCGCCGTTGTGGAAAATCACTCGGCGCGTAGCGACATTGCGCAACGTCGGCACCTTGAACTGGCCGCAGAGATCGGTGCGATTGGCAAGATCGGTACGATCGGGGCCGCACAGACCGAGGTCGAAATACGCTGGGTCGGCGTTCGCGGGAATCTCCGCGTTGCGCGGCACGCCGAGGTTGTCGTAGGTGTAGTCGGTGAAGACCGGCGGCTTGCCACCGACCGACGTGCTCGGATGACAGCCTGCGCAGCCGCCTTTCGCCTGGCTGTTGAAGAAAGAGAAGCCGCGCAGCTCCTGTGTCGACAGCTTTACCTTGCCGGCGAGGAAGAAGTCGAATTTCGAGGTGAACGGGTGGAATTCCGCATCGTTCAGTTCGTAGGAGGACAACGCGAACTGCGCTGCGAGCAGCGTGCGCTCCGGATCGGCGAAGATGTCGCTGCCGAACACGGTCCTGAATTCCTGCGCGTAGGCCGCCGCGCTGATGCGCGACGTGAACGTCGCCGCGTCGCCATTGGCCATTTCGTGCGGCGCGAGCAGTGGTCGTTGCGCCTGCTCGAGCAGATCCTTGGCGCGACCGTCGCGGTTGAATCCACCGGTCGGCGTGCCGTCGTTCTGGAAGAAGAACGGCGTGTTGAGGTTGAGGTAGCGAAGCGAAGGCACGGCGCGTGCGCCGGGCACATCGAGATTCTCCCCGCCGTATTGGACAGACTCGTCGTTGCTCTGCGCGTGCGCATTCGCGGGGTCGTGGCAGGTCGAACAGGCCATCAGACCCGACGCCGACAGCGAGGCATCGCGGAATATCTTCTGCCCCAGCGAGGCAGGCGTGGGTCGCGCGGCGAGCGAGGATGCGGCGTTCCCCGGCGCGACGGCGGCGCAAAACGACAGCGCCAGCACGACGCAGAATCCCCAGAGCCTCATGATGCCACTCGCAGATGTGAGTCTAAATGATAACGATTCGCATCTATGAAATGCAAGAGATTCGCTGTTTCAGGTGAATATGCAAGTGAATACGTTCAATTGAATGTCTTCAAGTGGACGTCTGGTTGGAAATTCGCGACCTGCGCCATCCCGAATACGGGGGGCTCGCAGAATCGGGCGCGCGCTATTTCCTTGCGGGGCGCGGAACGGCGAACTTCACGCGTTCGACACAAAAAAAAAGTGCCGCCGCGGAAGAGCCCGATGAGCGTATGGCGCTCAACCCACGTTTGCGCTCGCTACCCGCGATACCCGCAAGGACGACATGCAAAGTCATCCATTCTCAGGGAGGCGATTGATTCGCTTCTCAGGAAGGCGATTGATTCGCGCGACACGCGAGCCGGAACAATCCGGCTGGTGCATACTGGGATGATCGCCTGAGCTCGTGCGTACCGGAGGCAACGTGGGGATCGTCGCCGCACCCGAACTGCAGATCTTCTACCAGCGTTGCTTCTGGTTGTTTGCAGCGCTGCTGTTGTCAATCGGCGCCGTCTCGTTCGTCCCTTCGGACGACCGGGGCCGGCTCTTTCTGAGCGCGGTCAACATGCTGCTGCTGATCGCGACCGTCGCCGCGGTCGGACGCACGTACATATCGTTCGTCATCGCTTTGCTGCTCGCCGCGCCCGCGGTCGGGTTTCAGTACATGGGGCTCTGGAACGACGACAACGGCGCGCTCTCGTGGTCCTGGATTTTCAGCGCTGCGCTCTACTCCATCGCGACCATCTACCAGTTGCGTTACGTCTTCCAGCCGAAAATCATGACGCAAGACAAGCTGTTCGGTGCGGCCGCCGCCTATCTCATGATCGGCGTGCTCTGGGCCTATCTGTACGCGATCGTCGGCTACTTTTATCCGCAGTCATACGTGATCCTCGGGCAACCCGGCCATCTGGTTTACGCCGATGCGCTGTACCTCAGCATGACCGTGCTCACGAGCACGGGCTTCGGCGACGTCGTGCCCGTCACGCGTCAGGCCCGCGGCATCTGCATGATCGAGCAGGTTGCCGGTGCGCTCTACGTGGCTATCCTCATCGCGCGACTGGCCGGTGTCTACCCGGCACGCGAGCATCCCAGCAAGGATACGGCGACATAGTTCGGAAGCCGGGACTCCGCTTTGCGACTTGCAGCCGGTGCGCCCCGCTTTTCACGCGAAGAAGCCCTTCGTCATTGATCTGGTCGATGCGTCACACGCAGGTGCGCGAGCGCAAAGCAGTAGAACATTTCACCCGGCATAGCGAGCATCTATGGCCGCGAGACCTCACGAAGCGGGCGGGACATAACTGCCTTGCACCGCGATGCCGAAGTTCAGTGCCATGTACGGCTGCAGGTTGTTGTGGGCTGCGCCGCCGCCCGTCGCGGCGATGGTCAAGCCACTCATGTGTGCGAATGTGCTGGTCGCGCCGACATAGGGGGTCGAGCCAACCGCCTGCGCGAACGTATTGGCTTGCGGCGAAGATGCGTTCGCTGAGGCGCTCTGGGCTGCCAGCGGATGCGAATGCGTCGGCAAGTGTGTTTCGAGCAACGTGACCGCCGCGGTGCCGCCGGTGGCCCCAATACTGCGCGGCGTCCTGCCCGGTCCGTCGCCAGCCCCCATCGGCAGCGCGCCTTGCAAGTTCGGCAACGCGAACGTCGTCTTGCCATCGCCGCCGAACGTCGTGCCAAGGAGGTGGAACAGCGCTGTGTTCTGACTGATCTGCAGCAGCGCGCCCGTGCAGGGCAGCCAGCCAAACGGCATGAACCCGAACGGAAACACGCGGATTTCGCCCATGTATGGCGGAGGCGGTCCGATCAGCGGAAGTACGGCGATGACGAAATTGACGGCGAGAAATGGCTGCAGGTTGTTGTGCGACGTGCCATCGCCACTGTTGCCGATTGCGAGACTCGACATCTGCTGAGTTCCCGGCACGGCACTCTGGTAGATACCTGGATTCGCCGACTGCGCGAGCAAGTTCTGCAGCGGCGTGGTCTGCGTCGCGGCGGCCGTTGTTCCGAACATCGCATGCGAGTGCGGCGGCATTTGCGCCGACGTCAACGCGACCAGTTCACTCCCACCCGTGCTGCCCAGAGGAAAGCTGCTGCTGCGATGTATCGGCACGCAACCGCGCAGGTCCGGCAGGTTGAAGTTGCCGGCACCCGTGCTGCCGTATTTTGTGCCGATCGCGGTATACAGCGCCTCATAGTTGTTCGCCGGCAACGAAGTACCGTCGCAGGGCACGCAGTTCTGCGGCACGAGATTGAGTGCCATCATTCTTATTTCACCGATATTGACGGTCACAGCCCGGTCTCCTCAAGTGCGCGTCGGGTACATCCCGGTGGTGCTGATGCAGAATCGAAGCGCGACGTAGGGCTGCATGTTTTCGTGCGCCGCGCCGGCACCCGTGGTGCCGATCTGATTCGGATCCATTTGCACAGGCGTTCCCGCTGACTGATACAGCGCGGTACCGGCCGAACCCAGCATGTTGCCGACCGCCGCGGCCTGGGTGCCCGCTGAGCTCAAGGCCATGAGTGAATGCGCATGCGAGGGCATCTCGGCCGCGATCAGCGTATGCGCGACCTCTCCTCCCTTGCTCGCGAACGGGAAGTCCGGGGCGACGAATTGCATCGGAGCGCGACCGCGCATGTCCGGTAGTGCGAACGTCGTGCTGCCGTTGCCCCCGTAAATCGTTCCGATCAGCGAGAACAGCGCTTTGTAGTCCGCGACGTTGAGAGACTTCCCGTCGCATTCCAGCCAGCCCGCCGGAATCTGCGCGTCTTGATTGGCAAAAAGGCGAATTTCGCCGATGTACTGATCGGACATGAAACGGCTCCCCCCGGTTGCCATGTGATCGTAGCGTCTGAACATAACATGTCGAGGACCAACACCAACACAGTGGGTCAGCGACGGCGGCGATCGCAAGTGTTTTTTTCGATCTTGTGCGAGGCGCGAGAGGCCGCGCCGATCGATCCGCTCGCACCGCGTACTGCGCCGCGATAGGCGAAGGGATTGCCTGCCCAATCCGCGTAATTGCCCGCCGCATCGATGGAAGCACGAGCCGCTGAAAATGTGACCGCTGACAACTTTTACAGGTGTGTCTGCGGAACGACGGCGCTATCTTGAGGCGTCAAAGACCAAGTCTTTGGCGGCACGGAACTGGGGATTACTACTCAACTGGCAACGTAGATCAGCGCCGCAAAAGCGCTGACATGCAGTGTTCTTTCCTATCGAGGAGAACGCGATGCGCAAGCGTGTGTGGTTGTTTGCTTTGGTGGGCGCGAGTGCCAACTTCGCGCGCGCAGCATCGCCCGACTGGCTGACGTATTGCCCGGACGAAAGGCCGCCGCTCTCTCAGAGTCGGCTCTTCTACGGCCACCTCTCCTACGACGCGTCCAACAAGCGCATCACGATCGACGTGCCGAGGCGATTGAAGAGCGTGCAGTACACGTGCTCCGCACTCGAGTCGTGTGATGGACGCCTGGAGTGGCAACCCAAGAACGTCGCCGCGCCGGAAGGACCGGGCTTCTATCTTCTGACGACGTCGGGCAACGAGATCGGCCCGTGGTGTGCGTATTTCTGGGCCTTCTAGTTCCAGAGGAGCAATCATGCCCAAGACTTCGAAGCTGACGCGACGGCAGGTCCTTGCCGGATTCGGCGCAGCGATGCTGACGGGATTGTCGGGTTGCTGTTCCCTGCGGCAGCGACCTGGCGACCTGATCGGTGCGAACGCACCGCCAAAGGTCGACCGACGCTGGCTCACGCCGGAGCCGATTCGAAGGAGTCGGAACAAGCCCGCGCTCGCGATCGACGTACACGCGCACTTCTTCAATGCCTCCGACGTCAACGTAGAGGGCTACGTCAGCGAATCATTCGGTCACTCGCTGCCTCCGGCGCTGCGGCCGTTCTGCACGCTCATCGCCAATGTTCTCGATGATGTCGCGGACTTCGTCACGACCGCGGCGCAGGAGTACAAGCAGCTGCTCGCACTCGGCGAAACGGCGCGCGGCGAATCCGCCGCTGCGACTGCCGCGCGCATCGACGCCTCGATCTCGAAGCGCCGACAGGAGATCGCGACGCAGCTGCATAAATCGATGGGCAAGCACGGCGCATTGCTCGAATACCGACGCCTGAAGACCGAGCACCTGAAGGTTTCGCGTCTGCGGCAGGGCCAGCCGGACCTGACGCCCGAGCAAATCGTGGCGCTCATGGAGCCCGATCACGCGTTCAAGCAAATGGCGCCCAACGACCGGCGCATCGAAGCGCGGGCGCTGTCGCTCAATCCGGATGGTCTCGTGCGTTTTGCGGGCTACATGATGCAGGAGCGCTGGATGAACGTGCGTACCTACGCGCGCGCCTATTCCACCGACCCGGACGCGTTCGGCATCGACGCCGCCTTCGGCGCGCTCGTCGATTTCGATCACTGGTTCGCTTGCCCGGCCCACTCGTCGCGTCGCGATCAGGTCAAGGTGCAGTCGCTCGTCTCGGAGTTGTCGGGTGGCTACATGCTGCCGCTCGTGGGCTACAACCCCTGGTCCGATATCGTCGGCAAAGGCGAATCGTTGCAGCTCGTGAAAGACGCGATCACGCAGTACGGCTTCATCGGCGCCAAGATCTATCCGCCCATGGGTTTCTACCCGTACGGCAATGCGACCTTGCCCTACAAGTCCCAATACAGCCGTCCCGATCCCAAAGCGCTGGACCGCGTGCTCGGCGATATGTTCACCTGGTGCGCCGAGAACGGTGTCCCCGTCATGGCGCACACGGCGCAATCGATGGGCAGGGACTGCGACTCCGACCTATTCGGTGGTCCGGATGGTTGGGAGGCGTTGCTCAATCGGCAGGCGAGCGCAGCAAATCTGCCGATCATTAATCTCGGCCACTTCGGCGGCGAAGACTCCGGCGCACAGATTTGCAAGAACGCCGATCAGACGAGCTGGCCGAAGGCCTTTGCCGGGCTCATGAAGTCGCCCAATGGTGCGCGTGTCTACGGCGACCTCGCGTACTGGTCGGACCTTCGCGCCTGCTGGTCGGGCGACGACGCCGGCTGCCAGGCCATTCGCGCGCGCCTTCTCGATGCGAAGAGCGCCTACCCGGATCTCACCCATCGCCTGATGTATGGCACCGACTGGCTGATGTGTTCGCAGGAAGCCGATTGGACCGACTTCCCGGAAGAGTTCGTGGCCGCCTTGCAGCCAGACTTCGACCTCAACGCGCTGTTCTACGAGAACGCATTCGCCTGCTTCGGTCTCAAGGCCGGCCCGCAACGGGCGCGCCTCGAGCAACGATTCGGTGCGCAAACTCTGCCTGCCTGGCTCACCTGAAGGAGAACGCGATGATCGCTTCACTGCTCTTGGCGGTGGCCACCCACGCGACTGCCGCACCCACGCTGCACTGGGCGACGGTCGACGGCACGAAGACGGGTTTGCCGACCGTCGGCGGCACCCAGTTCTGGCAATCGGTATCGGGACAAAACGGCGTCTACGTGTTCACGTTTGCCGCGCCGGTCAAATACGTACAAGCAAGCTGCTTCCTTGACGCTGGCGGATGGGATGCCCCGTCCTGCGTCGTGTCCATCATGCGCGACAAGTCGCTCAAGAAGGTCCAGGTCAAGACGTTCCATCTGGACCAGGTCAAGGGACAGCAAGGCGACATCCATACGGCGCTCAGCCAGAATCCGGGCAGTGCGTTGATCAGCATCACCGCTGATCAGTAGGCCGACCGCAGCCGGGGCGTGCGTCCACGTTAACGACACGAGCTAATAGAGCTGCGCGAGCTTTGCGGCCAATCCGGCGGGCAGGTTCTTTTCCCCGGCGACCGTGTGCAGGAAATCAGGATCGTCTGCGACCGTGAGCGGATCGAGTTGCAGCGGACCGACGATCGAAGAAAGCGGCTCCGAGCCCTTGCCGGAAATGGCCGACGCTCCCGTGCGCTGACGCCCCATGCGGGCCGGAAGCCGGGGCCTCACGTCGAATCCGGTTTGGTGCAGCTCATCCAATGCCAACTGCCATACGGGTGGCGCATCCATCGTGGCGCGCAATCTCGCGGTCAGTTTCGGCTTCTCGAGATCTTTGGCGCGTTTGGGTAGCGTCCTGAGCGCGTCGGCCAGGATCGTCGTCGCGTCCGCGAGCGACAACTTGCCCACGAGCGGATCCTGGGTTGCCTGGGAGAGATTGAGCGCCTGCTTCTGGCTGCCGATGGTCAGCGCTTCCTTGTTCATCCCCAACTGCGTCATCCACGCCGCATGCCCATAGCGCGGCACGCCGTTGATCACGACCAGGGCGATGTCCGTTTCATGCGCAGCGAAGACATGTTCGTAGGGATCGCCCCCCTCGCCGTCGACGACGAGCACGTCTGCGCGCTTGCCCGCTTCGAGGCTGCCGAGCAATTTGTCCCATTGCAGGATGGTCGCCGCGGAACGCGTGGCCATCGCGAGAATCTCGGCGCTGGAAAAGACGCTGTTCGCGTCGTTCCAGCACTTGGCCACTTTCAATTCTCCGAGCAGGTTCTTGCTTCCCGACGGCGACCAGTCCGCGCCGATTCCGAAACGCACGCCGGCGGCCCGTGCCGCCTTGACGTCGGCGGTCGCTCCATAGAGCAGCAGGTTGCTGAAGGGCGACCACACCATCGCGCCGCCGAAGCGGTCGTAGATGGCGAAGTCCGCGCCCGTCAGCGCGGCGCAATGGATTCCCGCGAGCTGCGGCGTAATCGCCCACGAAGCTGTTCCGGTCTTCAACGCCTCGAAGTGTGCGCGCGCCTTGCTGTCGGTGCCTTCGCTCAAATGAAGGAGAAAACACGATTGCTTCTTCAGCCGCTGAAGGAACGTCTGCGCATCGACCGCGTCGACGTCGGCGATGCGCGTGCTCGCTTCGGGCAGATCCGCCTCGCTGGTTTCTTCGACGTTGCGAACGATCCCCGCATAGAAACGACGGATGCCCGCATCGCTGAACAAGGCGATGCCTTGGCTCGTCGTGGTGCCGCCGAGCAGCGTCTTGACCTCGACGTAGCGGATCAGCGCGGGAATGACGTCCGGACTCTTGCCGAGGATCTGCATAGGCCCGCTCACGAGGCGTCGATAGTCGGACGTCCCCGCCCACTGGTCGCGATTCGTATAGCGCTTGGGGACCTGCCACAGCTGCAGGGCGTTGTACGCGAGGTGATTGTGCAACTCCATGAGACCCGGATAGATCGTCCCTTTCGTCACGAGCGTCGTCGCGGCGGCGAATCCTTGCGGCGCAGGTGCCGCGGCATCCTGAACCGAGGCGATCGAGCTTTTGTCGATGTAGAGTCGTCCGTCCTTGAAGACGGTTCCTTTCGCGTCGAGCGTGACGATGCGGCCTTGCAGGACCAGCGGACCGCCGGCCAGCGGATCAATCGGCGACTTCGTAGCCATGCTGACGCAATCCGGTCAGGAAAATGCGCTGCTCGGCGCGGTCACGGTCACGACGCTGCGCTCGGTCGCGCCCTTGCCGCGAACCGCCCAGGCATCGGCACTACCCATCCAGCCGGGCAGGCCGGGCGGAAGATCGCCGGGTGGAATCGGCGGCAGGTCTCGCGCGAGAAAACCGTCGCCGTAGGCGGGCACGAGCTGTGTCGTGTCGCGATGCTGGAGCGCCGGCAGCAATTGCGCGATGGCCGTGTTGTAGGTCAACAGCATGGCCTTGATCGCCGCGTCCTGCTTCGCCTGCGTGCCGCCGGCGCTGTCTGGGGAGGTCGGGTGCAGCACGTGCTGATAAGGCAGGACCGCGCGGCTGGCCGCGGCCGGCGATGCCAACCATGCTTTCCACGCTGTGTCCGCGAGGCCGCCGAACGCGATGACGATCTCGACCGAGTTGTGGTCGAGCAGCGCGGCGATCCACTGATTCCGGTACGCGGCGATCGCGGCATCGTGCTGATGCTGCGTCCCGCCGGATTGGCCGTACACGCTGTACAGGAACGTGTTGATCATGACGTAACTGCGCGTGATGCCAAGATGCGCGAGAAATCCCTGCACCCGATGCCCGGCGGTGCCGATCAGGATGCGACGCGCGACCGCTTCGTGAGCGGCTGGATCCTGGCCGATCACCAATGCGCGCGCGCTGCCATCGAGCCGGCCGCGGTGAAATATGGGGCCCCATTCCGTCCGGAACGCCGCCTGCGGATATACCTGTGCTGTCGGCGCGTTACCGACCAGCGTGGCAAAGGGTTCGTTCGCGTATCCGGGACAAAAGGCCGTGGCCATGATGTGCCTCGCAAGATTGTCGTCAGGAGCGATCCACCTCGGCCCCTGCGCCGAGCGCTCTGCTGAGCTCTTCAGAAATCCGCCCGCGCGATTACACCGAAGGAGAACCGACTCTCCATTGCATTCACGCCGACTCTGCGCAAGCACACTCGAGTTCCTCGCCACGTTCAAGGAATTCCCGCCCAGCCAGGAGGCGGGCAACTTCAGCTTGAACCGGATAATGGAAAAGCTCGCGGAGGGCGCTGCTGGCGGCAGCCGGTAACGCGCCGAGCTCATCATATGTTGCGCCCGCAGCCCCAGAGCTGCCGGCTTCAATACTCGCCACGCTGCACCGAAAACGCGGAATGTGCGTGATCTGCGTCGAAACGCGGCTTCGTGAAGCGTCCCGACGACCTACCAGAAAATGCAAAAGCCCGCGAAGCAGTAGGTTTTCCGAAAATTGAAGCCGCAAATTTCGTCGCGGATCAGACTTGGAGGGATCCTAACCCGCAACCATCGAGCATCGTCTCGACACTGGATCGCTCAGGTAATCCAACTCGACAAAGTGCCGATACGCAAAACACCTTTGTGCAATTCCATCGCCAGGGTACCTCCATGCCACGCAGCGTCGTAAGTGAGTTCGGCATGTGTTTCATCCAGCATGCGCAGCGAAATGTGCATGGGGAAGAAGACACCAAAGGCGGGGTGCTTGTGCAATAGCGTCATATCGAGACTATTCGGTAGCACAATGATGCGGTGCCCTGCGGAGATCCCGGCGAGATTGTCCGGATCAGTGATCACGAACAACGTCCGTTCATCGCCAGAGCGGCGCCGCATGAAAGTATCAGACCTTGGCACGAGAACTGAGATAGCGAGGTCGGGCTCATTGGTCAGAAAGCCCAGGGCCGCGGCAAAGGCGGAATGTCGTGACGTTGTCGCCTTGGTCAGTGCGACATTGGGTAATGGGTCCTCGCCGTCTCGTATGCCATCCCCGTCACTATCCGCATTACGAGGATCAAGAGGCAGTTGTTGCTCGGCTAGGTCGGTTAGGCCATCTCCATCGCTATCCTTCATCAGATCGGCGAGGCTTGCGCGGAGCTCAAACACTCTCTTGTCCGCGCGTATATCTAGACCTATCGGAGGAAACGCCATCTTTTGTGGGTCGATCGCAGCTCGCCTGACAAGCAGGCGCAACTCGTCACCGACGATCAAGCATCGCCAAACGAATCGAATGCGCTCGAACGGCCAACTGAAGCAAAATCTTGTAGTAGCCTGACGAACAGCACCAATGCGGCAGGGCGACATCGAATGCACTTGCCGCGTTGGGCCTTAAGAGCGTCAATGGCCGTAGCCACTACAATTACGTGTGTGGGAGACAATGAGTCTGCGGTCACGTTCAACGACGAACGGCTTTGTGTTCGATCGTTTTCCGCCCTCACAGCAGCACCGAACGAATTTCGCTGTACTCCTTGAGGAGTTGGATGTGCGTCGCACTCGCGCGTCTCTTGTAGCCCTGCTCGCACTCGCAGCCATTTGTGAAGGCGCGTGCGCCGGGACCCTCGCCGTAACAAATACGAACGACAGTGGCGCAGGTTCGTTGCGCGGCGCCCTGGCAGCCGCAGCCCCAGGCGACACGATCGTTTTTGCGGATTCAGCAACCGGTACCATTGCACTAGCCAGCACACTAAACATTACTCAGGAAGTAACCATAGAAGGCCCTGGAGCCGGCAACCTTCAGTTGGACGGACAGACGTCAGTCCAGATTATGGCCATTTCAGCCGACGGGAATCTGACCTTGTCGGGTGTGGCCATCGAGAGGGGAAAGTCTGACGCCTTGGGGGGAGGCATACAGAACGCTGGCACACTAACTGCGCGCAACTGTGTTTTCACGGGCAACTTTGCGGCTAACGGCGGCGCTATCGCAACTTTGGCAGGTGCACGAACTTCCGTGGACACTACTGCTTTGAAAGCAACGCTACAACCGACATCGGCGGCAGCGGCATCATGACCTTTGGTCAGTTGGCGGTACAGAACAGCACGTTTACGGATAACACCGCACCCCTCAATGGCGCTGCGATTAATGTCCAGGGAACTGGTACCTTGGCCTTAGTAAACAGTACGCTCTACAACAATAGATCGGGGAGTTCTGGTGGCGCAGTAGCTAATCTTGGGACGACAACGATTTCGGACAGCACTTTCGCAGGGAACCATGCCAGTCGCGGTGCGGGGATTTTCAATTCCTATTCGGTGACGTTCAATAACAATATCTTTGCCGATAACGCTACCGTACTTCCCACGTCCGTCAACTCTACTTCCGCGGTTGCTGGGCCACCGTTCTTTGGTAGCAACAACGTGTTTTATAACAACACCGCTGCCGGCGTAGTGGACGACCGAGACGGCTACGCCACCACAAATTTCATAGCCGCGAACGCTGAGCCATTGGCCGCGATCGCCAACAACGGCGGATTGACAAGAACGATGGCTCCGACTGTAGATAGTGCGGCCATCTGTGCAGGGTCTTTAACATTTCTGCCTACCGGTTTGGATAAAGATCAACGTGGTCTTGCGCGCACCGACGGGTCATGCCTCGATGTCGGCTCGGTGCAGATTAGCCAGCCTGTCGCAAAGAGGACAACCACGACTTCTCTGACCGTCTCTGCAAACTCAGTGGGCACAGGCACGATCGTCAACCTGGTCGCGACGGTGCTCGGCGACGCGCCGACCGGTACCGTTAACTTCGTCGACAATGGTTTGCCGCTATCCTGCTCGCCCGCGCTACTTGTAGTCGGCACGACTAGTTCGACCGCTACCTGCGCAACGACTTTCACGTCGGCGGGAACTCATTCGATCACGGCGATCTATTCTGGCGATGCGACATTTGCACAGTCGACCTCGTCGATCGCCGCAATCGCCGTGTCTTTACCGGTCGAGCCCACGCCGATGCTTAGCCCGTGGATGATGCTGCTACTTGGTGGCATCGTCGGGGCGGTAGTGTTCTTGCGACTAGACCGTACTAATTACTGCTCTTTCGAGGCCCCGCAAGCTGCGAAAAAGTAAGGCGGCGTTTCACGGACCTGCTCACAACTTGTCGGATCGGCAGACGCTCATGCCCCCGCACTTTTGGCGTTGACACATATCTCGCAGCTCTCCATCGAGGAAGCCGAATGCTCTGTCACGAAAACTCCGAAAAGTGTGGCGCGCCTTCTTGGTCTTCGCGATGCGGAAACGGAGACGCTATTCGAAAGTGCGCAGGAAACTGCCTCCTTCAGGCTTCTCCACGACCAAGAAGAAAGGCCGGAGCCCGCATGACTGCGGGCTTTCCCGGCTTTAGAGTGGCAAATTTCTCCGTAGAGCAGACTTAATGGTGGTGTTGGCAGTCCTGCGCGAACTCGTCTCCGGTCGAAATTCCCGGGAACATGGAAGTTTTCAGGGAATTCGAGCGCGATATTGAAGCTTTTTTCGACTCATGTGCCGCGAAAGCCACACGTGGGGCCATTTTACCGAGGACTGGCACTATTCTACCGGCCGATCGTCGCAGGGAAGTTAACAGGCCGCGATCAGGGAAATTGCGCAGTGGAACAGGAATCGCTATGGAATTGGACAATCATCCCTGCTTCGCCGATGTAGTCGAGGGTGACGGTGTTCTGGATCGCGCTGCTGGTTGCCGGGGTACTGATTGCCGCTGCTCTTTTCGCTCTTCGCAAATCGCCGCAACCGCGAAGGCCGACCACCCAGTTCGCCCTTCCTGTTCCCAACGTTCGCAATACGCGCAAGCCTGATTGGGTGGTCCGCGAGTGATTCGTCTCGCTGCGTGGTCGCCGGATCTCGGCTGCCGGAGCCTGGCAGAAGTATTCAATCGAAGCTTCGCCATTGAACGTCGTATGACAGTTGGCAAAACCTATGTCGCGCTGCTTCTGCGTTGACAACGCGCGGACATCTTGCGTTTACGTCGCTCACACAAGCATCGCGTACCTCGAACACAGCCCAGAAATCGCACGTGGACACTGGAGCTGACGGGCAAGGTCGATTTGGATGGACGACAGCAACTGATTCTGGGTCTGCTCGATCACGGCACGCGCGTCGCGCTTGCGTTGCGAACGATCGCTGACAAACGCAGCCTCACGATCGCCAGCGAGTTGATCGCAACGCTTCGGCAATACGGAATACCGCGGACGCTGCGCGTCGACAATAAAGCCCGCTTTTCGTCGAAGGTGTTCCGGGCCGCCCTGGCACTACTGGGCGCACCACTTCAGCGGATCGATCGTCATTGTCCCTGGATGAACGGACGCATTGAGCGGTTATTCGGCACGCTCAAGCGTCACCTTGATCCCATCGTCGTCAGGAATCGCGAAGATCTGGTAGCGAAGCTATTCGAGTTCCGCACCTGGTACAACCACGTCCGTCCGCATCAGCATCTGCGAGGACTGACGCTTGCCGAGGCTTGGGCGGGGCAGCGCAAAACCTTCGGCAAACCGAAATATTTCACAGCTTGGGAGGGAGGTCTGGCGGGATGGTACTTTGCGCCGCCGTGAGGGAACGGACGGCGGAAACTACGGAGGGGGTGCGGACGGGACAGTCCACGACGGCCCATGGTCGGGCGACATCGGCGGCTATCCGCTGACACAAGACAACAGCCTGCGCGCACCCTCGGCGGATCGTGACCAATCTACGCGTGCAGCGCAGTTAAATGATCTGGCCGCCCTACCGCTCGATCTACTCAACGTGCTCGTTCGAAAATACTTTGATATCGCCTACGGGCATGACTATCAAACCACACCGAATAGCTTACCAGTGCGTAATGGAATTACGGTGCACCCCGGCGAGCCGCGGAAGTGCGGGCTGCGCTGGGATTGAAACTTTAGTCTTGATTCACATTACATTCGTTATGCGGGGAGATCCGCTCGCGCAATTGAACGTTAGAAGAAAAAGCGCCGAACCCCGGGGGAGGAAGTTCGGCGTCATCGTCTTGTCCCGATGCCGGTCGTTGAGCATCGTAGAGTTCCTTTCTAGAAGCGGCGCTCACGCGCGGCGGGTTTTGCAGGCGCATCCATTCACCGTATAGCTAGCAATAACATCAACCAACCTTAGTATCTGTGCGGTAGCCAACGTAGTGAATACACGCATTGGCCACCGAGCGAAAACATGTAACGCGCAACGACCTGGCAATCTTGCGTCCGGCCAAAGCCTGCGAATATCAGCTAGCGACCATCCCATGTCTGTAGGCATCGAGATCGGCCCGATAGCACACGCATGCGGCAGCTTCCAGGCGGGCGCGATTGAGAATCCTCATACGGCCTCGTGTGTAGTGAATTAACTTGCGCGCCTGGAGAATGCCGGCAGCGGTTGAGACACCTGAGCGACGCACGCCGAGCATATAGGCCAGAAATTCCTGCGTCACACCAAACGAATCGGTATGCGCACGGTCCTGAGTCATCATCAGCCATCGCGCGAGCCGCTTTTCGACCACATGGAAGCGCAGGCATGCAGCGGACTGGGAAAGCTGACCGAGGATGACGTGCACATATCGCCCGAGCAGCTGGCGCAACCCCGGCATGGTGTCCAAGTGGCGACGAAACATTGCAGTGTTCATGCGCCAGGCGGCGCCGGTTCCTTGTACCAGCGCACGCAGGGACGACACATTGCCACCCAGGTTCAGCGCATAACCGCACATGCCTTCGCTGCCGATCATGCCTACCTCGAGCGTAAAGCGTCGATCCACGGTGATGAGCATGGAAATGAAGCCATCGATGGGAAAATAGACATGGCGCATCTGATCGCCTTGCTCGTAGAGGACAGTGCCGAATTCCAAATTCTCCAAGGTGCAGTCGGCGAGAAAGCGGTCGCGCTCCTTTGCCGGCAGTGCAGCAAGCAATTGATTGGGTGATGTCACGCGTTGCTTGGCTGACATGGAATTCTCCTGATCGATCGGATGAGGTTTAACCGGGACGAACAGGACGAATTGACAAATTGCTCCGCTAGCGGATCCCGATGAGTTGAAGCCGCTCGAGATGGGAGCGCGGGATAAGCATCCTGCAGGCAGGCTCCGCTGTCTGTACGGCAGCGTACATGGCCGTGCGGCCAGCGCCGTTAGAACCTGAGATCAGGTTCCCCCGGCTGCCTTGCGTGAGCGGCGTGGCGACGTCGTGGTCTTGCGGTCAGCATCCACCCTTGATGCGACATTGCCGTTGTCCCACGGCAACAGGCGCATGAACTCCTTTCTGACCACTTCGTAGCACTCGCACGCCATGTGCTCCAGGCTCGGCCGGTCGAGAACTCGAATCCGCCCGCGGCTGTACTGGATCACGCCGGCACGCTGCAGTTTGCCGGCCGCTTCCGTGACGCCCTCGCGTCGCACACCCAACATATTGGCGATGAGCTCTTGCGTCATCGCCAGTTCGTTGGACGGCAAACGATCCATGCTCATCAACAACCAGCGACACAGCTGTTGATCCACACTGTGGTGTCGATTGCACACCGCTGTCTGTGCCATCTGAGTAAGCAGTGCTTGCGTGTAGCGCAGAAAAAGGTGTTGCACTGACCTTGCGAGAATGAATTCATCGCGAATCCATTGACTTTTCATGCGAAACGCTTCGCCAGCGCTCTGGACGACGGCGCGACTGGGTGTTGTGTCGCCACCGCCCATGAAGAGCGAGATGCCGACGAGCCCTTCATTGCCGACGATGGCGATTTCCGCCGATGAACCATTCTCCATCACGTAGAGCAGCGAAATGATCGAATCCGTCGGGAAATAAACGTACGGCTGTTGGCGACCTGACTCGTAGATAACGTCGCCCAGGTCCAGATGCACGGGCGTGAGATGAGGCGAAAATCGCTCCCATTCTGCTTGCGGAATTGCTCCGAGCAAATGGTTTTGTTGGGGATTGGCTTGCGTGGTCGGCATGAGTGGCCTCAACGCCAAATAGGCGGCGGCAGCGCAGACGGCGCTCGACGCGTATGCGCGGTGCCGTACAGAGTACCACTTGTCCCATTACATCTGAATTCAACGACGCAGCCGATGGGACGCCGAGGTCCTCGTCGTCAGTTCGCATGAAGTCCCGCAACTAACGGCCACCCCGCCGTAGTGGGCGCGTCGTATGCGGCATTCGATCGTGATGCGCATTGTGCGGTGCCGTACAGACGGCGTGCCGGTCTGCGCATAGCCTTGCGGACGATTGTCTGAAATCCATTTTATGTTCGAGCAAGTCGGGAGAACGTCATGAACCACGATCAAGTCAAGGGCCGAATCAAAGAGACGGAAGGCAAAGCCAAACAAGTTGCCGGAAACATCGTCGGCAACAAGCGGCTAGAAGAGAAAGGCGTGATGCAGAAGAATCTTGGCAAGGTGCAAGCTGCATACGGTGATGCGAAGGACGATCTGAAGAAAGGCGGGTAGCGCCAGGAAGCTTTGAGCAGGGTCGCATCTGCGAGGCAGGGATGATGTGCCCGCTACATTAAGGAGTTGGATATGACACTTGGCACAATACTGTTGATCGTTGTGGTGTTGCTCCTGGTTGGTGCAATCCCGAGCTGGCCGCACAGCAGAAGCTGGGGCTATGGCCCTAGTGGCAGCCTAGGTGTCGTGCTGCTCATTGTGGTCGTGCTGCTCGTTCTTGGACGGATCTAGCGCGTTCGACGTTTTTCCCAGATGGCAAAGGACCGACGTCCCAGGCCATCCTGAAAGCGCGAATGTCGACGCTCGTCGCCGTCGCCAACATTTTGTATGGCATGGGTGTATTGCGGAACGCGATTCCCTTGGCTTACGTAGTATCCAACCCACGCGCGCGGTCAATGCGGCAGCCGTGCATTGCATAGAACCCGTGGACTACTGACATAGAACACCCCCGTCGATTCTTTCAGAAGGAATATGTATGCAGACCCAAAATCAATACCTGGTTGTACTCGTCTTCGCCGCGTTGTCCTCGCTGCAAGGATGCGGTCAGCAAGTGGATACCGCTAAAGTTCAGGCGGATGTGACGAAAGCGGAGGCCGACGGTCAGAAAAAGATCATCGATGCGCAATCGAAACTCGATCAGGTCGTTGCACAGAACAACAAAGATATAGCCGTCTTGCAGGCGGACACACAAAAGAATGCGACAAACGATCCCAATGCACCCACTACAACAGCCAGCGCCGACATGGCAAAAGCGCGCACGGGCGCTGAGGCCAAGGTTGCTGACGCTCAGTACGACGTTGACAAGACCAAAGCCGAAGCCGCCGAAAAGGTCGCTGACACGCGTTGTGAACTCCAGGTAGGCGACGCAAACAAGGCGTGCCTAACAAGCGCAAAGGCCAGTTACGATTCAGCCGTGGCGATGGCGAAATCCAAGAGCGATGCGGCGCATCCTGTTCACTAGTCCTTTTGGTGTTGAGTAAGAAGGCTTGTGCAACGCAAGCGAGTGCTGGCCAGTTCGGATAGTTTGCGTTCCCCACCGTAGTTCTCGGTGGGGGCTGTCGAGTCCACGATTGCAAGACCATAGGAGAATTTTATGCGCATATCCATGCTATCGGCGCTCGGTGTCTTTGCCATTGCAAGCTCGGGCTGCATGAGCGACGTGAAGTCCTCCGGCGGCGCAACGACATCGACCTTCGACTGCTCTGGCGCCGGCAACGGTTGGGGGGACTGCACCGAGAAAGCCGACGCACACTGTGGCGTTCGCAACTACACGATCGTTGCGAGAAATGGCGACGCTGACGGAAAGAGCCCAAGCGGCAATTCTGAGATGAAGCGCACTTTGGTGGTTTCTTGCAAATAGAAATCATGGAATGTAACTAGCGGCGAGCCTTAAATGACAGCTAAAGCAAGATCTTCGCGCACCGTCGAGTCGCTCGAGGGTCTTAGCCGCTTAGGGCCGGGTCTCATTACGGGCGCAGCTGACGACGATCCCTCGGGCATCGCCACGTATTCTCAGGCGGGCGCATTGGCAGGATTTGGTGTCCTGTGGACGGTCGTGCTGACGCTGCCGCTGATGGTCGGCATTCAAACAGTCAGCGCTCGGGTCGGTTACATCACTCACCGAGGATTGGCAGCAAACCTGATTGAGGTATACCCGAAGCCGTTGATCGGAATGGCCGTCGTCTTGCTTCTTGCAGCCAATATTTTCAATATCGCCGCGGACCTCAATGCGATGGGCGCGTGCGCACGAATGGTGTTGGGCGGTTCCACCTATATATACCTTGTTGCCTTTGGCATCCTCTCCCTGATTTTGCAAATATGGGTGCCCTACAAGCAATACATCCGCGTACTGAAGTGGCTGACGCTCTCGCTATTCGCGTACGTCGCGACGTTGTTGACGATAAAAACGCCTTGGTGGGACGTCGCCCGGGCAGTCGCGCTTCCGCACCTGCACTGGTCGAAGGACTATCTCACTCTGATCGTCGCGATCTTCGGCACGACGATCAGTCCCTATATGTTCTTTTGGCAATCCGCCAACGAAGTCGGTGACGCAAAAGAGCGAGGGGATACCGAGCGTGTCGTGGGATGGGCCAAGGCGCTCGCCCATTTCCGCAGAATCAATCTCGACACGTGGGTGGGCATGGGACTGTCCAATCTCATCGCGTTTTGCATCATGGTCACGACGGCCGTGGTGTTGCACATGCATGGCCAGACGTCTATACAGACAACCGAGCAAGCTGCAGCTGCGTTGAAGCCGATTGCCGGCGATCTTGCATTCGCATTGTTCTCCATCGGCATCATCGGCACTGGCATGCTTGCGCTTCCCGTCCTCGCTGGATCTGCCGCGTTCGCTGTCTCAGACGCATTTGGTTGGCGTTCCGGGCTGGACTACCTCTTACACGAAGCAAGAGCTTTCTATTTGGTTTTGGCTGTAGCAATGACTGCAGGCATTGTCCTGTGCTTAACCAAACTCGATCCGATCAAAGCTTTGTTATGGAGCGCCGTCATCAATGGCGTCGTAGCGGTGCCGGTAATGGCATTGATGATGACCGTCTCTCAGCGACACGACATCATGGGGAAATTCCGCGTGACAGGAGTCGTCGCCTGGTTCGGGTGGGGCGCGGCCGTCGCGATGACGATCGTTGTGGTTGGTATGGTCGTGGCCCTCTTTTGAGCAAACCTACGCAAATGCACTGCCGCCCGACTGCGATCAAGAATGATCGGACGAGCGAACCGAATGCGTAAGCCGAATATATCGATTTTGTGGGCGTTCACGGCCAATCTTTCGGTCGGCGCCGTCAAGGGTGCCGCGGCCTGGTACACCGGATCGGGCACGATGTTTGCGGAGACGCTGCATTCAATCGCGGATTCGGGGAACCAGATTCTGTTGTGGTTTGGCTTGATGCGCGCCGAGAAGCCGGCATCGACTCAGCATCCACTGGGCCACGGCAAAGAGGTGTACTTCTGGTCGTTCATTATTGCCGTCCTGCTATTCCTTAGTGGCGGGGTTTTGTCGGTATTCGAGGGCATTGCGCGTCTACGAACACCTGCCCCCATTGTGGCTCCGTGGGCGGCGATCATTACTCTGGTTTTCGCGCTGGTCGCGGAGGGAGCCTCGCTACGCGCTTCATTGACTCAGGTGGCTGTGATTCGCGACGCCAAGTCTTTTTATCGATGGTTCCGGGATACCAGGCGCAGCGATCTTCTTGTAGTAATCAGCGAGGACGTCGCGGCCGTCATTGGCCTCGTCATCGCATTTGTTGCCATTGCGGCAACGGTGCTGACCGGCAATACGGTATTCGATGCGATTGGCAGCGTTACGGTGGGAGTCTTGTTGATCTTCACTGCCGGCAATTTGATTGTGGAAGTCAAAGCACTACTCATCGGTGAAAGCGCAAGTCTGCAGACCAGGCAGACCATAGAACAGGTGCTGAGAGGTTGTGGCGGGGTGTCCGATATAGAAACGTTGATCACCCTTCAAAATGGTAGAGACATCTTCGTCGCCGCCCGGATCAAAATTTCGGCAATGGACATCACGGCGCTTGGAGCAGTGATTCGCTGCTGCCGAGATACGCTACGCACGCGCTTGGATAGCATATCGCACGTGTTTATCGAGGCAGAAGACAATGGCGCAAGAACTGTAGCGATCGAGTCTTTAGCGCGCGTGCCCGAGAAGGAACTATTGGCGGAATAAGTCGACGCAACCTTCCGTGACGCCACTTTGATTATCTACTACTCCTGCGACAGCCCGACAGCGAATCGGACGCGAAGCGAAGGTCGAGCTGGGCCTCCTCGGCGTGGCGAGTGCGGTGTAACGAATGCGCGCACCCGCATCGACATGCTGCCAGCCGCCTGATCGGAATACAGCTGCGGCCTCCAGGAATGATTCAGAAGCATAAGTGCTTTACCGTACATACCGCTTTGATCAGCCAGCCCATACTCAACTAGTCGGGTGCGGCGTTTCGGGCGCTTGATAGTCAACCAGACCGCGCTTCCGCAGGGCTAGCCGAAGCGATCGCTTACGTCTTTTTGCTGGAACCCCATGAATCCCCACGACGATCCAACCGCCTCACGGCGGCTGGGTCTCCTACACGATCTTGAAGACCGCTCCCACTTGGCTGCAAAGCACGCCGGAAGTGGCGGAAGCGTTGTCACGCTCTCGCATCGATTCGACGTGTACTTGGAATCGACCCAAGCTGCTGACGCAATTGTCTCAATGTGGAAGGGCATCGAGGCAGCACTTGATCCCATCGTGGGTCAAAAGGGATTGGCAATGCTTTACAGGCGCGCGCTTTCCGTTGCCGCGTCAGCACATCCCTGGCTCGCCGAGTTGCATATGACCGAAGCCACCTCGATCGATTTTACCACGCTCAGGTCGGTGCTCGTTCGCCAGCCGGTGGCTGCCTGTACCGCTTGCGGAAAAGACCTTTTGAAAACATTTGAGGCGCTGCTCAACAGCATGATTGGTACCGGCCTCACGAATAGCCTGCTCAGTCGCGCGAGTAAATATGTCGTAAGCGTGGGAACTGGGGAATTGTCGCCATGAAGAGCCCCGTCACGATTCATCGATTGACGACCGGTGTGTCAGGTCTCGACGAGGTGCTTGGCGGAGGACTGCCGGAGTTCTCGTTCAATCTCATCGCCGGCCCCGCCGGTTGCGGCAAGACTACCTTGGCCCATCAACTGATGTTCTCGCTGGCGACGCCGGAGCGTCCCGCGTTGTATTTCACCGTATTGGGTGAGCCTCCGTTGAAGATGCTGCGATATCAGCAGCAATTCAACTTTTTCGACGGCGATGCGCTTAACCGTTCCGTTTACTTCGTCAACCTCACCGACGACACGCTCGCTGGTGATTTGAACCGAGTCCGCGATCGCATTGTCGCAGAGGTCACCGCGCGCAACCCAGCGTTCGTCTTCATCGACTCGTTTCGAGCGGTGGCACTCTCCGGCAAAACCGAACACACAGTGCCCGGCAACCTGCAGCAATTCGTCCAGCAACTGGGAGTGCTGATGACCAGTTGGCAGGCGACAACCTTCGTCATCGGAGAGTATGGAATAGAAGCTGATGCGAACCCGGTTTTCACCGTGGCCGATGGATTGATTTGGCTGCGCCAAAGCGTTCAGCGCAACTCCATGGTGCGCAAGCTTGAGATCGGAAAGATGCGTGGACAACCAACGCTGCCAGGTCTTCACACGTTCCGGATCACAGCCGCCGGAATTACGGTTTTTGCTCCTGCTGGCGTTCCCGATACATCGGGTACCGAATTACGACGACGAGAAATTGCTGCACTTTCGATGGGTGTGCCACGATTGGACGACATGCTGGGCGGCGGCTTGCCTCAAGGCTATTCACTGCTCGTGGCTGGGCCATCTGGCTCTGGCAAGAGCATTCTGGCGGCTGCCTTCCTGGCAGAAGGTGCTCGCCGTGGCGAGACCGGGGTCATCGCCGCCTTTGAACAGCACCCCCATCGCTCACGCGCCAAGATCCTGGTGGGCCTCATTGAGAGCGGACTCGTCGGTCTCGTAGATACGCGCGCGCCCGATTTGTCCATTGATGAAATCGTGCTGCTCCTCATGAACGAGATTCGCCGTCTCAATGCAACTCGAGTCGTCATCGATTCACTCTCAGGGTTCGAACTGGCGCTGGCACCCACCTTCCGCGAGGACTTCCGAGAATCGTTGTCACGGATGGTAGCTGTCCTGGCGGGGGCCGGTGTAACGGTCTTGATGACCTCCGAGCTTGAAGACCGCTACACGGACCTTCGCTTCAGTCCCTACGGCACGGCTTTCATGACCGATGCGATCATCGTACAGCGTTACATCGAGGTCGATAGCCGCCTGCTGCGCGTCATGGCAGTGGTCAAGGTCCGCGCGAGCGCCCATTCCGACGAGCTGCGCTTGTTCACCATTGGCGACGACGGCATCCATATCGGCGATCGCCTGCTCGACCAGGAAGGGTTACTCGGCGGGCGGCCGACGAGAAAAAGTATTCCGCGTGTGTCGTTCGCGCAAAATGGCGCAGACCAAGTCCTGACCCCAGACACGCGGAATAGCTGACATGACCGCATCGGATGAACCCAAGCCCGCTCTGGAGCACGCGTCGCATCTGCGAGAAGCCAATGAGCGGTTGGTCATCGCCGCCTTGCACGCACAGACCAAAGCGGAATCGGCCACCCGCGCGCTGGATGAGGTATCGCGCGCCGCCGAACTGGACACGTTGACCGCGTTGCCGAATAGGACGCTGATGCTTGACCGGTTTGCGCACGCCATCGCAAGCGCAAAACGCCACCGAACGCGATTGGCGCTACTGTTTCTGGATCTCAATGGCTTCAAGCAAATCAATGATGCGCTTGGGCATATAGTTGGGGACAGAGTGCTCAAGGTGGCTGCCGAGGCGCTGACCTCGTCAGTGCGTGAAGAAGATACTGTCAGTCGACACGGAGGCGACGAGTTCTTGATCTTAGTGACTCAAGTAGCGGAAGCGTCGGACGCCGTAGTCGTGGCCGACAAAATCATCGCAGCGCTTGCTGCACCTGCTCAGGTTGACGACCATGTGTTTCACCTGACCGCGAGCATCGGCATCAGCATTTATCCAGACGACGGCGAGGACATCGAAGCGCTTATCGGACTGGCGGACGCCGCAATGTTTCGAGCCAAACGCAGTGGGCAGGACAGTTGCGTCGCCTTGAGTGATGGCTCGCCGATGAGTCAGGAAATTCCGGTGCCGGCCCTACCTGCGAAGCAGCCAATGCCAATCATCGATCCAACTGCCGAGGCGGAGAACCCGTGCCGAAATGCGCAATTGCGTGAGGCGAACGAACATTTGGTATTGACCGCTCTCAACGCCCAGGAACTTCACGCCGCAGCGGAGCGCGCCAATCGGCGACAAACTGAATTTCTGGCGATGGCGGCGCACGAGTTGCGCAATCCGCTGACACCCTTGCTCAATGTCGCAGCGCTCCTCAGCCGCGTGCGGCCTGAAGACTTGCCCAAGATGCAAGTAATGATCGAGCGACAAGTCGCACACATGGTGCGGCTGGTCAGCGATTTGGTGGATGTGTCGCGCGTCAATACGGGAAAGTTGAGGCTCGAGCGCGGATATGTTGACATGCGATCCGTCATTGATGTTGCCGTCGAAACCATTCGACCGGCTATCGAGAAGCGGCAGCAGCTCCTAAGGATCGAAGTTCCTGAGGGCACATTCCCCGTGGATGGCGACATCGTGCGGCTCGTTCAGATTTTCAGCAATCTTCTTGACAATGCCTCGAAATATACCGAGATCGGCGGCGAAATCACCCTATCACTGATTACTCCTGACGATGACACCATCGTGGTGACGGTATCCGACAACGGGATCGGCATGACCGCTGACATGCTGCCTCACGTGTTCGAGGCTTTCGTGCAGAGTACACGTACGACAGAGTTCAACGGCGTTGGCTTGGGCATCGGATTGACTGTTGTGCGGGAGGTGGTCGTTGGGCACGGCGGCACAGTCGTTGCGACAAGCCAGGGAGTCGGTCAGGGCAGCCAGTTCGTCATCACGCTTCCCTGGTACCGTAAGTTCCCCGCTCAGTAGACATCCATCAAGCAAAAACGACGATGCCAGATAAAAGGGTGTGGCGTGACGAGGCCTGCACGCCTTGTGGCACAAGGGGTTTGGAACGCCACGCGATTCTTGCCTGCGCCACGATCGGCACGGAACCGCGCAGCGGTGCGGGATGACGGACGCCATGAGTCCCACGCCGTCCACCGAACGCGCGATCGGGCGCGACGGGCGCGGGCACGAGCGAGGAGCGAGGAGCGAAGGAAGGAGCTTCACGCACAATAAAAAGCCCGGCACGGGGCCGGGCTGGGTTCGAACGAATAATTCCTCCGTCCCGTTTTCCGCATTTTTTCGAAAAATGAGGGCTTTAACGGACGGCGGAAACTACGGACGGAGTGCGGACGGGACACCGATCTCGATACCTACAGGCACGGGATGGCCGCTGACTGACACTCGCAGGCTTTGGCCGCAAGACTTTGTCGATTCGAAATCACCCGTCGAAGCTGGTTGAGACCCTGGCCATCACAGCAACGAAATTTAGATCTTGCAGTTCGCTATCGAGCCTGGAGGATCACTTCGGAACTGCCTACGTGGCAGCGTTCGCCGCCGAGCTGGCCATGCCTCCTTTGCGGGACTTTCTGCGACGTTGGGCGGGAGAAGCAGTGATTACGGATAAGCAAAGCCCGGCGCGTGGCTGGGCTTGCTGTTACTCGACTGGAACTTGCCCTCGTTTCAACGCAAGAATAATGCGATCGATTTCCTCTCGCTGAAGCTGCGCGTATTTCTGGTCTTTAAAACGAATATCCGCATCCGATAAGTAGTGCCACACAAAGTGTGGCACTACATTGGATAGCTTAGGGTTCGAGAAAATTTGCTGCCGCACTTGCTGCGCTCCGGCGTACCACTTCTCAAGATCGGAACGATTCTCGATCTTGGTATTTACGAGCGCCTCCAGTGCGTTGCCCAAAGATTGCAATTCCACAGCACGAACCATTTAGTTCCCCAGGCCGTAGTAGTGCGGATCAAGGATTAAATGTGCCGCCTCTCCTCGCCCGGCAGGACCGAAGTTGAGATGCAGAACACTAACCCCGTTAGTTTCTGGCAGTGGGTGAAAATCCAAGCGAACGCCATACTCTCCACCTTTCCAACGCACACCTGCTATTCGGCCATTCCCGTACCCTACGAAACCCCGATCCGGACCATCAAACGATAGATTGCCCCAGAACCTCTTTGCTGCTGCAGTCACCGGTGGAACTGCGTAGACATTAATAGCATCAAGCACAATCGCTGCACCACCAACAACGGCTGCACCCGACATAACCTGTCCGCTACGTAGCGCACCTTCACTACTAATTTTTGTATTGTACCTCGGGTCGCCGGTCGCCCAAGCCAATCTGCCGTAGAACGGAATTTGATTATCAGCTAACGCGTAGTCCAACCCGTCCATGTAGTCACGGAACCCGGAAGAGCTACTAGGCATCGTTCCATAGGGGTAAGTCTGCGCTACTCCCGCTTGATCAATAGGTACGGCTCTGTTGGAGGCCTGCACACCGTTGCTTGATGCAGTTGGATTCCCGGCATCGGGAGCCGCCGCCACACTTTGCGTGTTCTGCCCCCCCGGGCCCTTCGCACCTTGTGATACGAAGCCGCTTCGAGTGGCTCCTACACCACTGCTGACGCTCACAATTCCGTGCGAGTTTGTCGCAACCGTGACCGGTGTGGTTGTCTTTTCTCCGGTTTTTGGATCAGTCGTCGTGTACGAACCAGACGACGTGGATATAAAGCCGTGACCACCGGGGTCGAAACCACAAATATGTGTTCCGGTCGCCGCGGTGCAGCCAACTTCCGCGGCGTACCCCGTCGGATCAGTTCCACTCAGCGGATTGTTCCCGATGTACGAGTAAGGGTTGAGCGACTGACTGCTTTCTGGATTCAGGATGAGCGGATCAACCTGCAAAAACCGTCCCAATTGGTAGTCGTATAGTCTTCCCACGGTATTAATCAACAGCGCATCGTCGTCGTGCTCGTGCTTGGTGAAGCCGTGAATTGTGTCGTTGAGCGCCAACGTCGTGCGCGACACCCCATTGCCTTCAAGCGGCCTTCCGAAAGCATCGTAACTTCGGCTTTGTGATTGACACGGTCAACGCCAAGTCAGTCGCTGAGGCAGAGAAGTTGCTCAGGTCGGAGAGGTTTGATGCGGCCGTAGTCGACCTTCGTCTGCACGGTGTAGAAACCGCCGTCGGACCTAATGATGACGGCAACCGGCTGGTAAAGAGCATCATCGCAACGCAACCGATTGGAATCGTCATATATACCGGACAGAGGGCTGAAGCCGCAGATTATGGTTGCCCCCAGGTCACCGTCATAGATCGTGGTGATGGGCTCGATCCGGTGTTCGACTGGCTCAAGAAGCATCTGAGTCTTTTTCTCAATCTGCGTTCGGTAAGAGATGCGTTTGACGTCGAGACCGCCAAGTTATTCTTCAAGTCAATCTGGCCCCGGTGGAGCCATTGGTCGACGAATATTGACCCCGCCGTATTGAAACAAGTCGTAGCGCGTCATGTGATCGCTCACGCGCACGATTCAATGCTTAACGAGAGTCGTCAGAAAGTCCACGCCGAGGAGACCTATTTTGTTCCGCCACTGAAGCCGCGCCTTGATACCGGCGATTTGGTAGTGCTAGACAAGACTGTCTGGATCGTCGTCACACCTCGCTGCGATATGGCACATGACGGAAAGATGTCGACCATGCTTCTCGCGCGGTGCGAGGACTTGCAAACGAAATGGGATGACTTGACGAAGGCCAATTCCAACGTTGCGAAAGGTGAGATGAGCAAGCTTCTGCAACATGGGGCTTCACCCAAGCAGCACTTTCTGCCGCAGATGCGTGAGCCCTCGGGCACGATCCGAGGCCCTTGGCTCGTCCAGTTCCACCATCTTCAGGTGCTCGAGGCCAAGAAAGCCTTCGCCGACCTTACGCCACTTCGCTTCGCGTCACTGACCCCGCACTTCATCCCGTCTCTCGTGGAGCGCTTCGGCGCGTACTTCAGTCGAATTGGAACTCCGGACATCTCGGGCACATAGACCGCACTTGAGATGCCGATCCCGCATTTGCCAACCACGGATGGATGCCAGGAGCTCTGTTACCAACCGCCCCGGATGCGACATGACTTGGCAAGGTGAACATGCGGCGATGGCGGCGCAAGTAAAGCTAGTTTCCGCTCTAGCACATGGTCGATCAGCGCGCTGGTGCGTGGCACTTTGGAGTCGCTACATCCGTCTGCGCGACGGCTATCGATGTGTCGTATGTCACTCGCACGATCGGATACAAGCGCACCATATATTTCGAAGAGCGACCTATCCTCACGGATGGTACCAACCGGGAAACGGGATCACGCTTTGCCACAGGTGTCATCAGGGGGTGCATTCAGCCTCAAATGGACGCCCAGATCTGAGTTTACCGTTAGGCGCCGAGGGGGGAGACGACCAAGATGTTGCGGCGGCGCTTTTCAGACACTTAGTACAAGATGCCAACGAAAGGGGTTTGATGCATGACCAGTTCTATTGCATCGAAGATCACATGCTGCTTTTTTTTGTAAAGGTGCAGGGAAATAGGCACCTGTACGATTTTGTTCAACGCAACCAAATTAGCAGACTTCAGATGGCACTAGAGATCTGGCGAAATATGCCGGAAGCGTTCTACGAGAATCTAGTCAGTCAACTTGTTGCGCTGAATTGGGACTGACCATTCGTGGCGACCGTTCGTTGTCAGTAAAGGCAGGCATAGCTTCCTCGCCCCGGCTTCGTGGACTATCGAGGAACAGTCGATGTGGGAGACTCAAGTCATATTGTCGCGATTGTGATCATGAATTGGGAACACCTGCCTTCCGATATCAAGTGCCCGTCTTGATCGCGCCACATACCAAGCGTTCATTCGGCTGTCCCAACTTCTTACCATGCAGAACTGCGTCCAACTGAGCATCACTACGCGAGCCAACTGAAGATCTTCCGAGAGTAAGACGACAAGAAGATGCTCGAAAAGCTGCCGCTCTCTCTCAGCAGGATCTGGATAAATCGTGCCGGTCTTCTTGGCGCGATACAGAGTTTTTATTGAGTACCGTTCTCCGTCCCGCGATAGTGCGTCGACATTCTTCGTGCCGCGAGGAGCAGCGATAAGTACGGGAAGATCGGGACGCGCCTTGAACAAGTCGACAGCCAATTTTTCGCCTATATCCCCAACGGTGAGGAGCAATCCTCGCCTCGTCGCTTCTCGCTCCACTTCGGCTCGTAACTTAAGCAGCACTTCGTCGCCGAGTTTTGATATTTCTATTTTCTTGAGTTCGTCTCTTGGCATTTGATATATCGAATCATGAGTTGCCAATCAGCGCTCGCACCACTTCTTCCATGACGGGAGGGCAGACGCCGTTGCCCAAAAGACGAATTCGATCGCGGCGAGTACCAATTTCGAATCTGTAGCCCGGATGAAAACCCATTGCTCGCCTGAGTTCTGAAACCTGGAGCATCCGCATGCGGGGCCCATCTTTTCCCGGCTCAACCAGCGCAAAGCGATCAACGGTCGTAATCGTGCGCAACGGTCGCGTCAACCGCTGCCAACCGCCAGCACCATCCGTGCCGTAATACACCAAAAGGAACGAAGCATTTTCGCCGAGCTCTTCGAATGCACGCTCGGCACGCTCGAGAGTGTCGCCGGCGCGCTTGTGACTATAAAGCAACGACGTGTCCCAGGTCCCAGGCTTGTCGAGAATAGATTTCACGGACCTTTTGCGCCCACGCCGCGTCGCGCGAGCCAGCACTGGCGCACGCTGTTTGTCGCCAACTAGAAACAAGCGACGCCGACTCTGCGGGACGCCAAAATCCGTGGCGTCTAGCACCTGCTCGCCCAGATGATAGCCGAGCGCCTGAAGCTCGTCCTTCAGTTCGCCATAGCGGGACCAAGGACGCATGTACACCACGTTCTCGAGCACGAGCCATCGGGGTCGAAACGCACGGGCGTATTCGACAACATGCATCGCGGTAGCCCGACTTGACTCGCTTCGCGGTGCCGAGCCTTTTGCGCAGGTATGGTTCGTGCACTCCGGCGACGCGAGCAGGATATCGATTTCCCCAATGCGCTTGCGGAACCTCGAAAGATCGAGATCTTCGAGTCTGCGCGTTTCGATATGCGCGTTGGGAAAATTGTGCCGATAGGTCTCCGTCGCGACGGGGCAAAGATCCACGGCGCCCACCATCTCGACCCCCGCCGACCGTGCGCCTGCGCTGCTTCCTCCCGCCCCTGAGAAAATGTCCAATCCCTTCACGTTCTTCCTTTTCTGGCTAAAGTCGGCAAGCTACCAAGTCGCGGTGACTGTTGCATTATATTTTTGCATTTGGCAATTCCGATGATCGCCGGAGTCGAAGAAGAGTCTTTTTGACGGTTGTCTGCTGGCGGCTTTCGCACTCCCAAACGATGCAAACCCGCCAGCCTAATGCCCTCAATTCCCTCATCACCCGACGGTCGCGATTTACGTTGGCATCGAATTTTTTCTGCCAGAACTCCGGTCGTGTCTTTGGAATCGCAGCGAGTGCGCACCCGCGGTGCCGATGCCAAAAGCAGCCATGAACAAATATGACCAAGCCCCGGCGGGGAAATACGAGGTCGGGACTACCGGGAAGGTCTTTCCGGTGCAGACGAAATCTCAAGCCCAGGGCATGGGCGATCCGTCGGACGACCATCTCGGGCGCCGTATCCTTCGACCGAATTCGCGCCATCAACGCGCTTCTGCTTCGCGGATCGAATATGTCCACAGCGCCTGCCTTTCGCTTAAGTATCTCTCACTGGGCTTAAGAAGATGAACCCGTCACCCCGTCCGGGGTCATAAGGTCTCGAGCGCTGAACTCAATTAGTGCGTCACGTACGCAGTGATGAGTCCGGCAGACCCCTTCTTGGTCGTCGCGATGCCGAAGCGGAGACGCTCTTCGAAAGAGCCGCCGGAGCGTCCTCTTTTCACCGTCTCCACGACCTAGAAGTATGGCCAGAGCCCGCATGACTGCGGGCTTTCCGGCGCTTAGAGCGGTGAATTTCTCCGCAGAGCAGACTTGGTGGTGGGCCCGCCAGGATTCGAACCTGGAACCAAGAGATTATGAGTCTCCTGCACTAACCGTTGTGCTACAGGCCCATCGGACTTCGAGACCTTGCATCTCGGATACGCTTTCCCGCGCATCGAGCGCCAGTATCAGCGATCGACTTGACGCAGGTCTCTGCACAATCACTTGTCGCAAGTCGATTTGTGCGACGAGCATCTCGCGAACGCGGGCGCAGATTAAATCACGAGTCGCGCCCGAACGCGATGCTCAGGGCTTCGCGTAGCTCACGCGCCAGATCGAATTCGAGCCGTCGTCGCTGACGAGCAATGAACCGTCGGCGGCCACCGTGACGCCGACCGGGCGGCCCCAGACGTCGCCGTTGTCGAGGACGAAACCCGTGACGAAGTCCTCGTACTCACCGCTCGCACGACCGCTCTGGCGCAGCGGCACGCGGATGACCTCGTAACCCGTGCGCACGCGTCGGTTCCACGAACCGTGTTCGGCCGCGAAGATGTCGCCATGGTATTCGGCGGGGAATTGCGCGCCGTCGTAGAAGGTCATCTGCAGCGAGGCGTTGTGGGGCTGCAGCAGTACGTCGGGGACGATGGCCTTGTCCTTGAGCTCCGGACGTTTGCCGGCGTGGCGCGGATCCTGGTGCGGGCCGATGTACCACCACGGCCAGCCGTAGAAGCCGCCTTCCTGCACGTGCGTGATGTAGTCGGGCACGAGGTTGTCGCCGAGGCCGTCGCGTTCGTTCGTCGAGCACCATAGCTCTCCCGTCTTCGGCTCGATAGCGAGGCCAACCGGGTTGCGTATGCCCGATGCGAACACCTTCATGCCCGATCCGTCGGGGCTGTATACAAGTATATTCGCTCGATTGAGCTCGCCGTCGCCGTCATCGACGTTCGAACGCGAACCGACCGATACGAACATGCGCTTGTCGTCGAGCGAGAAGCGTATGTCGCGCGTCGTGTGACCGCCGCCGTCGGGCAACGCTGCGAGCCGCTCGGGAGCGCCGCGCGCGCGCAGGTCGCCGTTGCGATAGGGAATGCGCACCACCGCGTCGGTCAGGCCGATATACAGCCATTGCGGATCCTTGCCGGAAGGATAGAACGCAATGCCGAACGGCTGATGCAGTCCCGTCGCGAACACCTCGCTCTGCTGCGCCTTGCCGTCCGCGCCGATGCCGCGCAGCACGTGGATGCGGTCGGCGTGCGTTTCCGCGACGAACACGTCGCCGTTCGGCGCGGTGCGCATGAGTCTAGGATTTTCGAGGCCCGTCGCGAACAGGTCGACCTTGAACCCGGGCAGCGCCTTCGGCATCACGCCCTCGGGACGAGAAACCAGATGCGGGCCGTTGCCGGCCGAGGAGGTCGCATACGGCGCCGGCAGGTCTGCAACGGTGATCTTGCGTACCTTGCCGGGCGCTTCGAAACGGAAATCGGTGAACGGTGCGATCGGCGGCGGTTCCTTGATCGCAGCGCCGACGGCCGGCGTCGCCGCGGGTTCCGATTTCACGCCCTTCATGAGCTGTCCGGACTTGAGGAACGCCACGATCTGCCAGCGTTGCGCCTCCGCGAGCTGGCTCCACGCTGGCATGCCGTTCTGAATGTCGCCTCGCGTGATATACCAGAACAGTTCGCCATCGCGCGCCTGTTGTGCCGCGCCCGTCGCGAGTGCGGGAATGTTGCCCTGACCCTGACCGCTCGGACCATGACAGGCCGAGCAATTCGCCGCAAACGCCGCGCGTCCCTTCTCGATCGAGGTCGCGTCGGTCGCCGGATTGCGCTGCGCATTCGCGCTCGCAGGCGCACCGTGGAACGGAGCGCCGCCAGTCTGAGCGAAGAGTGCCGCCGAGAAGGCCGCGACCAGCATCGCCGGAAGTATCGTTGCCATCGTTGCGCGCGCCATGGATCCGCTCCTGATCGCCGGAAAACGCATGTTACTTGCTACGTTGCCGCGGCCTACGTTAGTCGCGGCATCGTTTAGGCGGCATGAACGGCGCACAAACCCCACATGCACGCGCAAAGAAAAAGGGCCGGTCGAGAACCGGCCCTTCTTCTACTTCGTTGATCGCCACTCCGCGGCGACGACGCGATGTCAGCGGCCGTTCGCGCGAAGTCCCGTTACTCGAGATCGAGGAACGAGCGCAGCTGTTCCGAACGGCTCGGATGACGCAGCTTGCGCAGGGCCTTCGCCTCGATCTGGCGGATGCGCTCGCGCGTGACGTCGAACTGCTTGCCGACTTCCTCGAGCGTGTGATCGGTGTTCATGTCGATGCCGAAGCGCATGCGCAGCACCTTCGCCTCGCGCGGCGTCAGGCCGCCGAGCACGTCGCGCACGGTTTCGTGCAGGCCCGTGCCGGTCGCGGCGTCGACCGGCGACTCGATGCTCGTGTCTTCGATGAAATCGCCGAGATGCGAATCTTCGTCGTCGCCGATCGGCGTTTCCATCGAAATCGGTTCCTTGGCGATCTTGAGCACCTTGCGGATCTTGTCCTCGGGCATCTCCATCTTGACCGCAAGCTCTTCCGGCGTCGGCTCGCGACCCATCTCCTGCAGCATCTGGCGGCTGATGCGGTTGAGCTTGTTGATCGTCTCGATCATGTGCACCGGGATACGGATCGTGCGCGCCTGGTCGGCGATCGAACGCGTGATCGCCTGGCGAATCCACCACGTCGCGTATGTCGAGAACTTGTAACCGCGGCGATATTCGAACTTGTCGACCGCCTTCATGAGGCCGATGTTGCCTTCCTGGATGAGGTCGAGAAACTGCAGGCCGCGGTTCGTATACTTTTTCGCAATCGAGATGACGAGGCGCAGGTTGGCCTCGACCATTTCCTTCTTCGCGCGGCGGGCCTTGGCCTCGCCGATCGACATCGCGCGGTTGATTTCCTTGATGTCGGCGAGCGAGAGGAACAGGGCCCTTTCCATGCCGACGAGCTTTTCCTGCTCCGCGAGAATCTCTTCGCGGTGCGCCTTCACCGCCGAAGACCATTTCTGCTTCTTGCGGATCATCTCGTCGGCGAACTTGAAGTTCGTCTCGTTCGACGGGAACGCCTTGATGAAGTCCTTGCGCGGCATGTGCGCCTGCTTGATGCACAGGTCCATGATCACGCGCTCGTGACCGCGGATGTTCGCGACGACCTCGCGCAGCTTGCGCACGATCGCATCGATCATGATCGACGGCAGCTTGAGCTTGAGGAACGCCTCGGCCATCTGCGAGCGCAGCTTGGCCGTCTTTTTGTCTTCGGTGCCAACCTTCTCGGCCGACTTCTGGAATTTGCCGTAGAGCGTGCGCAGTTCTTCCATGCGCCGCGTCACTTCGACCGGATCGGGACCGGTCTCGCCGGGACCCGCTTCCTCGCCGTTCTCGCCTTCTTCCTCGTCTTCCTTCGCGGCGGCACCACCTTCCTCGGCTTCGAGCAGCGCATCGCTGACCTCGAGGCCAGGCACTTCGATGTCGGCGAAGCCCGTCAGCACCTCGGAGAGGCGCTTGCGGCCCTCGACGTGTTGATCGTATTCCTCGACGAGCAGCTGGATCGACCAGGGGAAGTTGGCGAGCGAGGTCTGGACCTGGTTGAGGCCTTCCTCGATGCGTTTCGCGATCGCGATTTCGCCTTCGCGCGTCAGCAGTTCGACGGTGCCCATCTCGCGCATGTACATGCGCACGGGATCGGTCGTGCGGCCGACTTCGGCATCGACGGCCGACAGCACGGCCACGGCTTCCTCGGTCGCCGTCTCGTCGTCGGTCGCGACCGGAGTCTCGGGCAGGATCGAGTCGCCATCGGGCGCCACTTCGTGCACCTCGATGCCCATGTCATTGATCATGCCGATAATGTCTTCGATCTGCTCCGGATCGACGATGTCGTCGGGCAGGTGATCGTTGACTTCGGCGTAGGTCAGGTAGCCCTGTTCCTTGCCCTTGATGATCAGGGTCTTGATT